>Ga0307515_10000073_pt1 | contig 230605 bp, 222 predicted proteins | sample 17_EM_MG_FD_194513 | JGI IMG/M metagenome (GOLD analysis project Ga0307515, IMG submission 194513) | Populus trichocarpa ectomycorrhiza microbial communities from riparian zone in the Pacific Northwest, United States - 17_EM | ecosystem: Host-associated > Plants > Roots > Unclassified... | reverse complement strand
GGCTAATACGTCGAAAACGAACCGTGATGTACCATGGTCAATATTTTACGATTAACAGTCGCATATCTGAATGCGACCATAAATATGAAACCCGAAACGCAGAACCGGAGATTGGAACTGATGGGTCTAGCCAAACCCGGCGAAACCCGCGGGTTGACGGGTACGGGTCCGGGTTTGGCCCGCCAAGAGTCTGCGGGTCGGGTTTTTGGACGGTTCTGGAACCGAACCGACCCGTTTTTGCGGTCCAAACCCGGACCGCTGGCAGGTTACCCGGACCCGTTGCTAACACTACCGGTACGGGTATCAAACCCGCCAGGGCAAACGGGGTCGGGTTTTTGGACTGGTCTGGAACCGAACTGACCGTTTATCCGGTCCAAACCCGGAAGACTGGGGGGTTACCTGGACCCATTTCTAACACTACTTATGGCACAGAACCGGTACCATACTGAGGCCATGATTGACTACATGGAGAATTATCTGGAGCAGTTTCATTGTCACAAGGATGTTTTCAGTCGATTCCGTGCCAGTAAATGTACAAAAAAGGTCTTGGAGGCCTCGATAAAGCAGCTTACTTTCAACAAACAGGAGGAATGGGAGAGTGACCATGCTTAGAAAAATCTTTCTGCGGATGCAAAGCGTCATCGCGTTGATGAAGATAACGTGCAGATCGACTCAGAAATTGCACAACATCTTGTCAACAAATCGGATTTCAACTTTGTGAAGACGCATCTCCTGAACCCCTTCTCTGACCATATCTGCCAGCTTGGTAACCTCTTGAATGTAAGCTCTGAACTCCCAGAAAAACAATGAGGGATCTTAAACAAGCGTACCGACAATTCGATCATCATGAGGCCACCTTCCAGATTTTGCGACCGAAAGCCCACAGGGAGGAGTTTCAGTATTGAGAGCTGAATGCAAACGTTGCAAAACAACCTCGCAACGATAATATGCCTCTAACCAAAGAGCCTATCAAGCGAATGATGAAAACCCGGGACCAGAAATCCAGTGCCTTGATCACTTGGGCAAGTGGTGTGCAATGCCAAAATGGGAGCTACAGAATCACATTGCTTGGTGTTTCACGAGATTTGCCGACTTCACAGACTACGTCAATCACGATCAGTATTTCAGTCGTCTCAACTATGCAAAATACATTCAGTACAACGCAGTAGCAATTCCTGTGACATCTTTTGAATGTGACGAGCAAGCAGTTCATACGGTTTGTTGCACTGGATCCACAAGGTGGAGAAAGCATAAACCACCAAGAAATGATACAGTGCTTCTCAGGATGGGCATGAGTCCGGATAGCCATTTAAAGTCGACCGCTGAAAGCATTCCCACACAGTTGAAGTGTCTTTTTGTCGTTGAGGATGCTGAATCAAGCGTTGAAGGGCTTCTTGCCTTGTTTCAGACGTTTGCAACAAGGCTGATACGTCAGCCTGCTGGTATAGTAATTGTCAAGGAGAGACATCAACGTCAGATGCAACCCTCGCACGATGGAAGCTACCGTCGCAAGCCTCTTTTCGGCATCGGAACCACTTATATCATACTTATAAGCGCGATCCAAGGAGCTGTACACCTTCTTCCGCTGACGCCGCAGGCAGATAGCTCATGGTGGTACTTGAGCAACACGATTGACTTGAATGCTTTCAATTTGTTTTACATGAAGAATATTCGACTTGATGCTTGAAGAAATAGTTGCAGCGATATATAGAAATTTGATGAGTGTTTACTCTGGGTGTCTTAATTTTCGTAATGGGAGTTGTGCAAGCTTGTGTATAATCGATGTCTCAAGGGATTGAATTGTTCAGAATATTGTTGAAATCAATGGGACAGTTCAAAAAACTGTTGAAACGATTAAAATCTACAGGACCAACATGAGAGAAACAAGTGCAATAAATTAGCTTAAATGACTAAACACAGTTTTGAAATGTCGTGACGACGCGATCACATCATTGAACGCTTCGAAGCATGGTGGAAGATTCGAAATGATGTCGCTCGGATTGTTGGTGGGGAATGTGGAGAAGGATCGGTGTGTGGGGTCCATTTTTGGAAACCAATTTCACTTTTTGCTGGTTTATGCCAGTGCCATGGCCACCGTTGCGTTCTGGTGGGTGATCCCCGTGATTGCACCGTTTGCATTCCTCTTCATGTTCATGATCCGGATGTGGGCCTGTGCCTTCTGGCTGAAAAGCGATCTGTTGATCGCCGATGCGATTTCCTGGTCCATCTTGTTGGGCAGAGGTACAATCTCATCTCTCCTTGAAATTAGGTGTCTCTCTGCCAAACTCGATCGAGCCATCGGGGCGGGGCGTGGGCCGGCGTGTGCCTTCTGACTCTGGGGTCGGGGTTGGACTGTCTGCCACCTCCTGACCGGAGTGGGTGTTGCGGCAGGTTTGGGTTCGTGTTGCAGTTCTGGCTGCTGTTTGAGTTCATCAGCGAATGTATTTTAGTCGCTGGGAGCCTCCAGGAGTGTCTGAGAGGATGTGGAGTGTAAACTTAGATGCATCAATTTCAGGAGTGTCAGACCCACAGAGGGCATTCCGGCCGGCCTTCGGAGTAACTGCGATCTCTGATGACTGGTAGAGGATTATCGTGGGAGTGATTGTGATGAGTTTGAGAACACCTCGGAGCGCCGGTGAGAGCGCCTGGGTGCGCCTGGGTGCGCCAGCGACAAGCATGGGAGCTCCTACGACATGCCTGGGAGCTCGGACGACAAGCCTGGGAGCTCGGACGACAAGTCTGGGAGCGCCGATGACAATCCTGGGAGCGCCGACGACAAGCCTGGGATCACCTCGAATCAATGTAAAGCAGTCTGGGAAATACAACATCTTGTTTCGGAACGTTGCTGGTGCGCCTGGAAATCTAGCTACTACTTATCGTTCAACGATTTTTAAAACTCATGTATTCTGTTGGTATTCTCTTCTATGTATCTATATAGCTACCCATCTACACACAGAATATCAGGACTGGCTGCAGACGGTGCTTGAGAGCAACTGGAGGTGCACCTGAAATTGATGATCCAGTGAACTCCGAGATACACTCCGAGGCCGTAATCGGGCGAGTTTGGAGATGCACTTGGAGGCAGTAGTCGAGCGGATTTGGAGATACACTTGGAGGCCGTGATAGGGTGAACTTAGAGATTCACTCGGAGATTGTACCCGAGCGAGATTGGAGATGCACTTGGAGGCCATAATAGTGCGAACTTGGAGGCCGTAATCCAGCGAGTTTGGAGATGCACTTGGAGGCCATGATCGTGTGAACTTGGAGGCCGTAATCGAGCGAGTTTGGAGATACACTCCGAGGCCGTGATCGAGTGAGTTTGGAGATGCACCAGGAGGGGGTGATCAAGTGTATTTGGAGATACACTTGGAGGCCATGATCGAGTTAACTAAGAGATGCATTCCGAGATCGTGACCGAGCTAGTTCGGAGATGCACTTGGAGGCCATGATCGTGCGAACTTGGAGGCCGTTATTGAGCGAGTTTAGAGATACACTTTTGAGGCCATGATCAAGCGAGATTGGACGAGTACTTGGAGGTGGTCGATGGACGGCATGCTGGGTGCTGAGACTATATTCATCAGTTTGTTGACTCGCAAACGTGGGAATGTGGCAAGGTGACTTTACCATTGAGCTCTCATGGCGAGCTGGCTGATGGTGGTCGATCGTGTAGGGAGGCACGCCAGAATCTTCATTCAGGGGTCAACTCCTAATCATGGGAATGAAGGGAAGACAACCAATCTTGGGTGGATGCTGTACTCGGTGTATGCTGTACTTGGTGTATGCTGCACTAGGCGTATGCTGTACTCGGTGTACACTGTACTCGGTGTATGCTGTACTTGGTGTCAACTAATGATCATGGCTTGGAGAGATAGGGAGGGATGACTGAACTTTCTGTTCTGCGATGATGGTAGAGTTGTGGACGAGAAAGAGAGGGATGCAGGATGAAGATGAGGACGATGTGGAGGATACGAGCGCATATGAGAAATCAGAGGTCCGACTTGCCCGATTGGGTTGGGATGACCTCGTATTGGTGTTATTACACGCCAGATCGGGACTCGTACCTGCTGTATCGGGGATGGTAAATTGTCTCGCACACGAAAATCACTTAAGTCCCAGATTCTCATGATGATGATTTGCTCGATCTCGTCTCATCTCTCTCCTTCTCATCCTCAACTCTACCATCACCTAAGAACACGTAGTTAAGTCATCCCTCTCTATCTCTCCATGCCATCGTCAAGAGTTAACACCGAGTACAGCATACACCGAGTACAGCATACACCGAGTACAGCATACACCAAGTACAACATACACTGAGTACTGCGTACACCGCGTACTGCATCATCCCAAGATCTACTGTCTCCTGCTCCCAGCCAGTCTCTCAGTTCGCAGCGGACCTGGTTGTACTCAGTTCTCTACATTCCCACAATTACGAGTTAACCAATCAATAGAGTCTCCACTTCCATCGCACATGCCTCCCAATCTACCGCCTCCAGATTCACTGCGTCCAGATTCACCGTGTCCAGATTCACTGCCTCCAGATTCACTGCCTCCAGATTGACCGCCTTCAGATCAATCGCCTCCAGATCAACCGCCTCCAAGTACTCCTCCAATCTTGATCAATCATGGCCTCCAAGTGTATCTCCCAACACGCTCAATTACGGCTTCCAAGTGCATCTCTGAGTTCACTCGATCACGGCCTCCAAGTGCATCTCCAAACTCGCTCGATCACGGCCTCCAAGTGCATCTCTGAGTTCACACAATCTCAGTCTCCAAGTGCATCTCCAAACATGCTCGATCACGGCCTCAAAGTACATCTTCAAGAAGCGACGGTGGGTGTACGGAGTTAAAGGGGTAACGGAGGTGGACATAGTGACGGGGAGTATGTATTTGGCAGACCCCGCAGTAGATAGACATCATCTCATTTCTATCTCATCTCATCTTACAATGAAAATACACACTCTATCTTTCCCAACTTTTGGTCCCACTTGCTCTGTCCAACATTTCGTGGATCCTCAACGCCGGGTAGTATCATATCTTCTCACCCGATTCCTACCCTCCTTGAACTAGAACCGCTCTTTCACATGAATTCCGTTTGGATGTTGCGAGAGGTGCGGTGGAGTGTTGATGGTGGGCTCTCTGCCTTCTAGCTCCATCGTTTTACCACAATGGCCTGCAAGTAGTAAATCTCTAAGATCTCTCAATGGGTGTGACCAGGTGCTCCTCCGATTATGCACGACTACCATCTGCGGCCGGATTAACCATATGTATATATATAGAGAGACTTAAACAATGCATGCCACATTATGATGTAGCGAATCTTGTGACTAACAAAAACGAAATGCCTTGTGTTATGTAAGAACCACAGCTGTGAGAATACGGCAACAAGTCTCCCGCAGTGCTGCACTGCGGTCTCAGCTGCTCTCGAAGTCTCCTGCAGAGCTGCGCAACGGTCCCAGCTTCTCTCGAAGTCTCCCGCAGATCTGCACAGAGGTCACAGGAGCTCCAAAAATTGACTATTCTATAAGTCAAATCTCGTAGCATCCTGAATGCACCTCAATAACTGCAGGTGCTTTCAGGAGCACCTGAGAATCATCTTGCAGAGTCTGAGAGCACTTTGCTTAGCTCCAGGGGGGTCTGGGAGCATCTAGAAGTACTTAGAAGCACTGGTGAGGTCGCCCGGAGTGTCGGGGAGGATTGCGTGTTCCTTCCGGACCGATTTACATTTTGCTGATGTTGCAGTTTGGGTTTGGGTTTTGGTTGCTGCTGCAGCTGGTGCTTCTCTGGCTCTCCATCCTGCATTGCGCCTGCATGCTGTGAGGCCTCTGGGCCTCCACCTTCCTGCGTAGCAGTCATGTCTCTTTCTTCTTTTCTCGCTTCCTAGGCTGGTGCTGCTTCGCCATCTCTTACTTTTGCCAGCACATTTGAGGTCATGTCCGTGATGCCCATCCCCCATAGTATGTTGTCCCTGTGGCGCTCATCGCACTTCGTCACTCCATCCTCTAGCCATTCTTTCATGCCGAGCCATTGTGCCTCTTCACCCGCCGCATGTGCTTCTAGCTTTCTGGCCATCCTGACAATAGGTAGGTGCAGCTGTGTTACCTCGCACGCCTGCTGCCTCATCGTTCTCTCCATTGGACTCCTCCAGTCTCCCGGTGCACTGGCTGACTCCAAGCTCTCGCTCCTCAGTCCTTTCCCATTCGTGTTACGGTCAAACTGCTCGCTTGCAGCCATGAAGGACACACGTGCCGTCTTCACTGGCCTTGCGCCAACCGCACTGCCAATCTCTCCTGCTTCCGCTATGTCCATATCTCTCTCAATTGGAGGTTTTTCGATCATTCCTCCATTAGGACTATTGCCTTCTTGGGTCGCCAACGTGGCTGGTATGCTGGTCGTGGCATCGCGTCACACGCGTTCGGCCTCCTTCGATAGTCCATGGGGGCTGAAAATGTTGTTCTGGGGTAAGTTCGATGCTAGGGATCGAATGCCTGTGTCCGTATGTCGCTCTCTGTCGAGGTTGCTGAGTTATTCTGAGGTTACTGTTTTGTGATCTTCGCCAAGACTTTTCGCGAATCCACTCAATTGCGTGGATTTCTGTGCGCGTTCTCTTTCGCTGACGTGCCCACTCTCCTCCGACGGTCCGGGTGTGCTGGGAGTCTCGTTCCGGGGTCAATTCGACGTTAGAGGTCGATCGCCGCTGTCTGCTTTCCGATTACTGTCGTCTATGTTGACTTATTTCGCCGTTTTTGTTTGCCAAGACTCGTGTTGCTCTGCGTGCCCTGATATTTAGCTTTCAACAGTGAAGCAGAACTATAGCAACCAAAATCGAAGTATAATTCAGTAGGGGGTTTCCTGTCTTTACCTTCCTTTGTATAGGTTTTTTTTGAGGCTATGTTGGGGTCTATTGTGGTGTTTTCTCGTGGCAGGGTATCATGCGTTTTCTCACTTTTGCGACGCTACTATACGAAGCACAAAACTACATACGACCCGCTTTTAGTCTAGTGGGAATCAAACATCTCGTTGTTTAGTAACTTGTAAAGGTTTAGCGGGTTTCCATATGCGGTATATTTTATCGCTTTCGCATAATAGTCTGTTGACGGCTTTTGGTCGCTCGGCTACCGCAAAAATCCTACCAAGCTGTCTGACAGACTATTCGCATAAATGCAATGCACACCACCCTCCGCAATATGGATATATCATGCACCGAAAACAAAAAGCAATTTGATTTACAGTGCAAGGTCAATTCCAGAATGTTTTTGGCTAAATCTTAACATATTATTGGGACCTCGCTAATTGTTTGTCCACCAATTTAGCAACTCCATACAGTCCGTGCAACGCAGTCTACAGGGCTTACGAACTCCCCGGAAACATTCCGCGACAGGGCAGGACCACAGAAACATTCTATTCGTAGGTGGAAACACCTGCTCTCTGTATTCCTCAAGATTTTCTAGTATATATATAACCCAAGTAACACGCTCCAGGAGAATCCTTATTTCTGAACCGATGCATCTTTATACCGATATGCGGTCAGGAGTTTTGTGTGCGCAGAAACGGCTACCGCCAGACGTGGTTTATTATACTGTGAACGTTGCTTGGCTCACTCATAAGCGGCCGTAACTTCCTCCAACTGTATCTCTTTCTCATCTTTTACTCCATTTGCTCCAGCTTCAAGCAACCGCCGGTTGCAAACATTCGATTCATCTCACTGCTACTTCTTGCTATCTTTGCTACAATACATTGCGATCATATTCTCTTATAACACGAGCATGGACACCTATACACAGCGTCAACAGTTATCTGGAGATGATGTTCCAGAATCCAATAGCAACCCCCACTGTATTAATTCGACAGGACCAGACGAACCGCAGCCCCAGGTGGCCCTGAATTACCAGAACTCCTTGCGTCGGGATCTGGATAGGATAGACAGTTCGAATGTCGTGCCTAATCCGGACGAACCTCCACAAACGATACATCCCCGACTACTCTCAGATAAGTCAAAACGCTGGGTGGCCTTCAAAACACGTTTCATGAAGGAGATGCAACGTCTTCGAGAAGAAAAAGCAAGGCAAGAAGCTCTTGCTCGTCGACGTCCTCCCAAGATACCGGAATCGTACGCTGAAGCTGTGGCTATCATGGTATATTCTAATCATATTATGTACCTCTGAAAGTGTTTCTGACAATAGCTAGCCTGAAGAAGACTTCGAATTTCCAATCCCTACAGGTCCACATCCTACAGTTGAACCAGGCACGGCGGACAGTGGGCCTGAGGTCATCACGGATTGGGAACTCTTGAAAAAACAGAGAGAGAGCAAACCACTATCGGAGCTTATCAGTCCCGTCTCTGAAGGATCGAAGAGCACCAAATCGACACAGACTCAGATGGGATCGGATGTGGCGGGCTCTGAAGATTGGGAACTACTTTCATCATCTGATAGTGGTAACGTGAAACGGAAACAGCCAGAGACTATCCCTAACACCCCGTACGACGAACCAACTGAGACAGACCCCACAGAACCACATATCACTCATAAAAAAGCCAGAACAGTTGCTTGTAAGCACAATATTCATCCTAGTCCTATGATTCAATTTGGTGATGCTCCATGGGTTGGCCCCTATCCGAGCTTATCTACCACAGTGGAAGCTACCTCTGTTGAGAATAACACGGAAGTTGGTCCCATTGATTTTGGCGAAAACCCCAGTTTACGTTTATCCTATCCCAAAGGAGAAGCAACTGAGAACGACGAGTCGCCATTGCCGGAGGAGACCGCCAAAGCGCGAACTACGAATCCTTACGGAATCTTATTTGGGGGATTTGTATAGATTGTGACGGTTTGTACAAATTGGGACTTCATCAGAATGAATATTAGGGGAGCAATGTATTAATGCTTTGGCACTGTACAGCATTCTGTTCATGAGATTAGAAACAACGTTGCCCATGTTAGAGTTTGTTTGTTTATTCAGCTTCTTATATAATAGTGATTGATCGAGTGGTCAGCTCTTATGCTCACTTTCAACCTTTTGATTGGAAGGTGGACACTTCTAACGGTACAGAGCTAGGGAAGCATGAAGGATTCGTTTGAATACTGTTATTTATTGTTTTTGAATGGTTTGTGTCGATGATACAAGAATGTTGATCCTTTCTGTAATCATGAATGAATATGCAATTTGAACAACTGAGTTGACTTCTAGATGTTTTTATTGTTGATAGTTGAATGTCTTTGCACTTATACCAAACACCCAAGTTCCATGCTATGATACCCCACCACACGGTCCTGGCGTTCCTTTAGTCAGTCAATCGCTCACACCCTTAGCTTATCCCCTGGATCGTAACGGTTTCCGGCCCATACGGGCCGCCCGCGCAACCACCTCACCACACATCCAAAAATGGTCATTAGAAGCCGTCCTTTTTATCAAATCTTCTTTAGTAGCAAATAAAACTTTCTGTCAAAGTGAATTGTAAATTATATGTGATGTGACTTTGTAAGTCTTACTGCCCCACCAAAATTCACTCTCTGAACTGGCAACCCACCCCATGTCCATGTACCACTACCCACCTTTCTCCTTGACAGGTGACTGAATTCCACAAAACGATGCTTTTCACTATTGAGACACCACAGTCACTTGCATTTTGAACATGCTTAGCAAAGTTTGGGTGGAGATTTGGTATTTCTGGCTGGGCATTCCTGCTGGCAAAGCCACCATCACAGCTACTTTCGTATCTCAAGGTGTACTGAAAATTGCCTGCGACTCTAGCTCTGGCTGAGGGGTAAAGATATGCCCTCTTTGATGTTTGACAAAGTGGGTTTTAGCCTTGTTCACTATGAGAGCTGTGCAATGGGTATTGGTATCCCCCCTCTGAACCTCAACTCTCAGGCACATTGCAGATGGAATTCCTTGTGTGTAATAATATTGGGACTTCAGGGCATGTCCTTAGCACTAAGCTTGAAGGATATTTTGGGGTGTTATGGGCAGAGTTATCCATCTTGGCTGTGCAGTGACATTTTCGAGTTTTTGGGGAGCTGATCTTGAGACATCCCTCCCAACAAAAACTGTCCTTTTTATCGGCACCCCATTCCTGTACAGTCCTTAATTTTGGCCAAAATGTTCTCAAGACATAAGAAAGTAAGTTTATAATGCTCCCAGGCCACCCCCACAGAGTTGTGGTTGCATCGCTAAATATTTGCAGGTGGGGAGTCAGTTGCCATGCCCAAACGGGCCGGGAATGCCAAAGTTACGATCCAGGGGATAGTATTACTCTACCTCTTCCACCAGAATTTACTCCAATTCCCCTACGCCATGATAACACATGCACGAAATAAGCGAAACGTTAGGACTAGTTTTGTTATCTGAGGAATATCACGATCACGATCCTCTTGTTCGACGAGCGTCAGCCCGAACAAGGAGCCCGCCCAAGGGGGTGTTTCAATCAACGAATACACGAATGAGACTTTTCAGAAATCGGAGCAGGCATCTGAAGCCTCGACCAGTGCACAATCTCCTCGGTCAAACCGCAAGCGTCTGCCATCGGTGTTAATCAGAAACCGAAAATGCCATGCCATTCAGGTTCTATATCCTCGGAGATCAAAGTCCCATATCCGGGAGAAAGTACTAGCCAACCAGGAATTGAGTTTACCTACACCTTGGCTTGGACGTAGTGAGCTGAAGTTGATATTGGAGGAAACTGAGAGTGATACTGCAAGGGAGGGTCTGAACGAGGAAGAGGAACCCGATATACCTAATCCTTGGGAGAGGCCCCTTGAACGGAGTACTCTGGGGTTTGTACGGGAGAAAACAGAGAGTGATGCAGCTAGTTCCACTCATCTCACGGGCCCAGAGGACTCGAACGTGAAAGCCCAACCAGATAGACAGGAAAATACTACCTCCCAAAGCGATCAGAGCTCCCACTCTCCAGCACTTTCCTCGGAGGAGACTTCACCTCTGCTGCCCCATAATGAGGAAGGCATCGGTATGACGTCTGCCGATGAATTCGTGCTTAACTTCGATGATCAACATTGCCTTGATCTGAACTTTCCAACAATTGCTAATGGAGAAGTCCTCAGGAAACCGAAGAGGAGAAACAACTGAAATCCTGATTTCGATAACGTTGCGATTGGTAGAAAGGTGATTGTTTTGGTTTTAAATATTGGAATTAGTTCATTTATTGGTATGTTGTTAAAGCCACGACTGAGCCTGACGTTGCTGATGTATGTTACCAGTAAGACTACCTGTTTGATGAGGTTAACAGTATGTTTTAAAGTTTTTTTGCTGGATGACGGTGACAATTATTGCCCTAGGGGGGTTCTTTGATTATTCGAGTATCTTGGTTAGCAGCCTTGTTGAATGATGCAGATGCAGATACTATTTTCTTGCAGACTTTTGGAACGCTTGTGATCCTTTGCGATAGGAATTGTTGTTTGGGAGTATAAGAACGTTGCTGAGAGCACATGATAGTCGCTATAGGAAAACTTCATGTATAGGGTATAGTTACAGTCTGAGGAATGAGTTTGCAGTATTCATATTATCTCGAGGTCACTAATAATACGCCCTGGGTGAATTGCGTGCTGTGTTTACTACTAAATTAATGTGAATTGTATTTTCGCTCGAGATTCTATACTCTTTGTGAAGATTGCTCTTCTTTGTATTCTCTCATAGGCAGTTATTGCTAATTAGGTGTGGAACTGTAGTTGTTGTCTAAGTTATACTTGCATCGATTGGTGCAACCATGAGAATAACGCTTAAACTCGCCCCAGTATTGATTGTCCCAGAATGTCCGTTCCTGGTGGGTAGGCATAGTTTTCCATGATGAAGCCCCCCTGTATCCCATATCATCGACATCAGCGGCATAACACCAGCTACTAAATGCACGTCTCAAACAGTCCCAGTAGCAGCAGCACGCACGTTACTACGCTGCGGGAAAATGGAGACGAGTCCAGTAGAGACGTATGAGACAGTAAATACTCACTTCAGCCGCGAAACGACTCATGTGCAGTGAGTGCACATCCGTGGCCCTCTGGCTCCTCTCTCTTGCTCTAAGTGACCGGCGTAATCAATGCCAAGCTTGTACGTTTAAATACATCTTCCATTCGAGTCCTCTTCCCAACTCCGTTCATTCACAACACTATCTCCCAGTGTAGGATTGTCATCTCCAATTGCTCCTTTTGCTCCTTTTCTACTTCTGCCAGAGTACACGTTCACTTCGATTACACCTCCACCTCTGATCTTTCAAGATGCGTTGCTTCAGCAAGCTCTTTGTCCTTTCCCTCTTTGCCTATTCACACGCCAAAAACGTCCCTTCTAGCCGTCTGGCTGACACCGATTCACATCCCACTATTTATGCTATCGGTCACAACAAACCTGTTTACGCTGAAGGTTTTCTTCATCCAGCTCAACCTCAGCCACTGGGCAAGGAGAATCACGCTGGCAAAAAAGGTTCACTACTCATTGGATTACACAGGTCGTTTATATTAATGCTATCGCTTGCGTAGTATTGTTCGAACGGGATCCGGTCACCAATGGGATTCAACAGCCCGTAGGAATCCAAAAGGCCCCGAACAACGACTTCACTGAACAGGGCGTTGTGCAAGCACCCTCGGTCAATCACGGAATCGATTCGAATTCAGAACCTCCGCCGTCCCGAGAACCAGCTTGTTCTCCGCCCTCAATTACCTATATGGCAAAACGGAACACCAACTCAGTACTGCCATCTGTTCCAGTTTGCCGCCAAATCAGCGATGGCCAGGTCCAGTGGGATCCTAGTGATGATCCACCAACATTGCTTCCTCCAATTCCAACTGATCCCCCTTGCACACAGATCAGTGATGGCCAAATTCAATGTCGTACCACTGGCCAGCGAGCCACCTATCTTTTCGAGCACCAGGCTGCAGTGGCCACAGTTGTTGATAATGGAAACGTTCCTCAAAATATTCTGTACGTCAGGGAAGCTCCAAATGTCAGTAATTCTCCCAGGGTTAAAATCTTGGGTTTCATTTGGCTTGGTGTCTGCATCCTTCTGGGTACGGTGTTACTCATGTCTTGAGCATATTGAATTTCTGATGTATGGTTCGTCGATGGAGTGTTCAAAGTTATTATAGCTGCAGACTGGGAGTCTTATTCGACTTGTCCAAGTGATTTTGAAGTGGGTCTATGGTCAAGACTGTGTATTAGTATATGTTTACGGTGGTGTTATTATACATTCGGGATGGATTGCGTTGAATTGAATCGGGTTAAGTATGGAAATTGAGTTCACTATAACCACATCCCCATTCCCATAACACTTTAGCTCTCACTCTCAGTCACAAGCCAGACTTCAATGTTCACGGTGGCAGTCAGTTTTTACAGAGCGGCTTAGAACTCAGGCATAACTAAGTAACGCTACCTTATTGATGATTAGAAGGAACTATTAATTGAAGTTAAACAATAACGCAAGCACTTTTACAATCAGTGTCTGTGCCGGCACTCACAGTAGATGGATAAGACGAGAAACAATGTTGCGCCAACACCGAACACTCCTCAAAATTTGTCCAAACGTAGAGCAGATATCTCTGACTTACCTCCAGGTACCTCGCGAGTTCTCCTTGAGTCTAAGTCTCTCAGTGCGGCCGGCCTAGCTAAACTATGACCGGTCCTGGGCATGAAACGCCACCAATCGGCAAGGAGGTCAGCTCGAAGGTTCTTTTCAAAGCCCGATGGGATATTCACATTCAATTCATGTCCAAAACAGCCATAGCGAGTAACCAAAGTCGCATGATGAAGAAATCGAAGAAGTGCAGAATAAACGTTTACGTCAAACCTATTACCGTCCATCAGCATCAAACTCCTCCAACATAGCCCACCGCACTCGATGCCATCTCTAGTATCATTATTCAAGAATTACCACCCCCGTAGCCAATGCCATCTTGGAGTCGCGGAAAGAAGCATAGCAGTCAGGGACAGCCAAAAATATGCTCGATGTTCATACTGAATTGACTATTTCGTTCAGTTTTATTTTTTGTCATTTGCATACTTTAGATGACCACACGAAAGCCTTTAAGGCAGTCCCATGAACAGCGTTCTCAAGCGGTCAGATCGTAAGACAGATGAAGCGTATATTTTGGTGTTGAAAGGGAGGTAAGAATAACCTTCTACAAAGGAACTAAAATGGGAGGCTCTGCGGCCCGAACCGCACACTACATTACACTGGTCCGCTTAGGATAAGTATGTTAGCCGTTGTACAGTTTTCTAGACCCTCCGAAGGGATTCTTGACTATACCTTCTTGTCAAATAGCCTGCTAAAAGATTAATACAACTTCAGGAGTTCGTGTTTCCCTTTCAAATAAGCTCGGTAGCTCCAAAAAATGATGCCAAAAATTCTCGTGACGCTCTGGCCGGCCCCAAGGCAAGCCAGCAAACAGTCGTATGAGTTTGGTTCCGGGCGTGCCAGGCAGCAATGTGATGCTTGGGTTGTGCTTTCGATGGTGGGATGTATTTTCACTTAGCTGCTTCTAGTGTCTCACCGTATAAAGCGAAAGATTCCTTTCCGCTACAGAGGAAGATTCCAGCTAGGCCTGATCCTTGCCGGGGTGAATGATCCCTTGGTCGGCCGGGATTGCTGAAGGTACTACAAATTTTGGCATGTTGGGAAATTGATTCAGACAGATATCTGTAGTCCGGCTTTCCTGTGTCGACCTGCAGTGACTCGGGCCGGAGTCGGCGTTGTATGTGATGATCTGCGTCAGAATGTCAATCGCTGAGCAGATAGGCGGCTAGTCTGGCGATAAGGGTGAAACTAGGAACGTAATCTGGCGCTATCTAGACGGTGGAAATCTTTGAGAAAGGTGGAAAAAAACAGCGGAAAGAGCAATCGCGATGTGCAGGTGGTGTTGATGATGCGAATGCGCGACAAACCTCTAGAGAAATAGTCCCATGATGCGGAATTCGATGTGGAAGAGCAATTTCAAAGTCGAGAACCGGCCCAAAAACAAGTTCTGTTGTCACGGAGCGAAAATGTGATGGTGTTCTGGACGTTTATAAACCCATTAATATATCAAAACTGTGTGGAGACCATTTTCAGACTGTCGGGATTAGTTGCCGGACCGTCACACGACCTTTACACCCCAATAAACCCTTCCAAAAACCATCTTTTCATAGAATAATTATTTTGCAAACATTGACACGTCCCAAACTAAACAACCGCGCCCTGCCTCCAAACGGCGACATACATCTACGCTATACTAGTAATCTGGGTAGTGAAGACAGGTAAAATAGTTTAAAGGACTGCCCAGACGGACTCCGGACCATAACTGTCAAACACTTAAAATATTGATGTGTTTGCCGGGTTTCGTATTTCTCCGGCGAATAAACTTGGCCGCCCCGAGTAAATTGGCGTGGTATCAAAAATTTGCTTGTTGCGTCTTATCTTGGGTCCGGGAGGGCAAAGAACTACTACGTGAGATTTGCGTGGTGTTGATAGTCCATTTAAAGTGGTCGAACAATATATGTGGGGATAGAACAAGAAATAGATTGCGCCTGGGAAAGCGATGATGAAGGGTATGATAGAACCCTCGACAGCGTTGACACCGCCAGGAGGTTGGTCAACGAGATGTTGGAGCATTGATTTGAGCGAACAGAGAAGTATGAAAAGTAAGGTAAAAGTAGTCATGAATTTGAGGAATGGCTGCATGATTACTCGAGGATCTGTGGTAGTTGACGATGGACGACGGACGATGTATTGTGCAGTGCTGGTATGACGAGGTGAAGATGTCCTGGTGAGTTGCGTGGTTTCTGAAGGAGATGCGGCAGTTGATGGTCGATTTATTGGGTGGTGGTAAGGTGAGGTCAAAATGTGCTTTTGAGTCACGATTGTGGTTGCTGGATGAGCCATGACAATGTCAATGTAATGTGTGGGGGTATGAAGAGGAGTTGGAGATGGGCCGGTAAGTCGCGATTGTGGTTGCGGGCCATGTGTGATAAACCAACCAAGTTTGCCAAGATCTGGAGAAGCGGTTGGCAGCACCTGTACTCTTCATCAAGTCTTTCCAAGCGCCAAAACACTCCAAGATGTTGTGAACAAAACAGTGCGTTTAACATGTTTTAAATAGAATTCACATAGTAACGAAAACAAAATGCCACCCTTCACCCCCCCTAGATTCATAGTTTGTTGGACTACTAGCCCGATTCTCTCCCCCAAATCCGAACATTGGATACCAAAACACTAGCGAGCTCCCGTTGCGCTTCCTCCAAGCGAACTAGCCTCGAAATTCTTCCGGGATGTACGGCAGACGGTACCCCCAGATCAACTCAGTCTCATAGTAAACTCTAAAGTATGTTGTAACAACAGAGACCAGCAAAATCAGCCCTAGAATCGCAGCCCCTATCATCCACATCTCATTGGTAGTAAGGATCCAAACCCAATGGCTATCGTTAACTGGAACACTGAGTGGAAACGTAGGGGATGGGCGTACGGTGATTTGTTTTGTACTGGTGCTTTCCATTGCTGTAAATATTTGCGACGGTTCTGCGGAGGATTCGGTATAGACTGTGGTTATCGATATTGTCGTCACCATGGACACGCCCACGGTTCGAACACCCGAAACCGGCTCAAGAGAGACCGACATAGATGCGCTTGTCATGTCAGATCCGCTAGTTGGGGGGACTTCAAGTGGTCTAATCAAAGTATCTATAACTCGTTAGAACCTTTTTAGAACCATTAGATTAATCCTTACCTCTTCTATACAAATTGGAAGTATCGCAACCACTGCTCTGAAGAGGCTCACAGACTGCTCCGCATCGCAAAACTGGCAGCTCGGTAGTTGCAACTACAACATGGATCGATGTGTCCCCCGTTGCAACAGGATGATAGCTGGAAGCATGCGAGAGAAGCATCAGCATGATGAGGTAAAGCATTGGAGAAAGTGTGTTGCGGTGATATTTCTGCGCAGTAGTTAACTTTTGATCCCATCTAAGCCACTGTATGTTCATTGAAGGGATAGTCAATATGCTCGAGCCTGGAGGGTAGGATATGGCAACGTTGTTTGCAATGCAATTAGTCGGTTCGGTCTTGGCACAAAGTGGTCTATATTCCAATGTCCAGACTGCATCACTCGCTCCGATCTTTGTCACAGACAAACCCCCTATCTTCTGGAATACAATACTTCGTCCATTGCTTCTTTTTGCTATTCTGATTGCTCTCTCCAACCGACTCCTACCCAGAAAAACAACATGTATTGCACTACTACCGCCGTAACCCTCATTTTGCTGGTATCGATCTGCCAGACATCCTTAGCTGCCGAAGTGACAGAACCCGCAGCGGGTGTTGTTGGTAGCGATGTTCTCTCACAGATCGGGTGGTACGAGACTTCCAGCACAATCACCACGACATTTGTCACGGTTTTACGCACACCACCTGGAAATTCCAGCAATTCGACATCACTTCCGTTGCCTTCCAGCACAGTCGTTAATACCACCTCCCTCGATTTGAATGTCAGTTTTTCTAGACCAGTACCGAATACTTCAGACAGTTCAAATCCAATTCCATCAATTTCTTTGACCAAAGGCTCAACGGTCATCACGAATGAAATCAGGAACGGATCGAACCCGACAGTGTCTCCTACACTGGCCAGGCCCATCTACTGGAACCAGACCTCTAGTGAGACCTATACTTCAGCCTCTAATAAGAATTCTATACCTTCCAACGCCCAAACGTCTACAAGCCCAGCCAAAACGTCCGAAACTCCCATCCTCGCAACCGGTAGCGAAACAGGCATCTTATCTATACCTACTGCTAATTTGCCGACGATAACTGCGGCTACAGAGCTGCCCACGTCTTTGGCTCACAGGGTCAACGCCGATGGCAAACATGCCATGGCTTTTTGGGTGGCCATCTCAGCAGTTCTTATTTTGGAAGTGGGTGCGAATTTACACAGTTGGGTCTGAGTTTTAAGCCTGCTCACGGTTATTGAGTGTGCTCAGTCTATCATTATGGAGTTCGGTACAAAGGACATTTTACTGGGGCGAATGGGATTCAAGGCGTTGGTTATCTGGCGAATGGTTCTTGGGATTGTCCTTGTGGACTGGTGTTTTGGGTGTTTTTTAATAATGCTCTCTTGATTCATTGGACCTTAGTTTCTTCCATTGGGTCTTATAAATTCTGTGTATAGATGAGTTGATTCTCTTGACTCATGTACTGTTGTTGATTAGTATACATTCTTTTAGTGATGAAGAAACGGGACGTTAGATTTAATGTAATGGATATTTGTATCACAACCCTCGACGTCCCATCTTAATCATAGTTTCTGCTATAATCATGAATTAATCTCTGCCTGAATTACATTTTCCAAATCTTCAGTAACGCCCCAGCCTAAACTCACCATCAAACTTCTGTCTACCATTCACCGCTTCCTTGCACGGTTACCATACTGACATCCGCTACTGCTCCATTCCCCAGCGACCGCTCTTCGCAGCCATCATCAATAAGCTCGCTTTGCTCACCATTACCTGCATGATCTCTATGGTGATTCTATCGTTCTCGACAATGGCATCATCCTTCAAGTTTGACCCCTACCGGTAATCTCGAAGAACTAAGGCGTACCACATCGCAACTGCAGGTATAAATCCATATCTAATAATATTAACGCTTTTGACTATCTACTGAATGGTTCTACAGTTGATCCCGTGTGTATGCCGGAAGACTTCTTATCCAAAAGAGACAATTTCGACCAATGGTTCGCTGCGTTTCAAAAATCAATATCCCTTGCAACCAAAACCGCGATATACAAGACAAAAACAAAAACTACCCCACGTCATGCTGAAATGCCTTCAACTGACTATACTCAATATTTTGGTCTCTCGCCTGCAATGATTGTTGCTTGTTGCACCCTCACCGATACAATTCGCTCTGGAAACTCCACACTGTGTCCTGGATGCAGCTTCTACCTCCCCCAGTGTTCCTATGCCGTTAAAACGAGCTGCCCATGCTCAGGACCACTTACAAACAGACAACTTTCTGCTCCAGTCTTCAATAGTACCAGAGGGTCAGCGTACGGTATGAGCTCTTTTGAAGGTTAATATCGTTGTTGACTAGGAGTTTGGCCCGGTGGCTTCCTTAGTCTTCAGTGCTGGTGGACTCGGGGATGAGGCCGGTGGCTTGCGGCCCCCGTTGGCCTCGCCTGCCTCCATGCCGAGGATGAGGGCTCGGCACTGGTACTCGGCTTCGGGCTCCGGCTTTGGTAGTCGGCATGGAGTTTTCCTTCTCTCTTTCGTATATAAGTCTACTGTTTTCCTTCTCTTGTATCGACAGACAATTGAGCTTCTTCGTTCTTTCTCTTTTGCTCTCAACAATCGTGTCCCTCCAGTCGCTTCTCCCCACAAGTGACTTGAGCTAATTGACTTTTCAGCTTCCAATACTGAGGTTCATCATCCACTCTCCAGAGCACTTCATCATCTCACAACAAGGACATCACAATAGCAATGACAGCTCCCGTCTTAAGAGACACTTCATTATTCTAGGGTAATGCATACAGTATCCCGGGTGTAATCTGCAACATCACAAAGTCAACACAGCTACGTGAGAATCCCAATCGGAAAAAATACAAACCGCATGCTGTGTCTGAAAATATCAAAGCATCGGCGCCAACTGTGTCAAGATACCAACGCTCAGGCCAGGAGAGCGACATAGCTTCTCGGGTCAACATCGCGAAGGCATTCTTTTTCATTGTCACGTTTATTTTTGGTTATATTATTGTTGGTATTACTTAGATTGAGGTCTACCTTTGGCAAGGTGGTGTTAGCGTACAACGACGAAAGTGTTACTGGCTTACAGCTATTCACTGATCTTCAATAGTGTTAGTAGAGAGACTCTCAGAAGTATTGGGGTAGCCTAAGTTGTATTATCATTCATTATATTGGAGTTTGAACGTTGGATACGTTTTTGTGTGGAGTACAACAAATAATCTTCAGTAGCTAAATTCTCCTTGCCGGTGCTGTATCTCTGAGTCGTGACTCCATCCAAGCGACGGACCCCGCATTCAAATAAATCGGCCTATCGAATGCAAATTTCTCACGCCGTCTTGTGCCCCGCAATTCCTTTCGGCATCGCTTGATCTCCTCTGCTAAGACTGTTCTCTCACTCTTATCTTCAGAACCCTCCAGCCGATCTTCAAACTCCTTGATCTCCTTCAGCAGTTCAACACCTCGGTACACCTTTTGCGAATATATCATTGTCAATGCTGTACCTCTCTTCCGTTTCGTTCAGGGCAACCAGTTTGGTCAGGTTTGTTTCAAAGGCCAGGATATCGCGTGTCGAGTTGGTTTTATACAGGATACACTGTATACGGCGACATGGCTAGCTGTAATACAATTCATCGTTGATTCTAAAAGGAGGTAAGAGGATTTTATAACAGTGTTGGCAAAAGCACCTCTACTGAAGTTTCAAGTTTGTTTCTCGAGATCGTAATCCTTTGTCCATCGGCTTTAAATTGCTTGCTATGCGTAGTCACTTCTTTGATATTATGATAGATGACGAGGTGTGAAACTGTTCAAGAAGGATAATTACTAGTCGACTATCACTGCGACTCTTAACTTTGTTCACTCGATTAATCAATTGAGGGCTCTTCCATTTTCAAAAATCCATATATTAAACCAAAACCACCAAACAATACCCAAGGATAAGTCATACCATCTTAAAACCCCAATACCCCCGAACAATAATCCCCAATAAAAAGCTCATACGCCCCAAATAACCAATACCCCCCATAGATATCTAAAAGCCAAAACGCCTCCTAATAACCTAATAATCAATAAACCTCTAAAAAATGCCGAAAGTAAAAATAATCCGATTCAATCCCCTCCCCCTCGCAAAACCCAACACCCCAAAAACCCCCACCTATGAGTCCCTAGGACCAAGCCTGCACGTTCTGCTCAGCTCTCTCCCGAGACAAGTCCTCCCGTGCAAGCCTGGCGGCTGCCTCCCATCCAGCCCGGCGCGTTTCCAGTTCCTGGGCCCTCTGAACAGCCCTCCGGTGGCAGCTATCCAGGACCTCGACAAGAACACCCCTCGAATATGGGATGAGGTATCCCTCCGTGCAAGCAATCGCTTTCTTCAATATCGTCGGAAAAGAAACCTGCTCGATGGACACATCCTCTCCATCTGGGATCCATTGGCGGGACAACGCGGTCGCTGCAGCGGACCTTTCCCTACGCTGGTTCATCATCTCGAGGTCCCAAGTAACGTATGTTGAATCGATCCTGAACTCGGGAAGATTGCCGGAGCCGGGCTCAGGAAATTCGATGCCACGATTAGCAATACGAAACTCGTACCTCGAGACGCGAAGGTACGCAGCTGCAGACTCCCTCTGGGCCAGTTCGGGAGTCCACAATCTGACACCTAGATTTCCAACAGTGCCAGAACCAAAAACGCGCAGGGAGAAGGGAATACTTGCCATACCAGAACTGCCTGCGTTCGCACGGATCGGAAGACAGGAGTCTTTCCGCACGACCAATTTGTCGAAGGATGCACCTCCAACAAACGACAGACAAGATCTGGTAGGTCCCTTCTTGGTTGCAACAGGGATCCTGGAAGGCTGGAGCTTCTCGACACCTGCACAAGGAACAGCAATCACTTCGCTCTCACTGACAGGAATGGATGGGATTGAGGACACCGAACTTACAACTAGTTCCTCAAAGTCGCTGCTTGCAACTGATTCGACATCCGAGCATTCGCCGGACTCGCTGCTGGCAATAGTCATGCCAGAAAGTTGCAATGGCAGCTCCTCAAAGGCACTGCTGACATCCGATGCCAAGGACCCATTCTCGCTGGAGGAGTCGTCCTGACTGCCGATCTCGGAGCTACCATCATTGTCCGAGTGAGCCAGCAATCTCAGGCTGACTTCAAACTCGGAGATGACGGCCAATTCCGAACCCGAGCGAGCCTGCAATCTAGGGCAGACTTCAAACTCAGAGCTGATGGTGGACTCCAGATCGTCCTCGTAGTCGCCCAGGTCCCATCCAGACGCCTCATACATCGCGTAGCTATCCATTCCGGACAACCACGAAGAAACCGACACACGTTGGGACGGCAAGGTCCCAACCAGCGAGAAGTCGCTACCCGATGATGGCAGCGGAACATTGTCGTCGAATGCTGAACTCGCGACAGATCCATCCTCCGAAGGCACAATGTCGTCGAAGTCCGAGCTTGCGACAGACTCGTCCTCCACAGGAACATCGTCCTCGAAGTCCGAGCTTGCCTCCGAGTCGGCATCATCCGCATCCATCTCGAAGTCTTCAATCTCGTCACGGGCCGGGATAATCCGAACCCGAGGTGTGTCGTCCCAAGTCACCCGCTTCGAACGTCCCGACGAATGAGACGCAGCAGTGACCAGGATCGATGTAACGCCAGGAATAGGCGTATAGGTCCACCCAGATGGCAAGAGCGAGATAGGGAGAGTGGACTCAGGCAGGTGCATCTCACGCACGGGCTGCACAGGTCCAACCTTCAACACAATCTGGCGGCGAGTCGACCTGGACCTTGGTCCGGGCAGCTAAAAGAGGAAATATTAGTCTTGGCAATCCGATTTTTTGCTCCTATTTTTAATTTTTGGAAAGACGATGGATGGGATCCACTCACCTTGCTCGAACCGCCACGACGAACAGGTGGGCGAGAAGGTCCGGTCGACTCACTAGCACCTGACATGTCAAAGGGTTGCTGGGAAGCTTGAAGGTCAGCAAGAGGGGTAGGGGCAACAGCAGCAAAAGCGGAAGAAACGTTGGAAACCATCGTGTCTGAGCGTAGCTGTCTGTGGTGAGAAGAGGAAGGAGAGGAAACAAGGGAAGAACCAGATCTAAGTACGTTCCCTCCCACTTCCAGAGGCTACCCGGCAACTGCAGCTTGGCCAACCTGCGCCTCGCCAGTCGGTAGCTCCCTTCCCAGAGTGCCGTGGTGCTACTCGTACCTTTCTAGTAGCTTCTGTTGTAATCATACCGGTGTTCCTCCTCATGAGGCAAACCGCAAGCCTGGACGATGGTGTGCCAGCGTTAACTGTCTGTTCGCCCCTTCGCTGTGTGAAATTGCTCACGCAGAACGCTCGATACTTCCAACATTCGTGATACTTGCAAATTGATACTACTCTCCTCCCCACCATCATTAGTTATTCCTATCCCCAATGTCCCAACTCAACAGCCATCTACTGTTGCCTCTAATCACCTAACGCTACAGTACGTTCTCCACACACCAGTCAACCATGTATTCTGATAATTTCTACATCACCATCACCACAACCATCTCCACCACATGCCATTCGTCATATCTTCCATCCAACTAAATGCTAACTCAGTACGCACACTAATATCAACAGATCATGGTCTACGCACACACGCCTTGGTCCTTCAAACGCCTCTAGAAAATCCGAACGCATCTTATCGCTGCCTCCGAATGACCCAATATTCCAAAACAACGTTTTGGACCAGTTATGAGCGCCAGAAAGCCTCTCACCTTCTACCCTCAGTCCAGCAAATAATCCACGCTGCAGACTACCGTACCACACCTGAGCCATTTGCCTGCTACTTCAATTTTCAGGCAACAAGTATCTACAGTCGATGCTATCTTATCCAACGTCACCACTATCATAACATGCTGTTGTATTCTCTGTACTGGTAATAAGTACTATATACGTCTACAGGCTAACTAAAGACTCCAAAGGTTTCATCGATTGGTCGATTGGTCGAATGAACTTCATCATTGAGTAACTATCTCATTCTCGTCAACTGAACACCAACCACTATCTTTTCACAATTCTGAGCGGCGCGCAGACGTTTACAGCACTTATCCCCTGTGCGAGGGATAATTGTAAGCGGCACATTCTCTACATCCATTCCTACATACGTTATTTTTACTAACGACGGAGAACATTGCCATACATCAGACTAGCGATTACGAAGAAGAACGACGAAGAAACGGCCAAGCAGCAATTAGGCAAAGCTCTCTGAGCACGACAATGCATAAATCCACATGCAACGATTCGGAAATTTCAGTAAAACTCTGGGCACTAATGCCGCATATAGCAATTGAATCCCAGCACGTGAAGTTTATCTTTATTGACGTACATGGAAGTTATTATCAGGCCGTCTATAAAGGAAAATATATCATGACGTCGTCCACCTTTCGATTCCAGACCAAGTAGAAACACGTTGCTTGCAATGACTTCAGACCACGAATATACCACGACAAACATACTAAGGTGCAGGGACGCTGTACGCAGAGCCTCATGGTCCACACCCGACGGTACTACCAAACGTTCAACTCAATACAGCCTAAACGAAACATTTTCATACAATCGATTAACGCCTCAAGAGTCAAGATACTACTAATGTATTCCCTCAAGCGCCGTATTGCACTGAAGTCAATGGTTCGAAACCGTCCAGGTTCGGAGAGCGAACCGGTTCAGCCGGTGCAGTACAGAGTAGGAAATGGTTCGAACCATGAACTGCAAGTTCAGCACCGTAGGGGAACTGATTCGAACCAGTTCCAACGTGGTTCAAGCAGAGACTGAAATGATCATTATAAGTAGATACAAACTTTCAATATGCACTACAGAAATTGCACTTTCCAAAACCTTCCACTAACATTTATCTCTCATTTCGGCATCCACAGTCGAAATAACAGCCTCGGACAACTGCAAGTTCGGCTTGTTCGATGACTTGAGGCACTCAGTAGCTTCGGGGCCATCTATTTGCATTCGATTTCTGTGATCAAAAGCATCAGGTGGAATTCCGTGATACTGAGATATGTTGATGGACTTGACTCACTTGAGATTCGAGATTTGGCTTCTTTCCGCAGGTAGGATAGACTCTTTTTATACCTGTTCCGCTGTCCAATTAACTGCAGATCTGAACCGGTTCGAACTGGTTCCGAACCAGCTGGTCCCTTGAAGTGAACCGGTTCCATATAGTCTGGTTCAGTCCCCGAACTGGTACCGACTGCACCGCGAACCGCCTGTCTGAACCGGTCCACCCCCAAACCATGGACTTCACTACCGCATTAATTATTACCTACTAAAGCAGACAGAGCTGCACCAGCGTCAGCCCTAGTTACACAAGGGTATCTAGACCAGTCTTCGTTCTCACAATGTCAGGCATTCTAGTAGATCTGTAGCTCTTCGTTTTCAACTTTCCACCGGTCCAGACAGTTCCAGTCTTGAGTATTGTCCAGCACAGTCTAGTCCAACGAAAGCTTAAGCTTAGACTAGACTACACCAAAACAAGTCCTCCAGGAACATCTCCCACAAAATACGACCATGCCACCAGCGCAATGTTGGATAAAGTCAGAACAATAATCAACAGAGAATGATAGACGATCCAACGACTCGATTTGCTAGCCTTGTACCATAGTTTTCCAATCCATGGAGTACAGACACCTACCGCCAGTGTTCCTAAGCGGCCCGGCCAGCCGCCCGGCTTTTTAGCGGCCTGCAGGCCCGGCCCGGCCCGGCCTCCATTCTGAAAGCCTGCGCTAAGGGCGGCCCGGCCCGGCCTGGGTCAGAAGCTGCCCGGCCTGCACGTGATTTAAAAAGCCTACATCAGCCTACATAAGCCTTGGTCTAGTTGATGGAAGGAATACGGCAATGGCAGGGCTACGATGATTGAGTTGGATATGGTTTATGTTTCGTACTTTGGAGACTTTCTTAGTAAAGGCAGCAGAGAATCTTTCGAACAAAATATTCTGTTTAGGCTTAGTCCGCCAAGAAAAGCCGCCAGGCCCGGCCCGGCCCTCATTTGAAAGCCGCCGCTAAGGCCGGCCTGGCCGCTTAGGAACACTGCCTACCGCAAAAATGGAAAGCACCTCGCGGCCGTTGATGAGGGAATGAGTGTAGAAAGACAGGCAGAGTCGAATTAGGGTGGCGACGTAGATGAAAGTAGTTGCTATTTCGAAGTCGTCGGCACGTTGGGATTTAATAGTTTCTTCTAGAGCGTGGATATTGAGCTGCAGTTGGACGATGTACATGCTTAGTGTATGACTTGAGATATGCTCTGTTGCCGTCAGCAGTTGTTGATTCTTTGGTTGTAACCCGGGAGCTTACCTTGGGCGTCTGGCGTTGCAAGTGGGGTACTTTCAAATGCATAGTATAGTATGTGTTTCCAGTCAAAATGGGCAAATTTATCCCATTATTAATCTGATTCCTGCAAGTTTAACCCTGCAACGAAGTCCAGGACCAGTCCAGAGTGAGTCTGAACCGGTCTGATGAAATGTTAGACTGATCCGAGCCCAGTACAAAAAGACCCCGCACTGAACTGGACTAAACCCGGACAGTTCCAGTCTAGACTGGTCCACCCCCGGACCGTTGAGAACATTGGTTGTCGGTAATTCAGGATGGTGCGGACATTAAAACGCAAAAGTGAGTGATGATATTGGATGAGTATTACGGTTGTTGTAGGTGCGAAATGAAAGTTGAGGGTGAGGATTTGTAGCAGGATGCTAAGGGACAACACAAGAGCTTTCTCTCGCCCCAGCGAGCAATCTATCATTAAGCCACTAAAATGACAATTCAAAGTGCCTTCGACGCCTGACTGAGACTACGAGCAATTTTTTACTGTTTCTTCGGTACACGGTGCTTGCTTACGATGCAGCAGCAGATCATGAGGCCAGTCCAATAGGGGCGCTCACCTCGGCACTGTTCGAGTTCGTCTCTGCCATCCATTGCATAAAGACTCTGTGTGCAACTGTTAACCTAAAAGATCTGTAAATTATCATACTTATTTTAACTCCCTCAGAAACCCGTATTCTGTAGGATAGCCCTCAACACTTAGTGAGCCCTTCCAAAAGTACTGTTAAATTTTTCGTTGAACGGGGAGAAAAGCAGCCCAGTTTAATAAAAAGCAAGGGAAATTGTAGCCCAAGCAGGAAGTATATGGCGTTGTGTTAATCAATTGATGTGTAATTACTTTTATTGAGTAGTCATCTCAGGATTGATGACTCGAGTCATTGTGTTCGCAATGAGTACTCATTCCTTTCTCAGTACCCAACAACCCTCGAAGACAATAAGGATGCAATGATACAAAAAACTACAATACCAGCCTCAACTCTATACTGATACAATTGTTTTAGTCACTTTGTTTTTAATAGAGGGTTATCCTACAAAATACGGTCCTCCAAGAGGGTTATTTTGCGTAATAACCGCTCATTTTAATTATCTGCCCCCATGTGTCACCTATCTCGTTCGTCCTCGGGAATCCTCACAATCTTTAATGCACCATGCCAGAATTGCAGTGCGACTAAAAATCGGATGATAAACTAGCATGTGCTGGGCGGATTGTTTGCATCTCACAATATAACGCGCATGTCGGCGGTGAACTGCAATTGCTCTTACGAGGACAGTATACCGCATCAAAAGGACAGCATATTAACCACAACACTCGTCAATACTGCTGTATGTCCCGGAAATATCGCCCATGGTATTCCCGTGGGTACGGCCTACAGTGACAGTTTTGTTGTCCGTAATCATAACTCACTGCCACCCCGTATTTTCCAAAAATTTGCTTTCTGGGAAGCGTATCTGCCAACTTTCAGTCACGCCCCGGAGGTATATCAACCGTAAAGCGAGCACATTGTAGCCAGCCGCTGGTATAAAATTACGAGCTCAGCAGTCTCAAACATAAAGGCACTGTTGCCAGGGATCCCACTACTTTACGCGATCAGCTTAGAAGATGGAAGTTTATCCCGTCTTGTTACTGTAGTCTAGCACTGTCATCCTCCATACAATGCCCTCCATCCTTCTAAACCAGATTCTCTCTGCTTGAGACAGCGGTAGTAGTCTCAAAGTGTGGTACACGTTCGATACTATGGTACAAGGGGGTCGAATGCTACGGTATTGGTTATTCCCGAGCTCGTAGTAATAACTGCTTCTCAGAACTGCAATCGTGGCCGCACGAATACAAACAAAAGAGGCGAAGGAACCAAAGTAACAAGGAACCAAAGCACTAACATGTTCAACAATCAATCCATAATGAATCTTGTCCTCTCGCTTCGCTAGATCACTAACGACAGCCAGAGCAACAATATTCATTATTTATGCCACTAAACCCGCGACAATGACAATGGAAAGAAACCCCCAAGTCTCCGAAGAGAATTGAGGAAACCAAACCTGCATGCCCCGAGAAGACAGAGATCGCCTATCGGAGAGAGCGAGCACGCCTAACCTTAATCCGAAGTATAAGATCAAACTCCTTCCCGAGCAACCCCAATGCACGTACGAGACGGCAGGAGCAAACAAAGTTCATTCAAAGGGTATAAAGCAAAACCTGAGAAGATCATGGTTGCCTAGCTTACCATCCAGAAGCACTTCTAGTGGTGATGATCTCACGAATGAGATCAGAGACATGCTTTGTTTTAAAAGAGACCAGTTAAGGCTCTTTTGCCCCTCGATGCAGGCCACACTACCTGGTGATAGGTGTAAGACTGACAGTTTCTAAAAGTGCAGTGCCGACTAGTAGAATGTCTGACAGAATGGGAAACAAAAGAAAAGGTGAGGAAGAAAAGTGTAACAAAAACGGCGCGAAATGAAGCGAAGTGAGGAGAGAAGAAAGAGAGGAGAGAATAGGAAAGGGGGAGATCTAGGGGTTTATAGTGGGAGCCACCTTGGCGTAGAATGGCGGCGAAGATTCTAATTTCATCGATTTGGAAAGGGTATCGTCAGTTCAGCCCTACATGTAGATACAGTATTTCGCCGATCGAGGACCCTTCCTGCTCTTGTTCCTAGATTTTGCCGTCGCTTGTAAGCGTCTGTCAGACAGCTGGTTTATGAGCGCAGACCCTTCCCCGTTTCAGGGTTTTCGAATCTCCTAGGCTCATGGTCTCTTGTCACAAAGCAGGGAGCATCTGTTGATGCATCAAGGCCTTGTGTTTGGCCGTATTGCTTAATAAAGTTTGCCTGAAAAATGGTTTACATCTTTGTGTCGAGTGATGGCGAGTGATCCTGTGAAGAAGTCGCCGAACCCATAACTACGGCAACTTTCCTCTGTCCGTTCTCAAGCCCAGCAATTCCAATGTTTGAATCGAGAGTTTTTGAGCCATAATACTGCTTGATGTCCTAGGATTAGCTCTCTATCTGACTTCCCCCGCGAGTCACTAAAAGTATCCAGAGTACAATAAGCTGCAAGAGTATAGAGCAGGCCCGAACCAACCCAACAGACAGCCTATATCAAATATAAGTAGAATATAAAGCACAATGAAACCTGTTAGAACCTACCCCCGCCTGAACAGCGCAGCTACCTGACCGCCACCAACAACTGACAACCGAGCGTCATACGAGTACACTCTCAGTTGGAGTTTAACAGGTACAAGATTGTTTTCAGCCGCTTAGATTCGTCTCTGGATGGTAGAAGCCGCTTCATATTCACCTCCTCGTTTCGTTTAGCCGCATGCTCCCTATGGTACATGGAATGCGTAACAAAATGCGTAAACTACACGTAACAAAACGTGATTACGCATTTTCTCAGCATTGAAAACGTATCCACGTGTTTAAGATCACGTACTGTCCGAGATCTTATTTTCACTAAAAATACCGACGGCGTATAATGACGAACCAGCAGCAATCTTCATTCTGTACCACGGCTGATCCCGGCTGGCCGTGCGAAACGCGGTGGGTGGTCCGAGCCAATCCATCGCTTAGTTTGTCGAATAACTCCTTTGATAATATTATGATGCTCTGGAAACTCCCGTCTAACCGTTGACACTTCAATCAGAAATATAAAATCCAACCCCCGTGATCTCGCCATTACAACTTCGGAGATTCGTTAGCACCAAAAACACAAGTTTCAATTCCTTAACACCAAGCACTTTCACTTGAGGGAAATGAAATGTTGGGACGTTTGATTGAATGTGTCGTTCGTCTTAGGCAAGCGAACCCGGCAGTCCGAACAGAGGCTCAGAGTAGTTCATGCATGCCGGATCTGGTCGGCGTTGATTCGCCTGCGGTCAAATGATTGTCTCGTTCTCGGGGCGCCGCGCGTACGTCTATGCGCAGGAATGGGTTTTTCGAGAGGCTGGGAACGAGACACTCGAATGTGCGATCTGCCGTTGGATTAGAGTAGTTGTGGTTTACCTTATCATTCCGGACTTAGCGAGATCCGCTAACACACCAAACCCGCAGGGATGGTCTTGGCTTGCCCCTGCATGCAGATAGCAACCAACAGCCAACTTTGAGACTCCTGTCTCGTAGAAATCAACATCATTCGCTACCAGCACGAATCCCCATCGAACAGCCTCCGTTTAGTCATATCGAGTGTCGTCAGCTGCTGTCGCTCTCCGCTCGTAAAACGCTGTCGTCGCCGCCTTCAACTTCCCCGTTTTTTATACAGCTTTTTTGCCATGGGTGCAATCGTTTCCTCCCTTGGTATCGCCTTCAAAACCCTCCGCAACCTCAACTCCCGATATATGGCCATCCTCGAGCGAGTCAACGGCTCTCCCGGAAAGCCTGTTGCAAACCCAACCCCAAGCGTCTGGCAGCAACCTCCGTCATTGCTCGCGTCGCATGCATCCGAGACACCTCCCGATGAGGTGGATGTGTTGATCATTGGTTCCGGTATCACGGCATGCAGCATAGCGTATCACCTTCTACGCTCATCCGATTCTACCGCTAGAAGGACGCCGCGGGTTGCCATCTTCGAGGCGCGGGAATTGTGCTCTGGAGCAACAGGGAGAAATGGAGGTCACATTAAGGAGACCCCTTACCTAGAGTGGGCGACGTTACTGAATAGGTTTGGAAGAGGCGCCGCCGACGAGGTGGTACGATTCAGAATGGCACACTTAAAGCAGCTGTTGGAATTGGCGGAAAAGGAGGGTATAACGGTCGCTGCAGAAGCACGTGAGGTCGAGACTGTAGATGTCTTTTGCGAGGCGGAAACATGGCACGATGCGCAACAGAAATTGAGAAACTGGCTGGAAGCATTCCCGGATGAAAAGGGTCACTGGAAGGTCTGGGAGGGCGACGATCTCAAGACGGTATGTGCCTTCGGTTGTGCAGTGATTTCACTTCAACATCTGTGCAATCCGATTCTGACGCTTGTAGAAATTTGCTTTAACTGCTGCTAAAGGTGCCATAACCGGCCCTGCCGGCGCGTTTGCACCTTACACTCTGATAACTGAGCTCTACTCGAAACTCCTCCGCGAGTTCCCAACCCTCTCTATTGAATGCAACACACCTATTGAAACACTACATGGCACACCTGTCGATCCTTGGAGAAGACCATTGACTCCGCTACAGCCCTATAGCTGTTTTACATTCCAAGGGAAGAGTCGAACGATTAAAGCCACGCACGTTATACATGCAACAAATGGCCATGTTACACGCCTTGTACCGGGCCTTAAAGGCAGAATTATTCCCCTACGAGGCCAGATGACCGCACAGAGGTTGTTTCCAGGAAACGTTGCATTACCAGGAGGTTCAAATCGATCGTGGAGTTTCATCTGGAATAAAGGTATATTCCCCTCAATGCTATGCTCGTATTACCGCTATCGTTGTTAATCATTGAGAACTGCAGGGTTCGATTATATGACGTGTCGAGAAGATGGAACATATATGCTGGGCGGTGGCTGGGCTCGAGGGTCGAACGAAGGAATAGATGCCCTTGGGAATGCCACTGATGATGAGAATACAATCTATGAGACCGCGTATCTCGGGGGACTTCTGCCAGCTTTATTCCCCAGTCTGGTACAAGGCGTGACGGTTGAGCAGGCTTGGACGGGTACACTTGGATTTTCGGTGGATTCTTTACCTTGGGTTGGACCGGTAGGGATTCCTTTCCGTTCGTTAACTCGTAAACAAGACTGGCTAACAAATAGAAGATACCGGAGAGGGTAGCTGGTGGTCGCAAGAAAGGAACCGGTTCAGAGTGGATATGTGCAGGATACTCAGGAGAAGGAATGGTGAATGCATGGGGCTGTGGCCAAGGAGTGGCTGCAATGGTGAGAAATCAAATGTATGGGGAAAACGCTGTTATTGGAATACCGAGTGTGATGTTGATCACGGAGAAGAGGGTTAAGACGGCTTCATTTGAAATGTTGGCTGAGGATTACATGCTTTGATGGGCGGTGGCGGGCGTATTTTTGGATTAGCATTGTTTCGGAATTAGGACATATCATTGTTGATGCTTTGCGGTTTTCCCGGCTCCTGTGGCTTGAATCTGTAGACGACTGTTTTCGCTGGCGGCATAGCCTGAAGAGTCTGGAGGAAAGTCACCTGAAACATGCTATTGATTGAGGGTTAAAATGGCAGGAAAGTTGCAAAGAAACAAGATTGTGGATTACACATATAGATGCATATGTGAACGTGTATACGCATATGCATTCACACGAATAAATGCACGATTCATTTATACGATTTATTTAGTAACTTTTGTTCACATGATACTGTACGGAAGGCTCAGTTCTCATTCGTAATTCGTTTTTATGGCGGAAGATATCAATCATCAACTTCCAATCAGATCCTATCGCTGGAGTTTCACCCACTTCAGCCTAACACAGCTCAATAAAACATCCGTATACGTTATTCTCCGTAGGACAGTTGGTCTTCTAACCAACGATACTCGAGAATTCATCGCTTGTGATACTTCGGGTGGTTCATTGTGTTCAGCGCAGTACAATACGCGACGACCGAAAACAAATATTAAATGGAACAAAACAGAGCGTTATCAGAATCACACGACCTTGAATTTCTAGCACGTTTACGATCACATGATGCGCTCAGATGATGTACTGCTTCCCAGAACTCAAGTACCAGTATAAACAGGTATCCAAGAGCCAACCCTAAACTCTATACGCTTCCACGATGAGCATGACTACGACTAGTCTCAGCCAACCGCCGCCGCCGGCCCTTGCGAAACATCCTCGTGCGTCCCTCAAAACCTGGGATGATCAACCCAGGTGGTCTCTCCCTATAATCATCCAACTTAGCAGCCTCGTTACATGGGTTTGCTCCGGCAAGAACATTCAACACCGCATGGCGAGCGAACTCTCGGTCGATCGAATGATACCTGTCGGGCTCGTCGTATTCGGTTTCGGGGGAGTTCGGAGTATCCAAGGGGCGAGAAGGCCTCAACTTCAAGGAGAAGAGACGATACTCGCAATGGTCGCTATTGAAGGTGTAAAAATCCTGACGAGGGTATGGCTGGGAATTTTCAACCTTGTCCGGCTCTTTCCTGGCAGACTCTTCGGCGGCAACGAGGGCTTCCGGAACACCTCCAAGTTCGAGGATATTCAAAATATCATCTTCGTATCCAGGAGGTTCGAGGACAGCCGGAATATCTTCCTGGTATCCAGGTTCAGGTCCGAGGTAGGGCTCATACACGATGAATTCACCCTCGGGTGGAGGTGGCTGACATTCCTTGCAGGAACAGTCGATACTGTGACGTTGCAGCAAGTTAGCCGCGAAATCCTCGATGCCGAAAAACCTGAGAATTCTAGCAAGGCAAAGTCTCCTCTCGCGAGAGCCAAACCCGCGGACGAAGAAGTAAACGACTGCGAAAATGGCAGTCAAGAACAATGCGGTGAGACATATTACGTTAGATAAGACGAAGATGACCAGAATAGGGGGACAAATAGTCCCTTTACGGCAGTCCTCGAACGACTTGGTGAAATGTTCGAGGCCGACCCCGCCGTAGAGGATGCGGGCTAGGACGATCGCGAAGTCCTTGACTTTATCGAGGTCGATCATTGTAGCACGTTAAGTCGTTGATCGACTTTAGGTAGCTTGATCGTAAGTCGTTGTCAGTCGTCGTTCGGTGGGTGATGGGCGGTGGATAATGAGAAGAAATGAAAGCAGGGAAATTGAAAGGCTACTGGTTTGTTCATACTGGTTGGTAGTGCAGTTTGCGACGTGCTTTTGGGGTTTCACACCGTCAAACCCTTCTCTTTCCTCGGCAGACATCCCCATAAATGATATTCAAGAGTAATTGTTCATATTGTTGTTGTATGCGGCCAAAGTTTTCTGGTACGTTTGGACTTCGCACCCACAGCCCGCAATCATACTGTGATTCCTTATTAGTTATTGTTATTCTCTCTCACTACAATTTGGACGTGTAAAACTACGTTTATTAAAAGCCTATAATTCAGTGCGCAAGCTTACTAGGCAATGAAACGAGACTGCCTAGTCCTGGCTTAAAAACAGACTATATACTTGCTCTTCACACTACCTCGTCACGTTCCATAGCTCTCACTCATTATTCGCCACTTGAGTTAATCCCAAATCTGGATTGTCCCTTCAGCCCCACTATCCTACTTGAGAATTAGACCATTCTATATATTCCACTGGAAAATGCACTCGGCCCCATAAAAGTTGTAACCATCGGTATGCATATCAGTTCTCAATAATATGGCCTCCCAAAAGCTACTGCCACCATTGGAGCACCACACGAATGAAGAGCAAGCCGGTTTAACAACTCTTAAATACGGGGATGATGTAGAAGGCGAGTGCAGCAAAAATATTCCTGCACGGCGACCACATAGGGCGGATAGAACGACTACCAAAGACCGAAGCATGAGGAACGCACCAGCGAGTGGCAAAAGCCACGAAATCCTTGTCAGTACTCAGACTCCACCAGCCAAAAACCACCAACCGCCACTGCCCGCTCTCGAACCAATCGGCCGCTACGCACAGGAATGCATGGAGGCAACGTTCCGCGACTCTCCTTTGCCCTCCGCGTCGAACAACGACGGTGGTCTCAAGATACCATACACCATCTTTTTCGATAGTGAACGTAAGGGAACATACACCGCGGAGTTCAAGAGTTGGGAAGATATTCATCTATATCGATTTCTCAAAGGCCGCTTGCCGATGAAGTACTTTGGTCAAGGTTCGATACTGGGACTCATCCCCGAGGATGCAGAAGAGGAGACGTTACGAACGTTTCATTCAGCTCTTGAGTTTGAGCGAGAGGTGTGCTACTTCAGTTTCTTTGATGGGATGGTCACGCATATCACGATTGTGATGGAGTTAGACGGAGTGGAAGTTGAGGAGGCTACCTGGGCGTGAGAGGAGAGATCCGTTAGATGTAGAGGATTATTTGACTTGCTTTTAAACCTGAGGGTTTATATCGCTGCACATATGAAGAACGAGAAGTGGAGAAAGTCCCCAGGTGTGAATGAATAGCATTTGCAATGTAGTTCCCAAATGCAAAGCCATCTAGCAAACCGAAATCCCGAAGGTACAACGCGGGTTTTCAGGAGTGAGAGGATCTACTGTGGTCGACTTTACTGCAATTCTGACAGTTCAGAGTTTGATACTGTGGTTTGGATCTGCCTCCTGCTAGCTTTTCAAAGCTTCAAACCCCATATCACTATGCAACCACATGCTAGGCTATTTACAGTAGGATAGCAGGCTTTTATGATATACACACGTTCTAAGACAGTTAATGATGACGTTTCCGGGGGATTTCCGAAGCTGTTTCGGCTAGGTTTACCTTTTCCTACGGAACAATACAAAAATATGTGAGACACGGGAACTTGCCTCCAACCTCCCGCCAAAAAATACACCCAACCTCATACTCGCTACGCAATGGCAAAACGTAGAAAACGCGTCACAGTGCCGAAGCTGCACGTCCGGTACAATCTTTCCCTCTTTACGTCACAACTCCTTAGGAATTCCTAACTACAGTATATACAGGCCAACTAAAGCCTCCTCCACAGCTCCACCGCTTCATGCATCAACCCCCGCCAAAAAGTCCGCCTCAAACCGAAAGATCATTAGTTCGTGCACTAAACCGCTGCCCACCGTCGTGTCGAGAAACCCTTTTCGGTGGTAATCAAACGGCCAAACAACTTTCAGCGTAGGAAATATGTATGCATGGCTACGGGGACGAAGATTGGGATTTGGTTTGACGACAACGACGACGAGCTTATGGAAGAGGTTTCATGCTTGGAATTCCGATGATGCTTTGTGAGCTTCGGGTGATGATTAGACGACTAGGCGGGTGAGAGGACGGTTTTTTTTGAGGAGTAGTTGTCCGGGATTATGATGGGAGGTACGGGTGAGTACAGACGAGAAGAATCAATTACCTATACAAATCACATAGATACATGTTTTAGTGACTATAGTTTTAAAGGTTCTGGTCGTTCTTCGTATACTTCGTGGGATGAAAACCCAAGCAGCCGACATAGCATCATTAGTGCTCACTCAACACATCGCCGATCATCTGTGTTACTTCGGATGCTAGAAAGACTTGTTTATTGACTTGATCTCTCGAGGGCCGAAGGCCCTTATATATACAGACTTGATTCCCATATCCATATCCACATTCGTCTCCATATCTATATCCGTTTGCATATCCGTTTGCACTGATATGAGCCGCTCTCCTGAGGCATATCCTCATACACCAGCTGCATATCAAACGGACCTGAGCAATGAGGCTCACGATGCAGGTACACATGCAACAATCTGCAACTTCAGCGACCCAGAAGGTAGAGTAATGTATCTTCCACTCAACTTCTCAAATTGGGCCAGGCGATTGCAGATGAGCTCCCTACTCACCGTCGAAAGGATATTTAAGCCAGTTAGGCCACAGTTAGGCCGCAGTAAAGAGTGAACAAGTGCAGAATTTTCAAGAGTACTTCGTCGTTCCAGAACTGTATTCCCAAAGTTCCAGCCTTGATTTCATATTCACACATCCAACGACCAGAGCACTCAAGTTCCTTACAATTCAGACCCCCCATTGTGTCCCAATCGAGACTACTGAGAGACCAACATCAAACGGCGTTGGTGCCAAACATACGCCAAAACTGAAACGCAGCACAAGAAAGCATCCATCACTTCTTCAGCTGTTGCAAAGCCTTCCCCAAGAGTCCCTTCATCTTCTTCATTCTCTCTTCCGCAGTCACTTCTTCCGGGTTGGTTGTCTTCTCTTCCGCTTCCGAAGCTCCCGGGTTTTCACGCTCCAACATCTTGTCCACCACCGCACCGAATTTCTAGGCCCGAACTGCGGAGGAATCGCGTCGATCCGAAGATGCGAATCCTGTTGATGATCTCTATTTCTAGTTAGCGACCCCTTTTTATCAACGGGAGTGAGAAGATGTACATGCCTCAACTGTCATACTCGTCGGCGTTGGCGCGAGAGCAGCTTCCAGCGCGGACTTGAGTTCCGGTATACCCCCCTCTCTTTCCTTCTCACCCAAACGCTTTGTCAGAGAAGATATGGAGCTTCTTAGCGTACTCCTTCTCACAATTTCCGGTGGCCCCTCTTTTATCGACGACCCACCACTCAATATCTCTTTCCTCGTAGCTTCCTCCAAAGCGACCAGGTTCTCACTAGTCAATGGTGCAGTCTCGTGATGACTCCCATCTTCCTCTAGAAAGTCGTCTCCTAGGATTGCGAGGTTGTGTGCAAGCGTTAACTTGGGAGGAGGTGAAATCGCCCCTCTTTCAATGGCTTCAGGAAGGGCGTCTGATGGAATATCGAAACCAAGACCAGCTGCGATGGCGTGGTAAGTTAGATCCTCGGATTCGACACAGGGTGATTGCGACATTGGTGGAGTCGAGGTCATGGTGGTGGAGGCAGAGGAGATAGAAGTGGATGACGATTGGGCGGGTGTGGGGTTGGAGAGGGAGAAATAATATTGTTTTGGAACGCGGTAGTCGAGGAGTGGGTTCATAGGGAGAGGTAGCGGGGATGGATTGTCGTATATGAAAATGATGCGGCGGGGGGGGAGAGGTCGCAACAGCCAACACGGCCACACTCTTACACTACAGGTATCACAACAGAAGCTAATTCAGAACTCAGTAGTACTTCGTACTTTATAAGATGGTCTATAAAGCCTGTCATCTTATTAAAGCATTTTTTAACAGCAATTCCTATATCATTCATAGAAAAATAGAAAACACCTTTCAATAGTAGGAGTACAAGGTTTACCGACATCCCAATAAAGTCTATACGAGATGTATAGTGCACGCAGTTTTTAACCTACAAGTCAGAGGTTGCCGGTGGTGTGATATTATTGTGCGAGCTGCAGCAGGTGAAACAGAGAGAATTGTAATTATTCACTCTGTACCATGATACAGTACTTGGGTCTCTACAATTTTACAGAGCAGTTTCTGTTCTAGGGGTCTGGTAGTGAAGCTGCAGTGGTTTTATTTTATATATACGGAAGAATGATGTTCAAGTAAAGTTTCGGCTTTCATGGTATGCCAATAGCTTGGGGTTAATTCATGTTCCCAGCTTGTTGGACTCGCACTCAAAGGATTCTGGAGGCATATTCTAGACTTGCAATTTTCGGGGATGAGAATTACAAGAAGGTATATAGAAGCCAAAGAAGAGTCACTGAAGTAGCAATCGCTCAAGTTGTCGAAGCCTAATTTAGGTTCTAAACATACTCAGAATTCACAGTTTCTAGCTAATACGGTTAGTTCCTCCTGCCTCCGAGTTGTAGGTTTAAAGCTGCGTGCACCATACCGACTATTCATCATAAATGCAAAACCATCCATTGCCAACATACTCCATGAAATAAATGTAAGCACTGCTTTACCTGTATTCCGTTATATTACTACCATCAGAAATCTCCATCATGTGTCCATCAACACGCTTCCTCTAGAAACTCAGACAATAATCCTTTTTCAGCTGATTCTCACGTAAAGGATTCCTATTGACGTTGAATACCTCCATGCAGTCCCATTTGCAAGAGGTGTATTAACAGGATAAAGGAGTAATATTCATACTCATCGAAATGAAACTAAAGCAGGAGGTACCACGGGCAGAAAACAAACTCAAAACGGCAAAGCAATCCTATCGAATTCACTGGATGATTACATGTAATACAAACCGGAATGTGAAGGAGAAATTATTTTAATAGTTAAAGGAAGCCTAGGCTGAGTCTGACAAGGTGGCTGCTGTGAAAAATAGAGTGAAACGACTGAAGGTCTTTATTGACGGAAGGTAATTGAGTAGGACGATCTCATGGATTGAAAGTTTAGGGGGATTATCGAGATGTTTCACACATAGCGCAGTTGCATAGGTCCTAAAAGTGCTTTTATTCATCTAAGTCTATAGCCCCCAAATTTTGCAACACTCCGTATACCAAGACTCCAAAATTCCCCTTGCAAGAGATGCGAAGCCATTATGTGATGCCCTAGATATAGTCAACAGAATTAGCCCGTATCAATCTTAATCTTCCCAGAGATTAGTACCCGATGGGATCAGGGGAGAAATGATGATTTACCCTGTCAGAAACATGGGCATAGTTGGCAGTATATGATCCCATATTATTCCAAAAGAAATGAAAACAACGGAAATGTTGCAGACGTAGGAAAAAATACCCCATCTTTTTTTACTACTAGCTGCCCTTCAAAATCCGAGCCAACTCGTTTACTCATCTCGACGAACGGGGCCCCAACCCTCGGCTTTGTAATTCTCGACGTGTTCTTTTAGGCCATAATACTGCTCCCTAGCTTCATAAAGATCTATACCGGGGAAGCCGTTGTCCATATAGCCACCTGCGGACTGGCCACCTGGCAAGACGTCATAGTAGCGGTCAAACCTACGATACTGGTGGCCTCCCTTTCGGTTCCTACTAATTGCTTCAGTTTCTCTATACCCATTTCGAGAGCAGTTCTTGTAACGTACCCGCTTTGGCCCTTCTCCTTCCACATTCTTTTCATGACTTCCTTCTTAGTCTCCCCTTTTAACCTGTTCTTGCCTGCGTCTTGCCTGCGGAATAGCCCAAGCATCAGTTAAATATAGCTATTGGCCCATAAGGACAACGCAACTTGATAAGCTTCACCTTGATGAAGTTATTGTACGCCTTACCCATGACATCCCAAATCTCACGATAGTCCCGGTATTTGCCATCCCAACCTGGATGCTTGATCTTCCCCTTGTTTGTTGTCAGCGACGCCGACTGCGTGAAATGTACGGGTTGTCTACTACCGTAAGGCGATCCATAGCCCTCCGCAGAACAGTTTCTCGGTCATATTGTTCGAGATTGATTGGGCAGGTGACACAAAGGTCGCTGAGGATATTCTTGAAGCAATGAAGAGCCTGGAGTTCTGCAGGAATGCTGTAGGCGCGTCCTGCAATAGTTTCCGGAACCAGGAGAAGTTCGGGAGACGGGCAACAAGAAGGTAGGCCTCCGTTCTGCGGAGTGAGATATCCGGAGGGGGCATCATATCTCTCAGAGATGCTACCAACTTGAGAACCGGAGTAGCTGTTGTAGTCGGGTGAATGAGGGTATCCGCCGTCCGAATAGGAACCGCCGAAGAGGCCATGATTTTGCTGATATCTGGTACCCATGGTAGAGAAGCCTTCGCTACGGGAGTATGGTGTAGGAACTGTAAGGTACGGGCCATAGAAACCTTGGGTGTGAGGTCCAGTGTACGAGGAACTTTCGCTCTTAGAGTACTGGCCTCCAAATTTGGTATAGATCTGAGGAAATCCTGGAGTGAAATACTTGTGGTTCCCGTCCACTTTTCCAAACTGAGGAGGATAGCCAGTAGTGACACTATCGGCAGCAGAAGAGAAGCTGTTGTCGAGGTCTTTGCCACAATGGAATTCCGCAGCCTCGGGGTTGAAACGAAAACTTGGAATCGTGGTGGGGATACTCGACGTGGAATGTTCTTGAGACATGCTGTGATAGTCCGCGATCCTTCTGCACAAGTTAACAGCCTAGTTTATTGCACAAGACGAATGAGGTAGAATTATAGTAGGATTCGCAACAAACCGTCGAACTTGGATGAGTAAAGGTAGATATTAGTGTCGAGATTCCTTCGACGATGTTAACTTCGAGGATGGGACAGCAGAAATCACCAGAGAGGATTTAGAAAGCGTTGGCCCTAGCACGCAATTTGCTGTCACGAGGCATCACTCGACTTAGGACTTCAATTTGCAGGTTCCACTCTGCCACACGCGGTGTCACAAGTGTGTGGTTGTGCCACTAGGCTCTTCCTCTTCTCTTGCCTCCAAACTATGCGCATCTATAATATCTGCAGTCTACACGGCCCTCTTGCCCCCGCACCTCGACAGAACCACCGACCACACGAAAAGCCGGCGTACAGTGGTGGAGTAACTTCAAGTTGCTTCATATTGCCTGCAGATACAGACGCACAGGTTCACAAAGACCAAATAGCGCATTAAGTGTTCCAGCCCAGAATGTTCCAGCAAAAAGATCAAGAAAGTCGCCACCCAGCGTGTAACAACACCACGCACGTTGCAATCTTATATAGTCACTAGCTAGGTGCAGAAGTATCGTATAATACTTTACTACATCTCACCCGACTCATGTTCTACCGAAATTTACTAGGACGTTTGTGTAGATCACCCGCCAATCCAGCTCGGGGCTGACAGAAATAGAGTAAACGTCTGTAGACCAGTCATTTAACGGTCTCACAGCCGTAGGCAAACACCCTGCATGGTGATGGCTACCAATGAGAGATACGAGCTGAGCTATGCTGTGTCCACTGAGAATCGCACATTAGTACAACCCTCTTCTTGAAAGCATCAATTCATGAAGCTTAGTTTCGTTTTCACTGCTATTCTTATCCTTCTCAATACAGCCTAACAAAATAACTACTAGATATTCAGAGTCTGCGCCATGGCGCACTGAGACGTACCTTCATCTCTGAGTGGTTACATCGACGTGGATTCGAATGGCCTGACTGGTTTCAGCAGAACTAGCGAAAAGGTTTATTCAGGGTTGTGATCGTAAGTCGTCCTTCAATGTTCCAACTTAAACCCTCCTAATCAATATTGAGAGCAGTATATGCACCCCACCTCTAGTAATTCACACCCTCGAGGCGAAGTTTATAAGATGGCAACCTCATGAGACTTCTCATGTCCACGTCCATGGTTTGTCTGTACAACCTTCAATTAGAGTTATCCACTCAGTGTCAGCGGGTACATTGTCTCAAGACTACAATAATAGCTGAGTTGCGATCATAACTGGTCGGTTCCGGCTCGTGTATTCGCTCTCTCGCGAGTCCAAATGAATCGTATATAAGGATGAGAATTTAAATTCTGGATAGAAGGTAAGGTCGCCTGTCCTATCGGGAATTCTACAACGCTGACCTCATCGTAGATTCGGTACTAGAATGACCAGGGCTGAGTACCTACAGATGGACATAATTTATGGTTGCAGAAGGACAGTGGATGGAATGATTTAGGGCTGCTGGGGACTCGGTAAACAAGGGATTCCGAGAATATAGGGCTTTAAGAGTTATCAGAATGGAGCGACCCTCAATCATCCAGCTGACAAATATTCTGTTGGTTCTCAGGGTGTGAAATCATGATCGGATGAACCCTGATATTTTCTGCCAAGCCTTTAGACTCAATATGTGATAGCTGCTGTCTTTTTCACGTGTTCTTATTCCTATGTCCCAACGCATCCATCGTCACCTTCACAAGCTTTCCACGTTCACCTTCCTGCGGTTTTTCTCTCCATCTTCGCTCCCTAGATCCAGGAGACTACTTCCGCGCAAAAATGGTGCTAGCTAGCTCCCCTTTAATACCAGAATCTGCTAACTCACCAGTGCCCAGAACTCACTCTTCAACTCCGCTCTAAAACAAACGCAATCCCTCAAGCGCGACCTTGAGCTCTTCAGCAGTAGTCCAGTCACCTCCTCCCCCGCACTACAAGGCTAAATCTCCGCTTCTATCGCCTCGCTCTCCCGTACAATCGATGACTACGATGCCATGGCCCGGCGGGAGTTGATCCCCACAAAGAATGAGAAGGCCGAGCAGCGCGTGAAAAACTTCCGGAAGGAAATGGCAGAGTACCGGCAGCACTTTGAGAAACTGAAGGGGGAGCGACAGGATGCTGTGAGATAACCCCGCCGGGAGAGAGGAACTCTATCTACGAAAAAGTTGGAGAAAGGCTAATCCGTTTTGAAAAACTGCAGGAACACGCCCTTGCGCACTCAGACCTTCTAAACCGCCGCGGCCACTCCTCCGCCACCCCCGAAAACCCCTACGCCAACGCCCCGCACGCGCGCTCGTCCCCATTCGCTCCCACCCCAACCACCAGCGGTGTCTCAAACATCTCCGTCTCAGTAGAAGACCACCATTTCCGCGAACGCAACTTCCTCTCCCGCACCGATACACAACTTGATGAGTTCCTTGACCGAGGACGCGTGGTGCTTGCCGACCTTTTGGATCAACGGGATATGCTCAAAAACACACAGAAGCGGTTATACAGCATCGCCAATACCCTGGGAATAAGCGGCGATACCATTAGGATGATTGAACGCCGGGCTATGTTGGATAAGTGGATCTTTTGGGGTTGCGTAATCACCTTTTTTGTGTTCTGCTATTTTGTCCTGAAATGGTTTGGGAGGTAGGTATTGGTGGGAGAAATGAAGTAGGAGACGTTATATGGACATCGGCAAAAGTGGAAATCGACTATAGACTGCGCTACGCGCAGCTCATAACGAGCTTCCCGTGGACCCCTGCGCGACGCGCAGTCTATAGTCATCCATAGTCGATTCATAGACATGTGCGCGTGGGCCTATGGAACTATATACGGCTGGCGGTCGATGGAGATGGACCTATGCCAGCCTTTACTGTCGGTAGGCTTCGCTGGTACTGTACACATTGAGAGCCTGCTTGAGAGCTTGCTTGAGAGATTGTTGAAGAGAGCGCTTAAGAGAGCGCTTCAGGGTGATTAGTGCTTTTCCGTGAGAAGCTTTGAGCCGCCAGTAATAGAAGCTTTGGGCCGATGCCAGTGGGAAAGTCTGAGTGTGTGGAAGCTTTGACATTGACGTAGCCAACCTACGTGTTTAAGTGCTGGCTGGTACCGTAACTATCACTATCACTGCCACCATCACCATCACCATCACCATCACAAAGACAGAAAGCATGAGCAGCCCTGGACCGAATGCGCACACATACGTCCAAAACCAATGGGAAGCGGGCTGCAGATTCCGCTGGAAAAACTGAGTCGGAGATCTGCTCTCCCCAAGATTCAATTGTCTACCTTTGCTGCAGAATCTAAGGCTGCGATTGTCAACACCATGACCGTGAGACATCATGAGATCCTGTCGCGGTAGGTGCGCCAAAGATAAGGTTCAGACTATGAAATCGACCGACGTCATGATTGCGGCCACCCACCCACCATACCCCACCCGCCACACCCCCGCCCGGCGCCTGGCGTCTGCTACTCAGCGAGTCTCTGTATCTAAGCGCGCTTGATAACCTGCACTCAAGAGCACTTCTTGGGAGCGTACTTGGGAGCGTACAGTCAAGCAGGCCGGGAGTGTGCAATCGAGTGCAATCGGGAGCGTGCAATGAAGTGGGTTTGGAAGCGTGGAGTCAAGTGTGCTGTACGCTGCAGCATCATATATAATATCGAGTATAAATATTTGCCTATGTATCATAGTTATCTAGTCAACGCGTAGGTCCATAGGATTTCATAGTGCCACGCGTCAAATATGCTATGGAATACGGTCCAAAAAACTGCTTCTCTATGAGCTGTGCGTCGCGCATGGTCATTTTTCCCGGTGGAGGTGTGGAGACGGACGTAATGGCATGATGTGGTGTTATGGGTATTGCGTTTAATCTTTTGTAACGGCGTTATAAGGAATGGGGGTGCTTACTAGCACTTGGGAGTCTGTACCTATTGTGGGTGTTTTCCGAGATGCACGCATGCAGGATGGGGGAAATGGGGATGATTGGTAAAATGATGGATGATATATGATGACCAACTTGTATACGCTCACGGCATCAATCGTGAGTCGCCGTCTCTAAATGGGCTCAACATGTTGTACAACTTAGCAAACACAAAAGGTATACCATGTAGATCCCCGCATCAATACCCACGGCAAAAGAATATTCAACGCCAAACCAAAATTCCCGCAACAAGATAAACAAACACATCCCTAGATCCCCCAGAAATATATAATCCGCTCAAACTCCATAAAACAAGAATAAAGAAAACACAACCCTTGCCGGTATACATAAGCAACGCACACGCCTCTGAACCCTCATATGTAAGCTCCCGATCACAGATGCAGATAAAGACATCCTACAGACTCAAACCAATATTATACCGCCCGATGCACTCCCCAATTGAAAACAAATGCTCTCTATATCGTCCGTAGTTCCATCTAGTTCGATCATTCTTCGACATCGTTGTTATTGATATCATTCACCTTCTTCGTAATCGGCTTTAAAACCAAGTACTACCCCCATCTTATCAGTACACGAAGTGAATACATTCATTGCGTGGAAATAGCACTGACCATGTCATCAGCCACTGATCTCGGAGCTGGACGCCGCAACTCAACCGCGGTTTCTTCTGCCTTCATATGGCAGAGTTCGGGCATTGTAACCCACCATGGCAGCTTTTTCTTGTGTTTATTCATATAAAACAACGTAGACGCTTTTAGTAGGCGCCATTCCGAATTAGGCCGGTCCGCATTGTCATACCAAGATCTGATTAGCGGATTATATAGAGTCTTCTGCGGAGGTTTGATGTCGACAAACACCGTATGAATGTGCTCTATTTCCGCCCGGAAGCTATAGGTTTCTGAATCCCTGAGTTGCCGCAACGGTTGGATACGGCGGCTCCAAAGTTTCTGAAGTTCTCCTAGATCCTCGTGCAGTTGCGTTCGCACCTGGCGCAGGGAGGCATCGCCATCCGCCAGATGGTCGAAGGCGTGAAACCGCCTGGTGAGATGCAGATCCGTCCATGTCCCTTCTCTGTCCATGAGAATCGCGAATTCTCCCTGCTTCTCCGCGACTTTGTTTATACCAACGCTCAACACAAGGCGATCAAGGATATACCATTCTTCTGGGTTACCTGTAGGATAGTTCTGTCGGTCCTTGGGGCATTTGTAGGCAGGCTTGCGATTCAACTCTTTACCCAATCTCTTGAGCCCGGCAAGGGATTCGGAAGTAAGTTGTAGCCCTTGTTTGGGTGCATCGACAAGTACGGCGCAAAGATTGGCAAGATAAATGATCGTCTTGTCAACGCCCTTGACCCTAGGATGACTGTTATAGATGTACCTCGTGAGAATATCGGTACACATGCCCAGATAATCATGCGTAAGAGACGACGTGAATCCACGAGTAAAGAACTCCCGGAAGAAGGTGGTGGAGTTTGGATCCTGGCCGAGATCCTTGAGCAGGCGGTTCTCCGGGTTGGTATGTTCCACATATTTATCTTTCTTCCAATTCTTAAATGCTGTAAAGGAAGGATTATTGTCGAACGGCTCCACTAAACGATGGTCCCAACAAACCCATATCTTATCCCCGTCATAGTCGCCACCTGAGAGCATATCCGCCAAAGGAACATCGCCTTTCGTAGAAAACACAACAACGTCCTTCAGCCTCCTCAGTCCAGAATCACGTGGACAAACTGCATGAACCTGCCACACTTTGTAAGAATATGGATCATGGAAGGGGATATCAAACAAGGGACGAGCTGGCTCATATCAAAGGCTGATAACCAGGCCCGGTAAACGTACTCTCCGAATATCCGTAGGTAGATGTGCAGGATTACGGGCAACTAGCACGTCACCCTCGATACAATCTAGACGAGTCTGGATTGTTGTATCGAGAAACCCCTTAGAGAACTGCAGAGATATTTCTCCTTCCTCTAAAGTACCTGTCGGATCAGCGATGCAGAACACGATGGTCGATGATGGCACACGGATACGCAGCCCATCCAGAATATCATTGCACTGTTGCATGACAATCATATTTAGTTTTTCCATCAAAAAGCCACATTTCAATGGTTCAAATCGAGCATCAAGCAGCATACTAATCTGCTCTTCGTTGCTCTGTGGAGTTCCGCTGCTTTGTTGCGGTATATCCCCATAGATTTGCCGGTCCGACATTACTCCATGGTTGCTGAGCCACAAACGGAGACTGATCCTATCGCGAGCCACGCTCAGTAGCTGTGCCAGATCCTCCTCAAGATGTTGCTCAAGGAGTTCTCTGAATATTTCGAACGGAACCTTTTGCCTAGCTAGGATTGGGATAAACTGTAGATTCAACGAGGTCGGCGATGGCTCTTTTGAGTAATGGAGCACAAATAGTGTTAACCGGGCCCAGTCCATTGTGTCCTCATCAGCGTCAGAATCATGAGGGTCGAATTTCCGCTGGGACGGAGTGACAGCAATCGAAACATCCTCGGAGTATCGATCTGCTGCCGGATCGACGAACCATAACCCTTTGGCACCACCAAGACGAGCCTGAACGGCAGTTGGAGTCTCCTCAAGACCAAGTTTCTCCCTAATAATTCGCATGACCTTTGGCGAACAAACCGAGCATCCATCGTTCATTATAGTGCCATTCGGTGATATTATGTCATCAACGTATTCAACTTTGTTGGGGCGGAAGGTCACGGTTGGAACAGAGGTTGAAAGTCCTTACGATCTATCAGTCTAAAATACAGCGAAAGGCAGGTGAGAAGATATACCCAAGCTTATGCGAGACCAAATTTTCGCAAAAGTGTTATCCATGTGCTTATCAATTGGCATATGCCATCTGATGAGGTCGTCGCGGCTCATTTCCGTCCTTATCATTTCATCCTGTCCCGTTTTAGCATCATTCAAAAATCCCAACTGCCCTTGGACACGGTACGATGGCTCTCCGAGGCCAATACCGCTCTCAGCAAAAAAATATGCCCAAAGGAAGTTTTCAGTCGTTGAGGCTCCGGTTTTTTCGGGGTTCAGCGACTCGGGACTGGTATCCTCCTGGTCTGCCTCCTTGCGCTTCTTTTTATTCCCTCCTTTGACATAGAAGCACCGCCAACACCTGTTAATCAACCGCAGTTCCTTGACCATCAGCCACCGCGCCATCTGTGACCTTATTTCCTCCTCCACACTTCTATCTTTTTGCTTGGCCCTGAACGAATTCGTTGATATTTTCAGGGTGAGAAACCGGTCTGAACCAAAACGGTAGGCAAACTTGTGCCCTTTGCCTTTGATTGACGGTGGGTTCAAACGGATATTCAGATTGAATCCCTTCGCTTTTAGGTCAAGAGAAGCAACACCAGTGAGCTCAACTACGTTCGACCAAGAAGTGGATCCATTTAGCGTTAACCAAACATCATCTGGTAGCGGCTCAGGCATGGGCTTTCCGGTTGAAAGCTGTTGGGCAAATAACTTCATTGCATCCCACAACTCTTTCCTTGTCTGAGCATTATGGAAAGCCTGGCCACAGTTCTCGGCAATAATCGGAACCCGAGTTTCGCATTCCTCGGGTGACAGGCCAAGAGCCAGGCTAACACGAGTAACCTCATGCTGCAGTAGGTATTTAAATGTTTCGAAGGGCCGCCGGGTTTCCGATTGACTGGCCTCAGCCAATACACTATCCAGATCAAGTTTGGCCATCTCGTGCGCAAGGGCGTCACTGACATCATACTGGTCTTCCGACGGCAGCTCATCAAAACTATTCATCAGTCGCTCCCGTTCAGCTTCTTCTCGTAGATGCTCCAGCAAGGCTTCTTCGTCAGCTTCCATATTGCTCTCTTCAACAACAACGCCTGCTGCCTTCTGCGAAGGTCGCGCAGCAGCCGGATATATTTCAGAACGAGGGAGCCGAGACATAGCTTCCAGTCTTTCCGGGCCTTCATCTGGTTCGGTGGAGACATCTGAGTAATATCCACTCCCAGTTATAGTTTTGTGGCATTTTGGTCGAGAGGGACTAGGCTCAGGATGGCTGAATGAAGATTGAGCGCTTGTTGGCGCGGTCGAGGGTGATACTCCAAAGCTTGACTGTCGGTTAAAAGAGCTTTCCCTCGAACTCTGCTGCGAGGCTTGGGGGGTGTCCGTACTGTGATATCTATTCGGTTTAGACCCTCGACCTGTGCCGGATTGCCTCGTGTTTCTGAGCTGTTGTGGGGGTTTTTCGATCCTCGGTGTCTGTGATCTCTCAACGCCGCATGCGTCAGCAGGTTGAGTTTGAGAATCTTTTCCCTTCCTCTTTTGGAATTTTGTTACTGGCGTTGAAAAATCGGATGCATCCCCAATCCCAACTTGTTGATTCCACTGTTCATCCTGGAGTACATCAGCGAAACCTTCTCGAACACGAGACCTGCTTTCGGTGACCTTGTGCTTTCCCTTAGTTCGTGGCTCGGGTTTCCGAGTTGTCTGTTGCCCAACCGGAGAGCCAGTTTGAGCGGGTGGGGGCGGTGCACGATGGTGGGGACGGGAGGGGGCTGACTGATGCTCTAGAGGAACGTAAGGAATCGGTCGATCCTGTCGATCGATCGAACAATTATGAATGGTGCGCTCTAGCGGAGGTCTTGCTCTTGATGCCCTAGCCGCCGCACGAGGGGAACCACGATGACCACCACCACTGCGGCCACCACGGCCATTCCGAGGGCCGGTTGGATATGACGAACAGTTGATATCTTGCCTTGATGGTGGAGCAGGAGATCGTGTCGAGCCGCTGGGACGATTCTCTGGCCTGCGGGATATTGGTGGAGTGTCTTCCTCTGCAGAAAAGAATTCGTCCGCAGATACAAAGGATCGATCTTCACTATCGTCCGACTCTTCGAAATGCTCCTGGGCTGTACGCCGGTTCGGTGGCTGCATCCCAGTAGGAAGTAGTGCGTATTCGGACCGCGAAAATGACCTGAGTTGGTCGACGGTCGCAACATTCTCGTGCTCTGGGTCGTCAAATCTTCCGGCCTCAGACAATGGAGACCCTACAGGTCCCAAACTCCGGTGTCGCACGACGTACTCTTCTTCGTATGCGGAATGCGATGGCGGAGCCGGGATTATGGGGTATTCGATGTTCTCTTGCCTCTCTCGCCGTGTTGAACGCCGTCCAGGGGCTATATATTGGCGGGGCGATGGTGATGCAGTTGTTCGTGATGCCATGATGACTTGCAGTTTGTAGGTGCGGATGCTGTGCTACCGCTCAATCTGTCTATACTCCTCAATCGATAACTAGCCAGCTGGCGCTGTTCAGCATTTTGAGTATAAGTACTTGAACTCATACCGAGCAGAGGGTTAAAAGGAACGAACCAATAGTACGCTTGAAGGGATAATAGATGACAAATAACGCCCGATTATCACAACAAAAGCAGACACGTTTCGAGGGTATATCGGTGAACTCGAGTGAAAACCAAACGCGGGCGGGGTTGCAGAGCACTGTGGGAATAGACGCGATCTTTAAGTTCGAAGAGGGAGTCGCGTCGTTTTCTACCACCTCCATACGCGTAAAGTTACTCTGAAATGAACGGCCAAGCCCGGACTCCCACAGCAACAATGCCGGTTTTTTTCGTCTCACAAAGAGGGGGGTGTCGGCTTGCCTCATCCCGCTGTAAGAACCCGCCGCTCGCATCCGGAAATTGATAATTACTCGCCAGGATATCCGTATGGCTAGCTTCAACGAGCGCTCCATCTTCCTCTTCAAGGAACGGCCCGATTCCCGCGCTCCCCGGTCTATGGAGCATTGCCTATCGGCTCTGATGCCTATCGTGCAAAGATGCAGGTAAAACGAATGAAAAGCCCGGTTGAGGAGATATCATTCTGATTTGCTTGACTCTGGCGCGTGGTGCGAGCACTCAGCTGTGCTCACACCAACAATTGCACAACCGACGCCGGTTGGACCAAATACGGTTCTGTCAAGCATAGTACAATCTTCCCCACTGCGTAATTCGGTTAGCAAACACTCTTCGGCTGTTGGATGAAACCACTCACGTATTACAGCATGAATACTTATACGAAGCAAAGGAAATAACGAAACTTTAAAGTGCATAAAATGAGCGCATCTGTTCAAAAGAGGCCACCCGAAAACGGCGGTGGAGGGTTGATCGAGAGGAGAAGTGTATAACACTTGATATCAAGAATTCGAAGTGATCGAGGCGGAATTGATGCCGTTATGAATGCTACCCAACGTCCTGGTCAACAGATAAGTGAGTCACTTGTACTATGGTTAAACTTATTTTGCTTCAGTTCGTCTAATTGACAAATGCCTTCCAACTGTGGTAGTACCTACTTAAATACTTCAAGATGGTACTTACCGTTTGAGTGTGTGGTGCGTGGTGGTGACTCCTCTCCGCACTCTGACAGTGACTCAAGCAACAACCCCGCCCTACTTTAGTTACCCCGCGATACAGCCTCGAGTTAAATATAATCCCTGCTATCGATATCGTCGTGCTGTACTCCACAACTTGTAAAGCCCGAGGAGATGCGGTGTCGAGTCAATCCGGCCATGTTTCTGTGGAGTCTGAATCAAAAACGCACCCAGTCGGCTCCTTTGCATAATCTAGCTAGACCGTCGCGTTATGCCGATCTCACTCGATCGCGAGTTCCAAACCCCGAATCCCGACTACCGGCTCCTAGGTGCAAGATTGAACTTGTGTTTAACTTTGGTTTAACTTTGGTTTAACTTCTGTTTAACTTTTTGTTTGATGTTAAACACTGTATATCGATGTTTAAAGTTAAACAGTGCACCAATGTACGGTAGAGTTCTTGGATTACACTATTGAGATGCACTCATTCCCAGATTTTCTCGTTGCTCGCAGGCTTGCTCCTCGAAAGAACGAAACATTAGTCCGGGCGCAAGGCGGCGATTGTTGAAGCTTAGGAGCCAATTAGATTCCTGGCTAGCCGGGGGAGTATGCCAGCCGCCATACCCGCACCGTTGAAAGCTTAATTATAAGGGGCCAATGTCAATGATTTCCCGTTCGTTCCCTCAACTTCATGGGTAGCATAGGCAGATAATAGAATCAGTCAACGGCTTGCACGAAAGACCCCCCGAGATATACCTATCATACCACGCCGATGTCTACCTACCTCGGTAGGTATCATGTGGCGTTGGGGCGGCGCTTAGCTTAAACTTTAGCGGGTTCTGCACGACATAGCTGTGTGGTATATATTACACTGCTCCTTTGGGTAAATTTGGCATTATTTTCATGGCATAAACCACTGGCTGTGTACAGTCTTGTCTCGGCGCTACTTTGGACGAAGAACCTTGGATATATACAGATGCCTTTTGAACTGGCTGGCGGAAATTCAACATGGCTTTGTGCAGCACCCGCGGTCAACTCATATCGGGGACACCCATGTAATAATAATCTTGTTTCCAGCCACTTAGACGAGACCACCGTGATACGAACCTCTCGATGGTACACAGTACTGGGATTAGTGCATGCACTAGTACACCTCTGAAGTACCGCTCTACAGCAAAGGTGCCTTCAGGTGGCTTATGTCGCCTATACATAGAGGTCGCTTATGCCGTTTATACTCCAAACCCAAGTACCGAGGACAAGCGGCCTCTGTACAAGTAAACTGGTACGGTCAATAATCCGAGAGCGCTTGTCTGGCTCTATGTGGACGTTGCGCCTCCGCCTTGCGTTGATGACACAGTTTATCCGGTGAACATAAAGCAATATGCGCATCAAAATCCTGCAAATCGGAGCAAGTCAGCCATCCCATCGGGGCATAGATGTTCAATACTGCCTTATGTATGTTCAAGCTCTATGAGCTAGGAACTGGGTCTAGGCGAAGTATAACTACACCCTATCCCCCAACCGTTCCTACGGAAGCTTCCCATCAAGTCCTCCAACCTACTCCAGTGACAGAAAGACTCACCAGACGCCACTCTTCATCAACACCATTAGAGAAATAACACCTAATCACAATAACAATGTCGTCCTACCCATTCATACTTCTCGTTAGCCGTGTCCTCCAAGGCATGTTTGCCATCCCCTTCATGGCATGCGTTGCCCACGCCAACGCAAACCCCAAGTGGTGGGTTGGTCTCTTGGGGCCAACGATCTGGTGCATGATCACCGTACTTACCCTCCTCTCTCCTCAACATAAACAAACTAACGAACCCCTTAGGGCGTTACATGCGTGATCTCTGTCGGTGTTCTCACTTACGTACAAATCAAGAACCACGTCGTCGAAAAATGGTGGAAAGGGATCGTACTAGACGTCTTGAATTTTGTCATGTTCGTCATCGCGTTATCGCTACTGGTGAAGCCCGTGTCGAGCGACCCGAACAGGGTCAGGTTCGAGGGGGAAAAGGTACCAAGTACTGCGTGGCACACCGCGGCGGCTTTGGCAATTATAGAGATGTAAGTGTCCATGTTCAATACTTTTGGCTGGTTGTTAATGGTGGGCAATTCAGATTATTATTTGCAGTTTCAGCGTTTATCATGTGGAGGGTTTCAAGCCGGAAGTTGTAAGAGACGTCGAGTAGCGGAAAGTCGTAATTGGATCGTTGGTAATTTGGCGTTTTATGCAGGGCTTAATGGGGCCTTTTCTTCATCGACATATCTCTAACTTGCTTTGCGTGGAGTAGAATTCCAGTCATCTCGTCTTTGTATTTTTGGTCTACTGTTTTGTTCAGACGATTGGGTAATGGCTGACCCTTACGAGACATGAAAAAAAAACTGGGCCAGCATGGGGTTTGCTGCACTATAAAAAAATTATAGTATCTGCATAATCAGTCTGAGTCAAACTCCCACGAGAATAAATAAATTTAACCCTGCTCACAGCAGCTGTGCCGCTTCCTTCATTGCAACTACCTTGAATATAATCAAAAACTCCCACTACTGCCGTTTTATGTACCGAGCCCGCATATCAACCCCCGTAGTGCTGCCTTTACCTACCGAACCACGGTTTGATTCCGGCTCATTTGATTGCTTATAACTAGCAAGCAACCCTAAAAGTGGCAAGCAGAATGACGATGAGAATAAAGGGTTTAATGACGATCGCTGGATGATAGATTGGACGAGTGATGAACTGCTACACCTCATATTCGATTCTGCCGGAATAGCATAGCGGTGGCAAGAGGCGGGCATGGGATAGCTTTCAGCAGCCTGGTAGATGAGATAGCACTGAATGATCAGCACTTAAGTGGGTGGTGACTCGACAGGCTTCCGAATAAGGTATTAGAGTAAATAACCGCATGGACCAATGATCCGGGTGACGTCCTATGAAAAAACATTGTGGTTTTCAGGAGACCTAGTTGAGACTAGTACCTTAGCCCGAGAAACACTCACATGGAAGCCGCGTGATGCTTCAGCATGTCTCATTCCTAAGCCGTTCGTTTGCTCGGACGGATACTGCACTGCACGTGAAACGAACCCGACGGAAAGAATGCGGTTGTTTCGAAAAGAGTTGAAGATTGAGCGATGTGTAATTTATCTTCGCATAGGGATCTCGATCGGAAGATTTGGCCGTGTTCTACCGCTCAGCGAATTTGGGTTGCGGTGTATGCGGTGGAATGGTGCGGCTAGGATATGGGATGTAGCAACTGCTTAACGGCGTTTTGAGGCCCTGGGTTTTCTTGTGCATTTGACCATCGTTGATGCGAGATCTTGGATCCAACCTAGCTTTTCGAGGTCCTTATGTCTTCGTGCTGTCTCCGTCTGGATTCCGCGCAGACGTTATCCACACCAGATGGCCAGGTAGAATAGCATTCCCCTCGCAGCAACAACAAGGCTGGAACAAACCGGAACGTTCAGTTTCAGAAAGGTAAAATTCGCCAACTTCCGCCGGACCATGGGATGAGTTCTCATTCAACTTTAGCCATCGCTGATGCCACCGAGACCAACCATGTAGCGAGAGATCTCAGAAGTCTGGGGATATTGTCAGTTCTCGGCCTTGGTGTTCTCGGCAACCCGGACCCAACTTTCGGTATCCCAGCCTTAGTTCTTGCAGTTGACACATACGGACGTTCCTCACTCAACGTCACACAACACCCTCCGCTCTCGTATGCCCCCACAGTGAGATACCGACAATATACCTCATCCCACAGCAACAATGCATGTCACCGCTGATGGATGAAGAAAAGTGCACTCCCGCACCACCGAAACGCCGAATACCATATCGAAATCTATATTCTCCCAGATACAGGATATCGATGCCGCGGCTCAAGTCACACACTCATCGAGTCATTCCGGGTGACGCGCAGTAGCCTGCTCTAGGCTAGGTTTAGCCAACCCTTCCCCACCCGATACAAAGTGCAAACGACCAGAAATACCAGTGACTCTTCATCGGCGATGTTTGCTCATTCTCTCCCCACTACCAAATTTCAGTTTTTTTTCATTCCATCTCTCCACAGTTCGGCCGGGAGCTACTCGCTCGGCCGGATAGAACGGCAAACAGCGGAAGCACGTGGCACGCGGCGCCCTCGATTCCTACGCGACGCTTGGTCGTCGTCATGTACTGTATCCAAATTATTTACATGCGACCTACCGCGGCTGCCCTCGACGTCTTCCGACGTCGGGCTCTCCCTCAGTACGGTTGGAAACACAACGTGTCCGGCGTGGTGGTAAGCTGTAACTGCACCTTTCACAGCTGTAGGTGTTGTTCCCACGTGGGGGATATGCTACAATCTAAGAATAAGTGGACTTTCCCCCGACAACGCAATAGCATGTGAAGGCGCGCGCAAGCTGAGCAGGAAATTTTTATTCTGGGAACAAAAGGAATACTGTTCGCAGAGTAAGGCTGTCGACCTCGCTGAAAACAAAGAAGCAAAGCACACGAGGCAAGCAACAGTAACAGTAACAGTAATTACTCCCGTATCTCGTCGCAGATAGGAATCCGTGAATGGTGAGGGAATTCCGTGGCCAGTGGAGTGGGCTATCACATGTTCCTGTTTCCCATCGATCCGCCTGAGATTGCATGTGCAATAACGGACAACCACCCTGCCTTGCCCATGCACGCCCCGATGTCGCCCACTTCCACAGAACAGCCAGTCAATCAATCAGGGCAATCAAATACTTATCAGACATCTCGTAGAAACCCCAGAAGGGGAGGAACAGGAGAGCGCCGGCATCGGTGACGGCGGCGTGGTACGTAACGTACCATAACGGACGTCCGTGATGTTGTAGTTCCCCAAAAAACTCTGGCCGGTTTGCTCGTGAAGAACCAACTCCCACAAACTCCGCCCACCACCACCACCACTACCCATCACTCTCCCATCGCCTCCCCTTCCCACTCACACAATCCATCATCTAGCGCCCCAACTACGCTATCTCGAAGCTAAACCTCCATATCCCCCCTTATCCCGTCTACGAGAGAAAAAAAAAATACTCACGCGCGCTGCAAACCAAAACGATGGCCACAAAAACCAGGTTCAAATCCGGCTCACCGATCGCGTCTCCAGCCTCGATCGCTTCCACTCTCTCGGCTAGGGACATGTTCCCCTCGCCGCTGCCGCTGTTGCAGCCACAGCTGCAGCGTCGCAGCGAACTCGCAATCCTTAATTACCATAATGCACGGCCGTCTGGAGAGTCTAGGATTTCGCTGCCGCCTGCTTCCACATTAGCTGGGGACGGCGGGCTGGTGGCGCCGGTGGGGAATGGGGTTACGCTGCCTTCGCTGGAGCCCAGGGAGAGCGGGTCACGGTTTGGGTGGGAGCAGCGAAAGACGCGGCACACGAACGGGTTGTCGATTCAGAGTTTGATTTCCTCGCCAGGAACAGAGAATGGACATGAGGAGCGGGGGATGAAGCGGAAGGGGAGCGATATCACGGACCGCGATGACGACCGGAGCAGCCGCGGGACAAGTGTGGTTTCTACGACAGGATTGAGTATGGAGGATCCCGATGTGCGGGATGCAGTTGAAGCGCTGGGGGGGTTGAAGGCCGGTATGTCGTGGGACAGATTAGAGTTTTTGCATCTTCATTCAAACTGACATCACTAGATTTTGCCCACCCTCTCACCGCCCCTAACTCCCCTCCTAATACCACGCAACCCGAGCCACTCCTAAACCTTATCCAAAACTCGGCGTCCTCCGTCCACCCCCTCCTTTCCACCGCACTCTCAATCTCCTCCTCCACGTACACCGCCTCAAAGAACTACATCCGCCCCTTCCGCTACGTCGCTGAGTCCGCCGAGTCCATCACCGCTCCCGTCGTCCGCCGCACAGGCCTGGAAGGCTACATCCGCCGCGGCCTCGAAAACAAGCGCCGCAAGGCAGAGAACGAAGCACCCACACCCCCACTTCCCCCGCCCACGCGAGAAATCGCAGAGCGCAAGTGCGAACAGGGATGGCAGACGAGACTCTACTACTCCTCTACCGGCCTCGCCACCGCGCTCTCCGACGAGTCTCGTCGGAGCTTAAAGTACTGCCTCCGAATCCTCTTCTCCGCCAACGCAAACCTGGTAAAAGTCATCGAAACACTCTCAAGCGTGGTCGACGAACTCGACCGATACCTCCAGCAGAAGTCCGGCGAGTCCTCGTCGGGAATTGCGGGGTACCTGCCCGAAAGCTACGAACAGCGTCGACAGCGACTGGCAGAAACCGTCGACTGTCTGAAAGACGAGGCGTTGAAAACACTCAAGCAGGTCGTTGACACCATATCCCGCTATGCCGGCGGTGCGCTCCCGGAACAGGCCCGCAACATCGTTAAACGCCAACTATTGTCGTTTCCGATGCGATGGCAGGCGTCGACGAGTGATGTTGAGCGCGGCGTTATCATTCCCGAAAACGGAGACGACGGCGGGCGGAAGACGAAGGGGAAGGCAGTGCGGGTACTGGTTATGGCAAGGGAAGGACTGGATATGATGCGTGGTGTGGCAGATGTTGTCGAGGGCACTTTGGTCAGCGCCGATGAATGGTGCTAGAGGTTTGGGAAGGGGAAAGATGAGGGGGAGGGGGAGAAGAAGAAGATTGATGAAGAGAAGAGGGCGGAAATGGAGCGAAAGAGGGTTAGTTGGGTTGATAACGCCGCCGCCGGCAATCAGAACATGGATGTGGAGAAGATGGAGGTGGAGGAGACGAATACCGATGGGATAGCAAAGGCTGGCTAACCCCACCCGAAAGGGTATTACACCAACGCTTACTATATACCGTTTTTTTATTATCTCTCTATTCTCTTTATTTCGGATAGGAGGACTGGATAGGGTGAGAATGGTTTAACATCTTTTTGGGTTCTCTTTTGTCTTTCATCTTGCGTTCTTGGTAAGCGGGTTGGTGAGCGGGTTGGGCGTATAATATAGTAAGTTGTGTAATTTCCTTCATCTTTCGGTTTTTTTCTTATTTTTTGGTTAATAGCGATAGAGGACTATGGCTTTGGCTTGGTTACGTTTTGGCTTATGGTTGGGCGGGGATAGGGGGATTGGAGTTACGTGTCGACAGGCCTCGACTGCAAATTATTGTCAGGAGTTATTGTACTCCCCAACTTGGGTGGTCGTTCTTCTCTTCTCTTTCTTCTTTCCTTGGTCCGACAATCTTATCTTCTATACTTATTTTCTCATTCCTGTTCATCGTCTTCGGCTGCTGGAGAGTGTTTGCTTCGGGTGGTCTTGGTAGCAAATGCTACGAAGGATGTAGAATAATCGGAATACATCCTGACCAGGTAGTTCACAGCCTCTGGTAGCCGTGCTGCAGACTGTTCAAGATCGGCGTCATATGTAATCACTCTCCCTAGTGCTTCACACTCGTAGGCAATCAAAGGCCCCGTTTTATTCTAGTATTCGAATCTTCCCATCTATAGTTGTTCCTGTCTATCATTAATATCGTCGCAGTACCCACTGTGCACCTAAGGAGCACAATAACCACTGCCCCATAGTCAGCACAATATCAGCATCAAGAGAGACTAGAAAACATACCCATCAACAATTAAGTCACTTCCAGTAGTAAAAGTGCTCGCATCACTCGCAAAGTACAAGTAAGCGCCCTTGAGTTCATTTGCAAGTCCCTCTCTCCCCATTGGCGTCTTTTCATGCCAAATATTCTTCGTCTCCTGTGGCGCAAAGTCCGAGATCTCTGTAGCAATGTAGCCGGGAGAGACGGTGTTGACTCTTGCAAATCCAGCCCATTCGACCGCAAGGGACTTGCAGAAGTGGATTACGCCTGCTTTGGCGGCGTTGTAGGCACTTTGAGCTTGAGGGATGTTGACGATGTGGCCTGGGTACGTCAGTAGGGGTGAGTGCTGTGGAGTAGAGGGAATGGGGCTGACCGCTCATCGAGGCAGTGGCAATGAATGATCCGCTGCCTTGTGCTCTGAAATGCTTTCCGGCTGCGAATGCGGAAAAGTAAACGCTATCGAGGTCGGTGGAGACGACGCTGTGGTAGTGTTTGTGCTAGAGCTATTTGAGCTGGAGAACAGTGTATAAGGTGGGAGAGAGGAAGCGGATGGACAAACGTCTTTTGCGTCAAGAATCGGGCCCTTGGTCCATGGAATGCCGGCGTTGGCAACAAACACATCGAGACGGCCGTTGAAGTCTGAAACCACCTGGTCGACGGTAGATTCGACAGCTTCCTGAGAGGTAATGTCGAGCTTGTATGCCTTGCCTATAGATAATTTGTATTAGTCTCCACCTCCGAACTTTCATGGAGTTTCCAAGAAGGTAGTGGGGAATAAACCACTGACATTGAACACCATACTTCTGTGCGGTATCCTCTGCACGCTCAATAGCCTTTGGGTTTGAGTTGTAAAAGAACGCAACGTTTGCACCAGCTTCTGCGAGACAGTCTGCCACCGCCAAACCGATCCCGGCTCCTGCACCGGTGACAATGGCGGTTTTTCCCTTCAGTGAAAAGAGAGGGAGAACAGCGTCGCCGTCTTTGGGAACGTATTTCTCAATGGTAGACATAGCTTTTATCTGAATGAGAGGAGCAAATGCTGTGAGAGGGCGGGATGTGCGGGGGATGTGTTGATGAAGAAGCTTCGGAATTGAATGCGAGCTTGAATTGGTGATGGTACTCGGGATCGCCCTACACCTTGTCCCGGCGGCATGATGCAGACCTAGTATAAACCCGCGGAAGGCCATGCCGGTTAGGGTTAAGGCGTCTGCTCTACCAATGCCGTTCTCTCAGCAAAGAGAAAGTGTAAGCGTTTAGATGGAACGTACCTGCTACCTGCCTCGCCGCTTTGCTCTTGTAAGCTTGGTGGTGCTTTGTTGGACTCCTTCGACCACTAAAGGCGAGGTGACGATACCTAGCGCAGGCGGATAAACATGGTACCGCCGCATCGTCATACGTCATCCCGTTTAGCCTGATCGAAGTGGAGAAGTTGATAACACCCAAAACCTTACTTGGTATACTCTATAGGATTTCTTCAAGTCAAAACTGATGTAGTCTATAGATGCAGTTACGGGTATCATGGGAGGCGGGCACAGTGCGAGGCTGCCTCGTGGCTTGGCCTTTGTCGATCCCGTGTTTGTCGGCAGCTTCAATTACTTCTAAGAAGCAGTCCCTGTTGAGCATCGAGTTCTGGTGTCCTGCAGCGGTTTTGCATAATACCGGCAACAAGCAGCCTAATACGATTTAGAGTACCGGTGCATCATAGGAGCTTGCTGGTATTGGGAAAGCTGTTACCGGTCTTGTTCTTTTATGAGCCTTTTATCAGCCTATTATTAGCCTTTTGGATTGCGAAAAAGGCTTGTAAAACTAACACCGACCCAAAAATACCGATAACATAATGCGCGAAACCACCAAGCCCCCATAAAGTAGATCCGTGTGATCACATGAAGTTTGGTGGGTCTCAGCCATGGAAAGAAAACTTCGGTGCTCATTACTGAGCTCTTCGCCAAACTTTCCCCTGAGGCGGATGCTGAGATTCGAGTGGCAATTGGAATTGTAGCTGCGTTTTAGGGGACGGGATGTAAGGGTGTCTCCTCAGCCTTCACGATTCACTCTCTGTGAGATTGGACTGCAAGTAAGACTGTAACAAGGCGAATGTTAGAATGGAGACGAAGGTCATCTGATGTTGCTCGGATGCAGGCACCGATAGTGAGCTGAAGGTGGTCAATCGGGCACCCGGCTATCTTCTATATACATCCACACACGACTTCTTCCATATTGCAGCTAGTGGTAAGTGGGGGCGGATGACCTTCCATAACACGAAGCTATATCATAGTTTCTACCTTCGACCAGAGACGTCAAAGCAGAGAAGCAGGCTCGAGAGGACCCGCCTGGAATCCGCCCAGGAGCCTTGTAAGCGGCCGCTTCCTTCCTTGTGTGACAGTACATATGGAGACGTATGATTCCGTACGGGGCAATACACAGATGTATTTTCAAGTGTCAGATCTCACTCGATCAAGTTAACTTAGGACTAAGTTGTCCAATTAAGCTCGGAACAACTATGTCTTCTTCCAGTGAGGTTTATATATATGTGAGCCATCGTTTAGGAAGTATATAGGTGGTTATTGTGGGACACTGAGTGTTCCGAAGCACTTGCTATGGTTTTCGGAGAGGGCATAACTCCGGGCAACAAGACGGTACAAGACAAACGACCCCCAATAACTCACTGCAACTCCAGCTCAACGCTCTCTTCGCCGTTAATCCTTTAAATACAATTCTGTTTACTCTCAAGATACATTGTTCCGGCCAAGTCCTAATTCCTTGCATTGCGGCCGCGTCCGAATCACCGGTAACCCGAAATTGGCACTAGTTTCCCAACTGAATGAACGGCACTCGGGGATTTATAGGCGTAGATTAGACTTTATAGTGAAAGCAAACTTTCCCCATAGAATGGAACCAACGGTTAACTGTCAAATCAACTTAGTACTGATGGCCTAGAACGACAAGCTTTGGAATCTTTTAAAATGGTTTTATCTATAAGATCTTCTGCCACTTCGGTTATTGTTATATTCAAGCTCTTCGGATTACCATATTCTTTTTGCCAGCCAGGTCTTAAGAAATTTGCTTCCAACTAAACGACGTTAGGTCGCAGAGCGCGGTCATCTGTACTTAAATACGAATACAACGGGTCGACGCTTCTGCATCCGTGACCGACAACACGGCCGCAACTCGTACCGGACGCAGGACGTACTCAGGAACATCCGAAGGCAGCCAATTAATTATTTGCCATATACCATCCGCATCGGGTGTCGGTTCCCGCGGTATCAACGGGCTGCTATTTCCACTCTTCATAGCTTTTGGTTTGGGAATATGGTACTGCTTTGTTATGGTCTTGTGTTATCCTACAAGCACAAGTTCTTACATAGTGTGGAAGTGTGGAATTTCTATGGGGATAGATCGCTTGAACATGTTTCTTTAACGAAGAGAGCTGCAAACGGAGATAGCAACAGTACCTGCTCTGCCACGATAAAGGCTACAGATGGACAATATTCGTCCTTGAGCAGTAATGCAAGGGGTCCGAGTAACCCTCGGCTTTCATCGGACCTACAGCCATTCACAAGTGGTGAATATACCCGAAGAAAAGACGAGATGTACGCCATGAATAAGGTCTCTCGCCCACATGACTGGTAATAGCTCGGTTTTGAACGGGATAATGGTCAATACACCCTGCTACTTTTGACCTACACTTTCCCAGATACTCTACTTGGATGAGGTTTCATAAAGGGTTGTAATACGCTTTGGAACCTAAGGGAATGCGTATCTTTTGCAGCATGTCACATCCTGTGATAATGGCTCACGCTTGAAATGGACCCCAATGTGAACAACCAATGTGCGATGCGATACCTTGAAGAATTGTTGCTCCTAGCACAAATTTGGAGACACAAGGAAGTGAGATATGCCCTCACGTACAAAAGGCGCCAACAGACAGGCACGTATCGGCTGAAGTTTATATACCTTGTACCCACGGCAACTTAATGGTGACGAGACATGAAATTGGTTTTGTGGCGTGGGAACTGATGGATCAGAATCTTCTGGATGCACAGCTTGTGATCATGGCACTAAACTGAGTAGATTGCTGATTCTCGTGTGCAGGACTGTACAACATATTTGAACTGACCACGGACTCGATCAGCTTGATATTTTATAGCGGCTTAAACTTGTTATACAGTGTAACTTCGTATTCTGCATCATCCCGAGAGTGCACTGCACCTCACTGGTACTGGCTTTTCTAGCTACCATTCGGGACGTGGTAACATTGCATAAATCAGATCAACGAAATGCTGGCGTCGGGTTATAGCATTTTAGGAACACAGCTTTGCAACAAACGGTCCATTTGGTTCGTCAGGTTCATCAGGCATTGCGTGATCCGCGATGGAGTAAAAAATGGGGGCTATCGCGCTTTCTCCTGTTTTATCTACATACATACTTTCAGGATCGGGAGTACCAAATATTCTGGTTGTCCAAATCAGACGGGTGGGGTGAGATTTCGTTTTTTCTACCAAACATGCTCTGACCTATGGGGAAATTTCCCGGTTCGTGGACAATTCGCCGAGTTAGTTACTAAGTAGATTACGATTCCCTCAAGTCAGTGCTCCCCTCGAGGTTCTTCCAACCGTCCACACAACTAGCAGGTGGGGTCAGCTGTAGAGGTCTGAGATACTGCATCTCGTTGTCAGGGTGTTAGAATAAGCATTCTGGGTCAGGATGTAAGAACGAGGATGCGAGGATACGGCGAGGAGTACCCTGCAGTACGTACGAAACTACACGAAGTGACGATGATGCTGGGCGTTTGGTGATGTAAGAGAAACCACGGTGGAGTCGGCGCCGGTAGAGCGGGGTAGGTGGTGTTCTTTGAGCCACCGAGAAACTGCACACAAAGTTTCGCTGACGGTTGACCGCCTAGAATTATCCCTGAACTGGTACCCGAAGCTGGGTATATCCACCCAACACCTGAAACCCCAATCGAAAAACGAACCGGTAACCCCGTCCTTTCGAGCCAGTCTGCGTAACTATACGTGTATGCCTCGTAGGTCACTACAGGGTGGCTGGAAACAACAATATCTCCGAAACACTAGAGGCGGCTCTCCATCTGATAGTCGTCGACAACAAATCTACCACCATCTAAGTATCGCCACGGATCTATTGGGCCCATGGAAAGTGATGAAGACAAATGGGAGAAAGGCCTCTATTCTCCATCTCCGTTGGCGCTGATGCAAGCCACAGCCGGAAATCTGATGCAATTCTGCGAGAATGTACGCACTAGGTAGCCACGTTGATCTGCAAGGATGCCATTTGCAGCTGCATTTCGTCCCGCTACCACCCCGGATTCAGCAACGGCTGCCCTTTGCGTTGAGCGATATAGCGAGAGATAAGATAAACGATTTCTGTTTTGGCAATTAGCATCAACGGTATCACGCATCTTCCCGGTATTTCGTGTAGCTGTTCCTTGACAGAAGTCAGTATCCTGATAATTTCCGGGATCATGAAATGGCTCAGCTTGTTCTGGCGAATGCAGTACGTCCGTGCAAATCGTGGCAGGTCCCATTGTGACTCGCAAATTAGGTTGCCAATACGCTTGCGAATTTGGCCCACAAGACAACAAAACACTTAATTGATCATTCGGTTCCACCTTCTTGATCCCGGTGGCCAAAAAATACTGGTCCCTGGGTCAAGCACCAGTTCTCTCGTGCCCAGATTTCTAGCCTAGCTTGCAAGCTCGCTGTTGGCCGCAAAATTTATCTTCGCAATCTGGGTACGAGATAAAGCACCAGCGTGAGCAATATTCTCTTCTGTCAGTCTTCTTTATCTGGTTAATCGATACTGGTGGTTTTCTGTCTGCAAATTCTGTTAGGATTGGGAATGACAGAAGCACGGCACCCCCCCCAACTGCTTCAGCTATAAACTGCCCTTGGCTCCATCTAGCATTCTCTTCGTTAACGGTGCAGTCATGGCCATAGCATACGATCCTCGGGCTGCAGTTAGGGCTCTTGCGGCAAACAAACATACCACCACATTATTTGCATATACCTTCACAGGTTTGATAGGCGTGTTTGTCTTGCTACACTTTGGGCGGATGTATTTACACCTTTATCATGGCAATCGCGGTACACTTGGAAAAGCTATAGCTGCACCTTTTCGGTGTGTATCGCCCTGACTGACATTCCCAGATTTGCAATCTAACTGAAATTATTCCTAGGGCCTACCGAAAAGTGTTTCTCCGGAAGTTTCCCAAATTCACAAGCGGTGGCCACCTTATTACAATACTCATATATTTCGGCCTCAATACTGTCTTTCAGTTCTGGGATATGAAGTTTGAAGGGATGGTTCGATACTCTTTCTTCGCCAAGAGGGCTGGATGGTATGCTTCTACTCAGCCTTCAAGCCCTGGGTTGTTGCTTACACGAATCAGGATGGCAATTTGCAATGCTTCCCTGGCATTTTTGCTTGCTATGAAAAATACTCCCTTATCATTTCTCACCGGCTACTCTCATGAAAGATTGAACACCCTCCACCGTTGGGTCGGACGGACAATCTGGTTCTGGTCCAGCATACATGTCATGTAAGCTATGTAGTGGAAAAATGTGGGCTAGCTACTAATGTTCATAAGGACATTTTCAATTACAATCTCAATGACGGGTGATACGTCGATAATACGAGAGCGGCCGCAAATATACGGATATATAGCATACAGTGCATTCAATGTCATAATCATTACGTCTCTTAATTTTCTCAGGAGACGCTATTACGAGTTTTTTTATATGATGCATGTCTGCATGTTTATCATTGCAGTAACCTTTTTAGGACTTCACAAGCCACACAAATTCGGGAAAGCAATGATCGGTATCGGCACCATCTGGTGTTGTGACCGACTACTGCGCACATGTCGAGGTCTCTACTACAGTTATGGCAATTCAGTAACTATTATCCCTCTTCCAGGACTCGCCACCAAGCTCGTGTTTAAGAGACCAATGAACTTCGCACCCGGCTCGCATGCATTCGTTCGGATTCCAGCAATTCGGAAGTTCCAATCACATCCTTTTACTATATCTGCAGCTTCGAATGTTGAATTTGTGGTTCGCGCGCAGAAAGGGTTCACTTTTGACCTGCATACATACGCAATCAATAATCCAAATACCGTTCTGAAAGCCTCCCTTGACGGGCCTTATGGAGCGGTCCCGGATTTTAAAAGGATGAACAACGTTGTTCTCTTTGCTGGTGGTAGTGGAGGTGCGTTTTTGTTCGCGATTGCTATGGATATTGCAAGAAATGTTGGCCGGTGTTCAGTCACTGGGGTGGAAGCAGTATGGGTGATTAAGGACAGAAGTGAGCTTTCACAAAATGCTAAAACGTCTCATTACTAACAGATATCAAGGACATTTGACTTGGTACGAAGACGAACTTGAAGAGCTCAAGAGGTCACCAATCGTCAATATGAGCGTCTACGTAACCCACAACACCGACCCCATCGTCACCAGCCTCCCAATCGAAGTCGATGCTGCTCGCGAAGCGGATGTGCGCCGATCCATCTTTATTGAAGATGATCAACAGTTGCCAGACATCAATGACGACCTAACATTCAAAGTTCTCGAGAGTGGTTTTGCAAGACACAGCGCAAGACACAGTACAAGACATAGCGTTGCGGAAGCAAAAAAACTCGAAGCCACGATTGATGGGTTGCCACGAATCCCGTATCGAACGCATAATGGGCGGCCGGATATCACTTCCATCATCAACTCGGTAGTTCGCTCCTCCGAACAGAGGAATACGGTGGCAGTTGGTGCGTGTGGGCCGTCGAAGCTTATGCAAGTTGCGAGAAATGCTGTGGCGGATAATATCACTTTGACAGGACCCAGTATCACGCTTCATTGTGAGCAGTTCGGCTGGGGCTAAAGCAGACCTAGTAACTCAACGAACTGGCGGGGCCATAGCTGGAGCGATATTTTTATTGGATTAACTTCACGGAATTTCTTCATCGGCTTCCTTTTGTTTCGGGTTGTGGTCTTGCACGGTAGGGACAGACAATGAAAGCTACATATACGTCCCGAGTAACAGGGGCTTTTCATGTACTAAAGCATCTGACCATCATATTATATCCATATCTTCTCCAATACTCGGTATCTAGCTATTATGTAACCCGAGATTTAGCAGTTTAAATCATTGGATATCACCCCGAGAGGGTCGCGACTACGCTGTTACAGATGTACATGATGTTACAGGTCTGATACATGGTGACTGCTGATGCCTCCTGTATATATCTCGAGTCTTTCTCCTTCTCTCTTCTCTGTACCATAGAATACACGCACACGGTTCTCCCCAACTTCCATATCGTAACATACGCGGGGCTACTTTTACGTATTATACAATAGTCGAGAGATAAGCCTAGGTCTGACAGAAATTCGGATATCTCATCTCTAGCCCAACACCAGGCTACGTTCGTATCAAGTACCTGAAGCACAGCATGCTGGTGCGAGGACAGGAGAGGTTGTGCGACTTACCCAACGAGAAGTAGACCATAGTACTTCCAATTATTGCCAGCACTTCTTGGATTCTCGGTGATGTCGGTTTTCTCGATGAAACTGGAATTGATGGAGATGCAAAAACGGAAAATGCAATAGAAGTTGCTGCATGGACACGTAGGTATTGGGAGGCAAATTTGAACAGATGCCGCTAGACAACCTGCTTCAAGGCGGAAACTATAATTCGGCTAATGTGCGTGAAGAGTGTACGAGTGATTGATAGTGCGAACCTGACTCAGTCACATATTTCCTTCCTTTCTTTCTGCACTGAGGGGAGATTGTGCACATATTGTGCTTCAGAGGTTTGTTAAAATTTGCCACCGAATGTGCAAGCCCCAACTACCAATGAAAAATGACACGAGGCCGAAATGTTTACCCCCGGTATCCCTGATGATACCCACTTTACTGCGCGGTTTAATAGCCTAAACACCTGACAGACGCCTTGCCTGTATTTGTCTACCCTGACCACCGCAATTCCGGGGTTGAAATCGGGAGGAAGGGGACGTCGAAACTCATCATGAATCGACCTGAGGCCGCTCACCTGGGGGGTGTGTAACACAAAGTTCATGCAGTGTCCCCGCTATGTTTCACCGCTGTTATGCATTGACCGTAAGGCTGAATCCTCTTGGATTGAACACCCAAGATCTCTTGCAGCTTCACAACCCCAACTTCTGAGAACATACATACGCGTCCTTGAATATGTGCTTCTAGTGAAAAAAAAACCCCTTTGTTTGCAGACGTGGAGATCCGTTTCTCCACTCGTTCACTATCCATGGTTCGTCCGTCACTGCCATAGTCACCTGTTTTAGCCTCACTGTACAGCCTCAATACGAAGTTAAGCCACCACCATCCACAGTATTGACGACTATTTATTCTCCCCACGCGCAGAAAAACGTCTGTGCATGAACGGCTTCCGGTTCTTTCCTACTATTACTCATACACGTCTCTAAAATGTGGCACGCGGATCCCCACAAAAATAAGTCCCCATGTGACGATGTCTGAGTGAGATCTTTCCGTTGATCGATCATCATCCATGTAGGAATAGCAACATCAAAATGCTGAGAAATAGGAAGTAGAAGTAGACTCCGAGCGGTGAACAAAACAGATATACGGGTATGCAAAGCAACGGAACGTACCGTCCATACCGCTTGTAGCACACAAGGCAGACATACATGATACATGTGCAGAACTCTCAGCTCAGATGTGAGTTTTCAAAAAACAAATGAAAAAAAAAAGGAATCTGACGCCTTGCCCGAGTGACTCGGTGGTGTGCAGACTAGACGGTGTGTTACTCACACATGTGAGTGTTTAGTCCCCAACTCACTTCCCCTTGTGGTACAGGTACAGTATTTAAGAACTTTGCATACCTGCCCTGCGATACCCATCCAGTTATCTCACTTCATATTCGAATCAAGATATAACACAAACATCACAAGAAACGCTCAGTACGCAACTGTAGACACCCAAACAACTCCACGCCGCAGAGAGACAAACATCGCCATATAAGCAGTAAATGCCCCTCTCCTTCCTCCGCAGACTGGAACGTTCGAGTGCTTCACCCTCACCCTCCGCAGACATCTTTCACCGCTCACTTCAGTGTCGAAGGCTAACAAAAGTAGACACCATCATCCACCACCCCGAGCACCACGAAGACACCATGTTCTTCACGCTCGCCGGCGTGATCCTGGCGGTGCTCTCACTGCCATTTATTGTTATCGCAGGTGAAAGAGCCACGAACAGACGGCTCCCGCAGCCAGCATTTGTCCGAAGTTTGAGCGACAGTATGGCGAGGCGCCGGAGGAAGAAGACGGAGAACGAGGGTAGTACGGAGGGAAACACGACAGCACCGAGGCCGAGCGAGTTAAGGCGGGCGGCGACAGATTCGACAATTAGGAATATGGACCAAATTGGGAGGGTTGAGACGGGCTTCTCGGTGAGCTCAGGGGAGACCTATGTGCGAGGGATGTCGTTACAGAAGATTGGGTTGGATTAGAGGCGATGGCGAAGAAGTTGCAACCTGAGTTAAGGAAGGTCGGGTTTGAGCTTGTCGTTACAACTTTGGATTGCGTCTGATTATTGTGTTAGAACGCGTGTTGTTGCTGCGTTTGCTGCGTATAATTGTTCAACAGATACCCAAGTACTTTTCACACTATTTGCTTTCCCTTCCATTGTGTTAGTTCCATTTTCATTCCTGTACTATGTTACCAACCCCTTGTTCCTATATCATGTCGTCTGCTTTTGCTGAACATTTCTGCCTGCTGTCTGCGTCGATTGCTTTGCCTTGGTCATGTATCTGTATCTGTACTGTGTATAGTGTTGTAGTATACCCCTATTGTCTTTGTTGTTTGGTGTCTAGGAGGCTGCATCTGGAGGGTGTTCGTTTATAGAGTGAATTCAAATTGTTTTCGGGAGATTCATCATGTGCTCACGTGCCTCTTGCCCGACCCCTGCACGCGATAGCTACTTAGATAGGCACACTTCCGAAACCCAGAGCTTCACCAACCTCCAATCAGCCAAATCCCCAGACCATCTATCTCTCATCATCATCACCATCATCACCATCATCCTAGCCGCTCTCTCTACTTGTATCAGTCGCTTTCTCATCATACATCATCAACCATGCACACTCCCAGTACCCGAAACCTCCGCGCTGCTGCCACTGCTCAACCCCAACGGTGCGAGACGGTCGATGTTACTGCAGCAATCGACCATCTTCTCAAGTCTGGTGCGCGAATCATCGAAAATGGACTTGTAATTTTGCCCTCAGGCGAGACCGTCCGCCTCTCTGGCCTTCTCGGCGCTGGTGCCATCCCTCCAGTACCCAAGGGTACAGCGAAGCCAGCGAAAGACATTGTTCCCGCGGAATACACGCAGCCGTTCTTGGATTTCATCAATGACAACCCTACCATCTTCCACGCGGTCGATTACTTTGGCAAAAGGCTGGAGAGAAATGGATTTGTGAAGCTGAGTGAGAGAGACAACTGGAGTTTCAAGCTCAAGACCAGCGGGAAGTACTATACCACTCGGAACGGCTCGTCGCTGGTAGCGTTTAGTATTCCTTCGGGTTATAAGCCAGGAAATGGTGTTGGTACGCGATTTCTATGTTTGGATGTTTCGTGGAGAGAGTGATACTAATTCAGAGTAGCTATGACCGCTGGTCATATCGACGCTTTGACCGCGAAACTAAAACCCGTCTCTAAGAAGCCAAATACCGCCGGTTATGTCCAGCTCGGTGTTGCACCATACGCAGGCGCATTGAATTCAACTTGGTGGGACCGCGACCTGGGTGTTGGTGGACGAGTGATCGTCAAAACATCGGATGGAAAGATTGAGAGCAAGCTTGTGAAATTGGATTGGCCTATCGCGAGAATTTCGACTTTGGCACCGCATTTTGGGAGTGCCGCCAATGGCCCCTTCAATCAGGAGACACAGATGACGCCTGTGGTTGGACTTGAGAGGTGGGTTGATCAGCCAGTATTGTGTCGAATGGGGGTGGCTAACCGTATCCAGTTCCGAGGACGATCAGAAATCTCTTCCAGCAGGAACATTTTCAGCCAGTCAACCAGCTCGCCTCGTCAAAGCTATTTCATCAGAGCTGGGTATTGCAGATTGTAAACCATCTCTGCTATATCGTGATCCCATACCTTTTGCTTATCTGGGACAATTTAGACTCCTCTATCCTGAACTGGGAGCTTGAGCTATACGAATTTACTCCCGGCCGATTGGGAGGCCTTTCCAAGGAGTTGCTATTTGCACCTAGAATCGACGACAAGTTGTGTTCTTGGTCAGCCGTGGAAGGCCTCATTGAGGCAAGCAAAGACTTGGGGGGGAGGGGAACTGTCAACTTGTGTGCTCTATTTGACGACGAGGAGATTGGCAGCAAGTTGAGACAAGGCGCAATGAGCAACTTATTGAGTATGCAATCGCATTCGTCTCCTGCTGATGAATTAGTTTCTAATATACTCCAGGTGGTGCTGTCGAGCGAATTATCGAGACTTTCTCGGAAGATTGTAAGGCTGGCGCGGTAGGTTTAGTCCCAAAACATTCTGTTGTGCGATGCTAAAAGTAATGTTTAGAACGTCTTGAGCCAGACATACGCAAATAGTTTTCTCCTGTCGGCCGATGTTACCCATGCAGTTAACCCCAACTTCTTCAACGCTGTAAGTTTTAGCTTGCGACAAATGCAAGCTAAAATTGAGGCTAATGGCGGTATAGTACCTTCCAGATCACTCGCCCAAACTCAACGTTGGAATTACCATCGTTGCCGACTGCAACGGCCATATGACAACGGATGCAGTCTCTTCTGCTGTTCTGCAGCGTATCGCTGAAAAGAGCGGGCACACTCTTCAGACATTCCAGATTCGAAATGATAGTCGGAGCGGAGGAACCGTAGGACCCATGCTCAGTGCCGCCATGGGAGTGCGGGCTATCGATGCTGGTATGGCTCAGCTTTCCATGCACTCGATCAGAGCAGCGTGCGGTTCCTTGGATCCTGGATTGGGAGTGCAGATCTTTACTGGTCTCTATCAATACTTTGAGGAGGTTGATGCGGAGTTTGCGGAGTAACTAGTGATGCGCTTGATGCTCTTTGGTTTTGTAGTAGACGATAGATTAGTGGTTGATATTCTCTGTGATAGATGTTTGTATTAAGCCTGTACCTTTAATATAGATATCTGGAGACGGTGCTATAGAAGCTTTTGATGGTAAGAAGCACTTTTTTGATAGTTAAGAATGAAATTATTACATACTCGAGCACTCGTTCACAGCTAAAACGACATGTGATGAGCTTTCAGATGGTCGAACAGGGCATTAACAACGTTCAAAATAGGCATGATTCACAAGAGTGTTACTTATTTACTCCAGGGACCATTCCTGACATCGATCACTGACATCAATCCTCAGTATGACTTTCCTTCCACTTCTCTTGTTTCACACATCCACACATTCACACATTCACACATCCACATACGCATCAACCCATACTCTCATACCCACCACCCAGAAGTTAAGGATGGAGGTCGACAATTCCTTCCAAGCTGCTTCGTCTCTCAATTCAGCACACGGAAACATGCCTCCTCCTCCGCCTCTTGCTTTTGTTTTAGGCAATGCTGACGATAATGATGACAATGACGACAGTCGGCCATTTATTCACCAGCTCCGAGATTTCGGAAGGACGAGCTATGATCAGAGCGAGACCCACCAAACCAACCCGAACACTCAACAGCAGCCGGCTAATGATTGGGTGGGAACTTTATTGGATCTACACCACCAACAGTCCAATCTCATTGCTCAACAGCAGGCTAATCTAGCCTTGCAGTCACATTTGCAGCGACAGATAAATAGTTGTTTGGCTATTAGGGCTAGGATCAACGGGCAGGATGACCCCCAACCTTCTGGGCAAGAATTCTCTCCATCGAATATTTCTGGGCTTCAGGGATCTAGGCAGGAATGTAACAAGTTCACAATTCCTCCCCTTCCCGATTGCTTCGGGCTAGATGAAAAGTTGAGCAACGGCCCCACGCCACGCCCCCAGTTCGCTAGTTCCCCGCCGGTTTCTGATAACTTCCACTACAATGATGAGGTGCAAGGCGACAATTCGTTGCTGTCGATGCTGAGGAATCACGATGCCAGCATCAAAGAGAACGTTGCAAACTACAAGAGCAGGAAGCAAATACCGCCACCCGATCCTTTTCAGCAAATGGAAGATTATGGCGGATTTCAAAGGAGATCTTCTACAGCGAATGAACTGCCAATGTCGCCAGGTTCTACGGTACTACAGCCATCTCCAAAGCCTATGGAGATTGATAACCCTTATATATCGCACGTGGAAAATGCCCTCGCCGATGATATTCGCAGGCTCATAGAAACTCTCCCTCGAGAGTCGTTGCAGTCTGTCATCTTCAAAACCCTCACGGACAACAATCTGACTGGTACGCAAAAAGGAGAGATCCGTCGGCATATATTGGACTCTTTTCAACGAATGCCCGGTTATCAAGATCTGGTGAAAGATCCTAGAGTATCTCTCCAATGGGCAACCCTTCTAACGGCCGATGGAGGCCAATTTAAGACTATCGGAAGTATGGGAACTTTTAATCTTCCAACTGAGTGTGAGTTGGCCAATTATTGAAATTCTGGGGCATCCACTGACTCGTTCCCAGGTATCGTGAATGTCCTCAGATATTTGTCGCTTAGGGATGTCCTTTCGCTTTTACTGGGAACATGCAGGTCCTTGCGTGCTCTCTTTGGACATAGGAATGTTTGGATGAATGTCACTATCGACCCCCGCGGTGGATCATTCGGCGTGGGCGGTTTACGGCGGCTCCTCCGGCTGCTTCCAGAAACTTCAATTCGCAAGCTGACGTTCGATACGACCTCGGTTGACATGAAAAAAGCGCAAGACATTCTGGAAGTGCTGGTACACAAGAAACAATGGAATATTACTTCCCTACATATTGTTGGAAAGAAAGCCACACAGCAGATGCTCAGTCTCATTATTCGTCGCATCTGGTCCGAGAGTATCAAGGTTCTCTCGGTTCATGATGTCCCTACAGCAACCGATGGAAACCTGGTAACAAAATGCATTGTATCTCATATGCCAAACCTAAAAAGACTTCGTCTCGAAGGTTCCTTGGACACACTCTCGCTGAAACAACTCTCAGGTCTTCGTGGTGGTCCGGAGCGCGCTAGGTCGTTGGGAGATAATCGGATTACCCACCTCAGCTTCGCGGGCCCCAAGAGTATGATGGACTGGGAGACCATTGCTACGTTTGGAGAGTTGTTTCCGGAACTTGAAGAATTGTTCATTGCCTGTATTCCTGGATCTAGTGAAGGCAGGAAATGGGAGAGGAAGTGGGGGCTTATCCAAACTAGCGCGTCCAAATCTGGATCTGGATCTGAAGCCGCAGCCGGAAGAGCTACGTCTACTAGGATCAATTATCGACATCCAACCCCAGCTCAAATAGGCTGGATTCCTATGTTGAGACTCCGATATTTCGGCGTGGAACATATTGCTGAGCCTACTTGCAAGAAGGAGGCCAAGGGCCAAGAAAATATCCACACAGCATACCTCTGGGCTTTAATTCTTGGAAGCAAGGACACATTGGAGCGTTTGGAAATCAACAGGGGAGAAGAGAAAATACCGAGTGACGGAAAGGGAAAAGGCACTTGTTCAGCATCCTAATTCTGAGGGTTCTTCTGACGCTCAGTAGGTAAAGCAGGACATACTTCTGCCTCACCACTTCTTTTTATTCCCAAGGCGACGCCCCCTACCCAGCTTCCCCTCGTGTTTTTCAAAGAGCTCCGCTATCTTTTCCTAAGTCATTGGAGCATCCCCTGGCACTGTTTTGTAGGTGTCTACAACCATCCGTCCGACCCGCAGCCACAACCGCCACACCTGCAGATGCCAAGGATTAGAACAGTGGTCTTTTATAAGTGTGAGGGGCTGCCCACAGGTGTGCTAGATAAGAAGAGAGGTTTTCTGAAACAATGGGTCAGTGAATTGAGAAATGTGTGGCCTGGCGTTGAGGGATGGGACGAGACCGCCGGGAAGATGGCGCTGGCCAGAAATGCAGGTGCGGGTGGCTGGTGAATGCTATGCTTGTGATTCATTGCGTGGCTTCTCTTCTCTGTATTGGGGCGGGAGTTGATGGTCATCTGCTCTTTATATGGCGTTTTCCAGGCAATACAAATCTAAGGCTTAAGGTTTCATGAAGGTTGTACGTTCTAACATAAAAAGCAACATCTACAGCTCAAATTTTGTGGTGAATTACATTTCATCACGCCTACTAAAACCACCTCTTCAAAAACCCCTCCTTCTTTCCTTGCATCTATGTACCTATACCCGTCCCTGCCACCACCATCATACCCCCCATGCTGTCCCTGCTCATCGTACAACCAATGTGCCTGACTCACAGTTCTCTCTCTAGCCCGCTCGGTTTCAAACGCATCAAGCCCTTGGGCTTCACACAGCTTATCTGCCTCTGCCACTGCAACTCCCGTCATCATCTCCTTTGCGAACTCGTGTCGAACTGGCCTTCCCTCACGCCGTTGACGGTCTTCGTAGAGTTTGTAGCCTTCGAAGCCGGCGGCACCGGCTAGGGATTCATGAGAGAAGGTGCCGCGCTGTTGTGGTGTTAGCGGGAGAGGGTGTGGGAAGGGGATGAGCGCACGGATGGCTCCTGGTAGACGTTTTTCCAGGCGTCGTAGGATGCACCCCAGTTGAACATTTTGAAGTAGTAGTAGGTGAAACAAGTTTATTAATGGAGGTTTATTTATGTATCTAGAGAGGAGAGAGGAGGTTTGGTTTTTCCATATTTAACTCGTATGTCCGCGGCCGGTAATATACGTAGCAACGACGAAAATTCGACAATGAACCTTACTGCAGTCCCACTTCAGAAGGACTTGAACTGAGACCTAGAAACCGAAGCGCTCAAAATAAGATGTCTTTTTTTCCGGTGGTAACCCAGGGTAAAAAATGTACCGCTGTACGTACACACTGCTCTATGGGCGGAACCCCGAACAAAAGAAAAGTCGCCCTACGTAACAAAACGCCATCAATCAGAGGTTAAAAAAAGGAATAACAACAAAAATAAGAATCTAGGAGATTGAAATGTAAAAGCCCATATACCCGCTTTAAAGCACCGCACACAACACCCCTCCCTTCATCCACCCATTATTGTCATATCTTCACATCATTTCAACACCCACCGTTTATCATCTCTCTTCTCACCTACCCGGTCCGCAACAAGATCCAGCGTGTTTTTAATATGATCCTTTCCAATCTTTGGAAACGTTTTCTTGAGAACCTCAATAAGACCTGCCTTCGTCATATCGCTACCGTCGATGGCACGTTTGAAATCTTCCATGAATTCTGGCGGTACTAACTTCCTCGCCGTAACATCCCTCTTCCCAGGGGCCGCACTAGAACCTGCTACAGCTGGTAGAATGCGGTTTGTCGATGTGAGTGGTTTTCGGGGAGGCTCCATGGCTGAAAAGAATGTCTTCGGACGGGCGGTTGATTCTGCTGGAGGCTGGGACTCCCAGTATTTAGTCGAGAAAGGGTCGATGGGAACAGTAATACCCTCTGGTAAAAAGCGTCAATATCTTCTTATTGAAAATACCAGAGAGGAATGATATACCTATCAAAACGCCTATCCTCATTTCCTCCAGGTCTAGTCGAATAGTCTTTCCAAAAGCATCTTCCCAACACATTCCCGAGTTCGTTGGAATCAGAACAGCCATTCCTCCATGTTTCAGCCCCACATCTTCTTCGTCGTCTAAAAAGTCGTCCAAAGAGTCTCCAACCTCCGATTCCTTGTCCTCTTCGTCTTCACTCAGCAATTCTTCACCTTCTTCATCCGCCACCCATTCCGCTTCAGAATCATAATCGTAATTCACACCAGGAAGAGCTCTGTCAAATGGTTTCCGTCCTTTCCGCAGGCCCGAGCTTGTGGGATTCTTGGTGTAAGTACCGTTATACGGCGGTCGAACGTCTTCCGCAAATAGTAGGTACTTGTTAGGAAGCCTATTCAGAAGCTTAATATAGTAGCTCGAATTGTACGTTTCCTGCTTGACACAGCCTGTCTTCAAGGGTGGAAGTCCAGGATCATTCGGATTCTCAATTCTCGCGAGGATAACCTTAGTGGAATATGCCGGAACATATCCTCTCCGTGACCGTGCTCTACTTGGGGACATGTGTAGCAGTTGTGCAATCTCCTCTTTAGTAATACCCCTCGTGCCTGCCATCGCAGCATCGTCGACATCCATTGAATCTTCCCTATTTCCCTCCGGTAGAGAAAGAACCTCGTCTAGCGTTCGACACATAGCCATCCTTGTCTCTTCATTCCTTTGAAAAGCGTGCGGTGGTGCAACGACCATATTCTTCTTGATAAAGAATGGTTTGAATACATGTTCATAACTCCCCTCGATCCGCGAGGCCCGCGATTCCAGTTTCAAAGGTCGAGGATTAGATTTCGTCTCTACCGAGGAAGGACTTGGGCTGAAATTCGGGCGAGAATCAACAGGAGCTGTAGCAGCAGTGGCAGATGGATCCTTCTTCGGAGTAGTTGGAGCCATGAAAAACGATTCCAACCGTACCTGTGTCCTACTCTTCTTCTCCTTTTCCTCCTCTCTCTTCTGCTTCTCCTCTTCCTTCTTACGTTTCTCTTCGTCTTTGATCCGCTTTTTCCCTTCCCGCTCGGCTTTCTGTCCCCGTAGTGAGTATAACATAAAAATCCGTCACTAGATATTTGAGTCCTACCTTCACTTCCCTTTCCTTGTCTTTAGCTTCTTTCTCTTTCCGCTTTTCCTCTTCTTTTGCCTCTTTCTCTTTCCGCTTTTCCTCTTCCTTTGCTTCCTTCTCTTTCCGTTTCTCTTCCTTCTCAGCTTCCGTCATTTTGGTCCTTTTCTTTACCGGCTGTCCGCCCGCTGGAGTTGCCGCTTTGGTCGGTGGGGGCACATCGGCGGTAACCTCGGAGATAGCTCTCTTCTTTGGGGTATCTGGTCCCGATGAGGCACTCGAAGTTGCAACCGTAATCGTATCTTCAATGCCGGAGGCGGGTGGAGTGGGCGGTGGCAATGTCATAGTGGCAGGGGCCATTGAACCAAATTCCTTGAGGGGACGATGAGGTGGAGATGATGAATGGTGATATTGGAGGTGGTGATGGCGGTGATAGTGGTGGTAATGGTGGTGGTGGTGGTGGTGGTGGCGGTGGGTAAGGTGGTGTTAATATTCTCGTGTCTGAAAGTTTACCAGTAACCGGGCGCGTGTTGATAGAAGTCGCGTTTGGCGCCAAGACCCCCGTTTAATGCCTAGAAAGATACTAGCGCATTTTTCTATCATAACTTCTTTTTTTGAAGTATCACAACGGCTTTTCCTGAGCCATCTTGTTTCCTTGAATAGCCATGGAAAACCCAATGTTTATGAAACCGAACCACTTCATAGAGTACTCGAACCCTAATTTTGGCGTACGTCATGGTATGATACTGTACATGGATGTACTTGTGCACCATTTGACCAATTTACGGCCTTATTTGCCTGTTCCTAGGGGGTCATAGGCATAGAGTACAACCAGTCACAGACGTTTTTAGTGTCACAGCGAGCCGTAATCACAAGATATCATTCGACATACCGAGTGAGAGTTTATGCCATATCAGGCATACAGGCCTCACGATACTCCGAGATCTTACGAAGCTGTAGCCCGGCCCCCAGTTACGCTGGAGACTCGGGTGACATGCTATAGGCCTGTGTGAAGAGTAGGGAGTAGTAGAGAGGGTGTACCGGATGGAGTTGATAGAGATGTCGGCAAGGATGTTGATAGAAATGTTGCAGATGTAAACCCTCCCGAGACGGCCCTACGGACTTGATCCTAGTGGAAGCTGCCGGCATAACCTCGGGTGTTCCTATAGATAATATCCCTAATCTGCTTACCCAAGATTCCTGCATACTGCAAAGGCGGTGGGAAATTGTTGTGGCCGATGGAGGAGCGGTAGAATGTGTGCAAACGCCAGTGCGGACACCGGCACTTTCATTCTCGCCCATAGTCTATAAGTACCGTTGACCTGCGAAGTCTTTATCCGGTCGCCGAATATCACCAATTAGACCCCACTTTACAGTCTATACACACTAGGATGACAAACCAAAGCCGTTTTGTTGAAGCTCAAGAATGAGTAGTAGATGCTACAACGAGTAGGTAACTGTAGAATTGTGAGTTGTGACATGAAGTTACTTTGATTACTTTCACTTTTGCGCGCATAAAAGTCACGTGACGTCATATTTAGAATGAGACTGATGTAAGGTGGAGTTGAGCCGCAACCGTTATTCACCCCACCAAAACCGCACCTCAACTATAGCCTTCAACACCGACAATGCCAGTACATTCTCCCCTCCTCCCTCTACACCTCTCCTACTAACCCCCAACAGCTGATAATAATCTCCGGCTACCCATGCTCCGGCAAAACCAAGCGCGCGCAGCAAATCGCGGCTTTCTTCAACGAACGCATCGCCACCGCGCCTCATAATAGCCGTGAATCGCGTCTCCGCGTCCACCTCGTCAACACCGAATCGCTCTCCCTCTCGCGCACGGTCTACCGCGATGCGCGCGCCGAGAAGGAGGCTCGTGCGACCGAGTACTCGGCCGTGAAGCGGCTGATGAGCAAAGACGACGTTATCATTGCGGACGGGTTAAATTACATCAAGGGACTGCGATACCAGCTGTACTGTGAGGCTAAAGCTGTGTTGACGCCAAGCTGTGTGGTATTTTTCCTTTGCCTTAGTGGAGGGCGGCGCTGATGGGGGAAGAGGTACATGTTGCGGCACCCGCAGACTCGTGTCGGTTGTGGAATTCGACGAGGGGTGGGGGCACGGCATTCAGAAAGGCATTCAAAACAGCGGATGAGGTAGAAGGGTCTGAGATGCTAGCGACCGGGAAGTTGGAGGATGCGCTAGATCATAGCAGCGCAAGAAAGTATCCGGATGACATCTTGGAGAACCTTATCTTCCGGTATGAGGAGCCGAATGGGATGGCGCGATGGGACAGTCCGCTGTTTACGGTGCCGTATATGGATGATGCACCGGATCTGGAGGGGATCTGGAATGCGATGGCTGGAAAAGACGTGGTTGTTAAGGCGAATCAAGCAACGGTTTTGGTAGGTTCTATTATTGCAATTTGGGCTGAGATTGCTAATTGGGAAATAGAAACCGGCCGCTGAGGGAGATTATTTGCATGAGCTGGGAAAGACGACACAAGAGGTTGTGTCCCTGGTGCTTGAGCACCAGCGGAACTCTGGAGGCGGAGGGACACTTCCGGTTCCTGGGTGCACTGTGGTATGTCTTCATACTCGTCTACATCATGCAAATCCGCTGACTGTTGAAGCCACTTGAACTGCCTGCAAACGATCTGACGACATCGCAGCTGCAAGGGATAAGGAGAGATTACACGAAGCTGAATCGGTCTCATGTGGTGGGGAAGGATAGGATTAGACAACTGTTTGTCGAGTATTTTAATTCAAGGTTTGAGTGAATTTGGCCGTTCGTTCCGGTCTTCCACCGGTCAGACCTTGACAGCAGACCTTCAACAGAGGGCTACGAATCGTTTGAAATGCGAGCGGTTAGCTGGTGTTCTGTTGTAACTTCTGGTACCCACTACCGGGCCACTGGGTTACCACTTGATTTGACGATTTTGAGAGGAAATGCCAGTCACTCAAATTGTTCGTTCTACCTGACATAGAAACTTGAGATGCTCATGCCCGCTAAGTCTCGCATAACTAGTGGCGCCCCGCATACAACCTCTTTGCCACGACGTCAATGGCTGCGCCCAAAAAGATTTAACCTGCGGGTCCAGCCTTCGCTTTCGCGAGGTCTGGGCCATCGAAAAAATCAAAACAAGTACATACACACTGACTTTACTAAACGTAACGTTCAGAGTGGTAGGAAGATCTAGAAATGGGACGCGTAAAATATCTTTTAGCCTCATGCATTCTACACAAGCTTGTAATTTTCCCAGTTTCTATAATGAGATCAAAGAGAGTCCGGTGCTGCTTCTAGCAAAAGGCGAGTAGCGTTAGTTCAATAGCCTTCTCCTTTGGTTCTTGGATAGCAGCCATATGGCGCAACAGAGCCAGAGCCGATACCGATCGGAATTATGCTGGAATCCTAGCATAGGCGAAATCTACCACCTATAGAGATTGAGAAGAGTAGAGAAAATAACAGAGTGCGCGTGCCCAATCTCTTGCGCATTATTCACTCATCGCGAAAGCTGCGAGCGGAGAAAACGTCTGGGAACGAAAGCAACGAAGAAAACTGTGTATAAATCTGAAGTAATGATGAGAGAAAAGGAAATAAAGACACAACGCATCCGTCCATTTATGTAAGTAAGCCTTTGACGTTATCCTTCTTTGTCTCCTATCACACGCACACAGCCTTGCATCTTAATGTCGATAAAGAATAGTTTTTCTGAGCCATATGGAGCCAGTCTAGAAGAAGGGCTTGAGGTAGAGGACGAAGAGATGAGAAACAAGCGTAAGACAGATGAGAAGCCGAAAAAGGCGATAGATGAAAATGAATCGTAGTGCATTAGTAGCTAAGATCCAAGAACTACACGTAATTCCATGATGTACACCAAGAGGTATAATACTAATACCCATGTTTCGACTCACTAGCCACCCAGAGATGCAATGACAATACCTACATACCCTTGCGTTAACACTCTAGCTACCAATGCAAATACCTATCGAATCCGCACATTGTACACTGATACCGTACATCAACCCACAATGGCCATGGAATGTTCCTCTGGGTGCTCTTCATCGGGATACAATATCGTTTGAACCGGACTCAGCATGCGTTGCATCGAGATCGACTAATGTCAGCATGCTTCTAAGCTCTTCGAGTAATAGATTAGTAAACAGAAGTCTGCGATGAACCAGCCACCCTCCTCCGCCGGGTCGGGGTCAGACACTCCCAGCAGCGCGAGAACGTGTCTCCAGTGATGGGTTTCATCTCTGATCAAACAATAAAACAAAGGTAGCATTTTGATGAGAGGATATTGCCTGAAGCGAAACTGGCACGTGTCTTGCTGCACTTAAGGCTATATCCTTCTTCCGCGATTGTCTCGAGCCCAGATAGAAAATAGTTGTTGTTTAGTCATTCGTTGTCATGTGATTTAGTCTCAACCCCACCCAAAGAAATACACATCATTTTCCCCGTGTCAACTTGTTGACTAAGGCGCAGCTGGATGGGGACGAGACAACTTCTGCGACAGCTAGAGGTGTTGGAAGCGGGAGGGGGAGGGGGAAGGGGAGAAAGAAAGAAAGGGGGAAGGGGGAAGGGGATGAAGGTGGGGTGGGGATGGGGATGAGGATGAGGATAGAGAAAGGCGAGGAAAGCTGGGTAAGACTCGAAGTTAAGCTTGACTGTAAGAATGCGATTCTGAATTGCTCTGACACAAATAGTAAGCGGGGAGAGTAGAAAGGTGTATTAGGTGAAGGACTACGAATCGAATGACGTTTGAATCCTTGCCAATGATATTACGAGTCTATCTAATCAGCGGAGCTAATAAAGCTCATTCCTACGACGCCTAATTAACTTTTCCTTTATCACTTTGGGGCTGGTTGACTTGCTAACTTGCACCGATTATAACGTTTAATTAGTAGCCGCAATTTCTTTACACCAAGCGTATTCTCCAGGCAAGGGTTAGGGTTCAGATGGTGGACCGTCGATCTCCCGCAGAGACGCACCTTAATCTTCTAAGTACCTAGTGTATTACCTTTGTTGGTAGATCAACACCATGCATGGCTTTAGTCTGTCATACAGCTTTTTCTCACTAGAGCTACACAACGCCGTATCCAAGCCGACTGATAGACTAGCATAGCTTAGAGTAGATCCACAAGTGTATAACCCTAAGTGTATATAGCTACCGTTGAGAAAAATGTGATTTGAAAGAACGGTTATATTACCGAGGAAAAGTAATAAACGTCACCACAACGTTTTCAAACTGTTTTACTTCGCTTGTAAAGTCGTTTTTAGAGCAATAATCGTTACAAAATGGATATCCTGAAGACAGCCTTTTTCTCAACGGTAGCTAGAGTCGAGTACCGTATGTAGACCTCGTTGTATGAAATGATACATGCATCGAATTAAACGGTCTTCTGCATTCCAATTGACCCTTTGACAAATCGGGACAACACAAGACGATATGATTTCAGGCTCAGTCTACTAGTAGATGTCGGGAACTGAAGAAAATATCCGTGATTCACGTAGCCGCATAAATTCTGGATGCCAGGGCATCTGTAAGTGCCAATAGTGGACGACAGCATAAAACTCAGTCTTCCCCAGCTACTAGCGTACAGTAGCTGCTCACCGACCATGGATAGCCACGGTTTTGCAGTTCCTAGATCTAGATGCAGAAAGCTCTGCACTAGAGGACTACTATACGTACCAGACATTCTTAAATATACCCCAATGCCTTCCTCTGTCTGGAGCGAATTACTGACTATTTACATATTAGCAATCCATTTAAGGGCGATTTCTAATAGAGAAAGCGTAGATATCGATGTCCTAGAGTCCGTCTCGACGATATTCGACTCCGCCCTACTAGAAACTTAGAAGGCACACAGTTTTGCGCTTCACCAGGTCAATAGGCATAGAGACAGCTGTGAGCAGCACTCGGCCGGGTTGAGATAAAGAGCCTGCTGTAGCAGCCAGGTTGCTCGGGTACTGCTCCGCACGCATTCATGGCGTCATGACCTGGAATCCTTCTTTTACATCCTCATCTAGATGTGCATCTGGTATGATGCACCTGGGAAAGAAAAAAATAACCCGCCTCATACTCCGTCTTGCTATGTATATACAAAGCTCTTTTCTCTTCACTACTGTATAAAATATAAGTTCATTTCACTCTAATATTTGTAACACCAAATCATATATCTATCTGAGGATTTAGTGTATGAATCTATTAGACGGAGGGAACACGGGAAGTACAAGACTGAGTAAATCAGAGAGATATGAGGTTGATCCGATGATCAAGGCCTCTGGCCAAAAGAAGTTTTCTACCAACGTGGTACTACACTAAAAGGTGAAAGAATGAGTGATTGAATATGCCCTCATCCAATAGAATCTTTAGAGACTGGCGTTTGTATATATCCTTAGGACGAGACTCGCCGGTGGACGAAGCACTCGATACCATATTTAAGGGAGAAAGTTTAATTCATGCCCATATCACTGCTGGGATCGTTTACAATCTCTTGTTGGGCCAAGCATAGGCCCATTCTTCAGATCTTCCGGTTGTAGTAGGCTCTCCTCTTCAGCTACATTGCGGGGTGATGTAGTATCGGTGAGAGCTGCTGTATCCTTAAACTGACGCATACTAGTACAATATAGGATTCAAATATCTCGAATTGGGCGGTGCTGTTATCTTGACCTTGTTTGGTTATGCTAGTCTGTTGAATATTTAGCACCACAACCATAACAGTAGCGCTACCAGCCCATCATGCTAAATCTCGACGAAAGTCTTCCTCGTCTAGACCAAGTAGTCGTAGGTTTATTTCTTTCAGAGATGCTTCGCTATGCCGCAGCCAGTCCTTGAGGTCCCAGTTGTTGGGAGGCCATATGTTAATATATTCTTGCCAGTCTGCAGATGTCCTTTCCAGAACAGGTAAGGTAGCAATACCCTCAACTTGAACATCCACTTGGAAGGTCAGTAGATACTCTACAAGCTATCTCGATAAGTGCTAAGTCATCAATGTAGTGGCGACCATGAGTTGATATTGGTTGGGTAGTACAGCTAAAGTCTACTCCTCGGGGGGATGGGGGACATTTAGATGCTCAAATGTGTTGCGAGTGCGTTAGCGCGGAAGCGATATTGGAGACACAATACGGCCATTATAAGCGTTAAGCGAGTCAGCCAGATTTGATACTAAGATTTGGAACCCTCCCGAGAGGGAAGGTGCCCTCATTAAAAGTAGGTTTGGTGAAACCCCGCAGTCTTGCTTAATCATCTTGTGATAGCCTCGTTGACAGAATGGGAGGAAAAGTCATGAGTGAGATAAACCTGTAGGTGATTTGCGTCAGTAACTATTCTAAGCCGAGGCAATTCTCCAGAGCTGTTATGCTCATTTGCAATTCCCCGAACTGCGCCTGATGATCTATGGTCCTTAGGATACCGTCTCTTGAACACTAAAAGCTCGAAAGCATTGCAGCCACTTAACCCCCGTGTTCAAATCGCTGCACTTGAACTGACAAGATGTGCAGATCCGGTGCATAAAATTCCCTGTTAGTTTAACCACTTTGGTGCCTGCAGCGGAAGTCCTTCACGCTTCTATATCTGCCTATATCAATAGTATAGTAGCTAATAGTTAGTTGTTGTTATGTAAGCGGGCAATCAATTCATTGTATATTTGAGCTACCGCGGCGCGCAGACGGGACCTCTCGAGTCTTGGCAAGTACGCGGAGATGCCTTGAGCGGAAAGAAGTCCACAAAGCTCCAATCTCAAAGCACCAAGGTATAGCGAAGGAAGGTACGGGGGGGGATATTGTGGTGTGGGATGTGGTGTTTTGCAAGCAGTTTCGCTCTTCGCTCGCCGGGCAGACACGAACATTTGCGTACAGGTGTCTACGCCTAGCTCTAGAAGACTCCAGAGCACAGCAAAATCCAAACTAAAGGGTGGCGCTAACTGAAAGAAAGGGGACTAACTTGCAGATGGAGGCCAGAGCCGGCATCAGAGTGCTTTAAAAATCTCTGATTGGCCAGATCAGCGTGGTGGGAAAGTATCCGAAACTGGCTTCCTGGGCACTGGCTCTGATTCCGCCATAACAGAGACTTACTTAAGTAGTCTTCTAGCTGTAAATTCGATGGCTTCGGAGGGACATATATCTATTCCCTTCATAAGTATGAATAACCACTTCAATACTATTGGGGGAAAGCGAGTGTGGGAACTGCGGCACCCCGGAACGTACTCCCCTCGAGCTCGGACTACTTTTACCACACCGAGGCTCTGGTCAAACCATGAGGTAAATGCTTGGAATCCAAGACGAAGTCGTTAGTAGTCATAAGCCTCCATTTAACTGAATCCTACGCTCAAATGGAACCCACTCCGCTTTGGCAAAATGGCACAATTCAATTAAGAGCTCCTAAGCTGGATAAGACGACACAACGACACAAAGAGGGTGTGTCTCTGAAAGTGAAATCCTAAGGATGCTAGGGAGTGCTTTGGTAAGAGTGTAGATGTCATCTTTGTCTTCGCTGCCCAGAGTCTTGCGTTATTAGTGAAGCTGTTTGAACTTGAGCCATCACTCTGGGCGTCATGCTTACATAAAAGGCTGAATCGGTGGGGAAAGATAAGAATACGGCTTAGATGTGAGTGACTTTACTTAGCCAGTGCAATCTGTTCAAGTTTGTAAGCTTTAGACTGGAGGCTTCTCGCCGCAATTGTGAGCGGATGACGGCTCACGCCTTTCTCTCTAGATAATAAAGAGCTAGGCATCGAACTTTAAACTGTGAAGACTCTATGATCAAATTTTGGTTAAGTCCCATTGGTATACGATAAATTGCATGGTCAAGCAATGGATGGGAGAACTTTTGATCTTCAGTACCGGAGATATGGTTCTCCATATTCTACATATACAGATACTCTTTCCTTTTTTCCGCGACCCAAAGACCCGTCCGAAGATATAAACACACCCACCAATCGAAAACAATGAAAAGAGATGAGACCCAGTCAACATGCCTAAGAAAGAACACTACAGCTCTGCGCGGTCAACCACATCAGGGCTACAGTATTATTGTGATCAGAATTTTGGCAACGAGTGATATCAAAACGACAGAAAAAAGCAAGATGCGCTATCAGCAACTCCATGCCGCCACCCATATGAAAAACCTGTAAACCGAAACGAACGAGATGCTACCTCCCACCGCCTAGACCCCAAGTGCGATACCTACGCAAAACGAATGTACAAATCCGAGAACCGAACCCAACAGAACTCCGTAAAATGAACAATATAAATCAATGAACACCTTTTCCTCATCCCACGTGGTGAGTAACCACGTTTTCGCGCCGCGGTGTGTCTTAGTCCGGGTTTGCAACGACCAATCGGAGCCCGCTCATTGTCATGGTCCTTGCCTCCCTTTCATCGACGCTCCCGCTCCTCTTCAAAGCAGCTTTGTCCATCCTTTGATCTGGGCTTGTTTCCTCCGGAATACGTAGTGTTTTTGACTTTCCCCGTGGCTGTTGCTGTGGTGGATCCGAAAGCTCTATCGTGGATATATTTGGAGAATGGCTTGAGGTGCTTCTTCCTGACGTTTTGCGCTGGATATCGCTTGCTGACGAATTGTGATGCCCGCTGGGGTACATTGTTTTGCGATGGTTTGAATTGAGGGATGATCTGCCGGAATCTGATCTTCGGTGCGTGCCCATGTAAATTCCATCCTCATCGCTGCTGTCGCCATTTGCTTCTGTCGCAGATAACCGTGGCTCAAGAACGGTGATCAAGCTTCCTGTTCCTATGCCTGCGCTACTACTATGCCCCTTCCCCAACTTATGGTGGCTTCTACCAACGCCCCTTAATGACGATGAAGTGGAACTAGATCCTGATCCTAAACCATGGTTGAGTCCTTTGCTTGATGACGACCGCACAACTTCCATTGCTGCCTTATCCTTTGCCACTCTTTGAGCCTCGATTAACTCTGCGTCCTCCGGTTGTGACTTCTCGCACCAAACCGTAGCCTTCTGTCGCCGTAATGCCGCTACGTAACTAGATGCTGGAGGCGCACAGGATGCCGTGGTATTGGTGCTGCCAGATCGTCGGAGATGTGTCGACGAAGACATGCTCCCCGTATTGGTAGAGGAGGAGTTCGTCCGTTGCTTCTGAGTCGCCATGGGGTAGTAAGATTGTTGGGAGTAGCTGTTGTGCGATACATTGGCGCCGTAGTACAGATCGTAATTTGGCGCTGGGAATACCCCTGACGAAGAGGTGCGCTGTCGCGAGTGAGACGAGGATGCTGATGGTGGAGTGTATGGGCCTCGCGGAGTGAGGTGTGGATTTATTGACATCTTCGCCGGCGGCACTCCTTGTCGCGACGGGAACTGATAAGAAGGATTCGCATAGTCGACCATTTTTCACCGCGAGCGACGGGGGGTGAAGAAGGCGCGGTAGGTTCGATGTTGTGAGACGATTGTACTCAGCTGAAAGATTGGGTAGGTAGGTGGGACTAAATCCTGCGGCGGGGTCAGTTGCGTTTTCCGAAAGGAACAGTCTATTTTCTTTTGTGTAGAGGAAGCGGAGGACCACTGGGTAAAGTGGTACCGTACGTAGTACCTACCTGCTGGAGAAATTTGGTTCCTAATTTTCCGCAGATCGGCTCACCGGGCTGTTACGTATGTTGCTGCAGATCTTTCGCATGGACAACGGCCTTCGGTTTCGAGGATTAGAGATGTCGCTGCTCTGTCCGCGATGAAGCTTCCGGATATCCGTTTCCAAGGAAAAAGTATACTGGAATATATGGAGGTTATATCAACGGAGAACGTTCAACGTTGGAGGGCAAGACGGAACTTAAAGCCGCCAAATGAGCTGGTTACTCGAGTGTGGGATCGGCTGTAGCAACCAATCACAGCGCTAGCATCAGCACTCATGCACAGCGCTGCACACGCAATATGTAAACAGTCGATACAAAACACCACTCGTAGTTCTACCGGCATGTATATAGCGGAGACGGACCGCACGTCAATATAAGTACGGTATGGGAGAACCTAACCACGGCGTTCGACTGCGGGACGACGAGAGAACGTTCGAACTCACATTGCGGGGTTGCGATCGAGACGTAAGATTCGTCCAATGTTGGACTCGCCGGAAATCGGTAACTGAGTTTATTGGGAAGATGGCGATGACAGAAGGGAAAGAGAAGGAGGGGTATTCAATCAGGCATCCAAAAGCACCAGTTATCCAAACAGACAACAACCCCCGCCCTATTATTCCCCACGCTTGAGTACCAAGTAGCCTCGTATTTGATTTTGCCAATCATCCTCGCTCCTTTGACAACCAAAAGCCTGAAGCACGAAACGTCGTGGGACCTCATATACTGAACACCTACCTGAACTCACACCGGTGATGAGCTACAGCCAGGAACGGATGCGACAAGCAACCCCCCAAGTCTTAGTGCCTTTGCTATACCCAGAACTCCTGAGCACCCAAGCATTTACAAGCCGCAAGCTCTCAATCGATGCCCCGCCGCCACCTGTGTTGCTCATATGGAGGAACTTAATTCCCGTCAATTCAGCTGCTCGGCTCAGCTCACATCTACCTGTTCTCTGCACTAATGCAAGTCATACGTTTGGTAAGGCAACATTTTACGTTCCTAGAGAGTTTGGATGCATGTTTGACTGGATACCCATCCTCGATGATACTTGCGGCGGAAGTTGATGCACGCAATCGATCGTCTGAATTCCCCCCCCGAACTTATCAACACCACAGGTATAAGAGACACAATCGTCATACCTAATGAACCACCAACCGCCCCGCTCAGTTACTCAGAGTTCCGCACTGCATAAGTACTTGTACTCCCTCCCCAGAAACCTCGTTGTTCATGCAATGATACTAAAGGTACATAGGGAGGTGGTCAGTCGGTTGCGCCCTATCCCCGTCAATTTGGCCAGATTGGCAAGCGCCGCCTTGCGGCTCAACCCTGCTCCCAGCCTAATAGCTGCACGTATCATCTGTCGTCATTTCACTGAACAGTTTGGTTTAGAGCCGCTCTTCCCGGCCTCCGAGAATTCGGCCTGACGGCTTGCGCTTGGGAAAGTCAAAGTAAAACTTTCAACTTTTTCCCCGAGAAGCCCCTGAATCAACTTGGCTCGTGGTTCTAGATTCAACCAATTGACTTTGCGGAGCGATCTGAAGCGCGCTAGGTTAAACAATGTCTACCAGACAGATCGTCTCGGATGTGCCTAGGTCTGAGACTCCCGCAGATGCATCACATTTGATTCAATATCTTCGGTTGGGAGAAAGAGTCACCAACAAGTTTGGAGCAAACAACCTTACCCTAAACCCAGAAATTGAAAGAAAAAAACATTATTTTGGGCCACATATCTCCGCAACCAAACACCTAGATCGCTGGTTTGCGGAGCATTTTTGCCGGATTATCCTTGTTCGATAACCTTATCGGTGCAAAATGCTGATATCGGAGTTTGCAAAAGTTGTGGGGAAAGAAATTGCATGTAAACAAACGGCATCGGGTGGGGGGCAGGTGAAAACGATACATGCACGTTTATCTGCAGTCCACGGTTTCGGGAATGAGACATCTGATATATCGCATATCTATCTCATGCGGAGGAGGGGTTGAGTGGGGGGTACAACCGTCAAGGCTAAGTAGGTGAACTTGCGCATATGAAAATTTTCGATACTGCATATGAGACAATTCACTCTATTCTACATCACGAAGGCGTTCGTCACCAGTTTGTTGATCCTGACGTGGTCAATGCGAAACGGATAGGTATTGTCTTATGCACACAAATCACTGCAGCACAAGCTGGGGTTCGCTCGTGCTGTCCATTGAGTGGTATCCCAAACATCTACTTGCTTGGATATGCAATATAGTGTGAAGTGTGAAGCTGACGGACTGTTATCCGCGTGTTGGTTCCTGAACAGAGTCCGTTCGGAATTCCGCCAAATGTCCTCAGCGCCTAAATCAATATCGGGACTCCAAAAACCCTAACCCTGTATTTTTAGCGCGCCGCGCGTGCCTGATCGGTCGCCCTATGCCCTACCAAAACAGACAAACTCTGAGCGGGTCTCGGAGACATGTAATTCCGGCATAGTATAAAACCGCTAGTATAGAGAGCTCTACTTAGACTACCAGTACCTAGTCGATTGCGCCAGATGACTTTTCCTGGGCGCAACGGGCTATGAGTTCGGGGGCAACTCTAGTGATACCAAAACGAAGTTTACTCTACCTATATTCCTGGTGCCCTGGGTCGACAAATGGAACCTGAGAATAGACTCGGGCGCTGGTACGCCCTGAAGAAGGTACCGCGTAAAGACATTTTCGAGGATGGCACCGCCGGCCACCGGAGACAAACTCAGTGGGTACCTTCACTATTACGCCCAACTGGGACGACGCTACTGCCAAGTACCAAGCAAAAGCAAGCGCCAAGATACTTAAGTACTTTGACATTTTCCCATCAACGTTAATTGATGTATTTAAGCGTCGCCTCCATTCAGTTTATCTATGATATTCTCGGCTCGACAGCAAGACCTATTTGCTCTAGTTGAGCCTCAACATTTATTCACATCTAATTTACGTCGCTCTGTGTTCCGTCTACAGCTTCCAACGCGCGGCAATTCACAATTCAGAACTTTCACGTCACCCGAACACTCCTCCTTCGCTGAGTCTCTGAACATTGGAGTTGCCCAATTTTTTCTTTTTAGCTGAGTAAATTCCGGCTTGTGTCCTGGGGCAGATTATGACGACCATGTATGACATCAATTATTTGATTGTAGATCACACAACATCCTTGCTATTCACGCACAGATATCCCGATATTCTGCCGGTGGTTATGATATCAGACCGAACTTCTAAAGCAGGTTCAACCACTGACGACAGCCAAGAGATTTGGTTTAAGCGCCGCTATAGGGAGCCTGCTGTAGCTTAGAGCGGCGTTTATACCGGAGGCGAGAACCACCACCCATTGGATTTGATTCAAAGGAAAGTTTTCGGTGACGGTACTAGAAGCAGTCCGGAAGGCCCAGGCAAGAACCGAGTTTGAACAGATCACAGTCAATGGAGTAAATACATTGGTCCAGGCATTCCCAACGAACTACAAAGACGCTCGAACCTGAATTACCCATAGAGTTAGCCATACTCGAGTATATCGCTTCCGATTTAGTGGTAGATCGGGTTCCAGCTAGAGGTCTCGAACTAACTGCAACACTCGCTCTAAGTAAACAGTGCAAAACCGAGGATGAATTGCGACGTTAAACTGTATAAGAAAACAAATTCAAGTAGTATCTAGCCCCACTATAGCACCGAACCTTCTTTCAATTCGTAAATCCTAATAACAGACTTCCAGGCGTTCCGAATAACTCACCAACATGACTTTATGGGCAGGAGATGCCCAAACAGAAACTCTGAGAAACCAAATGCCGAATGCGCTCTGGGAAATCTCATCACTTGCACCGATTTAGGAGTCTGCAAGCGCTTCTGATGCCCTGAGAGTGAATGTTGCATAGCATCTCACTCGAGAACATCGGAGCGGGACCACGAAGTTGCTACTCTGCTCAATCAAAACCATGCGCCAGCAGTGTCAGGCTCACTAAAGTTTCGCTAATAAGTTTAGAATTTCCCCAGGATGAGTCGAAATTTGTGCCACCCCCGTGATGACTGCTCAGGCGCAGCCATCCGAACTTTGCATCAGCGGATGCCATGCATTATGCAGGCGATCGAGGGCATGGATATTGGGGAAGAGCGGGAACGAGCAGAAAACCGATCATGCAGAAGCTGTTGAGGAGCATACCCAGATTTGAGGGAAGCTTCAGCAGACGACGGTGCTGAGCACGACAAAAACCCCAGGTGCATTCAACGAACATGCACATGAAATATCTAGTCTGTACTCGAGCCTTAGTCTCGTACGTAGGACTAGAAACAAGACTGCTTAGTGCTCGAGTCTTTTCCGTACCTCCAAACGATTAACGAGCTCGAGTAATGAAAGTAATAAAAAACCTGGAGAAACTTGATGAATCATTAAATATCACCCGTTGCAAACTACTGTACCGAGTACAGTGGTTGGGACGTCAGCTGTCAGCGGGGGTGTCTGTCCCAGGTTTCTCAATAGGCTGTCAGCGTCAGTTCAATTTATCCGGTGTGGGAAAAATGTCACCCAGTGTGCAGATACTGGGGAAAGGACGTAGAAAGACTAGTTATGGGAAGAGGACCCAATGGCGCAACTACAGAGGAAATTGAAGCCGGTTCACCCTTTCTACCACTGGTTCTAGCTGCACTCCTTCTACGCTATTGGAACTGCGTCTGCGGGCACGCTGGGTACAGCATTAGGGCTTTTTTTAGGGCTTCACACAGTCCAAACACCTTTCAGTACCCTTCTCCATCAGTCAGGTTAACCCCACCCACAATTCTAAACCTGCCAGGCGAACCTTGTCCCACTCAAAAAAGATGTCAGGCGCGAACCCCGTCCTAACTACTGTGCTCGGTACAGTAGAAAGCAATCTTGCCATGATTCCAGACAATCATCTCTGACCGTCCCTCCCGTGAAGTTGGCATCCTTTCAGAGCCGCATTAATGAATGGCTCCAATGTTCAACGGCCTTTATCTATACGTTGTAGCAGCGCAAACCGACCACCTTCTGAGGTCTGCTGGCTACTTCAAGGGCTATCTACAATATGAAGACAGTTCTCAAGTACGCCATTGCAGACGAATTTCCGATGGTCTAGCAGCAATCTCATGCATTCCAAACAAAGTGACTGTCCAGAGTCATGCCGAGATTACTTCCAGTCATGTAACGCGTGATAGTGATTGTATACTTTCGTTGAGTTCACAGCATATCCAATACAGTACTCCTGGTCTACGGTTCGATCAAACTTCGAGAATTTCTACGTAAATGCTCTCTTCAACTAGCAAGCGTAAGTTTCACATCATCAACATGTACCACAGCATTCTCAATCGCCGTCGTCAACTCGCGGCTGAGCAAAATATCAATCTTGAACACTACCGCCTCCTTCTCAACAGGCGCAGTCCACACCCCATTTACTTCTGCCCATACGCCGAGTTGTGGTGGGGTCATAGCCGTCTGCGCAATGAACGCCCCGTCGATGGAAAACACCACGTAGGAACCCAAGCTTGGATTCTTCACCCAACCACTGAAATTGTATTTCTTGCCGGGACAAACTTTGAAAGCGACTGTTGCCTCGCCACCCTACAGTACGTCGAATCTGTTGGTAAACTTTGCTGACGGCCAGGAGGAAAAGAGGTACCGTTGCCCTGAGTGTGAGGCGGATGGGGAGATGTGGAATTTCAGTGTGGCCAAATCAGTGTTTGGTTTTAAAACCCAACCGAAGCTCACTTCAAAGCCGGAACCACAGATGGGGAAAGCTTGGGTGCAGAATGGAGTGGCTGTGGGTTGTTTGGTGATGGTAGTAGTGGTGGTTTTGCAGGACCTGGTGATCTTGAAGGCGTCAATTTGACGCTCGAGAATGTATGTCAAGAGGCGTAACTTAGAATGATGGGATTTGTGTACTGTTTTGCTTCCTTGGTGAGAGTCACAAGCTTGGTTTTTGTTTTTGTCCTTTGAGGTAACGTGCTGTAAATACGATTAGCTCATATAACTGATAATTAGCAGCGACACACATACACGGTCTTTGTCTTCCATCTAGTTACCGGAACAGCACATCTTTCGTGCTGGGGCGAACCAAGCACCACGCCTCTTGCTACACTAATACGACTTTATTTTGTGGCTTACTGTGGTTACATTCAGAGCTAGACAGGAAGTATAGCAATGCAGACGCCACTGCCGGTATACCTTTGGGTGGTTCCTGTAGCAAATGGGTACTTCGGAAGCGTAGTACTAGTGTGCATTACTATGAAGTACTCCCAGCTCTTGAAACGCGGCAACTTTGGCACATACTTGATCACTGCAGTGGATTGACAGAGTTTGTGACGACAGTTTCAAAAATTGTAGTTACCCGTAGCAGACCAACTAAGGTGATGAAGCCAAGCGAGGGTGCACGGTCTTATACCTCCATAACAATGACAACACCTCACCACACCTTCGACTCGGCTTGTAACTATGGGATTTGAAGCATTCTTGGTAGAAGCAAGCACATTTGATGGACAAAAGTGTGTTTTCGTGTGGCCGCAGTCTTATGTGCTTATGTGTTAACATCGGGTGAGTGCTGGTGATTCGCCATGTTTGGTTTGCAGTTATATAAAGTTGAGCTTCAGAGAACATGCTTTAGCTTATACAGGAATCATGTACTAAAGAGATCTACTTAGCGAACGTACAAATTTTCTGGTTTTTTTTGTATACTGCCTTTGGTAGCGTTGAAAGAGTGCGTCACTGATACTCACTCGATACACTCGTCGGAAGCCGGCTGTGATTCTATAGCCTCTACTTGCCAGCGAAATCATCCACCTTCGCACTAAGTACCTATCCCGTGAGGAATGCTTGCCCGTACATGCAGCTTGAGCTAAAGCCATCACAAACAGATGCTCCTTCTAGAAACATTGAGTTAGTGCAGATAAACAACCGAGACTACAAGTCCTCGGCGACGGACGCGGGGTAGTTGTGCAGTTGATTTTCTAGGGGATCTATGCTGTCCTCACAGATCGAAGTCAAACATTGTATTTACCTCATAGCTAATCAATCGTCTAATATTGTCCAGCTCAAAATTGTTCAAGATGACTAGGTAGTCAGAGTACTCTAGGGTGAGGCATATATATGTAAGTGCCCGCTAACGATCAGGGGGTTTGACCTACTTGCCCGAGCACTAAGCTACCATCAATGCCGTTTTGCCTATCCGCTCCGGCTTGCCGGCGACAAACTGTTAAATCTACTTATATGTAAGGAGTTATATGTGGTGATCCATTCCAGTTTTGAGTGAATCTCCTGGGACACGGAGGTTCGGCTATTTTGATAACCCGACAGCCCAGGTACTAGTTCAAGGTTGAAACAGCGATCTCGCGCCTAGGTCAGCTAGCCTCAGTCAGAGGATCTGGGTTAGCGATTAACGAGCCCTCGGGGGCGAGAGGAATTTTCGAGCAGCTTTCAATGCAAACTTATCTGACCGGATCACAGCCCTTACGCCAACCCGAAAGCTCGGGAATAAACATCATCAATCTGCTGCGGCTTTCATTGTCAATGGGAAGTCAAAAGTCGACCGGTGATCTAACCTCGAAAAATAAATTCCCGGAAGCATTCGGTTTCTGCTAGATGTGGTACTCTGCTAATAAACAAGATCGCAAGTGAAGGTTCCCTCCGGTTGCGACACCCGCTAGTAATATGGGTAGGTTAGAAAATGCAAGCTCAATCCCAGTCGCAAGCAATTTAGTGGCTGGTTCCGAGCGGAGGTTTAATTTATGCTGCAGTCATCAAGTTTGGGTGGTTTCGTGTTCCTCATAATTCCCGCATTCCGACGCCCAATCCACACCAGTTACAGCCAGAACGAGCAGCGATTACGTCGACAAAGGTTGCGAACCAACCCACCGCCTCTATCCAAAAATCCCGTAATACTTAATACCACAATGCCAAAGTGCGTGGGAGAAAACTGACCAGGGGGGCACGTGTGAGGGGAATAAACGTCTGTGAGCGTGAATCTGCCGATAGTGCTGGGTGCGGAGACTGCGAGAGTAGGAATTATCTCAGTGATGAAACAGTAAAATCACGGAAGCGTTGTAAATGATCTGCACCGGGGAAAGGCTTTGGACGGCTATGGAGTACTTCAGGGAGGCTTTCCGGTAAATTCATTGCGAATGCCTTAGCATGATTCATGAAAGTTTTGGCGAGTAAAAGCCTTTTGTGAGGCTCCCACGATCTGATCCCCAAGGTCCTCGGTGGGTACGGTCTGCAGAAAACCTGGTGGAAATCCCAAACCCCTCACTGTGATGATGGCAGTTTCCAAGGTCTGGTTTTATGCGCTTACTGTCACAACATGCAGTCAGCCCATGCAAAGTACGAGTTGAAAGTACATACAAACTTTCAAGACTACATCAATGACATTCTACTTACTACCTTTCGTGCCGCATCCAGGTGAAGGTTACCTTTTCCCCTCATCTCGACCTCCTCTTTATGTCTTGTAATAATGTATACGCCGCCGAATAAGTACCTTTCTGGCCCCGAAAGATACCATAGTTTACGCCCCCCATGACCATCGGATGACTATGTGAACGATCATCTAGGGCACATGGCGTGCCTGTATTCCCAGCTTCCCAGACCCCGCGGAGATCCGCCATGCATATATAGCACTCGGGGGGGGTTTCTTTCTAGATGACAATTCCCACTTATTGGCAAGGCGATAGTTACACTGTCAATGCTGCAACTATATACGAATTATTCATCGTTCGCGAGTCCCAACAACAAGGCATTTCACTAGCGTGCATAAACCGACCGCTGGGCGATTCGTGGTACGTCACTTCGCGACATTATTTAAGGCTACTTTTCTCATTAGCGAGGTGCTTTGGTTGGTTTGTGAATTGACTCAATTAGCTCAAGTTTTCTTGGCTCAATTGTGCTCATGTTGCTCGCGTGCTCAAGTGCCTAAATTGTTTTATGCATACGAAAAAAGTATGTTAGATGTTTTGAAGACAAACTGAGGACCGTCTTACTACTGATTAGTAAGTTTTAACGACGGCTGACTAATAAGTATAGCACTACGCTCGCCTTTAAAATAGATCCTTCTTATGGTACCTGTCTGCCAGAATAACTGCCCTTTCGCTTCGCTCATACAAAGCGGCAAAAAGCGAAGTCTAGGGTATAATAATTTCACTGGAACATTCTACCAGCTTTGTGCTGGGTGTCTATTGAACAGATGGGCATAAAATTTCTAGTAATTAATGCGGGCAGGTGAGTATCCCGAAGTCTAGTTTCGAGACCTAAATATTCGTCGTGTGGGCTTCTTCTGGATGAAGGAAGGACGGGTGATAGGTACGCATCGCTAGCTGATTGATAGGATGGAGGTCATTCTGTTCGTCGAAGGTGTAGAGCAATAGCAACCCATTCTTCTGACCATTCAATACACCGTATTATGCCCTCCCAATACTCTCATACAAAATAACCATATATCAAATATGGGTAATCCTCCAACTCCCCTACATGCAAGGGATGTGTGAACTGTATAATTATCCAAATGCACATTGACGTCTATAGCCCAAAGAAATCTCACAAATGGTATCCGCAAAGCAATTCAGGAACCCTCCCTACACCCAGCTCTCAACCACTGAGCCCCTCCTAGCCATCGAATTCCTTGCCTCAACCATTGAACTTCTACGCGTTCCTCTCCCATCCGTCTCGCGTGTACGCTCATAATAATCCTCCCCATCGTCCTCCTCTTCCTCCTCCTCCTCCTCCTCTTCACTCTCACTCACATCCACCACCTCCTCTACCCTGCTCCTGCGTCGTTCATAATCCTGCAAATGTGCCTGGTTCATTGTCCTTCCCACCCTGTTCATCGTCCTTATGATCGGAAGTCCTGATGAATCACGTCTTGAGATTCTTCGGTGCCTTGTATCCATCCTCTCTAGATCGGTTTCCGCCGCCGCCGCACTCAATGGACTGACATGCTCCGACTGCTCCTCCCTAATCGGCGATGGAGTTCGGCGGGGGAGCTGGTACGGTAGTGGTATATCACGATAGGCTCGATTGGCACCAACGCTGTTTTATTTTTAGCAATTAGCATGGAGGGAAGCTGGAAGCGAACATACTTTCCAACATGCTCATTTTCCATTCGAAAGAAGCCCCACATAAATCTCCTCAGCACCTCAATGCAAGCAAGTAAAAAGGGCAGAATCGCCGAATGCTGCGCTTGCTTAGCGTAGATGATATAAAAGAACCAATTGCACCTGAGGAGGGGGTCAAGAAACATCGCCAAATAGTATGGCCAGACTCTCTTGTACCCTAAGTCTTTCCTCAGGAACGGGTGTTTTGCATAAGGGTCGAGAAGAGACCAATCCATTGCAATGTCCCAGACGGTGACGTAAATTGAATTGATACTGGCGCATGCAATGAATGCTGCCTTAGCTGGCTCATATTGTATATTCTGTTGCCAGATGCTGAGCATCATGTAGTGCAGAATCGTGAATGCGTACTTGCCGCCATTTACGAGGTGGGGAAACCACATCTTCGAGTTGTAATAACGCCGGATACACTGCAAAAGACGCCAGATGGCCGGCAATGTACTGAAGAAGCCCATCAACCGTGAGTGATTAGAATTACAATTCGTTGGCTTATGCCAGGAGTTGGAATAGAGGCAGAAAAAAAGGGAGATATTCTATATGTATAGGCATTAGTCACGGTTTAGAAAAGGAAGGATAATACAACTAACCCCCATAACATATGTGTGTGAACACAGCATATCGCCCATCCAAAAGTCTCTGAACTCTACTGGATACGCCCCGGATAAAACGAGACGCCACATCGTCTTTACAATCCACTTCCGGGAGTGATAATAGGCAACCCGAAAGGGAATCAGTAAAAGCCCAACCACTACCCCCGTGAATATCGCTGGCCAGTATATCATATTCATCCAAAAATCGAGGCTGCCAAACCAGAAGCATACTGCAAATATTAAGCTCACTATCGCTGGAAACTAATCCACCAAGGGTCAGCAAGTACTTCCACAAGCAAAAATAAAAGAACCTACCTCCAGGAACTGTCTATAGTTTAACTGGTTGTGGGGATCGAACTCGAAAATAAATGCATAGTTGATCTTATTGCTTTTCCAAACACGTAGACTGTATGTGAAGAGTAACGTTTGCATCAGAAGCAGGAAGACTCCACCCCATATCTGTTCTCGTTAGAGACCGACCTATTTTGATTAGAAGACTGACGTACCTGTAATAAATAACTTGTTTGTAACGATAAGTTGGGGGGGGGGTGGCCTTGCAACGCCTGCTCGGGATGGGTGTGGTCCTGCAACTTCAATATCGTATTGTATAGCCCATATGCCCCGATAACTAACGCGGTCCCAAGATAGAAACCGCTCCTCGATACTGAGCCGTAGTATAGTGCCTTGCTCTCTCTCGACCGCAACCTCGCCGATGCCTCTTTCCTGTTTCCTCGTTCGAAGAAACGAGCGAACAAAACCTCGGTATCGTTAAGTAGATCATCCAACTCATTATCCGTTCCTCCGAATCTACTCTTATCCACGTATCCAGTCATGAACCGATGCGAAGTCCTCAAACCACTAGCCTTATCGAACTTCTTGGTGATCTTGCGGAAGCATTCCCGATTCACTGTAACATAAGACTTCAACATCTCTAACCCATGGTAATACTCTATGTAAGCTCTCTTTAGTCTTCGCTTCGCCAATCTGTGGGCCGGATTGTTGAGAGGCTTCCGAGCAGGGGCGCGTCTCACATAGTCCCTTGTCCCTTCTGGAGCTGTGATAACGCCAGTGTATACTTGAGCTGTCGTCGGTGTCGGTCGCGTGAGTCCATTAACAGCTTCTGTAAAAGATTTCCACCCAACCCTTTTCTTGCTGTTACCACCGGAATCCATAGACGAGACAGGATAGCTATCATATCCAGAGCTTATTTCATTATCTGTAATGTCCTCCGTGTCGTCCTCTTCGAAAGGGATATTATGTTTCGCCTTGAACCAGCGGTCCCGCATAATATCCAGCTGTTCCCGCATCGCATCGAAGCGCCTCAAAGCTTCATTTTCTCGGCATTGATAAAAATCCTCGCATTTCTTCAACTCCCCAAGCAACCACTTTAAGAACTCCTTCTCGGCCTCCGCTTGCACCTCCTCAACCGTAGCTGCGGGTTGTTGAGGAGGCACGGCCGGCGCCCTTCCTAATGTGAACAGGCGTTTCAACAATGGCCGTGGATTCGATAGATTTGGTCTACTCGGCGGGGCAACAACAGGTATGCTCTTGACGCTGGCTGAAGATGGCCCCAGTTGGATCGCCTCACCCTCGTAAACGTCCGGCGATCCAACGGGCTGTATGGGATCTGGAAGTACTAGTGACGGAGGCTTCGTAGGATGAGTCAGCTGGTTATCGTCCTGGTGGTTCTGCGAGATGCCTCCCCAATGTCCCGAACTCCCATACGATGACCTTTTCCATCCTTGTGATTGAGGCTGCTGATTCTCATCCCCGTGAATCTGCAAGAAGCTTGATAAAGAATCCCTAAAATATGACCTTTTCCCTGCTTGCGGCCGAGGGTCCGTTTGAGCAGGCTGTAGCGGCGATCGCACAGATTGTGTTGGGCTCCGCGAAACGGCGGTAACCTCGCTCTCAACGTGGTCCGACACTGAGCATACAGTGTTTGACCATCGTGAGGGTAGACCTGGAGACCCCAATAAAATCGAGAGACGTCTTCCTCCCGCCCCGGCCCTAGGTCCGGCACCTATGACCCTCGACGCCCGGAGTGCACTGATTGCCGGTGATGATGATGCATTACGGAGGTTAACTGTAGTCGCATTTATTCGCTTCTTTCCAACCTGTAACGAGGGTTAGGAGATGCTCTAGGGACCAAAAGCGTGTCATTTAACCTTGTATTCCACATATTTGGTCTGCCATTCGGGGATCATAACATCCTCAAGAGTCCTTCGTTCGTCAGCCAAATCAACTATAACATTCGGGTGTGATCAAAGCCAATCTTACTTGGCGAACTTCATCGTCACTGGCGATTAATTACGAGACCTAAGATGAATAGTCTTCTCGTCGTGTGCTGGGTTTTTTCGCCTCGTTCGCAAGCTTGTTCCCCACGGTCGCCAAGCGATAATACCGTAGGGCGTAGCTTGTGAGGTAAGGTGAAAAGACGAATAGTGTAGCACGGTGTCTGTGGATGGAAAGAGAGAAAGAATGCCGATTGTTCAGCAACACGCACTGTGCTTGCCAGTACATGTGTCGGACGGTACCGGTGGATATAGAGCCGAACCGGGAGTTGGGAAGTTGGGAGATGACGATACTATGTGTCGTGGTGATGTGTCCGAAGTGCCCACCTACCTTCTAAATACTTATTATATTCTCCGATTCTGGCCCAGGCCACATGCATATGAATGGCACACTAACGCACCCCATGGGGAAGGGTCTCAAATAACGACTATTAACTGACTATCGGAATGAGGCAGCGGAATTGATTCGAGACCACCTCTTCTCCATGTTTATTTTCCACCTTTATATCATTCAATGCCAATAATGAACGCCGTGATAGGTCCTACAGTAATTCCATCGGCACTTGTGCGTCATCCTCGTGGTTGGTTACACAACTCCCAACATCACACGGAAGCACACCGACAGCTGGCAACGGCTACTGCAAACCTTAAAAATATTCAAGTGGGCATCCTAATCTCGATCTCCAGTCGAGAATTCGGATAACGGTTTCGCTAACCTTAATCATTGGATATATCTCTTGGATTGGAGTCCATGAGCGTAGGAAGAAAATTCTAGTCTTCGTCGGTTTCAATCGGCATTCGGACAGAGCACCGCATAAGGGATTACCAATGGCAGCTTCGGACGACTGGGTGATCGGATGGGAATCCCCAACTTCGGCTTGGCCATGGTGAAAGTAGGGTAGTCTACCTGCGGTTGGCATCGCGGAACTTACTTTGAGCCAGCGTCTGGCATGACAACAGAACAATTTCTCTCCCAGGCAGCCAGCGAAGGCAAGTGTGTGTTTTGGACGTATGGGCAAACAAATATGGCAACACCATAATGTCAGCTGTGTTTACTGCAGTGTTTGTTTCCAGTGGAGGAGATATTAAACTTTCCCATCCATTCGGATATATCTACGACACTAAAATTGACTTCCCGCCTCTAGCGAGCGAGGACCCAAACGTGGCAAAGGTATTTTGAACGGTGATTTGGGTGATGTCACGTATCACGAAGCTGTGAACATTAAATCTACGCTTCTTCCAATTGCCCCGTCAACAATGAGCCTGAAGCTCTTGAACTCCCGCCAGCCCAGTTGAACCCTCTTGCCAAATTTCTCTGCAGAGATAGGAACTTCAAAAGACAGTCGGATTACCTGATCACTCGGGCGGCTTCTGAGTGGTAAATCCAGTGTCTCCGATTTGCTAAAGTTGACTCATCAGCAGTACTGCACCGAGCACGATGTCCTAAAGGCAAAATCTCGTCCAAACCATCACGCTCGCTACCTACAGTATCTAGTCCAACTACGCCCTTGGGCCCTTTTCCGCGGGAGACGATCTCGTAGTGGCTAGCGCCAGTGAAAGCAAAATGGCGTCCAAGGCTCCAAGTGAGAAGGTGCCGAGAAGCTTTCAACTGCATACCGCTTGACGCTGACACAGGGCATCTGATATTCGCCATCTTAGCCCTGAGCTGTCAAAAGCAGAAGTCAATTCTAGCCCCGTGCCTTAGTTACCGCACCGAGCGTCATGGTGTATACGTCATATATCACGGAAGTCTCGTCCGAAGGAGTTTTATTATAAGTTTTAGCTTAGTCTTGGGCTTTGGGTGTTGAAAGAAATCTTTACGCTCGGATCTCGTACGAACTTGACGCTCGATGTGGTATATCAAAATAGATACAGCGTGCGAATGTCTATAAACTCTCTTCCGCTGGCATGCCGTTAGCTTCAGGGCATCAGGTATTCACTATCATAACGGATATTCCGTTACTAACGCCAAGATGTGGTAATGTGGGAAACGCAAGTGATTTACTGTGATTGTAGCTGTATTATCTCTTTGGATGCTAACACCATAGATAATGGTATTGATGGAATAAAGGTGCATCAACCCGAGACCTCTTTTCGAGATCCCTCGAGTCGGACTGAATCTGATAGACGGAATTGGGCCCGTAGCAAAACTTTGACGTAGAGGTAAAGGCGGTATTAGACACCATTGGCTACCAGAAAAGGAGGGTGGATTTCCTTGAAAGGCGCAAGACATATAGTCGGACTCTATGAAGGAGACTCGGCATCATAGTCTGTAAAGTCGGATCGAATAGTCAGTATAAAACCGAGTGACTGCCTGATGACCACCATCTAAAAAGTCTCACTGACACCCTTCTAACATACTCACAGGAAGTGATCTGGCATCGCTAAGTACTAGAGAATTGGTCTGGGAAGGTCTCATCCAGCTGTTTTGATATTGTGGTGGCGGAAACGTTGTTCATTGGTAATGATCATGTCAACTTGACATATGTACCTGGTTTTGTATTTCATTAGGATGCCCAATCCAACGCCTTATCAATGAATCTGATTTACAACTGCAGTACCTACCCCCCCCCCCCCCAAAAAAAAATAAAAAATACTGCAGACCAACAATCCGTATCCTTAAACAGATAATAAAGATATTCTATACACCCAGGATTCATCAAAACAAAAGTCTTGAAAGCAAACCTTCGAAACTCCCATTCTGCCCATTTCTTCAATCCCTTCGTTTATCACTATTACCTCCGCTATCAATGTTTCTGCCAATCTCAACTACCTTCTTGTCCGACCACTTAATTCTATAAAGTCCTCCCCTCCAAGCAATGGGGCCAGGTAACAACGACCGAATCCAAACATAAGACGCCAACCCCTCCCTACCGATCCACTGAAAAATCCACGCTGCCAAAGTCCGGCCTCCCTGCTTGGTAATGAAAGAAGGCGAATTCTCGTCGACAGCTGTTGACCTATAGCTATGGATGAAGTTGAACAAGTGTCTGTCAAATGTAGCCCAGATAAACATGCTGAACAACCAGGCCCCACAGAAGGAAGACCAGGAGTTTCCAATTGAATTGCTGATAAAGGGAATAGTGGTGGCCGCATAAGCTCCGATTAGCGACATGGAGATTGATTCGGTCGTACTTTCCATCAAAGTGGCAAAAAGTTCCGTATATTTCCGAACACTAATCCATCGAATTCTTCTTGCCATGTACTCAGAAATTGACATATCCGACAGCGGTTGGAAGACAATATCGGGTCCCATTGCATGTTTACCCCACTTCCTCTTGCGTAATCGCTCCTCTTCTAAGGGCGTCCTCCAGAGCTTTGCGGATATCATATGATCCTCACAGATGTGATCGGCAAAGTAGTTTAATCCTGCATTTGCGCCTCCGTCTCGTGTTACTTCGGCGAGATGACTGCGGCGAAACAGTTCTGATTTTCCTACCACACAAGACGCCAGCCTGAGTGTATTGATGGCTGAATAGAATTTTGCATGCGAGCTCGACAAGAAGTTCTCTTCAAGTCTGCCTCCACCATAGGCTATCAACTTCATCAACCAATTTTTCTCGGCAGGGTTCGAATCCCTTTGAAGTAACGGACTAGAGGAACTCCTGGCTGAGGGCGCAGGAAGAAAACTATCGCGAACATGAGAAAGGGTTGAGGTGATGTCGAAAGCAATTGGAAGATGGTGAACAAGCTTATATCCAGGGTGGCCCTGTATTCCTTCCAATAACTCAACAGCGCGACGAAGAGTTCCAGGCGTGACCCAAACGTTGCAGTCGAGGATCCAAACAATGTCGCCTGTGGCTTCGCGGTACGACTTGCTCAAATTCCTGATCTTTGGGTTTGGTCCTACGTCTTCCTCACTGATTACTAACTTTGCGTTGACATTTGGGTACTGTTCGAGGACATGATTGACTACCGGGATCGCAGGGTCGGCAGGTGATGCGATACAAAACACAAGCTCGAATTTATCGGGTGGGTAGTCGAGGAGACATGTAGAGACTAAACAAAGATTGAGGTTCGGATCGCATCCCTTTATTGGCCGCAGAATCGTAACAAAAGGCAGTTCAGCACCCGGAATTTGCGGCGGGGGGGGAAGTTTGGCATAAGTTCGACGTCTACATGATCCGGGTGTCAGCGGAGGACTGTGAGAGTACGAAGGGGAATAAGGTAACAGACATCCAACTATAGCCCACAATGATGAGCATCCATATGATGATATAATAGAGAAGAGCAAACCAGCCCCAAAAAGGGTGGCGACTCCATTCTAAACCAGTCGAAATTTGGTCGGATTCGCCACCGCCGAGTGTTGCAGACAGTGGTAATGCTGAGGCAAAAGCTGCTGCAGTCATGCGGATAAACTGGGCGACAGAATGAGTAGGCGCAAGACAGCTAGAAATTGGCAAGTAGGCGACGACAACAACAAAGAGGGAGCGTGCAGTTTCGCAGTCGTATTTTCCGCGCACAGAGAGTGTGGAAAGGAAGTGAGAGGAAGAAGACATCAGTCTCTCTCCAGCGTGGAATTCTTCCAGTTTGGGATTTGGGGAGAGCAAGCAGCAGAAGCGGAAGCAGCAGCAGAAGCAGAGGCAGAGGCAGAAACAGAAGCAGAAGCAGAATAAGGAGAAGGTGCATGGCAACACTCGACTGGGAGTGTGATCGATCGACCAACATCAAATTACCTCTTAGTACTTCCAGTTATCAATTGGATGTAGGAGCGTCGTTAAGCTTAACGATAAGTACGTACCTTTTCTGCAGGGGTGCAGTTAAGGTTAAGGTGTTAAAACCTAATAGGAGGCGTGCTTAGTTGGCTTGAGCCGCACTCTTCCTACCATTAATGCTCTGGGTGTCAACGTAACTTCTTGCTCTATCTATCAACCAACGTCCCTCATCTATTCGGCCACCCACGATGCCTCTCACCATAATCAGATCCTCTCCGGAGGAATCCTCCTACACCCCGCTGTCAACCTTCCAGTCCGAAACCCCAGAATCGTTCTCCACACCCGTTCTTCACTACCACCAAGTCGACAGCAAGGTCCTTATCTCCAACGATCAAGCTTCTCTCATCCCTATATTTGGGACTCAAGGAACGGATGACAGCGGTTCGGCTGCGGAGATCCCGGTGGAGGGCATCGATCTCTGGGTTACCAATGAGTACACTACCGACCCATTCTTCCGGATAATCGAGCTGCCGAAGCTAACCCACCCTTTCCCCAGGAACCTAATTCTTTTCAACAAGCCCCTTTCGGTCGGAGCAGTCATACCATACCTCTCTCTCACTCTCCACGCCATACAGCGAATAGGGACCGATACAGGGTTGTACATGCAAATCTCGCTTACGCCAGACATCTCGAACGTCTCCAACTCCGACGAATATGACGATGAGGAACTCCTGGAGCTTATCTTGATACCCAATGCTACGGGAGAGACCTCCCAATCCGACGTTGCCAATGCAATCTTCAAAGCTTTAAGTTTGTGCACGAGCCTCCATTCAGCCACATCGAACAGTGAAGACGGGGACGGGGAAGTCGAAGACCGTATTCTATTTGAGGGCGATGGAGACGAACCCAGACTACAGGGATTTCCTGGCGAGGGCGGGTGGATTACTGCGGAAAACGTTGACCAGTTTCGGTTTGACGATGCTGAGGATGATGGATCGACAGCCATCTTGGGTCCTGGTGCTGGAATTGTTCGACGGAGGGAGGGAGGCGAAGAAGATGTTGTCGCTGAAGGTATAGATGGTGCAGAGGAATTAAAATGGAGACGGACTGGTTAAATCATCGAGGAAGGATGCGCTTAAGTGGACTTCGGTTGAAGGGTCTGAAATTGGTAGAGTTTCTCCTTCGAAGGACAATGCATGATATTAGATAGGTGAGTGGCGGGGAAGCACGAATACACAAAAGCTAAAGAATGCCAGCACAATCACATCACCTAATATATCACATGCTCTTGCCCTCTACATCTTGACAAGAATAATCTATCCCCTACACGCTCGGCTTTGTCAGATTTGTTGCTATTTGGTGTGCGGATCCTGATTGGTTGATTTACAGTACGTAATGGCGCTTAAGGACATCTTATTGGCCAACCTGATTGATCGCCATCTAAGAGGGAAACGGCAACAAATCTGACAACTGAGCATGTAGGGGATGGTCTAATTTCTTTATATTGCACCAGGCTTTTCGAGAAAGGCACCCAACCAATCTCCCATCCTCCCAACTTTCCTATTAATCTATGTAGCTTCTTAGAGATACTATTAAGACCCTGGGAGCTTTCGAGAGAACGAGCTTCCCCTACTTCTCTCCTTTGGCTCATCTTCAACTAATGCAACACTTGATCCGGATCTAGATGAAATCGAAAGGAATGTTTGTGAGCGTTGTTCGCGAAGGGAATGATAGCTGGACATATTCCTAATAGGAAGACAGCTTGTTTCCGAGGTCTCAGGCAGATTTAACGCTAACGTAGACGTGCCATTCCTTCGCTGACGAGAATTCTGTGCCAAGGCTTCATCAGCGCCATTTTCTGATATGGTCGGGATTGGTGTGCGAGGTATCGGTGGGGTTATAAACTGCTCGGAGACGAATGCACCTAGACTTAGGGTTCTAGGTGAACTTCCGCTAATGGGTGGTTGTGCTCCTCTGCAGGTCGAAACCTTTTTGAGTTCGTACTCGTCGGTGAGGCAGTAGTCTACCTCACCCTCCTCGCAGCATGGGTCTTTTTTCGCAGAAACTCCGGTTGTTGATCGCAGTGACGCTAGTCTTGGTATAACTATAGTAATACCGACGCGTTCTCCTTCGGGTGTCGATCCTCTAGTAGGTGGTGGGGATTGCAGTACACTTGCCAAAGCCTCAGTAGTCGTCGATTCATCAATACTCGAGCTGCCGCAGCCCACTCCCAGACCCTCCTCTTCAATTCCCTCCACAACAAACGGCAGCAGAAGCGTTTCAGTCGACGGATGGTGAAGCGTCAGTTTTCCAGATGAAGAGACCGATTCACTACTTCCGGGGGGTTTGTGCTCTTGGTGGAGTTGGGATTATTCTATCTGATGAAAGGGAATGTCGACCAGCTCCTGGAAGAAAACAGATTGCTCCTCGCTCTAACCGGTTGCTTCGTGTGCTTGGCCGTCGTTGCGAGCGTTTACCTGGTTGACTGCTGACTCTTGATGGCCGCAAAGGTACCCCACGCGGAGGATATTCAGGAGGTGGATAGCGTTGGCCTGGGAGCAAATAACATGACAGCAAATTGCTCGATAGGGATGATCGAAGTTGGACCAGTATTCCAGGGTGGGACTCGGTAGGAGGAACCAGATGTACCAGTGGCACTGGCCTTGGAAGTTGCTGTAATGCGGGATGTTGCTCGGGCTCGTCTATGAAGAATACCCGTTTTCCTCCCACCGATAGACAGGCAGGCGGAGAATAAAAGCTCTTTTCTAGGTCCCTTTCTCGAGATTGGGGAAATGAAATAGAAAGAGAGGTGCTAGTGAGATTTTGGCCGCTAGTATGTTGGTGCTGTTGGCGCCGGCGATAGTAAAGGAAGTAAAGGAGGGCTAGCAGCAAGAAGACAGCTATGGAAGTGCCGGCTATTGTGGTGACGGTCTTTGAGGGTAAGTCTGGTTCAATTTGAGCGGCTGGTATGGCGGAAGGTACTGTAGCGGTGGAGGAGCTTGGAACTTCTAGTGTGGAAGGATTTGTGGCGGGTTCAGAAACTACGGTTGTGACTGAAGTAGATGGCGAGTTTATGACATGAAGGACCGTGTACGCTCCTGTACTGGAACTCGCAATTTATGTGGTGCTCATAATCGCTGCCCAGAGAACGTTTGTTCCCGGGCCCGTGGAGGTGGAAGCAGTGGAAAGGGTTTAGAGTGGAAATTTTTGGATCGTGTTCGTACGATCAATGCCAGCTCAATGACATTCTAATTAACCCACTTAGTGGATGGACGACCTTGTTGCTAAACGGCTAGAGAAGCAACTGAGGTGTACGAAAAGCGAGAGAATGGTAGAGGGAAAACCGCTCTGACAATTCGAGGATTTCGTAATATTAATGTACTCATAGCCGTCAGAATTCAAGCACGCCAGAAATCACATTCCTGGAATGAAAGAATTGCACTCGCTAGCTAGTCCCTGTGGGATTTCTCATCATTTCGACGAACGAGCTTATGAGAGACAAGGAAAATCTAGTCAAGAAGTGAAGCAAAGGAACGCAGGCGCAGGCGAAGAATAGTCTGGTGCATATTCCGATAAAACTTAATGTCCCGCCTGTCAGCATATGCCCTTGCGCCATAGCAATAGCATATGTTTAACGCTTGAGACTTTTGAGAAAGTAGTAAATATTTAGGTATTCCCAGAATCACGATGGCGTGGTTTTTTTTTGTGGAGTGCAGGAACTGATACAAGGGCACTGCGCCTTCTCTACTTTGAGTTGAAACATCACTTGACGTAATCGCGTTATGCAAGGGGTTTGACGCAGCTACTTCCATGACAGCCGCAGAGAACGACCTAGACTGATGCGGTGGTGCAGTACATGAGACTGGTGGTCTGTTTTTGGCTGTGGATGCATTGAGGCATGAATCTGTTAGCGACTTAGATTAGGTTGCATACAGCTTTGGGTCTGGCAATGAACGCCGCTGAAAATTGGCCAGGCGCGATGGAGTGATCGACGAGATTCGAGTCAAAGATTTTGGACTGATTAGCTATACAGAGACTACCTTGAATCCGGATGTTTTTTTTAGTGGAAGTACAGTCGTGGTAAGAAAGTGAGTATACGCTGGAGAGCGCCGATCACCTTAGCGTGTATACTCACTTTCTTACTGTGACGGTACATTAATCAGCTTTTGAAATGGACAATGTCACAAACTGATGTACAAGAAAGTGGAGAATTACTGAGCAAGCGAGGTGGATCTATTAGATATTCCCGAACTGCAACTGCCATTATCTTGACTGACGATCACCCGACACCATCTGCGCAGCAGATAAAGGAGACTACAACTTTACTACAAGCCGCAATTGCAATAGTAAAGAGAACCCAATGACGACCTCACCACCCTCCGTGGCCATCCTCGGCGCAACGGGATTTGTGGGAAAACCCATAACTCCCACCTTTACATCCGCCTTGAAGGCAAAAAGAATATCTCGTCTCGTCATCCTCACACGCGATGCATCAAGTCTGCAGCCCTTTGATGAAGCAGTAGAAGTACGACAAATCTCGTACGACGAGAAAAGTCAGGTGGTAGACGCATTAAAGGGTGTGGATGTTTTGATCTCTACGATGGGAACGAGGGGGGATATTAAACAGGTTAAGTAGAACTTGGCTGAAGCAGGTATACATGGCATATCTCACAACATACTAACTGACAATAAAAAGCTGCCGAAGCGGGTGTGAAGGTGTACGTATGGTAAGTAAATTGGTTGCTCTCGTACGACCTGCTCTTTTGCCAGAAGTGTCAACTCTAACGCATGTCAAAGTTCGGAATGGGGAACGGACCATACCTCGATTGTACACTATCATCCCATGTTTCAAGCGAAGCGGGGCCATATCTCCACAGCCGAATCCCTTGGCCTAAAAGCAATAGCAATCTTTACCAGCCTCATCACCGAAATCGCCTTCTGTAAATGGTTCGGTATGTTGGAATCTTAATTTTTTCGCCATTTCTCTTGTATCGAATACTCAGTTGATTGGAATATTTACAGGCTTTGACACTTCGGCAACTTGGACCGTCGTCGGCGATGGGAACACTCCATTGGCCCTAACTAGCCAACGTGATCTCGGACCTGCTGCGCTACAGACAATTCTCCTTGCTTACTACACCCCCGAGAAGTGTCCCAAGTACGTCCGCATTAAATCCTCAAATAAGACACTAAAGGAATATGCAGACGCATTCGAGTCTGAGAGCGGGGAGGCACTGAAGCTTCAGTTCAGGGGTCTAAAGGAAGCTTGGGAGGATTATAATAAAAATAAGACATCGCTTCCGCCGGGGATGCTAGGTGAGTTGTGATACAGTATGACTGAAGTGAGTGTTAATGCAGATGGATATATAGGTCCGCTGTTGCCTATCATGATGGCTGAGGGCGTGCTTGATCTACAAGGAACGATAATGAACTTATCAATCTAGGAGAAAGCTACTTCAAGTGGAAGACGATTGAGGAATATGCAAAGGAGGTGAATGGAAAGCCGTGAGATAATGGGACTGTTCCGTTTTGATGGGCTTTGAAATCGGGGGAGGCTAGCACTCCAGAGGCTTTTCAGTGCGAATGGCAGATTTATGCTGTCCCATATGAATATAACGTTTGGGTTCTTTTGAAATTTAGACAAGGAAATCACAGGTTCTCACTAGTTAGATATGTACGACCTTTATGTGTCGTTTCATGACTGGTGGATCGCACCCTAGTGAACGCTAACTCTGCTACCAATCTGACACATATCATTGCAAAGCCGTGAAGTCCCACGAGTAAAACACTAATAAACTCGGAACATTTAGCTTTTGACAGTTCCGGCTTGGCTAGTTACACCCATGCTCTTCCGACGTCATTCTAACTTTTTGCTCTCATGCCTCCGCGACTACCACTTCCCCGGCGAACTTCAGCCACCACCACCCTCTTTTGTCGCGCGCTTTCACGCCCTCCGCAATGTCTCCAGCCATACTCCGCAATCAATTCCACGACTTCCATCGAAGCACCGCCATTTACTCCCTCTCCGCATCCCTACGAGCAGCTTAAACATATTCTCACCACCCTCTCTACCCTCGGTCATGGAGGCCCGCCCTCTCGCATCGAGTTAGCGGTTCGAGGACTGGAGCAAAAGGACGCACCTGTGCGGATAGCAGTTATCGGCCCAGATATTCTAACCGCAATCTTTGGCAGTGACCAAGGATGGAGCGGAGAAATGAAAGAGTGGATTGCGCAGGGAGTAAAACCTGGGCAAGGTCTCTTGCTGCGGTATATATTTAACCTTTACCTATCCATCAGCTCGACTGATAAATGAAGCTTTGGAATATATCCTAAACTCACCACGCCCGCCGGATCACCACTCTCAATCCTTACGGCGCCGATGGAGGTGCTCAGGGCGAACAACATTGAGATCGTTGTCACCTCGCGGATTTCTGCCGACCTATTAGTGCCGCAGTTTCAATCCACCGATATCCCCGGCGCAAGAGTGATCGAATATCCTGTGCATAAAACACTGTTCTATGGCGGCTCCGGCGCAGAGGGGGTAGCGAGATTACTGGAGACTATCACGCCGACTACATATAAGCCTCAGCAGGTTCTGCGACTCATCTCACTTCCTGGAGCTGTGGCAAAGAATGAGCACATCCAAGTCATCGATCTCGATCGCGGCCAGGGTATAGAAGACGTGAAAGTGTGGCTTCTGGCTGGTACCACAACCTCAAACACTCTCAAACCCGCCGTCAAATCCCTCCTCCACGATATCTTTGCCTCCGCTAGCCACGAACTTTCTACTTCTACTGCTTCCCCTACCTCCACACGTATAGAAGATGGTGACACTCCCGAAACTCTGGCTTCCGCCATCATAACCTGGAGTCACACCGCGCATATTGAGCTCAAATCCTCCGCCGACTCTCCAGAATGGCGCAAGCTTGAGTGGTGGAAGCTTTTATGGCGAGTTGACGATGTTGGCAACATCTCCCAGCACATCGTAACCACAACTTTTCTCACTCAGAGTGAAGAAGACGCTACCTTCCTAGCCGGTCGGCTTTTTGGTGCAGGTTACAACAACCCCAATTCGCTGGAGCTAGAGCTAGAGCTAGAGCGTCCTATGTACATCCAAGAGAAGCGAAATGAGATCATGACCACCCTCATCCCCAATCTCCAAGCCACGGCACAAAAATACCTACTCTCTTCACTCTCCACCTCCGCGCTCTCCGCCGCGTCGTCAGCACTGCTGTATCTATCTGATATACCCTTGTATTCGGCGCTTACTGTTGCTGCTGTTGGAACTGTCGGAAGTGCGAGATGGTTACAAAGCCGGTGGATGCGGGAAAGACGGGGATTTCAAGAGACGGTTAGGGAGGGAGGAAGGGAGGCGATTGTAGAAAGCGAGCGGTGGGCTTGGAACAGGCTAAAGGAAGGGATAAAATCTGAAGTTGGGGAGGGGGGGCTCGAGAGGGAAAAGACAGAGCGGCTCAAGAGTGCTTTGAAAGACGGGATAAAGTTTTGTGGCGAACAGGAAGCATGTAATTTCTAGGTGGTTATATTGATAGAAGATGTTCATGAGGCCCCAACACCACCTCCGCCGATACTTAGGGGTGGGTTCTGCTTCTTAGGGGCAGAATTTTATTTGTCTAGATGAAGTGAGTGTGACAACATAGAGAAGGTCGAAAAAGATGAATGAAAGCAAAAATGGACAAATAATACGACGATACTGGGGATACTTGTTTCAATGGAGGCAGTGGCTTTATTGTCATTTAGTTGGAAGTCGTCCACAATCGATACTATTCTCTTCCAGGCTGGTCAGGAGCTAGTTCAGACTACTCAGCAGTATATGCATAGGAAAACGCTGGAATATGTCACTATTTTGTTTTTTTAATTTGACAGCATGCCATTAAAGAATAAGAAAAAATTGCGTCTCGAGTACTTAAGTAGCACCAAAGAGCGTCTGACTTTCACTCTTGTTCCTAGAGTTTTCGTTTCATTTTATTCTGTCAATCTCAGAATTCGACTAAAATGCTTATATCGGCGTTTCTCAATGCTTCGTCTACCTGTGACACGCCGGCGCTAAGGCTAAGCCCCTGAATGCATTGACCACACCTTGTCTTAACCACGCCCGGACACCTCACAAGATACCATTCACCATTGAGCACATAACAGTATGTATCTCCTTCGTTTTGAGGGGGGGAAGGAAGTTTCGTTGGTGGATAGGCAGCGTCAGCACTTCTTCAGCTTCGCAGCATCAAATGTTTCCTTGGGACCTCGATATCGAACCTCGGCTCCCGGTTAAGTAGTTACCGGATCATCCTAGTTCCACTATATTTAAGCTCAAGCTCAAGCTATACCATAATTTCTATCCTGACGCATCAATGACATCGCCGCCACCTCTTAAATCCCTCCTCGTCCTCGAGTTCGCGGGCCTTGCACCTGGGTAAGATCCGCTTCACTCCTCATTCTCCGCCTCTCGATCTAACTCTCATCCAGCCCCTTCGCTGGGAAACTCCTCGCCGATTACGGCGCTCAAGTCCTCCGCATCGACCGCCATAACCTTCCACACCGACCGACTGACGACCGCCTAGCATCTCACAAACGCTCTATCCGCGTCAACCTCAAGGCTCCATCTGGCATCGCACTGGTCAAGAGTCTTGCCAAAACTGCTGATGTCCTGATCGATCCTTTCCGCCCGGGGGTGTTGGAGAAACTTGGTCTCGGGCCAGACATTCTCCTCGCCATAAATCCACGGCTTATCTATGCGAGGATGACAGGCTTCAGAAGGGACGGAAAGTACGCGCAGATGGCAGGGCATGATATCAACTACATTGGCACCGCGGGTACTCTCTCTATGCTAGGACGGCCTGGAGAGAACCCGCATGCGCCGGGAAACATACTGGGAGACTTTGCGGGGGGCGGGATAATGTGTTTCGTCGGCATCCTTCTCGCTCTCCTCCACCGAACGAGTACTGGGAAGGGGCAGGTGGTTGAGGCAAATATGGTTGATGGTGCAGCGTACCTGACCAGTTACCCACGGTCTAACCAGATGTCTCCAGATGGAAATTGGAGGGACGAGCGGGGAACGAATATGCTGGACGGTGGCGCACCATTTTATGACACCTACAAGACTAAGGATGGTGGATTTATGGCTGTGTTGGTATCCCCCTGTCTATTATGGAGGTTGCGCTAATGTAGGATAGAGGAGCACTGGAACCGCAGTTCTATAAAGAATTTATTGAGCGCCTACTCCCGGAGAGAACAGATGTCCCGGACCGTGGGGATAGAAAGAACTGGCCAGCTCTGAGAGAGCTGTTTACTGAGACTTTCCTGGAGAAGAGGAGGCAGGAATGGGAGGCAATTTTTGATGGTAGCGATGCATGTGTTACACCTGTAAAGACGCACCTGGAGCTTAGAGCGGAAGGGTTTCAGCTTGGGCCGCCCGTGACTTTGAAGGATAGTCCCGCATTTGAAAGTGAAGGGTGGGAGGGCGAAGCGCTGATACCGGGACATGAAGGAAAGGAGGCACTGGAAGAATGGTGGGGAATGAAGGAAGGGGAGCAATGGGTTGACAGCCGGGGAGGAGTGGAGATGTTATACGTGAAAAGTAGATTGTAAATATTGCTGATGCCGATGAGAATAATGACACTATCTTAATAAATTTCTGAAAATATGCTTGCTTTACGTTTTGGAGGTCTTAATTCCAGACCAGAAAGATATGCGTAAAGTCGTTTCTTAGTCCTGTGGTCTCATACTTTCCATGCGCCTATACGTCCTAAACTAGCTCACAAATCTCCGATCTTCCCTTCGGTCCATTCCCACAAGTCCTCTCCGAGAATCTCAATCTCAGCCTTCATCCCACAAAACAACATCCTCTGTAACGCCTCCTTCCATTCCGGGACCTCCTCCATCCAGGCCCTCGCCAACATCCCCACAGCCTTCTGTCGATCCCTCAATGTTAACCCCAATAACCCCTCTCTACCATTCTTAATGTCAACGAGGTCTTCATACCTCACACCAATCCAATGTAGCCCTTCCACACGAAGCCTCACCCCCTCATGTGCCATAGCCCTACTCCCAAACCTCACCGTCGCCATTATCTCAATCCCGTGCGGATCCAAGTCGACAAGTGCAAACACCCTCTTCCCCATAGCTGCCAGCCGCACCAGAAGCTCCCTAGTCGCAACATCCGGATATCCCTTTCCCGTGATCGCCACCCCCTTCTTCCCCACGCCGAGACGCTGGAAAATCGCCTCCTTCTCGATGAATAGTATCCACTCCACTTCATCCAACAGTTCGATCCTCTCCACCTGGATTCCAGGCGGGATCAGTGTTGCGGCGGTAGAACACTCCACCGATTCGTCTCTAGACATTACAATTCGCATCCCACCCTTGACCATTCCCTTCGCTGCCGCAACAACCCCAAGCGCACTCCGAGGAACAGAGAACGTTGCTGCAAGCTCTTCAACCGCTTTGTCGACAGCTGCCTGCGTCCGGAATAACGAGATGTGCTGGTAGAAGATATCGCGTTTTGTTGCGGTTTGGTTGGTGGAGAGGAGGTGGTGGATGGCGGAGAGGAGGGAAAGGTAGATGGTGAAACGCCATGCTTCTCTAGGAGTGCTGCCGGGGAAAGTGAGGGTGTGTAGGGCCGGAGGGGAGCTTCGGGGGGAGGCGATTGCAAGAGTTAGTGAGGTGGAATGAGCGAGGGCAACGTGGAAGGAAGTTAGGAGGGTTGTAATACGGTCGAGTAGCTCGGGCGGAGTCGTAGAAGGGGGACTGGACATGATAGTATGGAAAGATGAAGATGTAAACGAAGGAATAGCAGGAGTGTTTGGTCTTAGGTCATCGGAGGTCACTCGGTCAATGTTTCAATATCCATTGTCATTAAGGGAACAAAAATTCATTGTTACGAAATCGTCTACGCATTACCTTTACTCGGCCTTTGGCTTCCTCCTCACTAGGTTGGCTCCCAACACATTTACCGCTGGTGCTTTCTCTGATTCCACTCCCTTCTTCGTTGCCTGCTTAGTTTCTGCTGAGTTCCCCTGTTGCTTGGCCGGTCCCGCGTCTAAGGAATTTGCCGCTGATATAGCCTCTGCTGGTTTTTTTCCCTTTTTCCTCACCAATCCAGCAGTCAAAACATTAGGCTCCGGCTTCTTTCGCCGCCCCATCAAAACATTAACACCTGCCATCCCCTCTCCCTTCTCTTTCGCCTTCTCAGCAGCTCTTTCTACCATCCCTGTCACCAATTCGCCCCAATCCCAGCCATCTCTGATAATGACGTCACTCGCTTTGACAGTAGCATAACTCCGCTGAACCCACTTCCTAGTTCCCTCCTTTGCGAGGTCGTACGTTCCAAAGTCGGTATGGTATAGGAGTGAGTCGATTGTACGTTGATACCGTTTCTCGTCGAGAACGATTGCAGAACTGACTAGAGGTGGCTTGAGCATGAGGTTGTCGGAGTCGAGAGCCTTTAGTTTCTTTTTGCGTGGAGACATGATGATAGAGGCTGGTTCAGGTCGGGAGCGTTTCTTTGGCGATTCTGATATCGGGTCAGCCTTTGATGAGACACTGGATAATTGTGTGTCGATGGATAGCTGGATGTCGTGTTTTCTGAACTGTTGCATTGATTTCTGTGTGCTCACTTGTGCAGATTCCTGGCTCTCGGGCCGTGGAGACGACGGACTCTTAGGCTCAGTCATATGTTGAGATGACGGAGTCTGCGTACTCTCTGGTTTTGGTTCTCCGTCAATAACCACCCATATGAATCCAACACATCTACCCAACGAGCACTCCTGTCTCATGCTCATCATCTCCCAAAAATCTTCCACAGAACGAATACTGTTCCACTGTTTCCCTCTCTGCGTCACCTTCTTCCCACTCTCATCGCCATTCAATTCATCCAAAAACCGCGCTTTGGGATCATCCGGAAAATGTGGAATTATTTCTCTTACGGTCAAATCACGGTCCGGATCAGTAACTAACGGATGACCGCAGACCCACTGCACCTCATTTGTGTCTTTACGTGCAGGGAATAGCTTGCGAGTCTGTAGCCTATCAAATCCCGGGACGAGAAGATATGCCTTTGCACCCTGATCCGTGTACTGTTGGAATATGGGATCGAGCACTCTACACCACCACGCGATCAGTCCTCGGTCCTCCAAAATGTGTTTTGTTACATTCGAGGCCGAATTAGGGAACAGATACTGCGTCTGACTTCGTGCAAACAGCGATACAGTGATCTTAGATGTTGGATTCACAGCTCTTGCACCATCGAGAATAACGCGAACAGCCGTCATAGCGACGTTGCGGAGCAACGAAACCCTTAATTCCGGTGCATTGGCGGGTGTGTAAGACACTGCTGAAGAAGGGAGGTATCCACTGCTGTCGGCTTTCGAGACAAAGATGATTCGCTCACCGGAAGCGACAAGAGTATAGATAAGCAGCTCTATAGCGAAGGCGAGGACATTTTCGTGGGAGATCGCGATGAAGTGCGATTCGAGGGTGGTTGCGGCCGGCCGCTTGGAAGGTGCTGGTGTAAATAAAGGTGTAGTTTTTGCTGGAGAGGTAGCAATATGATAAAGCGATATTGAGAGATCAGATGGAAGTAGAGAGGAAAGTGCGCTGGCAACTTCGGACCTAGAGTTGATAGTATTTGAATTCATCTCGTAATTTGGTGCTGAGCTTGAGACTGTCGCCGAGTTGGTCGCGTGAACGAGTTAAGGGCTAGCGTGAACAGAAGTCACACGTGACCTGGCGTCAATATTGTTACACAATGCACTCAATGGCGCTTTTTCAGCTTTTTCAGCAAACTGTATCTTTTTCTCCACAGATTTTGGGCAACCTCCAATGTCAAATGACAGAGCCCTGTTAGAGGTTCTATCCCATCAACTGATTGCCTGAGAATAACAACGGGCCAAACTAATCAGCCAGAAAGAACTTTTCCGATATCTAATAGTACCAAAACGCCATGTTTTACCTAAGGTTTCATTCGACACAAACACCCATTTTAGTTGTTGACCATAAGCACATCCTTCCCCTTCCCCTTCCCCTCCCTCTCCTTCTCCTTCTCCTTCTCCTTCTTCTCTAGCTCTTCCTTCTCGTCCCGCGCAACTTCCACCACCTCCTCTTCTCCAGCTGCATTGCTGGCCACGCCCTCCTCAAGATTCTCGCAATGCCCTAGCAGCCAATCCACAACATCCTTCTTGTCATTTAACTCCGCCTCATACACCGCATCATGCCCAGCACTATTCGTAATCGTAGGGTCCGCATTCGCCGCCATAACCAGAATCTTCACCACCTCAAGATGACCATTCAGCGCCGCCCAGTGCAACGGTGTGTTGCCGGCCGAGTTTCTATGCGAGAGGAGGGCGTGAGGTAATGCGTCGGGGGTGGTGGGTGCTGGGAGGGTAGAGAGTATCTTTTTGGTGAGCTCTGAAAACTATGTAAGCTGGGGTTTAGAATGGTGATTGAGTGTGAAACATGAAGACAAACCGAGGTGGCCATTCCCGGCCGTCATGTGGAGGGCATTGTTGCCGGAGTATCCATCTCGCGTTGCGAGCAATATTGCGACGTCAGTTGATGTGGTGGATGTCTTGATCTCGGCAAGGGTTTCGAAGAAGTTGTCGGTTTCGCTGGCGCGTGCAAAGTATAGTAGGTCATCAATCTGCTCCTCGGAGAGTTGTAATAAGATTTGTTGGGTCATCTTGGGTATAGTGATTTGAAGATCGCTGCAGAATTTTAGAGGTGGGGTTAGTCCATGGTGGGGTTGGCGGCTCAAAATTAAACTCAATTGAAAGTACCACAAGAGCTTAGCCTAGTGAGTCAAAGTGAACACTAAATCTGGAAAACATCCTCTAGATGTAGTATTTGCGAACGTACTTCTTCAGTTTTCAAAAGCAAGTGACCAGGAATCGTACAGGCAGAAAACAGATACACGAAATCCAAACACCAAAAGTCATGCGTAATTAAACAGCACTCAGTAACGTAACACGTATTCCCCAAAGATCGAAATATAACGCCTGCCAAAGATCCAAAATTTCCACACCAACCCTTCCTCCATTTCTTCAAGTACCCAAGCTGTCCTGTTGTACAAACCGCATGATTCATGTCCCCAACTCATCCAACCGCTGAGGTACAAATGTAATACCAACGAGCATATCTAATCTTTCAACCACGCCTTTCGTTTCTCCTCCTTCCGTGCCCGCCGCTTCTCCTTGAACTGTTTGAGCTCTTTCTTGGTGAGCTTCTTCGTTTGACGCTCGGCTTTCAAGCTCTTCCCGTCATGACTATTCGCCGCTGCATCAACATCAAAGTAGAACTCCATCTGTCGTCTGGACTTATTCTCATCATTGTGGTTCTCTGGAACCTGCCGAGACGAGGATGGCTGGAACTTTCCGGTGAAGCGGTTGAATGCGGCAGTGGCTGTGTATTGTGAGGCATCGTCTACAGGTTCTTGGACCTGCGCATAAGGAGCTGTGGGGTCGTAGTCTCCATGTATTGCGGGGTTGTATTGCAGCGGATCATATTGAGGAGTGGCTGACTCAGGCGAGGTGGACTCATTGCTAGCAGTTGCAGGGACATTAAGATCAGTTGTAGCTTCTGGTACCCGTGGATTGGTCCATGTCGTTTCGCTAGTGATTGTATTATAAAAGTAGTACGAGCCGTAGGTGCTGTCCCACACTGGTGTCCAACCATCGTCGCCCTCAGTCGACTCTTCAGGCGGTGGGCCAGGGGGTAGCGGAGGATTCTCATTGCCTTGTTCCCCAGGCACTTCCTCTGTCGATGGCTCCTTCACTGGCCCTAAGTCGCGTTCGTCATCATTGGTATTTGCCTTTGTCGTTGGAGGACCATCTTTCGATGTGTCTTCTCGAGAATCCTTCGGTTCGTCCAAGGGTTGCGCACTGGATGGTTCAACGGGATCAATCGAGGCCATTGTAGTGTTTCGTATCCGTATGATGTATGTGGATGGAAGTTCGGTTCACTCTGGTGTCTGCGATCGCTGTTGGTGTTGCGGGTTGGCGTGGTGCGTCTTGGTGAGCGCGGACATCTGAATTGTCTTGGCATTAGCAAAGCGCGTTGACCTTTTCTAGTTTTCTCAGAATCTTCACTCTTCTCTTCAACCCATCATCGCCAACCACACAATCGCCTACCATGCATTTGATGTACACCTTGGACAGCACTGGAAAACGCATCTACACTCTCAAGAAGATTACTGCGTCGGGCGCCGTCACCAAATCTGCCCATCCCGCCAGATTCTCTCCCGACGATAAATACTCTAGGTCCGTCATCTACTACTTTTAACTTGCGCTTCTACTACGTTTCCTTGATATTATGATGAATATTTGGCCTCCTATACGCAAAATAACCCCGTGAGGATTATCTCCAAATTATAAATTTATCCAATTGTTCCTTCTGATACCTGTCAAGCCACTTTTCTTCATTCTCTCAGACTTTCTAGCAATTATGAGCTTTTCTAACATGAGATGATGATTTAGGCACCGTGTGACCCTCAAGAGAAGATATGGACTCCTTCTCAGCCAACAAGGTATTACATGATGTCCTCATCACATTACAAAGTACAATCGCTTACACCACTACAGACGAGAAGCCGATGTAATTGATCATTCACTCAGTGCTCGGTGGATAATGTTTCGCACCGGCTGTACATTATGGAAGGCAGAATGAGGCAAAACCCCGGTCGTGACGCAATCGTAAGAGAGGACTGGGACATTTTACGTACGTTAATACGGCGTTCACTTGGAGTGCGTTGCAAATTTTTATTTTTTGGTCTGGCATTCTGATACCAGTAAAATGTTGCTTCAAAGGTTTTCATACAATGGATGAAAGTCCGAAACATGGTTTTCTGATAGATACTAAGTAGCAATCTCGAATAGTATCTACTGTGTGATCCCCTTGTGAACAAGCAACGCTTTAACAGACAGCAGACATGGTCCTGAGCTGCCATTTTCGGAGTGGCTACCAAAGTGATGTCGAGAACCTCTGACACTGACTAGAGTGAAAAATGTCTTGTCAGTTCTTATGGAACACGTCCTGTAAAAGGATCTCCTCTCTGCATCTCAAAATCGCAAAAATCAACAACGCCCATCATGACGAAGGAAAAAATCCTGGTGTTATGAAGTTACATGTTGCTTGTACTGTCTAAAAGGATGCATGGATACAAAAAGAGAGACACCAGAGACCCCTCGTACTTATACTTATTTTTGCTCAGTGACCACCACGCGCTAACTTTACCCGCTCACCATTCCAATTGACTAAGCGAATTTTGACCTTTGAGCTTCCTGGAGTTATTGCGCCGACACGACAACATCGTGGCCTTATAATCTGTGCCAGCTACTAGCAGTCCGAAACCCGCAACTATTCATCATGGCTTCCGCGGTATTCTTCTTAGATCTGAAGGGCAAGGTAGATCCACACGGTTAATCGATGAACAGCTCTATATTGACCTTGAATGACTAGACTCTCCTCGCTCGAAATTACAGGGGAGACATTCCCATGTCTGCTGTCGAGAAGTTTCCAATGCTTCTCCTTGAGGCCGAAGAAGAGAGCTCTGCCGTACCGCCGTGCTTTTCCCATGAGGGTATCAACGTCTGTGCGCCCCTCCAACTCCTACCCCTCGACGATGCTCTCCTGTATGTGGTGTGCTCACAGTCCGGCCTCCTATACAGTATCTCTACATTCGGCACAACAATCTCTATGTCCTGGCTATCACAAAACGCAACTCCAATGCTGCCGAGATCCTTCTTTTCCTACACAAGATTGTGGAGGTGTTCACCGAGTACTTTAAGGAGTTGGAGGAGGAGAGTATCAGGGATAACTTTGTCATTATCTACGAGTTGTTGGATGAGATGATGGATTTTGGATACCCGCAAACGACAGAGACAAAGATTCTACAGGAGTGGGTCATTTCTGCATCCTATGACCACTACTCAGCGCTAACACATAACTGTAAGGTATATCACACAAGAGTCCCATAAACTAGAAATCCAGGCCCGTCCTCCAATAGCCGTCACCAATGCCGTCAGCTGGCGCTCCGAAGGAATACGGTACCGCAAGAACGAGGTTTTCTTGGACGTTATCGAATCTTTAAACCTACTTGTCAACAGTAATGGTAACGTCTTGCGCTCCGAAATTCTCGGCGCGGTTAAGATGAAATGTTTTCTTTCCGGAATGCCGGAACTACGGTTGGGCCTCAACGATAAAGTGATGTTCGAAAATACAGGCCGAACGAGCCGAGGGAAGGCAGTTGAGATGGAGGATGTCAAGTTCCACCAGTGTGTGAGGTTGTCGCGGTTCGAAAACGACCGAACTATAAGCTTCATTCCACCGGATGGAGAGTTCGAATTGATGAGCTATCGCTTGAATACACAAGTCAAGCCATTAATATGGGTGGAATGCATGATCGAGAGCCATTCGGGGTCTAGAATCGAGTACATGCTGAAGGTTGGTGACAGCCGCTGCATATTTAGGGCATACGTGAGGCGGGCTAATAATTTCCATAGGCCAAAGCACAATTCAAACGTCGATCCACAGCTAACAATGTCGAGATCATTGTGCCCGTTCCTGACGATGCCGACTCCCCCCGATTTAGGACTAATATCGGTACTGTTCATTATGCCCCGGAGAAATCCGCTATTGTTTGGAAGATCAAGCAGTTTGGAGGCGGAAAAGAGTTCTTGATGCGAGCGGAATTGGGACTGCCAAGTGTCAGGGAAGCAGAGCCAGAACGGAAAAAGCGACCAATAAGCGTCAAGTTTGAGATTCCATACTTCACAACTTCGGGAATCCAAGTCAGATATTTGAAGATAATTGAGCCAAAGCTACAATATCCCAGCTTGCCATGGGTCAGATATATCTCTTGCGCTGCCGGTAAGTTGTTACTTTCGACACAATCCCCTCCTCCGACTAGCAGAGTGCTAACAAGACTGGCAGATTATCATGTTCGGCTACCGGAACCCACACAGACATAGTAGGTAGCGGCAAGTTAGTTTATGTTTTATGTTACAATGATGTTTTTTAGGAGCGTGATGTGCATAGAAATGCTGCAAGGATTTGCGGAAGTTCCATTCTGAAATGCAGAGTGCAAAAATGGACACTAGATTCACGTCTACCCCTCTTGAATCCGTTGGAACTGCCTACATAACCATCTTTCCAAACACTCTATCTAGCTCATCACCTGCTTCCGTAGACCCTTGCTCGCCTCCACTGCCTCCCTTTGTAACTTGTTGCGATTCGTTATCACTCGCATTAAAAGTCTTCCTTGTAGGTTCCAATATCTGAATGCCTGTGTCTAGATAGCCTGGCGCAACCCGTCTCTTCTCCATAAGGTCTCGGTCTTCAATACTCTTTTCCCAATCCCTCCACACTTGTTCCGCAGATGATTTCTGGTTTTGCAAGTGCTGAATAAGGGCATGGCAGGAGTGGATAATGGCTTCGGGTGTCTGCGAGACATTCCCAGATGGCGAGGTGATGTAGCCTGCGCCTTCTGGTGGTGGTCCCTCGCCATTCGTTGGAGGCACGGGAGCTGTGGATGGGTGAGGAAGACCCAGTGGTAACGACTGGTACGAATATGGAAGCGTGACGGCGGTGGGGAGTTGGATTAGTGGAGATGCCGTGAGGGGGATTTGCTGCAGGAGATGGTTGGCTGCGAGACTTGATTCAGCAGATTGCGATGTTGCGGGAACTGGGCGACTACTTACTTCCACCTCGGTCATGCATCGTGAAGAGTAAAGAAGGAGTGCAGTGATTAGAAGGTTAAGCTCTTGCGCAGCCTATCTTGGGGAGCTTGTATGTAGCAGCCAATCGGGGACTTTTGCGCGCCAAGGAATGTTTTGCCACCATTAATCACTCAGTCGAAAAGGCTTGAGGTTCGACAGCGATCTCAAGTCTCCAAGAAGCCCATTACCAACACCAGGGGGAAGATAGAAAACCTGCATATTCTGAAGGTACATACTTCTTATTGCTTTTCTAGAGGTTCTCATGCTCATGACACCGTATAGGATCTGCCGCCGACGACTCCTACTTTCATCATTAGACTATTATAGCTGTTTTCACCCAGTTACCTACCAAAAGGAGCCACTGAAATTTGGACGCGAATTTGTTGAGCTTTAAATGAAACACAACAGGATTGGCATCAACGACAGAGAATAATCTTCTGGAATACTTAGACCCAAGTCTCTTCAGTATGAACCCGCGAGGAAGAAGGCTTGTTTCCGCCGTTATCGCTTCATTGCAGAATCTATGTCAGCCGAAAAACTAGATGGGTCGAAAACAAGCACACCACTAATCTATTCCGGAAGTAAGACGGTGAGGCATAGACCTCTCAATCAATTGTCTGAGAAGCGGATGCATGAAGCTTCTATGGCAACCAAGGAACCAAGGAAGTCTCAAACGACGGTTTTGTATGATCTACGGGAGTCCGCAGCTCTTCGGGGAACTGTTTTGAGCGCACGAAGCACCCACAGAGCAAGTGGAACAGGATCTGCTGAAGACCATGGCGCCTATGGATATCATGAATATAAACTGTACACTTCACCTACAAATATCGACCGTTCGTTGCTCTGCTAAAGAGCGGCGAACAAGCTGTGTGAATCATATATTCCCGGAGTTGTTTATCTTAATATATGGGCCATACACAAACTAGATGTCAGGTGTCAGCAGAAGATGGCCTTTCAAAAACCTAAGTAGCTTTCACCTTCAATCAGCAAGCAGAATTGAAACATTTTTGGTGAGGCTGAAGACTGGAGCTGAGTGACATCATATGATTCTGGTCAATTCGACAAGTGCATGAATCTCCGCTTTTGTTATGCTAGTGAGATTCTCTCGAATCAGAGTACTTCTTAAATTTATTTGGAAGAACATAAAGAGTCGAAATCAAGAGTGGCATCGGTTCTGGTCGAAGGAGGGGCTATGATCCCTGTCACCGTGATCCAAGACTCTTTGGCCCCTCTTTGCTCAATCAAGGCAAACTTGAACACATCGTTGTCCGCCCGCTCGGCCACCGTACTAACTACTAATAACTCAAGGCGTAGTGGATTTATCTATCACCGCCAGCTTTCAACTGAACACCACATCCCATTGCCCTTGCTTGTTGTGCCCTCCCGCATAACAGTTTGTCGTTGCCGTCGAATCTCCACACGCGACTTTGACAACTCCCCCACGGTTTATAACAATTACCATCTATCCCCTTATCGCACACACTTCAATCAAGCCTGGGAGCGGTACATTATCAGCGTTTCTTTTGCCTACCGTGAATCAGCTGGCTCTTGGACAAAGCTGACCGACAGCCTTTGTCCATCGATTCAGCTCCCGTGCTGACCGACCCGTCATTGTTTCCTATCGCTGACCCCACTTGTCGCCCCTCATCTCATCGTCGCGAATCTCTCTTGTTACGTTTCCATCCCATTAACGACCATCTGAACCGCGGGAAACTTTCTTCCGGAAAATCATTATTGTTAGCTATTTCCTAGCATAAGTTATAATGGCCGATACCAATCCATCAACAGCTGCGCTGGAGAATAGCCAGAAGCTTGAAAATGCTATACGGGCTGTCAATGAGAAGCGACCTCCACCGGAGATTGACTTTACACTTCACACTATGGAAGATGGAGCACAAGTGTCTACTTTAGAGAGAGTTTGCAAAGGTATTTCCTCTTCCGAACCTATCTTTGGCATGCCCGGGGCGCGGTACAGCAATGCAATACATCGCGCCTGATACTCGTTCATTTTTTACGATATCGACACCTGGTAGTTGATCTGCATGTTTCTCTTGCTAACTAAATGTTCCAGATGTACAAGCCCCTGCTTTCCACAAGCCTACCAATGAGCAGTTTTACGACCAGCATGATCCATCTAAGCCCAACCTCGCATTCCTGAAGCAGCACTTCTATCGTGAAGGTCGCCTCACTGAGGAACAAGCACTATTTATCCTTGCACGGGCCACTGAGATCCTAAAGTCCGAACCAAATCTGCTTGAGATGGACGCACCTATCACGGTGTGCGGTGATGTTCACGGCCAGTATTATGATTTGATGAAGCTCTTTGAAGTTGGTGGAAATCCGGAGGAGACGAGATATCTTTTCTTGGGTGATTATGTGGATAGAGGGTACTTCAGTATCGAGGTATTGGAGCTCCCATACTTGGGACATCGCACAATTATTAATAGTGTGCAATCGTAGTGTGTTCTGTATCTGTGGTCCCTCAAGATCTGGTACCCGAATACTCTATGGTTACTGAGAGGTAACCATGAATGCCGGCATTTGACCGACTACTTCACCTTCAAGCTTGAGTGTAAGTTGTACCCCCCTCCTCCCAAAAAAAAACATCCGAATTAATTCCCTGACCGGAATGCAGGCAAGCACAAATATTCTGAGCGCGTTTATGACGCCTGTATGGACAGTTTCTGTTCATTGCCTCTTGCTGCAGTCATGAACAAGCAATTTTTGTGCATACATGGAGGCCTCAGTCCGGAACTCCACACATTGGATGACTTACGAAGCGTGGGTTGATCGGGCGTACGCTTTTTTTGCATTTCAAGGGCTCACATGTTGACAGATTGATCGATTCCGCGAACCTCCCACTCATGGTTTGATGTGTGACATTCTATGGGCGGACCCCCTGGAGGAGTTTGGACAGGAGAAAACCTCGGACTTTTTCATTCACAATCACGTACGAGGATGTTCATACTTTTTCTCGTACCCAGCAGCCTGCTCGTTTTTGGAAAAGAACAACCTTCTTTCAATCATTCGTGCGCACGAAGCGCAAGATGCTGGGTACCGGATGTACAGGAAAACCAGGACCACGGGATTCCCGAGTGTCATGACAATCTTTTCCGCACCCAATTATTTGGACGTTTACAACAACAAGGCCGCGGTGCTAAAGTATGAAAACAATGTTATGAACATCAGGCAGTTTAGTAAGATTTTCACTGTGGCATATACAATACCCATACTGACTGCTGCTTAGACTGCACTCCTCATCCTTACTGGCTACCAAACTTCATGGATGTCTTTACCTGGTCACTTCCGTTCGTGGGCGAGAAGAGTAGGGTCCCCTGGTGTAGTACACTTTCCGGTCACTGCTAATTAGGTACAGTCACCGATATGCTTATTGCGATTCTCAACACCTGCTCCAAGGAAGAACTCGAAGAAGAGACTCCGCTCTCTGCGACCTCGGCGGATCCTTTGTCGCCGCCTCTTCCGGTGAGCGAATACGATGTTAACAGCATCGAATACAAGCGCCGAGCTATTAAGAATAAGATCTTAGCGATTGGTCGTCTCTCTCGCGTCTTCCAGGTCTTGCGTGAAGAGTCTGAGCGTGTCACTGAGCTAAAGACGGCTACTGGTGGAAGGCTGCCGGCGGGTACTCTTATGCTCGGTGCTGAGGGAATCAAGGAAGCCATCACCTCCTTTGAAGATGCTAGAAAAGTTGATTTGCAGAACGAAAGGCTGCCACCTACACATGAAGAAGTAGAGAAGAAGGAGAAGAAGGCAAAGGAAGAGGCTATGAACCACGCCATAAGGGAGGCCGATAACGACAAGGAGTTGAACAGAGTTGCCAGGCGGATTAGTATGTAAGTCATTTTCCCAACAAATCCCAGTAAAAAACACATCTGATACTAATATAGGGACCCGAGCAGAGGGGGTTAGGCTAGGGGGTGAAGAAAAACGGTTGAGGGTAGTGGGCGTTTTTGTTCCGTTTGTAACCGAGGCTGCGTAGGACGAAGGGAGTACATGATGATACTGCTTTCGCTTTCAAGCATCTCCTACTTCTTCCGTGATTGTACTAAAGGGATGGAGAAGTAAGACGAAGGTTCTTGAAGAAGAGCAATTCAAATATTCGTGCTACTACCTGCTGCGCTACGTAAATCTTGTTGTAATCTCCCTTATCTTGTCCTTCTTTGTTGCACTGCTTTTCTACTGTCTACTTACCTATACCCTTGGAAATCTACAGCCCGCGAGGGGGAAATTATGAAAATATTTTGCTTGTAACAATGCGTGTAGGTGATAGAATGTGTTCTTGGGATGAAGTTCTGGAGTGCTGCGGAATACAAAGCACAAGCACAAACCTTGGATTATCGGTAATCACAACAACTCTGCACTGAGGTCGATGACCTGTTCTATTAATCCTCGAGCCAGTTATGCTCTATACAATTACATGTCCCATGTTCCGAGTGACGAATCATGAAGTTCTACTCAACGTCCCGGTAGAAAAGGGGTAGAAAAAAGGGAAGGGGATACCATCTATGATGCGAATGCGAGATCCAAACAAGCTCGAAAGAAGGTATAAGAAAAAAAAGGAAAAGAAAAGCGTTATATATAAGAAGTTCAAGAAAAAAGAGAACCCCACGTACTCCGTACCAACCCAAGATTCCAGATACAAACGCCCCAACCACCACCACCGCGTGCCACTACCTTTCAATCTATTACGGCCGCTGATGATAATGATCTTTCTCCAGGCTCTTCAAAGCATCTACTACTTCCTCCTTCCTCTCTAACGTTCTCCTTGCTTCTTCAACTCCATACCCACACACACGGACTAGATAATCCAACCTAATCCATTATTAGCCTTGGGCCCGCGCATGCATTGCTGAGGAAGAACTTACTTCGCATTCAACACGTGCGCCGCTCTGACATCCTCATAACCTTGGACACATTTCCTCCAAGTCTGTTCCCGTAGTTTACGATCAACCGTCTTAACGCGGATCAAAAACACTCCACTAACTGGTCTGTGATCACTTGCTTTAACTTCCCACCGGCGGTAGTCGATCTGTTTGATCTTTCCTAGTCCCCTATAGAGCAAGCGATCACACCATGCCGGACTTCTCTTCTTCTCCGACGTGTCATATGTGTCCGTGCCAACATCGTATTTATATGTTGGGGCGAAAGTGATGGAGCTCTCGTTGAAAATACGTAGTCGGAATCCGGGGTTCCTTTTTCTTTCTACAAGGAGTTGATCGCGTTCGAGTAAAGGTCCAAGATCATTGCTTTTAACGCGGTTGATGATGGAGTCCCGCCCATGATCAATGCGGTAGTTGAGGTCGCCATTGAGGATACAGATTTCGTGATCGAGAATCATAGACCCGTCTCCACCGCCCACAAACATATCTGTGCGTGCGGGTGACGATGCTTCCGCAGGTAGTGCAGTGGACTCTAGGATTGCTGCAATATCGTTGTTGCGGGCCATTGTGTGTGTTTGACCAGCAGCAAGATGACAATTGATGAAGCATAGAGAGCTGTCGTCGAGAAAGAACCGGACAACAAGTGCTCCCTAGTTTAGAGGTGTGAGCATGTGATATGGTATTAGTTGTAGAGTCCATACCTTGTTACCGTGCAAGCCACCCAATCCTCTCTTTACAGTAGAGGCACAGACATTTCTGATACTGTTCCGTTCCGATGCCTTGATAAAGATGCATGTAAACAGGCCAACTAGATTCGCCACATGTAGAAGGATATATGGCTGATCTCGAGGCATATGCGTCTCGATCGACTTTGTCAATTGCTGCTGCCAGAGTCTATATTGGTGAGACATGTGTTCTTGTTGATCGGCTTGTTTTTTCTTCTTGCTCTTCTTCAGGAATGTTTCTGAGGAATTAATCAGAAAACCAAAATCATATTAGAACGAGAACATCAGGGAAGCGCACTGGCAGTAATTTTTTTATCCTCCAAATCCACCAGTTCCTGGAATCCGAAAACGATGATATCCGGAGAGTCAATGCTGTTCAGAACACTCTCTAAGAAGACTTTGTCAGAATCCCTGATTAATAGATCCTGCGGCTTTGAGGCACCAGCGTTCCATGTGCACACCAAAGCCTTGATCTCCCTGAAGCTGCAAAATTCGACGTCGTTTCTTTGCATCTCGGCCTCGAGCGTGTCGTCTTCCAGCATTCCGTCCCATACTCGGAGGATATTATCATTTCCCAGGCTTACGACTTGCAGCCGGCCATTCTTCCATATACTGGTCAGATCGGCCACTATATCCATAACAGGCCCATCCGAACACTGCCAATCCTTGAGAGCCCGCCATGGCTTCGTCCGGATGTCGTAAACATACACCATCCCAGTCTTAAATCCGGCCCAGAGAAAATCTCCGACACCGGTCATGGAGTTGATTTTATACAGTGAAACACTCACGACGTCAATACATGTCAATGGATGCTGCGAATATATTGAGACCTTGCCATCTGAATGCCCAAAATATACCCTGTCTGGCTGACTGTTCACAATTGCTGCGCAAGTGATATCACCTGCTGGTTTCGAAGCCGACAGCTGCCGTGAGGAAACATTGAATATTTTTGAAGGATCTGTACTAGGCTGAAAGACGTCGACAGATTTTCCAGAGCCCACCCAGAGATAGCCATCAACAACAATCGAACACGAGTGCCTAGGGTTGATTCTAAACGTAGTGGGCGAATTTCTCAAATTCGGGGCGCCATTAATGTCTGGTCCCCAAACCTGAAGCTTACCGCCATCATCAAGTGACCATAATTCGAAACCGCACCGGTGAATTTTAACAACCTCCTTCTTTGTATGCGCGCTGGAGCGCGTTTCCACTATTCTTTGAGACGCAATGTCCACTTCCATTAGCTCTCCGTGAGAAGTGCCAAGCCAAAGTGCAGCGCCTTCACTTTCGACGTCAGAAGAAGGTTTAAATGCAATTGCTGTCACTCTCGTGCCTTCCGAATGTTGTAGTGCCATAATGCACCGACCGTTACCAATGTCCCACACTTTGGTTGAGTGACTAATTGTACAGACGTACTGGCCGCAAACAGCAAACATCTTAACATCGCTTTTGCATGGTATCTCGGAGGGGCCGTCCTTGAAATATGGTCTTCGGCGATTTGCCTGGGAGGAATCTGGGTAATCGCTCAGTCCAGACTGATCGTCACTTCCACCTTCGTCAGAATCGTCGGGACCGTAACCAGACGCTGTATAGTTATCGTCGACCTGTCCCGCTGTGGTAGCGGATGCAGTTCTAATCAGTGGTTTGGTCATTATGCGGCCCATCCCACGCTTTGGGGGAGGTAAGAAGGTAGAAACAGGTGCAGATGCAGGATCAACTTCAGGCGGCCGCGGGGGGGAATGGCTACGGCCGCGTGAGACTCGTGCTTTGACACCTCCGATCAACCCCGTCGGCCGCGGAGGAAGCCGCGGCCTAGATGCCCCGTCATCAAGAGACATTCGCTGACCCTTGATGGAATCTTCCAACTTCATCCTCGGCCTCACTTGGTCCATAGACATTCTAGGCGGTGGTGGTGGCACTACCGGACTCCGGGCCTTTGAAGGCCCAGTTCCTCCTACCGTAGGGGTTGGATGCTCTGACGGCGGGACAAAGATAGGCGCTTGGGTAGGTAGCTTCCGTGCGGGCTTTTGCTGCAGTCGATAGGGCGATTCATTGTCGGATCTACCTGGAGAATTATTGGCGCTCGACGGCGGAGTGCTGAATGGTGATACACGCTCGCCCACAGGCGCGGCTGGAGATAAAGCGTCTGATGGTGTTTCCGATCGCGGCGACAAAGCTGGCGGTCTGCTTGGAATCTTAGGTTTGGTCGTTCGAGTTGGTATCGGCGGCGGTCCTCGTGCCCTCTCGTCCGGCAAAAGTTGGGAAATGGGGCTAGGCTGCGTCCGGCGTAAATACTCTCCTCCCGTAGTTCTAACCCCTCCATTCACTTCATCCAGCATAAATCCAGTCGATTTTGGCCGCGTATGTCTCGGAGACAGAGAAGGTGGCGGAGGCGGCGGAGGCGGAGGTGTCTTTCCGACCCAGAATTTTGGTGCTGGGGATGTGGGTCGACTGGGAGCGCCTAGCGACGGGCTCTCTACCCCCAGATCATTCCCTCTCCTATCTGCCACTGCATCCGGCACATCCAGGATCAACGACTTCGGGGGTGAACGTGGCGACTCTACACGGAACGATGGAGGTGAGCATGGAGGATAAAAGGTGCTATAAACGGAGTGCGGTCGCTGGCGCGAGGACTGCCCGCATCCCCTTGGAAGCGTGTTACTCCAATATTGACTGTCATTTCTCGGTGGTGCAAGTGCGGCCCAGCGGGATGAGGACTCGTCATCCGTTGCGGATCCGGAATGAGACTCAGTGAAAGGGTCCGAGTCAATATGGTTAGGTTTCAGAAGTGTTGGCTGTTCAGCGACCGTAGGAGTAGCTGGTGGCTGGGTGGAGGTAGCTAGTTGTTCGAACCGCGAGCGAAGAGACGAAACGGAAGCCTATATGGAGCAAATCCTAAGGTGTAAGCTCTTCAAATAACTTTTTACGCTCAAAAAACAGTGGCTGCATACCGGAGGCTGCTCGTCGGCCATAATTGCATGGAGAACTGCAAACGTAGAGATCCAAGGGCATGTAGACTTTGTTCGACGGATGGATAATATGGGATGTTGTCGTCCAAAAGTAAAAGGAAGGTAAGGGTTCGTTCGGGTGTTAAGGTCGGTGTCAAGAGTGGGATTGAGAATGAACCTTGCCTGACAAAAGCCGCCCCGCGGTATTTGTTCGAATGGAGAACGTGCGGTAGCTGCGGCTACCAACAACGTCGTTGATAAAACGATGGATGAGATGACGGACAAATTGAGTGGTAAGAGTGTCGCAATATAAATGACGGTGACTGGATGCGGATGCGTGCTAAGTATACGTATGACAACCCGAAGTGGTTGGTACCCGGGTAGTGTGGCTCGTGATTCGAGAACGTCTGAATACTAGATATTATCCTCAATTTCAAGTACATGTATTCGTTGCAAACATATCCTCAAGTCACATATGCTTGAATCACGAAGGTTCGCTATTCGATGAGTCCTTGAATTTCATTTAGCAAGCGAACAGGAAACCTTTGGGATGCAGACGGGGATTCAATCGCATGAAACATAGTCAATTGAGGTTATAAAGTACATTACAACCTCCAGACTTCAGAACTATATTGGATTTGAAAGGCGTCTTCAAGAAAGATCGCAAAGCCCCGAGGTACGGCTACATGTTGTGGAAAGGTTCATGTATTCTCACTCGATAAGATATCTATTGGGTAGTTGTAAAGGCCACGGTTTGAGGTTAAGCTTGATGATGATGCTAAGGACCAGTGAAAGGCTGGAATTTCGAGACTGGCGTAGGTAGTTTGATCCTCCTAGTTTACATCTTAAACGTGGCTTTTAAAGCTGAGAGCTCATTCTAAGCCTCCACTCATGCACGCCACCAGAACCTTCATACTATTAAGCGTTAAGCATGCAGTCAAGTGGTGGTGGATGTGTAAGCCACCTTTTTCTTTCACCAAACAGAAGGCATTTGCCGAAAGGTCATATTCATATGTCTCGGTCCGAAGTCCGGACGGAAGGGAGGAGTACTACTCTATATACAAACTAAAAGTGTCTACAGGTCCTTGCGGCGGGAACTGCAGATCTACGTATACGATTGAGGAAAGACATGTCGATATCTAATGCAGCAGCGAGGACAATGTTAAAAGCAACGGTTTAGGGGATAGCGATGTCGTTCATTTGGCATCGCTCATTTGGCATCGTTCAGCGACGGCATTGCCATTGGAGGAGGTTTAGAATCTTTGGACCAATACTTGTAGCTATGTCCTACAGGTCTATTGACCTAAACATCTGCTCCTATTCTGACTGTCGTATAGAGAAATACATTTAGTGAAAAGTATGTTCAATGAGAGGTTGCATCGTTGAAGTTCAAAATTGGGATTGATTGTGCCCTGGCCAAATAACCAACGCGGCATATCACTCGACAGCGCAATTCGTGCTGAAAGAAGGCGCCGAGACCAGAATGGGATATTCTTCTGGAATTATTCATCAACACCACGAACAGCAGCGGAGGAACTGATAAGAGTTTTTCCTGTTCCGTAGATGTAGATATAGGAGTACTGATGCTCTTGAATAGGTAACTCTGCACCGACGGACTATCTCTCTTTTTTGTCTTCTACCGATAGGTTTTTACAGATCCGCCGACGCCCCTTTTCCAAGTCCACTTAAACTCAATACAACTCAAATCTACCCAATTCCCCACACAAATGCGATGGCGTTGACCTCTTATCCCCGCCTGTGAATCGACGTAGGAATATGCGTAAAGCAACCCGTCCGCGCCGGCGGCGCAAGAGACAACAGGCGACCCATACTCCAATGCAGAGTACAAGGACGATGTTACTCACCACCCCGCGCCGCCCAACAGCAGCGATGCCATAGGCGAGCCCGGTCCGAGAAGCCCTGGTTCAATAGCCACGCCCACAGGCCTATTGTCCTGAGCACCTGCCCCCATCTGACCATTGTAGCTCTAGCATTCAGCATCGTTGAGGTTAAGTTAGCATTCTTTAGAGCAGCGCTTGGCTTCCGTACAGATAGTTGACTAGGGATTTTTTTTTGCTATACTAGCTTCCGTTGTGAGTGGAGTATGTAGTAAGTCATGAGGTAGAGTCTGATGTGAGCCTTTGGTCTTCCACGGGCGGCTACAGCCAATCAGAAAGTTCCATACTGTCGGTGCATATAGTTTTCGACTTTTGCGGTATAAGTAGAGTACGTATCTCATGTTCTGTACTCGAGTGTGTTGCGGGTGGGTTCGGACCTAGGTTAACTGGCATGCCAAATATATACTCAAGTAGCTTTTGTGGCTCACAGCAGAAAGATACTTCAAAGGACACTCTGTGCTACTGCTCGAAACCGTGGTATTGAGTAAGTATTTTTGAATCTGTTAATTGGAGCTGATATAATATAGAATGGGTGTAGATAAGTGAGAAGTAGGTAGGTGTGAGACAGAAAAACTGCCTTGGAGTGTTTGTCTGTTACACGCTCTGCAACAAGCAATAAGAAATCCCGAAATTTCAACGATTGATGTGCGCCAGGAATGCACGGACCCCATTAGGTAGAGTAGGGTCAATCCTTGCACTTTCAGCCTCAAATCTTGATGACCGGACCTCAAATTCCAGCATTGATTATCTGCTCAAGTAATCTAGGCACTGAATTGTCATGGTTCTCCAAGACTCTTCTGAGTGTTGGGATTCAATTGCCCAGGGCTTAATTGCATGCAGGTGCAAGTGTGATGCACATGCGGCGATGCAAACAGACAGACCTAACGATTCTTAGCATATATGCACCCCGATAACGTCACGTCCTCGGGCTCCTTTCTGTTGCACGTCGAATTCGAATTACTCGGGGGATTCCATTTGAACTTTTCGGAACAAGAGGGTTCCGAAGGGTTCTCATGAGCGGCGGCCAGGCTCAGCGTCCGTGTCGGTGTCCGTGGGCGGTGGTTAACAAGCCGAGGCAGCCTTCGCCTACCTGCGGTTGACCGACGGAGAGATGGTGTCGAAAGCACTTTCGCAGTTCAGTTACCAAGTAGAAAGCGCGCTCTCAGCGGGAGGAGGGTTGGTTCCATGTTTTTGGGTCGGGGGCGCAGTTTGAGCTACAAGTTTTGTAGCTAGTGCTTTTGTTTGCAGTCTGGACCGAGCTACTTATGGACTCTGCTCTGGAGCACCTACCACCCAGGTACTTACCTACCTGTTTGCCCAGCCGTCGCTCTCGTTAGTACCTAAGTCGGCGTGCTTGATATGCAGCTCTAGTTCCCCTCAGAATCCCTACTCTTCGCTCCCTCCACTGCGTCGAGCTCCTCTTCTCTGATTACCCCTGAGATTTGGATCTGGCAGCAACTCTTCAAATTCTCTATCTGGGCACTCCTCCCACTCCCTTTCGTCCCTGTCCCTATCAATCTCCGTTTTGCATTTAACTTGCGGCTGCCTGTCCTGGCTGCTAGTGAGGTCGAAACCACCCTCTCGACAAATCAGCAGTGCACAGCTGTTCTCGCCCAGTCACCAGTCGTTTTCCGCCTTTATCGGACCCCGCCGATCCGATTCCCCGCATCGAACTTACGCCTTACGGCCAGAACTCAATAAATAAGCACAGATGGGGTTGTTTTCAAGAAAATCATCCTCTAAGGCGAACTCGATAGCTTCAGACAATATGAGCAAGAGCGGCCGTAAAGGATCTCAGGCTTCGGTGGCCAGCGGGTCGTCCACATCTTTTACTACACAATCCAGGATCTCCAATCCAGGAGGCAGTTCGCCTGGGCTGCCATCAATTCCCGCTGTTGAGCTTCCTCCTGCACCAGATCCAGCATTGGATCCGTCCGGCTACTTGAGAAGTATCAATGCTGTTCGGGACAGGTCCAAGTTTGTGATAGACGCGGCCCTTAAGAACCAATTGACGAATTTCACGGTGGACTTGGAAAAGTTCAATGATGTTGCAGAATACGTTGTTTCCATAATCAAGGTCAACTCGTCATTGGTATCCTGTTTCTGGTTGTATTTTTTGCTGACGATAATATAACAGAGAGATTATGCGCCTGACTACCATACCATACCTCCACATGGTCGATGGCAACACTTCGAAGTTGGCGGAACTCCCCGCATTGACAACCTTTTGAAGTCGTGGCCGGCCGATATTGATGCGATGGAACGTACAAGAAGACTCATCGACCTCTTTTTGGTGTCGGTGTTGTTGGATGCCGGTGCGGGAAATACGTGGCAGTACAAGGCAAATAATGGAAAGATATACCGCCGGAGTGAGGGATTGGCAATTGCAAGTTTGGAGATGTTTTCAGTGGGTCTGTTCTCGAGTAATCCTGAGCAGAAGGATCAAGCGGATGGTAAGTCCAATGAATGGCTTTTAGCGAAGCTATTTCTCACTCGGATTGTTCTAGGTATGGCTTTGAAACAATTGACTGTGGAAGTCCTCGCAAAGGGACTTCAGGTCTCGCCTGAAAACTCCATCGAAGGCCTTGAGGGCCGCTCCTCCTTGTTGATTCGACTTGGAAGAGCGTTGGACAACCAACAGTACTTTGGCGTCGATTCTCGCCCAGGAAATATGTTGGGTAATGAATTCCCCCTGCAGTACCAACTGCGCTAATACCATTCAGACTACTTGCTACAACACCCAACAACCCAGAAATTAGGTGTCACCCCTGTGATTACCATCCCTACATTGTGGAATGTTCTCATGGATGGATTGGCGCCTATTTGGCCTCAATCTCGCACTCAATTTGATGGTATTTCACTTGGCGATGCCTGGCCTTGCTCATCAATGCCTCCAGCACCGGGATGGGAACGCATTGTTCCGTTTCATAAGCTCACCCAATGGCTCACGTACTCGCTGTTGGTTCCAATGTCGAAGCTGATGGGAATTATGTTCGTGGGCGAGGACCTCCTCACCGGCTTGCCGGAATACAGAAATGGGGGCTTATTCATTGATACGGGGCTTTTGACTTTGAAACCAGCCCAAACAGAGCGTGGCATCAAGAAATACCATGACAATGCGCAGAAAGCAGGTCAGCCAAGCGTGGAGGTCGTTCCAATGTTTACCCCTGACGATGATGTTATCGTTGAATGGCGCGCTGCTACTCTTGGTTTCTTGGATTTACTGTTGGATGAAGTTAACAAGATGCTCGGTCTTACTGACTCGGATAGGCTGTCCTTGGCTCAAATGTTGGAGGCCGGGACATGGAAGGTATGGCGGAATATTACCCTTGGTGCCTTGACACTACTGACCAGGCTTGTGGTGCAGGGAGGAAGAGAACTGGCTGAAGTCTCTCGACCAAATACTAAGGAACCCCCGATTATGATTTTGTCGGATGGTACTGTTTTCTGATGGAGGCTGCACCTATGCTATACTATACCCTTTACTTTGCTTTACTACTTTCTGGTCCTCGAGGGATCTATTTGCTGGTTGGATAATGTTCCTGTGGCATAGCTGGTATTGTGGCCATCATGTTGCAAATTAGCTGCTGCAGTGTTCCATAATCATGTTTTCATGTTCATGAATCATAGATATCAAGGGTTCGACCAGTCGTAGATTTATTATACCTGTACCTCAAAAGTTGTGCTAGAGCCCTATGGAACCTTCCGAGAGCTTGAGCTTGTGCTTCCCAACTTAAATTTTAGCGCCATCAGCCGCACCCCACCTTGTCACCATCTTAACATCTCCTCCCCAGTCAAACATCAAGCAAACAAACAAATAACGAACATACGAGTAAGCAACGGTACTAAAAGGCTCGACTACGATGCCATCGGCCACAACCATCGCCGACCAAGGCCTCAAAGCCTTCAACGCTTCGAACTACGCTGAAGCAATCACTCTCTACACCACCGCAATGGGAATCAACCCAGAGGCTCCCGACTACTATCTGAAACGCTCAATTGCCTACCAGCGCTCTTCACAATACGAGCTAGCTCTTCATGATGCCGAGATTTCTGTTTTGTTGGCAAGCAGACGTGGCAAACGTGAATTGATCGGGAGTGCTCAGCTTCGCCGTGGTATTGCATTACACCTTCTTGGGCGGTACGGAGATGCCGGCTTTTGTTTCAAAGAAGCTGAAAAAAGATGTGGTGAGAAGGAGAAGAACATGCTTGGGATGTGGAAGAAAAAGTTGGAAATGGCCCTGGAGAAGGTAGACGAAGACGATGTCAGTCGCGAAGTCACCATCGAGGAGATCCCGCAGGTCGAGATCCCCAAGGCAGAGGAGAAGATTACCGAATTAGCAGCAGATAAATCAAAGGAAACGACCAAAGAAACTGGCACATCTACGAAACAAACATCCGTTACTACTACAGTTACAGCGCCTCCTCCACCGGCTGGGGTTATTACTCCCGCCAGCAAGATCCGTCATGAGTGGTACCAAACTTCCACCCATGTTGTTCTGACCCTCTACGTCAAAGGTGTTCCGAAGGATAAGGCTTCTATTGAGGTCAAAAGCAAGACGGTGAGTTCATCTCTGCAAATCTGCAAAATGGACTATTTACCAACGCTAATCAACGGAGTTAGCTCTCAATCTCGTTCCCTCTCCCTTCTGGCAACGACTTTGTTTTCGATATTGACCCTTTCTTTGACAACGTCGTGCCTTCCGAATCCACCTCTACTATCTTATCTACCAAAGTCGAAGTCAAACTTCAGAAAGCCAGTCCCGGAAAGAAGTGGGCTGATCTTGAAGGAACTCACGAAGAAGCCCCAGCTGAGAAGCCCGAAGTTGAGACTAAGCCTGTGTATCCGTCATCTTCCAAGACCGGAAGTAAAGACTGGGACAAACTCGCTAAAGATCTTACTGCAAAGCCCAAGAACAAAGGAAAAGGAAAGGAGGGAGAAGGTGGAGGCGACGGCGAGTTGGAGTATGACAGTGACGAAGGCGGCGACCCGGTTAACTTCTTCTTTAAAAAGTTGTACAAAGATGCAGACGAGGATACAAAGAGGGCTATGATGAAGAGTTATATCGAAAGCAATGGTACTGCCCTGAGCACTAACTGGTCAGAAGTTGGTAAAGGAAAGGTGGAAACCAGTCCGCCTGGTAAGTTCTTCGGTTGCCGTTTTTCTGGTTCGAGCGTTGGCTGATAAAAACTTTCTTGCAGAGGGAATGACGGCAAAGAAATGGGGAGAATAATTGGTTGATGGTTTGTTAAGATGGCAATGCTATGTTTGCTAGCGCATAGCCAGGGTTGATTCATCTCAAACGTTCTGCGTACCCGAATTTAAGCTCTGTCGATATTGCAGTACTCCAGATTGTCAATGAACTGAATAAAAAGTCATCGTGCTTGAAGTTTGACCTTGTGATTTTAAGCGCCGATTCCTCTCGTAAACTTGCTCACACATTCTAAATTGGTATTTAAATAAGGCTATAGGGTGTCGACAATAATGAGTGGTGAAGGGCATGACGAGGGAAGTGTTTTTCATTGGGGCTAAAGTACTCCAGGTTTCGATAGATTGACGGGTACGGGGATCTCCCGGTGACATCACGAAACCTTGTAACCACAATGCTTGGCGGCGAGGATTTTTGCAACACCTGGGCTTTGAACAGAGCCTTTGGACACAGGAGCGCAAATCTCTTGAATCTGAATCTATCCCTTGAAAACCAAAGAGGAGGTTCTAGGAATTGTCTCTTGATTAGACTATTTTGATATTCTCCAGCATGTTCCCTCCATCTCAAAATGTATCCTTCAACCTTCAGGCTCTGAGTGGTGTCGCTGGGTTAGTAGATTACCTTTTTCCTTTCGCACTGCGCTGACTCGTGAGAGACCTGTAGCTCCATATCAATTGCATGCTGGATCGTCGTCTTTAGCCCTCAGATTGTTCAGAATGTACTCTACGCAGCCCTATCTGTACAGTCCGATGCTTCTTCTGATACTGCCTACAGTTCCGGCGTGGGTCTGCGGAAGGGCTGTCACTAGCCTTTCTCGCGGTATGGCTTTTGGGTGATTTATTCAACATCATAGGAGCCGTGATGCAGGGCGTCCTTCCTACTATGGTGCACCACTCCTTCCTTTCCCTCTCTCCTTCCTTCCTGACGTCGGCGACTTGTTAGATTATTTTGGCAGCCTACTACACCATCGCCGACATTATCCTCCTCTTGCAATGCCTCTACTACCGCCGCAACACGCACTCCTCGGTTACCCCCGATAGCAGCCACCTCTCCCCCGCCACCCCACTGCTAGAACCAGCAAAAGATACCGAGCCCGAAGTACCCCCGACACCTGCATGGAAGGCAGCGCTCTTCAACACAATCGCCATAATCTCCGTGTGCCTCGCCGGTGTATTAGGCTGGTACCTCTCCCCGCGCTCCTCCACGTCCACAGAAGACGACAAGATCGAGTTCTCGCCGCTGGGCCAGGCGTTCGGGTATCTCTGCGCAATTCTGTATCTTGCCAGTAGGATCCCGCAGATACTGCTGAACTATAAGAGACGCAGCTGCGAGGGCGTTTCGATCCTGTTCTTCTTGTTCGCCGGCATCGGGAATGCGACGTATGTCATGAGTATCCTTGCGAATACGAGTGATGGGGATAAGGAGTATTGGAGGTATATTGCCGTCAATGCTAGTTGGATATTGGGGAGTGTGGGTACCCTTGCGCTTGATGCGGTTATTTTTGCGCAGTTTTTTGCGTATCAGGGTAACGCGGGAAATGGGGTTGATAGTGAGGAGGGGAGTGAAGAGGAGCGGGAAAGGTTGATGAGGAACTAGGCGGGTTATGAGGTGTACGAATACATAAATGATGTATGATAGACCAGATAACTTAGCTGGCCGGAAAGGGTTGGCGCCAGGATCGACGGATCTGCACACAAGATTGTCTCAACTTGTACTTGATCGCGCTAAGTAGAAGGATTCCCACGCCAAGTGATATCGAGATGTCAGTGTTGTTTCTCAAGACAATTTAATGAATGTACACCCGGGCGATGAACACTTTCCATCCTCAAATCCTTGATTGACTCTTTGCTTCGAATTTGGCGGTGGTATTGATATCAGCATAGTAGGTAGTATCAGCAAGGGATATAAAACATGCTCCAAAGAAAAGGAAAACCCAACCAACTAACATAAGGTACAGTACATGCAAAAATTAGTAGAAATAGGTAGCTATTCCCAAAAGATAAAACCAAAGAAGCAGGAAAAGTACGCCAGCACTCCGATTCTGCCCAAAAGTATGCAAGTATGGTATTGTAAGAGACCTTCTCCCCTTCCACTTCCTTCTCTCCTTCCACTTCCTTCTCTCGCCGCCTAATCGACATCAGCACCACCAGCCAGACCTCCAAATCTATCTCCTCAGTGCTAGGATGAGCTGGCCAATCTTCTCATCGCTTTGTTTCTTCTCGGCCTTGAGGCGGAGCGCAAGCTCCTTATTCTCCTTCTGTAGTCCCTCCACTTTCCCCTGATGCTCCCCGTTCCACTTAGAGATCGCTGCTTTGAGCCTCTGGTTCTTCTCTTCCAGCCTCTTTCTCCTTTGCTCAACATCATCGATAGTTTCATCCATCGCCTTCACTCCCACCAGGATCCCCGCAACCGTTTCAACCTCGGCAATCTCCTCATCCACCAACATTTCCGCAAGTCTCTGATACAGCTCCTGATCGCCTACGCGCTCGGGGGCAACTTCATCAATCTCTGCTGCAATCCGCGAGAGCGCATTATGGTAAGGTTCGACAACATGATGGAGTTCACGGAATTTCTGTTCAACCTCGGATTGGAGTGTGGATTTGACGTTGTTCCAGATCGCTTCCTTCTCTGCAGACTCATGGAGGAGTACGTTGAGTCTTGAACGGGCCTGCTTCGCTTCAGTTTCTGCTTTCTGGAATGATGCCTCTAAGGCCAATTTTTCAGTCCTCAAAGTCTCGAGGAGGGAGCACGAGGTGGTGATTTGTTCTTCGAGGTTGCGAACTTTGGTAGACATCTCGCTGAAGCGTCCATCCGGAGCTCTAGCAGAGTCATGTTCCTTGGTGAGATTTTCTTTGGCAATGACGAGGTCGTCGATTTGCTGCTCTAACATCATGACTTGGTCCTTATGGGTCTTATCCGCGGTTTCAACAGATCTAAGGAGTTCGGAGGTGCGCTGTTTGTAGGCGTCGACTTCAGCCTGGAGAGTAGAGGCTTGCTCTGTGGAATTTTGTAGCTCGTCTCGCAGGTGACTGAGGCCTTCTGCATGCTCTTTGGCCTTAGCCTCAGCCTGAGCGGTATGCGTCCTCTGTTGTTCGAACTCTTGTTGGCATACTGAGTGCGAGCTTTGAAGGGTGGAAATTTCCGTCTTGAGGGCTTTGATCTGTTTTTCGAGGCTGCTCAATCTTTCATTCTCCGCCATTATCTTCTCCAGAACCGCAATCTTTTCCGTAAGGTGTAACTGAAGTTCTTTAATTTCTCCCTGCATGTTTTCGATAGTGACTTGTCCCTCGGAGATGGACTTATGTAAAATGCCATTGTCGTCCTCAAGCTGCTGCACCTTCGACTTGAGCGAATCGGTCTCAAGGCTCAAGTCATTATTCGAATGCATAAGCTCCTTCACCCTTTCTTCGCTTTCGGCGTACATGTCCCTCAGTAGAATGTTCTCTTCTCTCATCTGCCTGATACCAAACGCAGCCAATGAAGCTTTGTTAAGGCCTTCATATCCTGCCTGGTCTGCCATATGTCGCAGGCTGATCTCGGCCTCTTCTGCGGCTTCGTCAACGTCTTCACGCTCAGGGTCGCCGCGGATTTCCGTAAAGATATGGTCGATAGTTTCATCAAAGAATTTGCTCAGCTCCCTTTTCTCATCCATCCAGTCATCGGCATCGTCTTCTTCGAAGATACGAGATGTGCGGGTCGAGTGGTCGACGGGCATGCAGTTGACGTAGTCATCCAGTTCGGCTTGCAAATGGTTGTATTCCGCCTCCTGCTCCTCGAGCATGACTTGATACTTTTCTTCTGTAGCTGCCACTGCTTCTATGCGGGCTTGTTTTTCCTCATGGAGTTGTCTTTCGAGATCCCGGATCATGTTCTGCAAGGGTTCGTTGATGGTTGAGCCCACCTTTTGATTCAAAGCACCCCGTAGGTGGCGGATTGTATGCTCATGTGCTGCTTTTTCCTCTTCACGCTCCCTCGCAGAGTTCTCCAAGGCATTGACCTTTGCTCGAAGATCCACCAATTGCTGAGCATACTGGCGAGCTTGGTTATGTGTTTCAGGTGTGGCTCCGCTGTCTCTCCTGTTCTGAGCGACGAATCTTACCGGCGGCTGATATGCTGCGTCATCATCATCCACTTGTTTATGTTGCTCCTCATATTGTAACATGAGATCGTTCTGAGTGTTGAATGTCAACCTTTGACCTGTATCTGTCTGACTGAGCTCTGCTATGCGGCGGCGTGTTGCCACATCCTGCCTCTCATTTAAGACGTCACCTCTGACCGAGTTTGGAGTTTGCACCCTAACCTCAACATCATCGAGTCTAAGACTGCGACTGCTAGGTGACGCATCAACTTGCGAGGTGGACATCTCATCTCCCTCAATTTCTTGAATGGGATCTTCATTCACCTCATAACGACGATGATCTTGCTGGAAGTCTTGGGAGAACCCAGACCAAAGACGATTACCGCTACCGTTCTCACTAATGTGTGAAGTTAGCATGATATTCAAATGAATTAGTGACACGAAGCTGGTACCGGGTGCCTTCAGTCTCTAATTCATCAGTCTCATCTTCTGATTCGCTTAATTCATCTTCCCGTCCCGCATGGATATGCCGTTCAATTGTGGTATCACCAGAAGACGATTCCGCAACCGCAGACGACTCTTCCTTGGTAGTGTCTTGTTCCGTGCTGCTGCTGGTTTGACCAATCGGTGCGAGCTCTCTGACCTTCTCAACTCTACTGGGCGTGAAAAGTGGTCTCTGATGTTCGTCCTTCCCCAGAGCGGGAGCAGCGGCGGCAGCTTGGGAATCAAGAGGATCGCTCCGGCTTCGATCTCTGGCCTTGCTCTCAGGAAGACGCTCTTCAAGTGGTGGACGCGTGATTTGCGCGGCTGGAGTATTGATGGTAGAATTCGGCGGTGGAATCGCTCCGCCTGCCTCATCATTGTCCGTAAAAATGTCAGCAGGAGCAGAGGGCTGTAGAGGCGCAGTTGCCGGCCTACGGCTGTTGAGCTGGTCATGCGACAACCGAAAATCGCTGCCCAATGGGGACGGAGGGTCCTTGCGAAGAAACTCTGTTGCAGTCGTCGATAGAGACGATTGGGAAGGAGGAGAATTCATGGAGACACGGCGTGCAGACGTGCTGCTTTTGAGTTTCCACAGGCTGAAATCTTTGTATGGAAAACGCGGTGTTGTTGAATCGATAGTACCTTCTGCTGTGTGGGGTGACTGTTCTGGTGTGTTCTCGTCCCCAGCCACGCCTTCGGGGGACTGGTTGGACCCTTCGAATTCAGGTGATGAGGTACGGGTTTGAGCTTCTGGTATCGACGCTTCTGACGGGGCACCATGTGCTTTACCACTAGACCTCGGTACACCAATGGGCTCCATCAACGTTTCTTTCCTGGGCGTTATTGATGGTGAACTTAGGGGAGCTAATGGACTTGCTATTGTAGGAGTCGAGAGACCGGGTCCACTCTGCTTTAAGGAGAAATTTGGATCCGAGCCCCCTCTGGTTTGAACATATCTTCGCTTCGAGACGTTTTTGTTTGGTGGAGTTTGTGGTATTGCTGAAGACAAGCCGCTACGGACTTTAGCAGGAGATTCGGGCGCATCAGAGAAGTTATGAGCGCTCATTGGGCCTCCAGATGCTGTTGGAGTAGTACGCGGTGACTGTGAAGGTAACACTGTTTCGGACGACTTTTCAAACGACTGAGATATCTTGTCTATAATTTCGCTCGGATCAATCTCCTCGAAGGTCTCGTTTCGCATAACACTGCCGGTTGACATTCCCGATACAGCTCGTGATTGCCCTTGAACTGGGGGCCTCTCCGATGCTACCACTCTTTCCTGCGAGCCCAGAAGTATTGGCTCCTTCGTTTCAGATGAACTTCCATTGAGAAGTACCAAGCCGTTTACCAGCAGTTGATCTGGTTGCTCAGAAGGAGGTAACTTAGTATCTCCTTCGTCCTCACTGGATAATTCATCTTTTCGAGAAAGCGGCTGCTCCCTTGCTCTAGTCGGTGATTCCGCTCGTATCGGGGATGTGCCTTTCAAAGGACTACTCCGATTCTTGCGTATGGCTATCCTCTTTGACAATCCTGTTTGAGGGTCGGGAGTCGACTTGGGATCGGGAGTCGAAGTCAACAGGCGCCCAGGCGAAGGAAGCTCAGCAACTACTAGGCGGAACAATTCTCAGCTCATATATTCTAACGAAGGACTGATAACCTACAGCTCTCAATACCTGGTACATTCTTCCCATCGTAACGCAGGTCTTTAGCGACATTTCCCACAGTCCCAGTTTCATGGCCAACCTTCGATTGGTCATCTGAAGACATCTCGGACTCGGTTGGAACCATATTTTCTGGGCCTCGCCCCCGGGTTTGCCTCGGTGTGGTGTGGGCGGAGTCACCGTTAAGTGTGGACTTAACTCGGGAAGGCGATGGGGAGGGATCGAGTGATCTTGGGAGCATCCGTGTTGACTTCATACCACGATTCCGATATACCACAATTGGTCCGTCTTCATCATCAGACGAGTCTTCGGAGGGACGTGGGGATGGCGAGGGAGGTGGCCAGTTTCTTGTATTGTGAACAGCTTTATTGCAGTTAGCAGCTGCCGTTTGAACTGGGCGGACAAGGCCTACTGCTCATGTTGAAAGAAGTTTCCGTGGGGGACGGGATCGATGCATGGCCATCGCTGTCGGGGGAATCGTATGCCTCATCCATACTGCCCATTGTTCAGCAGGGCAACGGAAATACAAAGCGCTGCTATGTGCTAGCAAGTGGTTGATTGGCGGTCGTCACTCGTTGTTTCGTTTCCGGTGGACAATCGTTTGTTTCCGATGGGCAATCGTTTGTTTTGATATGAACGCGACCAAGTTGCCATGGAGTTACACGACTTATCACCCACGTGATACGCTAAATTCGGGCCTGCACATGCCTGCTTCCCGAAGTGCAGCACTGCACAAGCACGAGCAGGGTCGCATAAGCAGAGCCGCAGAATGCCCCTGTCAGACTTCCACTGGAGGTAGGCATGGGCGCAACATATTTGCCCAGAGTGATGATTGAAGTGGACGGGGGATCGGGACTTGGGTTTGAGAGATAAACTGAGGCCGTTTGAGCGCTTTCCGGATTCCCCGAGGCTACACAGGCCCATGCGGTCAACCGGTCTCCGGATCCCATGCAGGGGGTTACACTAGTTGGGCCACCTTCCTGTCAGTGAATATAAAGTACTATACAACCACAACACCGTTTCTTGGACGTTATTCTTCCCAGAATTTCCAGCAAGCAAACATGGCGACCGCAAATGAAGCTGCTGCACTGCCCAAAACAGATTATACTCGCTGGCGACTCAAGACCGAACGAGGACGTCAGACGTGGCATTACCTCGAGACTGATGGAGAGCTAGCAGCATGGCCTCAAACTACATATGACAAGTATCATCTGGGAATGAACACTGTAAGACGCGCCGTCCATCTCGTGCCTCTACAGAATGCATTCCTAACTGCTGTAGGGCCTCCCCGATCTCCCTGTACCAGCAACAAATCTCGACGCAGCTCGCAATGGATTGCGGTTTCTCTCCAAGCTCCAGCTTCCGGATGGTCAATGGGCTTGTGAATATGGAGGTGTGTATCATGTTATGCTTCAATGCATCTGGTCTGTTCTGATAGGCCCTCAGGACCAATGTTCCTCCTTCCCGGCATCATAATATCCTTCTACGTCACCAACACGCCCATCCCCGAGCCATGGAAGATTGAAATCACCAACTACCTTGCCGCACGTGCAAATCCTGACGACGGTGGCTGGGGCCTCCACATCGAAGGCGAATCATCCGTTTTTGGCACAGCCCTCAACTATGTCGTCCTGCGCATCCTCGGCATGGATCCCGATCACCCAGTTGCTCAGCGTGCCCGAAACCGCCTCCACGAGCTTGGAGGTGCGTTGGGCTCACCACATTGGGGAAAGTTCTGGCTCGCTCTGATCGGCTGCTATGGCTGGGAGGGCATGAATCCCATCCCTCCAGAGATGTGGCTGCTCCCAAAATGGGTTCCATTTCATCCGTGGCGATGGTGGATTCATACCAGGCAGGTCTACTTGCCAATGTCCTATATGTACTCCCTACGATACTCACACCCCGAGAACGACCTGATCCGGTCACTGCGCGAGGAGTTGTATACCCAAAATTATGTCTCGATAAACTTCTGGCAACATAGGAATACCGTGGCGGAGGCGGATGTGTACCATCCACATTCTCCAGTGCTGAATATTGCCAACGAGATCCTGACGGTCTGGGGAAACTATGCTTGCCCGAACCTCGTACAGGAGTATGCTAGGAAGCATGTGTACGACCTAATCTGCCGCGAAGACGAAAACACTGAATACTGCTGCCTTGGGCCGGTGAACAACCCTCTCAACTTTGTTGCGCGCTTCTTGACCGAAGGCGAGGGCAGTTATGCTGTCAAGGCACACCGAGAATCTATCCGAGACTTCATCTGGGTCAAAAATGAGGGCATGCTCGCTAATGGTACCGATGGAGTGCAAACGTGGGATACTAGTTTCTTAGTCCAAGCCGTAGTTGAATGCGAACTCGCTAAGGAACCTGAATATAAAGAGATGCTTAATAAAGCGCTTGCGTTCCTTGAGGATCAGCAGATCCGTCAGGACTGTCCAGAGATGGATAAATGTTACCGACAGCAGCGGAACGGCGCCTGGGCTTTCAGCAAAAGGATGCAGGGATACACGGTTAGTGATTGCACGGCAGAGAGCCTCAAGGCAGTGATGATGCTCCAAAATATTCCCGGCATGCCTACTCTTGTCTCTGACCGCCGATGCATGGATGCTGTCGACGTTATGCTCACTATGCAAAACTCGGACGGCGGCTTCGCTTCTTACGAGCCTATCCGTGCAGGGCCGTGGGTAGAGCACCTCAATGCCGCCGAAGTCTTCGGAAAGATAATGGTTGAATACTCATACCCAGAGTGTACCACGGCCGTTGTTACTGCACTAGCCTTATTCCGCAACTATTACCCCTCGTACCGTCGCTCCGAGGTCGAGAGCACCATCGGAAAGGCAGTACGTTTCATCAAGAACTCGCAGAGGCCTGATGGGAGCTGGTATGGCGCTTGGGGCATTTGTTTTAACTATGCGAACATGTTCGCACTCGAATCCCTTGCTCTCACGGGGGAGTTCTACGAGAACTCGGCTATAGCACAGAAAGCGTGTGAATTCATCCTCAGTAAACAGATGGAGGATGGAGGATGGGGCGAATCTTTCATGTCATCCGTAAAAGGGGAGTATATCCATCATAAAAAGAGCCAGGTTGTCAATACGTCATGGGCATGTATCGCACTTATGAATGCAAAGTACCCACACAAGGAGCCTATTAAGAGAGGTATCAAGGTAGGTGATCACGACCTTGTGCTAAGATAGATACTCATTCTGGTTGTAGCTTTTGAAGAGTAGACAGCAACCTAATGGCGAGTGGCTGCAAGAAGCCATCGAAGGTGTTTTCAATAAAAGCTGGTATGTAATCGCTCCTGCTGGTTTAACCCGTTTACGAGAAACTGATCAAGATCAGCATGATTTCATATCCAAATTATAAACTTGTATTTACGGTCAAGGCGTTGGGAATGTTTGCCAGGCAGTATGAAGAGAAGGAGTAGGTGCCTCGGTAGATAGCTGGATGAGGATGTGTGGGGCTTGGGAATAATGTTTTATGTGGTAATGCATCAGTAATAATACCCGTGAAGGCTTTGATATTCGGGAATCATTAACTACAGGGAGTAGTAGCCCGCCAGACTAAGAACATGATGAAAGACCTCCAGAAAACTCCCAAGTGAAATCTAGGACAGAGTGACGTCTTATGACCGCCAAGCCAAAGCTATTACAACTTCCACTAGCTTCTCGACCTCAGCTTCATATTCGCCTCTTCTCGTCGCCTCCCCCGCCATAGCCCCACAAAGTCATCTTCCTCCCAACAAACATGTGGTATGAACCCTCCATGAATTTCTATTTATCAGCCGACTAATTCTAACTCGGTAGAAAAGCAAACACATCCTGAACGCCCAAGTCGCGATCCGCAGTCCGTGCTGCAAGAAATGGTTCGATTGCGCCGAGTGCCACGCTGAAAAGGAGAAGCACCCATTACAGCAGTCGATGGAAATGGTGTTTGCGTGTAAAAAGTGCAAGAAATGCTTTAGGAAGGATGTGTCAGATTGGGACGATAGGTAACAGAGCTCAAAGGATGGGTGGATAAATAATGTGCTAATTGGATGTTAGTGACGAGTACTGTCCCCACTGCGATAATCACTTCGTCCTCGAGGCAAAGACGCCGAGTCTTGCACTCAATGTAGAGGGTGAGGATGTAAGGGTTGACTCGAGAATGATTAAGGATGAGAGGGTCAAGATAGATGAGCAAAAGACGATATGGGATATAGCTGATGATGCTGTCGATAAACTGGGCTAAGTTGGGTGCGTTTTGGCCAGCTGGGAGAGCGGCATGATCTGGTTCGTGGCGATTTTAGGCAGGGGGTCACGATGGACACAGAACATTTTCATGAAGCATGATGGGCTCATCACACGTCATATTTCTACTTGGTTGTCTGTTTATAGAGATTTCCATTAATCAGTCCACCCATCCCATCTATGACGAGGAGCTGCTGCCGCCCTGTTGTTGACCAGACTGGCCGCCCCGGTTCTTCTTCCTGGCAGCCTCCTCTTGTTTCTCCTGCTCAATACCCTTAACATAGTTTTCTATCTCCTCATCCGGCATCATCTATTTCATCCACATTAGCTTCAAACCCAAGGGAGTTCAGAGACCTTCGAGTAATTGATCTCACCTCCATTTTCTTGCCAGCAGCCATTATAGCAATCTCAATATTCTTGGCACCTGTCTGGACAACCTCTAAGAGCGACTTGACAGTGAGTTTAATTGTCTCCTCACGGTCCATATCCTCCTTATAATTCCTCTCCAAGAACTCTCTAACAGTCTTGCTTGACCTTCCGATTGCATTCGCCTTCCACGCAGAGTAGATTCCCGACGGCTCCGTCTGGTATAACCTCGGTGTAGTATCATTGGGATCAAATCCAATAACTAGCGTCGAGATACCAAAAGGGCGAACACCTCCACTCTGTGTGTACCGTTGCTGCACACCGGCAATGTATTTGGATATGTACTCGATGGAAACGGGGTCTTCGACAGTGAGACGGTGGCTCTGTGCTTCAAGACGTGCTTTGTCGACGAGAATGCGGGCGTCGGCGTTGAGGCCAGCAAAGGCGACACAGACGTGGTTATCAACGAGGCCAATCTTGGAGGGTGTGATTCGTGTGTCTTGAAGCTTCATGGCAGAGCGCTTTTCGCAGCCGAGCACGACGACGTCTTTTCCTTTGACGCCGACGGCACAAGTTCCTGTAGTGGGGTGATAAGATAGTCGCCGGTATCGATCGAGTTAGAGGAGCACATACCTCGCTTGACAGCCTCAAGGGCATATTCGACCTGGAAGACATGACCATCGGGACTGTATAGAGGTTTAGCGGGTAGCTATGGGAACTCAGCGATGGATGGATGGATACCTGAAAACTAGATGAATGTCAGCCCCGGGAGAGCTTCGGAGGCGCTGGAGCAGACCACTTACCACTCAAAGCTCTATCGTACGAGCCTGCCATTTCTGTGGTTGTATGTCGTAAAAGCTCGGTGGAATCCTAATAGGTCGGTAGATAGTAGGTACAGAAGGGATGGGAGCTGCGTTTGATGAATGTGATTGATGGATTGAAGATTCCAAGGTCAACAACTGTGAACGGGCAGAGAGGCTCACAGTTGAGCCTCCAACAAGAGCATTGTTCGGATGTTACCGATGACTAACGCAATGACACCAGCAGACGCCGAGAGCCGTTAGAGTACCTTTCTGGTTCTGCCTAATGATGCGCTTGTGTTGCACCCATTGATCGGCGAACGATGTGGGGAGGAAAAAGTTGCCAACTTCTAGTAACAGATAAAAAGCCTTCTGCAATCGCCTGCCTCGCTCTATAGGAAACGCGCCCAAGCTATTAGCCATGAACCCGTCTATCGTCCTTCGCAATGCAACTCGTGCAGCTACACGGAGACCAGCCATTACCAGTGCCCCCCGTCAGCGACTGGCTGCCTTGCGAGTGACCGGTCGACGATCTGCTTCCATTAAAGCTGCCGCCACCACTACCGCTATAAACGAAAACGTTAAGAAAGCGGTAAAATACACAGCTGATTCGTAGGTGTTTTGTGACGAGATGCTAGAGAGAGCAGTTGCTGATCCATTTAATCCGCAGATATCCCAATCTCCAACGAGGCTCGCAATATTCGCAATTGACCGCTGAAGATATATCCTACTTCGAATCTATCTGTCCTGTCATCTCCATAGACAAAGGTGCAACTGAGGATGACCTTGAACCCTTCAACACAGATTGGATGCGCAAATACCGGGGGAAAACCCGGCTCGTCGTCAAGCCCAAGACCACCGAAGATGTTTCGAAGATTTTGAAGCACTGCAACGAAAGAAAACTAGCCGTAGTGCCTCAAGGGGGAAATACTGGTCTTGTGGGTGGTTCAGTCCCAGTTTTTGATGAAATTGTTATCAACATGAGCAGCATGAACAACATCCGCTCTTTCGATGCAGTCTCGGGAATCCTGACCTGTGATGGCGGCGTGATCCTCGAGAGTGCTGATAGCTACCTTCGCGAACACGATTACATCTTCCCTCTCGATCTGGGCGCGAAGGGATCCTGCCATGTTGGTGGTAACGTTGCCTGCAATGCCGGAGGTCTGCGATTACTCCGATACGGCTCACTCCATGGCACAGTGTTGGGTGTAGAAGCCGTTCTCCCCGATGGCACAATCCTGGACGATCTCTCCCTGTTGCGGAAAAATAATACTGGCTATGACTTGAAGCAACTCTTTATTGGATCAGAAGGGACCATTGGAATTATTACCGCCATCTCCATAGTTTGTCCCCAGAGGCCAAAAGCGCAGAACGTTGCACTGTTCGGAATCGAATCGTTCGAAAAAGTACAAGAGACGTTTGTAAAGACCAAGCAGCAGCTGTCTGAGATTTTGTCAGCCTTTGAGCTTATGGACGCGAACTCGCAACGGATTGTTGGACAGGTGACGGGAAAGAAGCATCCGCTGGAATCTAAGTCGCCTTTCTACGTACTTATTGAGACGAGCGGCAGCAATACCGAGCATGATAGCGAGGTACAATTACCATCCTTCCATCCCATAACTATCACTAACTCTCGTAGAAACTCAACGCTCTCCTAGAAGACCTAATGGAGAACGAATACGTCTCAGATGGTACCTTGGCGGAATCAGAAATGCAACAGCGCAATCTCTGGGCCTGGCGTGAAGGTATTCCCGAAGCCGTAGGTCACTTTGGTGGTACCTACAAATACGACGTCTCCATCCCTCTCTCAGAACTCTACGTCCTCGTCGATGATGTTCGTGCCCAGATGAAGGAAGCAGGTCTCCTCTCGACTCCGGAGAATCCCAAAAACATTGTCGTTGATGTGGTGGGCTACGGGCACATGGGGGATTCTAACCTTCATCTCAATGTTGTTGTGAGAGGGTACGATAAGAGAGTGGAGAAGGTATTGGAGCCATTTGTGTACGAGTGGATACAGAAGCGGAGGGGAAGTATCAGTGCGGAACATGGACTCGGTGTGGCAAAGAGTGACTTTGTTGGTTACTCGAGAGGTGAGACGGAACTAGGGATTATGAGGAGTATCAAGGGACTCTTTGATCCTAACGGTATAATGAACCCATACAAATATGTGAAGGCATAGAGTATAGCGGGGATTTTGGGGTATTGGAAGTTGGACTTTGGATTTACAGTTGTTGTGTTATACCTAATTTCTTTGGATGAGAGAAAGTAATGATTCATGGTAGTTTTTTTTTGTTTTAATCATACTGTATTCACTCTATCTAAAGTATGGCAGAGCTCGTTTCCCCTCACCCTCCGGGTGGCCGGCTATGTGGGGGAGATCCCCTTCTGCTACCCTTAGATTCATGTTAGTCTGTAGGTGGAGTTCGGCGATGGTTCCTACTATCACATTTCCTCACTCGACGTAAGTGAACCCCAAACAACATTGGGGGTGAGCTCGGTGGGTTAGTGGCCTTGTGCCCTCCATTGAGTAGTGGGAAGTAGGAGGGACGACTTTGCCTAGGAGAGAGGTAGGCGGGTTAGTGGCCTTGTGCCCTCCGCCGACTGAAGACCGAGGAAGTTCCGGGGAAATGGGTTAAATATGCCATGACCGCTTGCGGCCGGCCGGCTTTTGGTAACTTAGCTGGGCGCCCCTTAGGGGCGAATGCAATATGATTACAAACAAACAAACCCCAAACAACATCACGTGAAATAGAACCACGTTACGTTTCCCATAATCCTTGACCGCGTCTTTTCCAACGTCAACTTCTACAACAGCAACGATGATGCCGCGCCTCACGACACTCCTAGGTCTTATCCTAGTCCTTTCGCCTTTGCTGGTGGCAGCCCAGTTCGGCCAGTTTTTTGAGCAAATGTTTCATGGCGGCAACGGCGGTGGCCATGGACAACAGCAGGAAAGAAACGTGCCCAGCAATAGCGACTGGTATCGGAGGAACTATGACGAAGGCACGAACCCTACCTCCCTCCAACCTGTGCACCAGGGAAGAAGGGGGAGGAATCCTCTCAAGCTTAGAGGCTAACAGGCAATAGCTACATGCGACAAGTACTTATGCCAGGGGACTCTGGCGTGCGTCGACAAGCCTACACATTGTCCTTGCGCCTTTCCCGACGCCGAGGAAAAGTTTGAGCTGCATCCAGATGGACTGGCAATCTGTGTTAGCAAGAGTGGGAAGAAGGGTTTGATGGCGCGGAAGGTGGAGTTAGCGAGGAAGGGGTTGTTGTAATATAGGGAGGGAGAGGTGTGGGCATTGAGTTGGACTGGACTGGGAGAGAGACACGACGGCAGCGACTGGTGCCGTGAAGTCATAAAGTCTTGCATAATGTAAATCGGATACTAGAAAATATGTCCGTTCACTTTTCCCACATTGCTTTGCCACAACAGAACCGAACGCCATGAACTTTGACACAAAACTAACTTAAAGACAGACCAGAACCCGACATATCTATCAATCCCGATTCCTCGAAACCACCCACCTCTTCAATGCCACCTCCCTCACCTTGAACTCCTTCAGCATAGCCGTCACTCCCAACCCCTCAATCGCTTGCGGCGGCGGGACCTCCACGTATACAAAAATCAGCGTCTTCTTGACCTGAGCACTGACTCTGTTAATGCCATGGAGCCAGTGCCATGGCTTCGACTCGTTCTTCTTGCGGTTGATGTCAGAGGCCCAGTGTTGGTGAGTATAAGATGGCATTATTATGATTCCAAACTCGGCATGGGAGAAGACGGGGCCACGGTTGTACAGCACTACACCCAATATCAGTATCAGTTTAAGGGATAACAAGTGGATCGACTAACAGTAGTCAACACCAAACTTGATTCCCGGCCTCACAACCCATCCAAGAGAACGGAAGTGGTGGTAGACAACATAGTTGAGCAAGAACGTATCATCCGGTTGTAGGTCCGCTTCATTCTCAGTTGGGGGAAAGTACGAGTATTTTCGAAACAGATATAGAGCATCGTGGACTTCAATAGGTTTCTACGATGAATATTAGATTTGTTTTTATTATGACAGTGACGACGATGGCAAAGAAAACACACATTTCCCTCGGGTTCTGTAATCTTCAAGGCGCCCAATCCATACGTCAAGAAAAAACCCTCTTCGAGTGTTAATTGCAAATGTTCTAGATCTTCGATATCAACCACTTGTTTTGGCTGTTGCTCCTTCTTCTCTGCATTCGGGAGTTCGAGAGGTGCAAAGGTGACTGATTTGTTTTCACTTGCTGCTTCTTGAGACGAAGTAGCTTCAGACAAACCAATCTTCCCCTCTTGAGCAAGCTGGTTCTGAATTTTCTCCTTTTCTGCCCTTGCACGCTCTAGTTTAAACTCCTTTCGCTCTTTCCTCCTGCGCTCCGTGATTTCTTCTGCCGTCAAGGCCTCGTCTTTACCAATCACACCCAGGGCTCTTCTGCGACGAGAAATCCAGGTGGGTTCCGACCTTGACAACGACCCTTTCCCAAAGAACCCATTGTTCCAAAATGCCTGAATGGAGCGTGTGTCGGTGACATGGACAGAGCGTGTCGCTGGGTTGAAGAAGCCAGTATACAAAGGCTCTGACTGGCAGGGAACTCGACAGAAGAAATAGGCATACACGATGTGAAGAAGCGAGAGGGGATTATGGGGGATTAGGGGAGGTAGAGGTTGGATGGTAAGTGGTAGCGGGTTCGCATGAAGAAGGTTGTAATTGGGTTTCTTAGTCCTCGGAGGGGGCTTCGTGGTGGGCGTAGTTGAATCCATCGTCCGCGGCTATCTCTGAATCATAATCTGCGGTGTATTGGAATTATGTTAGCCATTATCTATTATATTATGCAAGCGAGACAAATTGGTAAATTCTGAGGTCGCTCAGATACCGTTGTAGTCATTTTGAGCCAGCATCAGGGAGCAAACAAAGTCGTCACTCCCTTAGGCGCAAAAATAGTGTCATCGTCGCGACAGAAGACATATTCCGCATCTCAGAGATAAAAGGCGAAGTGAAAGCATACCTTTTCAAACAGGTGTTGCGTGCAGCGGGTGGTGAGTTGTGAGTAAAACTAGTGAATAAAAGAGGAAGAGTTAGATGTAGTGTTGAGTTTGGCTTTTAAAGGCCCCAGTGCTTCAGCGCTAAAAATGTTTTGCCGATAATACGTGGATTAGGGTTTCCGAGAACACCGAGTGAGACGAAATGAAGTCAAGGAAGTGATTGCTGGTCGAACAGGAGTATAACCATTTGCCAGGTTTTTGAACCCACTTCTAGCTATACTTGAGCGTATACGTCTATTCTATACACCGAAAAGGATATACATATGGTACACGGGTTGGCCACTCTCAGAATTAGTGTTGCACATGAGACGAATTATCTCGGGACTCCATCCCGGATTCTGGTCCCGAGACTGACGAGACCGGCCTATCGACTAAACGAGATATCCCAGGACTTTTTTTAGACAAATCTCGAGACTCTGTGAGTGATATACAGTGAGGCTACTCGAGCGAGATTCTCAGCCAAGGCCATTCTCCCGGTGAAGAACGGCTTGGACAGCCTGAAGTGGAGGTTGCTGAGGTGGAATAGGTGGAAGGGCAGGAAGCTAGAGAAGATTAGGTAGACGTTGGGGTAGATGCCCATTGACGGTCACGGTAGGAAAGCTAGGGATGGCAGGGAAGCGGTGGAAGGTAGGGCCATAGCGGTTTGAATATAGAAAGAGGGACTGAAAAGCAAAGGAGGCGGATGATGTCATGGAGAGTATGTGGTAAGACAATATCCTGAGATGGTGAGCGAAACCACTGCTCAAGTCTTGGGACCACGAGATAAAAAGATTGGCAGAACGAGGTGTCCGGGGACTAGCCCCAAACTAGCCTCGTCTGTAACACTACACAGAATACTATCATGCAAAGATGATACCCACCCCTTCGTCTTTTCTTCTCCTACAAGGGAACATGCGTGTGGAAACCATACGGTACCCCGAAAATATGTTTTCCATACTTCTGCTGGTTCTCTCTCAAAGTTGGCTCGAACTCGTCTCCGGCTCTCCCCCGGTCGGGTAAATTTCGCGTCCTCATGTGTTATATAGTAGGGATAATATAGTCTTCAAGATCGTTTCCCAAATATACTGCACCGCTACATCCTCACCCTTCTGCAAAGCTACTGCGCTAATGATCGCATGAAGGCATTTAATGGTGATAGTTTCCTTACTGGAACGTGTTAAGTCGGAATTGTATATCTAGGTTAACGAAATGCAGTCTTTACAACTCAATTCCTTGTCTCGTGCTCAGCCTCCAGTGGTGTTGCTACTCGTACCTCGTTATCCACAGTGAGCGAAGGCAACGAGAGTCTGGGGACGAGACAACTCAACTCCATATGGCTTACGTCTACTGGTTTCTACCGCATTGCATTGGCCAAGCAATTATAAGCATGAGCACCTTCTCATTAATAAAACTGCATCAATATTTGACCGAGTTATAGCATCGATGTTTTGTAGTCTTCATGGACAAATGGTTCCGGGTTCCGGTGTGCTCCTTCCAGAGACTTGTAGATTGAGAGTTTGGTACCTTTCTGCCTTTGGCTGAGATGATAGAAGATGGAAAGATGCTTGCATCTGAAGAAGTCTCTTGCCTATGATTAAAACACAATGTCAACATCCACCTCTGGTGCCTGGAAGAGTAGATTTTGGTAGATCCGCACACATGTACGCCCAGCGTCGAAGCCAACAAGGACCTCGTATCCAAAAGCCTCAACTTAGAATTGAACGGCTATCGCCCACGATCAAACGACTTGTGCGTAACGGCCTGTCACTTGAGATCCCCAGACAATCCCAAGTCCTTACCGAAAAGTTTTGCATACTACATAACGTCCAACACCTTCAGGTCATCGTTTACCCAAAGTGCTTGCGTACTCGTACAGATACCGGTGCTCATAGCTGAAAATGTGTATTTTGGAAACGCTTTGTATGCGTATGGGGTGGGTTGCTGCTCGTAGGCTTTCTTTTCTTTGTGTTGTTAGTCGTAGATGCACTGCCGAGCAGTTCTCTCTCTTGGAGGGCCGTTGGAAAACGATGCGCCTTCGACGAGTTAGAAGGCAAAGAGGCTGGTCATGCTGATGGGTGCTAAGAGTTTGGCAATCGCTGAAAAGAGTTGAAGCTCGAGTTTGGAATATTTTTGAATTTGACAAGTTGTCCAATAGCGTGGAAGGAATGAAGATGGTATGATAAGGAACACTGAAGAAGCTATACTGATGATACAGTTTTTTGTGAAAAGGCTTAGGAGTCGTGCTGGTATTTCTGAAAGTGCTGTAGAACTGTAAGTTGGTGTTAAATGATAATTGAACGGCCTAGTAGTGTACACGTATCCCCAGCTGACACCAATTATGATCCTCCAACATGGTGGTATTGTCTGCTCCAAAAGATCAAGTAAATGTTTGCACTCGACTGTAGCTTCGACTTCACTCTCCATTACAGCTCAAGGATCTTTCTCATACAAGTTCGGACTCGCATCTCATACATCGCTAAAATCCCAAGTGCGATTTCTGGCTTTCACCGGCACGAAAGTTTAAAATCAGTTGATATCTTCCGGCTAACTTCGAAAGCGCCACGATATTTCTAGCTTTCCAGCCTGTGACATTCCAGCTTTCCGCTGTGCAAAGCTACAGATCAGCATTAGATTCACCAGCCTAGGAAATTATAAACCTTAGGTTTATTGACCCAGCATAGTATTGACTGTAGGTTTACCGGACCGGTATACTCTGGGTGATTTCAATTGTCCTATCATAACCTATCTATCTATCGACGGTGACACTGAGCAGGCTAAAGACAGTACCCAAGTGCCTTAGAGATGAGAGTGTACTTGGGAGTCGGAAGTTGTCTTTGAGGAGGATTCGGAGCTGGATATATATACGTATACGCACCTACCAATAGCACGCAGAGATAGACTCATAGACTAGTCGTTGGCTGAAATCGATGTAATGTAACCTTAATGTTCCATAGATTTGGAGGTCAGTCGCTGGCTGGAATCGTCCAACGGAACCTTGGAGTGAGTCCATCTTGGCCGTCTCTAGCTAGCTCCCATTTCCAAGTGCACTTAAGAACTATCTCCACCCATCTGTAGGTGAACCCGGAGTCGCTGTCATAGATAAATAGCGAATATGATATTGTCGTATACGCAATCGTGCCTCCATAGCACATTGTACAGGACGAAATATACTAGCTGCTAATGAAGATATTGCAAAAGTGGAGGAAAGCTGGAAAGTTCATGGAAAAGGTTGCGAAAGGAGAGACACTGCGAAAGCGGTGGAGCACCGCGAAAGTTCAGGTGTTTTCAGAAATATAAGCGATTTTTGAGAAAAACCAAGGTTCAGCGTCAAGAAAGTGCTGAAAGCCACAGAAGCAGTAGAAAGTCGCGAAAGTTCAGGATGCTTTCTGAAATTCATGCGATCTTTGAAAGCTCTGGCGAGTTTCGCGATGTATTCTTTCCTATTATCCCGCCATATATTCGAAGCATCAATGTTGGCACTACTCTCATTGTTCAGCCCAGCCAGCATGCTCATAACGCTGATCAAGATTTTCTCTACGCTTTGGACTGGTGACCACCTCTCGCTCGCATCCTCGCACTGGTTTGGATTATTGCCCGGGGAATACAGAATCGATATACAGACAGCACCGTCTTTGTAGATATTCGGGTGGAACATTTCGCAGGTAAACTTCATCTTTGAAGAGTTCAGAAGATAGTCCTGTTGCCGTTACTTAGTACAGTCAATGCCTCACAAAACCAAAACCTGAGGCGTGCCTTAGGAAAGCTGAGGGCCGCAGGGAACACTCTGCCTTCGAAAGGAATATGAGAACCGCATATGAAGCACTCCCATTCGAGCAGATTGTCCTCATCGATAGGGCCGGCGCAAAGCCCATCGGGTGCTTCTCTAATAACCTCCTTGTGGCACGCCAGGGGCTCCGAGACTACTGGTGTTGCTTTGGGATGAATTCAATAGAGGTAAGGTTTATATATAAGTGTGCCAAGATGCCAAACATCGACAATGACCTCAGAGCTTGATTCATCGACATTACCAATAATGTCGTTTTCCGCAATACCAAAAGTCCTCCGACTGGCCATCATATCTCGTTCACTTTCATCCTTGCGATCGTCAAGAGGAACTACCGGACTTCGCAACACCATCAGACGCCGCCCTCCACCGACCGGAATCCCAGATAATGCTACTAAGGCCAGCAATGAGCTCCTTCGGCCCGCATCTAGCACTCAGGAAACATCCGTCCTGCATTACAACTCTCTCTCCACACCAGTCTTATGTCCCCGAAGATCCTGGTGCCGCAATCACTTCAAAACATCCAGCGGCACGTCTACTTGAGAACTGCGCTGGTTATACAACAGTAGTTAGAGCTTGGGAATATACTGATGTATGGATGCATATACTCGCTGCAGAGCGTTGCACATAAATCTAATAAAACAATAGCGGTTATGAGCAAGCAAACAAATATGTTATTATGGATCCTAACGGTAATTCTGTAGGGTTCATTGTAGAAGAAAAAGAGAGTAGCTTCACTCAGCTACTGATGCGGCAATGGGCACGGACACACCAATCATTTCTTACACATGTTTTTGACAAGCACGGGGCTGAAGTATTAAGGGTCGGTTTGCTCGACTATTGATGTGGACAGTGTTTAACGTGTCTGAAGTTCCACAAACCTTTTTCATTCATCAACTCGACAATTACGGTGTATGATCCAATAGACCCAAAATCTCCTGCGAGTGTACCGAGCTATGTCACACAGGATCAGTATAGAATTATAGGGGAGTGCCAACAGCAATGGCATATATGGAGAAGGAGATATAACCTCGTCCTCTACCATGACAAGCCTAAAGACTGCTCCGTCCCGAACCATGAACCTGTCGCCGGCGGAAGAGGAGGAATGCGCAAGTAATTCTCATATGTTGATGAGCCCATTTTGTCATGGTACGATTAAAGGTGGGCTCTTTCGTTCTAAGTTCTGACGGCTTTTCGGATGTAGGGACTTCTCTCTCCTCTCGGATGACCAACCACCACGTCTAATTGGCTCCGTAAATCGCAGTTTTGCTGGGTTTGGCCGAGAAATTTTTATTGACACAGGTGTCTATGCCCTGCGTATGGATGCCGCCAGCGTTGCCGCGGAGCCCGGTCACTTAATCCCGAACACACCAGCAACACGAATATCGCGTCCCTCTCTCACCAGCAACAGAAACCCGGGAACTACAGGGGGTCGGAGAAGTAGCCGCCAGACGGTGAATGACATTAGATGAGAGATCAGTAATGTTAGCAGCCGCAGTGTCCATTGATTTTGATTACTTTAGTCGACATAGTTCGATAGGACTGGTGGGATTATGCCGATAGGCGTATTCGGGGGAGGTGAGCACAATGCTGGGAGAAACGATGGAGAGGTGGCCGACGGTATTGGTGCGGGCATGATAGGGGGTGCTATGGGAAGTTATATGGGTGGACAACATGAAGAACAGTTCCCACAGCAAGGGCAATATCAGTCGCCAGAACCATCACAACAACAGCAGAGAGATCCATATTCGTACCAACCACCTCAGGAACAACGGCAACCATACTATCCTCCTCAAGAGCAGGAGCCGCAAAACGGGGGTAGCTTTTGGGAGTTCTTTGACTGAGAGGGTTGAACTACGTGAAGCGTATAGACGGCAGCGCTTCAAACAATACGGGCATTCTTAGATCTTAAACGGCCGTACTCATTCAACGTGTAAATTTATAATAGAATCGGCGATGCGACACAAGGTTGACGTCTGCCTGTTTGGTTGGATTAAACAGGCTGTCATATTCAACTAACACAGCATATCAAATACTTACCGCAATTAAAACCACAACTGCGGCGGTATGCATCACAAATGCACTCCTCCGCTCTGACCCCAGCTCTGACTCCTCCAGTAGTTATCGCCGTTGCACAGCACCCACTACTTTCCGCACCTTTCGCCAATATGAACCCAACGGTCCCAAACTTGCGTTCCATGTTCATGCTCCATTTGTCTGTCCCCCCGCATTAATTAGCGATCGAATGGATCGGTTATAGGAATTTGCCGCTGTTTCTAAGCTATCATCTTCTGCCGGTTGATTTCTTGGACCTCTTCGAGTGACAGGGAGCTGAAGGAGCGAACTTCGTGGAGCTCACGCTTTAAAGCTGAAACAAAACGTTTCAAGGGATTCTTAGATGGCTTTTGTCCATTGGAATCCTGGACGGAGAGAGAGCAGTCGAGGAGGCTTATGTAGGAGTCGTTAGCGCTCATGGTCATGAGGAGTAACCCGGGAATTTGGAGGTTTGAAGTTCGGAAACTGAGTCGGCATGGTTGGCGATAATGAGTGTTACAACCAGGAAAGGACAATGCATATGGTAAACCCGTTGAAAGAAACTGCTAATTTGTATCATCATCGCGTACCCCATGGGCCGCCACCAGCCCCCATGCCGAGGAGTAGGTCTAGCCCCGGCAGTGATGCTCGGCTTCGCCGAGTATGCTCTCTCCTTTCCCATATATTTGCCTGTCTTTCTCGCTCTCTTTGCTCTTTAGACAATCACTTTTGTACGATAGTCAATTCAATATCTCTATTCGTACTCGATTGATCTCAACATCGTGTGATAGCTCATGAACCTGGGGATATTTCCCCGACATTACTAACTTTTTACACTAGCGCTGCCACATAAATCTCTTCTCCTTCTCTCCTTCTCTCCTTCTCTCTATCACATAAAACATATATTCCGGTCCTTAATATACCCTTGCAAAGGCTCACATGCACTACGTCTTAACGCAAATTTTAGTTTTGGGATCTAGAGAGAGAAATGCCTGTCATAATCCCCGCCTTCTAAAATCTCGACAGAGGTGGGATTCGCTTTGGGCTCACATATCATGTAATGCATCTTATTGCGGGAGGTAGCTAGTCTGGAGATGATGGTGAAAACGCGTAACGGTAGAGAAAACTATCATACGTACCAGTGGAAGATAGTTGGTTCCTCTAGTAAACAAGGCCTACTTGGGGCTGATCTTTTTAATTGGGGACAAGTGACGGTGTCAGTGTTGATACCGGAAGTGTTCTATTCCATCGGGGTCCAATCGACCCTTCACCTCCTCACCAATGCGATAGACACATAAACACCTTTATTCCATCAACCAAGACGTCAGCACAATGCTTTACACCAAAGGTATTCCTTGCTGCTCACTTCTAAAGTGTCAAAGTACTAACTACTATTCAGTCGTCGCGGCTCTCAGCAAGCCGCTCCTCAAGCCTGTCCGCCCAACTAGCCAGCGTCGGGGAAGGAGAGGAGCTCCCCCACTTAGCCAGGGGAGGGGAATCGGGCACTGCCATACTCTAGATAGAGTGAATGCAGTATGAATAAAATAAGCAAACAAACCAGCCAGCGTTACATCTCTACTGGTTGGCCCAATTGATTCACATTCCCTCCAGTGTATGCTGATGGTTGAACTTAGAAGCCTAGCACTATGCCGGTGGTGTGTAGCATTGTCCCTTCCCTCCTTATCGCCACCACAGCCTAACGCCACCGCGCAGAACTTCTCTTATATACCGCTACTGCTGCTTGCGCGTTCTCCACAGCCTACATTCTCAGTAATGGTCTGAAGTACGCTCGTGCTAAAGAGGACAAACAAGTTGCCTCCTGTAAGTATGTCTACCCTTCTACTAATAGCGTCCTAACACTATCTTGTTGAACAGCCGACAAGCCCCTGAAGCAAGCCGACGCGTAGTTCTACCGCTTGTTGACCGCCGGCACTCTAGGGAACTAGAAGGAGGGAGGATGGGGTAAAAAGCGGCGTTGGGTTTTCTTTTCTACGAATAAAATTTTAGGTGGCGCTTGGGCGTGCTATGATTCCGCTTTACCGTACTGTTACAAGCTCTGAATTCAAACGGGAATGAAGCTCCTTCTTTTCCACATGTGTACGGCCTCTTTGAGCCGGGTTCTATCAACTCGTCGCCCGTGACACTTAGACCAGCCTTCCAGTCTTAGACTGACCTCAATGACGCCAGAGTCCGGGTAATAACTCATCCACACTAACTAACCAGAAAAGAAGCTTGGGGGTTGGTGAGCTTGGAACCGGAAGTACACATCAAGACCAGCCTTCCCTCGACTTCTCTCCGTGCACAACTGTCTCAATCCTTCGCCCTTTCAGCTGTTGTCGCCATGCCCGCCCGCCACTACAACAGTCTGGCCGATCCAAACCCAGACGACGCAGACGACGAGCGCTCCATGTCAGATGTCGACGAATCCGACTTCACAACAGTGCGATTTCCCCGACGACGAAGCCCCACACCACTATTCCCTGGACAGGATATTCGACCTACTTCACGAAAAGAACTCATGGGATGGTATTCATATGCTTGGGCCGCCGAGGTATTTGTAGTTTGTGGTATTGGCTCGTTCATTCCCGTCACTCTGGAACAATTGGCTAGGGAGAACGGGGTACTGCTGTCAGACGGGAACACTCCATGTACTGGGATATCGCAAGATCTAGGGCTTCCGGGTGAGAAGGACGGTCAATGTGTTGTGTATATACTCGGAGCACGGATCAATACAGCTTCTTTTGCCATGTAAGAGAGATTCCTTAAGCTTCTGCGCTGAGAGGCATCTAATTCGAGGGCGCAATAGGTACACATTCTCGCTGTCGGTGCTTCTACAGTCTCTTATAATAGTGTCTATGTCTGGGGCAGCAGACCATGGTATTATCAAGCTTCTGGTGCAATTCCTTTGAGCTCTGGCTGACTATGTGGGAAGGTGCCTATCGTAAACGCCTCTTACTAGCTTTCGCCATGATCGGGAGTATCGCCACAATGTTATTCATTTCTGTGTCACCTCCTGTCTATATATTATCTGCGCTTTGGGCCATACTCGGAAATATCGGGTTCGGCGCGTCCTTCGTACTGCTTAATGCCTTCCTACCCGTTCTCGTTCGACATCATCCAACGCTCTTGTATGGGGATGAGCTGGATGAAATCCACACTCCTAATAGCACTGAAGGCCACTCTCTCCTTACCAATACTGAATCAGCGCAAGCCTTTGCTCGCAATGGTGAGGGCCCAAAGGGAAAGAACAGTCCGGATCTGGCACTTAGCACTCAAATCAGCAGCTATGGCATAGCCATTGGCTATACGGCTGCAGTGTTGCTTCAGATATTCTCAATAATGGTTGTTCTATACACTGGTTCTACCTTGCAATCGCTGAAGGTTGTTCTCTTCATCATTGGGATTTGGTGGTTCGTCTTCACCCTTCCCGCAGCGCTTTGGCTCCGTCCAAGACCTGGCCCGCCGCTTCCAACACTCTACAAAGAGAGCGCAACAAATGGCTCGGCTATCTCCAGCCATATTGTTCATGACAGATCGTGGTGGGGTTATATAAAATACTCGTGGGTGGGACTGGGCAAGACAGTCCTTCGCGCTCGTCGCCTTAAGGATGTCATGTTGTTCCTGGCTGCGTGGTTCTTGGTCTCGGATGGTGTGGCAACAGTTTCTGGCACTGCTGTTCTGTTTGGGAAAACAAATTTGCACATGAAGCCAGCTGAGCTAGCTCTAATAAGTGTTGTCTCAACAGTCACCGGTGTGCTCGGTGCCTTCGGCTGGCCCAAGATATCAACCATATTTAATAGAACCCCGAGCCAAACAATTCTCATTTGTATGTGCGTCTTCCTTACCATCCCGATCTATGGGTTGATGGGCTTTATACCGGCGGTGCAGAGGGCCGGCGTAGGCGGATTGACGAGTCCCTGGGAAATGTACCTTTTAGGCGCGGTGTATGGGTTTGTCCTTGGCGGCGTTAGTGGATATTGCAGATCTGTGTTTGGAGAACTCAGTACGTTCTCAATCTCACCCCTCTTCCCCTTTGTTTGGGTCTTTCTAACTTGTTGCCTGTGAAGTTCCTCCTGGGAGTGAAGCTGCTTTTTACGCACTGTATGCAGTTACTGACAAAGGCAGCAGTATCTTTGGCCCGACGATCGTAGGCGCTATAACAGACAAATACGGTAATATTAGAGTTGCGTTTTGGTTTCTGGCGGTGCTATTGCTAGCCCCATTGCCGTTGATCTACTGCGTTGATGTATCGCGGGGACGGCGCGAAGGGCGGGCATTGGCAGCGGAAGAACTGCGAAATGCAATGGCTGAGGCAGAAGACGAGATACGGTCTATGAACTTGAATGGGGGTGCTGAGAGGTCCTAGTAATGATGGGAGACAAGATTTTTTGCATTGGAGTCTTTTTGGCGTGGCGCTTTTGTCTTTCTTGGGTTTTGCTTGGGTACTATATCTGGCTCTGCTGTGTCGCTATGCATGCTGAGTGGCGTTGGTTGCTTTTGTTGGAGTATTTGTTTGCAGAGATACATACATACATGTCTGCTTTTGGAATAATGAGGGTGTTTGATGGGCTGAGATAGGGTTTTCCTAGAGCTAAAGGTGGCGGTTAATTTTGAGTAGCTCTGCACATTGTATACCCTGAGTTTGAATTATGGATATTTATCCATCGCGACCAATCGCGCACTTCTTTGTTGCTGGGAGCAATTACTCATAGTGAATGAATTGACAATGGAAGGTGTGCACGTGCTTTGTAGTGCCCAGCCGTTACGCGAAACAGTTTGGCGTTTGGCTAATGAAGATTGATCTCTTTCACCCAACGACCAGCTGCTATTCAGGAACTGCCTAACATCCTACCATCAACAATCACCGACATCTAAGAAAACACCCCCCAACTTTTCCGCTCACGACCAATCCAGCTCCTTTGACAACATCATCACCGCCCGACCGCTCTCGTTCACTCCCGTCGGCGCAAACGACAAACGGCACCCAAATTCCTGTAGAGCGACAGACCACCGGCAAACCTACACAACGAACGGGGCCGCATCCCCCACCTCACGCGACGTCACCGGCCGATTGTGCGCTCCGAGTTCCGACATGACACAGGCTCTCACGCCCGGCGCACTACGGACAAGCCACAGCATGGCGAACTCGGGCGGCGATGGATCGGGCGCTGTGGTGACAAAGAAACGGACTGCAGACCTTGAAGTACGAGCGCCTCCGCTAACCAAGATCACACATGGCTTTGTGCCGCTGTCATTGTTGGTCAACCGGCTTGTGCAGGACTCGTTCAACGAGTTACAGTTGATGATTGAGTCAATCTCATCATCGGGGATGTCGAGTGAAGATAAGAAGGCACGAATTGTCAAATATGCTCAAAGCACGAGGAAGCAGTTTATCAAGCTGCTAGTGCTTACGATGTGGTCAAATGATGCGGGCGCTGTCAGTGACGTGATCGATCTGAAGGCGTGGCTGGATAATCAGTGCCGTGTGTTTGATGGAATGGTTACAGTACTCTGTGATATCCGGAAGTCAACTGGGAGGGCGAGGTAGGTTCTTAGTGTGAATGCGGTGTTCTGGGAAAAAGCGCTGATGTTTGTAGGATTCCCAATCCTGATCTGGCAACGGCAGTCGAGGTGCTATCCACCGGGAACCCGAAGACGCGCATGATGGTGGGTTTTCCAGAAGAATCTCAATAGAAATACGCACCGTTTGTTGACTATCGATAGAAGCGATACGTTCCGCCGCCGCCTCTTACCTCCGCCGAGATCTTAAAAATCCTTCGTAACATCAATGCCCTTCTTGCAATACGACTCGGCCTACATGAGACACTTCCGCCACATTTCCGGGATTATAGGGTTGCCTCGGGCCGCGCGACGTTTACGGCACCAGACGAATTTGAAGTGGACTTATCGATTGGCGACGAAAGTCCGGAATCGCAATTATACGTGATCGAAGTGCGGCCAATATTTGAACCAGCAATTCGACCACTCCCGCCCAGTGTTTTCCGGGCAATAGAGGCTAGAGGGAACCAGATATTGGCTGAGAGCGGGCTTGAGGGCATCTACGACTTTCTACACGACTACTTTTTGACGAGCAAGATCCAGATATTACTACGACAGACGCACGAAATGCGGCGGGGACGCTGGACTGAGCACCTAGAGATACAGCAGCATAAGCGGACGTTAGTAATACAATACTGGCCGCACAGAGTGGGAGAGAAGAGCTGGATTGAAGTGGGTATAAAACGCGGCGTGGGTCAGAATCCGTGTAGGCTTGGTGTACGCTGGATGCGGGATGGAATGGAAATGAAGGATGTTGAGGTCCCGCTGGATGTCGCCAACTTGTCGGCGGAAACGCTGGTGAAAACGACAATTGCTATGCATACCAAACATATCCTCACTACCCTTCGAGAAAAGCTGTTCAAGTCGCCATTATTTGCTGCTCCCGGGGTTGTCACTTTAGCGACGCACCCCACGGATTCCTTCGAGTCGTATTTGAAGATTCAGTTGACTCCGTCCCGGATATGCAAGGTGCTGGTGGAGCCTGTAACAGGGCGATACGCATTACAGAAACCATCAGAGAGGGCGGCAAAGATGGAATACGAAATGAATGCCAGGCCAGTCAGCGCCTCTGATCTACTATTACGATTCAAAAACATGGCGATGCAAGAGGAGGTGGAACAACGGGCAAGATGTATGGGCTGGGAAATCCTCAAATCACTCAATATTCGCGCCGATGAACTCAAGCAAAACTTTCCTCCCAACTCCCGGTACATGCTTTACATGCGACGGACGGGGTGGTGTCGGAACTGGATTATCACCTTCGTCCAACAAGACACTGGCGAAAGCTGGTGGGCAACTGAAATGTATGCCCCTTGTCCACACTGCATCACTCGCATGACTAACCCCACTCCAGCCAGGAACAACCAAGTCAATGGAGTATATCAGCTGCTGCCCAGATCCCGACTAAAGGTGACACAAATGTAACCTATCGTTTCCTTGAGAACCTTGAAAAGATGGCAGCAGCTTTCATCTCTCACCTTGTCAACAGCCGCCAACTGGAGCAGCAACACACCCTTCATCGCTTCCTACCCAGTAAAGTTCTTGGTATTACATACTCTTCATCCCTACAGATCCCAGACCTTTATGTCCGCTTCTCGAGCCTTATCAAGGCATCATGGGGCCTCGACGTGCTCCGGCTCTCATTCCAGGGATTGGCAGCCCAAGACGGCCACTGCACTATTATCGTCCTTGGCCGGACAAAGGAACCCATGACACAGCTCGACTCCACCAACATAGCAGCAGAAGAATCTGACGTCTCATTTCACCCACAATCAGGCAGCTATGCAATTCGCTTCGTCGTCGCCGTTGGTGTTCCCGTTATTCCACAGATTGTGGAAAAACTTCACCGCATAGAACGTCTCATCTCTTTCGTCTCAATCATAAGAAAGTTTAAACTTAACTGCCTTCACGTGTCTTTGGGGCGCGTACTTTTTAGATACTCTGACTCACCAGAATTGTCGGCGGAAATCAGCTTCACGGGGGAGACGGAGATGAAGCTTATCCTTCCGAAAAATTCGCCGCATATCCGTCTGCAGCAGCTTTTGCAGAATACACTCAACCATGTTGGCCTAGAAACCGTCATCAAAGCTCTCTCTTCTACGCTCCCGCTACTCATTGCTTTCGACGAAGTAGAGAGCACTCTCTCGCCAACCACCTCGGTGGAAGAATTCTGCATCATCACCCGGAGTATCGATTGGTTTAGGATGGAGTATAGAGCCAAGAATTACGGTGTGGATGTGAGGTTGAAACAAAGGCGGAGCACTCTGTACTGGTATTTTTGCGATCCGGCAGCGGGAGTCTTTCCGGCCCCGGATAGACGCATTTGCGAGGATATTAAGAAAGTGTGGAATGAGGAAGGAGATGGGTGGGAAGGCCTTCGGACTGGTGCAGCCAGTGAATTGCCAGCTGTTGGCGAGGTCGTGAAAAGATGCCATGAAGTTGTCTGGAATGCAGCACCACCGAAACCGCAGCAGCTACAGCTACAACAGCAGCAGCAGCAACAGCAACAGCAACAACCACAACAACAGCAGCAGCAGCAGAATGGACAAAGACAAGCGCCAATGGAGAGAGTTAATGGAGTTGGGAGATAGTGATGAGCCAAAGCGTGGACGACGAATATGTAAGATAGGTCATTTTTTCTCTTTTGGGTTGTGGGGCTAGCCAGGTGGTTCATTCGGGTGAATAGGCATTTACCTTTTTACGTTACGCCTTTTTTTGTTTTTGGGAGTTATGATTGCATGCGCTTTTTTCCCTTGGTTTTGGGAGTTTATTTATTACTGTATGTAACTTGTTGCGGGCATGATATCTTCAAGTTCGAAGATTGAAATGGGGGGTTTGGGGGGCTATGAAAAGCTGTTCGTTTTTGACTGAAGAGGGCGGGGTTAACTGAAGCTTAGTGGTATGATGTGTGTTGGATCGTTGGTGAAATAGAAGACGTGTTGAATAAAACTTCATGAGCACTACTGCTCCCATATATTGATACCATTTTTATCTCTTGTATATGTGTACAGATTCTTTCACACAGTGACATCACCAAAATTGTGGGACTTAGTAACTTCTTTAGCTCTCAACCCAATCTTCTATTCTACTCCTGTCCGCTACTAATATTTTATATACTGCCACTACGAGGTAGTCTGGCTATCTTACTCTCCCCCCTCACGGCCAGCTGTAAAAAGAATAATGAAAAGGAAAGTACTCCCCAAAATGCCAAAAAGAGACAAGCAACAAAGGAAACTCGTTGCCCACTTGCAATCTGCTCTCGTAGAAACCAGTCATTCATTCTCTATTATTGAGCGACAAAAAATAGATGTACGAGAGTAACTACGTTCAAGGTGCCGCCGGCCAAGCAGCATGTAAACAATACTATTACAGTATAAAGAAAAGGGTAAGAAGTCTAAGAATTAGGGGGAACCGGTGGGCATATGGATAATCAGCGCGTTGCTCATCAACACCGTGTTGGTGTAATCTCCCAGGTTTAGGACTGGAGACTCATCCGCAGCGTCTTCGCTCGGTGGTGCAGTAGTTGCTGCCGGTTCTGCTGTGGAGGTTTTGGCCGGTGCGGTAACGAGGGAGGTGGGTATGGGTCCCTCCAACAAAAGTGTTGGGATAGCATATGAAGAATTGAAGGTGGACGTCACTTGCACAAATGTAGTTGGAACTGAAGAACTACTTAGCAAACAACACGGGATAGATACACAGTACAGTCGACTCACCTTCGCTAGGGATATATCCCACATCAGTCCCATTCTGTGCTACTGCCGCCTCCTTGAATGCTTTAAATGTCTTCTCCGCCGTTGGATTGATGGCAAATACCATGCCCTTCCCACTTCAGAGCGTTAGCATATAGCGGAAGCTAGATATAGAGATTGGTAAATTACCAGTGGGTTTCATGGGCACAGTACCACCACGTTGGGTCTGCGGTGTCGACAGTGTAGTCCCATGTTGGGGCTGGTACCACGGCGTTGTCAATATTTGGTCGATAGCCGGAATCTGCGCTGGTAACAGCGTTTTTGACGCACGGCTTGTCAAAGGTACTTTGTGTGACAGTGTGGTTTTGGCTATAGAAAACAAAGTGCACTGTATCGCCCACCGCCGCCGAGATGTGTGGGGGAGTGTAAATTAGTCCTGCCTCTCCGCCGACAGTGACTGTGTGGGTTGCGACTGGGGATTGATGCATGGCCGTAGAGGCATAATCCGGGGCTGAGGTGGTAAGACAGCTGGTGACGGTGGAGGTAAGATAGACTACTGATGATTTCTGGGGTACTCCGGCGTAGAGCTTACTGGTCGTCGAATGGAGAGTTTCAGTTGCTAGGGCTGTGGTAGTCTCGGTGGTGATGCTTTGTATGAGAGAGGTTTGGATGTTGTGGACCGTTTCCGTCAGGATACTGTGTAACACCTCCGTTTGGACGTCATGAATAGTCTGGGTTGCGGTCTGAATACTATTTACGACCTCAGTTTGGATGCTGTGGATGACTTGGGTGGCAGTCGCAGTCGCAGTTGCAGTAGCGGTCTCTGTCAGTGTGTTATGCAACAACTCAGTTTTGACGTTATGGATAGTCTCTGTAGCCACGCTGGTTGCCGTTTCCGTTGCCACACTATGTACCACTGAGAAGGCCGTCTCCGTTGCGACTTTGGTGAGGATGTTGTTGATCACCTGTGTCTTGTGCACGGTTTCTGTTTGAATGCTGTGAATAACCTCTGTATCTACACTATGAATTACTGACAAAGCGGTGGCGGTCTCTGTTTTGATATTGTGGACCGTCTCGGTCTGGATCTTATTGACAACCTTCGTATTTACGCTATGTACCACCGAGATAGCGGTTTCCGTAGCTATACTGTGTACTACTGAAACAGCCGTGGCGGTCTTAGTTTGGATCTTGTGGACCGTCGCAGTCTGGACGCTATTGACCACTTCCGTAGCAGTAGCAGTAGCAGTCTCGGTTAAGACATTGTGGACAGTCTCCGTCTGAATTTTGTTGATAACCTTGGTATCCACACTATGCACAACCGAAACTTCAGTCTCTGTAGCCACGCTGTGCACCACCTCTGTAGCAGTTGCAGTCTCGGTTTGTACATTGTGTACGGTCTCAGTCTGGACCTTATGGACCACTTCCGTTGCAGTAGCAGTATCAGTCTCGGTCAGCACATTATACACTGTCTCAGTCTGGACTTTATTGACCACCTCAGTGGCAGTCGCAGTCGCAGTCGCAGTGGTTGAATGAACCATCACCTGCGTCTCAACTTGAGTCTGTACCAGGTGCGAGATCTGAACTTCGGTGGATACAACCTCCCGTAGCTCAGTGTGAATCATGGTTTCAGTTTCCGTAACGTATTTCTGGACAGTTTGGATGATTGGGTCAAGAGTATGCACAATTGTTGTGGGGACAATGCTTGTGTATATCGCCGTATGCTGTATCATCACTCGTCGTCAGTTTCCAGGGTTAGGGTTGTAGGAATAGGACGAAAAGAAGCTCACCACAAGTGTTTCGAGCGACACTACTGTTGTAGGAACAATATGCTGTGAAACCTCTGTCACTGTGACATGTAGCTTTGAAACTTCTGTCATTGTGATGTGTACCGGCGGTAATGTCGAGACCACCTTTCGTTATGTCAGTTCACTGATGCCATGCCTCTCCCGAATAAAGCCATGTCCATGTATCCTCACCGTTACATGCTCAGTAACATGTTTCTGCACCGTCTCCGTTTGATGTACCGTAACGTGCTCAGTAACGCGCTCTGTAACATGAACTGACTCCGTCTCTACCACATGCACCGTCTCATGTACCGTTGTAACCGACACCTTCGGGGCATGCTCTGTTGGACTGGGCTTCCTGTACTTCTTCGTTGGTTTGGGATACTCCACCTCATACTCTGGTACCGATGATGCCGGCTTGTCTCCGTAGATATGTCCGTATGCGGGGGTTTTCTGTGGTGGTGTAGGCATAGCATGTACAATCCCGCCTAATAGATGTAGCGCCGCCAGGGCTAATAAGCCAGATCGCGAGCATTCGATAAACCGTGGGGTACGCATATTGAACTCTTGTTTACCTCACCAGGAGGGGATAATACAAGCTATCACCAAACACCCAATCAGTTTCCATTCCCCTCTGAAAGCTTCCCAATATTTCGACTCACAAGAATAGAGTATTAAATAGATCCTAAATGTTCGGCCTGCGTAAAATTTTTTCCAGAGGAATCCCGTCCCAGTGAAATAGTATTAGAGAAGAATGTAAAATATAAAAACGAAGAAAGGACTGAAGGAAACACTACACACCAAGTGTTTACCGAAAAGCTGAAGCAGTGAAGTGAAAAACATGAGATGGGAAAGGCCATAAGAAGTATGAGCTCCCGTTGTACAAATGTGAGGTTATCTTCTCCAACGGTTCCACACCTTCAAATAACTACCGGCCTCAAGATACGAATAGTGGGACCCTAGTTCTCAACCCGCGTGCAAACATGACTGGATTGTATCACAAAAATCCAACGGTGGAGGCGTTGCTCGCAACTATTTCTGTAAAGCATCTGAATTGGGCGATCAGATACCGCTGTAACCAAGTGGCAGAGGTATCAGAGCGGCATTGGTTTTGCTGGTAGTAAAACGCCAATGTTCGTGTGGCTGCCTTGATGTTGCATCATTGAGGAGTAGACTTTTAGGCCGGGTGTTGTCCTTTGCTGAAGAACTGCAAGTTGTGATGTAGTCGTTAAAACTGAGTACGTTTCAACATGTACGATCTCAAACTGCCATGCCAAATGTCACCCTTGTGACTGGTAATCATCGACCTGCCAAAAGACTCGCCTCCGAAAATCATCCCTGCCTGCCAATCCCAACACCACGATCCAAAACCCGGAGAGTGCTCGTTTTGAATGTTACTTTGGGGGTGCATACAAATCCTTGAGGCATAACATTCGGTGGCACATCCGAGACGAAATCTCTTCCGGTTCAAGCTCCTTATGCACAGAAAACAGCATTCGACGGCGGCTAGTAGAAGATATGTATATGATCTAGAATATGGAGAGAAGAACTTCACGAATTGCTTGATGGCCCCTGAAAGAAGAGAGCATTCATTAACCCATTATCCCTTCTACAAAGTCGGCATCAAAAATCGGACTTTGCGGCTTTCATATCGGGGTTGTCCCAGGCACTTCTCCGCTGCCGGATTTCGTTGGCCGTACCGAATACCGGTACTCGCCATGCAAGTGGAATGTTAAAATCCCTGCTCCCATATGGAACCGAAGCTAAAAAAACATCCCTGATATCGCCTTCCATGTGCGAACTACAACCTCCTACTACGACCTCCCCACCCAAGATGCAGAATACAAACCCCTCGCCGAACGAAACGAAACACCAATGCCTGTTGTCTTTTGTGTTGGTTCTTGTCAGTCGTCCCCACGGGATGCTTGGCATCCAGTCCCCTGCGCGGCAATGAAGGTTGTTTGTCTCTGCAGAAAGAGAACTCACAATCTGTAGCTGGGTGAACAATCAACCCGCGGTCAAGCGGCGCTAGTACTGGCCACAGAACCAGCAACCGCCGTCTAATGCAAGGCATCATAAGCTGTTGATTTAACACTCAATGTCAATCTGTTCGGATGGTCTATTTCTCACTTCGCCGTAATTCTTCATGCGAAAAGTTCTGTAGAAAAAGAATAGGAATGTACTTGTATATGATAATCAGAGTCAGGCGGTACCTCAAACACCAACACTGCTATTTTCTTAGCATGCTTGTTTATTATCACTACTATCAACTTTCTCAAAATACCGAGCCAGCTTACCCCACGACTGCGAATGGGACTATTCGAAATTACAAATTGGTGAATGAATCAGAGAAAACTTCCGTTGAAATCTGGGAGATATATATCTCCAAATCCCAATGCTAAAACCTATGATAAGAGAAACAAAACTCATGGTCTCGGAACATGCAATTGGGGTAGTCTTGGGTGTATAGTTACAATACTTTACAGCAGTTCTCGGTTTTGCTAGTTCTTCATGATCTGAATCTCCTAGATCCCTCCGCAGCCAGGTATTTTCCATGGTGTCTTCCTCCTGGGCTAGACATTGCGCTGCTCATAATCACTGGGTATTCTCTCAAGGTCTCGAGACTGGCAAAAAAGATGACCGGGGATATCTCGTCTCATCGTTGTTCAAAGCCCATCTCGTCCCGTGGCCAACAATATCTGTGCTTTCGTCCGCTGTGTGCTCCAGCGAAGTTCCTATCGCTCAGGTCTCTGGGCAAGCCGACTTCGCTCCCCATCATTCTTCGTTTGTGATAAAGATCCGGAACGGCTCGAGCTTCCGGAGCGAGGGCACGAATTGACCAAGTATTGAAGGAGGTCCCCCGATGAAGCAGTGAATGGGCTGTTTGTTGATGGTGAATAGTGATGGGTGATGCAACCCTTCGTTCGTCAACACAGGTTTGTACTTATAGACATTTCAAAGGTGAAAGTCAAATATTCGGTTTGAAAACCCAGGTTCAGATGAACCAAGGATCAAGCATGATGCATCGGAAATAATCTATCGCAATGCAAGAATGGCTACCCCACATGAGATCAATCATTCGAATCACAACAACCTCAGAAACGGGGATGTAAATTTGGCTGCAAATAGAAAGAGCATTTTTTGCAGGTATTTTTGCAGTCTTTGGGCGCGGCCAGGCAAAGTCGTATGTACCTCCTCTTAACAAGAGGATGGCTGTGAAACAGCTGGTGATGGTGGAGAATAAAGACCACTACACAAAGCCTTAAAGTGGTTCGACAATTGTCCACTCCACATCCGTATCGTCCGAGAATCTAAATGTAACTGCTTGCGCCTCTTCGGACTTGGCTTATCGTGGGATCGCATTCGCCGAAACGTCAGAAATCATGACATGCATTTGCGGTAGGCTCGAGGGCGACATATGTCGAGCCTACTGAGTTTGCGTGTCTCGAGAGAAGGTGGCTTATGCACGTCGCATGGATAACTCATGTACAGTGACCACATACCATCCGACGGTGGATGCCGAGTCTGCCGACATTGAAGTGTTTGTGGCCTGTTTCGAGGGCGACAACGGCTTTTCGCCCAACCTTGTTTGGATGGCCCATTCGTCATTAGCTGGCAGGAGCCAATGACTGATGGCAGGATCACTTTTGTACCTCACACTTTGAGATTTATTCATGATTTCCCCGCATTAGCCTATCTGCAGCAGGTAGATTCTCAGCTGATCCGCAACAGTGTCGCTTCAAGACATCGGACCTAAATATCTCAGGTAGCACACAAACAATACTCGACCTCTAGAGTGGCATGACACCCGAGGTAACGGAATAGCCTTACCGGCTTGCACATCATCCTACTTAGAGTATGTTGCGTACGATCTATCGAAATCGTCATTGGCCTTTGTTTGGATCCAAGAGTGACGTTCCTCCCCCGTGGGAGTTATGACACCACGCATCGGTTATGGTCAATTTATAAGAATCATTTCAATTCCTCTTCTCAATCAATCCTAATTCCATTAACGAACCTAATTCTTCAATATCTATCAATTGAAACCTGAAAAATATCCCACCGAGAATCCAACAAGAACCACAACAAAATGACGACTGAAATCCCTCAGAAGCAGTGGGCACAAGTGTTCGAGAAGTGCGGCGCACCTATCAACTTCAAGGAGATTCCCGTACCGAAGCCAGGGCCTGATCAAGTGTTGGTCAACATCAAGTACTCCGGAGGTTAGCATTTGACTCGCAAGCCTTCGAACGAATCAATTGTGCTGACAATCTCGTGCCACAGTCTGCCACACGGATCTCCACGCCTGGAAGGGAGACTGGCCTACCCCCGTCAAGGAACCACTTGTAGGTGGCCATGAGGGTACTGGTGTAGTAGTTGCGGTCGGCGAGCTTGTAAAAGATATTAAGGTTGGAGACCATGCCGGTATCAAATGGCTCAACAGCTCTTGCGGTCAATGCGACTTCTGTAAGCCTATACTCCTGGACTATCCTTAGAAGCGGAAGCTCATGTGACGATAGGTATGGCCTCCGATGAGCCCCTTTGCGAGAAAGCATCGCTCTCCGGCTACACCATGGACGGCACCTTTCAACACTATGCCTTAGTCAACTCCGGTCACGCCGCCCGGATCCCAAAGCACCTCCCGCTCGACGCTATGGCCCCGATTATGTGCGGTGGTATCACCAGCTACAAGGCTTTGAAGGAGTGCGGCGCAAAGCCTGGTGACACAGTCGTCATCACTGGTGCTGGCGGAGGATTGGGAACCCTAGCCCTTCAATACGCCAAAGCTATGGGATTGCGAACCATTGCAGTCGACACCGGTGATGAGAAGGCACAGCTATGTACGCAAAAGCTCGGTGCTGAAGTCTTCGTGGATTTCATGAAGGAAGACGTGATCGCAAAGGTCAAGGAACACACAGGTGGACTTGGTGCTCACGCTGTAATTTTGTTGGCTGTATCAGAAAAGCCATTCCAGCAGGCCACTGAAGTAGGTGGTTCCATTCTGCTGCCATCTTTTACCAACTGACGACGCTTTAGTACTGTCGAAGCCGTGGTTCAGTCGTCTGTGTCGGCCTTCCACCCGGAGCGAAGGTTTCTGCGAGTGTGATAACTGTGGTGATGAGAATGTTGAATATCAAGGGAAGCTATGTCGGAAACAGACTGGATACACAGGAGGCCATTGATTTCTTCGCCAGAGGGTTGATTTCTGCACCGTTCAAGCTTGCTAAGCTGTCGGAGCTGCCCAAGATTTATGAGATGATGGAAGCAGGCCAGATTGCCGGACGATATGTGTTGGATATGAGCGTAAGCCCCACTATCTCTAGACCAGAGAATACACCGCTGACAGAAATGAAGAAATAAGGAATGATGAGAGTGTGGATGCCTTTGAGAAGTTTGGTCTGAGGCTTTATGGGAAGTGATAGGACGCTTCGTGGTTGATTCCTTTTTTTTGAGTGTATTGTTGGGGCTGCTTGGTTTCTGTTGAGACTTGGAAGTCTATACGAGGGCGCATTTGGTGGATCAAAATACATGTGTATCTCGAAGTATGCGTATATACTTCAATTAGTTAACATTACAAGTACCTCGTCCATCGTGACTCTGGTGATGGCCACCAATCGGCATTTAGGCGGGCCGGAACGAAGCAGCCATGCCGACTTGTCATCACCTCAGACGCCGAATGAGCTTTGGGGTTCCAGAGATGTACTTTGTCTTGATAGCTGGCCGTCGTATCGCTCTAGCCCCCAGAGTGCAGTTTCCGTCTGCGCTCCCACCATGAGTGAGATGTCTCTTCTATGTCTTGTAGGATAGACTACAAACTAAGACCTTTCTCACGTCTTCCTCCTTCGCTAATGATGCAAATAAATCTCCGAGTCATCTCAACTTGTTCGAAGCCATCCCGAACCGGTGTATTGGGCGGAAGACGAAGACGGTCCATTAGTGATTGTCCATTAGATATTTGCTCTCCTCTTGAAGACTTGTAACCGAGGGGTAACCATGCAGGCATCTTGTCTCCATTCCGTAGCAGCTGCATGAACTCCGCTCTGGCCGGTTGAGCAAGAAGGTATCAGAGAAGCGGAGAAGCTGAGGATGATTGGGCGGGCATTAAGATATAGTCGCCAACTCACCAAACCCCCAATGTCTTGGCACACCCTCCACCTTCAAGACGAGAGCCTCGAAGAGCTTCTTTCTGTTCTTGCTCCAAACACGCTACCTACCAAGTACAAAGCCAAACTCTTTGAGCTTACAGCCGTCTACTCTTCCCTTACCTTGCCCTTTTTCTCCAGCCTTATTCCTATATACACCGCTGCCCTCCTCAATCTTCGTCTATCGGTCAATATGTCAAGCCGAGTAACTCGTGGTAGAATACGTCCTCCCCGCCGCGTGAGTCCTACCCCCGCATCTACAAACTTTACTATGCAAAATTAAACTGACACCACTTTTTTCTCTTCTCCTAGGGCTTGGTCACAGACCAGGTAGACTTTAACGAAGTTTGGGACGTACTCTCACAATCACTACGAGAAATCCATCACAAGAACGCGTCGTCGCTGTCGTTCGAAGCTCTCTACCGAAATGCCTACAAGCTCGTGTTGAAGAAGTTTGGCGACAGGCTATATCAACATGTGAAGCAGCTGGTAGCGGAGCATCTGCAGCATGTAGCTGTGCGTGACGTCAAGCCGCTGGTACCTAGCGCTGTAGTTACGGGAAGCGTTGGAAGCGCAATTGAAAAGAGGAACGGAGGAAGTAAGTTTTTGGAACAGCTCAAGGCCGTGTGGGAGGATCATCAGCTCTGTATGAGTATGATTACAGATGTACTAATGTATATGGTGAGAACTTTCCTCTCAATAACGCCTTGGTTGAAGGTTAGGGTACTGACTTACAGCCTTATTAGAATCGGATATATTGCGCGGATCACAAGCTGCCCACCACATACGCTACAGGCATGGGGCTATTTCGAGACCATATCTTGCGCAACTCTGACTACAGGATCGGCCCAGCTCTTAATAAAGTCGTACTCGACCAGATACAAATGGAACGGGAGGGTGATATTATCAGTCATGGTCCGATCAGGTCATGTGTATACATGCTGGAATGCTTGTACGAAACGGAGGAAGAGAGGGACAGCGATAAAGTGTACTTGACAAGCTTCGAAGGTATGCCTGTTGTCCTTTTGACTAGTTTGGGCTTTGTTGCCGATACTAAAAGGATGACCCCAGACGAGTTTATCGCAGCCAGTTCGGAATTCTACCATGCCGAAGGACAGCGACTTCTACAGGAATGTGATGCAGCTACATATCTTCGGAGAGTAGACAAACGGTTACGGGAAGAGCATGATCGTTGCATGGATACTATATCTACGCTCACCGCACCCAAGATTCAAGGAGTTGTAGAGCAGAGGCTTATAACGGAAAACATCAGAGAGGTGATGGATATGGAGTCGGGTATATGTTCTATGTTGGATAACGACAAGCTAGGCGACCTGAAACTGCTGTATAAGCTTGTATCACGGGTGGACCAAGACAAGACTGCTCTCAAGGATATAGCCTGCGATAGGCTTATTGAACTTGGCAAAGGGATCAACGAAAGTTTGAAGAATCCCGTTGTGGCGGCGGTGCAACCGCAGCCGGTGAATGGCAGTTCGTCTACCTCCGGATTAGCAGCAGCGAAAGAAGAAAAGGCTGCCACAGGAGCGACTCTGTTGGCCATAAAATGGGTTAACGATGTGTTGGCATTGAAAGACAAGTACGACCGCATTTGGGAACTATCTTTTGACAAGGACAAGGGTGTTCAAACTGCCATAACTCGGGCGTTCAGTCAATTCATCAACGACCTCAAAGAAGCTCCAGAGTATATATCTCTGTTCATCGATGACAACTTACGACGCGGTATCAAGGGACGAACAGAGAATGAGGTCGACGAAGTTCTTGATAAGGCTGTCACTCTATTTCGATATCTAACCGATAAGGATCTCTTTGAGAGGCATTACAAGACTCATCTCAGCAGGCGCCTTCTAACCAATCGGACATTGTCACAAGACGCTGAAAAACAAATGATAGGAAAGTTGAAGGTTGAGGTTGGGGTCGCGTTCACCAGCAAACTTGAGGGTATGTTTAAGGATATGAGTCTCTCAGAAGAGATGTCGAACGAGTTCCGACGGAGGCAGCAAGATCAAGATAGCGATTCGAAACCACAAATTGATATAGCGGTCAATGTTCTCACCAGCACTTTCTGGCCAACGAAAGCTGTGGGTAGCGAAGTCAAGCCTTGCTTGTATCCTCCTGTGATTGAGGCAGCACGGGAGAGCTTCACAAAGTACTACCTCGACCGCCACAACGGCCGAAAATTGATCTGGAAGCCGAATATGGGAACCGCAGACCTTAAGGTAACCTTCAAAGGACGTAAGCACGAAATCAACGTCTCCACTTTTGGCACTGTGATTCTTCTTGCCTTCAATGATCTGGAACCCGGCGAAACTCTCTCTTTTGCGGATCTAAAGAATATTACTTTAATCCCCGATGAGGATCTAATCCGCAACCTCCAGTCACTAGCCGTTGCCCCAAAAACTCGACTACTATTGAAGAAACCAATGTCCAAGGATGTTAAACCCACAGATGTCTTCTCAATCAACGACCAATTCACTAGCAAGCACATCCGTTTCCGCGTTGGTGTCGTGGCAGCGAATAAAGCCGAGAATGAGAAGGAGAAGAAGGAAACCAGTGAAAGCGTCGATAAGGACCGTGGGCAACAGATCGAGGCATCAATCGTGAGGACCATGAAGCAGAGGAAGAAACTGAGCCACCAAGAGCTGGTGATCGAAGTGGTAGAACAATTAAAGAGTCGGTTTTCGCCAGACATGGGGAGTGTCAAAAAGAGGATCGAGAGTTTGATCGAGAGAGAGTACCTGGAGAGAGTGGACGGGAGTAGAGAAACTTATAAATATTTGGTTAGTATCCTTCTTATTCTCCTCATCAACATATTGTTAATGGGTTGTAGGCATGATTTGGAGAGGCGTATTTCGGCATGCGTGAGAATTTGGTATACTAGGATAAAAACATTACTGTTTGCTGCTTGACGTTGTGGTTCCTCCTTAATCACGAATCTCTTATTTTTTATGTGGTGTTTCTGGGGTTTGCTTTGACGTCTTTGAGACACATGAATGTGTATATCCTTGTTTCTCCTCCCCGTTCTTATAAACGGACTTAGGGCTCATCCAAAGTGCATGATGATTGCGATGATGGATTGTGGCTTTCTCGCCTTGTCCTTTGAATTGCATTATCTATGCTGAGCTACTTATTCGTATCATGGTGACACAAGTCTATATACATCCCTCTTATTTCTCGCCATCTGGCTAAGTATAAACACCGGAAAACCCATAAAAATCCCTCACTCCCACCGTATATATCATCACATTGTCGAAGTATGAAACAGAAAGTACACATCGCTAAAGCGCAAAACAAATACCCTACACCCAACCAGAAGAACACATAAAAACGCATAAAAGTCATAGAAAACCGCCCGTTCACTCTTAGATCCCATCACGCATTCATCATTCATCCCCAGTTACCGCGACCCCCGGGAACGGCGACGATGATGCTTCCCTTCCTCAACCTCCTCCCGAGCCGAAGCACGCTCATATTCCTCCCGTCCGCTCGGTCCGTTCAACATAGCCAAGCAGAAGCTCAACAGCGTAGTAAGAAAGAACAGGAAGATCATCAGGATCACGCCAGCGTCCAGTAGCTTCACCAGCGCGCCGCTGCGCCGTTCGCGACCGCTCTGGTTGTGCGCAAGCCGAATAGCGACCAACCAGCGCCACAGCGGATTCCGCACGTTGTCCACATGGTAATTGTTGAACAGCAGCACCGCCGACGCAATATAGCCGGATAAAATGCCGAAGTCGAAGAAGGCGGCAACGAGCTGTAGTGGGTAGGGGAGGCAGCAGACTGCGATGATCGAGAAGAAGGAGACGACAAGTGCTATGCAACTCTGCACTGGACTGTTAGTGGCGGCAGCAGAGGAAGAAGAGGGGGAGAGTGAGAGAGGGGAGTAGTTACAAACAGCATTGGAACTACCAGCTCCTGCGGCGGGCGGAATCCAAAATGTGAGAATTGTTGAAGCATGTACCCGCATATGCCGATGAGTATCAGCGCTAGGAAGTTCTGGAACAGACGCAGGAGCCATGTTGTTGTCTTTGCGAGTGTCTTTACGACGAACGCCATTGCTGCGTGAGGAGGGAGGGCTTTGCGCCAGTGTCGATGATGGGTTGTGGTGCGCCGCTGCTGAAGGAGATTCGCGGGCTGAAGTGACGAAGCTGTTTTTTAGGTGTAGGATTTACGAACTCGGTAGGTGAAAGAGTAGTTAGAGTGCAAAAGGGAAACGAAACAAAATGTTCGCCCCTAGAGGAGTGAGGTTGGTGGTGGTGGGCGGGTGGCATGGGTGGGACGGTGGACTTTTGCGGGGAGGCTGGGAACTGTCAATGAATGGATTGATGTTTGGCACCATTCACCCATCTCAGGGGCAGGGGCGACACGTTTGTTGCTTCGTTGCGGCTGGACCTTGTGCTGTCAACTTAGATCAACCAAACCGCTCTGTAGCATGCACGGGGTGTCTGCTCAAGGTCTTCTGCATGGCCTGCAGTTGTTTGGTATCACATCTTTCGTCTCGTTGTGATGGTGATAATGGTTGCCGCCAAGCCATGGTTGCGCTCTGGGTGATATCTGGTGACGATATCCAGCCACCGCTATTTTTAGTTCCTCAGTTTCACACATCTCCGTGGGAAAATCAGAGATAAAAATGCACAGAACCGCTTAAAAACACCGCGAAAAGATACATTTTAGTATGGAGGTGACTTCGAGATCAGATAAGATTATGCGAGATCTCCGGATTAGGAAACTGGCGTAGTGGCACAAAGTCTTGGCTGGTGGATAGGCATATAATACCCTCGTTCCGTCCTTTGAATCTAAGTTTAGATGGTTGCGAGGACGGATTTCATCGAGTTATTTCGACGAGGACGAAGACGGGAGTTTTTATCGCAATTGACAGGATCGCGATATTGACGGATTCAGTTTATTTGGCGGATATGGAATTGAGGAGATAATGCTTGAGGCGTATGTTGGAGTTGGTTATGGACGGGGAAGGAAGAAGCGAAAGATTGAAGGAAGTGATTGCGACGTTGGAGAAGGAGGAAGACATGGAGGCGGAGGCGAATGCAGTAGCCCGCGGATGGTGAAGTTGGAGAAGTTGATTTTTGAGTGTGGAGTAGTAGGACATACCGGAGACGTCTATATCCACCCCCTCCCCAAATCATATCGAGTACTGGTGCATTTTCGGTATGTTTCTAGGCCTGACCGCTCCTACTAATCTCTATGCCCACACTTATACCTTTTTCTCAAGGTACCTTAAAATCCTACAAAAATCAACAACTATTATTCGCCCAACAGAAGGCTACACCCCCCCCCCATTCAAACAGTAAAATGATAATACAAATTTAAAAAAAGTCGTAAGTTTAAGGTCAAGCCCTTCATATAATGTACAAGCAAAAGAACAATTAACTTATCAGTGCCATACTTTATGCAATCCTCACACAGCCCCTCTCAAACTCCAATCCAACCTTTCTTGCGTATATGGTCCTTCACTAATCTCAGCCATCATATCTGTTCCTAGTAGGGAGTTGTACTCAAAAATACACTACGGGGGACTCGAATAAGTACATAAGCCTCACATGGGTTTGAAGTGAGGCAATCATGTTTTATTAGGTTGATGTGGTGCTGTTTCGATTTGCAGGCTGACATGTGGAAAACCAATCTGTTAGCAACACCGAAATGTAAGCCTGTCTGACTTGACAGCAGCACAAGTCTGGGAAGGTTGGTAGAGTTGACAGGCTTGCAGTAGTGTGTAATGCTAGCACAGTGGTTAGGCTAATAGATTTAACAACCTAACATCAACCTGTCAGTAGTAGAGTATGTTGTAATGAGAATTTTTTCGGTTACAGTGTAGAGCTGCAGATTTCACCAGCTTCCCACCTTTGCTGCAGCATATAGCAACAAGTGTTAAAATTGAGATAATGGGTTTGTCACTTTTAGGATCTACTTTCATCTCCAGATTACATTCCCACTGCTCCCATAATTTTTATGTGTATATATGAGTGCGAAGCATGCAGCTGCTTATATGGGGGTGATTATTATGATGGTGATGGTGATGGTGATGGTGATGGTGATGGTGGTGAGAGTTGTGGTTGTCAATGGCAGAGTCTGCTGCGGCGTTGGCTGCTATGGTGATGGCTGCTACGGCGATGGCTACTGCTGTGGTGATGGCTGCTACAGTGATGGCTGCTACGGTGATGGCTACTGCTACGGCAATGACTGCTACAGCGATGGCTGCTACAGCGATGGCTGCTACAGCGATGGCTGCTACAGCGATGGCTGCTATGGCGCTGGCTACCGCAGCGGCCATCTCTTGACAATCTGACAAACCTGACAGACTGACATGAAGGTCATTAGGCTGTCACTCAAATACACCTGTAAGGCTTGCAATGGACTGCAAAGTCAACAACTGTGATAGCCGAAAATACCTAACAGCCTAGGAGTGAGGAAAACATGTCAAACTAGGTTGTCAAAGATGATAGCCCCATGTGAGGTTCATGTCATGCTTACCTATTTAATCAAACCCCCCATAAAGTAGGTTCCCCACCACCTCTCATATTCGCAAGCACCGATTACCGAAAATGCCATCGAAGGAGCTCATCAGAGACGCGGAAGGGTCTACTGGATTCAGTGTCAGATCGACCGCCCGGTGATCTATAGGTCCATAGACCGGCCCGGTCGAAGGCCATATCTGACTGGACTGACCGCTTGGGAACACTGGCTGGATTTCGGTACACGGGATCAAGGGTTCACCCATCCAAACCAAGGACATCGAGACCAAATGTAGTGATTTTGTAACTGTCCTGATGCAATAGTACATAGCTAACACGAAATGGCGAAAGAGAAACTCGCATCCAGATTGATTGAAAGTCGGCACTGGTTAAATTGTTTATAGGCATCAGACTTAAGAAGCCTGTTCTGGCAGGAGTTGATCTTAGATACTCCATTAGTGTCATCCATGTTTGTGATCCACCGCCCGTAATTGAACTGGATCCACGACTTTCACTCCAGAGGGAACATATGTGCTGCCTTGAACGATGTCTAGTTACTGAATTGAATGTAAGGTCAGGGTTTGAAATGACGTATCTTTTGTCACGGGCACGGACTTCAGAACGGAAGCTGTACTCTCTACTGGAAACGCTATGAGAAATGAGGCGGTGTGCCCATGGCTCATCCGTGGCATGAATGCTCTTTAGCTAAGACTAGCTGGGTATTGAGCCACCCGCTAAGGACTACGTACCACAATAAATACCATACTTTCCAGGTTGGAGGGGGCTGTTTGTCATCGTTACTATGTGGCCTGAAGTTCTTTCTTGAACGGCACAGGAGCCTCCGCGACGAGGACGCATAGGATCTCAAGCATCTTGAGAAAAGCAGAGGTTTTGGAGGGACAAAAGAACCATGTCATACGGTATAGAATGTCGGGTATGTGCTTCTGCTTTGAGCGAGGATAACATTTCAGCGACGGCTGCAACCCAGTGGTCGACATTGTCTTCTGCATGAGCTTCGCAGAATTGGAACATTGACAGGATGTGTTGAATACGCTCGATGACCAGGCCAATGATACTTTCACTATAGGCTGTTCAACGTATGGAATCTATTCACTACTACACTTAGCTTCCAAACTTGGAACGAAAAATGTTGACGGCTTTTCTTCACGCACGTTCATTATGTCTTTGACGAGTTCCATCATAGCCAGTCGATAAGCTTTCGATTCTTCGACTTTCACGTTGTCGAAGATTGCACCATTCGAATACTTGATTGCTGCTGTTGCTGCAGGATACTTCAGGGCAAGATGGTGGTATTGGATGGGGTCTTTTTACTTGTAGCACATCGTTAAATTGAATCTAACTCTTTTAATATTATCGGTGTTAGTTAATGAAATCCAGTATACGGGAGAGGGTACTAACCTGGTGCATTCTGTAATTTCAGCGGTCCGCAAGCCACCCATGCGGCCGCAGATCACAATTGATAAGCAGAATGTACAAACACACCAAAGTAAAGCGGTCTTAACTTCATATTTGAAATTAAGCAGTAGGGGTATTCAAATCAAGGAAATATGGATCCATATATGCAACGAGGAATCCAGGTCTATAGATTCTGTAAATATGGATGCTACACTACTATATGTACATATGATTTTAAAGACGACCTCCCCTCTTATTCTGAGAATACGTACATATAGTTCAAGCAGTATTTATCATCGATTCTAGAATCTGCAGCACGTCACAGCTACCACTACCACCACCGCAAATACCACCACCGCGATCACCGTATAGATTGTTTGTATGTATATTCGTACCAAAGTAAGTGCAACTAAACCTACTAGCAATAATAATGATTAGAGAAATAATAGCATAAGCCACTACTATGTATCTTTCACCGGTAATACGGTAGGTAAAAGTGTGCGGTGGTTGAGCTGCATACTTATTATTTTGGGAATGTGTATGGGTTCATACGCTACAAATATACATACTATATGGCGGGTACTTAATTCAATCATGCAGTTTTTTGGTGCAGAAAATGACCTGTATAATTTTTCCTAATATCGATCCATATTATCCATCTTTGAATACCCCTAGTAGAGTATGTTGGTAGCGGGATGTAAGCGCAAGCTCTTAATGAAGACCTGCACTTGTGAGGCGTGGATTACTGATATGTTATAAAGGAGATCTAAGGAAATTCGTACGGTAGAAGCATACGTAAAGTAGACAACTCGCTTCTCGAGTAGATTTGTCCCGGCTTACCCGTTTTATGTGGGCTAGGCACGAGAGCGAGGTAGGAGTGATGGACCATGATCAACAGGTTCTGCGGGAACCACCGAGACAAAGTAAACTTCAGGCAACCTAGAAATACATTATACCCCAAGAACGCCGAATTCAACATCAATTCCTATCACACTGCTCCCAGCTCTCAATCTTACATTCTACCTCCCCCTGCACATCTAACCCCTTCCATCTTGTTGCCTTCCCCAGAACCGGCCACCACATCCACCCCCATGGCCTCTCGATAGCCCTGACCCACCACTCCACTGCCTTTGTCCGTAGTATCACATTATACCAAAGCCACCACTTCTTGGTATACACAACCGTCGCATCAGGCACAATTACCGCTCTCGGGCCCTTGCTCTTTGTGATCTCGAATAGCTTCAACGGGAGTGAGGAGCACTCGCTTTGATAACAGCCTTCAGAGGAGTTTAGGAAGCGGAGGGGAGCTGCGAGGTTGTAAGTGCTGGTGGATGTGTTAAGGAAAGGTCCAGCATTAAGGGATGCGATCCCGTTCCAGCAGTTCCCGACCTCAAAGGGTTCACGCTGGTTGATGTGGCGTTGGTCGTCGGGGTGCCAGAAATATGGCCACATGGTACTCACTGCACCGCCACAGCGATCATTCAGGACCCAGCTGTCATACCTGGCCCACATTAGCAAAGATCGTGTCTTGTAGTTGGTGGAAGAACTTACAGTCCGCTTCCATCAAGGTCGAGTGTACAAACGACCTCCCCCTCGGTCTGTAACAGGGCCATGACCGTTCTCCAGTCCCATATCACATCGTTAAAGAAAATTATCCTTTTCCATATGACAGTGCTGTTGTACAGCGGTTCCAGAGCGAGATTACGGACGCCCGCCATGTAGTTCATGCGGTCCGAGACAGAAAGCCACGGCATGTCCATATTCTCGCCGCGGTTTTTGCTGCGCAGATTGTCATCTGTACGGAGGCGGTAGGATATGTTGTGGCGAATGAGCTCACGCTCATATGAATGGAGGATCGCCCGGGTTTCGTCCCGCGAATCGTTCTCTGCGATGGAGAGGAATATATTTTGGGGACCAAGATGAGCAGAGAGGGTGAAGAGTGAGCTGAAGAATTTTGGGAGGATAGCCTTGGGTTGAGGCAAACTGTTAGCGGCAAGTATGTTCGGAGCGGGCATAGACACAGCATTTATGGGGACACCCGATGAAGGCACATGACGCGGTAGATATTTTTTACGGTTCTATTCTGCATTACTGAGCCGTTGTCGGCATAACATGTTCGAGTTATTGCTTGGGCTCTTGCAGAGTGGTTCCAGATTATGTTTCTCCACAGGATATCCCTAGTTTATGCGATCACCGCCACTTTCGTTCGTGCGCAATGAACGGAGGATGTACATAGTACTAAACGATAAGGCTTTGGGAGGGGGATCATTACTTCGTTATCCCAAAAATTCACGGCCAAAAAATATTTCCCCTGGGTATCCACCTTCTCGCGATCAAAGTCGATATGTCTGACCCTCAAGCCGTAATAATACAGCCAACAGGTAGCCATCAGCCCCAGCGCCTTGTACAGCGTTCCTTTTTCATATCTTGCAACGGTATATTTCTTCCTTGAGTCCTTCTGAAGCGGGAGCGAGTGCTCCTTCTTCGTGATAAACCGCCGAATCTGTAGCAGGATCGAGCTCGGGACGAGAACAAAAATAAGCGAGAGGAAGGCCGAGAGCGGTACCGAGTTGTGTGTAAATATCAGGAATGTGAAGCGAAAGCCAAGGAGTCCGAGAAGCCAGAGGAGAAGTAGCGTTCGGGACGAGCGGCGGGGTTGTAGCATAGCGGGATGGGAAGTAAGTGATGTGTGATGTTGGACTGAAGAACTGGCGGGTGTTAGGGTTGTTCCTCACCCTTGTGGCGTCAGCCCAGCCGCCAGGCCTAGAACCTTGCTGGGCAACGCAATATAAATCTAATATAGATCCCATCTCATGCCAGTCGGGTTATCGACATCTCTAAAGCATATCTACTCGAATCGAGCAGTTCATGTATGTACAATTACATATTCGCAGAATTTGATGTTATGGAGAGCCAGACTTTACTTGAGTGCAGTTCAACAGCTATGCACCTATTCTTTAGAATCTACTGTATTAGCTATATATTAGGCTGCAGCGTGTAAGTTGGACTTACACACTCGCTAAGACAGTGGGTGAATGATTTTGGACTCATTGAATTAAGCCTTGGCCATCTGGTATTACTGTTAAGGCTCACGAGCCGAACGTGCGAAGGGTTGGCGATGAGTGAGATCTTATATCAAATACTCTTACATGCCAGAATCATTAATGCTGTCCCCATAGATTGCAAGTCTCGTCATTGCCATTATCAATCTCCCCGCCGTCTTAGCCAGGACTATCTGTCCTGAGGAGAACGCTGACGCTGAACGCCGAAACACATCCCCACTGCCTCGGCGAATACCCATGAGCCCGAGGAAAGAAGAAGTGGCAAGTTAGCCCTCGCCGGCGTAAATCCATGTTCCTCGGGAAACAGAGGCATTCTGTATGTAGCAGAGCTGGCGTTCGTTTGTTTGTTTGTAATCATAATGTGAGCTGGCGTTCGTTTGGTCTGTTTGAAGTCTTTTTATAGTTAGGCGACCAATACTAGCGCGGTTGCTCTGAACTATGAACCCCTCCAAAAGCCCCACTAAGACCACCTTGAACTTCCGGGCCGCGTCAAGATCCTGCTGTTGTGCCTCTTTTCAACCCTTCAACCCCTCATCCTCCTTCTCGCCTCTCTTTCACTCGATCGTTAGGCCTCACCATCATTCTTCGGCTTCCTGGGCCCAAATTTGCAGCTACTACCGAGACAATTGGTTAGAACGTATCTAACTCAACCATCATGTACTCGACCGGACGCAAGCCTTCCAGTCGTAGAGGTTCGTCAATTCAATATTAGCAGCTATCTTGCCATAGGACTTGTGCATCATAATCATGCTATCCATGGCACACAGCTTTACAGAGTCACTGATACAATACACCGTCTCTAGGCTCTATGCACGATGTACCAAAGGACTTGATGAAACAGATCAAGGACTTAGAGCAGCAATTCACAATCGAAACACCAAAACTTCACGAGATCGTTGCAAAATTTCAATCTGAGCTCGAAAAAGGCAAGTTTCCTGGTCCTCCATCGGAGGTGTTGTTAGTAGACAACCCATAATAATAAGAATATTTATTTAGGTTTGTCGAAGGAGGGTGGGAGCATTGTACGTTGTGTTCTGTTGCTCCTGATGAATTTCACTATTAAACCAACTAGTGCTAACTCATATACAGCCTATGAATCCCACATGGGTTATCGGATATCCTACCGGTGACGAGACGGGAACCTACCTCGCACTCGACATGGGAGGAACCAACTTGCGAGTATGCGAGGTCGAACTTCCTGAAGAGAAGGGCCAGTACGACATCTACCAATCCAAATACCGTTTACCCGAAGAGATCAAGTCAGGCACTGGTGAACAGCTGTTTGACTACATCGCTGAATGCGTCAAACAGTTCTTGATTGCCAACCACGAGGGCGAGGACATTAGCGAACTTAAGGATTTGCATCTCGGCTTTACATTCTCCTACCCTTGTACGCAAGATGCTATCGATCATGGAGTGTTACAACGCTGGACAAAAGGGTTCGACATCGATGGTGTTGAGGGCCACGACGTGGTACCTATGTTCGAGGAGGCCTTGGAGAGAAAGGTAACGTTGGAACGTTGGGAATGAGTGTCCGGGATGCGTACTGACGCAGCATAGGGTGTCCCCATCAAAATCACTGCCCTGGTGAACGACACTACCGGAACCCTCATCGCTTCTGCATACACGGACGACACGACCAGGATTGGCTGTATCTTCGGTACAGGTTGTAACGCCGCGTACATGGAGGAAGTTGGTTGCATACCAAAGCTGGAACACATGAACTTAGATCCCAATCTGCAGATTGCCATTAATTGCGAGTGGGGAGCATTCGATAACGAACGTGTCGTCCTTCCTCGAACCGCCTACGATGTGCATATCGACAAGATGTCGCCTCGCCCTGGCCAACAGATCTTTGAAAAAATGGTTGCCGGCCTTTATCTTGGAGAGCTATTCCGTTTGGTTCTCGTTGACCTGCATGCCAATCCAGATGTGAAGATCTTTGAGGGCCAGGATATTGGTGCCTTACAGGTTGAATATTCCTTGGATTCGTCGTTCTTGGCCGAGGTTGAGAGGTAAATATTAGACCCATTTTTTCAGAGTTCACAGTGCTGACAAGTCTGCACATAGCGACCCGTGGGAGAACTTGATGGAAACCCACGCTCTTTTTGAAAAGACGTTTAAAATCGATACTACTGAGCCTGAGCGCAAGTTGATTCGGCGTCTCGCGGAGCTCATTGGCACACGTGCTGCCCGTCTTTCTGCATGTGGTGTGGCAGCCATTTGTAAGAAGAAGGGCCTAGCCTCTTGTCACGTCGGTGCCGATGGCTCGGTTTTCAACAAGTACCCGCATTTCCAGAAACGTGGTGCTCAGGCCCTGCGTGAGATCTTTGGATGGGATAAGGACGTCCGCAAGGACCCCATCCAGCTCGTCCCATCCGAGGACGGAAGTGGTGTTGGTGCTGCGCTTATTGCGGCTCTCACTATGAAACGTATCAAGGCTGGAATTCATGCTGGTGTCAACGTTAAGCGCAAGAACTCCCTTATTCCTCCGGCTTAGGTAGTGGTCTTTTCGGGTATTCTTATGTTTTGTTTCGTTTCGAGTTGGTTTACAACCGACATGTTTCATACTTATGGCAGCGCTTTTTCTTTCTTTGCGTGCAGAATGACCTTCTGGATGGTGTCAAGCTGTGATGACGGTCTATGGAGGGGAATGGGTACATATGTAAGGGAGAATATGCCAACTTTCGCTGTTCAGGTGCCTGATTTCTGCATATATGGACTCAAGTTTCTCTTCTTTCTTTTGCTTTTTGTTTCAAAGTAGTAATACAACTGGTCTCGAAAGTTGTTTCAGTAGGATCCAGCAGAATTGAGCCCTCGTGATGCAGTAGGACGGACCTCAACAAACCGCTATTTGTCTTCAGATATTGGGAACCCTTGGCTCTTATCCACACCTGTTATCTCTGAGCAAAATGATAGTTATTGGCTGAGGGGGTCACTATAGCGTTGTCGGTTGAACACGTACTTAATTATTTTTAGGTATGATCCGACTAGCCCCAACCCGTATGATATGCAATGGTTCTTGCTCGCGATTTTTCAACTTGAAGTGGTGAGATCAATTGGGATCATGAATTTTGCTTCCGCTCTGGGTCTTTACATCTTCACTACTTAGGCGTACGAGTGTTCACGACCTCGGCCTTTCGCTTGAACAGCATCTGATCCATGAATTGAAGAAGCCACGAGGAATACCAACAGAGAATACAAATGATATAATAAACAAAGCAAAAACCTACCAACTCCCCCACCTCTCTATCCCATCCCAATCTCAGTCCCAGTGCAATGCAAGTCCAAAATCCCAGAGAATAACAAAGAACCTCCCAATGTCTAAAATTCCACCACCCCCCGGAGTCCCTTCTCTCTCGCTGCTTCTTGCACTGCTTCAACAACTCCATCACAAACCCATGTCCAACCCTCTCTGTCCCCACATAGCCCCAAGAACCACCGCACCAATCCAGCCGCCTTGTCCAGCCTGCCCTCATCGATAACAATCGCTCGAAGGAATCCACGCAGCATCTCCATATCACCATCCTCCACCTCTTTCACCGTCTTCACCCACCCCCCAATCACCTTCCTCACCGCTGCAACATTTCCACTCTCCACCTCCCCTCCCACAGAAAGACACAGCACTGCCCGCCGCCGGGTTGATTTTATTCGAATTACATTTTTTAACATCTCTCGCTCCCGTGCTTCTGCCGCCTTCTTCTCCGCCTCCTTTTCCAAGATCGCATTACGTTCCTTTGACTGAGCCGAGACGATTCGCGCTCGCTCCGAGTTATCGTATAGGAAAAATATTTCCGGGTCGATGCCACCGCCGGGCTCCGTGGGAGCAAAAAGCCAGGAAGAAACTTCTTCCCCGTAACGGTTGTAGACGAGGGGGTGTTTCGGTTTCAAAAGAGGCGGTTTGTTTGGTAGTGATGGTGGTTTGCGGTTGTGGCTCTTGCCGAAAATGAAGGGAATCGGTGGGTCTGCCGCTGTAGAATCCACAGCACCTCCTCTCTTGCTAGTGGGGGAGGGATTGCGGTCGAAAATGGAGGGCCCGGTGCCCTGCTTCGGTTTTTGGGGAGAAGGTATGTTTTCCCGGGCCAATACGCGCTTTTGTTCAGCAGCTTTCCCGGCTTCATGTTCAGCCCTAATCTCATCCCGAACGCTTTGAGTAAATGAGTTCCAATCATCCACATCCCATTGTGAGTTTGGCGGCTTCTCAAATTCTTGTTCTAGTTCCGGTGTAGCATCTTTCACGCGCTGTTGCTGAAGAACCAGTTCTTGCAAGTGTTTGGGGAGAAAGGGAAGACATGAGATATCAATTTGCGAAGGAGACGGGATATCGAACTGCGTTGAGAGTGGAAGAGGAGTGACAGGAACTGGTGTCTTTTTTTGCACAAAATTGTGAATTCCACCCTTCGCTTTAGGATGTATTAGGTCCTTCAGCTTATGGGCAGACGGTGCTGGTGGCTTTGGTAAAGTATCGACAGAAGAATGCTGTCTTCTCTTTGCTTGTACGCTGTTTGAAAATCTATCTAACAGAGTTGTAACTTTTGGTGGGGCATAAGGGATCGCCGGCAGGTCAAGTGTAGCCTGCTGCTTCTGTGGCAGTAGTTGTGGTGTTGATGGCCTTTGATCCGAGGGCGGTGTGGAATGCGTTGGCTCGATCCAAATGTGCTGGAGTGTTTCAGGTATGTCATCCATTTGTTGTACAGGTATTTCGTTCACCACGGGAGCAGCAAGGACTGGTGCTTCGGGCTTTTTCTTCTCGATCTTCTTCGCGAATGCATCTATCAGGGTCACAGGCTTCGGCTTAACATACGCCGTGATACTAATCGGCGCTGCAGTCTTCAACTCGGGTTCGACTTGTGGTTTCGGTGCCAATTTCGGTTGTACTTCGACGTTTTGTTCTTTTGGAAACCTCTCCTGTTTCTTTTCCTTCACAGCAGGTCGAAACTGCAACAGTTGCTGCCCATTATCATTCTCTTCATCTTCCAAACCCTTCATTCCGATCCCAAACCCTCGAATATCGCCTGGAGAGATACTCTCCCGCCTTAGAAGATCAACACATTTCCTGGCTATGAGTTTTGCGTCGCAAGTGGGAACACCAAACACAAATATCCTATTCGTCTCATCGACTCTTCCACATCCCAGAAACTTCTCAGTTTCATACGGCACATCGGGGGGTCTCTTTGCAATCTTGAAATTCAAGGTTCTTCCCTTCACTCCTTCGCTTTTCATTCGCTCTTCGACAGCGTGCGCTAAACGGTGGAGGAATTCTTCGACTTGGTCTTTGTGATAGAATCGGACACCCCAATTCACAGCGATGGATATGCTCTCTCTTGGGGTCTCGGCTGCACCGACAAGGGTTTCATCGACTCCGCGACAGAGCTCATAAACCTTCACGCCAGTTTTTGGTCCAATTGATTGTTTCAGCCGGTCCTGGGTAATCTTTCGGACTTCAGATACCGCATCTGACCTAAATTTCTCGACGATTTTGTTGGCGGTGTGTTTTCCAATTCCCGGGAATGCTCTAACCTCCAAACCATCGAGAAACGATTGTACCTTAGACTGCGGGATGATGTATTGACCCGCAGGCTTTGCCTTCCTCAATGCAAGCCTTGCTGTAAGTACGTTCGTTCCGATTCCCACCGAGACCTCACACCCAGTCCTCCTCCGACATTCATCACGAACCTTTTTAGCAAGCTGTTGCGTCGCCTCTTCTTCGTGAGCTGCATCGGAGAAGTGTTCACTGCAGACAAGATTCGAGATATCCACCAGTACCTCATCCACCGAAGCTGCCTGAAGTCGTTCGCCACCAATAGACAAGATAACATCATAGAACGCCTCGCTTGCCTCTTCATATTTGTCGAACTCGTACCCAAGTGTGATGATATCTGGGCACAATTTTTTCGCACTCGCCATCCACATGCCATTCTTGACTCCGAACTTTCTGGCGGCGTAGTTGCAGGATGCAATTTCCGACGTTGTGCTGTTTTCCGTCTTACCGTGACAGATTGCAACAGGTTTATCTTTCAGGTCTGGACGGTCACGCGTTGACACAGCGGCAAAGAAACAGTCGAAATCAACATGCATGACATATCTGACCGACCTCTGTGTTGGAGGCGTTGGCTGAGAAGACTTTTCTGCTAGCTTTTGTAGTTTTGCGCGAAGGTCTGCTTTCCAGGTTGAGAGATAGTGAAGACGAGACTCTCGGAAAAACGTGGGTAGGAAGTCAGGGTTGAGCACTGACGCAGCCCTGATTTTAGGATTCGCGAGAAATACTTCATTGAACTCCTCCGGCGTTTGGGCACTTGCTTTGCTTAACTTAGGGGGTTTTTTAGCGTCGGGAGAACCAGGCGCCTTCGAAGAGACTGCTGTCTTTTGCTCTTCTGTGTCATAATTCGTATACTTCAACTTCTTAGGCGTGTAAATCAGAGACTCGGTCGGAGCGGTTCGTTTCCGACTGACCGTCTTGAGAGTCTTCGTAGATGGCGGCGACGATGAAGGCGCTGTGGTTGTTTTTGGCGGTATGATGTCACTGGTAAGGTTAATGCTGGAGAAACTGTTGGGAATTTCCAGGGACCTGGAAATTCCAGGTTCTGCAGTTCTATCTGGCAGTAACTGAGGGAGAGTGCATTCCGCTTCCTCGTCTTCCTTGATTTTTGATGGATATGGTGGGGGAATATCTTCATGACCACTTCCAACCCCCACCAATTTCGCCGGAATCTCTGCTTGAGAAGTTGGTGCCGTTTCTTCAAACACAGATAACTGATGCAGCCGCGAGGGATCATCAGGATTCTCTAATGTTAAAAATTGAGAGGGTGGTAGAAGATAATCGGGACACTTTGTTCGCTCTGGCTGATGTGATGAATGCCCAATGTCCACATCGGTAGCTTTGTCTTCTAGTAGAAGATAGTCGGGAGACTTTGATCGCTCTGGGTGATGTGATGGTTCAACGCCTACATCGGCAGCTCTATCTTCCAGTGAGAGATTTACAGTTGAGAAGCTTTCTGGCAAAAAGCTGAACCCTGTAGGTAACATATTCTCCACAGACCAGTCCTGAGATCGAGAATTGGTTTGTTCGGTCGCAGCTGGCGTCTTTCTGCTGTCCTTATTCGAGCTCTGACTTGATGGCTTCGTGACCTGCGAAAAGACCACCTTCTGTTGCTGCGACCCGACCCTAACTTGTTGCGAGGACTTCCGCCTTCGGGGTTTCTGGGAACTCTTTGGTGTCACCGTCGCCGTCGCCTTTTTCGCCTTATAGGCCTCCCACATCTCATCTAAGACTTCATCTCCAAGATCGGCTCGGAGAGTGTCTTCAAACTGCCAGGTGGCCTCACTTTCTTCGTACCCTTTCCACTTCACTAGAAGCTGTATCTTCCCACGTTTAGTCTTTGGTTTTTTGCCAGCGGGATGTTTTCTCTCTCCAATCACCGCTTCGACTTCATAAGCCGGCACACCATCGATTATAGTTGCCGGCGGGGGTGCTTGCGATGGTTGTATTTCCGCTTCCGGTTCAGGTTCTCCCAGAGCGCCAGAACAAGATGTTAGAGTAGCTTCTTCTCGTGCTGATGCTTCGTATGTGTTGGAAGCAAAAGAGACATTAGTGGATGTTTTTGGTAGTTCTACTAGTCGTACCGTATCATCCTCATCCTCTTCAAAACTCTCATGATTTCTCTCCGGTTGGTGACTAGGCGGCGGTAAATAATTTGCGGGATCTTCTAACCACATATTGTCGTAGTGTTCCTCAATGTATTCTTCCTTTGGTGGCGGCTGCCCACAAGGCGGCGCCTCGTCCTCCTCTCCGGGCATCGGCTCTGGCGGCTGAGCTCTCGGTACCTCCACCGTCTTCTCTTCCTCTTCCTCCTCATCAAGTTCACCTTCATCATCCGACGCCGGGATCTCCCATCCTGCGTTTGGCAACTTGACCGTCTCGAGCGCATGCTGTAACAGTTCATCAGATCTGGCAGAAGACTTATATGGCGTCCCAGCACCTGGCCTCTCCCCACTAACCACCTTCAACCCACTCCCCTCTCCAAACCCAAGCCTCGCCTGCCCCTCACCCTCTCCTCCGAGCCTGAACCTTGTCCATTCCACAACCTGTCCCTTCTTAACAGACTCCATCACCCACTCGGGCCTGACGATCTTCCTCCCTCTTAGCTCTTCCCTCTTCTTTGGCGGTAGGTTTGTAGCAAGAATAACGGTAGCGCCACCCTCTTTAAACTCTTTCCACACACCACCATGTTTGACAACGATTTTTCGGAGGATATTGGAATTCGGGTTGGTGTAGCCAAGTGAGGTTATTGTGTAGCTTCTGAAGATTTGTGGAGTAGAGGGATGTAGTGATCGAAGAACAGAGTCCTGGTTTTGCAGCTTTGCTCGCTTGCGTCGCATATACGAAGCGAAGTCGCCGAAAGTTGAGGCATCGTAGGCTTCGTCGGCTTCGGAAAAGTCGGTGACGGGTGCCTGATGTTTACGGCGGGACCCCATTGCGACAGCTATAGCATAGGATCGTAATGTCGGAAAGCGTGGGTCGTAAATCGTAAATCGTAAATCGTAAGTCGCGATGGATTCCTTAAGAGTGTTCGGGTGACGCGATCCGAACGTGATACGCTAGCCAAGCTGCACGTGATTGCAAGGGTAGACCTTTTTGCACAGCCATGCAGAGACCACGCACTACTCGATCCAAGAGGGAATATAAAGCAGCAAATCCATCTGAAATTATTATTAAGAGATCATGACAACTGTACGTCAGATTTGATGTGGCATATTGGCCATTGCCCTAGATACAATCACTGGCTCTGTACTTAAACAGATCCAGCTTTTGGCTCCCTAGGTTTGATACTGACTGTACTTCGTGTTAACTTGTATCTTGAGGTTGAACGAGGGAATGGAACCTACAGTCCTGTATCATTTTTACTACTGGCTCACTTTCCTCCCTCACTTGCTCTTTTTCCTTCACTGTGTTCTCATCCCTAGTTCCATCGCCCGTTCCCGGCTTATCCCCTTTGTCCACGCCCTGTTTGTCTTTACCAACGCCTCTGACGTCTCTGCTATCGCTTTCCTTGTGTCTACTTATGCTCTCTGGGATGAATTTGTGAAACGCATCCTTTGCCGCGCCCTTAGCCTTTTTCTTCCCCTTCTTGAAATTTCCGTAAGCTTCCAGTCCTAAAAGGAGAGCATAACTTTTAGAAACCGTAACACCGCTCATATCGACTTCGGCATCCTGAAGTGAACGGATGAACTTTCTAAAGTGGGGTGCAGAAGGACGATAGTGTCCAGACAATGGGCTAAGGCTTTTAAGCCTTCCGTCTTCGATTTTGATTAATCCCGCAGCACATACTCGACCGCCGCGAAGGAAACTAGAGTGTTGGAAAGCCCCATATTGCTTAATCCCTACATATCTGCTAAGTCCGTTAGTAACGGAAAGACTAAAAGTTCAATGAGGTGGATACAGTCGGAATGATATGTCCGCGACGAATATCCAGGTGTTTTTCTCGACATTCTTGCGAAGGAGCCGTTTGAGGATTGCTGCTGGGGAGACATGGAATGATCTTTTGAAGTGGCCAGAGGAATTGCTTGGATGTCGGCCTGCTTGAGGACCAGCCCCAGAATCGGCTGAGGTGGAAGGAGACGTCGATGAAGGATTTGGTGAACTACATAAGGTGTGGCGATTGCGCCTTGCTTCTTCGGAATAGGAGCTCGGGTCACCCAAAGGTACGATCCCTTATTTCGTTAACAATGCTGTCCTACATATCAACGGAAATGTAAATGGGTTTTGCACCCTGTTTACTATCTGTGTACTTCTCTGTGGTATCTATCCTCTCACCGTTCTTTGCCCAACACAGGTGGCCCCCCTTCGGTATGTCAATTCATGATCCATCTCCTGTCAAGGAAGGAACCTACCCGGTCAATCTTTACTAAGTATGCTTGTCTTTCCTCGCGAGTGAGGTAGCGGACCATCTCACAGTTTAGTCGTTCTCGAGGACAGATATCCAAGTCCAGATTCTTGCCTTCGCCATAGTCAAGCCTAATTCCAGAATCAGTATTGGGGAAACATAAGACGGGGTATCTTACCAATGGAAAAAGTTTTCCCTTGTTTCTTGTTGCTTCCAATAGTCGTGATATGCTCTAAGGTTCGATCCATGTCGATGCTAGATCTTAGTAAGAGAATGCTGCAGTCGTACACCGGTAAGGAAAGTATGCCTTTACTATTCTCGGCGTTAAGAATGATGAGCAAATAGCCATAGTAGGAGAGCTTACAGTCAACCATCTCAAGAAAATATCTGCCGGTGGTCAGCCTGTATACGCTTACTTAGTAGAAACAACGAACTGAATTCCCATTGTCTCCGCGTATTCTGCCCTCTGACGTCGCTTCAGCGACTTCTTATGGCGTATATCCTCTTTCCGCATCCCGCTTTGCTCTTCGTCTTCATCACAACTTGACGGTTCGCTCGTATCATCACCGTTGCCCTGGGCCTACAAGGTTTCCCTCAGATTTTATATCTAATTCTCCAGAGGCAGTACCGAGACAAACCTGCTTCGCAACGTCTATCGCCTTCTTCCAGAAGCCTCTTGATCCAGGGGGATAGGGTCTTCCATCTGGACCCAAGCTCCCATCACTTCCGCTGGGGGCCCTTAACAGTTGTTGCCCGGAAGCGGACCGAGCAAGTTTCCTTCGTCGTGCTTCTGCCAATGCCTACTAGAAATCATTACACCGCCGGTAGCAATCCAATAACTATACATACTTGGCTCCATCTCTGTTCTGGTGAGAGAGAAACGCCATTCAATTGACGTCGCTCCCGATAGCCTCTGTATAATCTCTGCTCAACACAATGGTTCAGTTTAACCACTGTCAAGATGAGGACAGGCACCCTTTGTACCTGGATTTCCACTGCCGCTTTGACTTGTCTCTCGCTGTTTTCCCCCATATTTTTGACGCATCTATTCGACGGGGCACGCTCGGTGATGGCTGGTGTGTTTGAATGCTTGATAGTATCTTCCATGGTTGTATGCGTGTAACCTTAGGTAGGAAACTGGGAAGCCGTTTAGTTGGTACTTGTTACTAGTATGACGTCTGAGAAAGGCGAATGTGATCGGATGTTCTGTCCCGAACCTTTTGTGCCGTTTCTTCCGGCCCACATCTTCTCTTTAAGTACCCATTTGCGAAACCCGACACTCTTGTTGAAGGAGCTGACTCGTATGACTGGAAGTTGAGTTAAGGTGCGGCTCTGGTTATCCACGGGCTATTCGAGGGCCCGTGCATCAACGCTAGGGCCCGACGCGGAATTGGTATCACCTTGTCTTGTTTCATAGCAGTGGTACTCCGCAATACTGCATACTTAGTGATATCTCTTACAGTGTGTGCATTCTAACGCAGCAAGACACTGTCTCGTTGACGGCGGCGCCTTCAATAGCATTGTGAGCCCATTGAGGCCAGCCTGTTCTCTTCCGCCGCCTACTCGTACCTGCCGGGTTAATTACACCTTTTCCATCCAGTACCCAAGATCTGCCTTCTCTCTCCTACGTACCGCAACCGCAGTCATTTGCATTCCATATATATTTCATCATTTCAACCCCCGGGTGTTCCATCTAGTTTTATATTCTGCGCGAGATACTTTGTCTTCGGCCGAGAAATTTTGCATAGCCCATCACTCATGGAGCCTTGGACATCTGGTCTTGCCGAAACCTCAGGTGAGAGTCTTGAGTGTACCCGAAGTCGACTGGTCGACTCGTCCCTATGCAACAATTTGCCTAGAATCATTGAACCTAACTAATCATCTTAGATCTCATTTCCGTTTACTCAATTAGAGAGAATACCAGCCACCTTTTCGGGATAAAGATGATGAGTGGTGAGGTGAAAATGCGTTCAAGGAGTTGCCTCATAGGATGAAGATTGCAGTGCACAGCCTTGCGCGATTAATCGATGATATTACCTCTTTCTCGGATGTCGTTTGTATGACTCTTCTTTTACGAGTATGAAAAGTGTAAACTCTGTTTATTTGGTATTAAAATAAGCAACTCTTAAATTCGTCCTTTCTGGAATCTCGTATCTCCTGCGCGATGACGAATTTCACTTCAACCCCTAACCCTACGTATGCGTCTCGTGACCTGATCTAATCTGCGATACGGTACGGAATAGGTACCCGATAACTTCCATCTCACCTCTTGCTCCTACCTTCCTCCCTTAGCCAACAACACCTTAGGGTCATCTCGCCTTCCAAACCTCCCCCAACGCATCTCCACCAATAAAATCCAATTTCAGTTCAGCTTCATCTCAGTCTCATCACCGAGATATGAACAGGGGCAAACTCGCGCCCGAAGTCCAGAGAGCTCTGTTTGTCAAGAATCTAAGGTCAGTTCGCTCTCTCTCAGCGCTCTCGGCCTTTTTTGAGGCCATCTGGCCGCCTAGCGTGATGTTTGCCTTAGCATATCTTCCCCCTAACCGTTACGTGGCGGGCTATCGCCCAGCATAATCGGAGATGCTTGAGCACCAGACTGACTATGAAAACACACAGCTACAACGTCTCTTCAGAAGAACTCTTTGATCTCTTCGGCAAGTTCGGCCCCATTCGGTGCGTAGTCCCTCTCTACTTGCGATACTCAATAGAACCTTATCTGGATGAACGCAATCGAACTACGGTGAACTGACACGAAGGAACGCGTAGTCAAATCCGCCAAGGCATCGCCAACAACACCAAGGGCACCGCGTTTGTTGTCTATGAGGACGTGATGGATGCGAAAACTGCTTGCGACAAGCTCAACGGTTTCAACTTCCAGAACCGCTACCTTGTTGGTTAGTCTCTTTCTCTATTCTCGAGACTCGCAAAACTGATGATCCGTGTTTGGCGTAACTGTGTAGTATTATACCACCAGCCTGAGAAGATGGTCCGTGCAGAAGGAGACCTGCAGAAGCGCCAGGAGAACCTAGAAAAGCTGAAAAAGCAGCACGGAATAGATTAACATCTATCCCCTCCCGGGTTCGTTTGCGACTCTGGTTACCTCGATTTGCGAATTGCGAATCGTTTACTTTCTTTTCTGTTTATCAGTTCCTCTGGTGGTTTTCCTCGAAACTGGTTCAGCAACTTCAATTCAGTGGGCTCTTTTGGCGAAACAGGTGATATTACTGTGGAACGGGTTCATAGGATCGTGCGTCAGGATTGAGAGGGTTCGTTACGATAACTCGGTTTCGGAACGGTTCAAGGCGTTTTGATTATCTTTACTTTCTCTGACTTCAACCCTGTTGGTTTTGTTCGTCTTTTTGATATGCGGATTTCTCAGCTCTTCTCTTAGGCACGTTTTATGGCCATACAATGTCACAAGCCCTATCCTTGATGTGAGAACAGCAGGAGGGCAATGATTGCATCAATTTGACATCGGTATAGGAATTAGCACCATTAACTCTGATGAATGGGCTGATTGATATAGACACATGTATGCCCGCATTGGTGGCATTTTGGATATGCATGGGGCTGGAAGAACCATCTATCATCTGGCAGTTGATCCAAACCTGGCTGAAACATCCTCGAGTGCGAACGCACTCGGTAGTCCACTCCCTTCAACTACCCCCTCTTCCCGCCTCCTGTAAAACCTTCCCCACAACTGCGCTCCCTCCGGTCTCAAAAAACTTCGCTTTCCCCTCTACCGCAAGCACGAACCCACCCGTCGCAATCTTCACCAGTACCACTTCCTCTATTCGAAGTCCCATTGCATTCTCCAAATGTCCTCCTAGCGTCCTCAAGAACCCCTCTCTGCTCTTCTCCCCACCTGCCTCCCCCCGCCGCCAAAACTTCTCGACATCCTCCGCTGTAATAGTAACCGTAACCCGCTTCAAACCCTCTCCCTTCCCAGCAAACGTAAGCACCACATCGTTTCCCCCACCTCCCTGCGACGCAGCAATATACTCGTCTAAACACCGCCGCAGCAAGGTCTCCGGGAGCCCAAGTGGTAGTGGTAGTGTATCAAAATTTGTAGCCAAATAATCCAGGAGCTGTGAGCGCAGTGGTGAAGGGAGACGGGAAAGTAAGAGGGGTAGCCGCGTGAACTCCTCCTTCGTTGCCTCCCGTCCGTCACTCACCAGCAGCGCTGTGTAGGATACATTTTCGTACTTGACATCAATCTTTGTTCCAATCAAACTGTCGTTCTCCTCGTCCGCAAAGGAAGATAGTGGAGTCCAGATGCAGGATAGTAGCCGCCCCGCCCGCGACAGCTGTGCTTGCTCGGATTCCGTAGGCGGAAGTGCAATACCTCGGAGGTTCTCGCCGCGGAAGAGTTGAAGGAGCCGTTTTGCGTGGGGTTTTAATGCGGACGGGGTGAGCGCGGGGAATGAGAAGAGCGGCGGGAGCGCGTGTAAGGTGTAGGTTGTGTTGTAGATTGGATGGGGCGAAGGTGGGGGTGAAGGTGAGGACATTTGGTAATGTTGGACGTTGCTTTCTAGAAGGATGGTATTGCGCGCAATTTTCTGACGGATTTGTTAGGCAGCGTTGTGAATTGGGCTTGTATCGCTGGGCGGTGGTTAGAGTTAGGATGTGAGGATAGCGGAAGACGCGACAAAGTCGCGACGCACGAGAGGTCGATCATCATATTGATCCGCACAATTCTTCAAAGTATCTACAAGTACACATTATCTACATTTCCCTCTTATGCCCTAACTTCGAATAACCTCACCTTCCCTGCCTCATTCCCTACGGCCAACATTATTCCCCCGCCGTTTCCACCCCACTTCACTGCTGTCACCTTCCCGAGCGGCGTTGAAGACGTCGGCCAATTTTTGTAAATAGTGCAACTCGGTAAGTGGACCAGTCTGAGCGCATCCTTCTTAATCTTGCTGGCAATACAAAGAACTTGCCCATCCTTCGAGAATTCCAATGAGGTAATTTTAGTAACAATACTTTCCACTGTCTTCACCGGCTTCGGGTCTGTCGGGTTCCCTAGAGCACCGGGGCCCTTCCCACCGAAGGACACGCGCCGATCATAGATGTTCACTATTCCCGAGGCGCTGCCGACAGCAACAAAGCGAGCACCACGGACAGGAGAGTTGGAGATGCAGGAGATAGAGACGGCACCTTCGTCGCGCCAAATCGAGTTGAATGATTTGCTTGGAAGAAAGTATTCGTAGACTTCACCAACAGTATTGACAATGCTCAGGGTTTCTCCGTCAGGATGCCACGAGATATCGGCTACCCGTGCTTCCACATTTGCCGTTGCTACCCATTGGTTTGTGGTTGCGTCAAGGATCTGAACTGTGCCCTTGGAGCCGATGAATGAGATGTGCTTTCCGTCTGGAGAAAGATCGAAGCGCTCCATACTGCGCTGCACCTTCTCGTGTCCGTAAACTCTAGTAACACGCTCTACAGCTCCTGACTCAAGATTCCAAACATGATAGTATCGTCGACGGCCAGCCGCAACGATTTGTGCGCCCGAGGAGTGGATTAATGACGTCTGTAGAGCAGAGCCACGGATGTGGAGAGATGTAGCTATGGGGTTGGTTTTTCCGTCGATATGGTAGAGGCGGAGGGTCGAGTCAAGGCCTGAGGTGAGGAGAAGTGGGTGGGTGGGATGGAAGGAGAGGCATTGGATTGCGGATTTGGAAGTTGCAGCGGCGTTGGCATCTGTAAGCCGGGCGATGTCTATCACTTCTGGTCTGAGCCTGAGAGTTTTTTGTGAGGACCCTGACAATGTGAGGGGGGAGGAGGAGGCAAGCAGAGCTGATAGCGGTGCCGCTGAAAGGGTGGGAGTGTTATTATCATCATCGATTTCCATTTCTGAATCGGCCGAGGAGTTGGAAGATGCGGAAAGACGGCGACGCTTAGAGGAAGGCTTTTCCGGGAGCGCCCAGTTGGGTACTGGGTAGATGCGCTCAAATTGTCTCCGGAGACGACGGGCATATTCTTTTCCTGTAACGAAGTCATCTGCCTCCGTATCGCGGAGTTTTCGCATCCGCCCATGAGAGGCAAGGGAGATCATCATCTTCTCATCGTCGCTGTCTTCCCATGCTGGTGCTTCTTCGTCGTCAGCAGTTACTGCTACTGTCATCTCTACGTCATCGTCGCGGCGCACAAGAGCTTCATCAGGTCCCGCATCTATGAAGAATAGCTATGATGTGCATTAGCCACCGTCGGGATGACCAGGGGAAACATTGCGACCCACTTCATCATCCAGTAACGCTGCCATATTTCTTCCCTTCGCAGCATCATGGTCTCCGTGAACTCCTAGATCCTCAGCCTCATCCTCTGGCTCTGTTTCCTCCTCATACGCTCGCAAACCAGCTTTGAAGCCATCTAAGTCACCGAAAACGAGCTTTTCAAGCTCTTCTTCCTCTCGGTCTTTGGGAAGCGGGGGATCGTCCCTAGGGTTTAATGGTTGAATGTCGGCAGCGGCGAGGACGTTGTCAGTCGCTGCTGTTTGATTCTTCTTAGCTTTGGATTTGCGGGCCATTGAGATGGTTGAAAGTCGGAAAAGGCGGTGATGACGGTGGTGCGGTGGAGGGCCCAAAAGAATTCCAGAGTGAATCGAGAAAATTTAGAGTGCGGCTCTTCAATTGCCCACGAGTTCTCACTCGAGTTCTCACGTGTTTCACTTAACGCGAGTGGGTGTGGCTTGGCCCCGCGACCCGACGCGATTATTTGTTTCTCCCCTTTACCCCATAACCGTCACCATCTCCATCACTACCATCACCACCACCGCCTTACAAAATAGACAGATAGACCCAATTCCAATTTTTCTATTCCAATTCCTTCGAAGTTCGTCATGTCTTCACCCGCAAAACGGCGCACTACACGCCAATCTTCCGCACAACAATCCACTCCCCGCGCTTCTGCGAGAAACAATCCTGCAAGCACTCCACTTGTACCCCCTTCGCAGTCGTCGGTTCGAGGAACCTCTCCTCTATTTCCTGAAGGCCTCACATCATCGCCTGTTCCATCGTCAGATAGGGGTCGCCAGAGCTCGCCCGCCGGCCCAGTATCAACCCCATTGGCGTTCAATTCAGATGCCTTCAGAGGTATGTTTACTGTCTCGTGTTGGGGGAAAATAGCTTCTAACGTAATCTACAGACTCTTCGCCATTAAGATATGGATCTTCATCCCCTTCTAGGGATGCACGGACACCTAGGTCATCTGGATTGCCGGGCTCTAGTGCAAGTGCCCTGCGTTCAAGGTGTGTTCATACAACGCGACCGAACCTGCCGTTATCTTTGCTAAGAGTTTGACGCAGTCGTGGAACTGCAATAGCAGGCACTCCGGTGCGTTCGCGGCGAGGCGACCTCCAGTTTTCCGACCTGAGGTCTACACCTAGTCATCGCCGCCTCCTCTATGTAGACGAGTCGGGCGTACCGGTCGGCAATGCCGGAAGCGATGCGGCTGGTCTACTCTCTGATGCTCCAACCTATAGCGCCGGACCTACTTCTGAAGCTCACGATGGGCCTAAACGATTGATTTGGGGTACCAACGTTTCTGTCGAAGAATGCACCCAGAATTTCCGCAAGTTCCTTCACGAATTCAAGCGCAAGTACCGCATGCGCCAAGAAAACGAATTTATAGCTCCTGGACAGGGTGAAGAATTGGTGTACCAGGATATGATGAAGCAAATGCATGAATTGGGGACCACGACACTGAACCTGGATATGCAAAATCTAAAGGCTTTCCCGCCCACCAAGAAGTTTTACCACCAGTTGCATGCATATCCTCAGGAAATCATTCCAATTATGGATAATTGTCTCAAAGAGGAGATGTTGGAGTACTTGACCAACAACCCTGAAGAGTACGACAAATGTCTGGCCAAAGGCTACAAAGCAAGACCGTTCAATTGCGACAAGAGCATTAACATGCGAGACCTCGATCCTGCTGGTACGATCTCTATGTTTTAGGAAAGGAACACTACTTATGAGGCTGTGAAGATATCGACAAAATCATCTGTATCAAGGGACTCGTCATTCGTGTTTCGTCAATCATTCCAGACATGTCCAAAGGTGAAATAAGCACTAAGTTTCTCCACGATATGTTGTTCTGACATCATTTATGCAGCATTCTTCCGTTGCCATGTTTGCGGTCATACCGTGACCGTTGAGCTTGACCGTGGGAAAATCGCCGAACCCACTGAATGTCCTCGCCCGGTGTGCAAAACCGCCAATTCCATGCAGATAGTGCACAATCGCTCCGAATTCCAGGATAAGCAAGTGATCAAGCTCCAAGAGACTCCCGACAATGTCCCTGACGGACAGACACCCCACGCCGTCTCTCTCTGCTGCTACGATGAGCTCTGTGATGTTCCAAGGGCCGGAGATCGTATTGAAGTCACGGGAATCTTTAGATCTGTGCCCGTTCGGATCAATCCTCGTCAGCGTACAATTAAGTCTCTTTTCAAGACGTACGTTGATGTGCTGCATATTCAGAAGACCGACAAACGCCGCCTAGGGCAGGATACCTCCACGCTGGAGGCCGAAGTTGCAAACGCAGTCATGGCAGATGTCGATGAAGTCCGCAAGCTCACCGACGACGAAGTCACCAAGATAAAGGAGCTCGGTGGTCGTTACGACATCTACGAACTTCTGTCGCGTTCTCTAGCACCAAGTATCTACGAGCTTGACGACGTTAAGAAGGGTATTCTCCTCCAGCTCTTCGGCGGTACAAACAAGACTTTTGAAAAAGGTGGTGCACCGCGATACAGAGGTGATATCAACATCCTTCTCTGTGGTGACCCATCCACATCCAAATCTCAGCTCTTACAGTATGTCCACAAGATTGCACCTCGAGGCATCTACACGTCCGGTAAGGGTTCCTCCGCAGTCGGGTTGACTGCCTATGTTACCCGTGACCCGGAAACACGCCAGCTAGTTCTCGAATCTGGTGCCCTTGTCCTCTCTGACGGTGGTGTCTGCTGTATCGACGAATTCGACAAAATGAATGAATCGACTCGCTCCGTCTTGCACGAGGTGATGGAACAGCAAACCGTGTCGATCGCGAAGGCAGGAATCATCACAACGCTTAACGCTCGTACATCTATCCTGGCCTCTGCGAATCCTATCGGCTCGAAATACAACCCCAACCTCCCTGTTCCGCAGAATATTGATCTCCCACCTACCCTTCTCTCCCGTTTCGACCTAGTGTACCTCGTTCTCGACCGCGTCGATGAGGCCGTGGACCGGAAACTTGCCCGCCATCTGGTTGGCATGTATCTGGAAGACAGACCCGACCACGCTACCGACCGCGAAATCATTCCGGTGGAAACCCTCACCGCATACATCTCATATGCACGCCAGAACATTCACCCTAAACTCACTGCTGAAGCTGGCGAGGAGCTTGTCTCCGCCTATGTCGCCCTTCGCAAACTGGGCGAGGATGTTAGAGCCGCTGAACGCCGCATCACTGCTACCACCAGGCAGCTAGAGAGTATGATTCGTCTTGCCGAAGCCCACGCAAAGATGAGGTTGTCGGAGGAGGTGACAGTCGACGACGTCAAGGAAGCAGTCCGTCTCATCCGCTCCGCTATCAAGGAGTCTGCTACTGATCCTGTTACTGGACGGATTGATATGGATCTCCTTGCAGGCATTTCCGGCAGCGAGAGGAGGCGTAAGCAAGATCTCAAGAACGCAATTGTCAAGTTGCTGGATGAAGCTATGGGCAGCGGTGGAAGTATCAGATACGCGGAGTTGTTCAATAAGATCAAGGATCAGAGTAATGTCAATGTTGAGAATGCGGAGTTTGCGGAGGCGCTGAGGGCGGCAGAGGCGGACGGGAAGGTTAGGGTGCATGGAGATGGGGCAAGGAGGACGGTGAGAAGAATCACGGGTGTTGTTTAAATGTTGGCTGGAGGGATATGATAGTACCGTATTGCAGAAGTCATGAGATACGATGTTTGATACTAGATTCTATTGCTTTTTGTTTGATTTATTAGGATTGTGAATACTCGATGAGCTATGTGCCCCCCCCCCAAAAAAAAATAGGTTGAAATATGCTTCTTCCCTCCGTTGATCAACTAACGCGAGAATCCCTCGGGTTGTCTTCCTTCCTGTCCTTCATTACTAGGCGCCATAGCAGAGCCATCTCGTATGCCTCCTTCGCCGGCCTAAGTTTCTCCAACACCGTGATCAAGAAACGCCATGAATTCTTCAAATCTTATCCTGGCCCATCTGCCGAACTAACTCTACAAAAGCAGATTAGCCCGCGCACTTGACGATAAGAGCTAGAGGTAAGACAGTACCAAAGCTCCTGTACAGGCAACCTCACGCAGCCCGTCGTCATAGTACATATCCTATCCATGACGATGTAAATACGAGCTGCGACCAGCCGTCACTGCAGACTGGCGAACGTCAGCATGGGGTTCTAAGAACAACCGATCGGGACATACGCACCCGAGTGACTACTACAGCCCTGTAGGCGATGGGGGCGGCGCCGGTGGGGGAACAGGGGACGAGGGCTTCCCCGTTACTGAGCGCCGGTTGATGTGCGTGGCCATAGTGTGAAGCGGAGTCGGTCGGGTGCGAGGGGATAATGATGCGAGCTGAGACCTTGACTATAATATCGACGGGAGCTGGTGATATTTGCGACCTTTATACCCCACCAACCCCCTCCTTCCTCCCCCAGTTACGAGCACATACTGTACCCCTCCAACACATGGCAGATAAGAAAAAATTATAATCCAAACGCCTCGAGCAAAGCCAGGCAGCCGCACGGTCGTTGGTTCGAAAAAAGCACAGGGCAGCATCTGGGCTGATGCGATGCAATATTGACAGCGCATCGTATCTAACTGCGGAGGGGAGGAGAAAATTACAATGTATGGCTTCTGGAGGTTTCCATGCAGCCAGACAGCCCCGGATCGATCGCGGATGCAAGCAAAGCAAGATCGAAGACTAAGTAAGCTGCATCTGGAGTGATGAACTGGCAAGCAGCAACGGCGGATAGCTGGAAAACAAAAGGAAAGAAGGGAAGCGCTGGTGCCAAATTTTGCCCACGGTTTTTTTGCATGTGGGTTCTAATCACGGACAATGGGATGGGCAGAGACCACGGATGGATGAGATTCCCGTCCATAGCATATACTTACCATTTCCTTGGAGAGCTTCGCGGGGATAAAGTAGATGCCGTTGGGATATTGGGAATGTTTGATCCCCGCCCAATAAATATCTTCACAAGGCATCACGACAGAGCTGCATAGATACCCTGGGTAACACACGTCCAATACGCAAGGCACACACACATCCAAAATGCGGTTTTTTTGTAATCACATTGCGCATTGCGTCCGGCCGCCTGTGGCCGTCCTACCTTGTCCCGCACCCTCGGTTTGGGGGACTTGGCCCGACTGCAGTCTCCGCCGTCTGCTGCGTTTTCACTCACACTACTTTCTTCCAGCCCTGAGATGGCCTCCTTTATGATTGGAGCCGCGTGGTGGATGTTAGAGTATTGTGAAGCAGCTGGTTGATGATGGTGGGTAAGATGGAAAGTAATGGCTGCGCACGGCGGATAACATGGGTGGCACAGACCGTGTGGAAGTCGCCGGCTCATTGGCGGGGCGTCTATTAGCGATTTAGCGATAGTCCTCCTGTTTCGGGTGAAATGATCAACAGTAGGGCAACTGTGTGGCGCAGTGACTCCGCCATGGAGTTCGCACGTCAACACTGTATTGGATTGTCTTTCTCCCCGACAACCTCACAGCAACCATTGGTAAACGCCCAGTTCGAGACAACGGGGAAACTCGCCTGGAGACACCGTTTCGTGATGTCCTCGCTCGTATCTTCGCCTCCGGTCGGCCTCTTAGAGCAAACCGATCGCTGCTCTGCGATCACAACCTACTGATCATCATCTACCACGCCCTTGGCAGTACCTAATGTGGTACCACATATAGCAGGATGCAGGGGGCCTTTGAAATGTCTCCCCGAAAGCATGAAATACTGGTGGCCAGCCCAAAATGTACCTGATATCGGGGATGCTGTATCATGCAGCTCGCTACCACAACACCGACAGCTTCGGAACCTAAATTTACCTGGAAGCCTTGGTATTATGGGTGTGTTTTCAGTTCAGGCCATCACGCAATTCCTGCAAAACCCATTGCGCGTTAGAGACAGACAGTGACAGTGACACTCTTGCTGTCAGTTCTGCATTCTTAAGTACCTCAGACATGGCTGGTTTCTGAAACATTCTGCCGATCAGCTAGGCCAGCCACCCCCCGCCGAATCTTGGTCATTCAATCAGATCCATAGACCAGGTTTCGAACGTAAAAACATGATGGCTCCTCGTACCGACGTAGGTAGATTTTGCCACTGTTGGTTTTCTGTACCACCAAATCAACCACTTAATAGGGAAATTTTCACGGGGGTTCGCATTACGGGAATATTTTAAGCTTAAACATTGTGTTGATTGGTCCCGTGTATCGTATCATCTGCAGGTACCCATCTGCCAACCAATATTATTTCCGAGGCGGGGACTCAGCCCTAGAGGCTGGAACTCAGGAACACATCTTGACTTGTACTTGACAAACTGGGCTAATTTCCGGAGCGACTCGGTCGTGAATCATGATGCCGCCATTCAATGGATAGCCTTCGTATAAATGGCCCATCCATTCCCCCCAACTTGGAAGAATCCTCACCAGTCGGCTCGAATCCCACACACTCTTTACACTCCCCGGATTCTTATCACGAAGCGTCACTCGGTAGCCATGTTCCGCCAGACCCCACTGCTCCTCCTACTCTTCCTCCTCTCCTTCCTATCCACAATCTCCGCATTACCATCCCAACTCGTCCGCCGCGGCACAAACGGAAAAGCAAGTTTCTACAACCAAGCCGGAGCCGTAGGCGCATGCGGGAAAGCACACAGCGATGGCGACTACATCGTCGCCTTATCACCGGTCCATTTCGCGGGGAAGAATCCGTGCGGGAAAAGAGTGAAGGTGTATGCGCGCAGCGGCTCGGGGCGGGGGAGGGTGGTGTACGTGACCGTGGCGGATAAGTGTATGGGGTGCGATGAGAACCATCTCGATCTTGCCGTGGCACCGTTTGAGTACCTGGCAAAGAACGATGGGCAGGCGGTGGGGATTATACAGGTTGCTTGGGCGTTTAAGTAAAGGGTTTGGGTTTGATTTGGGGAATAGATGGAGGTTGTATATATTGGCGTTTTTGGATGAAAATGAGGGCTGGCTGGCTGGCTGGCTGGCTGGCTGGGATGGTTTATGAATTATATCTTACGCCCGTCATACGAGCTGGTACTTACTGTGTCTGCTGAGGGAATGTGGTCTGGCTGTGAGCAATGCGTCTAACTCTACTTCTAGTCTCGATCAGACGCCTTTTCCCCCCGCTGCGAGGTGACAGTCTGATCAAGACTACCGGTACTTTGCTTCGGACCTCTAGTTGTCGACACATTACCTAGGTAAGTAGGTAGTGCCGCCCTGCCTCCTCCCTCTTAACTTTCCCCACCATCACCGTCTCCATCAAGTTATCTCCCCCATTCCTCATTTCTATTGCTTCTATTCAGTACTTCTTCATTCTAGTTCCTAATATGGACGTCGTCACTTGTTTCACTTCGGCTCGGACTTGTTGCTGCGTACGGCTGGTTGCTAATCTGGCGGGGCCGTAGTAAGACACCCAGTTGCTACACAACAACGGCAAATTTTCACATCTGCGAAAAGTTGGGTGATAAAAACTTCACCAAAGTGATGGAACCCGACCATCCAACGCAACTCTTGCTATTCCGGCTCTTCCATTACCGACGGCCCTTCCCGTTGCAACGTAATCCTCTAGACGCTTTCCGCTGTGTTTCTCAGCCCCAAGCCCTCCTCCGCTTTCGAAAACCTCATCTGAGCTGCACGATATGACCTCCAAGACTACATGACGCATTTTGCCCCGGATTGACTTCTCACTACATGTGGCGAGTTAGGTAAACGCCATATCACAACATTTCTTGATCAAGAGTCGGGGTGATTGTGGATACTTCGCTTGCTGGGGCCGGGCAGCAATCATCTGCATCAGCGAGGGATTCCCGGTGACACTGGAGAGAGATTCCCGGGACCCCTCCATGAACTGACCACAGAGTTTGCCAATAGATATTACCACAAATAGGCCTACCGGATTTTACCATATCAAATACTCAACATTGAAGAGCCCGAAAGAACGGAAGCTTTTGACTTCCCAACAGCAAGGAGCTTCTATCCCACCGACTACATCTGGAACTGGGTAACCCCGGCATATCAATGGCCCGAATCGGATTTGGATAATCGTTTTGTCGCGTCCCCTCGGGTTTCGCTACGATCTACAGGAAGCCGCATTGTGGAAATGGACTGGTCATCGGTTCGATACCACGACTGTGGATGGTCTATCGAAAGGTGGTAGCATTGGTGGTGGGGAGCAGGAGGAATCGGGAATTGCTGCTGGCGAGTGGAAGGACATTAGTGAGGACATCGCGAAGGAGATGAGTAAGGTCGGTTAGAGTTGGCTTTGAGTTCTGGTTCTGGAGTTTTCTGCGGCCTTTCTGCGATTGGAGCGATCGCTAGTACTGCTGCGTGTGGATCAAGAATGCGAGTCTTGTTTACTGGATGTTGATTGGTACGGGAAGTTTCTTTTATGACATGAAAATTGGGCGTGGTCAAAACAATCCTCGAGGTTGGATGGGGTTTTGATAGGCGGGCGCCTAAACACCTATGGCGGCTATAACCTCAGAGCTATCCGACGGAGAGATGCTCCTCTTCCCGTTTGGTCGAACTAGAATTCCATAAAGCTCCATTCAGAACTATATCTATTCTGTTATATAGGTTAGTAGTTTGGTTTCCTCCATCGTACGACTTCAAGGTCGATGTGTATCAACTCTTGGATCTACCAGTTCCACCATAACCTGGTGACCTGTTTCCACGCGTGCTAGACGGTGATCAGCCTATACCGGGTTTTCTGCCTTTAAGAATTGGGAACCGACGTCTAATGGGCGGGTTAGGGTTGACTGTTCCAGTTCAACGAACAAACGGGGTAAATAGACCCGCGAGAGATGAGAATAGGAAGCCGAACAAATAATGTGTGGGATTTTTATGGAAATATTCCTCGGTACCTCTTTTAGTTACCTACTCGTACAGATGCTGGAAAGAAAGACCCATGTAACATAGCCGCGGTCTAGGTAGCAGAATCAGTTGGGCGACAACGAGCAGGGGGGATCCGGTTGTTCGGACGGAATCTTACCCCAGTTAAATTGAATTCAACCGGTCCCAACCTCAATCAAAACTCAAACAACAAACAAAGCATAATAAACCACAGCCAGCAGTGGCAGCGCCTCCCCACTTTCTTCCAATAATCTCGAAAGGACGCCATGGCTCTCTTAATCCGTACTCCGCACATGGGCTACGCGCAAGAAGGTTTACTGCCGTTCGTAATGGTCGCGTTGATGGTTATTGTGGTGGTGGCGATAGTGTTGGTGGTGGTATACCGGAAGATGGAGGCGGGGAGGAGGCGGAAGGAGCTGAGGCGGGAGGCGGAGAGGATGAGGGATGCGGCGGAGGCAATGCCGTTTTGTGGTGGTGTTTAGGGGGGGGGGTTTGGAGTTGATTTTGAAGTGAAGGTGGGTAGAGTTGGGAATTGTTTGGTGGAGGACCTGGGGTGACGATAAACGAAGATAGATGGGAGGGCAGATGGTCATAGCTATCGAGGATCTTACTGCTTTGATCCGGGGAACATTTGCGAGTGATGGGTCGAATGTCAACTCCGAAAGCGCTGTAAGAGGGTATCATTAACTATCACAACGCCACTTCCGCTGGCCGCTTGGATGAACCCCAATAGTTAATGCCCTACCAAAAATCCACATGTATGTACAAAGATTATATGCCTCCAAACCGTCATCAATGGCTACACCCGCCCTCGCTCTCTTCCCCCTCGTCCTCGCTCTCTGTCTCTACCTTCTTCTTACCTCTCTTCCCCGGTGTCTTTTTCCCTCCCTTCCCCGGCGTCTTCTTCCCCTTCGCCTCCTTCGCCTTCTTAACCCTTTCCACCACTCCACTCACCCGATCCCTCTCCTCCCTCCCCTTCTCCTGCAGCTCCTCCGCCATCTTCAAAAACCTCTCCTCACCCCCCTTCAACCCCACTAATCCCTCCAAAAGCTTAATCTCCCCCGCCCACACCCCCGGATCCTCTCCCGTCGGTGTCTCCAAAATCATTGGCAGCCCCTCCAGGCTCGCATCATTCATAATGACCCTAAACGCCTCGAGGCCCAAGTATCCCAATCCAATATTCTGGTGCAAATCCTTCTTGGACGCAAGCGGGCCCTTGGAATCGTTAAGATGTATGGCGCAGAGATATTCCCGGCCAACAATCTCGTCAAAGTCCTGCATCACTTGCGCATAAGACGCTTCGGTGCGGATATCGTGGCCTGCGGCGAAGAGATGGCAGGTATCCAGACACACGCCGACGCGCGACTTTTCCTCGACCCCGGCGATGATGTCGCGCAGGTCCTCAAAACTCGACCCAACCACGTTCCCGCTGCCAACCATGTTCTCGACCACAGTCTTGACGAACGAAGTCACCTTATGCGCCCTATTCAGCGCTGCAGAAATCCGCGCCAGCGCCTCCGCGCGTGGCTCACCGAGCGTCGATCCAGGGTGGAAGTTGTACAGTCCGATTCCGAGGGACTCGCACCGGCGCAGGTCGTCGACGAAGCAGTCGTAGGCTTGCGTCTGTTTTTCGGCGGAGGGTGTGGCGAGGTTGATGAGGTAGCTTCCGTGCGGGAGGATCTGCGTGCGGGGGTTGTAGGCGTGCTCGGTGCAGAGGCGGCGGAAGGCGGCGGTGTCGGAGGCGGAGAGAGGAGAGGAGGTCCATCGTCGCTGGTTCTTGAGGAAGAGCGCCAGCGAGTTGGCGCCGATCTGTGCTGCGTTCGTGATAGAGTTTTGGACACCTTTGGCCATGCTCACGTGTGCGCCGATGAGCATTTTTGAGGCGAGAGTGCGCGCGACGGCGGCGGCGGCCATTGCGGGGAGCTTCGGTTGTTTCTTGGTGGAGGTGGAGGTGGTTTTGCGTTTTTTAGATATTGTAGCAGCTGCAACTACGGTTTTTTCTTCGTCGGCCGCGCCTTCGAAGTCGGAGTCGACGGGTGCTTGTTTGCGTTTCCGCACTTTTGTCTTTGTCGTGCTAACGATGACCTCATCTTCTTCTTCCTCCGCCTCCTCTTCCTCTTCCTCTTCCTTGTAGACTACCGCTTTCCTCCTCCTGGTCGTGGTTTTAGTGCTAACGGTGATACGCTGGGAATCATCCAGCATGGCGAGCGTTTGCGTGTTGAAAGCATCAATGCTGTCGGTCGGTGGTGGCGAAGATAGCGCGGAAGAAACGTCCGACATTTTGGTGCTGGCCGGAGCTGTAAAGTACGATGGATGGGCAGCTTAAAGGATGTCGCGTTAACGACAGCACGTGGAGGAGGCGCTAAAATTATATGGTGGATCACTCGAATTTCGAAAGTCGTTGGTGGACCCAGCTTGCGACTGCTTCAGCAGCTGTGTATCAACTTGCTCGACGGTTCTAGACTGAATACCAGGGCATACTGGTGAGCTTCAGATAGGGCAGAGGCAGAGAGTACCAGTAGTTCATCATTGGATTGTTGCATTGCGCCCGCCACCCCCGCCATCATCCCCATCACCCTCTATATCACCATCAAATGCAAAACCACACAAACTCCTAATAATAAAGAAAGCAAAGATCAGGTAGAGGCAGGACAGAGAAGATGGCTGGTAAAAGGAACAAAAATAGACATCTAACCGCAAACCCAAATCCCCAATTTTTCTCTAAAGAAGTCATCCCAATCCCAGGAACATCAAACGAAAAAAAGAAATAACATTAAGACACCGAGTTACCATCAGAGATAATCCATATGGGGCATAATTGTATCATTGTCTGGGTCCCGTATGTCATGTAACCTTCCTCACAACCACACTCGCTGCCTTCCCCAGTCGATTCATAACTGCTAACCCTTCGTCTGTCTCGTCGATGCCCTCAACATGTATAACATCGACGCCCTTCTCATCAAGGTCTCTGAGCACCGCAAAAAGTCTGCGTCCAATATCTTTCCCATCGCTCCCTAGACTCTCCTCAAAGATCTCAATCTGCTTCTGATCCCCATCGCCAGATTGCATGCATTTCCTGAGCTCCTCTTCGGCAAACCCCTTCTTCCAAGTTCTCGTGCGCACAATTCCCACTCTCCACAAGTACTTCGCTGAGAGCATGAGGTCACGTCCTGAGGGTGGGTTGGCTCCAACGTCGTAAAGGACTACGCCAGCACGCGGTGAGTAGTGCTTGTACTTCATTCCCGGGGCTCGAGGTATTTCTCCTTCTTCTGCGTCCCGCTTAGCCACAATCACGTCCTTCCACACACACCCACAAGCCCTGATCTCTTCGGCACTAATCCCACCGGGCCGTAGCACAGCTGGTGGGTAGTGTAGACCGTCGACAACCGTTGATTCCAGCCCCACATTTGCTGAACCGCCGTCGATGATCAATGGGATCTTCCCGTGCAGATCAGTGTACACGTGTTTTGCTTTTGTTGGGGATGGCTTTCCACTAGCATTAGCGGATGGGGCGGCCAACGGCAGACCGGAGATTGCCGAGAGGGCAAGCGCGATAGGATGGCCGGGCATGCGCGCGGCAAACGTTGTCTGGATAGAGGTGACATTTGGACTCAGCGGACTCGGGGTCGGTAACGGGAGTAATATGGTAAGCGGGCCTGGCCAGAATTTCTCAATCAGCGGTAGATAGACTTTTGGTATAGTTTCCTCCTCGACCAGGTCTTCTTCAGGTGCCGAAGCAAGCGTTGGTAACCGTGCGGCAGAGAAAGGTCTCGGCAGGAGTGTGCGGAGTTGTTTCAAAGACGAAATGTGGACAATGAGCGGGTTGTCTGCCGGCCGAGACTTTGCTGCATAGATCGACCGTACTGCGGCCGTACACGTTGCGTCCGCACCCAAGCCGTAAACGGTTTCGGTCGGAAATGCCACGCACTGTCCGTCTAGTAGTAGTTCTGCGGCGGATTCGAGGGCTAATCGTGTCTCTTCTGACGAAACAGTGAGTATGGGATTCTCGTAAGGATGGACTCCAGGTTGGGTGTTGGACGGAGGTCTGAAGGAGATGGAGTTGGAATCGACGGCTTCTATAGTTGTTTGTACTGTTCGTCGGTAGGGTGGGGTAGCTGTAGATGGAGGCGGCGAAGTGTCGGAATTGCTGTGACATCCGTTTCGAAGTTCGAGATTTGGACTGATCTCTCCACTACTCGGTACGGACTCCTCCAGCCGGGCCTGGAATACACCGTTCATGACTGAGGACGACACTGTACCCCTCGTGGGGTTTGGTTGTAAAATGCTGGGGCAATGGTGGGAGCGATGAGCGAGTCGACTCTCGTACGTTGTGACAAGGGAACAAATTTTGCTTGCTCGGAGAAGAGGGGTTGAGGCACGCTTAACGAGCGACAGCGTGGAAAAATTGCTACCCCAAAAGGTAGATAGGTAACGGAAGCGGAAATCCGACGATGCCAAATCGGCGGAGATGGCTGTCGTGTGATATTACAGAAACTGGCGCAAGGAGGCGGCGGTTGATGAGGGGCGGGGAGGGGTAGCAAACTGCCGGGGGAATCAACGTAGTAGCAGCAGAACCACGCCAGCGGTCAAGCAGATTGTCGATTCGAATCGACGAGAATCTGCGAGGGTGAGGAAAAGAGACCACTAAGACTTGAAACAATGCAAAGACACGCCAAAGTCACACCTTGCAAGCAATTCTCCGCCTGGCCACCCCGTAGCTAAGCGCGAGCCCTGCGAGTCATAAATTTTGTGCGAATCATGGTCCCCACCACAGTACTGAATCACATGCCGCTCCTTGATCAAAGCTCACGTCTGAAGTTATGAGTACTACTTGGTACACTGAAACGAGCAACCAGCAGCTGCAACAAGTACAGCGAAAGCAAAGCGCATCGAACGAGAAACCATCGAATGCAACAAAATCAAATCACTTCCACCAAGAAAACCAAAAGAAGCCAACCAAAACCGCTGCCTAGTGTACATTTTTTACCAAATGCGCTCTCCCTTGCTACGCATGTCACGGAATTCGCTCGTATAATCGCCAATTAACAGGATATACGGGGTATTATATAGCAGTCGGAATCTCCCCAATCCTTCCCTCCTTCCTCGAGGTGATAATAACAAGCATAAACGATAATATCCCGCCCAAAACAGAACGCCTCTAACTCCAGTCCATCCCAAGATCAGCCGAGAGTAGATTTCAGGCGGTTCTACCGGTCCCCACAACGACATTCCTTGTTCGGCCGGCTTCCCTTTCCGCCTCGCGTTGTTGCTCTTCCTCTTCAGCCACTTGTTGTTCATCCTTCTCTTCGGCCCAAGCACCCCACAGTGCCTTCTTCTGCTGGATCTCAATCTGCCCGAATCCTTCGTCTTGCTTGACTTTGACTGCGTCTTTTGTTGCCAAGACCAGTATTTCAAAGAACATCTTTGTCGCATCTATCTTGGTTGTTGTCTTGGGGGGAAGAAGCTCCTGGAATTTTACCAGAGGCTTGTTGTTGGGCTCAGAGAACTGCTCCCGGAGAACGTGTACGGCATGTCGTGTCTCGCGGGAGACGGGCTGGGGCGGTGGGGGCACGAATTCTGGCTCAGGCATCGGCTCACCCATCTCAGCCATTTCTTCGGCAGTAATATCACCTTGGGGCACGATGTCAGGTTGTGGAGAAGTAGAACCTGGATGTATATTAGAAATGAGTGACATAGCCAGAGATTATTGGATCATACCTTCACGGGCTGGTGGTATAGTATAATCACCTTCATCACCACCAAACTGTAGGATCGAATCATCAGCAGGAAACTCCATCACTTCTTCCCTAGATTTCTCTAGCTCCAATTCGGGTTCGGGGACTTCAAGTTGAGGTTCTTCTTCCTCCTCAATTTCCAGTCTAGCCTGCTTCGGTGGGCTGGGTCTCTTTGCCCCCTCTTCTTCCCCTTGCTCCTCTCCAGCGTCACGCTTGCGCTTCAGATCTGCCATGCGCTTAACAAAATCAGGCGCAAGCAAGTTCGCCAATTCGGGGGCGATATTCTTGGGGTAGAAAACTGAGCGAGCGAGGCCACCAGTCTTTGTCAGGCTCATGAGAGCAAGAACAGTAGGGTCACGGGGCAAAAAGCTGGGTTCCTGTAGGATACGACTTCGATCGGCTTGCTGTGCTTTAATAACTTTGGCCTTGATCTCGGTAATCGGATCAATTACAACCTTACGTTTGCGAGACGCATGTTGACGCGCATGTACGGCCTCGATATCCTCGCTGGGCAGTCGCATTGAGTCTTCTTCAACCTGGAAAGTGACATCTCCGGGTTGTTCAACTTCGGCAGTCAATTGACGCTCCACGCTGCTGTGTACTGAAGAAAGCGGCGACTCGGAGCGATCGCGAGCAGGAAGTCCCTGTAGAGCAGGAGCAGGAGTAACTACCAAAGCTGGAGCTTCAGGTACTGGGGTTGCCTCCTTAGGCTGTTGTATCGTAGTATCCCCTTCGAAATCAATGTCCATACCCCTGCCGAACCCGATGTTTTCGTCGTCGAGACCAAGATCAAGGTCATCTTCAAACCCAAGTCCAGGAGGCACGGACTCGCGAGCCTTGGGAGTTTCAAGTCCAATATCTAAAGACATCCGAGATTCATCAAAGAGGTCCTCCCCAATGTCTCGTCCAATAGGTGCATCTCTGCCAATTTCCATCGAGTCCGAGCCAGCGATGAGATCTTCAAGACCACCAATTGTCATGTCGCGATCTTCACCAATGTCAATATCCAATATGTCGTCCTCCAATTGCAAGTCATCGTCACGATCAAAACCACGTGGTTGTTCCATTGAACTCATGAAAGAGTCGTGGTCTAGGGTAATATCCGCGTTTCTACGCTGGTGACCCGGCTGAAGTGGCAAATCGCCCAAATCACCAAGGTCAAGAGTAGGGTCGGGAAGAAGTAAATCGAGTTCAGTAATTTTGTCCGAGAGTGTCAGTTGAGCGGTGGTATGCGATATGGCACCTGCCGGAAGATCAACGTTTCCTGGGCGAAAGGCCTGGGGACAATATCAGTCAAAGGCACTCGCCTCGAGAAAGAAATTGACCAACCATCTTAATTTTCATCAAAGCCTCATTACAGTCTTCCAAAAGATAACGCGCTTTGCGTGAGTAGATTCTCACGACACCAAGGAGTAACTGCCCGCTCAACCGGAGAGCCATCGGTGCCTGGTCTTGACCAACGATCGCACCAACCGAAGTCTCGATATTCGACTGGAGAATGTGGGTTTTCGAGAGCTTCCGTTCGAGATTGGCACTAAGCCACACTCGAGCCAGTGGCCCAGTCTTTGACAGAAGGGTCTCGGAGTAGAACATGGTTGCGCTCTCACGACCGACGCGTCAGTAGTAGTGGCGAGCTGAGCCGAAACGGACGCAGCAAATATTGCGCGATAAACGATGGTTGATGGTGAAGGCGGAGGTGGGTGGTGGTTAATGTTGACAATAGTGGCGGGGATGGGAAGCGCGTTGTTTTTGTGGATGATGATGGCTGCAGGTCAAAGTCGGAGGACGATGGAAAGTGGTGGGTGATGCTGATCGTGCTTGTCTCATTCACACCTTGTCGGATCGATTTCGAGTAACCTACCAACAGAAACAGGATATCGTGATGATAGTTGAAGGCGAATAAACGATCTCTCGGAAGTGGGGACGTAGTGGAAGCGCCCGTTGAACAAAGTAAATTGGGAGGTTGGGAACCGCTGCATGACTCGATGACCGCGTTGCCAGGTAGTGCAGTTATCAGATTACGATTATCTTGATCAGATTGATCAGATACGAATTTCAGATTCCCGGTAAGCTCAGCCGCTACTCTTAACTTCTTGAAGACAAGTTGTCCTTGCTGAGCTACTCTTCGACTCCACAACTCCACAAACCAAAAGAACCCCCTATACTCCAGATCGTTCACCATTCGTCCTCTCTTCCAATCTGAGTATTACTATACATATCATATCGTATTGTGGCTGTCAACCATCCCTAAACTCCTCCTTCAACTCCACCTTGTACACTCTGCAGTAGAGAACCGTCCTACCTCCCCTCAATGTTCTAGTGACTAATCGCAGCTATCTCCCTCTCCTTTTATTTCCTTTTCTGCTAGTCTATCATTCGGCACCTTTCTCGCCGCCCCTTGCTGCCTGCGCATTCTTCGGTCCCTTGTTTGCTGGCAAATCTCCCGTTTTTTTGGCGCACCGGTAAACCTATTTACGTTATGTCCCGAGTTCATACTCCCCTTGGAACACCCCTACGCAACATCACCTCTCCCTTTACCCCAGCGTCCTCGACCAGCTCCTACAGCAGTTCGCACGTTGCCGCTGTATGAACTTCGAATCTCTTCCCCAAATGAATTCCTACTTACGGAGTACGCACAAGTCGCAGCCTCCCTCCGCCGTCTACGCTACACTATCTATCGATGAAACCGCCTCGAGACTAGAAACGAGCTTGACCCACGGTTTATCGTCGTCTCGTGATGCACAAGACAGACGTGCGATTCACGGCCCCAATGAGCTTCCTCATGCGGAGCAGGACTCGATATACGTGCGGTTCTTCAAGCAATTTGTTGAATCGCCCCTTATATTGCTATTACTCGGCAGCTCGGTGATCTCGTTCTTGATGAAAAACTATGACGACGCCATAAGCATAGCAATTGCTGTACTTATTGTTGTTACGGTGGGATTTGTGCAGGAATATAGGTCAGAGAAGAGTTTGGAAGCACTGAATAAATTGGTACCACACTATGCGCATCTGCTACGGGGACCACCAGCGGCGGGCGAGATTGCGGCTGGAGGTACTCCGCACTCTCATGTTGTTCCGGCAGGGCAGCTGGTACCAGGTGACCTTGTCACATTCGCTACTGGTGACCGGATTCCGGCGGATATACGGATAACTCACGGTGCCGAACTGGAAATCGACGAATCCAACCTCACCGGAGAATCAGAGCCGGTCCGCAAGACTACCGATGCCGTCGCACTTCAGTCTGCAAATCCTACACTTGGAGAAATTCCAGTGTCGGAGCGTAGTTGCATTGCTTTCATGGGAACTCTTGTACGAAGTGGACATGGCCGAGGAATCGTTATAGCGACAGGACAGAAGACGGAGTTTGGGTCAATTTCCGCAATGTTATCAGAAATATCCACTCCAAGGACGCCTCTACAAAGCTCAATGGATAAACTAGGAAAGGACTTGAGTTATGCCAGTTTTGGAGTTATTGGATTGATTGTTTTGCTAGGGTTATGGCAAGGGCGGGAGTGGTTGGACATGTTTCAGATTGCAGTATCGTTGGCCGTTGCAGCTATTCCTGAAGGTCTACCGATCATTGTCACAGTAACACTAGCCTTAGGAGTGCTGAGAATGGTTAAACGAGGAGGAATCGTGAGGAAATTACCGAGTGTGGAGACTTTGGGCTGTGTTTCTGTCGTCTGCAGCGACAAGACTGGCACACTCACAATGAACCACATGACCGTCACCAAGCTGTGGGCTGTTGATTTTCCCAGCCCGCTTGAACTATTGGCACTTACTTCCAGCCCTCCGGACCAAGCTGTACGAGCTATTATACGGACTGGAAATATGTGTAATAACGCTAGACTGTCTAGTTCGGGTGCTTCAGCTTCAGCCGCCGCCTTAGGTATCAACGAGGACCCTTCGAGCAACAATTCTCGCTTTGTCGGACAACCTACAGACGTTGCATTGTTGGATATGATGGATGCATTCCAGGAAAACGATGTGCGTGATCACTTCCATCGGATAACCGAAACCCCGTTTTCTTCGGCGAAGAAGTGGATGGGTGTAGTGGCAAGCGATAATTCCACGGATGGCACTCTTGCTTCCGTATACATTAAGGGTGCCCTGGAGCAAGTTCTTTCTAAATGCGACACCTATCTCACAAAAGATGGTCGAGAGATCGTACTAGATAATGCGCAGCAGAAGGTTGCCGTTGCGGCAGCGGAATCAATGGCAGAAGAAGGTCTCAGGGTCTTGGGATTCGCAAAGGGAACCACCACAATAACTAGCAAGAACGGAACAAACAATGATAAAGCTTATACAGGGTTGACCTTTGTTGGAGCAGTTGGAATGTATGATCCGCCACGGCCTGGAGTCGAAGAAGCTATCCGTCGTCTCATACGTGGAAGCGTCAAAGTCATGATGATAACTGGTGACTCCGAGATTACTGCCACAGCAATAGCTCGCAAGCTCGGAATGCCACTCCTTCCAGTTGGTCATGGTGCTCATAGCATGGTTAAGCCTGTACTTAGAGGAGAAGACATTGACGCGATGACCGACTCACAACTCCGACAAGCCATCTTGACGACCAGTATATTTGCACGCACCAATCCTGAACACAAAATGAGACTTGTCCGCGCTCTGCAGGCAAACAAGGCAGTTGTGGCAATGACTGGAGACGGCGTCAACGATGCTCCTGCGCTCAAGATGGCGGATATCGGTATTGCGATGGGTATAATGGGAACTGATGTGGCGAAGGAGGCATCAGATATGATCTTGAGCAACGACAGCTTTTCGACGATATTAGCCGCAATTGAGGAAGGGAAAGGGATTTTCTACAACATTCAAAATTTCCTGACCTTCCAGCTGAGCACTAGCGTTGCCGCCCTCAGCTTGGTCCTTCTGAGTACGTTCTTTGGCCTTAAGAACCCATTGAACCCAATGCAAATATTGTGGATTAGTATGCTTCCCCTGCCCTGCAAAGCCAGATCGGAGACTAACCAGTAATAGACATTCTGATGGACGGTCCTCCCGCACAATCTCTCGGCGTCGAACCAGTAGATCCAATTGTCATGACCCGTCCTCCTCGATTACGTGATGCACAAATCCTCACTCGTTCAGTGATACGGAGAATCCTCACTTCCGCCGCTATCATTGTCGTCGGCACCATGTTTGTCTACGTGAAGGAGATGGCAGCCGATGGCATCGTCACAGCAAGGGATACCACAATGACATTCACCTGCTTTGTCTTCTTTGACATGTTCAACGCTCTTGCCTGTCGGTCGGAAGGAAAATCGGTGCTGAAAGGAGAGGTGAAGTTATTAGGGAATAAAATGTTCAACATTGCCGTTGCCCTGAGCTTACTAGGGCAGATGGCGGTGATCTATCTTCCCGGTCTCCAGGGTGTTTTTCAAACGGAGGCGCTGAGTGTCTGGGATCTGTTTATGCTAATGTGTCTTACTAGCAGCGTGTTTTTAGCCGACGAGGCAAGGAAGCTTGTGAACAAGGGCAGAGAGTGGCATGGAGGGTATAGTTCGCATGTATGATGTTTTTTTTTCTCTTTTTTTTTTCTTTGGGCTTTACTCTAGATAGGGTGTTTTCATATGGAGGTTCGGGAGGTTCGGGAGGTTCGGGCCGAGATAAGAACGGCGGGTGGGGTGTTGATGTATTTTTGTGGTGTTCGTCTGCTCTTGCTGTTATTTTAGCTAAGTACCCAACAGCATGAGTGCCACTTTCTTTATAGAGTGCTCTTCTTTCTGTATATGTTTCGGTGGATTGTGGGAATAGATCGTGTCCGAAATCAAGGCTTTTCTTCGGTGATGGTAGGGTTGCATAAACAAAAGGGAGGTGTGGATGTACAAGTACGGGAATCGGGGAATAGACGGGGTTAACTGAAAGGGCTCGTAAGCTGAGTGATCGTGTTCGTGGGTATTCCTCGTTCTCGCCATAGTGGGTGCCGCACGAGTGAGATCTTGTGGCAGCAATTCAACAGCCACTTACCATCCAACCACCAGCAACAGGTGGCAGCAGCTACGATAGTGAACTAATGTACCCCGCCACCAGGTCCAGCGCATCCATCCGTCTTGCATCTTCCACTTAATAAGTCGAATAAATGACCACTATGCATATATATGCAAGACACAAGACCGGTGCAACAGGCAGCCACGTCGCACTACTAAACACGTCAACCCAGAACCGCGTAAAAAACATTAGGAGCATTATATAACCCCATGTCCACGCTTCCCGTGAAAAACGATAAGAGTTTCTCCCACAAAACGCAAAGTCGATATTCAAACCAAACAAAAACAAAGCAAATATGGAGTTAGTTCCTCCTTCCCCTTCTCCTTTGACCTGGCCGTTCTCCCTCCTAACAGCGCACCGAAGAGTCTCTCCACCCCGCGTTACCCCGCCGAGCTCCTATTACCACGGTAGCCCCCCAGAATCATCATCATCGCCCGCACCAAAACCCTCGGCATCCCGTTCCTCGTCTCGCTCCCGAGTATCAGTTCTAGCGACATCAACCAGCACGGCACCAGAGCTACACGTAAAACTCTCGCTCCCAAGAGCACGCTACGAAAAGTCCTCCTCCCCAGGACTACGTCTAAAACTCACCGCAAAACTTGCGCCCCACATCGATCGTCCCGTCTCCTTCCACCGCCGCGGTACAATCTTTGACGAGCTGTGTCCGCTGCTTGGGCGCGGCGGGTTCTGGGGTATTGCCGATGCTGCTAGGAGGCCGGTTAGGACTGTGGGAGCGGCCACGGAGACGGAGGTGAGGAGGGTGTGTACCCGCGCCCATGATAATGAGGAGGGGTTTTTGGAGTTTGGGGATAAGTATGTATCCTCTCCCAGAGGCGTGGTGGTGGTGAAGCTGATGTGAATAGTTTTGTGACCCTATATCCTGGCCAGGATTTAGTGTGTGAGAAGTTGCTGCCGGCGAAGGACCTCGAGGTGTTGGTTCCCGGCGAGTCGTATACGGTGTACTCACGGCCGGACCGGGAGAAGAAGCGGCCAGTGAAGGTGGCGAAGTGTAAATGGGGCACGAGAGAGGAGCTGGCCGAGAGTACGTTTTGGTGTGGAGAGGCTAGCGGCGAGGGGTGGACAAAGGTTGATGTTAGCCATATCGTGCGGGACCGCGAGTGGACCGAGATGGTTGTGCTCGTGGGGAATTCGGTCAGGTTTCATGTGGTGTAAGCTTTGTTTTTGAAGATTGGGTTTCTCGTTTGGGGCGTTGCTTCTGGTTATTGCGAAAAGTGTGGGTTTCCTATAGATGCTCACGATTCGATCGATGTATTTCTTGCGCTAGACAGCATGTGCGGTGGCGTATGCAGTTCTATGAAGCTACTTGTACTATCAGACGAATCGCAGTGGAGGGCTAGGGTTATGCACGCCTGGCTGGCGGTTAGAGCTTTAGCATGTGACCCAATGAGATGGCGATCCTGCACGATGCGCTGTTGTATCGCGATGCAGATCTTGGTACCGGGTTTCCTCAGTTGAGCGGTTTGCTTGCGGGTGTGCCAGATGTGGATATGCGACGAGAAAGGTCACACGAAATGCCCTGGAAGTTGCAAGGCGCTGTAACTTACTCAAGCTGATCGCTCACAGCCGTGGAAATCGAGTCATCCCATCCCATCCCATCCCATATGTAAAGTAGCTCTCCCACTTATCTGCTCTCTCTGCTCGCTTCAACTTCGTACCTGTCCATTGATTCCGCGCGCACACAAACAAACTAAACATGGCAAACATCCTCTCCAAATACCTCCCCAACCTTCCCCCGCTCCTCTCCCGCCTCCTCCGCAAAGCCCGCCTTCTCCCAGCACCTCCCTCCACACTTCTGCGGCCCACAGATACCCTCTGGATCTATGACAACATCGCCTACCCATCCGCCACCTCCCCCTCCGGATGGACCGCCGAATTCATCTCCGCCTACTTCCTTGCGCACTCGGGCAAGGGGGTCGCGGGTGTCGTAGCCGATATCTCAGAGAAGCTAGGTCTGAGCAAAGGTGATGCGGCAGAAGCCAGGATTGCAGAGCGCGTGCAAGCATTCCTGGATATTGTTGTTGAAGGCCGGACGGTGGAGGTAGATTTTGGGGCCGGCCAGGGAAGAATCACTCTGGGACCTTCACAGGCCGGTGGCGTGGCAGTGAATAGTATCCCCATACCCGGGCGTGGGTATCAAGACGGCGAGGAGCTGATCTCCACCGCTGTCCTGCCGGCCGGAATCGATGAGGCGAATGTTATTGCGACTATGAAGACGAGGTTTGCGGGCAAGGATGGGTGGGCTGTCGTCTCTGGTTTGTTTTATTCACCTCACACCCCCGCACACCCGGGTGTATGGCTAGGGTTTGCTTTCTAATAGGGGTGAGCGGGATAGATATCGACGACACCATTAAAGTCTCTCACGTCCGCGACCGCATCTCACTACTGAAACACACATTTGCACTCGAACCGTTGTATGTGGATGATATGCCGCGGCTGTACAGACACCTGGATGGTGTGCTTAAGCCGGCGTGGTATTACCTCTCCGCGTCGCCCTACAACCTGTACCCGATGCTGCGGTCATTTATCAGCGATAATTACCCGCAGGGCCAGCTGTTGCTCCGCGAAATGTCGTGGCAGGAGCTAGAGAGTTTCGTAGTCTCGCTCACGGTCGGGACACAGAAGTATAAAGAGAGGGAGCTCGACCGGTTGGTCACGTTCCTGCCAGAGCGCAAGTGGGTGTTTATTGGCGACTCGACGCAGAAGGATCCAGAGGCGTATGCGACCGTGTATAAGCGCAACCCCGAGAAGGTGAGGAGAATTTGGATCAGGGTTGTGGAAGGTGTGAATAGGCTGGAGGAAGGGAGGTTGAATTCAGATGAGAGGTTTGCCACTGCGTTTAAGGATGTACCCAGAGAGGTGTGGAGGACGTTTAAGCACGCCGGAGAGTTGGAGGCGTTGGTCGGTGAGATTGTTTAGGTTGCCGTCTTCTTTTTTTGGCTTTGGTTATGGACGGGTTTATGATACACGATGGACGTTGCGGGTTTGTACTTTTGGCTTGTTTTTTTGCACGGCTTTGTTACATGGGTGCTGGGAGTACATCATAGGAGAGCACTCGAGGACTCATTCACTTGTAATTGAATTATGACATGATTGATGAATAAACCAAAGGGAGAACTTACCTTTCTGGACGTCTTAATATAGCGACGGATATCGAAGAACAGTCCCCAGTCTGCGGGAGTATTGTCTAACTACCCACCATAACCCTCAACACGGTTCCCACAGTTATCTACGCCCAGTGAACCACCGAACAATCCCAATCTTGATCCACCTCACGCCTGTAATACCGACATACAGCCGACACCTTCGGCAACGCGTGTGCCGGGGATCACAACTATCGCAGACACCGTTGTGGTTGCTGGTGTATACTGTGCGGCAGGTA
>Ga0307515_10000072_pt1 | contig 237798 bp, 201 predicted proteins | sample 17_EM_MG_FD_194513 | JGI IMG/M metagenome (GOLD analysis project Ga0307515, IMG submission 194513) | Populus trichocarpa ectomycorrhiza microbial communities from riparian zone in the Pacific Northwest, United States - 17_EM | ecosystem: Host-associated > Plants > Roots > Unclassified... | reverse complement strand
ATCTTAAGTATCTCACTGCTTTGCAAAACGCCATTGCTTGAATTATTTTCAAACTCTTATCCGCAATATGTCAAAGAACAAGAATCTAATCAACTGGGTCTCTTTTGTTTATAACGAGACGCTAGTGCTTTGATATAATAAATTTTATTTCAACAGTTGTTCATTAAAAAGACAATTTTCTTGTTTTTCCCCCACTATCTGCAATCACTACTGATGAAACATTATTACCAATACGCACGAACCTTGCAGACTGTGAGAGGAAGGAAGAACCATAATAGCACTCCTGTTTTTGTTTTCTGCCATCTTTAAATAAAATTTCTACACTTACATCATTCGGTTGCAGAGATATATGCTTACACTCTTTTTTCAGTTCGAATATTTTTAGCGATCCACGGTTTTGAGCTGCTGCCAGCAGGTATTGGCCATTTTTACTTTTCAGTTTTATCAACGCCTTTCCATTGCCCGGAATAAAAATGCCGCTTTCAAGAATGGATTGAGGGATGAAATTTCCTTTGCCGTCTCCTTTCAGCATCAATCCGTTTAGGGCATCGTAACGGCCTGTCGATACATCGGTTCCATAGTCATTGGTATTGATTACTACATCGGGGTTGCCGTCTCCGTCAAAATCATCAGCCACCATTCCATTCAGGGCGGATAACTGGGCTTTAAACGGCAAATCGATTAGTGTGAATTTTCCATCGCCATCATTTCTGCAATAAGAGGAGTTGAAATTATTTGCTTTTAGTTTCAACGCTCCATCAAGTTGCTCCTGGGTAAACAGTTGATCCATCGTAGCACTGGCGTACGATTTATAGTTTTGGAATTTTGACCGCGTCCCGATAATTTGTTTTACCATATCATCTCTTCCCACTGCCGGGAATTCCTTTTTGCTCGTATCGTCCTGGCTTGCCCTAAGGTATAATGCGGGAATGGCATCATAGCTTCCATTGTTATCGAAGTCTTTGGCATAAAGAGCTGCCGGATACTGCGGCGTTGCTTTATAAAATGAATTATCTCCCAGGTTGCCTGTTATAAAATCAATATCGCCATCGTTATCAAAATCTCCTGCAACAATGCTGTTCCACCATCCAATTTGATTAGCGATACCAGATTTTGCGGTTACATTTTTAAAAACGCCTTTATCGTTTATGAAAAAAGTTAGCGGCATCCATTCTCCGGCCAGCACCAAATCCGGCCAGCCATCCTTATTAAAATCAGTAAACATGGCATCGCATACCAGGCCAATACTATTTAATTCTTTTGCTACCTGGGTGGTAACGTCAGTAAATTTTATTTTACCATCTTTAGAATCATTCCTGTAGATATAACTGGATACTGTTTTGGGATAGTTCCATGGTTCCACTCTTCCTGCAATGAAAAGATCAAGATCACCATCCTTATCATAATCTATTGCTCTTACACATGATTTGCTGGTAAAATTTTGAGGCAGTGCAAGAGAATCAGGGGTGAAATTCCCCTTGCCGTCATTGATATAAAACCGATCCTGGTAAGCTACCGAATTGGGTTTGCTTTCATATCCACCGTGAGACATGCAGATATCCAGGTCTCCATCTCCGTCGGCATCAAACAAAATGGTGCCCATATCCTGGAACTGTACATTGATATCTTCAACGGGCTGCACTATTGTTTTTTGCAGAAATGAGCCATTGTCCCGCTGAAATAAAACGGTGGCGCCCAAAGAAGAATTTCCGCCAATAATAATATCGTCCAATCCATCGCCATTCAAATCTCCCGCTGCCAGTGATGGCCCGTATTCTGAGAACTTGTGGGGTAATAATTTTTGAATATTAAAATCAATATAATCCGTTTGGGAATGCCTGTAGGTAATACCCAGCGAATGGGTGACATCTTTAAACAAATTCTTTTGCGCAAATACCGGCAGCAACCAGTCGAAGTGATCCTTTGCATCGACTTTATTTATTTTTAGTATTTGGTCAGCCGGTATATCCTTTAATACCTGTTTGGTTCCATCGGGCCATTTAATAACCAGGGAATCAATTGTTGAAATCTGTCCAAGCCCGAAGTGAGGATTTAGTTGAATGGTGGACAGGTATCCGCGATAGGGGGTTTGTTCATATACCTGTTGCTGATTACCATAATATAGTTCCACCCATGTTCCTATTCCATTTACATTCAGAGAATCGCCCTTCAGTTGCACCGACAAATAATGTTTGTTTGCAGGTTTTGCATCCATCATGGTGTTCTCATAAACAGAAGCTTCATCATTGATGTTGTTTATGACCATATCCAGGTCACCATCATTATCGAGGTCTGCATAAGCGGCCCCGTTTGAAAAAGTGGGGGTGCTTAAACCCCAGTCAGTTGATACATTGCTGAAGCTGCAGTTACCATTATTTCGAAATGCATAGTTGTGCAGTTTTACTTCAGGTATTTGCGCAAGAGTATTTGCTTGTGGAGTGATGGGAGCGGCGTCCTGCCGATAAGCAATAAAGTCACGGTCCGTTACATCTTTGGGAAAGCCATTGGTTACAACCAGGTCACGCCATCCATCATTATCAAAATCTGCAACCAGAGGGCACCAGCTCCAGTCTGTTTCCGCTATTCCTGAAAAATAACCTATATCACTAAAGACGGGGTCGCCAACCGAGTCGTTACCGGTAAGGCTGGGCCCTTCATTAACCTGGATGGAATTTCTGACATATTGGTATTGGTACTTAAAAAAATCATTGAGCTGGAATGACTGGTAACTGTTTGCGCCCAGCATCATTTTCTTCCGGTAATTATCTTCAGGGTTCATATCCAGTTCAATTACATCAGACAGGCCGTCATTATTTATATCCACTATATCCTGCCCCATTCCATTGGCGGATGTATGCTTAAAATAGGAGGGGGCTTTGTCGGTAAAGGTGCCATCATGATTATTGATATACAGCAGGTCGTTGGCGATAAAGTCGTTGGTTACAAAAATATCTTTCCATCCGTCTTTATTAATATCGGCAATCGTAGCGCCGTGCCCATAACCTTCAGTGGTAACTCCTGCTTCTTTCGTTACATCCGTAAATACAGGATGCTTCAGGTCGGCGTTCATATCGTTCCGGTAAAGCCGCCCGGTACTGGGAAAACTGCCATCCGTAATTTTTTCTTTAAAAACCGAAGGGTTCACCGTAGAAGGAATCTCGTTTACCACAATATACACATCAAGGTCGCCATCGTTGTCATAATCAAAAAAGTTGGCCATCGTAGAATGAGTGCTGTCATCAAGCCCATAGGCGGCGGCCTCATCTTTAAACAGGGGGATTCCGTCTTTATTCAGCCCCTTATTGATATATAAAAGATTTCTTCTCCGTAACGGATCTTTATTCAGCGAGGCGCATACATACATGTCCATCCACCCGTCATTATTAATATCAATAACAGCCACGCCTTTGCACCACTTACCGTTCCCGTTTACGCCCGCAGTATGAGTTATATCTTCAAACTGTAATTTACCCTTGTTTAAATACAATTTAGATGATACCATATTGCCGGTCATGTAAACATCTTGCAAACCGTCGTTGTTAAAGTCACCTATTCCTACGCCGCCTCCATTGTAAATATTAGTTACGTCAATTGGGTTGAGCGAATCATTTTCAACTATTTTATTATTGAAGGTTATTCCTGAATGTTTTGACGGGATTGGTTGAAATAACTGATGCTTCTGTTTGCAGGAGGCAATAATCAGCCAGGTAAGCAGTAAAACTGTAATGAACCGCGACAATTTCATATGTGAATCGTTTAGTAATGTAACCAGGAGTATTGATTGTTGTACGTTTTTATTTCCGTCCGGGGTTCTCTGATACAGCATTCATGTATAAAAAAGAACTTGTATACCATTTTCACCAAAGGCCCTTTAGTTGTAACGGCAAATCTTTTTGCCAGTATTGCCTGCCTTCAACGCTGATGATGAATACGCTTCTCATTGCAGTTGTCTTCATGTTATCCACAACCTGCGTGCACACATCCGCAACCCGGAATGCTTTTAAAAAAAAAATTTGGTAGAAATTAATTTTCAATTAAATTTGGTATGTACATACATATATACATGTATACAAATATAGGCAACAATAACAAAAAACATGCGTCAGGCCGGAATTTTATCAATTGCCCAATAACCTATGGTTGCTATTAACCCTAATCTGTTGAAACGTTTGATAATTTAAAAAACAATAAACCACGGTTATGAAATCAAAACGACTGCTTTGTATTTGGTCCAAATCCAAATACACACTTTGCGGAATTATGCTGCAAAGTTTTTTGTGTACTGCGCTATGGGCAAATGATAAAGGTTCCCCTTCCGGCACGGTATATACTATTCGAAAAACCACCGGTTTGGCCGACCGGGTTGTCAAAGGCCAGATAATGGATGACAAGGGAACGTCTTTAGACGGGGTTACTGTTACTGAGAAAGGTACCAGCAACGCGGTACTTTCAGACAAAGATGGCAAATACATTATCAACGTTAAGGATGCAAACAGTATAATTGTATTTTCTTATGTCGGCTACCTGGCTGTGGAGGTGAAAGCCGGCTCATCGGCTGCCACTACTGTAAAAATGGAGTTGCTTTCAAAAAATCTTGATGATGTAGTAGTAGTAGGGTATGGTACCCAGAAAAAGAAGGAACTAACCAATGCTGTTGTGCAGGTATCGGGAGCGGAGATTAAAAAATCCACCGCAGTTTCCCTGTCTAATTCCTTGTCCGGCAGGCTGGCCGGATTATTTGTTAACCAAAGAAGTGCACAACCTGGTTTTGATGACGCCCAGATATTGGTAAGGGGTGCCAACACGTACCGGAACAGTTCAGCATTAATAGTTATTGATGGGGTAGCCAATGCAGATCCGGACGGATTGAACAGGCTTGACCCGAACGATATTGAATCCATATCCGTACTGAAAGATGCATCTGCTGCTGTTTACGGAGCGCAATCAGCCGGAGGCGTTATTCTGGTGACCACCAAGCGGGGAAAAACCGGTAAAGCGTCTTTTGATTTCTCTACCACGCAGTCTTACCAGTCTCCTACAATGAAAACAAAATCGGCTGATGTTTTTCAGTATATGGGTGTGTTAAACGATAGAAGGGCCCTGGAAGGAACTGCACCTGACTTCCCCGATGCATTGGTCCAATCATTCGTGAATGGCACAAGAAGACCGGAAAACTGGTATAACGCCCTGGTTGCTCCTCCTGCCAAACAATCAAGACAGTCCCTTACCATGAGAGGAGGAACAGACAAGGTAAGGTACTTTGTTTCGCTGGGAACGGCTTCGCAGGGAGGAATTTTGCGCGGAGACGATAAAACAAGGCTGAAGCAGTACAATGTAAGAAGCAATATAGATGTTTCTGTGACCAAAGATTTTGAAGTGGGATTAGATCTGTCCGTGAGGGAAAAAAACACCCAAACTCCCCAGGGAGGTTCCGGAGAAATAGCCTACTTCGCCAATACCAGTCCGTTGCAGGAAGCATATATTGGAGGTGATTATCGCTATCCCGGCGAAGGATGGTCTCAATTAAATCCCGCCGCCAGGATTCTTAGCCCCGGCTACCAGCGATACAAAGCCGATATAGCCAGTGGTACAGTCAGGTTTAAATACAATTTACCATTTTTTAAAGGACTGTCTGTAGATGGTTTTGTCTCTATTGTTAAAACCCAGAACTATAATAAAACTTTTAACTATACCTGGTTTTATTATGAAAAAGGCGCTAACCCGGGAGAAGTGGTAAAGAAACCATCAAGGTCAGTGGAAGATATCGGTCTTAGAGAGGATTTTGCACAAAGCCAGCGAATTACAGAAAACTTAAAACTCACTTATACTACCAGCATAAAGGAACATAAGATAGCTGCGTTTATCGCCTATGAACAAATGGAGTATAAGGACAACTTTTTTTGGACCAGCCGTCTTGGCTTTGCCTCGCCGTTGATTGACCAGCTTTCAGCCGGTAGCCCTAACCGGCAGAATTGGAACAATAATGGCGGAGCTTCAGAGTCGGCCCGGCGGAATTATTTTGGACGGCTAAACTATGATTATAAGGGTAAATACCTGTTTGGTTTTAGCGCCAGGTATGATGGTTCGCCTATTTTTCCGGCAGAAACCCGCTATGGTTTCTTTCCGCAGGCATCGGTGGGATGGGTGCTCAACAAAGAATCCTTTATACCCCAACATATATTCAGCAATTTAAAATTAAGGGCATCCTGGGGACGGTTGGGTAATGACAGGGTAAACCCTTTCCAGTATATCGGAGCCTATGGCTATTCTTCCGGCTGGGTTGTTAATGGTGCGGATGTTCAGGGTATAGCGCCTACTTCAACACCCAACCCCAATATTACCTGGGAAGTAAGTGAAAAAACAGACCTTGGATTGGAAACAGGTTTTTTAAACAACAGGTTGACCTTCGAGTTTGATGTTTTCAATACAAAAACTTCCCATATACTTGGTCAAAGACAGGCTTCCATTCCGGGATATACAGGTTTGGTATTACCGGATGAGAACATTGGAAAAATGAATAGCAAGGGTTTTGAAATTCAGGCCGGTTACAGGCAAAATTTTGGCCGCCTTGGGCTGAGAACAAGCGCAAACATTTCCTACACTAAAAATAAAATCATCTTTTTCGATGAAACACCACAGGCAGAGCAGTATCAGAAACTGGAAGGAAATCCGCTTAATTCCATATTGGTGTACAAATCTATCGGTATTTACAGAACAGATGCAGATGTGACCAAGTACACCAGCTATGCCGGAGCTCGCACCGGCGGATTGATATTTGCCGACCTGAACAAGGATGGCAAAATTGATGCGAATGACAGGTACAGGTATGACGGTACTGGTTTTCCAAAAATGCAGTTTGGCCTGACCATCGGATTGGATTATGAAGACTTTGACCTGACCATACTACTACAGGGACAGACAGGTGCTAAATGGCGGCTAAGCAACGGTTTTAACTCCGGTGCGGGAGGAAATGGTCTTGAGTATGTGGCGCTCAACTCTTATTCTCTAAAAAATACCAATGCTGTTCTTCCGATGATTGCACCTACCGGTGTAGCAGCAGAGGATGCCGATTTTAATTATCACAATGTATCCTGGGCCCGTCTTAAATCGGTTGAGTTCGGGTATAATCTCCCGAAAAACCTGTTGTCAAAGGTTAAAATATCCGCCCTGAGGGTTTATTTATCCGGTGACAACGTGTTTATGCTTTTTAACAATTTGAAGAAGTATGGGGCCGCTGACCCCGAATTCCTACTCGGTAACGGTGGCGCTTATCCGAACATGCGAACATTAAGTTTCGGAGCTAATCTTACTTTCTAAAAAATAAAATTATTATGAAATCATTGAAATTTATAAAAAAGCGGACGGTGAAAATTTATTCCATACTTTTTATTGGAATTGCAGTCTTTGTCGTTGCATGCGACAAATCTTTGCTTGATAAGAAGCCATTGGACTCCCTGACAGACGACGCCGTTTTTTCGGACGCAACTTTTTTGCAAAACTATGTCTACAATGTATACAATGGAATGAAACCAATATGGTACCCTGGTACCGGCGGATTTGAAGCATTAACAGATGTTGCCGTGTCTCAACCCGAAACCCATGACAAGTCTGCCGGTATCCGCCAGTATATTGAAGGAACGATCTCTCCTGATAATATTACTAATCTTACCAATATCTGGAATGATCAATACGGATATATAAGAAAAGCCAACGTATTCTTTGAAAAGACAACCAGCTCTCCCCTCCAGGCTGCTGTACTTGATCCCATGAAAGGGGAAATGCATTTTTTGCGGGCATGGATATATTTTGAACTCATAAAAACATTTGGCGGTGTACCTGTTGTCACCAGCAGCTATAAATTGGATGCTGCAAATTTTGATGCGCCGAGGAATACGTATGCTGAGTGTTCAAAATTTATTTTGGATGAATGTAATGTAGCGATGGATTTATTGAAAAGCGTAACCCCTGCGGCGGGAAAAATAACCAAGGCGGCCACCATAGCGTTAAAAGCGAGGGTACTGTTGTATATGGCAAGCCCATTGAACAACCCTTCCAATGACATGGCCAAATGGCAGGCGGCAGAGGTTGCCACCAAAGCAGTCATTGACTTAGGTTTTACCCTGCACGCCACGCATGACGACCTCTTTACCAGGCCAGTGAAAACAGATGAAATAATCCTCGGTAAAAGCCATACTGCCGGCACCCGGATACCCGACTGGGGATTTAACTACGATTATTGGCCAAGCGGTTTTGATGCAAGGCAACGTATCATGCCGACTCAGACTTTTGTGAACATGTTTCAATTAACTAACGGGCAATATCCCTACCTGGCGGATGGAATAACCGTGAACCCTGCTTCAGGATATGACCCGCAACAGCCTAATAAAGGCAGGGACCCCAGGTATTACAGTGATATTATTTATCCTGGCGCAGGTCCTTTTACCATCAGTGATGGTGCGAAGAGTACAGTAAGAACATATGAATATTGGGAAGATGCCAATCCCAATACTGACAATGCAGGCCCTTATATTAACCCTAATAAGAAGGACGCCAAAAACGGACAGACGCTTTATGATTTTGGACGTGATTCCAAGACTTATTGGGTAAAAGGGTTAACACCGTTTCATTGGAGAGTTCAGACGGGTTATACATTCAGAAGGCTATTGGATTTTAGCGGTCCGCGTGCAAGTTTTGATTATGATTATAACCAGGCTATTACCTTTTTAAGATTAGCGGAATTTTATCTGAACTATGCAGAAATTCAGATTGCCCTGGGCAATGAAGTGCTTGCCCGTGAGTATATCAATAAAGTAAGAAGGAGGCCATCCGTTAATATGCCGGATATTACCAGTTCAGGAGCCGACCTGGTAAGAGACTACAGAAACGAAAGAGCTATAGAATTACATTTGGAAGATCACCGGTTTTTCGACCTGATGCGTTGGAAAGCCGCACCCGGAAATATTGATATTCCTATTCGTGGGTTAACCAGTGTAAAAATGGACTGGACCGGCGCCCAGGCGGGTGATTTGTTAGGTAAATTGTCTTATACCTACGGTGTTATTGCCGAAGCGGAAGTAAGAAAACCATGGAAGGGCGATTACTATTACTTATTGCCCATTCCGAGAGATGAGATTAAAAAAAGTCATGATGCCATAAAACAAAATCCTGGTTATTAATAATCGACCGTTGTAAAAACAGTAGAAAAAGGCAAAGAATAAAAAAAGGTTTCTCATTTTCATTGTAGCAGTTTTTAAAAGCAAAAAAGTCAGGTGGTTTTTACCCCCTGACTTTTTTTGCCTTTACCCGGAACGAATTATGTGTTGAATTGTATGATGTGTGTTATGGCAAGTGACAAGTGGCAAGTGGCTAATGGCTAGTGGGCGTTTGCTGGGTATAATGCAAAAGTCAAAAGTCAAAATGCAAAAAATGGCGAGGCTCCGGTCTGACGTTTCCGTCTGACCGGCTTCTCCGATAAGTTAGTTCCGGAAATTATTTTAAATGTTGAATTCATTACTTGCCCATTGTTCCTGTAGATCCCAAAATCCTATAAATCGCGGTTCAGACAATAATCTGCGAATCTGCGGCTAAAAAATTGTGTTGAGTGTTATGTGTTGAGTTGTATGTTGTGTGTTATGGCAAGTGGCAAGAGACAAGTGGCTAGTGGGCGTTTGTTGGGTATAATGCAAAAGTCAAAATGCAAAAAATGACTAGGCTCCGGTCTGACGTCTCCGTCTGACCGACTCCTCCGATAAGTTAGTTCCGGAAATTATTTTAAATGTTGAATTTTAAATGTTGAATTCATTACTTGCCCATTGTTCCTGTAAATCCCAAAATCCTATAAATCGCGGTTCAGACAATAATCTGCGAATCTGCGGCTAAAAAATTGTGTTGAGTGTTATGTGTTGAGTTGTATGTTGTGTGTTGTGTGTTATGGCAAGTGGTTAGTGGCTAGTCGGCGTTTGCTGGGTATAATGCAAAAGTCAAAATGCAAAATGCAAAAAATGGCGAGGCTCCGGTCTGACGTCCGCTTCTGACCGGCTTCTCCGATAAGTTAGTTCCGGAAATTATTTTAAATGTTGAATTTTAAATGTTGAATTCATTACTTGCCCATCGTTCCTGTAAATCCCAAAATCCTTTAAATCGCGGTTCAGACAATAATCTGCGAACCTGCTGCATTTTTTCTCACAGTAAAGCATAACAACCATCTATCGCTTCTTTGCAGGCGGTTTGCTGATACCCAGGTTTTCGTTTATGTGCAAGTCCGGATTTTTTACAATGATTGCAATGAAAGCAGCAATGCTTTTTCTCGAAATAGCAGTACCGGTTTCTGGCTCGCCTTTTTGTGTAATGGCATATGCTGTTTCATTGGTATTGGTAAACCAGTCCGGGCGCAGGATGGTATAATCCAGTCCAGAGTTTTCTATAATATCTGCCAGTTTTCTGTAAGGTATCAGTACCGGTCTTAAAGGAATTGCATATATACCAATGGAACTGATGGCAATAATTCTTTGCACACCGGTTTCGCGCATGACCTCCACTATGTTTTTAGTCATGGTTTCCAGATCTCCGGCCAGATTAATATAAACGATGTGTTGACCGTTGACGGCTTTTTTGACATCACCGTATATCATTGCATCGCCTTCAATAACAAAACAACCTTCCGCTGTGCTTTTTGGCAACCTGTTTTTATTTCTTACGAACAATGTCAGTGCTACCGTTTTCAGTTCTTTCAACGCATCAATTACATACTGCGCAAGGCTTCCGCCGGCACCGATGATGAGTACTTTTTTCATTGTGATATTATATTCCGTTACTGTAAATCAATAGTCTGTGCGTCATACATTTTAATGGAAAACAAATAACTGGTTCCGCAACCAGCAGTTCTTCGTTGGCAAAAGGTTCGTAAGCTTCAGCAGAATCAAAAAACGTAACGCCTGCTTCAAATGCAGGATGAAGCAATTCAATGGATTGCTGTTTACCGGTTGCTGGACCGTATCCAAAACTTAAACCCATACACTCCAGGCCAAGGGCAGACACTTCTAACCCGCTATTGCCTGGTATTCTTTTTTTCATTGCAAAATTTTTTAATTTTCAGGACGACGGACCTGTCACTCCTCATCGTCCGTTGCAAAGGTCGACTTCAAAATCCGGGCCGCTGTTATACGGATTGCGGCTTTTTCTACCATTATTGCTGATTTGGGTTCTGGTGATTATTAGCGGGTTACAAGGAATTCAAGTTTTGCCTGTTGGGGGGTTGAGTCGCCGGGGGTTTAAACTTGAATTCCTTTTTGTCGAAGCAAGGGATTGACCAGCGAATTGTAACCTGATTTCATTATGTTGTTGAAGGATAGATAAGTCCGCTTGATTTTCGCTCAATTAAAATGGCCGGTAGCACCACATGTTCATTCCTGAGAATAAAACCAGGTTTTTCGAGCGCTTTAAAAAGTAAAGTGGCAGCAGCTTGTCCCATTTCAAATGCAGGTTGAACAATGGTAGACAACGGCGGACATAACAATGCAGCAATGGGCAGGTTTGAAAAGGCAATCACTTTAAGATCTTCGGGAATATTCAATCCGAGCTGGTTGCAGATGCTGTAAATATTGGCAGCTATTTTTTCTGCGGAAGCAATGATTGCATCGGGCCGGTCTGGCTGGGTGAGTAATGCCATCAGCAAATCATGGTTTTGCTGTTCATTGAAAGAACAATTTACCTGCATGCTTTCATGGTATGGCCTGCCTGCATCCTGCAATGCTTTTTTAAAACCTTCCAGCCGGTTATTAAAAATAGCTATCTTATCTGAGATGGAAAGGAAAGCAATACGCTGGCTTCCATTTGCTATCAGTTGTGCGGTTGCTTTGCGGGCCGAATCAAAATCGTCTGTTACAACTTTGGCCGCAGTGATGCCATCGGGCGCCCTGTCAAAAAAAACCAGTGGAATTTCTTTATCGTTTAACCGGAAAATATGTTCGTTGCTGGTGGTTTCGCCAGACAATGACATCAGCACACCATCTACACGCCCGCTCCGGAAATCATTGAGTATGGATTGTTCTTTGTGTTGTTTTTCATGGGTGAGGTATACAATAACATGATATCCTTTTTCCTGCGCCACCGATTCAATGCCATTGATAGCCTGCGAGAAAAAACTGTCTGCCACTTCAGGAAGCACTACTGCAATATTGTTGCTTTTTTTATTGCGGAGACTGCCGGCATAAGCATTGGGTGTATAGTTCAGCAATGCAGCAAGATCCATTACCTTTCTCTTTGTTTCGGCACTGATTTCGTGGCTGTCGTTAAGCGCTTTGGAAACAGTAGAAACAGAGTAACCCAGTTTACCGGCAAGTGTCTTGATATTCATTGTATTTCTTACTTAAGCAGCTTTTGTTAATGCGTTGTGACGAAATCGATTTCGTAAATAAAAGTCGCGGAAAGCATCTATTATTAATTTAAAATTGTCATTTTAGCAGCAGATTATTTTTCGACGATTGATATAATTTACTGCATATGAAATTTGAGGCTCATTATAGTCGACAATCATTTTTAGAGAATTCCTCATTTTCTGCCAACAGTTTTCCTCAAACTTCAAATGGCAGCCGCGGTATAAAATTACAATCTTTTTTCCCTGGTAAATGGCTCAAATCACAACATATTGTTATTCCCGAACAAATACTGGCCGCCAGACTGGAACACATTGCATCTCTGTTACTTAGAACAAAAGAAATATTTACCGGAAGCATGGAAGTTCAGGTAAAAAAATGGCCGTCCCATTGTTAATGAACAAATAGCCCGGCAACTATTGATTCAACCTTATTGTCCCTGACGATAATACTGTACTTGTGACAAGTACAGTTTAGCAGCGGGGTTTTTTTACAGAGTATTAAATAAGTGTATATAATACAGTTAAAATAATTTGACGAAAACCAACAACAAAAACTAAAAACTCAGCTATGAAATTGTTCTGCCAGCTTTTACGTAAAGCTACATTATGCAGCGTTTTGCTTGCCGCCGTTCTGCTACCGGCGATGCTGCCTGCCCAGACCCCCGAAAAGGAGATAAGGGGAACGGTCAGCAATGCAAAAGGTGCCCCGGCTGCAGGTATTACCGTATCTGTAAAGGGTACAAAAAAAGTAAAAGCCACCAATAACGATGGCGTGTTTACCATTATGGCTAAAGAAGGAGATGTGCTGGTATTCTCGGGCATCGCCTCGGAAACAAAAGAACTGCCGGTAACGGCGCAGGGTGTTTACACAGTTACGCTTACAGACGCCACTGCAATATTGGGCGATGTAGTAGTAGTGGGTTATGGAAAAAGTTCAAGAAAAACCTTAACCAGCGCCATCACCACCGTAAGACCGGAAGACCTGAACAAAGGTGCCATCAGCGATGTGGGTCAGCTGTTGCAGGGTAAGGTTCCGGGCCTTAACATCACTGCCAGCGGAGATCCCAACAGAACTGCAGCAGTGGTATTGCGCGGTGCATCCACCATTAACAGTCCGGGTGGACCATTTTATGTGATTGATGGCGTACCCGGCGCCGATATATCTTTGATAGCCCCCGATGATATTGCTTCAATAGATGTTTTAAAAGATGCTGCCGCAACAGCTATCTACGGTAACCGCGCCGCAAGTGGTGTAATCATGGTTACTACTAAAAGAGGAAAGAAAGGACAGATGGTAGTATCCTACAACGGCTATGTGGGAATGGAAAAAGTGTCGAGCCAGTTAAAAATGATGGATGCCACACAGCTGCGTTCATTTCTTACAAAGAACAGCCTTGCATTTACGCCGGCCGATGACAAAGGCGCCAATACCAACTGGCAAAAAGCAATTGAGCGGAATACTGCTGTATCTACCAACCACAATATTTCTTTCAGCGGTGGTACAGACCATAGCAACTACAGCGCCAGCTTAAACTATATTAATAAAGAAGGTATCCTGCAGAACAGTAACCTCACCCGTGTTATCGGCAGGCTTTCCATAGAACAATATGCGCTGGACGATAAAGTAAAATTTGGCCTGAATGTATCCAATGCAAACAGCAATGCAGATGACATTGCCTACCGCAATACCGTGTTGCTGCAATCTGCGCTCTACCTGCCGGTATCGCCCATAAAAAATGCAGACGGTACTTATTTCGAAAATTTTACCAAGACCGGTTACTACAACCCGGTGGCCATGATGAACAACAGTACGCTGAACACAAAATCAAACAACCTGATAGCCAGCTTTACCACGCAAGTAAAATTGCCATTTGGTTTACAATATGATTTAAATCTCTCTTACCAGAATTCATCGACGCTGCAGGGAGTTTATTTTACCAAGTATTTTACCAGCAAATACAACAGCATGTATGATAACCCGGACCCGGCATTTTCCGGTCATACGCAACAAACCTTTGGTACCAATGGCCAGGCAGGAAGAAGTTCTTACCAAAACACGGCAAAGGTTGCCGAAAACTATTTAACATGGAACAGGAAGTTTGGTGATCACTCCATAAATGCTGTAGTGGGTTATTCATGGCAGGAAAATGTAAGCGGCGATGGTTTCCAGGCAACTACTTCCAATTTTCCGGTAGATAATATCAGCTACCTCAATTATGCATTGAGCAATCCTTATGCTACATCCGCATTCCGAATCAATTTCGGCGCAGATGGTATTTACCAGAAAACAAGGTTGATTTCAGATTTTGGCAGGGTAAATTATAACTACAAAGAAAAATATTTATTTCAGGGTTCTATCAGGCGCGATGGCAGTTCTGTATTCGGTGCCAATAACTACTGGGGCTATTTTCCATCGGGCGCTATAGCCTGGAGAATAAACCAGGAAGCATTTATGGCCAACCAGCAGGTGTTTTCAGATTTGAAATTAAGGGCCAGCTATGGTGTTACCGGAAACTCTTCTGGTTTTAATGCCTATTCTGCGCAGGTGATTTCTGGTGGCAGCCTCGGCAACTATAATTACAATGGCGTTCTCACCAGCGCCCTGGGCGCTACACAGGCGGCCAACCCAAATCTGAAATGGGAAAAGACAGCGACCACCAATATTGGAATCGACTTCGGCATTTTAAAAGGCAAGTTAACGGGTTCAATAGATGTGTACGACAAAAACACGACCGGCATGATTTACTCATACGCCGTAGACCCCATTCTTATTCCCGCCGGCAGAATTGTTGCCAATGGTGGAAGCATCAATAACAAGGGTATTGAACTTACACTGAATGCCACGCCGGTAACCGGCAAAGACTTCAGCTGGACGACCAGCCTTAACCTCGCCCATAATAAAAATAAAATTACCAGTCTCACCAATCCATTGTTTGCAGGCGGCGACTCGGTACGCGTAGGATTTCCGGAAGGCGCCGGCCAATCGGGCAGTTCGCTTGAATTGCTGAAAGTAGGTCACCCCATCGGACAATACTTTACGTTTGAATATGCCGGTAAAAACTCCAGCGGTGTATCTCAATACCTGGACGCTACAGGAAAGCTAACCACTACACCCGTAACCGGTACAGATTATCGATATCTCGGCGATGCACAGCCGAAATTGCTGCTGGGATGGTCTAACAATTTTCATTATAAGAATTTCGATCTGAATATTTTCCTCCGGGGTGTATTTGGCAATAAGATATTCAATGCCACACGCGCCGATCTGTTCAGGCCGGCCACCGCACAGTATACCAATATACTGGTGGATGCAGCAGATGAATCTACGGCTGATTTTAATTCTTACAGGTATTCCTCAAGGTTTATTGAAAGTGGCAGCTACCTGCGCTTTGATAATGCCACACTGGGGTACAATTTTAAAAACATCAACCGTTATATAAAAACACTGCGGTTGTATGCATCTGTAAATAATCTTTTTGTAATTACCGGGTTTAAAGGAACTGATCCCGAGGTAAACCAGGGCGGCATTGCACCGGGTATTGATTATAACAATTTCTATCCTAAAACACGTACGTTCCTGTTTGGTGCAAATGTTTCATTCTAGTAAAACCTTAAAAAAAATATTATCATGAAAAGGATATCAAAATATATTTATTTACCGGTGTTGCTGGCAGTTGCCGTTGCTTCCTGTCATAAAATTGAAGTGCCGGTTACAACAGAATTAACACCCAGTATTTTTCCGCAGGATACCAACCAGTTTATACAGGCATCGGGTCCGGCTTATGTTGCACTGAGGGGTAACTGGTCTACCGAATATTTCTTTCAGCAAAGTTACAGCACAGACGAAGCCATCATGGAAGCCAGGGGCGGTAACTGGTTTGATGGAGCACAAAATCAACAAATGCATTACCATAGCTGGACAAAAGACAACGGCTATGTAAACTCCAACTGGGTTTGGCTGGCTACCACTATCGGTACGGTAAATCAGAGTACTTCTGTATTGAAACAGGCCATGCCCGAAGGCGCCGCAAAAAATACTAACCTCGCAGAATTGAAAATGGTAAGGGCGCTGGCGTATTTTATGTTGATGGACAATTATGGCAACGTACCGCTGGATACCGTGTACGGAGATTTTTCACCTCATACCAATGTGCCGCGCGCGCAGGTATTTACATGGCTGGAGAATGATATTAAATCATGCATCCCATACCTGAACACCAACGTGAATACTTACACGTACGGCAGGCCCACTGTTTATATGGCGTACGCATTGCTGGCAAAAATGTACCTAAATGCCGAATACTACACAAATACCCCACGATACAATGATTGTATTGCTGCTTGCGATTTCATAATCAGTTCAGGTAAATACAGCCTGGCATCTATTGCCAATTACCTGCAAATGTTTTATCCAACCAATGGCCCAACATCTCCGGGCAGCAAAGAGGAGTTTATATTTGCCATTCCATTTGATGCCACGTCCGCGGGATTCCTGGGCAGATCGGCCAACTACAAAGCAAGGTATGATGTGCCACGTTCTATGGGACAGGTAGCAGCCGGTGCAGGATACAATTTTTTCAATATTCCTTATACGCCAGGCGGTCCTGCAAGTACATTGCCCGAGTTTTATGCCAACTTTAATGATGCCAGCGATATCAGGAACAAGCAATGGCTGGCTGGTTTACAGTTCCGCGCAGATGGTATTACGCCCATTACGGTTACTACAACCAATCTTGGTTATGATCAAACCTATACTGGTCCCAGTCCATCCGCTCCCTATACCTACCAGGTAAACCTTACACCCAATATTGTACTCAGGCAAAGTGTTGCTTCATTTGATGCAGGTAATGATGAGATTGCCTGGAATATGGGTTACCGTAATATAAAATTTTATCCAGACGCTACTTCCCTGTCGAGAAACCAGAACAATGATGAGCCGGTATTCCGTTATTCAGACATTTTACTGATGAAAGCCGAAGCTATTCTCAGGGGTGGAACAGCCACCAACGGCGCAACTGCCGTTTCGTTGGTAAATCAGCTGAGGGCTGTGCGTACCACCGCTGCACCGTTGGCAACCGTTGACCTGGCCTTTATCTATGCAGAACGCAGCCGCGAATTTGCATGGGAAGGCTGGCACAGAAACGATGTTATCCGGTTTGGAAAATACGAGGGTGCGTGGGGCTTCAAAACTGACGTGAGTACCTACAAGAGAATTTTTCCCATTCCAACTTCGGCGTTCGCAGTAAATCCTGCTTTGGTTCAGAATCCGGGGTATTAATGTACCGGCAAAAAAATCATTGGGATACTCCCGGAGCTTCAAACTCCGGGAGTTTTTTACGGCCGGTTACCAGGATTGTGCCATGATCCCAATTTACATGTTCAGTCCATATACCTTTGTAATAATCCGGAAGACCCTGTGGCTATATATTTATTATGACAAAAACAGTTTTTGTGCGGATGGTACTGCTGCAACTATCGCTTGCATGGGGTGCCTGCTTATCTGCACAACTTAACAAAACAGAAGCACACGCCTTGTTACAGCGTATTGTACCACAACATGCAGGTTCATTTGCAATAGAACCACTAAGTGAAGCAGGAGGGAAGGATGTTTTTGAAATTGAATACCGCAACAATAAGATTGTATTGCGCGGCAATAACGGTGTGGCCGTTGCATCTGCTCTGTACTATTACCTGGAGGAATATTGCCATTGCCAGGTAACCTGGAACGGAACGAATCTTAAACTACCACCTGTTTTACCAAAACCGCTTGCAAAAATTCATAAGGCAACGCCCTACCGGTACCGGTATTATATGAACTACTGCACATTTAATTACAGCATGAGCTGGTGGGACTGGAGCCGTTGGGAAAAAGAAATAGACTGGATGGCATTGCATGGAATAAATATGCCACTCGCTATAACTGGTGAAGAATATACCTGGTGGCTGGTTTATAAGGAAATGGGCTTCACCGATGATGATCTGACAAATTTTTTTTGTGGTCCTTCCTATTTTTCGTGGTTCTGGATGGGCAACCTGGACGGGTGGGGCGGTCCGCTGCCTTTACACTGGATGAAAACACATTTTGATCTGCAGCAAAAAATTATTGCACGCGAAAGAGCATTGGGAATGAAACCTGTGCTGCCCGCATTTACAGGTCATGTACCATCCGCCTTCAAAAAGAAATATCCCAACGCCCGGTTAAAAACTACCAACTGGACAAATGGTTTTGCAGATACCTATATTCTCGATTCGGAAGACCCGCTCTTTGCCAGCATCGGCAAAAAATTTCTGGAAAAACAAACGGCTTTAATGGGTACGGATCATTTATACAGTGCCGATACATTTAATGAAAATGAACCACCTTCCGATGATCCTGTATTCCTGGAGAAGTTAAGCGCAAGGGTGTATGAAGGCATGCACCAGGCAGATACATCTGCGGTATGGGTGATGCAGGGCTGGTTGTTTTACAGCGACCGGAAATTCTGGAAAGAAGCACAAACAGCTGCCTTGTTAAAAGCAGTGCCAAATGATAAAATGATCATACTGGATCTTGCTACCGAAATTGAACCGGTATGGAAACGCACTGCCGCATTTTATGGCAAACCATGGATATGGAATATGCTGAACAATTTTGGAGGCAATACCAATTTGTTTGGCCGTATGGAAACAGTAGCCACCGAACCTGCCAATGCACTGAACGACACAACACGCGGAAGACTGGAGGGTATCGGGTTAACAATGGAAGCAATAGAGCAAAATCCGGTGATGTATGAACTGATGATGCACCATACCTGGAATAATGAAAAGATAGATTTGGATAAATGGCTGCCAAAATATTTGCGCAACCGTTATGGTACTACAGATGACAACGCACTCGCTGCATGGAGTATCCTCCGGAAAACAGTGTATGCGGTTCCTCCGGATAAATACATACGGGACGGGGCCGAATCTATCATACAGGGCAGGCCCTGTTTTGATTCGTTGACCAGGTGGACAAAAACAAAACTTAATTACAATGCAACGGATATTCTGCCGGCATGGGATGCATTAATAAAAGCTGCTGCCAAATGTAAAAACAGCGACGGTTTTGGGTTTGACCTGGCAGATCTAACCCGGCAGGTACTGGCCAACTACGCATTGCCTTTGCAGCAGCAGTTTGCTGCTGACTATAAAAGCAACAACATAGCAGCCTTTAAAAAACACAGCCGGCAGTTTATTGAATTAATTGAAGACATGGACAGGCTGCTGGCAACAAGAAAAGATTTTATGCTGGGTCCATGGGTAAATGCTGCGCGCAAATGGGGCATTACCGAAACAGAAAAAGCATTGTATGAAATGAACGCCAAAGACATCATCACTTTGTGGGGAGATGCAAACTGTCCCTTGCATGAATATGCATGCCGGCAGTGGAGCGGACTGATGAATGATTTTTATAAGCCAAGATGGCAACAGTTCTTCAGCGCCGTTACAATTGCCATGCAGCAAAAGAAAGACATGGATTTGCCGGTGTTTCAAAAAAGCATTGCTCAATGGGAATGGAAATGGGTAAACAAAAGAAAAGACTATGCCGTTACACCCGTGGGCAACAGCGTTGCTGTTTCAATGGAGCTGTACAGGAAATACAGGAATATTATTCAGCATGCGTTTTAATAGAGTTAACCTCATCAATTTTTTATATGAAACAACATATAGCCCTCATTTTTTTGCTCGCGGTAGCCTGTCATTATGGATTCGCGCAGCAAAAAACATACAATATAAAAGATTATGGCGCCATGGGCGACGGACAAACAAAAAATACACTGTTTATACAAAAGGCCATTGACGAAGCCGGCAGCCATGGTGGCGGCACCGTGCTGTTTCCTGCCGGAAAATTTCTTACCGGCGTAATTGAAATAAAATCTGGCGTAATACTCCACCTGGAAGAAGGCGCCAGTTTGCTGGCTACTACAAAAAGAATTGATTACGGTGCAGAAGATGCTTCCGCATTAATTGTAGCAACCAACCAGCATAATATTGGCATTACCGGCAAGGGCACCATCGACGGACAGGCGAATGAATTGCTGAAAGATATTTATACAATGCTCAACGCAGGTACTTTACGGGATAGTGAATGGCAAACGGAAAATCCCTGGCACCAGATAAGGCCGGAAGAGCGAAACCGCCCGAAAATTATTGAATTCAAAAATTGTGATGGCATTGTCATAAAAGGCGTTTTTATAAAAGATGGTTTGTGCTGGGTGCAGAATTATAAAAACTGCAGCAATATTAACGTAGACAGCATCCACGTAGAAAGCAATACTTTCTGGAACAATGATGGCATAGACCTGGTGGATTGCAGGAATGCACGCGTGGCCAATTCTTTTTTTAATGCAGATGATGACGGCATCTGTTTAAAATCTGAGGAGAGAAACAACCGCTGCGAAAATATCCTGATAGAGAACTGCCGCATCCGATCCAGTGCCAGCGGTTTAAAATTTGGTACTGCATCGCGGGGCGGGTTTAAAAATATTGTGGTCCGCAATATTACCGTATATGATACTTATCGCTCTGCAATAGCGCTGGAAGCAGTGGATGGCGGCATACTGGAAGATGTAGACATCCGGAATGTTACTGCAACCAATACAGGCAACGCCATCTTTATTCGATTGGGTCATAGAAACAAAGATTCGGTAATTAGCAAGGTGAGACGGGTGCATATTTCCAATGTAAAAGCTGCCATCCCATCGGGTAAGCCAGACAAGGGGTATTCAATGGAAGGACCTTTGCTGCGTTACCCGCACAATGTGTTTCCTTCTTCCATTGCCGGTTTGATTGGCCATCCGATAGAAGATGTGGTGCTGGATAGTATTGAGATTGTTTATGAGGGCGGCGGTACAAAAGACAGCGCTTTTGTTAGCCTGGATTCATTAAGCGCCATACCGGAGAACGCATCGGCATACCCGGAGTTTTCTATGTTTGGAGAATTGCCGGCATGGGGATTTTATAGCCGCCATGTGAATGGACTTACCATGAAAAACTTTACGGTGAGATTCCAGAAGGAAGATTTCAGATCTGCGATGATATTTGACGATGTACAGGGTATCCGTTTACAAAAAATTAATATTGCATCAGGAAAAACACTGCCGGTTATGATATTCAATAAATCAAAAACACTCTCTTTAATAGATATACAGCTTCCGGTTAAAGACAAAAAAGCAACTAAAATAGTGATGTAACTATTGTCTGGATGTTATTGTACGTTTACCAGATGCGATAAGATTGTATCGCTGCAGGGGTTTCTGAATTAGAAATCAATTAATCAGACACAGCGAAATTGCAAGGGATAAAGTTTTTCTTTTTCAGGAATTGTATGGAAAGTTGAAATTAAACACGCTGCCTTCACCGCTCACGCTGCTCACTTCAATCTGCCCTCCCTGGGCTTCAATGAATTCTTTTGATATGGCAAGTCCCAGCCCCGTACCGCTTCGTTCATGGGTTCCGGGCACCTTAAAATAGCGGTCAAATATCCTGGGCAGGTATTTTTCATCAATGCCTTTACCGTGGTCAGTTACACTAAAGACCACGCGGTTGTTTTTCCTATAGACTGCAACATCAATAACAGACGATTCGTGCGAATACTTAATAGCGTTGGTTAACAGGTTTATCAGCACCCAGGAAGATTTTTCTTCGTCTATCTGTATAGCAGGTAAATTGTCCTGCAGGTTTAAATCTATGGTAATGTTTTTTTGCTGGGCCTGGAAATGGACTGCCTGCATAGCCTGTTCTGCAATGGTTGTGGGTTGGGTAGTTTGCAATTTCAACTGGATATTGCCGGTTTCCACCTGGCTCATGTTGAGTAACTCGCCGGTTATTTTTAATAATCTTTCAACATCGTCTGATATTCCTTTTACCAATTCCTGCTGCTCTGTATTGAGGGGTCCCACCCGCGCGTCTTTCATTAACTGCGCACTCATTTTAATAGCAGAAATAGGTGTTTTTAATTCGTGCGATACCGTAGCGATAAAATTTGTTTTGGCTTCATTGAGTTCATGAAACGGGGTAATATTTCTTAGAACAATAACCTGTCCTATTACTGCGTCATTGCTGGTAACGCTGAGTATGTCTTTGTTAAAATAACTTTCTTTGTTGTCGGCATAGATTTTTAATGCTTTCTTTTCTCCTTCTTCCTGCAACAGTGTGCGCATGAGGTCATTCTGCAGTGCAATATCCGGGGCATATTTACCGGCAATATCAGCCTGTTTTAAACCAAGCAGGTTTTGCGCAACCATGTTCAGGAACAGGATGTGTTTTTTTGTGTCGAGGCCGATGATGCCGTCTTTCATCTGGTTGATAATGGTTTCTATCCGGCTTTTTTCAAACTGCATGCGGGCGATATTGCTGTTTTCATACTCATCCAGTTTTTCCGCCATCAGGTTAAATGCGTTTGCCAGGTCGCCAAACTCATCATTTTGTTTCAGGTAAATCCGCTTACGGTAATCCTTACCTGCAATTGCTGAAATGCCATCTGCCAGCGATTGAACAGGGCCGGAAACAATACCAGGAAGGTTAAAAAGCAGGATAAAAGACACCAGTGTAAGTATCGTAAAAGTTATTGAAAGCAAAAGCCTTGCATCGGTAGCCGTTTTCTGCACCGAATTATTTTTTCGCAATATGGCCAGTTCGTTTAAATCCTGGATGCGTATAAGGGATTGCCTTATCTCCGGATAATTGGAGGAATCGAGCGGGTTTGCAGCCAGTTCACTGAAGTCTTTGCGCAGTTCCCTTGTGGCGTCTCCTTCGCCGGCCTCGGTTACATTATTTTCCTGAAGGGCCAGGTTTTCTTCAAATACAGCCATTGCATCCTTGCGGATTTTTATCGTTTCCAGTGCACTGAACATTTTATTACAGTATAGCAGCGATTCATGGTTGTTCTTCAATACGGTATCAGCATCCGATGCCAGCCGGTTTATTGAAAAAATACCCAATACACCAAACAGCAATATCACGATAAAAAGAAAAAGCAGTCCTATGGATAATTTGGTTTTTAATTTCATGCGCATATTAAGAAAGAATTACAAGGTCAATACTGGATGCTGATAGTTTTTTCAGCAACTTGTTAAATACAGCCGTATTTAATATTACGCTAAATAAACTAAGGTGCGGCTTGCCAATACAGATGGTAGTGATGTCTTTTTGTTCTGCTGCTTCTATTATACCTTTTGAAATATCGTTGCTGCGAATCCTGATTATTTCTGCTCCCAGTTCGGTGGCGAGTTTAAAATTATTGATAAGGTGCCGTTGCGCGGCCAGTCCAATTTTATCGCCATCTTCTTTGGGTGTCTGCACATAGAGCAGCCACCATTTGCTGTGGTAGTAATTGGCCAGGCGGGCCGTTTTGCGGATGACATTTTTGGCCGTTTTTTCATTACTGCCAATGCAGGCAAGAAAACGCTCATGCCGTAAAGAGGCGTTGCGCGGAATTTCTGTTTCAACTTTTCGTTCTACCTGGGAAGCTACCTCTTTTAAAGCGAGTTCGCGTAATTGTAAAATCCGTTCGGATTGAAAGAAATTTTTCAATGCGCGCTCAATTTTATCCGGAGCATATATCTTGCCTTCTTTAAGCCGCACCACCAGTTCATCGGCTGTCAGGTCAATATTCACCACTTCATCGGCCTGCTGCAGCACACTGTCAGGAATACGTTCCGTTACATCTACACCTGTTATTTCTTTTACATCATCGTACAAGCTTTCTATATGCTGAATATTAACAGCGCTGATAACATTAATACCCGCATCCAGAATATCCATTACATCCTGCCAGCGCTTTTCATTTTTGCTTCCTTCTATATTAGTATGCGCCAGTTCATCAATTATAACAATTTCCGGGTGCAGGTTAATCACGGCCTGTATATCCAGCTCATCCAGTTCTTTTCCCTTGTAAAATAATTTCCTCCTGGGTATAACGGGCAGCCCATCCAGCAATGCCTGGGTTTCTGCGCGGTTATGGGTTTCAATATAGCCAATCTTTACGTCCACGCCATTGCGTAATAAAGTTTGTGCCTCCTGCAACATGCGGTAGGTTTTACCCACGCCCGCGCTCATGCCGATGTATATTTTAAACCTTCCCCGACGGCTTCTTCGGATTAGTTCAAGAAATTGTTCAGCATTTTTTTCAGGTTCAGGCATTCTATCAATTGTTAGGAAAGTTATAATTGTCTTTGTTGCACCCGGCTGGTGCAAAGCCATATTTTCTGATAAAGATAACCGGCGGGCTGCCCATCAAACTTAATTATAAAATTCTATTCAGTGCCTGCTTTATAATGGTGGTTGCCGCCGGCATCTTGACCAATTACAGGGATGTTGGCAGAAACAAATGGATCAAAGCCAAATTGGTTAAAGCAGTTTATTTTAATTTATCGAGCTCAATATTGAGCTTTAAAACATTGATTTTTGCCGTTCCCAGTAAATCCAGTAAGGGAGGTTGAACCTGGCTTGCAACCAGGCTGTTTATTTTTTCAACAGGAATATTTCTTTCCCTGGAGATCCTTTGTACCTGAATATAAGCGGCTGCCGGTGAAAGGTCCGGGTCCAGTCCACTACCAGATGCAGTTACCAGTTCGGCCGGTATTTTGCCTTTCTTTACAGACGGGTTGTGTACTAAAAATGTATCAATCCTGTCCTGCATCGTTTTCAGATAATCCGGATTGGAGGGTCCTTTGTTACTGCCACCGCTGCCTGCTGCATTATAACTGGCGGCAGAGGGCCGGCTGTTAAAATATTTATCAGCGGTGAAGCCCTGGCCCTCCAGTTTGTATCCCACCACTTTGTTGTTGATAATTACGGTTTCGCCTTTGCCACCATTGGGCGCGCCCTGTGCAATGCCCCATATCAATAATGTGTACAGTCCCACAAATACCACCAGGCAAACGATTGTAAGTCGCAAGGCTGGAAAAATATGTTGTTTCATTTTTTTAAATTTTAAATAACGGTTAGATCATCATTCTTAGAACCAAATACTCACCAGCAGGTCCAGTAATTTGATTCCGATAAACGGAACGATTACCCCACCCAGTCCGTAGATCAGGAGGTTTCTTCTTAGCAATGCGCTGGCGCCGATGGGTTTGTAAGCAACGCCCCTCAGTGCAAGCGGAATTAACAAGGGTATGATAAGCGCATTAAAAATCACAGCCGATAAGATGGCGCTTTCCGGGCTGTGCAGTCTCATAATATTTAATCCCTGCAATGCAGGTATGGATATTATAAACAGCGCCGGAACAATGGCAAAATACTTTGCTACATCGTTGGCAATGGAAAATGTAGTCAGCGTGCCTCTTGTCATGAGTAACTGTTTTCCTATCTCCACAATCTCTATCAGTTTGGTAGGGTCATTGTCAAGGTCTACCATATTACCGGCTTCTTTTGCGGCGGCTGTACCACTGTTCATGGCCACACCCACATCTGCCTGGGCCAGTGCAGGCGCATCATTGGTGCCATCGCCCATCATAGCCACCAGTTTTCCCTGTTGCTGTTCTTTTTTGATGTAAGACATTTTGTCTTCGGGTTTGGCTTCGGCAATATAATCATCCACACCCGCCTGTTCTGCAATAAACTTTGCGGTTAACGGATTGTCACCCGTTACCATTACGGTTTTGATGCCCATTTTTCTCAATCTTTCAAACCTTTCCCTGATACCGGTTTTTATAATATCCTGCAATTCTATTACTCCGGCAATGGAATCTTGCTGACTTACTACCAGGGGCGTTCCACCACTGGACGCAATGGCGGTTACACGACTAACCGTTTCGGGCGGCACCGTATTTCCTGCTTTTGCCACCATACTTTTAATAGCATCGAATGCGCCTTTCCTGATTTTCAAACCGCCGGGCAAATCAATACCGCTGCTTCTTGTTTCGGCACTGAATGCAATAAACCGGGCGCCGTTTGTTTTAAACGTGTTTACGTTTATACCGGCCAGTTCAATAATAGACTTTCCCTCCGGTGTTTCGTCTGCCAGTGAAGCAAGTGCGCAGGCTTCTATAAAAGCACTTTTTGTAATTCCCTCCGCCGGCCAAAATTGTGTGGCCTTGCGGTTGCCGATTGTTATGGTGCCCGTTTTATCGAGCAATAATGTATCCAGGTCGCCGGCAGTTTCTACTGCTTTACCGCTTTTGGTAACAACATTTGCGCGCAAAGCCCGGTCCATACCCGCTATTCCGATAGCGCTCAGCAAACCGCCAATTGTAGTGGGTATGAGGCAAACAAACAACGAAATGAACGCAGCGATGGTAATGGGCGTATTTGCGTAGTCGCCGAATGGTTTCAGTGTAACACACACAATAATAAAAATAAGCGTAAAACCTGCCAGCAAAATGGTCAGGGCAATTTCATTGGGTGTTTTCTGACGGGATGCACCTTCCACCAGCGCGATCATTTTATCCAGGAAACTTTCTCCCGGTTCGGTGGTCACACGAACTTTTATACGATCGCTCAGTACTTTGGTTCCACCTGTAACGGATGATTTATCGCCACCGCTTTCGCGGATCACCGGTGCGCTTTCACCAGTGATGGCAGATTCATCGATGGTGGCAATACCTTCAATAATTTCGCCGTCCATCGGTATGGTATCGCCTGCCTCACACAGGAATACATCGCCTTTTTTGAGTTGAGCCGATGGTACAATTTTTATTTCGTCTGTATAAATTTCTCCCACCGGGAAAATCTTTTTTGCAGGTGTGTCTTCCCTTGTCTTTCTCAGGCTATCGGCCTGTGCCTTACCCCTTGCTTCGGCAATGGCCTCTGCAAAATTTGCAAACAGTAAGGTAAGAAACAACACAAAGAACACCACCAGGTTATACACCAGCGACCCCTGTGTTTTTTCGCCCGTCATGATCCATATACAAACTGCCAGCATGATGACTGTGCAAATTTCAACCGTAAACATTACCGGGTTACGGAACATTACCCGTGGCGAGAGTTTTATGAAAGATTGTTTTAGCGCCGTTTTAACGAGCGATGACCCGAACAAATGATTGGATATTTTCTTTGACATTTTTATTTATTTTATCAGCCTTAAAAGATGAAGATGCGTTGCATACATCTTTCGCGGCTTATTTAATTTTTCTACAGATCACCGCATACCGAAATATTCAGCAATAGGACCCAGGGCAAGGCCGGGAAAAAAAGACAACGCTGCAATGATAAATATGACCGCGAAGACCATTGTACCAAATGTTGTTGTATCAGTTTGCAATGTACCGGCTCCTTCAGGTATGTATTTCTTTTTTGCCAGTATTCCCGCAATGGCAACTGGGCCGATAATGGGCAAAAAGCGCGCAAGCAGCATGACTGTTCCGCAGGCGATATTCCAGAATGGGGTATTGTCTCCCAACCCTTCAAAACCACTTCCGTTATTTGCCGAAGATGAAGTAAACTCATACAGCATTTCACTGAATCCATGATTGCCGGGGTTGTTCAGCCAGGCTGCATAAGTAGTTGGGTCATTTGCATACAACCAGGACGAGATGGCGGTGCCCACCAATATTAAAAATGGATGCAGCAGTGCAATGATTGCAGCAATCTTCATCTCTTTGGCTTCAATTTTTTTACCAAGAAATTCCGGCGTCCTTCCTACCATCAACCCGCTGATAAACACCGCAATGATGATGAAGATGAAAAAATTGAGGAAGCCAACACCCACACCTCCGTAAAATGAATTTACCATCATGCCCAGCATGGCAAACATTCCTGTTAGCGGAGTAAAGCTATCATGCATGGCGTTTACCGAACCGTTGGAAGTTACGGTAGAAGTAATGCCCCAGAATGCGGAAGCGGCAGAACCAAAACGTGTTTCCTTACCTTCCATGCTGCCTAAGTTTTGCAGTATGCCCATTTTGCCGATCGCAGGATTACCCTGCATTTCATAATAGATGGAGGGTATAACGAAAACCAGGAATCCTGCTGTCATAACCCCGAATACCATCCATGCCAGTTTTTTTCTTTTAAGAATATACCCCAATGCAAAAACAAGCGCCATCGGGATCAACACAATGCATACATTCTCTATTATATTGGTAAAGTAATTAGGATTTTCAAATGGGTGCGCACTGTTTACACCAAAGTATCCGCCGCCATTTGTGCCTAATTGTTTGATAGCCACCATGGCAGCTGCCGGACCCCTGGATACATTAACCGTATCTCCCTGCAGGCTGATAAACTGATCTTTTCCCTGGAAATTCATAGGAGTACCGTTAAAGGCCAGTATAACGGCCACCACTATCGACAATGGCAACAATATGCGTGTGCACGACTTTACAAAATACACATAGAAATTGCCCAATTTGCCGGCAGTCTTTTCTTTAAACGCTTTGAATACAATAGCACATGCCGCCATGCCGGTACCCGCACTTACAAATTGAAAAAACATCAGCAATAACTGCCCGAGGTAAGAAACACCGCTTTCGCCTGAGTAATGCTGCAGGTTGGTGTTGGAGACAAAACTGATCGTGGTATTATATGCCAGGTCTGCACTCATAGACGGGTTGCCATCGGGGTTTAATGGCAGCCAGCTCATGTTCATCAATACAAACATGGACAACAGGAACCACGTTAAATTTATAACCAGCAAAGCAACCATACTCTGTTGCCAGGTCATGGCATGCTGAGGCTTTATGCCGGCTGCTTTAAAAAATAAATTATCGAGCGGCCCACCTATTTTATCCAGCCATGTCTTCTCACCATTGTACACTTTTCCAATATAACGTCCCAGCGGAATGGCCAGCAGCACCATGATGGCATACATGGCTATAACGCCTGAAATTTCAGTGTTCATAATTAAAATTTTTCCGGTTTAATGAGTACATAACACAGGTAACAAAATACCAGTATCGAAATAATAAAGAGCGCTGTCATTGAATTAAAATTTTATGTTTGAATTCTATAAAGACGAATACCGCGTCTGTGGTGGATGCTATACGTGATCCACCATGGGTATCAGACCTTATCGAAAAAATGAATGGCTTTATAAAAAAGTACAAATCCGGCAAGTCCGGCAACAATTAAAATGATGGTTTGCATATACAATGTTTTATAAAAAAAATAGAGTGACCGTGTAATGAATAACATTCAATAATGTTCTGCAGGCAGCCGGGTTGCAATTACAAAAGCAGGTTCTTTTACTATTTAGCTTGCCCGGATATTTTCATACGCTTGCTGCATTTCATGACCGATTGTCTGGCCAGCACTTGTCAAACGGTATGCCTTTCGCCCACTGGTTGTCGTTTATGAGCTGAAATGCAGTCTGGGCTTGCTTCCTGGAGTTTATATAAGTTTGAACCCTTGCCAGGGCAAAGAAAAAACCTTCTCAGAATGAGAAGGTCTATTATCAAAATGAGAAAGTATTTATTGAAGCTGGTAATCTTCTATTTTCCTGTACAGGGTGGCCAGTCCTATATTTAACAGGCGGGCGGCTTCCGCTTTATTGTATCGTGTATGATTAAGTACGCGCTGGATATGTAATTTCTCAACGCTCTGCAGGTCAAACGCCGAAAGTGTTTTTGATGTTGAATGTGTTTCACGCAGCTCAATGGGTAAATGGCTTACGGTCAGCGGTTCTCCGTTGGAAACGATAACAGCCCTTTCTATGCTGTTTTTTAACTCACGGATATTGCCTTTCCAGTCGTGCTGCATGAGTTTGTCAATAAATTCCGGTGTCATGGAGGGCTCTTTTACATTTATTTTTTCAGCAAAAACACCCACAAAAAATTTGGCCAGCGCAGGAATATCTTTTTTTCGATCACGCAGTGGTGGCAGTGTAATGATATATACATTGAGCCGGTAAAATAAATCTTCCCTGAATTTGCCTTCGCGCACATCGTTCTGCAGGTCGCGGTTGGTTGCAGCAATGATGCGTGTATCAACTTTGCTGCTTTTTGTTTCACCGAGTTTGATGAATTCATTCGTTTCAAGTACCCGCAGCAATTTGCTTTGCAGTTCAATGGACATTTCACCAATCTCATCCAGGAACAATGTCCCTTTGTCTGCTTCTTCTATCAGTCCTTTTTTATCTTTCAATGCAGATGTAAAAGCACCGGCCCTGTAACCAAACAACTCACTTTCCAGCAGGTCTTTACTAAATGAGCTGCAGTTCAGCGCCACAAAAGCCTGCTGCGATCTTTTGCTGGCATTGTGGATGGCCTGCGCAAAAACTTCTTTTCCGGTACCTGTTTCTCCCAGCAGCAGAACGGTAGTGGAATTGGGCGCTACAATCTTAGCAAGATCAATGGCTTCTTTGAGAAGGGGAGAAGCTCCCAGTATATTGTCGAAACTATATTTTTTTCCTACCCTTGCTTCCAGTTGATTGATTCTTTCCTTTAATTGTTTTTTCTCCGCCGCCTGGTTCAACAATGGAATAATCCGTGCATTGTCGTCTCCTTTGGTGATATAATTAAAAGCGCCGTTTTGAATAGCTTCTACGCCATCGGGAATATTACCAAAAGCAGTCAACAGTATCACTTCAATGGCAGGGTATTTCTCTTTTACCAGTTTTGTGTATGCTACGCCATTGCCATCGGGCAGTTTTACATCGCACAGTATTACATCTATTATCTCCCGTTCCAGTATTTTGCCGGCGGCTTTCAGTGAATCGGCTTCCAGTACCCGGAAGCCTTCCAGTGTTATAATTCTTTTCAGCAATGATCGAAGTTTTTCTTCGTCGTCAATTACCAGTACCGTTGATTTCATTTGCGCAGGAATATCCACGAAATTACGCCTAAAAAAATGACCGGTGGCAAATAGGGTACAGGGCCATTCATGGATAAGTCTGTAACGGGGTAGTTTTACCAGGCATACACGCGATAAATTCACAAATAAATTAAAAAAGAACGGGTAAGTTATGGGAATTACATTTTTGACAATATATTTATACGGTATTCATAGAGCTTAATTCATTGCGTAACTACCGGGCAAACCTTTTATAAATCATATGCGCTTACTAATACTATTCACCTGCTGGATGATCATTGGAACGGCTTCTTTTGCACAAAAAATTGCGTATGACTTGCCCCAGGGATTTGAAAAAGATATCAGCAGGGACGATTACAAAAATATTGTTGATCTGAGCCTTCCCATGATTGCAAAAAGGTACACCATTGAATCGGTCAAAAGGGGTGTCATACAAATAAAAGCAGGTGAGGGAATGCAGGCTTTTAACCTCGATAACCTTATTTTAAAATGCATTGCGGTTGCTGATAAAACGGCCTGGAAAAATATTGTGCAGGATCATTTTGAAAAAATATTTTTAGCAATCGACGAACAGAAAAAGATTGACCCTCAAAATTATGAAACCATCAAAAAATATTTAAGCATTCGTATTTACCCGGCCGAAACTGTCAATAACCGGGGTGGAGTATCGTCCATGGTGGCCAAAACAGATTTGGAAGGCACATACACCCTGCTGATGCTCGACCTGCCCGGTGCTTTCACTGCGGTGCAAAAACAAATATTTAGCGGGTGGAAAAAAGACAGCACTGAAGTCTTTAAAGTGGCGTTGACAAATATTAACAGGCAGAAGATCGAAAAAGTTACCAAGTCATTCGATTTTGACAAGACTGCAATAGAAGTAAGCTTTCTCGGAAATGAAGATTATGCTGCGAGCTATGCCCTGGACCTGGTCAATAATTCACCGGAACTGGTGGGCGAGTGGGGCTCGGTAATTGCCATGCCCAATAAAGGACTTGTGGATATTTGCAAAATTACAAAAGCGAAACCGGTGGATTTTGTAAAATTTATTCAAATGACAAAACCGCTGATCGAAAAATCATTCCAGGAACATCCGCAGCGGATATCCGATCAGTACTATTGGTACTACCAGGGCAGGTTTACCAAAATTAATGTAGTAACAGATGCCAATGGCAACATCAATGTTATCCCGCCTTTTGGTCTCACAGAATTAATGACCGTAAAGCAATAGTCGAAAAGGTTGTTATAGCTGAATGTTTTGTTTAACCTGGTAATATAGAAACATTGAGGATAATATTTACAATTATATGCTGTTTTTGTTGGTGTGTCCCCTACGCGCAGGACAGTAGCATCCTGAAAGTTCATTTTCTGTATGGCTCCAAACCCCAGAAACAATTTCGTAACACCGAAAAGAAATGGTTTGGCGGTATGTTGGGTGGTCATGTTGGAATAGAAGGCGACAGCAACCAGGTATTGAATTTTTTACCCGCCGGCCAGTTTCATTGGATTGCGAAGAAAGAGGACAGGCATAGTGCGTATGCAGTTCATACAACGGATAACTTTTATGCAATACTCGGTGGCAACCCCGACAATGTGAAGAAGGCTGTTATCAGTATTCCGGTTAGCAGCCTGCAGAAACAAAAGTTTGACAGTATACAGGCTGCCTACCTGGCGGCTACACCATATGATTACGCATTGGTGGGTATGCGATGCGGTGCTGCAGCGTATGAAATACTTGGCCAATTGGAGATTTTGCCGCGTTATAACAATCAAACAACCTATAAAAAAATAGTTTATCCCAAAAAGTTACGGAAACGGTTATTTAAAAAAGCCATAGAAAATGGCTGGTCAATAACCAGACAGGAAGGAACAGCCGCAAGAAAGTGGGAGCAGGATTGACCCTCGGCCGTAAAGCGGTTCGCATTATGAATTTTGCAATTTTTAAAAAATTAGCATGAAGGCCATTTCATCTTTTGCATTTTATATTGTATGGGCATATGGCAGTTATTCGCAAACAGCTGCTGGTGGTCAGACTGCTGCTGCTCAATTGGAAAAAATGAATTTGTCCTATACACCGTCCGGGATTCTAAACAATATATCAGTTTCGGCCGGTAAAATAAACAAAGATGAATACATACTCGAATTCACATTGAACGTAAAACAAAGGAACAAACCGCCTTCCATAAATGCCGCCAGCATCGTTTTAATTGATAATGCACGCGGGGAGTTGGTATTGAATAACCCTTCAGGCGATTCTGCTTGGTACAACAGGGATGGGCAACTTAATATTACTGTTTATCAAAAGCTGACAAATGAACAACTGCATTATTTAAAAACGAAAATCGTAGAACAGATGAAGCTTACGGTTGATAACCGGCAATTGATACTCAGGTTATCCCGGAAAACGAAATTGCGGTTAAAGGAAATGATAAACACGGTGATGTAAGTGTAGACCGGAATAAACCACAACTTTCTGCATGATTCTGGATTTTATCTAACGAGTATGAAATGATGGAAGATCATTGTTAAAATAAGATCCTCTCTTAAAAGGTTCACAGTACTTACCTTTTTAAGTTATCTTGAACTATCAGCGCAGGCTCAATAACTTATCATGTGTGCGAAAAAAATGAAGCAGGCAACCAGCGCACGGTTCTTTGCGTAAGCGCTGAATACTAATACGATACCCTGCATCAGATTCCGTTTTGCGTAAATCAAATTCCCGGTTGGGATTTGACCCTGTTTACAGGCTGCTTAGTTTTGCCTGTCTAAAAAGCATTTCCCTCATACTAACTGTTACCTGTAATGTATAAACTGCTTTCTTATCCTGGTATACTGCTTATTGCGGCACTTTTTGCCAACCCTGCAGCAGCACAATCTTTAAACGATACCACCGGGAAAATTTTAAACGAAGTAATTGTTACCGGCCAGCATACACCGCAGTCCGTAAAAAACTCGGTTTACCAGGTGCGGGTTATTAACCAGGAACGCATCCGCCTTAGCGGTGCTACCAATATTCAGCAGGTGCTGAACAACCAGCTTGGTTTTCGTTTTTTTAATGATAATACGCTGGGCACTACCGATGTGGAATTGATGGGTATGAATGGCCGCAACGTAAAAATATTGCTGGACGGTGTACCGCTGGCAGACCGTGGAGATACCCGTGAAAGCCTTAACCAGGTAGATATCAGCAGCATTGAAAGAGTTGAGATAGTAGAGGGTCCGATGTCGGTGGTGTATGGATCAGATGCTCTGGCGGGCGTGATAAACCTTATTACAAAAAAACCGGGTAAACAAACCCTATCAGTAACCGCCAGGGCACAGGAAGAAACGGTGGGTAAGGAATACCACCCGTTCAGCTATAAAGGCGTACACATGCAAAACCTTGGCCTTGCCTGGCAAAAAAAAGGCTGGAGCATTGCCGGCGGCGGCACGCACAATGATTTTGACGGCTTTGGCGGTGATGAATGGGGCCGCGAAAAATCCTGGCGCCCAAAAGAACAATGGCTGGGCAATGCAAGAATAGATTATCACAGTACAAGCTTTGGTATTTATTACCGGCTGGATGCGTTGAGCGAAGGCATCACCAACCGGGGCAAAATCAATTTCAATACCTATAAAGCCATTGATCAGCAATTTATCACCGATCGTTTTATGCACCAGCTGCAACAGGATTGGCGCATCAGTGAAAAATTGCAGTTCAACAGCATTGTTGCTTATACAGATTATAAAAGGGTAACAAAAACACGGAGGCATGATTTTACCAATGGCAAAGAAGAACCGACCACGGGGCTGGGTGAACAGGACATCGCAAAGCTGAACAGTATTGTTTTTCGTCCAACACTTCAGTACACGGTTGCTTCAAATATTTCTTTGCAAACCGGCATTGATATTAACCGTGAGTCTGCCAGCGGTCAACGCATCGCCGGCAGCCCGTCCATCACCGACTATGCATTGTTTATATCTTCAGAAATTAAATGGGGAAACCGTTTTAATATCAGGCCGGGATTGAGGTTCATCAAAAATTCAGTGTATGACGCACCGCCGGTTATTCCTTCTGTGAATGCAAAACTGACATTGGGTAACAACCTGGATCTAAGGGTAGCATATGCGTACGGCTTCCGCTCGCCGGCATTGCGCGAACTGTATTTTAGTTTTCATGATGCCAATCATGATATAGACGGAAATCCCCAACTGAAAGCAGAACATTCCAATAGTTTTAACGGCTCGCTCAGCTATACGATGCCCGGCACAGGCAACATACAACTGGTATCTGCACTGGGTGGTTTCTATAACGAATTCAGCAACCAGATTAACACGGCACAAACAGCGCCCAACGCTACCTTGTATACTTATATCAACATCGATAAATTTAAAACAACCGGTGGCACCTGGGAAAATAAACTGGCCTGGAAAACCCTGAGTGCAACATTGGGTTTTTCTTATATTGGCAGGTTTAACGGGCTTTCTGAAGATGTAACATACAGCAGTGAAAACCTGCCCGGTTTTGTATGGGCGCCCGAAATCAACACCAACATAATTTACAGTCTTAAAAAAACAGGAACAACGTTTGGCTTTTTTTATAAATTCACCGGCAAGCGGCCGGCTTACCAGCTTGTATATAACAACAGCACCAATAAGGATGAAGTACATCTAACAAAACTGGCTTCATTTAACTGGGCCGATTTTACGATTACACAGCCATTCTTAAAGCTGCTCACCGTAACTGCTGGTGTAAAGAACATTTTTGATGTAACCAATTTAAACAGCACTTCAACCGGCCCGGGCGGCGCCCACAGCAGCAGTGGCATGCTGCCACTATCGTACGGCCGCTCTTATTTTCTTGGCCTTTCTTTTCAATGGAAAAAATAACTGTGTCTCAAACAAAAAGAATGTTATCAGCATGCACTTTATAAAAAGAATAATAGCAATTACCGCAACAGCAGTTGCTTTTACTGCCTGTAAAAAAGACGTAGATCCCATATTTGCTGTTCCGGCTTCCACCGGTTCTACCCTTCAGCTAAACGGGTTAATAGGTACAGAAGCAGGCAGCAGCGCGGGTAACACGGTATATGTAGACCTTAGCACCAGCCAGCAAACAGCGGTTGCCCGTAACAGTTGGGACCTGGGTTTTTATTCAGGTACAGATTTCCGCGTTATTATCAACAACACAACAGTGGCTACCGCCAAAGTATTGGCGAAGAATGATCTTACCCAGGCAGGTAATGCAGATACGGTTGGCCTCAATAAACTGGCCATTGGTTTTGATGCGGTGTCTTTTAACCTGGTGGACAATATATTTGGAGACCTGTCAAAAACAGTTATACCTGCAGTAACCATCAACGATGCAGATAACAAAGTGGTGATACTGAACCCCGGTAATGGCGGCGGTGTAGCTGCCAGGGACTGGTATAAAATACGCGTGCTGCGTACTGCTGCCGGGTATAAATTACAGTATGCTAAACTGGCTGCCGCCGGTTTCACCAGTGTTGACATAGCCAAGGACGACAATTACAATTTTAAATACCTTTCGCTGGAAAGCGGATCGCTGATAAGCGGCGAGCCGGCAAAAGAACTTTGGGATTTTAAGTGGTCATATATTTTGTACCAGACGTCATTTGGAACAGACCAGATCCCTTTCGCGTTTTCAGATCTCATCATGATCAACAAGCTGGCAGGCATACAGGCGGCAGAAGTGCTTACCAGTACGGTCAGCTATGATGCCTATACCACCAGCAATATCGGTACAACCACCTTTACCAGCGCCACAGATGCCGTAGGCTCTAAATGGAGAAGCACATCACCGGCAACGGGTGCAAAAACAGATCGTTTTTATGTGGTGAAAGACCCGCTGGGAAATGCTTATAAAATAAAATTCCTGGCAATGGGTGCGGGTGATGGCGGCACCCGTGGAAAGCCTCAGTTTGAATACAAGCTGGTAAAATAATAATACAAGATAATAATACAGTGATTACATAGCTGTTCGGTATTTTTTGTGCCGGAGATTGGTTTTCCGTTTTGCGTAAATGTATTTCCCACCCCGTATCAGTTTACTGATATTTCTGTGACAAATTTGTCTGACTAAATTCATTGATGATGAAAAATATATTTACTTCCATATTGCTTGTTTTTTGTACCGCTGTTGCTTTTGCACAAACTGCCGCAGAACAAAAAGCGGTGAAAAGTTTATGCGGATGTTTTGAAGTGGATTTCAAATACGCTGAAACGTTTGCAGCAGATACGGCTTACAAATTTCACCCGCGTTACAACGCCTCCGGGCTCGAATGGGTGGTAGCTGAAGAAAGCAATCCCACCAAATTTGTACTGCAGCACCTTTTGCTGGTGAGCGATAGCATGGTAATAAAGCATTGGCGCGAAGATTGGGAATTTGAAAAAAATGACTGGTTGATATTTAATCATGATGCAACATGGAAACAGGTTACCGGGAACAGGGAAAACACAAAAGGTCAGTGGACACAAACTGTTTGGGAAGTAGATGATGCGCCCCGCTATCAGGGTAGCGGTAACTGGATATCCGCCAATGGCAAATATTACTGGGAAAATACGGCGGACGCGCCATTACCACGCCGGGAGTATACAAAAAGAAAGGATTACAATGTGATGCAAAGGACCAACCGCATTGTTGTTACAGACAATGGCTGGGTGCATGAACAGGACAATAAAAAAATTATTCGCAAAGACGGTGCTGCCGATACTTACCTGGCAGAAGAAAAGGGTTATAATATTTACAAAAGGACAGACGATAGTAAATGTAAGGTAGCAGCCGCTTACTGGGAAAAACACAAACAGTTTTGGGTAGCCGTTCGCCAGGCCTGGCAGGAAATATTGAAAGATAAAACGATAGTGCGCCTGGTGCCCAAAGTGGATGGTATGCTATTGTACGAACAGTTTGATGGGCTCGAAAAACAATCACTGGCCGGCACGCAATTAAATGAAAAGGTGAAAGGACTGCTGGGCAAATACATAGATAAAATCGATACCAAACAGGTGGCATCCAAATAAGTTTTTAGACTTGTCATCCGCAATGGTATTTATACAACGGGTATAGCGGGCTGACTTGTTTTAAAAGCGTACAGTATTCGATATTGTACGCTTTTTTTTGCCGGGACGATGCTCCATAAAAATTGCCCGGTTTTTCTGACGGTATTGTTACATTGTGCTGCAATTTCTTTGTTACTCAATATCTGTGATATGACAACCAGCATTTCTACATTCCTGAAGAAAAAGGGGCAATACAAGGTAAGCGGCATGCTTTGGATTGATTATGAGGGAAGCCGTTGTTTTGGGCCCGGCCGCATGCAATTGCTGGAGGGCATTGCTGCATCTGGTTCCATCAATAAAGCGGCCAAAGCAATGGGTATGAGCTACAAAAAAGCATGGACCATGATTACTGAAATGAATGAGCAGTTCAGCCAGGCAATGGTAATCACCCAGTCGGGCGGTAAAGACGGGGGAGGTTCTGTTCTAACGCCACAGGCAACCGAATTGATGGCGTTTCACCGGCAGCTCAGGAAAAAATTTGCTGCCTTCCTGGAAAAAGAAACCGCCGGTCTCCGGCAACCATAAATTACAGCTGGAACAAAACATTTCGCCCGATTATCTTTTGCGAAACATAATTCATTAATTTCGTTATATACTTTAAAACATAACGAACTTATTTGGCACGGTTTTCAAAAATAGTATGGGTCAGGCTTACGGGAATTGGCGCGGTAATCATATTAATATCAGCCACCCAATCAGATCCCCCGGTTGCTTCTGGACCGTATTCACTTAGCTATCCCGAATATTTTGGCAACAGAACCTATATGCCGGCAGATAATCCAATTACGAAACAGGGTGTTTATCTTGGCAGGATGTTGTTTTATGAGACAAAGCTATCCTCTACCAACACAATATCATGTGCCAGTTGCCACCGGCAATCGCTGGCATTTACAGACGGCAAAGCGTTCAGCGAGGGGGTAAACGGACAAAAAGCCGATCGCAGTTCTATGTCGCTGGCCAACCTGTTATGGGTAAAAAACTTTTTCTGGGATGGCAGGGTAAAAGGCCTGGAAGAACAGGCGGAAGTGCCTATGATAAACCCGCATGAAATGAATCAGTCGTTGCTGGTGTCTGCAGCCAAACTTTCGCGGCTTAAAAAATACCGGCGTTTGTTTGAACTTGTGTATGGCAATGATTCCATTACCGCAGGCAGGATTGTGCGCGCCATTGCGCAGTTTGAACGTACGCTGATCTCTTCTAATGCCCCATACGATCAGTACCTGCGTGGCGGGTACCAGGCCACCACATCAGAAATGAATGGCATGAATTTATTTATGCGCATACCCGATTCACGAAACAACGTGCGTGGTGCCAGTTGCGGGCGCTGTCATGGTACACCTAAAATGTTTATTGAATTGTTTCATAACAATGGACTGGACAGCATTCCGGCCGACGCGGGCCGGCAAAAATTAACCGGCAACGCCATCGATGCCGGCAGGTTTCGGGTGCCTACACTTCGCAATATTGCTTTAACGGCGCCGTATATGCATGATGGAAGGTTTGCAACGCTGGAGGAAGTAGTGGATCATTACAATGAACATATTGCCGCCAGCCCTTCGCTCAGCCCATTGCTGCAAAATGTGTCAAACGATGCGGAGGGCAAAACACTCGGACTCACGGTTAATGAAAAAAAAGACCTGGTCAGCTTTTTACACATGCTTACCGATTCAAGTTTTATAGCCGATAAAAGATTCAGTGATCCCAATAAAAATTAAACCATGCAAAAATTGTCGTTTTTAATGTTGGTGCTGGCGGTATGCATTTTGCAATCGCCAGCACATGCGCAAACCCCCGCGGGGCAGGTTACCATAGAAGGTGATATTCCCAAAACAGTAGTACTTACTGCAGAACAGTTCAAGGCAATGAACCGGATAACCATTCATTCCACTGATATGGCAGGCAAAACCCATGACTATTCCGGGATAGCCGTCACCGATATATTAAAAAGCGCCGGCATTATTCAGCCGGCATTTAACCGCGACAACCTTAACAAATACGTGATAGTTCGTTCATCCGATAATTATGAAGTGTTGTTTTCTATGAGTGAACTGGATTCCGCATTTTCCGGGCGCACCATTATACTGGCAGATATGGCAGACGGTCAGCCGCTTCCGCTGGCAAAAGGCCCCTATAAAATTGTCATTCCCGGCGAAGAAAAACGACAGGCGCGGAGCATCTGGAGCGTGACTCATTTTGTCATACGCAATTCAAAGGACCAGTAAACAACCTTCCACCTCAAACTTTACACCTTACACCTTAAGACTTTACACCTTTCTCAAATGAAAAAGAATTTATCATTCATATCGTTATTTCTGCTGGTGTATAACGCCGGTTTTTCGCAGCTTATAACGGATTCGGTTAACCGCATATTTACCCTGGGCGAGGTAACCATAACCGGCTATAAACCGTTCCGGGATAATAATACGGTCAGCGCCGCAAAAACGGCTACCTATAACAGGCTGGATGTATCGCATGCACTTAACCTTTTACCCGGTATTTCACTTACCGGGGTTGGACCGCGCAATGAGTCGGGCGTATCGGTGCGTGGCTTTGATTTGCGGCAGGTGCCCGTTTACATGGATGGCATACCGGTATATGTTCCATATGACGGTTATGTAGATCTTGGCCGGTTTACGGTATTTGATTTATCGGCTCTGCAGGTAGCCAAAGGATATTCTTCTGTGCTGTACGGGCCCAATGCAATGGGCGGCGCTATCAATCTTGTATCGCGCAAACCCCTTGGCAGGTTTGAAGCAAATGCAATTGCAGGATGGCTGAGCGGTGGTTACCGGGCCGACTTCAACATTGGTTCCAGGATGAATAAATTTTACTGGCAGGTAGCGGGTTCTGCGTTGAAACGCGATTATGTTGCCATGCCTGGTTCATTTACGCCTACCAAGTTTGAAGATGGTGGTCACCGCAATAATTCTTATAGTGATGATAAAAAGATAAGCGCCAAGATAGGGTTTACGCCCACACCCGGCCAGGAATATGTACTGGGTTATATCTACCAGCATGGAAAAAAAGGAAATCCCCTGTATACAGGTACCGATACGTTGAATGCGCTTTTTAAAAACCCGCGTTACTGGCAATGGCCCAAATGGGATAAACAAAGCGTATATGCGATTGCCAATAACAAAATAGACAGCAGCAATTCAATAAAAACCAGGTTGTATTACGATCAATTCAAAAATGATTTGGTGAGTTATGACGACGGCAGCTATACCGTTATCAGCAAGCCATACGCTTTCACCAGTATTTATAATGATTACAGCATCGGGGGCAGTATTTCTTTTAATAACACAGCAATCCGCAATAATGTATTGGGACTGGCAATACATTTTAAACAGGATGTACACCGTGAGCACAATGTGGGCGAACCCATCCGCAAGCTTAGCGATAACAACATGAGTTATGCGCTGGAAGATACTTACCGGTTCACTGGTAAATTAAGTGCCTCTGCCGGCGTTAGTTATAATGCCAGGAACAGTCTTACCGCCCAGGGATACAACAGCACCACCAAACAATTATTCGATTACAAGGACAATGACAACAGTGCCTGGAATGTGCAGGGCAGCCTGCACTATGATTTTACTGCACAGCGTTCTCTTATTGCATCGGTTGCTAAAAAGACACGGTTTGCAACTATGAAAGACCGGTATTCATTCAGGATGGGGACTGCGGTTCCTAATCCTGATTTGTTATCGGAGGCTGCCGTAAATTATGAACTGGGCTACCATGATCTGCTTTTTAAAAAATGGGGCATCGCCGCTGCTGCATTTTACAGCCATATTTCCAACACTATCCAGATGGTAAACAATGTGCAAACAGACCCGGTAACCAATAGGCCGCTATCACAATTGCAGAATACGGGCAGGTCTGAATATTATGGTGCAGAACTGGCACTGAACCTAAAATTGTTGCGCCAATTGACCATCGATGCCAATTATACTTTTATACGGCGAAACAATTTAGACAATAAAAATATCCGTTTTACGGATGTACCGCAGCACAAAGTTTTCCTGGCGCTCATTTATCAGCCGGTTTCGGCGGCTTACTTTTTGGTCAGCTCAGAATACAACAGTGATCGGTTCAGCACCAGCTATGGGACCGTTTCCGGCAATTTTATCCGTACGGATGGAAAAATAAATTACCGCATCACCCGAAATTTCGGTGTAGAAACCGGCGTCAACAATGTGTTCGACCGTAACTATACATTGGTAGAAGGTTACCCGGAAGCAGGAAGAAATTACTTTATAAATATTATGTTCAGTTATTGATATGAGGCCCGGTATCAGTAAATTTCCACAATAATTGGGCGGATGCCAGTTGGTTCATCCGCCCAATCTTTGTAAAAAACTGCCCCTTTATTTAGTTACCGAAATTTTAATGGAAGCAGAATCCACCCCATTGGTGCAACTGTGCACATTGGTATGGCTGTAGAGCGAATCAAGAGATTGCCGCGCTATATTGTAATAGAGTTGTTTGGTACTCGCACTCACCGTGTATTCGCCAGCTTGGTTAAACGTAAAAGAATTGGTTTTGCTGGTAGTTACCGAATACGTTTGTGTGGCGGTAGACGGACTAACGCTCCAGCGGCTGGCGTTGGCTGCGGAGGATAATGTGACTGTTACTGTTTCGCCAACAGTAGCCTGTGTAGTGGAAGCAGACAGCGAAACCTGGCTGGAGCCATCGGCTGATTTCTTACAAGCGGCAGCACCCAACATCAGCAAAATTGTTAATGCAATGGCTGAATTTTTCATGCAATTTCTTTTTTGGTTTGAAAAGATTGTCTTTATATCAATTGCATAAGATACTGCCGGCAGGGTGGTGGTTGGGTGCGGATTAAAAATAAAAAAGTTGGTTGCAGCACCCAACCTTTTAGAGGGAACCGGGCGTTAGTTTACACCCGCTTCCCGCAGTACTTCTTTATTTAAACGGATGTATTCGGCGTTTTTTTCGGCGTTGGCCAGTGCCAGTCCTTCGTTTGCAGATGCAATGGCAGATTTTTTGTCGCCCGTTCTTAACTGCAGTCTTGCCAGCCAGTATTTAATATTATAAGCCTGGGGCTGCGCCTTATTGGCTTCCTGCATCCAGCTCAATGCCTCTTTGGTGTCTTTGTTATGATTATAATACCAGATGGCCGACATATAATACGGCTTTTTTTCTCCCTTCATGGCTTCTTGTATATTGGCCATGATCCGGGTTTGTACATCTGTTGCCAGGTGAAGATCCACCCGGGTGTTTTCCCATAAGATCTGCAACAGGCAATCTTCTTCGTGTACCGCTGCAAACTGAATGGTTAATGTTTCTACCGGTTCGGCCAATTGTACCGGTTTTACTTTTACACGGAGAAAATCCTGCTTTTCATCGTATGCATATGCACCCCACTGGCTGCTGTTTTTATTAAATATTATCGTCCATTCACTGGCGCCGGGTATACTGAAAAGCGAATAGGTACCTGGCGGCAATAGCTGTGATTCTACCCTGATGGTGTCCGTTATTATGATAACGGTTGCGTTGTTGGCACCAGTGCGCCATACGATGCCATAGGGTTCGGTACCGTTAAATATTTTCCTGCCCTTTGTGTTGGGCCGATAGTATTTTATTGATATTGTTCCCAGTCCAAAATCCTGCTCAATGCGCTGGCCCAGGCTGGCAGCCGGTATTTTAAACGGCAGCTCCTGTGCCTGCAACAGTTGAATTTCGCAGCATACGAAAATGACAAGGCAAAAAAAGATTGTTTTCATTTTATTGAATGGTTGATGTTAATATACAAAGTCCGTTATTTTTTGGCGGCTGGTTTTTTGTTTAAAAGTGTTTCCAGGTTTTTCATTTTAGATAACCAGAATTTATCGAAATAAGCTATCCAGTCCTGTAACTCATTAAAGCCGTCCTGTTTTAGTGTACAATAGCGTTCCCTTCCAATATCCTGGATTGAAATAAACCCGGCGGAATACAGTATTCTCACATGTTTGGAAACGGCTGGCCGGCTCATGTCGAAATTTTCTGCCAGGCTGTTGATGGTCAGTCTATCCTTCGACAGCAATTTCAGCATCTTTCTCCTGCTCGGGTCTGCTATCACCTGGAACGTATCAAGTATCGGTTGCGCCATATTTTGAAAAGTTTATGCAATCAGCATTCAGCTGATGCATTGAATATTTCAGGAACGCTTCATTGCGTAACTTATAAGTTACACAAATATATAGGTAACTTTTGGGTTACCCAAATTTTTCTGAAAAATATTCCGGGTGTACGCTAATGCGCAGGTGCAACCTGCCGCAGGTTGCACCGAATCATCCGCAGGTTGCACCTGCGTTAACGTATGTTGCACCATTCTACCGCGTTTACTCCACCTCGCAGGTTGCACCTGCGGCTACGAAAATTCAACCACTTCGTGATTACACGGAATGGTTGAATTGATTGAGATTGCACGTTTATATGTTCAGGTTGCAGATGACGTTTACACATGTCGCCCACTTTGTGGTTGTTCGCGGTCACAATCCAATGCTGGTAGAATTATTTCGCAATGGCTGGCGACTCTTTGCGTGTGGGATTTCCCTTGCCGGTATTTATCAGGTTTAGCAGGCTTTCACGGATATACCCTCTCCATGCATTGGAACAATCCTTATAACATTGAATTTGGGGCGCCAGTCCCTGGTGTGTGAACCGGACCTGCGTTTTATTGTCTTTTTCAAATATGTCGAAGCAAATTTTGGTGCCATTCCATTCCTGTTTGTCCTGCAGAAAATTAAGTTGACTGCCGGTAACCAGCCAAACTACTTTTTTGTCCGGCACAAACTCCACAATTTTTTGTGTGGATACATGTACATCCCCAAACCGGACTGTAAACTCATCACCTGGTTTTTGCGAACTGCCTTCCAGGTTTTCTGTCCACCATTTTGTAACGCGGTTGATGCTGTTGAATGCTTCCTGTGGTGTTGCCTCCACTGCAATGGTTTCGGTATAATCCTGTTCTTTCATATAGTTGTCTTTTATTGGTGATTGATAAATAATTTCCTGGTGCCGCAAATTATCCGACCATCCGAAGTTTTTTCTCATCTTCTGTTTGTGGTTTTCCGGCGGCATTCGGTTGCCCTTTACCTGTAGTAATCAGGTTAAACAGGCTTCCCTGTATATACCGCGTCCAACCGTTCTTACAGATATCATAACATTCGTAGGCTGGAACCAATCCCTGGTGTGTAAACTTCAGCTCCGTTTTATTGTTCTTTGCTGAAATTTCGAAAATAATTGACGTGCCTGTCCACTCGTTTTTGTCTTTCGTGAAATTAAAGTAGTTGTCCAATACCAGCCAGGCCACTTTTTTATTGGGTATCATTGCTGTTATTTTCAGTTTGCAGCGGTGTACATCTTCAAAATGATAGGTAAACACATCATTGAGTTTAACTGTACTGCCTTCAATGTCTTCAGACCACCAGCCACCCACATTGTTAATGGCTTCAAAGGCGGCTTCGGGCGATTGGTCCACCAGTATACTGGTAGTAAAATCTGTTGTAGTCATGTTCTTATTTTTTAGTAAATAAATCGGGTGATAAAATTTTGATAGTCAGGAAAGCGCTGGTGACTTTGCGTGCAAATGCTTTTTTAATGGCGCCGCCCGAATGGCCACTTCCATAGACAATCTGTTCTGGTCTTTTCATGGTTTCTCTTTTGACATGCTAAAACTACTGTCTAATTCTGTTGAGCAAAGGGTGTGAAATAGACATTGTGCAGGGTTGATTTGGACAGGATAGTTTTGTAGATTTGTAAAAAGAAAGAGTATGAAGCAGGTTGTTATTGTTGTTCCGGAGGGAAAAGCCAATCTCAGCAGCATTGCGGGATCGTATGAAATTCTGAATGCCGCCAGCAAGTACTGGCAAAGGTTAGGCAATAAAGCGTCCATGGAAATCAGGATAGCAGGTTTTATAAAAGAACTGAAGCTGGACGGCGGCATCTTTTCAGTATACCCGGTACCTATAACCGAAATTAAGTATGCCGACCTGATAATCATTCCTTCCGTTTCTTATCATAGTAACCTGGCGAAGGAAAATGCAAACCTTATCAATTGGATAAAGGAGCAATACAAGACAGGCGCTGAGATAGCAACCATGTGCTCAGGCGCCTTTTTACTGGCAGCTACAGGCCTGCTGAACGGTAAGACATGTTCTACCCACTGGAACCTCGCCGACGAGTTTAAAAAAGCATATCCGGAGATCCACCTGCTTGAAGATAAACTCATTACCGCCGAAAAGGGGATCTATACCAACGGTGGCGCCTACTCGTTTTTAAACCTGGTCATTTTCCTGGTAGAAAAATATTTCGACAGAAAAACGGCTATTTACTGTTCCAAGATTTTTCAGGTGGATATGGACAGAACATCACAATCGCCTTTTTTTATTTTTCAAACACAAAAGAACCATGGAGACGAAATGGTTTGCAGGGCGCAGTCTTACATCGAAAAAAACCTGGGCGAAAAAATTTCATTCGAAGACCTCGCTGGCAAACTTGCAGTGAGTAGGCGGAATTTCGACAGGCGTTTTATTAAGGCAACAGGCAATACACCGGTAGAATATTTACAGCGGGTAAAAGTGGAAGTGGCAAAAAGCACGCTGGAAAAAGGCCGGAAAAGCATTTTTGAAGTGATGTACGAAGTAGGTTACTCAGATGATAAAGCATTCAGGGAAGTATTTAAAAAGATCACCGGATTGTCTCCCCTGGATTACAGGGCCAGGTTTACAAAAGAAGCTGCATGGGGTTAATGCCGGACTTTATTAAAATCAGTACCGGATTATATTATCGGGACATACAGGCGTTCCCTTCGCTTATTTTAATTTTTCCTTAAAAAAATCGGTGGTTCGTTGCCAGGCAAGTTCTGCCGCCGCTTTATCATAACGAGGTGTGGTATCGTTGTGAAAACCGTGATTTACATTTGGATAGATAAAGGCAGTATACGATTTATTATTGGCTTTCAATGCCGCTTCATACGCGGGCCATCCTTCATTAACACGGGTATCCAGGCCGGCATAATGTATCAATAAAGGCGCTTTTATTTTTGGTACGTCATCGGCTGCAGGCTGGCCTCCGTAAAATGGAACAGCGGCCGAAAGCGTGGGTATGCGTACTGCCATCATGTTCACTATCCATCCACCAAAACAGAAGCCCACGGCACCCACTTTGCCATTGCAGTCTTTGTGTTTTACCAGGTAATCATACCCGGCAATAAAATCTTCCAGCATTTCATTCCGGTCGCGCTTGCTTTGCAATTCACGGCCTTTATCGTCATCGCCCGGGTAACCACCCAGTGGTGTTAAGGCATCAGGGGCCAGGGCTATAAAACCCTGCAGTGCGGCTCTTCTTGCCACGTCTTCTATATGCGGGTTTAGTCCGCGGTTTTCATGAACCACCACCACGCCTCCCCATTTGGGTTGCGAGCCGGAAGGCGCAACCAGCAAGGCTTTAATGGTACCGCCCCCTTTGGGCGAAGGGTAATTGATATAAGAGGATTGTATACGCGGATCATCTGCCTTTACCTGTACACCGCCGTGGTAATCTGGCATCAGGAAACTCATGAGTGAAGCAACGGTAATGCCACCCACCGCATATGCGGATAATTTCTGCACAAATTCGCGCCTGTTTACACGGTCATGCGCATAATCGTCGTATAAATCAAACACTTCCTGTTTGATATCTTCTTTCCTGATATTTTCCATGATTGTAAATATTGGTAACAGTTAAAGTTAAGAAATACAGGGCAATAAAAAAGACTGCCAATTTCCTGTAAAATGGTAATAATCGAAAGTTGACTACAGCATGAAATCCGGAAAAGGCTCATTTTTACAGTCATCGTGGGACAGGTCGTGGTAAAAAATGACATTCCTGCGGTATTCACTCATTAAATAAAACGGCACATGAGAAAAATGAATTTTAGAGGGATTACTGTATTAACGATGATGGTAGTATTTTTTTCCTGCCAGCAAACACAACGGCCGGTACAGCAAAATGTGGAACAACCAAATTCGCCGGCAGCGCCAATGCCAACCCCACTCAGGGAAAGGGTGTTATCTGCCAGGGAGCAACAGGATTTAACGCCCGGCATGGTCATCGCAGCACTACAGGAAGGCAACAGGAATTTTGTAAACAATGATCTTACCGCAAGGGATCATTCGGCCATGGTAAGGAATGCTTCCAGGGGGCAATATCCGAAAGCTGTTATACTTTCCTGCCTCGATAGCCGCGTACCTGTGGAAGACATTTTTAATAAAGGCATCGGCGATATTTTTGTTGCAAGGGTAGCCGGCAATTTCTCAAATGAAGATATATTGGGGAGTATTGAATATGGTTGCAAAGTGGCGGGTGCTAAACTGGTGCTGGTGCTCGGACATGAATCGTGCGGAGCAGTGAAGGCTGCCATTGATAATGTGCAGCTGGGTAATATTACTGCCATGCTCACCAAAATAAAACCGGCAGTGCGCCAATCTGCAGACTTTACAGGCATTAAAACCAGCAAAAACGATGTGTTTGTTGAGTATGTAGCAAAAAACAATATTATCAATACCATTAAAACCATCCGGAAAAAAAGTCCACTGTTAAAAGCAATGGAAGACAAGGGCCAGATAAAAATCATCGGTGCTTATTATCAACTTAAGACGGGGCAGGTAATTTTTTTATAAATACTGTTGTATAATTACCATTTGTTTATAAGACCATTGGATCAAATAAAAATAATTGCAATTAATCATGCGCAATTTAAAAATACATCCGCAGCATCCTTTGCAATTTTTTTTATTTCATCTTTTTTCAGGTACCAGTAAAACAGCATCGGCAATCACAATGCCATCTGCGTTTTTGCTGGTTATTTCTATATACCCTTTTTTGCCTGCGGGAAATTGATAACTGCCCAGCGATACCCATTCACCGGAGGTTTGTCCCTGTACCACTACATTTTTATGATCAAGTACTACTTCCTTATTGTTTTGTCCGTTGAACACATTGCATACCACGGATGAAGCGGCACCTGTTATCCTGGGCACATACGTATACACCTGATAACGCGCCGCCTTGTTGATAACAGGTATGAACCTTGCTGATTTAGTGTCTGTTCCGCCAGGTGCTGCCTGCAGCCAGGATGCGCCATAACTGTTTCTTGCATCACGCACGTTACTCCAGTCGCCGGCTAACACCACCTGGCCTGGTTTTTCATTGTCTATAAAGATATCACCGGTACTGCCATCTGCCAGCGGGTTAGCGGTGAGCGATTGCTGCAATGCAGGAACATTTATATTGAGCAGGGTTGTCTTTTTATCGATGGCCATGGACGCTGCAACTGCAGCAGATTGGCCCAGTACCATAAATACCGGTTCCATCCTGATTGAACCATAAGCAATATGCGATGCCGATAAACAAACTGGCACCAGCAGGTTGGAGCATTCATTTTCCATTGGTACGATGCTGCGGTAAGCAATGGGATAGGGCGGAAAGCCACCTTCCTGTACATCGCCTTCGTTTTTTACCATAGCCACGCCATTTTCTGTGATCACCACCCGATCGCAGTTATGAGAATCCATGGTATACGCAGCCATACCCACCGCATCTGAAACTATTTCTTTTCCCTGGCAATTGGCCTGCGTCATTATATACGCGCCTTTCATCCGGCGCGCTTCACGTACATACATTTGAGGCGACCAGTTGCCATTGTCTGTATATTCATCTTTAGGATATCCCCATTTCAGCATTTCAGTGCGCAAATGTGCTGGCATTCGTGGGTCGTGTCCAATAAAATAGAGCAATCCCTTGTTGTATAATTCATGCGCTTTCTGAATGGCTTCCCTGGCAGCATATCCGGATTCGGGAAAATTGTAATTCATACCGATCATATCAGTAGATATTGGACCGTTGTTATTGATATCTGTTTTCTGGTTAGGCATGAGATCCGGTTTAAGGATCAGGTTAAAAGGCCGTTGCGGCTCTTTCTCCAGGAGCCTGATCAGCAGTTCATACCTGGCGGGGTCGTAGCCTTCCGGTTGTGTTATAGCAATTTGATTGGCCGAGTCGCTGGTTAAACATATCCTGAAATTATACGCCTGTACTTTTTTATCGCCGGAACCTGCCGGCGCTGCGGCAACCTTGCTGATACCCCACAACAGACCGCTTTCGGGATTACCTTTTATTTTAAACGGGTCAATGCCATCCGGAAACTGGTGTTTGTTTTTTATCTGAACGCCATTGAAAGTTTCATTGAACGTGGCGTTGGCTTCGCGGCCAATGGTATACGATACACCTGCTTTTGCCATCAGGTCGCCTTCATAACTGCAATCTATAAACATGCTGGCCCTGATTACCCGGTTGGTGGCTGTTTCCGGGTTGCGTGAATTTTCTATTGTAATGGCAGTAATGGTGGTTCCCAGCTTTGCCACTGATTGCAACCGGTAAGTATACAGCACGTCAACGCCGCCGCGCCGGATATAACCTTTGAATGTTTCTTCAGCCACATGCGGCTCAAAGATCCACTGCTCAAATTTGCCGTATTGCTGTCCTATACGCCGGTAAAAATCCAGTGCCAGTCCGGAGATTGCATATTTGTTCCCAATATCAGTAAACCCGAGTCCACCCGAAGAAAGACCTCCGGGGTGCTGCCCGGGTTCAATCAGAAGAACGGTTTTGCCCATTTTCTTTGCTGTGTAGGCTGCAATAACCCCTGCAGAGGTTCCGCCGTATACGCAGATATCAACTGAATCGGGTTGCTGTGCTGCAACGCGGTTGATCATTGCCGTTACTGCTACTAAGAATATACAAAATTTCCTGGTAAAATGCATACAGATGATTATAATAGTTTTTGTAAATAAGACGGATAGTTCTCCCCTCCGTCTATGCCGTCTCCTTTGGTGATACTATCGCCAAAGCAAACGATTTTTTTCTTGTTTTCCAATTGCCCGCAAACCAGCTGTGCATGTACGGCCACTGCCATTACGCGGTAGCCGTCTGCCGTAGGGTGTAATCCGTCGGTGGTCTGGCTGTTGGCCTCATTTTTTATAAGACTGGAAGCAGCTGTACCTATATTGCCCACCCGGCTGAATACACGGCAGAGATCAACCAACGCAGTCTTATTCATTTTCGCAAGTTTCCGGATGGATTCATTCATTTGAAGCAATCTTCCGTGATGCCCTTCGGGTTCGTAGAAACTGCGATCATGCCGGGTAAAAAGATAGGGCTCATATACCGGCAGCAGGTTTATCAGTACAATACTGCTTTTTATCTTTTTCATGCGGCCGATCATTTGTTGCATGTTTTTTTCAAAGGCCGGTAATGCAATAAATTTTTTACTGTTCATATCATTGGTACCGGCCATGAAGATAACCAGGTCGGGTTGGTGCTGCAGGCAATCTTTTTCAACGCGTTCCAGCAAGTCAATGGTGTTATTGCCGCCCACACCTGCATTAATAACGATTGTATTGGATGCAGATGACAATACCTGTGTGTACTTTTCCTGCCGGTTGGCAAAAAGAGCGGGAGAAGCATACAGGGCTGTACCTGCTATGCCTGCCTGTATAAAAGTTCTTCTTTTCAATAGCCGTTGTTTTGGGTGAGCAGCGGATTTACATCGCGTTCGATTTGAGGAACAGGGAAAAGTATTTGGTATGGTTTTACGGCAATACCCGGATTCTGCGTGGTCATAGCGCTTACCAATCTTTTTGTGCGCAGCAGATCAAAGCGGCGGTGTCCTTCAAAAGCAAGCTCCAGTCGCCTCTCCTGCAGTACACTGTCTCTGAAAGCAGTTTGTGTTAAGCCACTGAAGTCAGCTAACCCAGCCCTTCTGCGAATTTTATTTAGTGCATTGTAAGCTTCTGTATTGCCGGCACCCTGTTCATTGAGCGCTTCCGCATACATCAGCAAAACATCTGCATACCGGATGACCGGAAAATTATTGCTTCCATCATTGTTGCCGGTGGCGCCGGGGTCAAGATATTTTGACACATAACATGGAAATACAATGGTGGCTGGTGCGGCAGGTGTTCCGGTGGCAGAATACATTCTTAGCGTGGCATTGCGGCGGGTATCGGTTGCCTGGAAAGCATTGTAAATGCTTTGCGTTGGAGGGTCGTCGCCAAAACCGGCAATATTGTTTACACGATCAAAAGGCGGGCGCATATACCCCTGCATCCAGCTGCCTTCTCCAATCAATCCATTGGCCTGTATTTCAAACACGCTTTCTTTGCCGTTTTTATTGGCTAACAGGAAGGCATCAGCGAAATTGGCCCATAGATCATACCCGGCTCCAAGATCCATTACTTCTTTTGCCTTGGTGGATGCTTTGGCCCATTCTTCCCTCGTAAGGTAAACTTTGGAAAGAAAAGCTTTTGCGGCTCCCTTGGTGGCTTTTCCTTTTTCAGCAGCGCTGTAGCTAACCGGAAGAATGTTTTCCGCGTCGGTAAAATCCTGTATAATTTGTTTGTACACGTCTTCTGCGGGCGCACGCGCCACCTGCAGGTTATTGAGAGAAGTGGTTTCCTTAAGCACCAGTGGCACGTCTCCAAATAAACGCACCAGTGTAAAATAATAGAATGCCCGCATAAATTTTGCTTCGCCCAGCAGTCTTGCTTTCAGCGGCTCATCCATGTTGATGGGTGGAATGCGTTCCAGTGCGGTATTGCAGCGGTTGATGGCACGGTAACACGCAGACCAGAGGGTTTGAAAAGTAACGGTAGCGGGCGTAAAGGTATATTTATCCAAATCGTTCTTGGGCTGGTTGGCAGTAGATCTGCCGTTGCCCCATTCTGCATCGTCTGTAGACTGATCCTGTATTATCCACATCACCTGGTTATAGATATCACTGGTGTTCATCAAATCATACACCGCATTCACAGCAGCTTTTGCATCTTCTGCATTCCGGTAAAAATTATCGGGTGTAAAATTTGATTCCGGCGATTTTTCTAAAATCTTTGAGCAGCTTGCTAAAACAAGCGCAGCCAGTAAAAAATGTATAAAATATTGTTGTTTCATATGTTTAAAATTTTTCTGCCGGGGCAGCTGGGTGTTTTGTTCAGGTTGAAAGTTTAAAAGGTTACGTTTATTCCGGCCAGGAACACTTTTGCGGCGGGGTATCCGCCATAATCAAATCCCTGGCTGCGGCTGTCTTGTCCAAAGCGGTTCACCTCCGGATCATAACCTGAATATTTTGTCCACGTAACCAGGTTTTGCGCAGTAATATAAATTCGTACATTCTGTACTTTCAATGTCTTTAGTACAGGGCCCTGCAGTGAATATGCCAGCTGCAGGTTTTTCATCCGCAAATAAGAACCATCTTCTATCTGGCGGGTAGAAATCCGGTTGGCCGGCCGGGTAGAAGTGGCCCTGGGTATATCCGTATTGGTATTGGTAGTGGTCCACCGGTTTAGCACATCTTTACTCTGGTTGTTGGTGCCATTCAGGTATTCCAGTTCAAAACGATTGGCATTTAGAATATCGTTGCCCGAAACACCCTGCAGGAATACCGTCAGTTCAAAACCATGGTAACTGAATGAATTGGTGATACCGCCAATATATTTTGGCTGTGCCGAACCAATAATCCGCCGGTCATTGTCGTTGATCAATTTATCGCCGTTCAAATCCAGGTATTTTCTATCGCCTGGTTTTTTTGCCTGCGGGTCTGCCAGGTCATTGATCTCGGTGGCCGATTGGTACAGGCCATTGGTAACATAGCCATAAAAACTACCCAATGGTTTGCCAACCATAATGATACCGGAGTTGAGATTTTGTCCAATATTGGCCACTTCCCCGGCGAATATCTGGGTGGCGCCGCCGAGATCCAGCACGGTGTTTTTGTTACTCGAAATATTCAGCTCCGTGGTCCATTGAAATGCGCCGTTGAGGTTACGCGATAGAATGTTTAGTTCAATGCCCTTGTTTTCTACTTTACCCAGGTTTTTGATAGCCGTAGGAAACCCTGATGTGCTGGGTATGGTGAGGTTGAGTAACAGGTCGCGTGTTCTTTTTATATAAGCATCCGCTGTGATGGCAATCCTTCCATTGAACAGTCCCAGGTCTATACCTATATCCGCTTGTGCGGTAGTCTCCCAGGAAAGATCCGGGTTGGCAATCTGGCTGGGCCCAATGCCGGTAGCAGTAGCATTGTTCAGCACATAATTCTGCGTTGCAAGTAAAGAATAGGCAGGATAATTTCCGATGCCATCCTGGTTGCCGGTAAGTCCGTATGTTAACCGCAGTTTGAGATCACTGATTCGTTTATTGTCTTTGAGAAATGGTTCTTCATTTACTTTCCAAGCTATTGCGCCCGAAGGAAAAAGCGCATAACGTTTGTTCTTTCCAAACCTGGAAGAACCATCAGAACGAACTGATGCAGTAACAAGGTATTTGTTTTTGAAACTGTAGTTAACCCTTCCAAGATAAGATTGAAGACCCCACGTACCCACACCGGAGCCGGGTGTAATAGCTACTGCGCCAAGGCCCAGGTTATTGTATCCGAGGTTATCAGCAACAAAACTGCGTGATGAAGCAGTGCTGTTTTCTGTTCTGTTGGCTTGTTGCGTAAAGCCGGCCAGTAGAATGATACTGTGGTTACCACCAATGGTTTTATTATACGTCAGGAGGTTTTCGTTTATCCAGCTTACTGACTGGCTGTTGGAGATGATGGCAAGGCCACCCTGCGATAAACCGCTCGATACTGTTCTTGGAACATAACTGTCCTGTTTTTGTAAAATGCCATCTATGCCCACTACCACACGGAAATTTAAACCTGTAATAATTTTATATTCGGCGAAGACATTACCGAATATGCGGAATGCAGTGTTTTTATTTTTTCCATCCAATGCCAGTGCCACCGGGTTATCGGCGGTAAAATTTAAATAGGGACTGGTTATTACATAACTGCCATCGGCATTTTTTATAGGCACAATGGGTGGAAACTGCAATGCAGCAATAGTTACCAGTCCGGATGAACCCAATGCACCATCGGTGCGAGACTGGTTGGTAACGGTTCTGTTGATGGAAAGGCTGTTACCTACTTTCAGGCGATCATTTATTTTCCGGTCGAGGTTTATCCTGAATGAGTAACGCTGAAAATCTGAATTCTTTACAATACCATCCTGCTTAAAATAACCGCCTGACAGCGCATATTGCGTTTTTTCATCGCCACCGGACATAGATAGCTGGTAGTTTGAAATGGGTGCATTGCGGAATATTTCATCCTGCCAGTCCACCCCTTTTCCAAATGCATCTACCTGCGCCTGCGTGAATACAGCAGGGCGGCCATCATTGATATTTACATCATTCAGGAAGCTGGCATATTCCTGGCCGTTGAGCACAGGGTATTTGCGCCGCACTTTTTGTACGCCGTAATAAGATTCGAAGGTGAGAGCAGAAGCTCCGGCCCTGCCGCGTTTGGTGGTAATGATCACCACTCCGTTGGCGCCCCTGGAACCATATATGGCAGTGGATGATGCATCTTTTAAAATGGAAATGGATTCAATATCATTGGGGTTCAGTGTACTCAGTACATTAAAACTGGCGCCACTGAATGCACCGTCATTTTTAAACGGAATGCCGTCAATTACATAAAGCGGTTCATTGTCGCCCTGGATTGAATTACCGCCCCTGATGCGGATGGTAGTGGTTGCGCCCGGCGCACCGGAATTTTGTGTAATCTGCACACCGGATGCTCGGCCCTGCAATGCCTGGTCCAGCGAAGTAACCGCCACTTTTTTCATTTCTTTCAGGGATATAGACGACACGGAACCGGTAAGATCATTTTTCTTTACCTGGCCATAACCCACCACCACAATATCTCCCAGGCTTTTTGCATCTGGCTGCATTACAATTGTGATAATTTCCTGGCTGCCGAGGCTGAAATCAATGGTTTGATACCCGATATGCGAAAACACCAGCGTACTGGTGTTGTCTGCTACAGTTAATGCAAAATTGCCTTTGTTATCAGTGGCAGTACCTGTTTGTGTGCCTTTGGCAGTAACGCTTACGCCGCTGAGCGATTCGCCGGAGGCAATGCTTACATTGCCCCTGACCACCCTGACCGGTATATTGTCGTGCGTTATGCGCATACCGGTAAAAAGGATGCCCACCAGGTCGTTTTCGCGGTTGAGGATAATGTAATTGTTCATTACCTCGTAGCGGATGCCGAGCGGCTGCAGCAATTTGTTGAGGATGTCAGAAACTTTTTCATTTTTTGCATTGATGGTTACTTTGCGTGACGACTGAATGATCTCGGGACTGTACATAAACTTTCCCCCCGATAGTTTTTCAATTTCAGCCAGGATGGCATGCACTTCTTCCAGTTTTACCTTAATGGAGATTTTCTTGTTGAGCAGGTCCTGGCTTTTGGTAGAATGAGCAAAAGAACAACACACAAAAGAGAGCAGCAATGCAGGAATAATTGATAGTTTCATAATGGCAATTATTACTGACCGGGTCAGATTTTTTTTCATACTTTGCAAGTGTTTTGATTTTTTAACTGAATTTCAGAACAACCCGCAGTAAAGATTCCCCAATCCACTTGCGGGTTTTTTATTGTTGTTTGATTTTATTTACAACCGTGCGATGTAATAAAGATGCTCCCGTCTATTGATTCATAACTGGCATTGATAGCCTTGCAGATCAGTTCCAGCTTTTCATAAAAATTCTCGTTTCCCATATTCACTGACAGCGAACACGAACTGATCATGGTTTCGTCGTACATTACCTGTATGCCGTATGCATGCTCAAGTGTTGCAAAAACCTCCTTGAGTGGCGTGGAATGAAACGAAAATATTTCATCAACCGTTTTTTCCAGGAGTACCGGTTTGTCTATAATGTTTTTGGTGAGTTGCATGGTAGACAGATCGTATGTTACCTGCTGGTTTGGTATTACTATAACGCCATCGAGTTGTTTGGAAGCCGCGTCGGTGTTTGAAAAAACCTGTTGCTTGTATACAGAGACTTTGCCTGTTTTTACCCACACACTGGCCTTTTTATCTCCGGGAAATTCTTTTACCCGAAAACTGGTACCCAGTACTTTCGTAACCATATTCTTTGTATAGACAAGAAAAGGCGCAGCGGGCATTTTCGTTACGTCAAAAAATGCTTCTCCCCTCAGGTGCACTTCTCTTTTGTTATTAAAGGTAGCTGCAGTGTAGGAAAGTGCAGAACCGGCGTGCAATTCAACCCTGCTCTGGTCTGGCAGCAATACCAGCAATACTGTATCGGAAGTGTTGATTTTTTCAATGGTGGTTTCCGGGTGTTTGTCTTTACCAGCCGGATTGTTAGCTTCCAGTACCGGGCGCTGGTTGCCGGTGGGATGATAGTACAACAACCCAAGACTGATAAGGATGGCGGCCGCAATGCCACCCAGCCATACGGAAAATTTGCGGAGGCTTGTAACCGCTAGGGTTTTGTTTTTGCCGGTTGCCACGGCGTCTTCATCCGTGTGTTCGGGGTAGCTGGCTGTTGTGGCTTTTTGTAAAATGTTGCGGATCTCCTGGTTCATTTCCTGTTCCGAAAGCCGGCTATGATCTGCAGAGAGGGCATATACAATGGACTTTGCGTGGTTCATGACCGCAAGTTTGCCCGGGTGTTTTGTTATCCACTCTTCCCAGGCGGCTTTGTGCACACCTTCGTTGTGCAAAACCCAATCGCGAAACGAGGGGTCAAAAACAAAATCTTCAATGTTGTTGAATAAATGTTCTGCCATACCAGTCCTTTAATAAGTATAAGACCGGGGCCAATGAAATCTACTGTAGTTTGTAATTATTTTTTAAAAAATTCTTCCAAAACTGCCAGCCCGGACAGCAATGCGAGGCAGAGGGAAATGGAGAAATATGCGGCATTGGAAAGGCTTTTGAAACGTTTCATGGCTTCATGCAGCAGGTTATAGACTGACTGGTGACTGATGTCCATAATTTCGGCAATATGGCTGATGTCTGCATCCATATAAAAGCGCAGGTAAATAATTTCCTGCTGGCGTCGGGAGAGTTTTTCAAGTACCGACCTTACTTTAAATGATACCTCGGTCAGCTTTTCCTGTAATACCAGGTTGGCTTCTACCGGAAGTACCATATTAAAGCCTGCATCAAAATAGTTTTCATCTATTGCAAACAGGTGTTTGGCATGTTGCAGCGTGCGGCAGATTCTTCTGCGCAATGATTTTAGCAGGTAGTGTTTTACAGAGAGAGTACTTTGAATGCCTGCACGGTTTTTCCAGAGCGTCAGAAAAAGTTCCTGAATATGATCTTTTACCAGTTCATGGTCTTTGGTGAAACGGGAGCCGTAATTGTAGAGTATTTGGTAATGGCGTTTCATCAGCTGTTCAAACGCAGCCGTATCGCCAGCCAGAAACTGATCCCATATTTGTTCGTCTGTAATTGTTTGGCAATCGTTGTAAGACATAGCAGTCAGAATGTCAATTGAATAATCCCGAATACAGGTTCTAATGTAGTAATTATTTTGGAATCAGCTATTTTTTGGTTTTCACAGTCTGTATGACCGTACACGGGTGGTGTTCAAAAGCCAGGCTGAAGGCTGTAAGCCCGGTGCTTTTATTGCCGTAATACCTGTACAACACCTGTTTTGCAGGCATTTGTTTTCGTACCGGTGAGCTGCGTTTTTGGGAAGAGAATTGTTCAGTTTACCCGGGGCAATAAAGGAATGCTGCATTATTTATCAACGTAAACAGTGGCGAGTTCTTTTAACTGCATTAGATTGGAGACAGCCATTTTTTTAAAAAGTTTAGCTTTATGGGTTCCTACAGTCGATGGCTGCAGGCTAAGCGATTTGGCTATTTCACTTAACAAATTGCCTTTCAGTAACATGAAAGCAATTTCAAACTCCCTGGGAGAAAGCTTGTCGAATGGGTTGGACGGTGAATCCTGCACGCTGTCATCGGCTAACAATTGCGCCAGGTTTTCACTGATGTACTTCCGGTTATTCAGTACCAGGTTAATGGCTTTAATGGTTTCCTCGGCGCTGGCATCTTTAGACAGAAATCCTTTGGCGCCTGCTTTTAAAAATCTTTTTGCGTACACCTGTTCCTGGCTCATAGAGAACATCAGCACTTTGGCATCGGGGTAGGCTCTGTGTATATAATCCATCATGCCCAGCATATCGTTTTTCGGAACGTGCACATCCATCATTATCATGTCATAACTGCGTTGTTTCAGCAGCCCAATGGCGCTTTCGCTGTCCACTGCTTCAAAGATTTCACAAGGCTTATATAATTGGGCCAGCAGTCCTTTAACACCTGAGCGGACTACAAAATGATCGTCAATTAGGAGAAATTTTTTCATAAATGGTTGCCTGCATGGTTAAGGGTTAATGAGGGTATGTACAATAAAGATATTTGTTCTTATAACAGACCAGCCGGTTGCATTTATTTTCACCAGTTAGACAGATGCGGCGGGATCCGAAAGTTTTCCATAAAGTTGGTGATTTATTGGGAGAATATACCAATCGTAAATAAATAACCGTACCCGGTTAATTGAAGTTGCCCGGATGGGAGCTTTGGCGGCAGCCGGCAGTGCATTTGCGTAAAACAAATAAAAATCCTAATTACTACGCCAATGCAATGGCGGGTGAGTAAGCCCGCTATGCTTTTTTACGTTGCCTGGTTTGTGGACGCATCCGTATAAAAAACCGAAGGCTGCGCGCTGAACGTTGCAATGATATTTCCCCGGCCCTGAAATCAATTGTATGGAAATATCCTCCGCATCACACGGAAAAATCAATCTGTATCAGAAGAGTCGCGTAAGTGTTTCTATTTATATAACACTAAATTGTTTTTTAGTTTAGTAAATCTTGCAAAAATTAATTCGGCAATGCGCTGACGGCAGTTCACTTTATCCTTGTCAGCAAATAAAATAAATTTTGCGATGTTATGCTTTAAAACAACATTTGTATAACCATTAGCCTTAATTCAACTTTATATTTTACTCCTGGCATTCTTACCTGATTCTTTTCAGGCCCGGCATTTATTTTTCAAGGCAAATGGGATGGATGGTTTTTCTTAATAAAGGCAAATCCTGAACCTATTGCAGCCATATGAAAAATCTTTTGAGAGTACTTATCCTGGAAGATAATCCCAATGATGCGGAGATTATACAAGACGTTATCAGGCGATCCAGTTTGCGGTGCAGCTTTTTTCTTGCACATGATAAAAACGGATTCCTGGACGGAATAACAAACTTTGAGCCCGAAGTGGTGTTGTCGGACAACGCTTTGCCCCAGTTCGATTCTGAAGACGCCCTTGAAATTACAAAACAATACCAGCCGGATATTCCATTCATACTTGTTACAGGAACCGTTTCAGAAGAATATGCGGTAGCTATTACCAAGAATGGGGCAGATGATTATATATTAAAAGACAGGCTGGTGCGGTTGCCTGCGGCCATTGAAGCTGCATTACAACACCGGCGCGCCGAGTTTCAAAAAAAGCAGGCGGCACGACATCTTATCGAGAGTGAGCAAAAGTACCGGACACTGGTAGGGCGCATAACAGACGCATTTATATCGCTGGACCGCCAATGGAATTATATCTACCTGAACAAGCGTGCGGAAGAATTGATAAAGCACAAATCCGCAGAAGTGGTTGGTAAGAATGTGTGGGATCTTTTTCCGGATGTTGTAGGTTCGGCAACATACCTTGCCTTTCACGAGGCCATGAATAAGCAGCAGTTTATATGCATGCAGGATTATTTTGCACCGCTGGGTCTTTGGCAGGAAAACCATATTTATCCTTCAAACGACGGGCTGTCTGTATTTATCCGCGACATTACCGAAAATAAAAAGGCAGAGAAAAAGTTGCGTGAGACCTTCGCTGAAAATGAAAAGCTGGTGGCACGCATGTCGGCCATTATAAATACCATTCCAGCCAGCATCGCTTTACTGAACAGCGAGGGTATCATTATGGATGTAAATGACGCCTGGAAAACCTTCGCAGATGAAAACGGCTATGCCCTGCAGGGCTATCGTCTGGCAACCAATTATATTGATGTCTGTAACCAGGCCGTTGGCGCAGATGAAAAAGACGGGGCCACTGTTGCCAGGGGTGTTACAGCTGTGCTTAAAAATGAGCAGGAAGAATTTGTGTTTGAGTATACGTGTCACAGTCGGTCGTTAAAAAGGTGGTTCCGGATGATTGCCACACCGCTTGCGCGCAAAGAATTTTCCGGTGCAGTGGTCATGCACATAGACATCAGCGAGATCAGGCTTCTTGAACAGGAGCGTCTGCAAAACAAGGTCACCGAACAAAAAAAAATTACCAGGGCTATCCTGGAAGCTCAGGAAAAAGAAAGAAATCTTATAGGCAGCGAATTGCATGATAACGTAAACCAGATACTGGCCGGCATTAAACTCATTTTGTCAACGGCAAGAATGAACCCCCGGAAAAACGAAATTATCATTGATGATGCAATTGTGAATGTTCAGTTCGCCATAGATGAAAACAGGAAACTTGCTCATGAACTGGTAGCACCCGATTTTAAAGAGATACACATCACCGAACAACTCAACATACTGGTTGAAGGCATGCTGGGAAAAGCCGGCATTGATACCGGTATTGAAACAAATGGTTTCATTGAAGGTCTTCCGGATGATGAACAAAAACTTGCGATGTACCGTATAGCGCAGGAACAATGCACCAACATATTGAAACATTCGGCCGCCACGCGGGTGCGTTTGATTCTTGGTATAACTGGTAAAGAGTTTACTATGAGTATTGAAGACAACGGCAGGGGAATGGAAAAAGGCAAATTGACAAACGGGATCGGTTTCAGGAATATCAGGAGCCGCGTGGAACTTTATAACGGAGTGGTGAATATTGAAACTGCACCGCAAAAAGGATTTAAAATGGAAGTCAGCCTGCCGTTATAGGACAGGTATAGCCTGATTCACCATTATAATTTTTTAGTATTGTATTTCGGGTGATAACTAAAATGCCTGCGCTAAAATTTCCCTGGGCTTGTACTGGTTGTTGGTAAATCAATCGCCGTATAATCGGAATACACAGTGCTCATGTTCCGCTGTAAAATCAATTATGCCATAAACCCGGCATTGTTGTGAATGAAATTTACCAGGTTGCTGGAATTTTTTAATTGCAGTTTTTTAAGGATATTATGCCGGTGCACTTCAATTGTTTTTATGGCTATGCTGAGGGTGCACGCAATTTCTTTGGATGAAAGGCCTTCTTTTATAAACCCGGTAATCTGAAGTTCTCTTTTTGTAAGCAAGCCAATATGAGGAGCGACAATGGTTTCACTGAGCAAATCTTGCGAAATCATCTCTTTTATTTCTGAACAGATGTATTTATTCCCTTTTTCCACTTCATTAATAGCTGTGAATATCTCGTCTTTTGATGAATTCTTGGTAATATATCCCATAGCGCCAGCCTGTATCATTTTTTTTGCATAGGCCGGGTGCGCGTGCATTGACAGGCCAATAACTTTGGATGAAGTAATTTTCCTGGCTGCTTCTATTCCTGAAAAAGGAGGGATATTGATGTCCATTAAAATAATATCAGGCATTTCTGCACGCACAATTTCGATTGCTTCCGTACTATTCTGGCACTGCGCTATAACCTGGAAATGTGGCTGGCTGTTAATTACATGGCTGAGCGTTTCGCGGAACAGTTTGTGATCATCGGCAATTACAATGCGTATCATAAATAAAGATTTTTAATGTTGCAAAGAAAAGAAAGCGTAACAATTTCCGGAATAGCTGTGCCGGCCGTTTTACTATAGTTTTACAACTAATGGTCGTCGTTGTTTAGCTACACTTCAAAACGCTTTCAGCAACAATGGTAATATCAGGGCAAATAAGGTATAATGCTCTTTAAACAGGCAACCACAGCCGCATCCTGCAATTATAAGGGTAAGTATCTAGTGGCAATTCAATAAGTAGTTATCATTTAATTTATAATCAACTAGTTCTCTTAACTATTCATATGCTGAACTAATAAACTGATGGTGTACCCGTTAATAAAGCCATTATTAATCCAGCTACTATGAAAAGTCATTTTTGTATACGAGCCATCTTACTACTGTTAATGCTTAACATTTGCGGCCAGGTGATTGCTGCAGACCGTTATTGGGTGCACAAGCCATTTTACGAGAACTTCTTTACTTCGGCCGCAGAGCTGGCACAATGGAATATTGTGGAAGATAATGGAACGGGCTCCTGGTCACTAACCGGTAACGGAACCGCGTTGCTTAAAATGGACAATGCCGCCGGGGGATATGCCAACCGTATGTTCAACATCAATGGTGCTTCAGCTAATTTCCTTCCGCTCGACCGTGTTAACGGGCGCGTGGAAATAATGGTAAACGCAATAACAGGCGGCAACCAGCGGATATTTGTGCAGGTACAGCAATTCAACGCATCCGGAACGTATATATCAGAGTTTAGCATATTGCCCAGTCAGAGTGCAACTGGGTTTTTTACGATCAACCTGAGTAGTTTTAACTGGGATCCGCTGGCTGATAAGGTTCGTTTTATCATTGGCGGAGAAAATTTTTCGGGTCAGCAGGGTACAGTTGAATTTGACTATTTCAGTTACAGCAACAGCAATGGGAATTGGAATAATTCCGCCAACTGGTCTGCTGTACCAGGTGGCGCGGGTGGTGCTTCTGTGCCAGGTTTGGCGGATGCAGCGATCTTTGATGGTCTGGGTGGCAGCAATGGAAGCTGTGTGCTATCGGCCACAACAACTATTGCGGGTCTGCAAATGACTGCCGGTTATTCCGGCAATTTTGATTTGCAGGGCTACCAGTTATCAATAGGAAGCGCGGGTGTTTCTATTGCGGGCGGCGGCGTAACCGGTAACGGTGCAGTAATACAAATCAATGGCAATATGAGTGTGAGCGGTGGTGCCTATAAAAATACCAACGGCTTCAATTATGTGATTGGTGATATGAATTTTTCTGGCGGCACACTCGATTTTTCTTCGGGCCATGTTATTTTTGATGCTGCCGGCAACCAGTCATTTACCAGCACACTTACAAATCCCATTCATAAACTAATTATCAATAAACCATCCGGAACCATCACATTTAATTCGGATGTGCTGGTGGCAGATTCATTGTTATTAACACAGGGCATGATAAATGCCAATGGTTATACTATACGGCTGGGTCAGTCTGCTTCAACCACCGGAACACTGATTGCCGGCAGCGGCCGTATCTCCGGTACTATGAAAAGATGGATTGCTGCTGCAACCACCGGCAATGTTGATTTTCCGATGGGCGACGCAGCTGTCAATGCGCTTTTCTCCATAACCGTTAACAGTGCTGCTACAACCGGCGGATCAGTAACTGTTACGTACAACGATGCTGCGCCATCTTTTATACCGGTTGCGTTTGCAGATGGTTCTAATTTTACCATACTGAACCGTTCTGCCGCTTACTGGTCTGTTCAAACAACAGCGCTTACAGGTGGTAGTTATTCATTATCTGCTAACAATACGAACCTGGCAGCTTTCAGCAATCTTTCTGATTTGAGATTAACCTTATCCGCTTCAGTGGCAGGGTCGCACCAGGCCGCAACCGGTACCCTGGTAAGTCCCGTTTTGCACCGTGGCAGTTTAAGTGTAGCCAATCTTGCACAAACGTGGCATGCATCGCTGGCGGGGGCAGTAAGAAGAAAGATTGCCGTAATAGGTTCGTCCACCGCGGCGGGCGTTGGCCCATCTGTTATTGACAGCGCATGGGTAAACCGTGTGAATTACTATTATAAAAACCAGTTGGCTGCTATTGATACAACCTATAACCTGGCTGTATCCGGCACTACTTCCTATAGTGGAATGCCCACCAGTTATATTGCACCCGGCGGACGCCCTTCACCCGATCCGGCGCACAACGTTTCAAAAGCGGTTAGTCTGCTGAGCGATCTGCCCATACCCTCCAATGGTGTTATCATTGTTAATTTCCCCACCAATGGATATGATACTTATTCGGTAGCCGAAATCATGAGCTCTTTACAGCTCATATATGATTCGGCCACTGCCGGAGGCAACAGGTGTTTTATCTGCACCACACAGCCCCGTTCCGACGGCGCTTTTGGCGGGTCAGCCATTAAAAGAAAGCTCGCCGATATCAAAGACTCCATTATAAACCGTTTCGGATTGGCGCATACCATCAATTTCTGGGATGGTATGTTTAACCCGGCAGACACCACCATACTGTCCGCTTATTCCGCAGGAGACAATACTCATTTCAATAATACGGGACACCGCATGCTGCTCAACAGGGTGATGGCGAAAAATATTTTTTCGCTCACCTACACACCGTCCACTGGAGATTACAGGAGCAATGTATCGCCCACCGGCTTGTGGAGCGATGTCACCAGCTGGCAAACCTATAATGGCACAGCATGGGTGGCCGCAGTATCCTCACCCAATTTTAACGATGGCACAGTAACCGTTCTGGCCGGCGACAGTATACGAATCAATTCAGCAGTTACCATCGACCAGGTTGTAGTAGAAAACGGCGCTGTTTTGACCATGTTTAATACCGGGACACCCATCACCGTTACTTTGAACGACGGAGCCGGTAATGATATTGATAACTATGGAAATTTGTACGTCTCGGTAAACGGCACACTTACCGGCAGTGGTAACCTGCAAAATAATGCCGGGGGTTTATTTACCATAAGGAACCTGGGTATACTGCAGGTAAACACGGTCAACGACGGATCAGTGAATATTAGTGGTACAGGTTACCTGCAGAATGCCACGCTTATCAATAACCGCATTTTTACATTGACCAATTTTACACTGAACATTAACAATGCAACACTGGTAAACAACGACTCGCTGAGCATGGCATATGCCGCTGATAACTGGTTTGCAGGCACCGGCGCCAGCTATTTGCTCAATAATCCGGGCGCGGTTATTTATAAACCAACAACGACCGGTATTGCAAATATGAATGGAACTTTATCATTTACCAATAGTGGCAGTCTGAAAGGCGTAGGTCAGTACAGTATAACCAATACCCTGAGCAACAACGGTATTATTACACCAGGCGCCGTTATAGCTGCGTTAACTGTTAACCCGTCTTTTATAACTGGTAAAACCCCAACATTGAATCTGCGGCTGCAAACAACCGGGGCAGTAGCAGGGACCAATGACGACCAGTTAATACTGTCAACAACTGGCAATACCAATATTACAGGGGCCACGCTTAATGTAACCGATAATGCCAATGACCCCGTTGGTACGGTCTATACCATAGTTGTTTCGCCTGCCGGCACCATAACCGGGCCTTTTGCCAGCGTGCATTTATCACCCACGCTTGGTAATATTATCTATAACAGCAACGCTATTACAATACAAAAAATATCCGCGGTGTTACCACTTGCATGGGGCATTATCACAACAACGCCCGTAAACGGGCATATTGATGTACGGTGGAGTACCTTCCAGGAAATAAATACATCGAAATTTGTTGTTGAGCACAGTACCGATGGAATTTCGTTTGCTGGTATTGGCGAAGTAAAAGCAGCAGGTTACAGTGCGCTGCAAACCAACTATTCATTACTGCATAAAACACCTGCTTACAACCGGCTGAATTATTACCGAATCAAAGAAATTGATTTGGACGGGCGGATTATATATTCTGTTATTTGCTCAGTAAAGATCACCGGCGAAAAAGTACAATTGGTACAAACCGCGCCCAACCCGGTCAACAATACATTGCGGTTAACTGTCAATACGGATGAACCAATCACTGTACAGGTAACAGACAACAACGGCAAACAGATGGCTTCAATGAAGTTGAAGCAGGGTAACCATACACTCAATACCGGTAACTGGCCTGCAGGAATATATTATTTGTCAGTCTACGAAAAAGGCCAGCCGGTGGAAACAAAACAATTGATCAGAAAATAGCCGGCATTGGCGTTGATAAACGGGTCGCTGTATTGCAATGCTGGTTTATACTTGTGCACCTGCTGCAATAAGCAATGCTATGATGTTTTCATGCGCTTTACTTTTTGCCCAGGCAAGCGGTGTGGCCCAGGTTGCACCGGCCATGGAATGATCGGCGCCTTTCGACAGGAGGAATTGTACCATTTCTGTATGTCCCCAACGGGCAGCAAATCCCAAAGGAGTAGACCGGTATTCTTCATCTACCGCATTAATAAACGCGCCATGACGTAAAAGCAAACCCGCTTTTTTGATATCTCCCTTTTGCGCCATATTGTGCAGTATGGTTACATGATGGATACTCATTGTATCGGGGTCCATTCCCTTTCCCAGCATGTAAGCAGCCCCGTCATAGCGTTCAAAATGATATTGCGGTGCCCACTTCAAAACCCGGGTCACGGTTGCGCCATGCTCCATTAATAAATCTATCAATTCAAAATTTGCTTCCTTTGCGGGCATCGCCAGGATGCCTTCGCCCCAGAAATAGGTTTCATCCAGCGCAAACTCCGGGTGGTCCTGTAAAATGATCCTGGTCTGTGCAAGATCTTCCTTGTCTACAGCCTGTTCAAAACTTTGTTGCAGGGGCGTACGGGGAATATGAATACTGCCATTATCGCCTTTAAATGCGGCCTGATCCTTGTCAAAGGCCAACAGCTGTTCAGCTATCTGGTAGTGCCCGCGTTCAGCTGCCAGTACAGGCAAACTTTCCAGGAAAGGGTAACTGCGATAAGTGGGATCATAGGCGCCTCGTTCAAGTAAAAAACCGACCAGCGCGTTATGCCCTTCCCGTACTGCCAGGTGTACAGGTGGCATATAATTGTATTGGGCATAAGCGAGCGGCGGTTCTTCTTCAACCATTGACTTTACGGTAGCTGTATCGCCCAAAGCGCTGGCTTTTAATATTTGCCACACCCTTGTTGTAACAGAAATTTTACCGGATCCAACTTCCACCGGGTAATTTTTTTTAAGAACAAAAGGTTGTATCATTTGGCAATTTTAAAACAATGTATCATCCTGCCGCCCGGAAAGTTGCCGGATTATTAAATGTACGATTCCCTGCCGACTATCATTCACGTCACCGGCTGTCACAAAATGTATGGGTGAAAGAAGATGCAGGTGCTTTATGGTGCAAGTCTAACCGTTAGTATAATTGGAATGTAGTATAAGTCAAAAATTGTGGCATTCTATACTACAAAAAGGACTGCGTTTGTTTCTGACAAATCTCTACTGGAGATTATTTTCCCCAGTTTGATTCAGCAACTGCGAAAAAAGTGATTTGTTGTTTGTGGTATTCAATTTGAAATGTTTTGTTAAAACGCCGTTTTATGCAAAACCCGGACATATCGTTCGTACAACTCAAACTGGCAAATATAGGAACTGCTTTATTTTATTGTGGCACAGGCAGCCAGTTGCCTTTCAGCACATATATCATTACTGCTTTAAAAGCGGACAAAGACGGGCATATTTGGTTTTTTATCAACCGCGGCCAGCAGGAGCGAAACATGTTCATCCCGCCATTTGAGGCGCAGCTTGAATTCTACCGGAAGGGATATCCTTTTTTTATGAAAATAGAAGGCCAGGCAACTGTTGCAGATGCAAAAGAATATATGCACGAGCTCATGGGTAAAGGTATCAGCCTGCAGGAAGAAACGCTGTGTGGTATTTTTCTTATAAAGGTAAAGATGGAAAAATGTATCTATAAAGAATTGAAGGGTCAGAAAACTTTTCAGCCATTGACCAGTATTTTAAACCGGTTCAAAAATATATTGCGTCCTGCACAGCCACGGTGGCAACCAACACCGGCAGTGTCTTAGTTTCCTGTTTATCAATCATTTTGTTCCACAGTACACATTCATTGTAAATCGGTCTTCAATGGCTGTATAAAATTGACTATGTTTACCATTGTGGCGCAAAACTTGTGAATGGAAGGAAATGTAATAAAGGTTAGCAGGGAGGATATTGCTCAACAAACCCAGATTATATGCCGGTTAGTGTAGTTCGTAAAAATGTTTCATTTCAGCCAGATTCAAGTCGTGTAATAGCCCGCTTTCTTTACAACAATGATCAGCGAAGCGGGGATCTCATTAAAAAAATATTATCGTTATCAGAAAAAAACCAAAGGGAAACTCTTATTCAAGTACTGCGTGATTACTCCAAACGGCACCGCAGCATTTCAAAAGTTTTTGATAAAAATTTTACCCGGTTGGCACCGATATTTGCCCAGTTGGGTATCGATCCCACCACACTTACCAGTGCACAGAAAGGTTTGATTGGTTCGTATTTTACGATGGAATATTCCATTGAAGCCGCGGCATTTTTTAACCCTTCTATCATGGAGGATCCCGACCAGTCGGGGTTGGCACCGGGCGAAAAAAGAGTGATACTGAGTTTCAGGGCTACCGGTGAAGGACATATATCGTCCATTGTATTCCGCTCGGGCATATTAGACCGCGAGAATAATATTATTATTGAACCCCCTGGCAGAATGCTGGAATCTCCGGAGCGGGTTAAAAACCATACCTACCACAAAGAAAGTTTTTTACGCAAACTGCAGGAAATGCAAAGCCCGGGCAATGCCGCTTACCAGATTATGCAGGAAAAATTGCCCGACACGTTTGTATATGAAGAATTGAAAAAATATGTTGAAGATGCCAGAGCGGTGCTTGCCGGAAGCACGGTAGACCTGGTCCTGCTGAATGAGATACAGTGGCTGGCCTCCTCACACTATGAAATGGATTTTTCTGTAGACACATCCATTTCCGAACGGGTTATTTTCCCGATTGCCCATACCGAAATGAAAGGTATTGAAGACGCCAGGTTTGTAAGATTTACAGAAGCAAACGGAGAAATTACCTATTATGCCACCTACACGGCCTATGATGGCATTACCATTTTACCCAAATTATTATTTACACAGGATTTCTACCATTTCAAGGTGCTGCCTATACATGGTGAGATTGCGCAGAATAAAGGGATGGCGCTTTTTCCAAGAAAAGTCCATGGGTTGTATGCCATGCTGTGCAGGGCAGATGGTGTAAACAATTATATTTCCTTCTCCAGCAATATAACGGTGTGGCGTAAGTCAACTTTATTGCAGGAGCCCAAATTTCCCTGGGAGTTTGTACAAATGGGCAATTGTGGTTCGCCCATAGAAACGCCCGAAGGCTGGCTGGTAATTACCCACGGTGTAGGTCCGGTAAGGGAATATTCACTGGGGGTTTCCTTGCTTGACCTGGAGTCTCCTGAAATAGAAATAGGCCGGTTGGAAACGCCTATTATTGTACCCAATGACCTTGAGCGCGAAGGCTACGTGCCCAATGTAGTTTACTCATGTGGGGCTATGATACACAACGACAGTCTTATTATTCCGTATGCCATGTCTGATTATGCCAGTACGTACGCAACGGTTAATCTTCCTGAATTGCTCAGTGAATTGAAAAAATCCAAATAACAGGAACACTGAACGATCGGTTAGTTAGCTGTAAGTGGAAGCTGCCATGCAACAAATGATGTTACTGCAGCGCAAGGATTTTTTTGTACACTTTAATATAATCTTCGGCCATTCTTTCGGCAGAAAAGAGGCGGAGTGCGCGCTCCCTGCAATCGCTTCTGCTGATATGCTGAATCTTTTTTACGGCGTCAATGGCTTCATCAATTGAGGCAACAAGAAATCCTGTTTTTTTATCTTCTATCAATTCGGGCATTGCGCCACGGTTAAAAGCAATGACGGGTGTACCGCAGCACATTGCTTCTGCCACGCTGAGGCCAAACGGTTCATCAAATGAGATCAGGTGAAGCAGGGCCGCGGCACCGCCCAGCAACTGGTTTCTTTCTTCGGGTCCGCAGTTGCCCGCATATACAACATCCTTATTATTGATAAAAGGACTCACCTGCGCATCAAAATAATGCCTGTCCTGTATAAGGCCGGCTATTATGATTTTTTTGCCACTGGCTTTTGCAGCTTCTATCGCCTCCCGCGTACCTTTTTCGGGATGAATTCTTCCAAAAAAAAGCAGGTAATCTTCCGGATGCTGATTAAAACTGAAATCTTCTGTACGGATGCCATTGTATACCGTGGCAATATATTTCAGGGTTGCATTGCGATCTGCATTGCTGATAGATGCATAAAAACCGGAATCATTGTATTTTTTATATACAGGCACAATCAATGGCGAAGAAAATCCATGGATGGTAGTCAGCAACGGTGTTTTTATTAAATGGGAATAGGTGAGTGGTAAAAAATCATAATGGTTATGAATGAGATCAAATTCCGCTGCTTTTTCCATCAGGTAACTGATGTGCATGCATTCGCAAACCTTGGCGTCTGTGGCGGGGTTTTCTGCATATGGATAGTCTATACAAAAATCCAGGCGTGCACTGGTAATGGAATTACCCGTTGCAAACAATGTTATATCAATACCTTTCTTTACCAGTGCTTCTGCCAGGCAGCTCACCACCTGTTCCCAGGGACCATACTGAAGCGGTGGTGTGCGCCATGCTACAGGAGAAAGAAGCGCTATTTTCATTGTAATGTATAAACTATTTCTTCTGTCTGCTTTAAAAACTCGTGCTGTATCTTATAGAACTTCTACCCGTTTTGTTTTGGTTACAGTAGTGCTGTTGCCGGTAGTATTGTATGTTTCATTGAGCATTTGTAATACTGCCAGGTGAGACACCAGGTAAGAAAGCGTACTTTCGGCGCCCTGGTTACGGTTTACACCATAACTTTCAAGTCCGTCGCAACATCCTTTTGTTTCATGATCATACAAACCCATACGCAAATCATTTTCACCCAGGAACCACATGAAACAGGTGTACATATTATCAAGGTAGGTTTTATCGGCTGTTACCTGGTAGGCTTTCTGGAAAAGAAGCACCATTGCCATAACGTCCAGCGGCTGCTGCGCAAATGCGGAAGGTTCACCTTCCATTGTATGCCATTTTTCGTTTCCGATTACGGAGAGGTATCCGTTCCGGAGCGTTATGCCACTTAAGAAATGCATACTGTCTAAAGCAGTGTTAAGTATGCTTTCATCATTTAACACGGTAGACGCATTCAGCAGGGAAAGTGGCAGTATGGCATTGTCATATGTCATTACGGGCTCAAACCATTTCCAGCTCTTTGTATGATTTGCCTCGTAATGATCCACCAGGGTATTACACATTTTTCTAAGTTTTTCCATCATGCCAAGATCGCCTGGAGATGTCTTCAGGTAACACACGATGCCTATAATGGTATTGGCGATGCCGCGGATGGACTGCAGCTTGTCGAAATAAGGAAATGCGCATTGAAAAATTTCACGTGCAGCCTGAAAATACGAGTCATTCGGTGGTGTCAGCATCAGCTGGCCAATGGCCCAGATGGTTCTTCCAAAAGAATCATCGGATCCGCGTTCATCGAGGTAATTCCTGTTGAAACTGAAAAAATTGTGGAAGCTGCCGTCTTCTTTCTGCATGTAATGTATAAAGCTCATGTACACCGGCATTAAATCCAGCGCAAGCGGTATCTTTTTCTGTTCATACGCCATTAACAACATCAGCAAGGCCCGGGAATTATCATCCAGGCAATATCCTTCTTTCAAATTAGGAATGCCATATTTTGCGTGTTGTATGATTCCGGTATCATTGGTGAGCCTTTTAATATGGTCAAGAGAGAAATCGGGTAAAAGCAGCGGATCAAATATTGTCTCGTTGCGGCGAACGGGTTTATTATCTTCCTGCAATATTGTTTCTGCCAGCGCAATATATTTTTCGCCGATCCTCGGCCAGGTAATTTCCTGTCCGTACCTGAACGCCCTTCTTCTCATCTTGTACATTTCTTGCGGCTCGTCCAGCAGGTTCAACAGGGTGGATGAAAGCTGTTCATGGTCGTTGAAATTGAAAAGGCAACCCCTTCCGCGATCCAGTAACTCTTCGGCATGCCAGTACGGTGTAGAAATGACGGCGCATCCTGCACCCACTGCATACGCCAGCGTACCACTCGTAATCTGTGCTTCATTGAGGTACGGTGTTATGTAGATATCTGCGGCAGAAAGATATTTAAATAATTTATTCTGGTTCACAAATTCATTCATAAAAAATACATGCTTCTGCAGGTTCAGTTCTTTTATCAGCCGCATGAGGTAAATACGATATTCTTCGCCGGAGTGTTTCAATACATGTGGATGTGTTTTGCCCAGAATGATGTATACAACGTCAGGGTATTGGTCTATAACCGGTGGTAGTGCTTTTATAACAGTTTCCAATCCTTTATTCCGGCTTATCAGGCCAAAACTCAGGATTACTTTTTTATTTTCCAGTTTAAACTCGCGTTTGCTTTTTTCTGCATTGTACTGGAGATCGGGCACACCGTGTTCTATGATTTCAATGCATTCCTGGTTAACACCGTACACTTCGGTAAGAAACGTAACAGCGCGCGCCGTCATCACAACTGTTTTGGAAGCCATGCGGCAAATTTCTACTGTAATGGCTTTTTCATTTAAAGAGGGTGTTTTTAATATGGTGTGAAAAACAGCAATCAACGGAATATTGAGACGGTACAACAGGGGCAGAATATATACACCGTTTTGTCCGCCAAATATGCCAAATTCATGTTCTAATATGCATATGTCTGCCCCGCTGCTATTAATAAAAGCGGCTGCATCAATATAATCGGCCTGCTGATCCTGTCGTATATTAAATTCCACTTCCGGTGGATAATCATACTCTTTTTCTGATTCACTAATGGCTACTACAATACCTTCATGTTTTTCATCGTTGCCATTCAGCAGGTGACTGATGGAGTTCAACTTATTTTGTGTAAATGTTCCAATACCACACTCACGGGGCGGATAACTTGCTATGTAAACAACCTTCATAGTTATTAAATTTTTATGCTGTTATGAATGATAGTATGATGTAATCTAGCGGTTATATGCCGCAATGGCAGAATTAAGAATAGGGTGGCAAGCCACGGACGCTTATTATATTACATAGATCTTAAAAAATAGTGCCAAAGAGCGGTGCCTGCATTAAAAACAATTAAACTGGCCAATTGATGCAGAAAATGGTTAAAAATTATCAATATTTCATTTTTTCTAATCATTTGCCATAATCCATGTAAAAAAACACGCATACCGGCGGTATGCGTGTTGAAATTTTGCCCCATTTTAAATATGGACCTCTTGTTTTATAATGTATAATATCGTTTTTTACTTTATTCTGAAAATCATTGCTTTTCAGTTTTCTTTTTATTTTTTCCTTTCGCCGCTATCTGCGTTTGTAAGTCGGCGTCATACGGGGCCGAAATACGGTGTTTTGCGTCGGGATTTCCAAGACCGGTAACCGGACCACCCTTAGCTGCAAGGTCACGTTCGGATTCATTGCTCTGCCGGCCATAATTATTATTGTCTATTTTTTTGTCTGCCATAAATTATGTTTTTTAAAATGAATTTTAAAGTGAATTTTAATTAGAAATAAAATCACTGGTATTAAAATTTGATGATAAAAAATCGTGCCCGGTAATAAGATCCTGGGTCTCAGCAGGGTTGGTATTTTTTGTAGTAAAATATATACGGTCGTGGGGAATTATATCCCGGACCAATGGCATGTTAGTTGAGCTATATATAATAGTTCTTGCAATTTTTATACGAAAAATTTAAAACGAAATATTATGAAACAAAATCCAGCAAAAGAAAAAATAGTCAATACGCAGGATGATCATGGTACAGGTCAGATAGACGCAAGGATATCAGCAAATACTACATCAAATAAGAAGAAAGAGAAGAAAAATCCACCTTTTACACAGGCGGATCTGAAGGGTAAAAAAGTGGATGGTGATCCCGAATTGGAAAGTGATCAACCAATTGACCAGCTTCATTAAACACGCAATTTATTAATTGTATCCTTTAATGTTTTTTAATTGATGTGTAAACGGATTGTTTGCAGGAAATGGGATAATTCATATGGTTTTGCAATAAAGGCTTCTGCCTGGCATTCGTGTATGCTTTCTCCCATTTCCACATTTGCAGAAAAAAGAATAACGGGTATATGTTTTGTTGCTGCTTCCTGCTTTATTTTTTTACAAATATCGCGTCCATCAGCTCCTCCCAGTGATATGTCCAGCAAAATTAAATCGGGGTCAAATAAGCGAACATGATCATCAATGTCTTTCCAGTTTGAAATGGCGTCTACATTAAATCCCTGTAAATCCAGTGTCATCTTTACGAGCGTAAGTATATCTGTATCGTCATCAGCCACTAAAATTTTTTTCATTTTATAAGTTTAATATTCCGGTGGCAATAGTATATCTGTTGCGCATCCGGTTGATGATTATAAAGTGAAGTAAAATGATGTAACCAGGTCCCGCTCAATCATAGCAATGCGCATTCCAAAAATTTTGGTATGCCGCTTAGCTTTTGTCTGGCTGATCGTTTACCAAAAACGTGTTTTATGCTTGCTAAGCATTTACGCGAAAAGGAAAATATTTGCGCAATACCTTTTTTGTCTTAAATGATATCGTTATAATGAGCCGCAGCAACCCCAGGTTGTATCCAGCATTTTAAAAGTAAGTGGCGATATTTCCGGGATGCTTGCACAATTGCGTGCCCTTATTGGCGATTCATTAAACACAACACCCGGCAAAATAAGCGGCCGTTAATGGTTGGATTATAAATGCAAATTTGTATGAATGACCATTGCCCTGCAATGGTATATTTGTACTACCAGTATCATGGCCGGCTCACGGTGCGGAGTGTTATCAATTTATTTACCGGCAGGCGGAAAGGCATTAAAATAAAAAATACCACAAAGTGGTAATCAGATCTCAATTGAATTCCTATACCTTCATATCCTAAACCCTGAAGCGTTCCTCCGCCCTACAGAACTTTTAGCATGACCCATCTGGTTGAGTAGCAGTGTAGCCCCATTTACGAGCCCGTTCCATTAAGTATGCATGGCCTGCCATGCACAGGTATTTTATTGCTCAAAATTTAAGCATCTCCAATGATTGGAAACGCGATGATATTATTGCGCGAAGAGCTGTCTGCATATATGATTGCGCAGGGAGACCCTGCTAATGTTATAATTGAAAACATTGGTCTTTTTGAAACGGATAAAGGATTAAACCTGGACGATAGCATTGTTATAACACTGGTTAATATTGAGGAAGAAAGCACGTTAAAGAATGGTGCGGTATTTACCAAATGGCCCGATGGCATGGCGCGTTATGAAAACCGCCCTATATTTTTAAACCTCTATGTTTTGTTTACCGTTAACTTCTCGGGTGGCGTTCCACCTAATAACGGATATGTACAATCGCTAAAGCGGTTGTCACTGGTAATAGAGTTTTTCCAGGGCAAGAATGTTTTTACACCGGCAACAGCCAGTGTGCCGCTTCCACCCGAACTAAGCGACCTGGGCAACCCGGAAATTGCCTCCCTGAAACTGAACCTTGAATTATATACACTCACTTTTGAACAAATCAATCATCTCTGGGGTTCGCTGGGCGGCAGGCAGATGCCATTTGTGATGTTTAAAGTAAGGCTGGTAAGCATTGCCGAAAGAAGTGTACGCAGGGAAGTTCCGCTGATTGAAGAAATAGAAACCAATCTTAGTAAAAAATCCAACCGCAGCTGATGGCCGTTATTTATAAAATAGTATGCGAAGTTAAATGGATGCATGAGTACTACCTCACGTCGGAAAAAGGCGATACTATATTTGATCTCGCGGCCCAGGCCGACCGCATCAATTTTCTTTTTAATCAGTTTGCGGGCGACGCTGAAACCATCAACAACAACCTTTCTTTTGATATTCCCGCAATACAGGCAAGCCTGTTTGAGAATGGTAACCTGAAGATAATTCCTTCCTATTCGGGGTTTAAACTGGCAGTAAAATGCAATAAAAAGATATTATCCGATGGTACAACTGCATATGAACCGGCCATTCCGCTTCCTGCAGTTTCAGGCATACCGGTTATGATACGTGAGAAAAGCAGCATTGGCGGTTTTTCCAACAACGCACTTCAAAGGCCTTTTACCGCTGCATGGTTTTTTACCAACCAGGATTTTCCTGGAGTCAAACAATTCCCTTTTTTAGCCAACCAGGTGCCGGCATTTAATGCGGCCCGTGTATATGAACAGGGCGAGATTGCATTACACGGTGTCAATGATGTGCGCATCTTTCTGAACAACGGTGCAATAGATCCCTGGCTGAAATTAATTGGAACGGGGTATATCAATGAGTCGGACAAATGTTTGTTACCGCTGTCTTTTTCTTACCGCTTCGCTGAAACCGATAATGTAACAGAGGCAATCTTTACGTTGAAAGATGCCGGCGCTGCAACCATAAAAACAGTCACCGCAACCGGAGAACACCCGCTGAAATCGGTTTGGCTGAATTTTCATACAGATGATAACCAGGTAACAACATTACCCGGTACACCGGTAGCGGCTGCAAGCCTATACAGCCTGGAAGTAAGCGGTAACAATGGTTATGCAAGAACATTTACATCGTTGCTTTTCGCCGATGACAGCCTGAATATTGCCGCGTATGCGGGTATGATTCATCTCATGCCTACCCCTGTTAACGCAGCTTTTCAGCTTACGGATGCCGACGGACTTCTTTTTACACGCATACTGCCCACTACTATCAAGGTGCCACCGCCGGTATTTGAACTTTGGATGAAGAGCCGGCCGGTATTCTGGCAGTATAGTAACAACAAACAAAGAAAAATAAAATTAACAACCGATACACAGGATGTTCTGGCAGATAACAGCGGAATACTGGTAACAAAAAATCCATTGTCGTTAACGTATTCGCCGGTGCTGGTTAAAAAGCCCGACAATAGTTTTCAATACCTGCCCAATCCCTTGCCGGGCGATGCTATTAAACTATCCGGGTCTGCATTTTTTGTAAACATCATGGTTCCTGAATCAAAAATGTTTCCATTGGCGTAAATAAATAAAACAACTATTCATATTCTTTAACCATTAAACTGAATTATATGCCAGAATACAAAACGCCGGGAGTGTATATAGAAGAAATTCCAAAACTCCCTCCTTCCATTGCGTCAGTTGAAACTGCTATCCCCGCATTCATAGGGTATACTGAAAAAGCCCAGTTAAAAGAACCGGCCGATTTATTAAATAAACCCAGGCGCATCACTTCAATGCTGGATTATACACAGTTTTTTGGCGGTCCCCAGCCCGAAGCCACCATCCAGGTAACCATCGACACTACCCAGACCGGTAGGATAGATGTACAGGGAAAAGTGCTCGCGCCTTCCAAATACCTGATGTATTATTCGCTGCAATTGTTTTTTATAAATGGTGGCGGACCCTGTTACATTGTATCCGTTGGCGATTACAGCACCGGGGGCGTGATAGACCAAACCGCATTGCAGGGCGGACTGGATGAAGTGGCTAAAGTAAATGAGGTGACACTGATACTTTTCCCGGATGGACTGAGCATGTCTTCCGCCGGAAATTATTATGCCCTGCACAAGGAAGCCATGGATCAGTGCGCGCTTTTAAAGGACAGGTTTACGGTATTGGATGTGTGGATGGACGCAGATACCACCGTTGATAATATACAGGTGCTGCGCGATGCGGATTTCGGTACCATTGATACCCTTAAGTATGCAGCGGTTTATTACCCGCGCATTTTTACAAGGCTGGATTATGCGTATGATGATGAAGGCGCGGTTACCATTGTTGGCGTGGGCGATGCCACACTCAGCGGGACGCTTACAGAATTGAAATCAAAAAACAATGCCTACTATTTTATGGCCAAAGGCGCCATCAATGATATTGAAATGATAATGCCTGCATCTTCTGCAGTTGTGGGCAAATACGCAGAAGTGGATAATTCAAGGGGTGTTTGGAAAGCACCCGCCAATGTAGGAATTGATTTTGCCATCAGGCCCGAAGTACTGGTAAACAACAAAGAACAGGAAAACCTGAACGTAGACACTACTGCAGGAAAATCTATTAATGTTATCCGTTCATTTACCGGCAGGGGACCGGCAATTATTTGGGGAGCGCGTACGCTTGCGGGCAACGATAATGAGTGGCGTTATATTTCTGTGAGAAGGTTTTTCAACATGGTGGAAGAATCCACCAAGAATGCATCCGAGCGTTTTGTGTTTGAACCCAATGATCGAAATACCTGGATACGCGTAAAATCAATGATTGAAAATTACCTCACGCAGCAATGGAAAGCCGGTGCACTGATGGGCACCACTACACGTGAAGCCTATTTTGTAAAAGTTGGCCTGGGTGAAACAATGACTGAACTGGATATATGGGAAGGCCGCATGATTGTAGAAATAGGAATGGCGGTTGTACGTCCGGCAGAATTCATCATCCTGCGCTTTATGCATAAAATGCTGCAGGAATAATACCGGCTGCATCTATAATTAATACCAAAAAATCATTAAACCATGTCTATCATATCATCTTCCAGGAAAAATAGCAGGCAGCAAAATTCAGATTGCACCAATTGCGAAGAAAACGATACGCCAACGCAAAAATCGATAACGACACAGCGGACAGCCTGGTGCGACCTGTTGTATGCCACAGCTGGCGACGTGGGCAAAGCCGAAACCGGTTACAGCGGCCAGACCACTTCTTTTGAACACAAGAAATGCCTTTTTGTATGGACCGAAGACAATTACCGACGCTACCGGAATACGGAAATTACCGTTGGGGTGGAATTACTGCAGTCCAACGACCTGGTAAAAGAAAATACCGCCAACTATATTAAATGGGGAAACGATCTGTCTGCCGGTCTTAAAAATATATTCAAGGCCATCAAAGACGTAAAAACAAAAATTACCGATCTGCGCGATGCTGCCAACAAGCTGGAAGGTTGTACAAACGATGTCTGCAACTGCACTCAGATGACATTGCTCACGGGCGAAGTGCCGGATAACTGCAAAGACAAAACAAAAAACCCCAATGATAAAAGACCCGATGAATGCAGCGATGCATCCGCCGTTCTTGACAGCTTAATCTGTATACCCAAAGCATTAAAGTTTGATGTGGATTATATCTTCCAGGCTTCTTCGGATGTAATTGGCATACAGGTTTTTTCAAACCTGGGTACGCTGGAACCGTTGCAAAAAACACTTTCCGACGATTCCAAAGCTTTTGAAAAACATATCCAGGATACCATGAAAGCAAGAGAATCAGATTTGAAGAAATTGCAGGAAGACCTGGTGAAAACAGTACAGGAAACTACCAAATCGGCCGGCACGCTTTATAATAAACGGAGCGATTTTGAAGGCCTGATGTGTACTACCCAGACACTCTGCTGCCCGCCATGCGATTGTGTTACAGATGATGACGATTGTAAACCAAGGCTTGAACAATGCAAGGATGATATCTGCGATATATGCGATGAAGTTAAAAAAAGCTTCTGCAGCGATGAAGATTGCGAAGATGAAAAAAAGCCCGGCTGAACAGCATGTAACATTCCATAACCAATTAAATCTATTCTCATGCTCACACAACATGTATATGAAACCCTGGATATAAAAATCTGGGAACCTAAAATAAAGGAATGCTGCGATAAAGAAAATCCCGATAACCCGGCAGGCTGCGACTGCTGTTATGATAATTGGCAGATTGAACTCAAAGACGTAAAAGTAAAATACAGCCAGTCGGAAGAGAAAGCCAGGCAGCTCAAAGACGAATTAACCATTGTATCGGACAGGAGAGACCGGCTGAAAAAATGGTACGATGAACTGACTACGGCCAATGATCTGGCAGGAAAAATCTGTGATCAGCTGGATGTGTTCTTAACCCAAACGGGCAAAGTGGCTACCAATACGGATTTGGCTATACAGGCCATTAAAACGCTGTATTGCATGATCCGCGATTTCTATATGCAGGTAGATCTGATTAAAACAAAATACGATCGCCTCATCAACTGCATCAAATGCCTTAATAATCCCGCATTTGGCGCCGGCCAGGGCATCATGAAATGCCTCGAGGAATACGGTAAGAAAACAGATGCGGTTATTGCTACCCGTGATGAGCTGGTGAAGCAACTGATGACAGTTATTTCCATCGCCTGCCGCATCAACCACAATATAGCACCGGCATTTGGGCTTACCACTGTTTTGACAGACTGGAAGACGGTGTTTAATTGCGGTGTTGGCTGCGATGACACTACAGAGCCACCCTGTCCGCCACCAACCGGCCACGGCGCAACCGGTAAAGCTGCAGCCACCCGGCAGCAGGAAGAAGAAACACCCGACAGTTGCCTGGGTGCATGCAATCTTGTGCCTGTTCTTTTATTTCCCATTTGTAAAGATCCCTATTACAAATGTGTGGATGATCAGTATAAAGCCGATAAAAAAGCGGCAGAAGACCTGAACAAGGACTTGCTGAAAGAAAACAAGAAAAAAGAAGCCTTACTGGCCTGTAAACAAAGCCTGGAATCTGCTATCAAGGAAGTGGATCCCAAAAACAGGTGTAAGTAAATAATAAAACCATTTCCAATCATCATTAAACTAAAAATGTATGGCAGCCAAAGGAGATTACCCAATTCCAAAATTTCATTTCCAGGTAGAATGGGGCGAAAATTTCAGGATGGGTTTTACAGAAGTCAGCGGGCTCGACTTTGAAACCGAAGTAATAGAATACCGCGAAGGAAACAGTAAAAAATACAATAAGAGCAAACAACCCGGTTTGCAAAAATTTTCCAACATTACGCTGAAACGCGGAACGTTTGAAGGCGATTATGATTATTATAAAGAATGGCGCAAGACCTATTATTTCCAGGAAGGAAATAAAACCGGCTCTATGTACCGCCGCACGGTTACCATCAAATTGTTTAATGAAAACCATGAAGCCATCCTTACCTGGAAATTGCAGAATGCGTGGCCATCTAAAATACAATCTACCGATCTCAAAGCAGACGCCAATGAAGTGGCCATTGAAACCATGGAACTGGTGCATGAAGGTCTCGAAATTATGAACGTTGATTAAACCAGTACTATGGCCGTTGCAAGCAAAAGAACGCAGGATAATTTTTATCAGACCGTTAATTTTTACTTCCGGGTGGAATTTATACGCGAAGCGGAAGCGCTGGATATCAGTTTTCAGTCGGTAACCGGGCTCGATGCCACGCTGGAAACCGAATCTGTAAGAGAGGGTGGCGAAAACCGCTTTGAACATGTGATACCCGTTAGAAGAAGATACGGACCACTTGTTTTAAAAAGAGGATTGCTAACACCCGAAGAATCGGGTATCAGCAGGTGGTTTAAACAGGTTTTTGATGACCAGGTGGTGAACCCGATACCAACGGTGCACATCAAGCTGCTGAATGAAGAACATGATACTACTATGCAATGGACAATCAACAATGTGTGGCCAAGAAGCTGGAAGATAGGGGAACTGAATGCAGAAAGGGGAGAGGTACTCATTGAAACACTGGAACTGAATTACAATTACCTGGTATTAGCACAATAATAAATTATGCCAATAGAGATCCGCGAACTGGTAATAAAAGCCACCGTAACACAAGACAGCGGCCCCGGCAGCAATACGCCCGCAACCGGCAGCAACAATGCAGTAACGCCGGCGGAAGAGCTTATCAATACCTGCGCCGAAAGAATGCTTGAAATATTAAAAGAAAAAATGGAGAGATAGCAGCATGGAAAAAGTAAGAATATATGCTTTTCTGGATGAGAATTTTAATGACCCGGGCGAAGGGATTAAAGATCTTACACCGGCATTTATGGCGCCCATTAACCCGGAGTCTTTTACCAAGAACTTAAAAATAGACCTGGATCAGAGACGGGGTCATGGCAGCAATGGTACGGATCTCAAATACAAGTCTACCGTACCAGAAGAGCTGCGGCTGGAGTTTTTGCTGGATGGAACACAAACCATGGAAGGGTACGGAGGAGAGGATACTACGTTAAAAACAATGCCCGTACACAAGCAATTGAAAAAATTTCTTGATGCTGTCTACAAATACAAGGGCGAAATTCACCGGCCAAAATTTTTACTGCTTATCTGGGGTTCAGAGATAAGGTTCCGCTGCATTTTATCTAACCTCGATATCAACCATACTTTATTCAATGCAGATGGTGAACCGCTGAGGGCAAAGCTATCTGCCACTTTTTTAAACTACAAGGCAAGAGAACAAAGACTGGCAGATGAACGGCAGGAATCTGCAGATCTTACCCACCAGCGCAAAGTGAACCAGGGAGACCGGCTGGACCTGACGACCTATAAGATATATAATGATCCGAAATATTTTTTGCAGGTTGGCAAAGTAAACGCGCTTACCCATATCCGGCATATTAAACCGGGCATTAATATATTTTTTCCACCCTTTGATAAAAATGAAACATAATGGAAGAACTGCTAATTCCCAATACCTCCAGGCATAATGTGTCCAGCTTTAATATATTGGTAGACGATGTGGCGCTGAACCCATCATACCAGGTATTGTCTATATCCATTGCAAAAGAAATTAACCGGATCCCTTCAGCAAAATTAATCTTCCGTGATGGAGATGCCTCCCGGCGTGCATTTGATATCAGCAGCAGCAATGACCTGGTGCCAGGTAAAAGGGTCATTGTAAAAATCGGTTTGGATGGTAATAATACACAGGCTTTTAAAGGAGTTATTACCCGGCATGCCATAAAAGTAAAAGAAAACGGCGATGCGGAACTGCAAATAGAATGCAGGGACGAAGCCGTCAGAATGACCATTGGCCGCCACAACCGGTATTACGAAAATCTTAAAGACAGCCGTTTGTTTGATGAACTGGCCGGCCGGTACAAGGGACTGCGTGCAGACCCGCAGGAAACTTCCCTTACACACAAAGAACTGGTACAGCATCACCTCACCGACTGGGATTTTATGCTGCTGCGCGCCGAAGCCAACGCCATGCTGGTAAATGTAGATGACGGCACCATCACGGTTTCAAAACCAGATACCAGTCCGGAACCAGCTTTACAGGTAACCTATGGTTCTTCCATTCTTGAATTTGAAGCCGAAATGGATGCGCGTACACAATGGAAAAATGTAAAAGCGGCTTCATGGAATTATGCGAACCAGGAATTATTTGAAGCTGATACGTCTTCCTTTTCTTCTTTTGCCGAACATGGAAATATTGCAGGCAGTGAACTGGCCGGCGCTATGAACCTTGAGAACTATGAAATGCGCCATAGCGGCCATGCACCCGAACAGGAATTACAGGACTGGGTAAATGGTACCATGATGCGCAGCCGGCTGGCCAAGATTCGCGGACGCGCAAAGTTTACCGGGTTTGCCGGAATTAAACCTGGCAACACTGTTAAACTGGAAGGTGTGGGCGATCGGTTCAAAGGAAAAGCCTATGTAACAGCCGTTAAGCATGATTTGGGAAATGGTATTTGGGACACCCATATACAGTTTGGTCTGGACCCCGAACGCTATGCTTTTATACACAAAGACATGACGGACGCACCTGCTGCCGGGCTTGCCGGTGGCGTTCATGGATTGCAAATAGGTGTTGTGGTACAATTGCAGAGCGACCCTGATGGAGAAGATCGCATACGGGTAAGGATTCCCGTTATAGACAATACTGACCAGGGTATCTGGACAAGAATAGCCAGCCTGGACGCCGGCGCAGACCGCGGGGCATTTTTCAGACCGGAGATAGGCGATGAAGTAATAGTTGGATTTATTAATGACGACCCCCGCGATGCCGTGGTATTGGGTATGCTCAATAGCAGCGCAAAACCTGCACCGATTACCGCCCGCGATGCAAACAATGAAAAAGGATTTACCACCCGCAGCAAAATGCACCTGCAGTTCAATGACGATACCAAAACCATTACCATTGATACCCCCGCCGGTAACAGCATAAAAATTGACGAGCAGGGCATGACCATTGCAATAAAAGATCAAAACAATAATAAAATTACCATGGATACTTCCGGTATAAAACTGGAAAGTCCTAAGAATATAGAGATAAAAGCTGGTGTGAATTTAACCTTGTCGGCCGCCGCTTCACTTTCAATTGGCGGTGCTTCGTTGGGGGTAAAGGCAGACGGAAATCTAAGCCTGGAAGGTGCTATTACAAAATTATCTGCGTCGGGTATAACCGATATCAGCGGATCGCTGGTAAAAATAAATTAAATGGGCAAAGGCCGTTAAACAAATAAACGAATTGATATGCCATCAGCAGCAAGACTATCGGATATGCATACCTGCCCCATGGTAACGGGCGTTGTGCCGCATGTGGGCGGGCCTATTTCGGGGCCATGTGTGCCCACTGTTATTATTGGAAACCTGCCGGCTGCTGTTGTGGGTGACCTGGTGGTTTGTGTTGGCCCGCCAGACAGTATTGTAAAAGGCTCAACAACCGTGCTGATTGGCGGAAAGCCGGCAGCGAGACAGGGAGATTTAACCGCGCATGGCGGAGTTATTGTAGTCGGTTTTCCGACGGTGCAAATTGGCGGGTGAAATAAAAACAACTGCAGGCAACCGACTGCGTCGCTGTATTAGCATGTTATTTCTTTCCCCGCCGTTGTTGGTGTTTTCACCAACAACTACCGGCAAGCGGAACAGGTATTGTTTTTTTTCACAATATCGTATGATTAGCAGTGGTTAATAAAAATATGATTTTTAAACAAACGCTTTTTTTATGAGCCAGACATTTAATTCATTCCTGGGTACCGGCTGGGCCATCGCCCGCCGTTGTTGGTGTTTTCACCAACAACTACCGGCAAGCGGATCATATGTTGTTTTCTTTTTCACAATATCGCATGATTAGCAGTGGTCAATAAAAATATGATTTTTAAACAAACGTTTTTTTTTTATGAGCCAGACATTTAATTCATTCCTGGGTACCGGTTGGGCCTTTGCCCCGCCGTTGTTGGTGTTTTCACCAACAACTACCGGCAAGCGGATAACAGGTATTGTTTTTTTTTCACAATATCGCATGATTAGCAGCGGTCAATAAAAATATGATTTTTAAACAAACGAGTTTTTTTTATGAGCCAGACATTTAATTCATTCCTGGGTACCGGCTGGGCCTTTCCCCGCCGTTGTTGGTGTTTTCACCAACAACTACCGGCAAGCGGAACAGGTATTGTTTTTTTTTCACAATATCGCATGATTAGCAGTGGTCAATAAAAATATGATTTTTAAACAAACGAGTTTTTTTTATGAGCCAGACATTTAATTCATTCCTGGGTAACGGTTGGGCCTTTGCCCCGCCGTTGTTGGTGTTTTCACCAACAACTACCGGCAAGCGGAACAGGTATTGTTTTTTTTCACAATATCGCATGATTAGCAGTGGTCAATAAAAATATGATTTTTAAACAAACGAGTTTTTTTTATGAGCCAGACATTTAATTCATTCCTGGGTACCGGTTGGGCCTTTCCCCGCCGTTGTTGGTGTTTTCACCAACAACTACCGGCAGGCGGAACAGGTATTGTTTTTTTTTCACAATATCGCATGATTAGCAGTGGTCAATAAAAATATGATTTTTAAACAAACGAGTTTTTTTATGAGCCAGACATTTAATTCATTCCTGGGTACCGGCTGGGCCTTTCCCCCTTCTTTTGACAGGGAGTCTGGTTCAGTAACACTGGTAAGCGATGAAGAAGACATCAAACAAAGCCTGGATATTTTATTGTTGACCAGCCTGGGAGAAAGGGTCATGCAACCGCGCTATGGTTGCAACCTCAGCGATTATATGTTTGAACCGCTCAGCAGTTCAATGATTGGGTTTATAAAAGACAGGGTAGAAAACGCTATCCTGATTTATGAATCGCGGATAGTGATAGAAAGTATAGATGTAACAGACGATGGCTCCTTTGATCTTATTGAAGGCAAGTTTACCATTTCTGTTGAATACACCATACCGGGCACCAATTCCCGGTTCAATTATGTATATGATTACTATAAAAACGAAGCCTTTAAATCTGTATAACCCGGCGGTGCGCTTTTTTGCCGCACCATAATCAGAAACCAGCACTTATGCCTGTTTGCGATAACCTCATACATCCTTTTCAGAATGAGCCCGGTACCAGCCAGCGCCAGCGGGAATTGGACAGCCTCTTATCGGATCCGGCAAAGATAGACGGAAGAAGCATGGCAGATCTGCTGGATTATTTTGTTCAACTGTCGCGCCACGTAAACTATTATAACAATGATCTCAGCGTGAGCGACTGGCAGCCGTTCTTTCAGAAAAGTATTCCTTTTTCACTGGCCGCAATTATAAAATACAATACTGCTGCTGTAAACGATAAAATTGAAAATTATACCACGGTCTTTAATAAACGCCCTTCAAAAGCTGGTTTGCAATTGTTATTCCAGTATTTTTTTCAGCAGGTAATCAATCGCATCAATACCTGGAGCCTGCAACTGAAAGGAAGCGGTCTTCCGGCAGAACTGATCATAGAAAAACTGATAAAAGATAAATTGAAAGAACCGCTGTACCAGTTGATCTGTTATAACAATACAGCCGTAAGTCTTTATTGCATAAAGCCATTGGATTTTCAAACCCTGGCGCAGAACCCGGTTTGGGCGCTTACCAGTGCCCGCCTCAACCCCGATACCACCGGTTGTAAACCCGCAGGCAGCACCAAACGCAAACGCCTGACCGATATCCGTGACCAGGTAAAAACACTGGTGCCTGTTTTTGCAGATGCCATCCGCATCATTTCGGATACTGCCGCCCAAAGTATGGAACAAAGTTTTTTTCCGTTAAAAGAAGAATTGCAGAAACAGCATTCCCCGCACCTGGCATTGCTGTTTTCTTTTTTGAAACTGTTCCGGCACCTGCAGGATGATCTGAATACTTATACAAAGAAACACCTCAACTTCTTTTATAAACAGGTGCTTCGGTTAAAACCACGGGAAGCCATCGCCGATAAAGTACATATAGTTTTTGAAGTGCAGAAACAACTGGATAAGTATCTTTTGAAAAAAGGTTTATTGGTAAAGGATGGAAAAGACAATAACAAGGCGGAAATTCTTTTCTCGCTGGAAGATGAGATAGTAGTTAATAAAGCCCAGGTAACAGACAAACGAACACTTTTTTTAAACAACCAGGATGCTTCTGGTAAAACTTTTTTGGAAGGCGTTTACATGGCGCCCAATGCAGACAAAGCAGACGGTGTAGCAAAAGATTTTAAAGACCCCGCCACCAAAAGTTTTGCCACATTGGGTGCGCGGCAAAGCAAATATACCGACCCTGAAAATAAATTTATCAGGCAATACCCCAATGCCCGCCTCGGTTTTATTCTGGCATCTCCGGTACTGCTGCTGAATGAAGGTAAAAGAACGGTGAATATTACGCTTGCATGCCGTTTTGAGAATGACTATTGCAATATTGATAAAGAACAGGCTGGCACCAGGGCCAATTGCTGCGATGAACCAGGTCTACCCGGTAAAATACCAGTGCCGGCACCTGACTATCCTCCTTTTGCGGGAGCCGCTCAACTGTACAACGATGTTGTTACGACCCTCAACGAAACCTATTATTACCTCAGTGATGATATCATAACAGATTGCATAAAGAAAGGCCTTGGTAAAGAAACGGCAGACAAACTGCGCAACTTTCTGAACAGCCAGACAATGTCGTGCTATACCGAAACTACGGTAAAAAAATACGATGCCGTGATTACGCAGGCCCGGTGGACAGCATTCCTTGTCACGACGGCACTTGCCGAACAGGCAATTCTTCAACAGCTTATTACTCCCAGCAAGGCGTTGCGCATTTATTTCAGCGGCGAAAAAGAATGGATTGAACCAACATCACCTGCGGTAATCACGCTTTCGCCCGCACCAGGTGTTGATAATACCTTTGTAATTAATATAGATACAATACTGGAAGCAGATAAACCTGCTGTAACTTTTTATAATAAAGACAAACTCAAAGAGGATTTTAACACACACCTTCCGCTGGTTAAAATAGAACTGGATGATAAAATTAAACCCGGTATTGTGCCAGCCGCCGATCCTGTTAACGCCCGGTGCTGTTTATTAAATGAACCTGCCGGAACGGAGGACGACAATCTCTATTTTTGTATCACCAACCTTTTTATTGCAGATGCATCAGTTGGTATTTCGCCGGCTGCAAGAAATTACCTGCTGGAGCTGTTAACGCCGGCCAACCATTTTCAAAAAAAGATCGCATTGAAAATGCTGGATTGTTTTCTGGACGCACGGGACAAAAACAACCTGCTTATTTTTAACACAGTAGATCAGCAAATCATAAAAGGACTGGCCAATGACCTTACGAAAAAGTATTGCGCAACACCGCAACAGGCGGTTTCTTTGTATCATTTTTTCAGGAATGTGCTGGTGATAGATGAGATTGCCGGTATGCCCAACAGTGCCACGCGGATAGATGTAAGCGTTTGCGGCCTGAAAAACTTTGTGGTTCAGAACGACGACGGTGTGCAGGACGTAAACAGCCAGGTATATCCTTTTGGTACGCGGCCTGTTATTGAATCTAATTTTTACATCGGTAGTTTTGAAGTGTTTAGTAAAAACTGGCAGAAAATTCACGTCAACCACAATTGGAAAAACAAACCGGACAATTTTGAGGAATATTATACCGCTTACCAGCATATGTTTATCGACCCCAATGACCTGGATAATAAAACCATTGAGGGAATTATAAAAGATAATAACTACAAAGCAGCCATTGCCGTTCTGAGTAATGGCGACTGGCATAGCAACAGCATCGTAGTATGTGATGAAACGGGTATAGATACAAGCAATCTCCTCTTCAGGTCAATAGGAGCCGGACCCGGAAGTTTTTGCAGTGATTCTCCGGTAAAATTCAATTATTCTTTTAAACTGGACAGAAGTAGTTTTGGTATTTTGCCGGTTGCCAGCAGTAAAGACGAAGCAATTATCCCGCCCGCAAAACTGGAAGCTGATACCAGGGATTATTTTATGCGGGTAACATTGAAATGCCAGGATTTTCAGCACGACCGTTACGCGTTTATTTTGTCAAGGCAAATGATGGCTTTTGGAAGATTGCCCGATGACCTGCTGGCTGGCGCTTATTACCGCGTAAATCCCGGGAATGCCATTTTAGTTTTTAACAATGTAGCCGCGCTGGCGGGCGACCTTGAAAATGATATCAGCGATCTTCAAACAGATGCAGGCAATACCAAATCAGAAACCGCCGATACCGTAACAGAAGCACAGGGTGGAGGAGGCACAGGACCGGGTACTTCAGTAGAAACAGAAGCACTGGAAGCAGATAGCGCCGCTCAGACAACAGTTAATACGGCATCGGATGTACAAACCAGTTTTGATGAACTGAAGATCAATATTCCATTTTTACCTTTTTTTACACCCTCTAACCGGAGCAAACTGGAAGCGGTTATTCCCAATGAACCATGGACACCGGTAATAAAAAACATTTCGCTCGATTATACCGCCACCGCCGCTAATACTGATATAGACCTGCTGCACCTTTACCCTTATGACGGTACTTATAAAAAGGAAGATATAACACTAAAGCCTACCCTTTTTCCAAATTTCTGCGATGAGGGTAATTTGTTCCTCGGTTTAACTGACCTGGAACCCGGTACGAATGTAAACATGCTTTTTCAGCTGGCCGAAGCCACCGCCGATTCAGAGGCTGAACCCGAAGAAATTAACTGGTATTACCTGGAGAATAACCAGTGGAAATTACTGCGCAATGGTTTTGAAGTGCTGGATGACGCTACTGACGGACTTACTACTTCCGGTATTGTAAAGTTTGCATTGCCACAGAATATGACCAAAGACAATACCATTCTGCCAAAGGATCTTCATTGGATAAAAGCTTCTATTCCGGCCAGCAGCAGAACGGTTAGTGAAACCATTGCCATATATTCCCAGGCAGCCAGGGTGATCTTTACCAATGACGCTGCAAACGACAAACTCCGTCTGAGTGCACCATTACCGGCAGGCGCCATATCTAAATTGAATGAAGCAGATACCAGTGTAAAAAAATTAACGCAGCCATTTGATTCTTTTGGCGGCCGCAAACCGGAAGAAGAAGGCGGTTATTATATACGCGTAAGCGAATTGCTCCGGCATAAAGGCAGGGCTGTTCAAAAATTTGATTATGAGCGGCTGGCACTCGAATTTTTTCCGCAGCTGTTCAAAGTAAAATGCATCAATCACAGTTTTGGACTGAATGCGCATACTTACAAAAATGATTTCCCGGTTGCACCCGGTTATGTATTGATGGCAGTGATACCAGATCTTAACCAGTTAAAAGCCGCACAGTCTTTCGAACCAAGGGTACCCGTAAGTCTGCTGGAAGACATCGCGCAAAAACTTCGAACGCTCACCTCGCCGTTTGTAAGATTCAGGGCCATGAATCCGCGTTATGAAAGCGTACATTTCTGTATCAGGGTAAAATTGCTTCCGGGGAAAGACGAAAATTATTACAAAGATAAATTGCAGCAGGATCTGCGTGAGTTCCTGGCGCCATGGGCAGTGGGCGTTTATGATAAACTCACGTTCGGTCAGTGTGTAAGCCGCTCGGAAATCATCAACTTTCTTGAAAATCTTGATTATGCAGACTATATCGTTGATCTCTCCATGCGGCACCAGGACGATCCATGGCCTTCAGAAGATAATGCAGCTGCACCAGTTTGTCCTAAAACCCCCAGGAGTATTTTAATTGCCGGCGATATTGATGTTTGCATTGCCGGAAAAGATTGCGAAACCTGGCAAAAATGTTTTAATGCGCAGGGCCTTGAAGAAGATTGCTGCAAAAATGAAAAGATACCCATTGCGGATTATTGTATAAAAGATATCATCGGTTAATAATAAATTGAATGGCGGAAGATCCAAAAAATATCGCGGTTATCAGTAAGAAAAATTCGGGATTTCCCGATTACCTCGACTTTGACAAGCTGAGAACGGAAGGTATTGACTATCTGGGAAGGCTGGGTGGTAAACTCTGGACAGACCACAATGTACACGACCCGGGAATTACCATACTGGAAATGCTTTGCTATGCATTGCTCGACCTGGGATACCGTACCAACTTACCGGAAGCAGATTTATTTGCACGCAACCCGGAAGATAAAACACCAGACAATAATTTTTATACGCCTGCGCAAATACTTGCCTGTAACCCGCTTACCATTACTGATTTCAGGAAATTGCTGGTAGATATTGAAGGTGTAAAAAATGCGTGGCTGGAAGTAGCCACAAACGAGCACGACGGTTGCAGGCCTGTTCTGCCAAATGATCCAAATCTTCCGGGCATTGTGGTTGGCGGACAATCGCGGACGAAAGATTGTGTGGATTACCTGAATGGCCTGTATCATGTGTCTATCGATCTTGAAAAAGATGTGGAGTTAATAAAAGATCCGGCAGAAAAGCAGCACTATTTAGACACCATGAGGGACAAAATAAAAAATGCCCTGATGGAGCACCGCAATCTTTGTGAGGATTTTATAGATATCCGGTTTTTATGCAAATACGAAACCGGGGTGTGTGCCGATATTGAACTGGATGACAATGCGGATGTTGAAAAAGTATACCTGGATACGGTGGAACAACTGCGTACATTTTTTTCTCCCGCTCCGCACTTTTATACGTTGCAGGAACTGTTGGATAAAGACAAACCCATTGATGAAATTTTTGCAGGCAGACCTTATAATATTACAGAAAGCCACGGCTTCGTGGATACAGCAGAATTTGAACAGTTGAAGCTGAAAAGGGAAATTCATTTGTCGGACGTCTACAGCGCATTGTTTGAAGTTGCCGGGGTAAAATCAGTAACCAGGCTACGGTTGCGCAATTGCGTTAATCCGGCTGATCCGGGTAAAGATTCGGGCTGGAAATACCACCTGCCTAAAAATCATGTGCCCGAATTTTCTGTGACTTGTTCCAGTTTCCGGTTTACAAAAAAGGGAATGCCGGTATTCATTGATTTTAAAAAATATGAAGGACTGCTGGCCATTAATTTTACGCACAACGGTAAAGTCTTATACCAGTCCCCGTCTCCATACCTGGATGCGGCAATACCCAAAGGTGTCTACCGGGAAGATATAGGCGAATACTATTCTGTTCAAAACGAATTTCCACAGGTATATGGCATAGGTGAAGGAGGTTTGCCAGACAGCGCATCGGCAGCCCGCAAAGCACAGGCCTACCAGCTAAAAGCATATCTTTTATTTTTTGACCAGTTGCTGGCCAATTACCTGGCCCAGTTGCAGCATATGCGTTCACTGTTTGCCATGTCTGCACCTGCGGACGAAGATGAGAAGCATACTTATTTTTCCAGTCAGCTCAATTCTGTACCAGACCTCCAAAAACTGCTTCGGTTTAATATCAGCGATACCAATAGCAATCCACTTGGTACCGAAGGCAGCCTGCTGGTGTTGCCAGTTGACAAAGGAAAATTGCTGGATCTGATAGAACAGGATCAGTTAAAAAACCTGGAAATAGAATCTTTGGCTGCATACCAGTTTAATTCCCTGGCCGACCAGGAAATTGCCATCAGCCAGGTTAAAGATGATTTGTTTTTTGAACAACACCAGTGCAGGTTCGTTTCCAAAACAGATAATTGTATCTTTTATTATATCATTACCAGTTCTGATGATATTGCCCTTATCAGCCGGAAATATTTTAAAAATGAACGGGAGGCCGGCGAGCATGCGGCATCTGTGAAATACATCGGCACATTTGATGAGAACTACCGCACCATTGCGGCATCCGGAAATTCATTTTCTTTTCAAATTGAATTGAACTTGCTGTCGTTTTCAAAATACCTGCAGCTGATTGCAGAAGACAGGCGGCTTTTTTACCAACGCAGGCAGGGGTTTCTTGATCACTTGTTATCGAGGTTCGCAGAACAGTTTGCAGACTATGCCTTGCTTTCTTTCGGGTTCCTGAATACACAGCAATCTTCCGCCGCCATTATAAAACATAAAGAGAAATTTTTAAGCAATTACGATGATCTCAGCAGTAACAGGGGCAGGGCATATAACTATCTTGAAAATAACTGGAACAATAACAACGTATCGGGCTTTGAAAAAAAATTCAAATCGCTGGCCGGTATAGAGAACTGGAAACGCCATAATCTTTGCAACTTTGTGGTGGATCAATATGAGAGCCAGTTTACTGTTACATTGAATATTGCCGGAACCCGCTATTTTTCAACTGCCGGAGATTTCGACACAAAAGAAGAAGCGCAGACGGCAGCCCAACAACTGTTCAATGCAATGCCAGACCCGGCAAATTATGCGGCCGTGCCGGTAGCGCACGACAATGCTTACCAGCTGGCAATCAATTATGCGAAAGAAGGGCGGGCCATTTACCCGGTGCAGTTTGCCACCGAAGCTGCAGTAAACAGTGTGATAGGCAATATTACAGGCCTGTTCAGGGAAAGGCCCGCAGCGGAAGCGGTTTTTATCAGCAGTTTTGTCTATGTGCCCCAACTTACCGATGCCGCCGGAAACAAGATTAGAAAGTCTGTCAATGTATACCCGTCACCGGATGAAGCAAAGGCGGATGCGTTGAAAGCGGTCAATAAAATTAATGATCATAAAAAATGGACTTTTGATGAGCAGGCACCGGCCCTGGGTAATCTTTACAGGAATAACCGGCAAATGGATGCGCTTTCTTTTATAAATACCGGTGCATTTAAATTTGATATCAACAACAGCATTGTAGGTAAACCAGATAAGTTTACATACAGTGTGCTTGACCGGGAGAATAATTTCAAACTCAATGCTGCAAAAGAATTCGATACCAGCGATAAAGCAGGCGCCAATGCCAATGAGCTGCTGGCTTTACTGGCAGATGAAAAAAACTACCAGGCATTTACCGACAAAATATCCGGAAAATATTTATTGCGCATTGTTGATAAGGAAGACTTACAAGCTATTTGTGCCAACGAAAGCGCTACGGCACAGGAGGCCGCAGATTTGCAAAAAAAGATCGCGCAAATAGTAAATAGCCAGCAATATTCTATTTCAATAGAGGAGGTTCCTGATACCTGGAAATTTCGGTTCCAACTGGGATATGAACAAAGCAGCCTGTATGTTTTTCACAGCAAAATCGCCTATAAGAATCCGGGTGATGCCGCCATTGCAGCGGATATCTTTAATAAAGGCATATCAAATACTGAATTGCATGACACCGCAGACGGACTGGAGCTCGTGCCCGAAAAAAATGTAACAAATACCAACGCCGTTGTCTGGCAAGCGCCTCCCGGAATTAGTTATACACCGGCAATAAAAACATCAGTTGAAAAATTACTGGCCGCACAGAAAGAGATAAAAGTATTGGTAGCGAACCCCCATCCGGAAGCCTTCAGCAATAGTGTGGTTCCGGATGCAGCAGGCCAGCAAGGGGATTTTGTATACAGGCTGGTAGATAAAGACCGGTTGCCAGCTGCTTTTAGTAAAGTCTTTTTTACTGCCGCCAGTGCTGCTGCAGGTATAAAGGAGGTAATTGCGGCTTCAAAGAATTATGATGGTTACCTGCAGGTATGCATGGGCGGAGATATTATTGTAAAAAGAAAACACCCCGTTACCAATACTACCTGGTACCGCTATCAACTCATATGCACCAACCAGTTTTATGCATCCGGTAAACCACTGGTTCTTTTTGAAAGTGCCGGCAGATATGCTAGCGCTGAAGAAGCGGAGAAAGCTTTTAATGAAAATTATTTGCAACTTATACATATTGCCTCTTCTGCCGGCGGGTACACAAAAAAAATCAGTACAGAAGAAATTCCCATTGATGCCGCAGATGGTTTGGTAAAATCGGGAAATATTGCATTTATTCCCAAAGAAACACTGGAAGAGAAGGGTGGAACGGCGGCGACAGCAATAAAATTTATCATGGAACTGGTTCTTACCTACCCGGTTCGTATGACCGCTTTTCAATCGGAGGAGTTCTATCGTCTTTTTCCCTGCGAAACAGGTGCTCCTGAAACAGATCCGGCAGATTGTATTTCAAAGACTGAAAGCTGGGTGTATTATTTTGTTTTTATTACGGGTTCACCCTCTGGCGATTACTGGCAGAGCAACCATTATTATTACACGGCAACTGAGGCAATGGAAGCTTTTGATTTCTTCCGTGTATTGCTTTATTACAGTGGCAATTACTATGCAGACTGTGATCACTGCCAGGATACGGCCAACCTGTATAAAATATATCTCAGGGAAGTACTGGCAGAAAGTGCGGAACGGTTTTTACTGGAGCAGGATGCATGGGGTGTTGCAGGAGTTCAAAAATTTATCTGTGTAGCCCAGTCAGACAATTCTTTTCATACTTATGCAACCAAAGACAATTGCTGCCATTCGTTTTACACGGCCTGTGGAGACGGCCTGGCTTACCATCCGTGTAAATACGACAAGCCCAAACAGCGCGATGAAATATTGTTGAAACTATACCAATTGTCAAATGAATGGCAAAAAAAACGGTCATGGCAATGGGAAGACAATGGCGATTCGCTGGATTTATTTAATGAAAACGGAGAAGCTTTCGCACGTATGGCTTCCGGCATTCAGCGCAACCGTTGCAGCAGTGATGCAATAGCTGACCTGGTTGAAGTAGTTGGCAATACTGAAAACTATGGCGGGGAAAACGGCCGGCTTTTCCTGAGGGGAAATAACCAGGAAATCCTGGTTTGGTCGGTACAGGAAGGTATTGAGATAGAAGGCTGGAGGAAAATGCTGCAGGTCTTCATTTGCTATTACCCGGTAGTGAAAACAAAAAATGAAAGAACGGACAATAACCGCTGGTGCATTGAGATAAAACTACCCGGCTTTAATACATGCAAAGAAGATGCTACAGAAGAGTCACCCTGTGGCTGCGGTGAAAGAACCGAAGAAATTCCCAATGATTGTTATATTGCCTGGAAGAGCACCTGCTGTTATACCAACTGTGCTGAAGCCGAAGCCGCATTGCTAACCCTACACAGGCTGCTGTTAAATTATGCCTGTTACCAGCCGGTGTTTGACTGTGATTGTGGTTCCTACGGTGTTACCATACAGTTTACGCGGGCAATGGTTATCGATGATCAGCGGATAACCTGGTTCCAGGAAGAAGCCAATACCCGCAACTGGCAGAACAGCGAAATAATAGCGGTTAACCCACAATGTTATCCCGGTGCTGAAGCTGCCTGCAACGCTGTACGCCGCGCAAAGAATTTAATCAACAGTGAGGGATTGCACCTGGTAGAACATATCCTGTTACGCCCCCGTTGTCTGCCCCAGGATTGCCAGTGCCGCTCCTACAGCAAAGGCTGCGATAACAAAACCGGTTGCGAATTTGAATGGATGGTACCGGATGATGATCCCTGCAGCGAAGAAAAAGATATCTGTTTTACACCGGGCGCCGACAAGTATTCATTTATTGCAACTGTTGCTTTGCCAGCATGGCCCGACAGGTTTCGCAAACCGGAGAACCGGCGCCTGCTGGAAAATATGCTGTACCGTGAGGCGCCCGCGCATGTTTTACTCCGCATTGTATGGTTGGCACCGCATGATTTTTGTTGTTTCGAAACAAAATTTAAAAACTGGAACCGTTGGCTGGCACAGAAGGAAACTTGTATAGATGATTTTTCTGTGTGTGATTTCCTGGATTTCCTGTTTGAAAGAAATTACGAATGTCTGGATGAATGCTCTATTTGTTTCCCGTGCGATGACAATGTGCAGCAACCCGCATCTTGTTTCAATAATAATTTGCAAAGGACCAATGAGCCGGATTTCCTGGACCTGGTAAATGATATTTATTGTCTGACTGATCAGGACTGTGAAAAGTACCGTTTCGCAGGTTGTGAAAGTGAAGTACAGGTGCCCGATTTTGTTGAAGACGAATTGACGGGTACGGATGATATGATAAACCTGGAAACAAGCGATGTGCTGCCTTTGCAACCAGTTGCGGAAAAAGAAGTGGAGGAGAAACCAACGCGCAAAAGCAAGACCACTCAGCCACTGAAAGCAACGGAAGAAAAAGAAAGAACAACGCTCCCGTCAAACTCGTCCGTGAGCAATGCGAAATCAAAAGCGCAGGGTGTAAACAGCCGGCTGAATAAATACAGGACCAATATTGCAGCCATACTGGCAAAAACAAACAATCACCCGCTGGCGATGAAAGCACAAAGTTTTATTGCGGACCCTTCTCCATCGCCAGACAGGTTGCTGAAACTGGTAACAGAAATCATTCAGAATAAGGTTGCAAAAAATAAAACGGCAAAGGCGCTTTTAAAAAAACAGGTATATGAATTGTTGCGGGACAGTATTTGTTATTACCTGGATAAAATTTGTTTCAATGGCCGGGATATGGCAAAGCTGAAAGTATTAAAAGCAGTTTTTGAAAAATTGCACAAGGCTAAAATAAATACCGGCAGTATCTATGAATACTGGAATCTGCCGGAAGTAAAATTGTATGAACCCGCATTGAATGAAGAAGAAGTAAAACATTTTTTTGATGCCGCTAAAAAATAACGTCCTATGCAGCATCTTATACGAAAACAGACCATCCTGCTGACAGTTCCAAAAGAACTGGATGCATTTAGTATGCAGCACCTGGCCGGCCGGCATTTCCGCAAAGAAGTGCTGCCCTTGCTGGAGCAGTTGTTCAACGAATTGTCTGGAAGCGAAGAGCTCATTCAAATACAGAAACTGGAAATTGATCTCGGGCAAATTACTGAAAAGGATATGCGATTGCCTGATTGGAACGATCCAATTCTTGCCACGATCAAAAAACAATTGTATTCCAAACTTGGGAAGGAGTCGAAAGAAAAAATATTTGCCAGTGAGCATACAATATTGAGCGTTGTAAAACAATGGATGTATTATATGCAGCACGGATGTCTTCCATGGAATGCGATGCATACAGATGAAAACTGGTACAAACAGGTGCTGGAAGCGCTGGCAGTAGATTTTGAAATGGTAGGCGATTTAAAAAAACTAATACAACAAAACGCCCTTGCCAGGCGCAGGATAATTCTTCAACATGATGAATCATTTTTAATTATGCTGATAGAGATACTAACGGCAGAGAACCAGCGCACATTACCACGCGCCATTACAGAAATAGGGATGTTGTATTTAATGGTTTGGCCTCAGTCGGAAACAAGTGCAAACCTGGTTAATATCTGGCAACAACTATTACTTGCTGCTGCTGCTGAATCCAATCCAGGCACCGGAAGACTATTAGAAAAGGTACTGGCAGATAGCCTGCCGGGTGCCGGGAATATTCAACAGGCTTTAACATATTTGTCTCCGGATTTGGGTATTGTATCGCCGATAGTTAAAATACTCGCGGCCAACCAGGAATTGTTTTTGAAGAAAAAAAATGTCGCCGCCGATGATACAAGCGCAAAACAAAATGACAATACAACAGAGGCGGATGATGTAATTAATGAGGAAGGCATTTTTGTACAATATGCAGGTATTGTGCTGATCCATCCATTCATAAGCCAACTGTTTAAAAAAATGCAACTGGTAAAGGAGGGGAAATTTGAAAACGCCGGCTTGCAACAAAAGGCACTGTACCTGCTGCATTACCTGGCAACCGGAAAGACAACTGCCGCAGAATTTGAACTGGCAGTACCAAAACTATTGTGCAACTGGCCGATGGAGAACCCTGTGGGAAAAAATGGCTTGTTCAACCAAGATGAATTAGAAGAAGCAGATAATATGTTGCAGGCTGCCATTGATCAATGGACGGTATTGAAGAGTACGTCTGTTGACGGATTGCGGGAAGGTTTTTTGCAGCGGCCCGGAAAATTATCCAGGAAGAAAGATAAGTTGTACCTGCAGGTAGAAGCCGGGCCTATAGATTTATTATTGGATCAGTTGCCCTGGAACCTGGGTATGATAAAACTACCCTGGATGAAGGAACTGCTTTGGGTTGAATGGAGATAAGAGCCGAATACCAATTTTCAGCATTTTTATCAGCAAAACATGAAAAAAGCAAAAGAAAAAATAGCTGTTGTACAACCAAAGGTTGCAGGAAGTTTTTTTGAAAAAGGGACAGGATCATTTTTTTCAACCAGCCAGGAAAAACCGCAGCCTTCTTTTTTCAATGGTTTTGGTAACGGCGGACCGGCAAGCGGTAAACCTGTTATGAAAAAGGAAATGATGGTGCAGCGGCAGGATGAACATCCCGATGAAACGGTTACCAAAGGCAATGAAACGGAGACTGGTCAGTTGTCGCCCGGCAACCCCTCACGTCTTTCTCCCAGGATGAGGAAATGCAGTCTTCATCCGGAGTTTCCGCAAGTAGGTTGTTTTGCCAATGCATTGAAACTTGATATTGATGATAACCTTTGGCAAAATGCATGGCATTTTTACCAGGTGGCCAATCTGCACCCGGGCGATGATAAACTGATGACCGAAACATTTATGCGGTATGGCCTGGGTGTTAACCTGCTGGAAACTACGTTCGGATTTTTGGGAGTGGACGGAAAATTGAAGACACTGCTTTCCTATGGCACCGGTATTGCCCTGAAAGCTAAAACGTTTAAGGATACCGGTGAGCTAACACTGGATATACCTATTCCGCTTGGCAAGGATACCAGGCTGGATATTCAATTCGATTTGAAAACCGATCCGTCCAGTCCTGGCAAGGTTGAAAAAGTGGACACATTCGTAGGTTTTACAAAACGATATTAAATGAGGTAAAAATGAAGACGGCAGAAGTAACTACACATATCTCCGCTACGCAGGTTCAAAAAAAAGAGAATCAGCCTTTTTTTAATAAACAGGGCCAACAGGGGTTCTTTTCAACTACAGGAGCAGCAGCCAGCCATTTTTTTAATTCGCCTCTACAGACAAAACTCAATATTGGGCAACCCGGCGATAAATATGAGAAAGAGGCTGATGAAATGGCCAACAAAGTGGTGCAATCACTGGGCGAACATGACAACACACAAACAAAGCCCATTGAAAATATAGCACAGGTTCGTAACCATGTACAGGCAAAATGCGCACATTGCGAAGAAGAAGAAAAATTACAGAAAAAGGAAGAAGACACCCTATTGGATAATCGCATCCAGGCAAAGCCAATTTTTGAAAGCGGACCGGAGCCCCCGCCTGACGAAGAAACCAATACACACAGTATGTGCGCGGGCTGCGAAAAGGAAAATGAAGTAAACAAAAAACCGGCAGATGAATCTTCCCATACAGTTGCATCGTCTGTGGAAGAAAAAATCACCAATAGTAAAGGCAGCGGTAGTTTATTGTCCGCGGAAACAAGGCTGCAGATGGAATCTGCTTTTGGTGCGGATTTTTCAGGCGTTCATGTACACAACGACAATAGCTCGGCAGAAATGAACAGGGAGTTGAATGCGCAGGCATTCACGCATGGATCTGATATCTATTTTAACAGCGGCAAATTTGACACCGGAAGCAAACAGGGGAAAAATCTATTGGCACATGAATTAACACATGTAGTGCAACAAGGCGCCGAAACATTTAGTGAAGCAGGTTCAGCAGGTGCCGGTACAGACAAGCCGGTTTCCCTGCAGCGGGAAAATAACGATCCGGTAGCTGATGCAGGTGTTGAAAATGACGCAAATGCCCGGCCGTCATTAAACAGTATGCCAACGCAACAGTTTGTATTTACCATGAGCAGGGTAATACCTGTATTTAATACTTCCATGGTACCTCAATTACAGCTGCGCGCAAATCCCGCACGTGCGCCAAAGGGACTTACCTGTGTTACCATGGATGCCTTTGGAACCCCTGGTACAGCAGATGTATTTTTTACCAGCAATGGTTCGGCGCTGGATGCCACCGCCACAACCAGCATAGAAAACTTTTCAGGTGGATGGGTGCGGGGCGGACTAAGTGATGATATCATAGTAAGCGGTTATGCCAGTAAGGAAGGCAGGGAACCAGACAACTGGCAGTTATCATGTAACCGCGCAGAGGCCGTACATGGTGAACTTGCACGCATTGGCGTACCGGATGCAAAAATTACTACGTTTGCCCATGGCCCCACCGAAGATTTTGATGCCGTAAACCTTGAACCAAACCGGCGCGCAACCATTACCACCACTCCCGGAACCGGGCCGGTGATAACCTCTGTGATAACCCCGGCAGATAATTTTGTCGGCAGAAGTACAACACGGTTTGGCATATCTGAAACACTGGGAATAGATTATACCGCATTGCCCGGCATAGCAGCAGCAGAGCATTTTGGTGTACACTGGACAATCGTAACGGGTGCCGGAACTATGCTCAGCTTGCCCTCTATCAGGATTCCGGGTACGCCTTTTGTGCAACTTCCTGCTACTTATCTTGCTGGAAATACCGCGGCCACTGAGCAGGTAGCCTTAACCGTTATAAGCGGGCCTGCCGCAGGTTTCAACCTGGCAACAGCCAATTTGCCATTGATTGCGCCGGCGTTGTCGTATATGGTGCAAATACCCGGAAGTGGTTTGTGCCATGTAAGCGGCCGGGCATCTGTAGGTTTCCGGGGAGACATATTTATGTTGCCGGCCGATGTTTCATTTAATGGCATCCGGTTTATGGAAGGTACGGGTGTTTATGCGGGTACCGGCTCATTGAGTGGGCCAAATGGCGCACTTCATACGCCTACTGCAAGTCCGGTGCCTATTGGAGGCGGCAATGTTGCCACAGGAAGCCAGGTGTTAAGTTTTGATACTGCCGATATTGGGCCAAGTGCTACACCATCCACCGGGTTCCTCGGTCTTGGCACGCCAGACTGGACGGGTTCATTTGTTTGGCCCATACAATGGCAATATGTAGCACCGGGTCTCGGGCCTGTTACGTATATGACGGCATTTCAAATTGGTATAGTTGACAGTGCTGGTACTGCGCAGGTATCAAAATCGGGAGCGGGTCCTTTCTCAAGAGCATTGGGTGACCCAACAAGTTGCGTAAGCGCCATACCAGCAAGTCCCACGCATTTGGTAGCGGCAGGGCCGCACTGCGGATGCTGATGAAAGAAACAACACCAGGCCGAAACATTGTCAACCATTTTAACCATGCAGGAGAACAATGAAAGTATATTTAAAAAACTGCAACAGGAATTACGCAGTCTGGTTGTAGCGGCAGACAGCCAACAACGGGTGTCGGCCATTAAAGCATTCCTGGAAAAATGGAATTCAATTACCCCGGAATTGGATGCGTTGGTAAAAGTAGAAATCATTAACCTTTTAAACACGACACCTGATAAACAAAACAGCGAAGCCAGGGCACTGCTCCATGTACTGGTAGTTGACGTTCTTTCCAAACACAGCATTCCATTACCTATTGAAGATGAGATTAAATTATTGTACCTGCTTTCTGCTGAAACACCGGCACCTGGGGATGATTGGTCCGCCATTCGTTTGCAACGCGCCACTTGGTGGTTGCGTACCTGGAGCCGGATCGATAAAGAAAAGGACAGTAATTATAATCCTGCGGATATGCCTGCTTTAAACGTAAGTCCGCCAGGGGCAAGCGGGATGCCATCGGGTGTGGATCCTGCGGCCATCGCCAATCCCGGGCTCAGAAATGAGTACATGAAAGCCATTGATCAGAACCGTGAAAAAACTGTTTACTATAACCATCAATATACATTGCGCAGGCTGGAACCGGAATTCAAGAAAATGGCGGCCATATACCTCGTGGATCTGTATTCAAAGAAACCATTGGCTGCTGCGGAAATAACCCGCTTACTGGTAGACTGGTTGCCCGGACGCAGTGAGGCAGCAACCATAATAGACGCAATCAATAAACAAACTGCGCCATGATCCGCCGGTGTTTAAAAAATATTTTCCTGTGAGATGAAATTAAATAAAGACCATACTAAACAACCGGCGCTGTACAAACAGCAACCTTTCTTCGGCAACGAAAGAACAGGTAACCTGTTTGAAAAAAACAATGGCTTTTTTTCCGGGAAAAACGATCATCCTGTTGTTTCGCCACCAGCAAACGGCTACAACCACCTGGTACAAAAACAGGAAGAACCGGTAGCAGCCCCCGCGCCTACATTGCTTACAGAGGATCAAATAAATAAGGCCATCCGCTACAATCGTTTCATGTATCCGCCGGCGCAAATGCTGCTCCTTCAACAAGGCCTGCACATTACAGCAACAGGTCGTTCAGACAGGGAAACCGCTCTTTCAGTGGCGGCATACCAGCATACACAAGGTTTAACCGAAGATGGAATGGCCGGCCCGGATACGTTTGCTGCTGTTCACGCAGATCCTGCTGTTACCAATAAGGATGATCTTATTCTTTTCAGTGTGAATGTAAGGGATGGAGTTGGTTTTACCAGAGGCGGCGGTACCACCGATATGCTGGGTCATTTTAATGTGGAAATTCATCTGCCGCCAGGCAATTGCGATGAGTATGAATACCGGCAATACATATGCGGAGAAGTAGAATTTTTACCTGCCGGTGCATCTGCTGCAACGCCGTTTTCTTCATTGAACAGTCTTTTTACCACGCAGCCAGGTGGTGCCCTTCCGCATATTCCTAATTTTCATGAGGATGGCAATACTGTTCTCAATTCGAAGTATGGACACCGCAACAGGGGCGCACGACCGGAAAACAGGTATACAGATGCAACAGGTAACCCCGATCAGGAACATGGTTGTGTGTTCCGTGGCGAAGATTTTCCGGGTATCAACGGCAGGATAACCAATACCGGCGAAGTATATGATTTCGATCTGCGGTTTATGGGCGAAGTAAGGCATAAAACAAGAGGCCGGGTAGCAGAACGATGGTGGAGTGTGAAAAGCACTTTTGGCATTTAACTATCCGCACCGATAAAAAAATATACGTTCAATAAAAAAATTATTGCAGCATGTCAGCCAGCCAGTCAAAAATACTCACCCTGCAATGGAACCAGCTTTTACTGGATGCCATTAAATATTCCTGCACATCGCCACCACTGGCGGCCAGGGCGCTTGCCATGGTGTATACCGCTATGTACGACGCGTGGAGTGTGTACAATGAATGTGCTATCAGTACCGGCACAGCGTTGTATATTAAAATAAAGGATGAAACGCATTGTACAAAAGATAACCAGCATACAGCATTTAGCTTTGCAGCCTATCGTGTTCTTACGGAATTATTCTGGCTGGGCCTGCCGCCCAATAATAAAAATATGTTCCGCAGTTTTATGTGCGAACTGGGCTATGACCCCGATGATACATCTGTCGGTTGCGAAACGCCCCAGGGTATTGGTAACCTGGCCGCAGGCATTGTAATTGAATACCGTTCCGGCGATGGTTCAAACCCGCATGCCACTTTGCATGCGCCCGCATGGTCTGATTATACCTGTTATGAACCGGTGAATACCTGGGACAAACTGAATGATGTCAACTACTGGCAGCCTTTGCGCACTGAAACCGCACCCGGTAAATATAAAGTACAGCATTCCCTGGTGCCGCACTGGGCGCTGGTGAAACCATTTTCCCTGTTATATAACTGGCAATTCAGACCTGGCCCACCTTATAAAAAACACCTTGCCCAGTTCAAAGAGCAGGCTAAGGAAATACTCACCATCAGCGCGGGATTAACAGATAAGCAGAAAGCCATTGCAGAATATTGGGCCGATGGTGCCGGTACCTTCAGTATTGCAGGCCACTGGTGCGAGATTGCGCAGTTTGTTGCCGAATCAAAAAGATACGGCAACAGCGATTGTATTAAATTGTTTTTTGCCGTTTGCAATGCAATGCTGGATGCGTCTATTGCGTGCTGGGAATGCAAACGCGCGTACGATTCCGGCCGGCCGGTTACCATCATCCGGGAATTATACAAAGGAAGGGATGTTGCTGCCTGGGGCGGACCGCATAAAGGAATGCAAACCATAAAAGGCGAAAACTGGCAATCTTATATTCCCACCCCACCATTTGCTGAACATGTATCGGTACACAGCGCAGTCAGCTATGCCGCTGCCTTTATTCTAAAAATTTTTACCGGCAGCGATGTCTTTGGTGGCTGCTCGGTCATTGAAAGAAATTGTTCGGCAACAGAGAAAGGAACGGTACCCAAACACGATATCACCCTGGAATGGGCAACTTTTTCCGATGCTGCGGCACAGGCCGGCCTGGCAGGATTGTACGGCGGTATCCATTTTGCAAAAGCCAATACAGACGGACAAAAACTTGGAGACCAAACCGGTAAAAATGTTTGGGATAAAGTTCTTTTCTTTTTTAATGAGTAGAAAGTTAAAAGGCAAAATTAAAAGTCAAAAATAGAAAACGGATAATAAGAAAATAAGATAAACGGCACTGTACACCCGACATAACAAACACATAACACTCAAAACAAAAAAACATGCCACAAGCTCCCCTTAGTGCATACAAATTCCAGTATGCCGTAAAATTTATCTGTACAGCAAATATTCCCGGCACTTCGCAAACCAGCGATGCAGTGGTACCGGGTGTTTACCAGACCGCAGTAAATATTCATAACCCGCAACGCAGGGCGGTGAAGCTGCGCAAAAAAATAGCATCGCCCATTGGCATCTCCAATTATTTTGACGGAGTGCTGAAACCCGATGAAGTGGAGCGGGTAACCTGTTCACAGCTCCGCGATTTTGAATTGCAGCTGATACACGGCTTTGAAGGGTTCCTGGTTATTGAAAGCACCCTGAGTATAGACGTGGTGGCCGTTTACACCGCAGCAGGCAATAACCAGGCACAGGTAACCACCATGGATGTGGAACAAATAAAAGAAAGAAAGTTATAAAGCAATCAATATGTGCATCATCTCTATTGCCATACAAAAAGGTGGCTCGGGCAAAACAACTACTGCTATTAACCTGGCAGCAGCATTGCAACTGCGGGGAAAAAAAATACTGGTAGTAGATGCTGATCCGCAGGCCAACCTGTCGCAGTCGCTGGGCATTGTTCATGAACCGGAAAACAATCTTTTTACAGAACTGAAAAAAGAAATAGCAGGAGAGAGCAGCAGCCTGGAAAAAATAATTATCTGTACAAAATCAGGCTTATCGCTGGTGCCCGCTTCCATTGAACTGGCAGGTGCTGAACTGGAGCTGGTGAGTGTTTATGGAAGAGAGCAGGTATTTACCTGGATGCTGGAACCACTGAAAAAACAATTCGATTTTATTTTTATTGATTGTCCGCCTGCCATCGGCATGCTAACCGTAAATGCCCTGGTGGCCAGTAAATATGTGTTGATGCCCTTACAGGCAGAGTTCCTGCCATTGAAAGGATTGCGCAGTTTTATGCATCACTATAAAGTCATAAAAACCAAGCTCAATAAAAACCTGGAGGTATTAGGCTTTGTGCTTACCCGTTATGATGAAAGAAAAACCATGAACCGGCAGGTATACCAGCAACTGGAACAGGAGTTCGGCGAAAAGGCGTTTCATACCCATATAAGAAGTAATATTCAGCTGGCAAAAGCGCAGGAGGCTGGAATGGATATTTTTAGTTTCGACAAACATTCGCATGGCGCAGGAGATTACAGTAAACTGGCAGATGAATTCCTGCAAAAGTTGTAACTTATAAACCAACCCATACCCTCACCGGTTCTCTAATGTTTTAAAATACAAAGCAGATTTATATGTCGTATGCTACCCGTGTTTACCGTCAGCGCAACCCGCATATCCATACAGAAAGCGGGCATACCCCTTTTTTTAATAAGGCCGGTAACCAACAAGCCACTGCTGGCAAAGACAATTCGTTTTTCCAGGCAAAGTTGTCTGTTGGGGAGCCCGGAGACAGGTATGAGCGGGAAGCGGATGCCATCGCTAAACGGGTGGTAACACGGCAGCCTGGTAAAACGCCTGCCGTGCAACAGAAAGAGATAAGTAGTATTCTCAGTTATGCCACGCCGTTAGAAGACGAAAAGCTTGCTACCAATGAAGAACGGATGAAACGCGATAAGGATATACAACGGAAACCGGAACTGCAGTCAAAATGCGCACATTGTGAAAAGGAAGAAAAAGAAATGTCTGGTGCCTTACAGCGGAAATCCGGTGGCGGTGGAACAGCCTCCAATCAGTTATCCGGGAAAATTGCAAACAGTACCGGCAAAGGAAACAGGCTTCCGGCAACAACGCTTGCCCGGATGAACCAGTCTTTCGGTACCGATTTCAGTCATGTTAAAATTCATACAGACAGTGAATCCATACAATTGAACCGCCAGCTCGGGGCGCAGGCATTTACACACGGAAGCGATATTTATTTCAATAGCGGAAAGTTTGACGCCGGTAGCACAACCGGAAAGGAACTGCTGGCACATGAGCTCACACATGTTGTACAGCAGGGCCATGCTGCTACCGGACAAGTACAACGGTCCTGCAGCGACGGACGGTGCGAAACCTGCTCTGGTGGAATAAGAGATTTCTGGATTACATTTTATTTCAGGCGGAGGGCAACCGCCCGCACAATGCGTTACCTGAGAACCCAGATAAATGAGACAAAACGCATATTGGCCAATTGCTGTTTAAATCTGAAGGCCGATTTCAACTGGACACTAATGGCTGGTGGCGGACATTTTGATCCGCTTGAAAGTCCGGGCGGCAACTGGCGCTATACCAATGATGCCAGTCAACTGGGTACAGGCGCGGCTTTCAATGGCAGTCGCGGTATCCCTGTTCTGGTAGTGGATACGGTGGATGATTCCGGAGGCGGTGTAACCGTAACACAAAACCAAACTTTTGATACAGCATATTCCGGCAGAACCTACGCAGTCATTGGTGTAAACCAGGTTAATCCCAATCCGGCATGCAACCACCTTGCGCACGAACTGTGGCATGTAGGTTCGGGCGAAGGGCACGATATTGCCCATGGAACACTGGCAGCCTGCCAGGGAGATGCGGTTAGCCCCGAATTTTGTACCGGCCTGCGTAACCAGGTTGCACCAGTGGGCGATTTTCAGGTACCCGCAACCGGTAGTAACCACAATAACAACGCCGTAGCATAAAAACATAAAAAATGATTGCAGAATGTAAATACATCGAACAACTGATCCGTTACCGGCTCAATACGTATTTCCCATCCGGACAGGAAGAAGAAAAACCTGTGATGCTGCCATTGAATGAATGGCAACTGCCGTTGAAAGATTTTATTGCCGCTAACAGGCTGAATGAAGCAGAAAGCGCATTGCTGCTGATAAGCCTTGTGCCGCATGTGCAGTCTGATTTATTCGACAACGCCATACAGGGCAAGATCACCGGCCCGGTTGATTTTCCGAAACTCGGTGGTGTACGTGGAAAAAATTTCCGTGGGTTTATACCAACGGGTGAGACCGTACTTTTTTTGCTGGCAGGCGATGATATTCAAAAACGCCTTTCGCTGCAGGAACTCTTCGGTGCTGAACATTTTTTTGCAAAGAGCCGCATCCTGTGGCTGGAAGATACACCCGCAGGAGAGCCCGTAATGAGTGGCAAAATAATAATGGCGCCCGAGTATGTTGAACTATTTACTACGGGCAAAGCCACACGACCGCATTTCAATACCAATTTCCCCGCGAAATTAGTGGAGACACAATTGCAATGGAATGACCTGGTGCTGAGCGATGAGGTAATGCAACAAATAAAAGAACTGGAGCAATGGTTGAACCATAACAGTGTATTAATGAGAGACTGGGGTATGGGCAGTCGTTTTAAGAAAGGTTACCGGGTTTTGTTTCATGGTCCGCCGGGCACCGGCAAAACGCTTACTTCCAGTTTACTCGGTAAATACACCGGCAGAGATGTGTATAAGATTGATCTGTCTATGGTAGTATCCAAATACATTGGTGAAACCGAAAAAAACCTGGAGAATCTTTTCGCAAAGGCAGAAGCGAAGAACTGGATACTTTTTTTTGATGAAGCCGATGCCCTTTTTGGAAAACGTACAGGCGTGCGCGATGCGCATGACAAATATGCCAACCAGGAAGTATCCTACCTGTTGCAACGCATAGAAGATTTTGACGGGCTTGTAATACTGGCAACCAATATGAAAAGTAATATTGATGATGCATTCATCCGGCGGTTCAATGCCATTATCAGGTTTCCGTTGCCATCAGAATCTGACAGGGCAGCCATCTGGAAAATTTCCTTTCCGCAGCACACCATATTTAATAACAATATCGATGTACCCGAAACCGTTAAAAAATATGAGCTCACGGGAGGAAACATCAATAATATCGTGCAGTATACCTGCCTGAAATCACTGGCCCGGCAAACCAATGAAATTTTCCTGGATGACGTGCTGAACGGTATAAAAAGGGAAATGCACAAAGAAGGCAAGCCGTTTAACAGCAACTAATTCACATCCAGGTTGCTTGTGGCAAAAATGTATCAGCCCGGCTGTAATTTTATTTTAGCTTCGGGGCAACCCGGTTAGCTGTTGGTGCGTACGGCCATCAAACAGGCTCCCGCATTGAAATTCCTCGACGAAATAATAACAGGCTGCATCGAAAATAACCAGGGAGATCAAAAAATCTTCTACGAGCGATACTATGGGTACTGCCTGAAAATCGTATTCCGGTATATTTACAGGTACGACCGGGCTGTAGACGTTGTTAATGACGGTTTTGTAAAAATCTTTGGAAAACTCCACACGTTTCATTGTGACCAGGCCAGTAAGATTGAATTTATTATGATGGGATGGATGAAGACCGTTATGATAAATACGGCCATCGACCGGCTGCGGAGAGATGATTTTCTTCCGGAAATAGGATTAACCAATGAAGGTATCTGGATTGAAGACAGGTCAGGGGCTTCCGACCAGGCGCTATTATATGAAGATATTATAAAGGAAATAAAAAAATTGCCGCCGGCCTATCGTGTTGTATTCAATATGTATGTTATTGACGGGTTTACCCACCAGGAAATAGCCAATCATTTGCACATAGCAGTAGGTACTTCAAAATCCAATCTGTCAAAAGCACGCGGTTTATTGCAATCGTTCATAAAAAAAGCTGACGAAGCAAAAGAATGCTGCATGTAAATGAAGATAACAGGGATGAATTGTTTCGAAAGGCTGCAGAAGACTATTTCCTGCAACCTGGTAAGCCCGATTGGGATGCAGTGGCAGAAAAATTAAGCACAGGCCCTCCACCCTGGGAAGAGCATCTTATCACTAAAAAAAACAAGTACAAGCAGCGGCTTGCAGCATACCGGAAAATATGTACACATCGTTTCAATTCCCTGATGCACCTGATGCGGTTTGACTGGTGGCCGGGAAATGCTAAAAAAAAAATTAACGGGGCCTGTAGCCCGGTTTTCTTACTGCGGATATCTCATCCTTCATACCTGCAATTAATATGAAACAGGTAATAAATGATATTCTTATTATCCTCCGCCACAATGAAAAACGAAAGTGGTGGTTGCTGCTGGCGGCAGATGTGTGCATGAGCATACTGGATATTGCCTTCCTGATGGCATTGTTGTTTGTAACCAGCTTCTATGCGCAGCCCGCGCAACATTTTGCCGGCAGTCGTTTTTCAAATGAAATATTTACTTCTTACCCGATTTTGCTGATGGCCGTTTTTTTTGTGCTCTTTACGCTAAAAAACTGGGCCGCATTTATGGTATCGGCTATGCAGTACCGTTTTGTATACAATATAGCTGCCAGAATATCGCGTGAAAACCTGCAACAATACCTGGAAGGCAACTTCCTCGACTTTGTGCATACAGATTCATCGGTCGTAAACAGACGAATTAACCAGCAGCCAATAGAGTTTTGTCATTATGTACTGAATGGCGTGCAACAGATGATCGGCCAGGCGGTACTTGTGTTCATCACCATAGTGGCCGTACTTATTTTTAACCCCATGCTTTTTCCTTTGCTCTTACTGATACTGGTGCCGCCCGTTATTCTCGTTGGCTGGGTTATAAAGAAGAAACTGAACGCTGGCCGGGTGCATGGAAAAAAAACAAGCGAAAAAGCAATACAGCATTTGCAGGAAGCATTGTACGGGTTCGTGGAAAGTAATATTTACAGGAAGAATGAATATTTTATCAGCCGCTACCATCGTATGCAGACCCGGTTGAACCACTATTTATCGCAACGCCTTATCTTACAAACGATGCCATCGAGGCTGATGGAAGTGTTTGCAGTTTTTGGTTTGCTGGTATTGGTGATTGTAAATGCTTTTACAGCACACGGGAATGCCATATCACTGGTGACCATTGGCGCACTCATGGTAGCAGCTTATAAAATAATACCGGGTATTGTTAAAATCACCAATACTGTCGGGCAGGTAAAAACCTATGCATTTGCCGGGGCTGATATTGCAGCCACCGCCCAGTTGCCATTACATGCGCCACAGTACGAAAACCGGGTTGCCAGTATCGCATTCGAAAATGTTTGTTTTAATTACCCTGGCAGGCATGTATTTCATTCGGTATCTTTTGCGATGAAGAAAGGAGATTTTGCCATTGTGCCAGGCTTATCCGGGAAAGGTAAAACAACCCTGATAAATCTTTTACTGGGTTTTCTGTGTCAGGAAACCGGCGAAATTTTTATCAATGGCGCACCGGCAGACAAAAAGAAAAGACAAAGTTGCTGGGCCGGTATTGCGTATGCCAAGCAACAGTCCTTTTTCCTGCATGCTTCCATCATTGAAAACATTTCATTGCAGGAAACCAGTCACGACGAATATAAAATGCAAGAGGTTCTGGCCATCAGCGGGCTGGACAAACTGGTGCATACATTTCCGCACGGATTGGAAACTGTAATAGCTGAAAATGGAAGAAATTTTAGCGGGGGACAAAGACAGCGTATTATTTTTGCAAGGGCGCTGTACAAAGACTTTGACCTGCTCATCCTGGATGAACCGTTCAGTGAACTGGATGAACCTTCAGAATTTCAGCTGTTGCAGGAACTCCGGAAAATGGCCGACCGCGGTAAAATGATCCTGCTCATTACCCATAACGCAAACGCCCTGTTTTTTGGCAATAAAAAAATCCTGCTCAATGAACAGGAATAATAAAACCCTTGTCATACTTACACCCGGCTTTCCTGCCAATGAAGCCGACAGCACCTGCCTGCCATTTCCGCAATTGTTCGTAAAAACATTGCAGCAGTTAAATCCGTCTTTGCAAATAATTGTACTGGCCTTCCAGTATCCTTTTATTAAAACTGCTTACACCTGGCATGGTGTTAAAGTAATAACATTCAATGGCAGAAACAGGGGCAAAATAAACAGGTTGCTTGTCTGGAAATCAGTTTGGAAACACATCAACAAAATAGTAGCGGAAAATAATGTAACCGGCTTTCTCAATTTCTGGTTGGGTGAATGCGGTTTAATGGGTAGTTATGCTGCGGGAAAACACAGGCTGCCATCTTACACATGGTTGTTGGGCCAGGACGCCAGGAAAAACAACCGGTATTTTTCTTTAATAAAACCTGCTGCACAAAACCTGGTTGCCCTGTCTGATTCCGTGGCAAATGAATGCTATCGAAATTACCGTGTAATGCCCGCTAACATCGTACCACCCGGTGTTGAAACAACGCCCAATGATTTGTTGCCATTGATGCAGGAGGACGAAGTAGCACGCAATATTGATTTACTGGGAGTGGGTTCATTGATACCGTTGAAGCGGTATGATATATTTATTCGTGTAGTGGCAGCGCTGAAACTGCGATATGATGATATAAAAGCAGTCATATGTGGCCAGGGATCTGAAAAAGACAATCTGCAAAGGATGATCGATGATGGCGGTCTTTCTCAAAATGTTGAACTGTATGGAGAACTGAGTCATAAAGCAGTGATGGGTCTGATGCGCCGTTCAAAAATACTATTGCACCCATCGTCTTACGAAGGCTTTGCTACCGTGTATACAGAAGCCCTGTATGCCGGCGCACAGGTGGTTGGTTTTTGCAAGCCAATGAATACCATTTTTAAAAATCAGCATGTAGTAAAAACAATCGAAGAGATGATCAGTGTAACAGCTGCATTGCTGTCGGATAACCGTCTTGATCACGAAAGCGTTGTTACCTGGCCAATTGAAACCACCTGCCGGAAAATATTAGCCCTTTATGGATCGTAATTGCGTGAAAAGCGAAAACATATTATCCGCAACGCTGCTAAACCCCAGGTGTTTGTGAAAATATGCTTCTGTATCGGCCGAATACGGGGCGGTATCAGTACCGCAAAGCCCGTTTAATAAAGTCGCGAGCCCTTGTTCATCGCCGGGTGTAAACAGGAATCCAACCTGTCCGTCGCCGAGCAGCTGTTTAAATGAAGGAATAGCCGTTACTACCGGTATGCATCCAACGCTCATTGCTTCCAGGAGGGCATAACCGGCAGCTTCTGCATGACTACCGGTAATAAAAAAATCCGCTGCATTGTACCAATCCGCCAGTTCGGTCTGCGGCAGTTTGCCAATAAGGTGTACATGACTGCGCAATCCATCATTTTCCTGCATCATTTTTTTTACCTGTTCAATCATTTCATCCGTCTGGTAGATCATATACAACATGGCTGCAGGGTTTATCAGCACATGACGGGCAAATGCCCGTAATACTGTCAGCGGGTCTTTATTCGCATTTAGCCTGCCTGCCCATAAAAAATTGCTGGTACCGGTCATTAATAATTTTTTCTTGCAAACGCCCCTGTCTTTTTTGGCAACCGAAGCAGATGCACCAGCTACCGCTGCAATTTTTTGTTTGCTGTGTATGATTTTTTGTTGCAGCCACGGATTTGCAATTGCTGCAGCCGTAAACATATACGCGTCTACAAACCGGTCTGCCATTTGCTGCAATATTTTCCTGGCCGAATTAACAGGCTGTTCTGCATGATGCTGCAAAACGATAGCACATCTTTTTCCCAATAATAATTTAAGCGCCATTACCTGGATCGGAAAAATGAATCCGTGCACCAGCACGATATCCGGCTGTAGCGATTTGATATACCGGTGTGTTGCAAATGGAATTTGCCAGGCTGTATTGGGTCTTCTAAAAAATGCATATCGCACACCATCAATGTTTTCTTTTCCCTCATAATCCAGGTGCCTGATAACGGTATAGTCGGTGCGGTTACGTAGAAAGGGAATAAACCCCAGGGTGGGACTGTGTTTGCGCAGCAACGGCGCGGGATGCGCGTACTCATGATGACTATGATAAACAATGTCTGCAATTTTTATCATGGCCTTAGCGCGTATTGGTTACAGATAGTTCCGGCGGTAAAGCAAACGGGGGGTAATGGCTCCTGATACCATGCATCAATGCTGGCAGGTCGCCTTCCACCCATTTTGCGGTTCCGTCAATGGTGATACGTGAAAAATTGGCCGGCTGAACGATGCCTTTGACCAATTGGGCCATTAATTCGTCATCAAATAAACGGATCTTTCCTTTTTGCATAACCAGTTGCAGGGAGGAAGGATTGATGGAAAACAAGTCGTTCCACGCAGATGAACTGTTGTTTGTTTTTGCAATTACAATATCCGCATCTTTACCAGCCTCCAATTCGCCACTATTGGTATGCCACAAACGGGCTGCAGAACCGGTGACCATTTCAAACAACTCCGCATCCTTTGTCATGTTAAGGTCTCTTGCCAGTCGCAAATGCTGCCAGATATTCCAGTTGCTGGTCAGAGTAGAATCCGTTCCAAAAACAACACGTGTTTTTTCTTTGAACTGCAAAATATCGGCATGCTTGTCCAGCAGCACGCGGTTCGACTGCGGGCACCACACTATACCGGAAAATCCTTTTGCCTGGCGTCCGTTCATTGCAACCGCATGTACGCCTACGAGCTTGCGCTTTAGTAAATTCCATTGCAGCAACTCATCAATTTCGTCGGCGGATTGCTCATCCACACCTTCGCCAGTATGAATAACGCAGACCTTTTTTTTTAAGAATGGGTTATTTAATTTTAATTTCCAGCCCTTCTGAAATTGTACTGAATGTAAATTTTGTGATTGCTGGTACACGCTAATCAGGGCAGGATGAATTTCCAGCTCATCACCATGGTTGACTACGGTAGTAACCCCGGCCAGCAGGTTTTTATAAATACCCCAGGCTATCCTCAGCGCTTGCGGAATCTGCAGCACTGCATTGATTTCTTTTTTATAATCCCGGTGGATATGCCGTCCCCATTCAGTATAATTGCTGTAAATTTTTTGACCCAGCGGCGCAAAACAGTTGAAATCCAGGTGATCATGTGAATTGATAAGTCCGGGAAAAGCAATGGCACCGCCAAATTGTATAACATCTCCCGGATAGTCCGCCGCATTATCATTAGCAACTGATACAATTTTTTCATTACTCACCACAATGTTTACCGGTGTGGACTGGTTGACCATCGTAATGTTATTCAGCAGCATGGTCTTTTTTTAATTGTAATCCGTAAATGATGGGCATACCCCTGAAACGATTGTAAACAGGCAGGGCGTTTTTAGCTTCATAATAGTGTTTAACCGATTCGTCTGCATATATTTCTTCCTGCCTGGTAATTGTGCATCCGTATTTATCGAAGAGCGTAGTTAGTTTTTTCAATGAATGCACATAGTTTACTACGGAAGAAGTTGATCCATCGTGCGTGAAGCTTCTTTTGCCCCCATTGGCCAGCATTACAGGGTGGAAATCTGTAACCACCAGCCACCCGTTTTTTTTGGCAATCCGCGCCCAGGCAGCAATGGCTTCCTCTATGTTGTTAATATGTGCGACCGTAAGGGTGCTTATCACAATATCTACAGCGGCATTGCCTATCATATTAAGATGGTTGTCGGTAATTTGCTGCGCCAATGCACCGGGAAATTTGTTTTTCAGTTGCTGCAACATTCCACCCGATACATCAAACCCAATAACCAGGTTTGGCTGTAATGCGTATAACTGTTGCCAATGACGGCCCGTGCCGCATCCAATGTCTGCAACCCGTTTATTTTTCAGATCAATATCGCTCACCAGGCGTGTAAACAAACGTTCATCCAGGTCAAGCATGAGGTTGCCCGGCTGGCAATCGTACGAACCGGCCCATGCATCGTAGGCTTCAACCACAGGTTTCTCTTTTGCGGAAACCATCTTATTGCGGAGATAACCCTTAATGGAGGCAATCATATTCATTTTGATATGTTGGATAACTTATCATAAATACGCAATTGGCCGGAATAGGTTGTTTTGCCGGGCCATTATTTACCATTCAGGGGCAACCATTGCAGGGCTTTGCCGTATTTACAATGAAGGATGGACAGCTCCTTTTTTAACTATGCACAAGATTCTTTTATTCAATCCGCGCAGCGCCAATGCCAAATACCGTATACCCAACTCAATTTTAAATATTGCTGCGTCAGTAGAAGGCATTCATCCCTGGGTAATAGTAGACGGTAACCGGGAACAGGATGCGTTGCAGGCCATATTGGGATACCTGGAAACCGGCGACTTCAAATATTTCGGCATAACAGTTATGCCGGGGCCGCAACTCAAACAGGCCATCCCCATTTCGAAAATTATAAAAGAATGTTACCCGGATATCACCATCATATGGGGCGGTTATTTTGCCAGCAACCATTACAAAACAGTGTTGAAAGCCGGTTTTGTAGATTTCGTGATCAACGGACCTGGAGATCATTGCTTTCCAAAACTTATTCATGCGCTGGAAAACAACGAACCGTACGAACTTATTAAAAACCTTATTTACAAATCGGGCGATGCCATAGTAAAAACAATAAAGGAAGATTTAATTGACCAGGACGATCTGCCACCCCTGCCATATGACAAGCTTTCAGATTTTTATCCAATGGAAAAATACCTGGGTAAAACTTACCTGGGTAATAAAACAATTGCCTATCATTCCAGCATCGGATGCCCGTTTACCTGCGCGTTTTGTGCGGTTGTGCCCATTTATGAAGCCCGTTGGAAGGCCAGGTCGGCACAAAACGTTTACAAAGACATCAAATACATAAAAGATAAATGGGGCGCAGATGCCATTGAATTTCACGACAACAATTTTTTTGTTTCGGAAAAAAGGGCCGTGGAATTTGCTGAACTGATCATGCCGGAAAATATGACCTGGTGGGGGATGGCCCGGATTGATACAATGACAAAATTTAAGGATTCCACGCTTGCATTGATTCGAAAATCCGGTTGCAAGATTATATTTTTTGGCGCAGAAAGCGGTAATGACGCCATTCTGAAACAAATGGACAAAGGCGGCACACAAAGCGGTGAGCAGATTGCCGCATTTGCCGCGCGCATGAAAAAGTTTGATATCATACCCGAATATTCATTTGTACTGGGTACGCCGGCGCCTACAGCGGCAGAAGTAGAAGCGCAAATAGATTTTGATATAAAATTTATTAAAAGGATCAAAGACATAAATCCCCGTACCGAAATTGTGATTTACACATACAGTCCCGTGCCTACAGAGGGTTCTGAATTGTTAAAGCAGGCCACCGACAAAGGATTTGCTTTTCCGCAAAAGCTGGAAGACTGGATAAGCCCGGCCTGGGAAAACTTCGACTTGCGCAAAAACCCGCTTACACCCTGGCTTACACCTGCCATGATAGACAAAATCAGAAATTTTGAAACGGTGCTAAATGGGTATTATCCAACAGTTACGGATATACGCTTAAGCAACTTTAAAAGAAAAGCCATTCATATACTTGCAGGTATACGTTACAAAATCAATATACACCGCTATCCTTATGAAATAAAATTGTTGCAAAAAGTCTGGAAATACCGTCAACCAGAGATCCAGGGTTTTTAACGTATACCGGGCTGCCTGGTGCCCTCACTGCATTGGAATTAAAAGGGAATATAATGATTCAATCGCTGTACCGCACTTATAACCGCTACCGCACGTTGCAGACCAGCCGGATCAGCAGCCTCCCGGTGGTTATACTTATGCCGCACAGCTCCTGTAATTGCCGTTGTGTAATGTGCGATATCTGGAAAGGCAACCAGCAACTTAAACAGCTAACGGAAGAAGACATCAGCGGTTTGCTGTTTGCGTTTAAAAAATTTGGCACCCAACAGGTGGTCATGTCTGGCGGGGAAGCCCAGCTGCATCCAAATTTTTTCAGGTTTTGTGAACTGATAAAAAAGCAACGGATAAAGATTAGCGTACTCTCCACCGGGATCACCATAAAAAAAAATGCGGCGCAACTGGTACAATATACTGATGATCTGATTGTGTCGCTGGACGGAAATGAACCATTGCATGATGAAATCCGTAATATTCCCGGTGCTTTTAAAAAATTACGGGAGGGTATTGAAGCGGTAAGGGCCATTCAACCGCATTTCCCGGTTACCGGAAGAACGGTTATTCACCGGTTAAATTTCAGGCGTTGGCCCGCCATAGTAGACAGCGCAAAAGAGTTGGGGTTACAGCACATAAGTTTTCTGCCGGCCGATGTAAGCAGTGGCGCATTTAACAGGGAAGTTGTATGGAGTCCGGAAAGACAACATGAAATACTGATGGCGGAAGAAGACCTGGATGAACTGCAGGCAATTATTGATAAATTATTGATTGACTACAAAACCGATTTTACATCGGGGTTTATAGCAGAGTCACCATTGAAATTGCAAAAGATTTACAGTTACTATGCTGCTTTTTACGACCATTGCGAATTTCCGTATAAAAAATGCAACGCGCCGTGGGTATCAACAGTAATAGAGGCAGACGGCACGGTGCGGCCCTGCTTTTTTCATGCAGCTTATGGCAATATAAAAACCGGCAGCTTCCATGAGATCATCAACAGCGAAAAAGCCATTGCATTCCGGAAAAACCTGGATATGGACAACAATGATACATGCAGGAAATGCGTGTGTTACCTGAACCTGCCACCTGTAAAAAAACCTGGATAAACTGTTATGCTTAAAAATGGTCTATGATAGTCAACAAGCGTGCGGCGACGCGTACCAATAAAATAATTATGGTGGTGTATTGTTTGATATTGTGCGTTCTGGCTGTTTTTGCAGGGAGAAAGCCCGCTTATAACTGGGACATGCTTCCATACATGGGGGTTATTCTGCGGTACGAAACAGCTGATAGTAATGCAATTCACAGCCAGGTATACAACTGCGCAAAGGAAACTGTGCCGGCGATATTTTATAACAGGTTAATTGATCCATCCAATGCCTACCGGTACAGGATGGCGCAAAACCCTTCGGCATTTTATGCGCAGTTTCCGTTTTATATCGTAAAGCCCCTGTACACGCGTTTGGCCTGGCTGTTTTATAAAGCAGGCGCCGGTTTGTCATATGCCACCGTATGGCCATCTGTTATATCATGGCTGCTTACCGGTTTATTGTTATTTACCTGGATTAAAAAATACGGATCTTATTTGTTTGCTTGTGCATCCGGTATTTGTATCATGTTATCTCCCCCTTTGTTTACGGCTGCCTCTCTTTCAACACCCGATGCATTATCCGGGTTGCTGTTATTTACAGCCGTTTATTTTTTGGCGGAAAAAAAATCACTGGCTGCCGTATTTGTATTTCTGTTACTGGCAATTTTAACCCGGATAGATAATATAGTTCCCGCAATATGCTTTATCCCGGCTATTTTTTTAGTAAACCGGCAGCAATCAAAACTTCCCGTTGCAGGGATTGTTTCCCTGATAGCCATATTGTTACTGGCCTGTTTTTTTGTGGCTGCAGCTGCACGGTCGTTTGGATGGGACCTGTTGTATTACCCATCTTTTGTAAAACAATTGAATGTAAACTATACCGCCGGTAGTGCATTTGATCTGGAGGGTTATCTGGCGCTGGCAATAGCCCAACTGCAAACAGGTTTGTATTTTTCGTTCACCGGTTATTTTCTTTTTCTTGTTTTGCTGCTGTGTTGGAACAAGCCGGCCGGGGCCCCCGGCAGTTTTTCGGTTGAACAAGTAATTACACTCAGTTTTGTGGCTGCTATGGTTATCCGCTTCCTGCTGCAACCGTTGATAACCGACCGCTTGTACATTCCCTGGTATTTGTCTGTGGCGGTATTCCTGGTTAAAAAGTATTCACCGGTCATTGACCAAAGCAATCATTATAAATGAAAAAATTAATTTTTACGCATTCCTACTTTTTACGCTTTGATCCAAAGCAATGGGCAACCGGTCAGCCTTATGCGCCACTGGGCACATTGTATGCTGCTGCATGGATGCGGCAGCATGGTTACCCGGTTTCTTTTTTTGATACCATGTTTGCAAAAGGTCCGGAAGAGATAACGCCGATGCTCAACAGAGAACCGTCGGGAATTTTTGTTATTTACGATGATGGGTTTAACTACCTCACCAAAATGTGCCTGCAGAATATGCGGGATGCCGCATTTAGCATGATCCGGCTGGCAAAAGAAAGCGGGCATACCGTAATCGTCTCCAGTTCCGATTCTACAGACCGGTATGAAATGTACCTGGCCGAGGGCGCAGACTTTGTTTTACTAGGAGAAGCCGAACAAACATTGCTCGAACTGGTAAACAGGCTGCAGGAAAACACCACAGATTTTTTTACTGTTGAAGGATTGGCTTTCAAACACGATGATGCCCTGGTAAAAACCAAACGCAGGAGCGTATTAAAAGATCTTGATGCTTTGCCATTTCCGGCATGGGATATCATTGATATGGCGCCCTACAAAAAGATGTGGCTGAAACATGCCGGTTATTTTTCCATGAATATGGCAACAACAAGGGGTTGTCCTTTCAAATGTAATTGGTGCGCCAAACCAATATATGGAAACCGGTACAACTCACGCAGTCCGCGGAATGTAATCCTGGAACTAAAAATGCTGAAGGAAAAATTTGGTTTCGAACATATCTGGTTCTGTGATGATATTTTTGGCCTTAAGCCCGGCTGGATAAAAGAGTTTGCTGAACTTACGGGCAAGGAAAACCTGTTGTTCCGGTTTAAAATGCAGGGGAGGGTAGACCTGCTCCTGCAGGAAAATAATATTCGTGACCTCGCAAGGGCGGGTTGCGAAAATATCTGGATGGGTGCAGAAAGCGGATCCCAAAAAATTTTGGATGCAATGGACAAAGGAACCACGATAACGCAGATATACGAAGCCACGCGGCTGTTGAAAAAATGCGGAATTAAACCATCTTTTTTTATACAGTTCGGTTACCTGACTGAAACAAAAGATGACATTGAAAAGACAATCAGTATGATCAATGAACTCTTGCCGCATGAAATTGGCATTTCTGTTTCTTACCCGCTGCCGGGAACCGTCTTTTTTGAAAAAGTAAAGAGCCAGCTGGTAGAAAAAACCAACTGGAAAGATTCTGATGAACTGGCACTGATGTTCAGTAATACCTACCAGCCGGCATTTTACCGCAGGCTGCACCGGTATGTGCATAAGAGTTACAGGAAACACATTGCATTTGAAAATATAAAATTATTACTGGCCCATCCGTTAAGGAGTAATATGGCCCGGTTAAAAAAAGCAATGTCGGCATGTTATTATTTGCCCGCCACTTATATAGATAAAATAAAACTTGAACGGCTGGAAAAAACTGGTCATGATTACGCCCATTAATCAAAGCAATGAACAACGGGCCGCATTTGCGTTTACGCAGCAGTCCATTGTTTTTGATACCCTGTATGCAGGTAATAGCATTGTTCATTATAAACGAAAAAGGGTAAGGGATCACCTGTTGCAGCACCTGTTGCCACAAAGCCGCATACTTGAATTGAATGCCGGTACCGGCGATGATGCCATTTTCTTTGCGCAGCTCGGTCATTTTGTTCATGCAACGGACATTGCCATTGGTATGCAGCAAAAGTTAAAAGATAAAGTTGCAGCCCAGCAGTTAACCATGCAGGTAAGCAATGAACTTTGTTCTTTTACAGAACTCGGCAGATTAAAAGACAAAGGCCCCTACGATGCGATATTCTCGAATTTTGCCGGGTTGAATTGTACGGGTGAGCTCGAAACAGTACTGGATAGTTTTGATGCCCTGCTAAAACCTGGTGGCACCGTAGTACTGGTAATGCTTCCGCCATTCTGTTTCTGGGAAACAGCCCTGCTGTTAAAAGGAAAATTTAAAACAGCAACACGGCGGTTTTTTAGCGGGGCAGGAAGAAAAGCAAAAATAGACGGCGCCGCGTTTACGTGCTGGTATTATGCGCCACACGACATTACCAGCCGGCTGAAAGGTAAGTTTGATCTGCTGGCTATTGAAGGGCTTTGCACCATTGTTCCACCATCATATATAGAAAATTTTCCGGAGAAATACCCGGGGGTGTTTTCGTGGTTGTGTAAAATGGAAGACCGGCTTAAGAATAAATGGCCCTGGAAATATACAGGAGATTATTTCATCATCTCCCTAAAAAAGAAATAAAGAATTCGAATTAGAAAAATTGTATCCCGCAAATGCGTTTAGAAGCTGGTGTTTTTCACAGGTGCAGTATGCCCGTACTGGCCCAGTACTTCGGCCAGGCAATTTTCATAACGCCGTAGCAGTTTCTTTTGAAAGTTTTCGGGGTCGGGTTTGGAAAAGTGTTTGCCCGCATGCATACCCATAAGCATGCCTTTACTGTTTTTCTTCTTTTTAAGCGTCTTTTTATTCCAGCTTGCGGCCGTTAGCTTCATCAGAAAATCATCCAGTGCGTTGCCTGCTTTATTATTGAATAATTTTTCAGTAATAATCGTGAGCCAGGTCCTTTTTACTTCAGCTGCTGCCGGTATATACATGTAGTGGTTGGGAAGGAATTCTCTTATCCAGCTATTGACAGTATAAAAATTATCAAATACAACGGTTCCGCGTAGTGGCAGAATGGTAGCTACTTCCGTTGCTGTATAAATATTTTTTTCCAGGATACCCGGCTCGGCATCATCAACAAAGTAGTTCATGCAAAAAAAGTGCTGCAAACCAAACAGGAAGGTGATTTTTTTGAAAATATGGAGCAATGTTCTTGCAATCCAAAGCCGGTTGGCGGCTGTAATAATGAAAAAGTCAATGTCTGCATCTTCGTCGGCAAACTTTTTTGACAACGAGCCAGAAACAGCCACGCCTTTTACAAACGGAAATGCCGATATGAAGGCAGCGCCTTTCTCCGCCTTTTTCAAAAGGGTAACAGCCCTTGCATTTCCCCGGCATCGTCTTTCAGCAAGTGCATAATTATTGAAAAGACAGTAGAAATCGCCTATTTTGTAAACAGCCGATTCTTCTATGAGTTTTTTCAATGCGTTTTCAAAATCAGGCATGTTTTCCTTGTGCTGCAGGAAAACATAGATCTCCCTTTTTTTTAACGGGTAGTCAAACATATTAAAATATGTAAGCGTTGACAATATGTCTTTTTTAATACGCAATAATTTCATCTCAAGAGGTGCTAACTTATCTTTTTTTCAATATTATCTTCTATAAAGAAAACTTTGTTTGGTTGCAGGGGGTAGTAACGGGCAGCAGGGCAACATTCCAGGAAATAGTTTTCATATTGACTGATAATCTTTTCCCATGTAAATTGATTTTTTATAGTGGCATAGTTGTTTTCTATATGTTCAGTGTTAACGAAATTGTTTGCATTGATCAGATTGCATACATCGGCCGCATTTGAAAAAAGCAATGTATTTTCTTTCACAATCGACAAATTAAAAGGGTTATTGTGTACGGCAAGCGGTGCACGCGCCGCCATTGCATCCAGCAGGGAAGGATTGGTACCGCCTACACTGTGTCCATGAAAATAGAGGCTGCAACAAGATGTAAGACTTTGTACTATTTGTTCGTCGAATATAGGGCCGAGAAATACGATGCGTTTGTCATTTTTATATTTGTCTGCCAGGTAACTGCCATATCCATTGCCGGTATTGCCAATCACTACAAATTTTGTTGCAGTGGTCGTGAGACAATACCCATCCAGTACCATTTCAATATTATTCTCCGGCTCCATGCGCGCCATCAGTAAAAAATAGTTGTTTTTTGTCAGGCCATATGTATCCAACTGCGTTTCGTCTGTCAGCGGGTACAGCCCGGCCCCATAAGCAATGTATTTGCTTTGTATTTGATACCTGCTGTCTATGTATTTTTTAATGACGGGGGAATCTGCAATGTGGAAATGGCTAAAGCGGACAGCCAGTTTCTCCGCGTATTGCAGAAAGCGCCTGACAGGTTTTGAAAATTTGGTGCGTTTCCATTCCAGCCCGTCCATATTGGTGATAACGGTCGAATAGGCAGGATACAAAAAGCCCCATACAGAACTGCTGGTATAACCAAGCATCAATACGATATCATATTTTTCTTTACGGGCATGCAGTATGCAGTTCAGATCATAAATAAACTGGCCGGGTACACCAATTATATATTCCGGGTCAAAGCAATGAACGATGCGTACACCATGCCATTCTTTTTTCTGGTATGGATGTTTACTGGAATTATAAACAGTTACCTGGTGGCCGTTTGCAACCAACCCCCTGGAAAGATGTGCTGCGAAATGCTCAAACCCCCCGTAATGGTTGGGTACACCCCTCGTGCCAAGTATGCCTATTTTTAATGCCATATATGCTTTACTGATTTGTACGCTTCAATTGTTCTTACAGTTGCCTGCTCCCAGGAATACTGCATATGAATTTTTTGCAACAGCAATCCATTGTTGGACATTGTGGCTGCTTTTTGTACCGAGTTAAATATACTCTCCGGAGAAGCCGGATCGCAATAGCTGGCATCTGTGCCAAAATATTCCCGGGTATCTCCTTTGTCGGTAATTACAATATTGCATCCCATAGCTGCTGCTTCCAGTGAACTAAGGCCAGTAGTTTCGAACCAGCTGGGCAATGCATGTACTTTTGCTTTCTGGTAATAACTTACCAGTTCTTCCTGCGGTAGGTGTTCAATAAATTGAATATTACCGGAAGCCAATTGCCGGCATTCCTGGTAATAAGATGTTTGATTAATGGCTGCGGTGCCAATAATAAACAGGTTAAACTGCGTATTCCTGAGCGCCCGGATAAGATTAAGCTGGTTCTTAATGCCTTCTATTCTTGCCACGCACAATACCATAAGAGGATCTTTTTCGACGCTTTTATTAAATGCAAACAGACTGGTATCTACACCATTGGGTATTACCATGTGGTCGGCCGGGCAATGGTATTGCTCAATAAGCCGCCGGTATTCTGAATGAGAGTTGGGCAGCAGCAGTGACGCGTGTTGTAATATATCGATGATGGCACGGCGTTGCCCTTTCCAAATGTATTCGTAGCTCACCAGTCTGTCTTTTCCCAGTAGCCATCGTGAAATGGTTTTCATGTATTCGATGCTGTCCGCAGTGAGGAACCTGAATAGCATACCGGCGGGCCCCTTCCGGTGATACTTGTCGTACTCGCTGTAGTCAATTAAAATAGTGGATACAAAAAATGGTTTTTTTGCTTTGCGGATATGGTACAGGATATCTGCCGGCCGGGTAATATTGAAAAAATGAAGCAGATCATACTGATCGTATTCAATTTTTTCACTGGTGAGTTTTATATCTACGCAAATGCGGTGGGCAGCCAGGTGCGCTGCTGTTTGCAACACCTGTATGGTATCGCCACCGCGCGATGTATAAAAGGTTGACCTTACTATCATCAGCGCTTTTATCATCTGATGAGGTTTTGGTTTTCAACAAACGGTTGCATGCTTGTCCTGCTGGTATCAAATTGCGGAAATGCATTGGTAAAAGCCAGTATCCAGATAATATATTCTGCTATATTGGTAATAAAACTTCCGGTAAACTGGTACAGAAAAATAAAAAGGAACAGCAACAGCCGGAAGTAGTTCCGCCAAACCTTTGTATAAAAGAAAAAAAAGAATTCCGCTGTAATACGCAAAAGCAGTCCAATCCATCCAAAGATGGCCATTGTTTCTGCCGCAGCATTGGGAATGGCAATGGTATTATAATCCAGCGGGTACAGGTAGTAGCTTCTGATAATATCTCCACCTAGTATTTTTATTTGTCCGGGGCCTACACCCCATGCCGGACTTTTCAGTTCCAGTATTTGTTGCGCCAGCAAAAATGCTTCAGATGTTCTTCCCTTACCCGATGTGTCATTACCGGCAATAATATCTTTTATTCTGAGGAAAATAGTGTTTTGGGGATAGAACAACCAGAGTGCCACACACGCAATTGCACAGGCGCAACCGGTTAGCACCAGCAATGTCTGCACCCTTTTTTTTGCGGTGAGCCTTTTGCAGTATACCAACCAGGTAACTGATATTGCAAATAACACAGCACCCATTACACCTATTGAGAAAGACAGCAGGTAAGGTAGCAGCAGCATGGAAATAAGCATCCAGCCATTGATCTTATTTTGCTTCAGGATAAGCTGCAACAGGAAAAAAAAGAACAATGGTGTAAACAATGCTGCATAGTAGGAAGCCTCATAAGTAAATAACTTTAGCCGGTCGAAATTGGCTATACCGTTTACAAGCGAACTTTGCATCCAGAGCAATTTGCCGTAGTCCGTGAAATAGACCGGAATTGCCGCCAGGCACAAAACAAAATTGATGATCAGCAATTTTCGGAATATTTTTTCAGGGTCTTTGCAGGATTTTAGAAAAGTATAGAAAGCCTGGCAGAAAATATATACTGCCGTATAATTAATGAGAGACATAATATAGCTGCGGCTGTCTACGCCCCGTACGATATGCATGATAATGAAAGGGGTTAAACAAACAACCCAGGGCAGCAGAATTTCTCTTTTACTTGATACAATCACCCAGCAATAAAAAAGTGGACTTAGTATGGCCGTAAAAGTGAGGCCAAATGGCAATGCCAGTGAGTTGATAAAAAAGTAAACAGATGCAAAAGGAAAATATTTATTTATTTTCATATCGCTCCTTTTTTAAAAATGATACCATCCCCTGGTAGACACCCTTTGCCCGTGCGGACTGACCAACGGCCACTTTTTTTAACAGGCGGACCAGCGTAAAAAACAATGCAAGTGGTATTTTCTCTTTTTTATATTTCAGCAGAAAATGCAAACCATTCCGGGTATAATAGTAATCTGCCATAAAACTTTTGCCAATGCTGGTACTCAGTTTGTCGTAGCAAACCGCTGTTTCACAAAGCGCAAGCTGGTAGCCGTTTGTTTTAGCCTGGTAACACCAGTCTGTTTCCTCCCAGTATAAAAAATAATCTTCCGGCAACAGGCCCAGCCGTTCAAAATTATTGGCGTGTGTAAACAATGAGCCGCCGGAGACATAATCCATGCCCTCCAGTTCCTTTTTATTGGTGACCATTCGGATGGTGCCGGAATTGAAATTTATTTTGCCACCGCCATACAAATAGACTTTACCCGGCATTGCGTAGTATTTTATTACAGATCCAATAATTGATTGTGACGGTTTAGCCGCCGCAAATTCGGCAAGTCCCGGCAATGTGGTTTCTTCTACTACCATGTCGGGGTTGAGTAACCATATATAGGCATCTTCTTTTAAAAGATACTTCAGTACCGGATTAAGGCCACCGGCAAAACCCCTGTTCTCTTTATTCTGTACCAGCACCAGACGCGGCAGGTTTGCAGGTATAGCTCCATCAGTTAATTCCGCTGCGGTACACCATTTATAAAAGACCGGTTTTTTAATAGTGTCTTTTGAAAAGTGCGAAACCCTGGTAGAGAACAGGGTATTGTTTTCTGCCCAGTGTGCCAGGTGTTCCAGCGAGCCGTTTTGGGAATCATTGTCGATTACAATCACAGAAAAATTGTCGTAATGAGATCGGAACAACGTTTCCAGGCATTCGGCTGCATCTTTCCATTTTTTATAATTGAGAATAATAACATACACCCTGGCCATGGTACTATTTTTTTTGGGCGATAAAAATATACTGGACGGTTAAAAAATTTTCAAATAAACTGCCGCTTAGCCGGTTAATGATCCTTCGTTTTTTGCCGGCAGGTACCGAAGTCAGCATGAAATTGGGCGTACAAAACACAGGCTGCAGATTTTCAGTGGTGAGCAACTGCCGGATATTTTTTTTGCAAAAAAAACGCAGATGCGTTTGATCCATTATCCCACCAGATGGGTCGTACCTGAAGTCTCCGTTAAACAATATCTGCCAAAGGGTTTTTATTTCCCGGATATTGGGTATGCTTACAACCAGTTGCCCGCTGGGTTTTAACCAGCGGGTTATTTTTTCAATCATCATCCACGGGTCGGCCAGGTGTTCAAGTACGTCTGCGCAAATAATAACATCAAAGTATCCGGCTGGCAGACTGATGGTATCGTTTTCTATATCGGCAATTTCAAAACGATCAATCATCCTATGTTGCTGGTTTGACCCTGGTATAGATTGCAAATCAACACCCGTTACCTCCGCCGCCATCTTATGCTGTTTCAGGAATAACAGTGTATTACCGGTTCCCGCTCCTATTTCCAGCACTTTTTGCTGTGGGTTTGCCGGCAATACATCTATAATGTCCATTCGTACATGCGAAAAATAGGCAGGGTCTTTTACGCTATAATCATTTTTATTCTTCATGTTCCGGGCAGTATATAGCCGTACAATTTATTTTTATACAATTGCTGGTTGAGCGCCGTGGTTATGAACAATTCTGTGATGATAATACTCAATGCGGTGCCGGCGGCACCCAGCAGGCGTACCAGCAAAATATTGGCACTAATGTTTAAGATGGTTGCCAGCACAAGTACCAGCAGGTAACTCTTTTTCCGGTCGAAAGCCAGCAGCAGGTTATAAGCGGGTATATTCAAACAAACAATCACCGGTACAAAACTGAGCATGCGCAATAACAATACAGCAATCTGTGGCGTTTCATGCAAAAACAGATGGATAATTTGTGGCGATAATATAAACAGCAAGCCGCAACCGCCGGTTATCATAAAAAGAAACGGCAGGTAGACCGTTTTAAAAAAGCCCGTCGCTTTTTCTTTCTGCAAAAGACTTAACTGGCAGATGCGCGGATACACAACCTGCGAAAAAACAGATAACACCTGGCGTGCGGCAAAAAAAATCCGCTCGGCAATACTGTAATAACCCACAATGGTGTCGCTGGTAAAAATCCGCAGTATAAAAATGCCGCTGTATAAATAAGTATAAATGGAAAGATTGGATACGGTAATTTGCCAACCTTCTTTTAACTCATGTACAATACCTGGCCACGATGGCCATATTAATTGCAGCTGAAAAATGCGTACGGCAATAAAGATGCTGAACAGGCCCGCTATAATATTGCCCGCTCCCAGGAAAAAAAGAAAATATACACCGTCTTTTTCCTGGTGAATAAAAAGAAAAACCAGGCCAACAAAAACCAGTCTTGCAATAAAAGTACTGATGGTGATATAATGCATCTTTTCCTTTCCCTGGAAAAACCACCCGGCCAGCAAAGACTGGCCAATTACGTAGGTAAAACCCAGGAAGTACATTGTAAAATAGGGTGTAAGCGCGGGAATGAATGCAAATGTCATACACAATAAAATAAGTAAGAACGAGCATATCAGTAAGCGGGTTGCTAAAACAGTAAAAAAAATAGCAGATATTTTTTGGGTGTTTTCGCTGTTCATTGCGGTATCTCTTGTGGCAGAGAGGTTAAAACCATAATCTGCAACGGCAGACAACCATATCATGGCCGATTGTGCAACGGCAATGACTCCAAACCCCGCTGCGCCAACCCGGCTTATTACGTACGGCATAACAAGAAGGGGAAGCAGGAAATTGGTGCCCTGTACAATGCTCAATGCTATGAAATTAGAACGCAGTGTATGATTGGAACGGGTGCGCATAATAGTAAGATATACAATAAGCAGGATGCGTGTGCAATGCAGGTGCCAGCTTCCTAAATGTAGTTATAACACCATAAAGAAATATATTTTTTTGAAGCAACCTTTCTAAAAAAACTACGTTTTTATAATGTGAAAACATATGGGTGTTTATGGCAGAAAATGAACCACGCCAGGATCGCAACAACGACGACTTTGATCTGATGATCCTGCTGGAAAGGATTTTTTCTTTTTCCAGGAGATATGGCTGGTCAATCGTTTTATTTACCGTTACAGGCATGCTTTTGGGCATTCTTTTATATAAAACGGCTCCCAGGCAGTACCAGTCAACCCTGCTCCTGCATTCATCCACACTTACCAATACAGAACAAATCAATATCATTGAAAACTGGAATGCACTTTTAAAAGATGGTGAGTATGAAGCATTGGGGCAACGATTACATTGCGATCCCCAAATGCTCAAAAAAGTAGCGAAAATTTCCGCCACCGAAATCCAGAAACTATATATCCCCAATAACCCGAATGGATTTGTGGTTACGGCCATTGTTAAAGACAATGCCGTGCTGGATAGCCTTGCCGCAGGTATCATTTACGGGTTCGAGAACAGTGATTTCATTAAAGCCAAGCTGGCCAGCAGACGGGCCATCCTTGCAGAGCTCATTGGTAAAGTAAAATCGGAAATAGCCAAACTGGATTCAACAAAAAGAAATATAGAAAACAGCATAGGTGGCAATGGGCCGCATACATCTTCGTTTATTGTAGACGTATCATCCATAACCAGCCAGGTAATCGGTTTAAATGAAAAATTACTTGGTTACCAGGATGAATTGAAATTTTCTGCCGGTGTGCTGGTTTTCCACAAGTTTGAGAAATTTACAAAACCTGTCAGCCCTAAACTTTTAAAACTGGCAGTACTGGGTGCCGCTGGTGGCTTTTTTATAGGATACTTGCTGTCAGTGTTTTTTTATTTACGGAAACGGTTTGCCCGGCATACCCATTTTACCATGGTGGCGCAACTGCATGCGCACCAGGTTCATTAAAAAATGCTGAGGGTTATATAGATATGACGCGTTCAAAACAGCCGGACCTGGTCCTGTACATATTGTATGTGGCCCTTTTTGTTAGTATGATCGGTTGCTTTCGTGCTGTAAGCAGTATATGCACTGGCCTTTTATTGCTGGCCGGCCTTTTTAAAAACAAACTGGATACAGGCAGCTGGCTGTCTGCAAGGCTTTACAATCCGTTCTTATTGGCTTGCGGGTTCTTTTACCTGCTACAACTTTTGTCTCTGCTGTATACACCTGATTTTAACGAAGCACTGAAAAACGCACAAATCAAGAGCGGCCTGGTTTTTATTCCGTTAGCGCTTTGCTGCAGCTATTTTACCACGATACGGGTTTGGAAGAGACTCATGAAATATTATGTATGGGTAATGGCCGCCGGCCTTTTGTACTGCCTGGTGCTGGCCATTATAAAATATACTGCAGGAAATGCGACCTCCGGTATTTTTTTTTATCACCAGTTGGTAAGCCCTTTCCGGCAACATGCGGTGCAGGTAGCTATTTATATATTTATTGCGTTGGTTTATTTGCTGGAGAAAGCAGCCAATGGCTATCGTTTTTATTCCAAAACAATCCATGCATTGCTCATTGTCTTTTTTATTGGCTGCATATTGTTGCTTTCTTCCAAACTGGTTATCAGTTTTTCGGTCTGTTGCCTCGTGTACTACGGTATCCGCACTGTAAAAGCGCGTATACGTCACCGGTTTATCTTCCTGTTTTCATTGACTGCTGCACTTTTTATGATGGCAATGGTATTGCTAACGCGCAACCAGGTTAGCAGGCGTTTTACAGAAATATTTTCCGGCAATTTGCTGTTGGTAGAGCAGCCGCATTTTAATACCGGCATTTATTTCAATGGTCTGCAGTTCAGGTTGCTTCAATGGCGTTTTGTAAAGGAGATTCTTTCAGAACAACATGCATGGATATCCGGAGTAGGGGATAGTGCTCAGCCATTGTTAAACCAAAAATATACGAATACAGGTATGTATACAGGAGACGCCCGGCGCGGAGACCATGGCTATCTTTCTTACAACACACATAACCAGTTTTTGCAATCACTGCTGCAATCTGGTATTGCAGGTCTGCTGGCATTTATAGTAATTTGTGTAACCATGGTGCAAATGGCAATGAAGAGCCCTAACCGGCAATTATCTGTTATAGTAATATTGCTGCTTGCATATTGTTTTAATGAGGCTGTTTTTGAAACGCAGTACGGATTAACATTGTTTACTTTCTTCCCTTTGTTTATTTATTATGGAACAGCAACCAAAGAGACGCCGGCAACTGCAATGGTGCGGCCCGTGGCCATTTGAACCGCTTGCTCAAATTGGCCGTTAACTTTTTTTAGTAAATATTGATTATCTTAAACTGTCAATTCATCAACCTCACCGGTTTAATACCAGCTCATGCCAGTTAGTTGCAGGTCTTTTATAAAAACAGGAATCGTTTTTATGGTTCTCCCGTTTGTAGCAAGCGCGCAGAAACAGGGAACGGCAGACAATCCTTATACATTAAACCCTTCGGCTACTACTGTTGCCTGGGGGTATTACTGGACGGAAACGCCCCCGGTATTGCGTATTCAGTCGGGCGATTTTGTAAATGTGCGCACGCTGATTACTTCAAATCCGGAACGACTGGAGGCTGCGGGAGTACCAGCAGACCAGGTAGAAAAAGAATTGCGTGAGGTGCAGGCGGTGAAAGAGCGGGGCCCGGGCGGACATGTTCTTACTGGTCCCATTTACATTGAAGGTGCAGAAGCCGGCGATGTACTGGAGGTAAAGATACTGGCGGTATCTCTGGCCATTCCATACGGTTATAACGCCATTGGGGTGAATGGATTTTTATCTGATGAGATCTTCGACCGTACTATGAAAATCATCCCGCTGAGCAAAGAAAAAATGACAGCTCATTTTGCCGATGGAATAGAAATTCCGTTGCACCCATTTTTTGGTAGCATGGGTGTAGCGCCGCCAAAACAGGCGGGCCGGTGGAACAGCGCACCACCCTGGATACACGGGGGCAACCTGGATAACAAAGAACTGGTGGCGGGCACCACACTATTCCTGCCAGTACATACCATAGGAGCACTTTTTGAAATAGGTGACGGCCATGCTGCACAGGGCAATGGCGAAGTAGATATTACTGCCATTGAAACTTCCTTAACCGGCCGGCTTCAGTTTATAATACACAAGGGTAAAAAAATAACCTGGCCCTTTGCGGAAACGCCTACGCATATTATCACCATGGGATGCGATCGTGATTTGAATGCCGCTACCCATATAGCTGTCCGCGAAATGATTCACTGGCTCTCGGCCGAAAAAAAGATGTCGCAGGCAGATGCATATATGTTGTGTAGTGTGGCGGCAGATGTAAACATCACCCAGCTGGTAGATGGCAATGTAGGCGTTCACGCTATGTTGCCAAAAGCAATATTCGTAAAATAGTAGGGTTAGTATAAATGCAGTAAATATAAGCGACCGGGCAGTCGCCGAAAACTACCGCTTTGTGGTATTGTTTTACTGGCTTGTTTTTTTAATTTTAGTTGTTTATGGCGCATGCAGCCGGTTTCCGTACCCGTTATGGGGCAATTCCAATTTTATTTTTCGGTTGACGCCTGCCCGTTAGTACGGCCGCAACGCATTATTTATTCAATTCTGCCTAAAATTTTGCTTATGCCATTTTTCGATTTTCATTGTCACCCGGGTATGAAATCGCGCCTGGCGCCAAAGGGACAGGAGCCCAGTCCCTGGGTATCTATTAAAGTACAACTGGAAATCTGGAAATCCATCCGGGTAAATATCAGCCCGGCATTTGCAGATGCCCTCGATTCGCAGGCAAGTCTTCACCAGCTATGGGAGGGCAGTGTAAACCTGATAGGACTGATCATTCACAGCATTGAAAAACATGTGGCGGCAGGTTTGCTGGAATTGGGTATTGTAAGAGATGGCGCCATTCTTCAGCTCGATCCGGAAAAAATAGCTGCGAGCGCAAAAGGAGATCACTATTACAAAATCGCCAAAACAGAGATACAGGGCCTGGTTGACAATGCTACGCCTCCGGAATCCATGGGCCTGCCCGAAGGTGTAAAACTAAAATTTATACGATCCATGAATGAATACGATCGTAATGATCCCAATACCATTCATGCATTGCTGATACTGGAAGGTTCACAAAATCTTTTTAATGATCCCGATGCGCCGGATGCTAAAGAGCAGTTTTTTAAAAACCTGGATGATCTCACCACCAACTTCCGGTTGTTTGCAATGAACCTTTGCCATTTTCAGCAGCAACCCATCGCCAATCATGCATTTGCCATGCAGGTACTGAATAATATTTTACCTTTTTATCCCAAAGAAAGGGGTATTACGGAATGGGGTTTTGAAGTCATCCGCGAATTGTACCGTCGCGGTATACTGGTAGACCTTAAGCACCTTGGGCATTTTTCCAGGAAAGAATTGTATCGCATGAGAGCCGAAGAAGGCATTGAGTTACCGCTTATCTGCAGCCATGCCGGTGTTACCGGCATCAGTGAAATGGATAAACTGCAATACATCTATCGTGAATCACCCAAAGATGAAGGCCCGGTATGGAAAATCAATTGTCTGAAAAAATGGGGCCATGTAAAAGATACAGCCTATAATATGATCAGCCTCAATTTGTATGATGAGGACATTGAACAGATCATTATTTCGGGCGGCATGATAGGCATCTCGCTCGACCAGCGTATTATAGGATTTCCGGGCGATGAACCGATATTGTACAAACAGGGAATTCTTCCTACCGACCTCGACTATATATCTAAAAAAGAGGCGGATGTTTTTTTTGGCCCGCAATCGCCTGCCAGTTTTCCACCTGCAGCAGAAGACAATGAGGTAGTCATGAATGCTGACGATGCCGTCAACCAGAACAGCGGGTTTACAGAAGAATTGCATGCACTGTATTTTTTAAACCAGGTACTGCATGTATTATGGGTGGCAAAGAAAAGTAAACGCGGTATAAAACTGAAAGATGCATTGCGCCTTATTTGTATCGGGTCTGACCTGGACGGACTGGTAAACCCAATTGATTGTTGTATGACTACAGCCGATTATGCAGATTTTAAAAACAAGCTGCTCAAAATAATGAGTAAAAAAAGTTTCTGGCGTGGAACCGGTTTCGCCTTTGGCGAAATTGACAGCGCATCATTGCTGGACAATATCTTTTTTAACAACGCCGAAGCCTTCCTCATGAAACATTATATATAACAGCAACTTCATTCCAAGTCACCAGTGGGCAATTGGTTTACTGGCAGTGAATGCAATTGCGGGATTTCAAAATGGCCTGGCTGCGATTTACAAGTTAACGGGCATTAATATTGATACAAAATCAATGCGTAAGTGTTTATTTTGTAAAAAATAAATGATGTCAAAATATATTTCTACAATCGGTTTACTGTTTCTTTCCAATGCATTTATGACCATGGCCTGGTACGGCCATTTAAAATTTTTTGGCAGGAACGGCTACCAGGCGGCGCTATGGGTGATTGTACTGTTTAGCTGGGGGCTTGCTTTTTTTGAATATTGCTTCCAGGTACCGGCCAACAGAATTGGATTTGCCGCCAATGGAGGACCGTTTTCGCTGGTGCAGTTAAAAGTGATACAGGAAGCCATTACATTGATTGTGTTTATGATCTTCTCGCTGGTGTTTTTTAAAGATATCCGGTTTACAATAAATCATCTTATTGGTTTTGGGTTTTTAATACTGGCCGTTTATTTTATTTTTAAAAAATAAGCGCTGTGGAATGGATACACTGATTAGCAGTCCGCAGCAAATATTTCTTACATTTGAATGGAACAACCAAATTTTTATTCAGCGTAAAACAGGAAGATGAAAAATATTTTTTTTATAGTAGCAATACTGGCCATCGGTTTTTATGCATGCCATTCATCCAAAACAGCAGGGGGCGATCCTGGTAATGCCGAAATAACCGAAACCTATTGGCGCTTAACCGAATTAATGGGAAAACCAGTTGGTCCAACACCCCCCACTAAAAAAGAAGTACACCTGAGATTACGGAAAAATGGCAACCTGGAAGCATTTGCCGGTTGCAACGGGGTGGGAGGTCATTTTGATTTAAAGCCGGGCGCACAAATTAGTTTTTCAAATATAATGGGCACCATGATAGCCTGCGACGATCTGGAATCGGAGAATAAACTGCTGGAAGCATTGCGGCAAACAGACAATTATATTCATCATGGAAAAATATTGTTGCTGAATAAAGGAAAGAAAGCCCCGCTGGCACGTTTTGAAGCTGATTATTCCAAATAATGTTATTTACAATGGCGCCTGGGTTTTACCCGGAAGTCTTGCCACTGTTTAACTTATCAACAGCCCGCCTTTGCGCAGTATAAATACCCGATTGCCCGCTGAAATAATAAGCCGTAAAACAGGCAACGGCATAATAAACAATATTATCACCGCCAAAAAGTTCTACGCCCATCACCGTACAGGCAACGGGTGTATTGGTAGCTCCTGCAAACACGGCAATAAAACCAAGACCGGCAAAAAGATCAGTGGGTGCCCCCATCAATAATGCCAGCGTGTTGCCCAGCGCGGCGCCAATAAAAAACAGTGGTGTTACCTCGCCACCTTTAAATCCCATGCCCAGTGTAATAGCAGTAAATATAATTTTCCATAACCAGCTCCAGGTATGTGCGCCACCGGCATTAAAAGAAGAAACAATAGAAACGCCGTTTGGCGCATCGGATACAATGCCCAGGCCAATATAATCCCTGGTGCCGGTAACATAACATAATATTATTATCAGCAAGCCACCCAGTGCCGGAATAAGCCATTTATGAGAAATATAACGGTTGCTGTATATTTTGATGGTATGTTGCAGTTGGGCGAATATATAACTGGCAAGCCCAAACGCCACGCCAGCTGCAATGGATTTGCAAAGCAGCAAAACATCAATATGAATAAATGAAACCAAGCTTTGTATCTCCGTGGTATGGCCGATATAATAGCGGGTATGTTGTATGCCCCAGGCAGAACAGGTGATGTCTGCCAGTATACTCGCTGCCAGGCAGGGCAGCAGCGCATCGTACCGGATGGTACCAATGGCCAGCACCTCCAGCGCAAACAGTGCGCCGGTTACCGGTGTTCCAAACACCGCCCCGAAACCTGCCGCAATGCCTGTCATCAGCAACAGGCGAAGCGTGGCAGGTTGCAGGCGCAGCACCCTTGCCACCACACCGGCAATACTGCCGCCAATCTGTACAGCGGTTCCTTCTCTTCCGGCAGAGCCTCCAAACAGATGGGTCATTAATGTGGTAAGTAAAACCAATGGCGCCATGCGGGCCGGTACACCACCACCGGGTTCATGAATTTCTTCCATGATCAGGTTGTTACCGGCTTCGGCATTTTTTCCTGATTTTTTATACAGGAACCAGATGAATACGCCGGCAAACGGAAGCAGGTAGAGCAACCAGCCATTCTGCCAGCGCAGCAGCGTCACCCTATCAAGTAACCATAAAAATAATGCAACGATTGTCCCTGCAAAAAAAGAGACGGGCAAAACCAGCATTGTCCATTTTAGTAAGTATTGAACAACGGTCAGTTGTTCAAAAGCGGTTTTTAATTTGTGCATACCTGCAAATGTTTTTTCCGGTCATTCTATACCGTTATTAAAATTTGTTTGCAGGCGCCATCAGACTTTCTGTGGAGAAAGACGGTTAAATAGGAAGACACCATTTCCTTTTGACAGACAAATATAGGGAATGTTCTAGTTCGCTTTTTTTGCCACAGTGGTAAAAAAGGTTTTTCACAGAGGTAAAGAAGGTTTTCCGGTTACTCATTTTCCTCTGTGCCTTACCTCACTTACCTCTGTGGCAAAAATAGACCAGTAGCTTTTGCATAAGAAAAAACCCTACGGGCCGAAGCGGGTAGGGTTGACGGCTTTTAATGGATGTTGGAAATAATATGATTGATAAACAAAACCCTGGCGTATGCGCAGGGGTTTTGTTTACTAGGCGTTCCTGTTAATGCAATTCAGATCTTCAAATGCCGTTTCCAGTCGTTTCGAAAAAGTTTCTTCTGCTTTACGTAACCATACACGGGGATCATAATATTTTTTATTGGGTTTGTCTTTGCCTTCGGGATTGCCCAGTTGGCCCTGTAAAAAGGCTTCATTCTTTTTATAGTACCCGAGAATACCCTCCCAGAAAGCCCACTGCAAGTCAGTATCGATATTCATTTTAATAGCTCCGTAACCGATGGCCTCCCTTATTTGGTTTTGCGGCGAACCGCTTCCACCATGAAATACAAAGTATACCGGTTTAGGGCCCGTCTTCAATTCTTTTTCAATAAAATCCTGGCTATTTTTCAGAATGATGGGTCTCAGTTCCACGTTACCCGGACTGTACACACCATGTACGTTTCCAAAAGCTGCGGCCACCGAAAACAACCTGCCTACTTTACTGAGTTCTGTGTAAGCAAATGCCACATGCTGGGGTTGCGTATATAATTTATCATTCTCCACACCGCTGTTGTCTATACCATCTTCCTCGCCACCGGTAACGCCCAGTTCAATTTCTATGGCCATGCCCAGGGGCTGCATGCGTTTAAAAAATTCAACGGAAGTGTGTATATTTTCTTCAATCGGCTCTTCAGAAAGATCCAGCATATGAGAGCTGAACAATGGTTGTTTTTTTTCTTTGTAGAACTTTTCGCCGGCATCTATTAAACCACTTACCCAGGGCAGCCATTTTTTTGCAGCGTGGTCAGTATGTATAATTACCGGAACACCATAATATTGGGCAACATTGTGAATATGCAGGGCGCCGGAAACACCACCGGAGATATTGGCCTGCAGTTTATCATTGGGCATTCCCTTGCCGGCTATAAACTGGGCGCCGCCATTGGAAAATTGTATAATTACGGGTGAGTTTACTTTAGCGGCTGTTTCCAGCGTGGCGTTAATATTATCTGTGCCAATGGTGTTGACAGCGGGCAATGCAAATTGGTTGTCTTTTGCGTCTTTGTAGAGTGCTTCCAGCTCCTCGCCGAATAATACCCCTGGTTTGTACTTTTTCATGTGTGAAAACTTGCAATTTTGTTGTTGATGAATTGGTTTGCTTTAGGCGCAAGCAATTTTTAAAATGAGCCGCTAAGATAGGGTAAAACGCGAATAAGACGCGAATAGGAACGCGAATAAGTCGCGAATAAAGGCCACTAATTTTGCGGAAGGACTTAGCGCTCACACTATTGGGCATTGCAAGTTGTTTTGAGATATGTTAATTTTGCGGAAGAGCTTAGTGCTCACAATTGGGCGTTGCAAGTACTTCTGAGGCATGTTAATTTTGTGAAAGGGCTTAGCGGTCAAACTATTGGGGTTTGAGATGCGTCGGCCAGCCAAACAAATTTTACGGAAGCGATTCGCGTCTCATTGGTGGTCTCATTGGTGTATTATTCGCGTTCCTATTCGCGTCTTATTCGCGTTTCACTAATCCTCGAACCTGCTTTGAATTTTGGGAATCAGCAACAGGTTTTTCTGCAACGTTTGTTTCAGGTGCCTTTTAAGCAATTGGCCCATGCTCCTGCAATTTTTAAAAGCAGGGTTATTGCCATAATGATTGCCCAGTTCCGTTCTTAACTGGTTAAGTTTTTCGGGCGTGGAAATTTTATCTTTCGCCATGATATCCAGCAGTTCTTTTATACGGTAACGGGCCGATGCCAGCCTGAACGTCATAAGGGTACGTTCTTCGGCCTGGTACTGGGCAATGGAATCTTTATCGAGGTGTTTAAGCGAAAGATCAACAAAAGCTTTGTTTTCTTTAAAAAATTGCGGCAGGTATAAATTCTTTCTGCCTTCATAAGATTGCTGGTCAAAATCTATACAACGTATCCGGTATTGGTAATCTTCAATATCTGGGGTGATGTCTACAACAAAATTATAACTCCGCATATCGCCGAGCAGTCTTACAAAACACCGTTCATTGAATTTTACAAATTCTTTGGCCAGGCGTATTTTATTAGTATCCGGTGCTTCTACATATTGCCTGATGAACACATCGCCGGGTATGCCCGGTATATGTTCTTCTACCAGCGTGTTATTTTGTACAAAAAATGTAATGCGGTTGGGTGATAGAATATGTTCCAGCTCCAGTCCGTATATGCGCGATGCATCAGCAATTTTAATATAATAATGATCGTAGTTGTCGTTAAATTTATTAACGATACGAATGCGGAAGGGGTGTGAGTTGCCAAATGTGCAATAGTCAATACGTGCTACATCCAGGTGTTTGCTAAAAGTAAGATCACCTTCTGTTTTGAGGATGGCATAAATATTTACAAGTCCATCACGGATATAATTCCATTCGCGCATATCATAACTCACGCTCTCCCAATAAGTGTCCTTTCCGTTTTTATCGAGTATGGGCACCGAATAGGTATAATTGAGCAGGTCGCGGTAAGCTACCGGCAATTTTACTTCACGTCCATGCTGTTTAAGATAGGCCCGCAACTGATCGTTGACCGGGAACATAGGTTTTTTCCTCGATGGCCGATCGGGGTCATTCTTTGAAAAGACATTCATTTGCTCTGCAAAACTCATGGGGTTGAAGTTACGATGTTGAGGCGGAAGGCGGAAGGCAAAAGTTCAAAATCAAAAGTCAAAAGTCAAAAGTCAATATGCAAAAAGCGTTTGCCGGTTTGTGTTGTTGGTCAGAAGACACAACAACGGCGATGAGGGAGTACCGGTTTGTGTTGTTGGTCAAAAGACACAACAACGGCGGTAGATGAGTGCCGGTTCGTGTTGTTAGTCAGAAGAATTAACAATGGTGATAGGCTGCTGGCTTGCCGGGTTGCTGCAATCTCAAAATCACGCAATCAGCAATCAGCAATATGCCATCAGGCATCAGACATTTTCCTGAGTTTTTCAAAATAACCGGGTGCCAGTAACAAGCGGCTTCCATACCAGCTAAACATTTCGCCGTCTGCCAGTATTATTTTTGTTGAGGGAAGCTGTTGCTGCAATGTTGCAATATGGTTTTGTTTGAATGGAAACGGTTCCGACGAAAGCAATAAGAGCCTGCAATCATTTTCTGCAATTTCGTTCAGTGAAATCTCCGGATAGCGCAGCCTGTCTTTAAATATATTTTCAAACCCTGCACGCAAAAGCATATCGTTTATAAATGTATCACCGCCAACGGTCATATAGGGGTTTTGCCAGATTAGGTAAGCGGTCCGGACAGGGTTTGGTGTTGCCGGCAAAAGCGAAAACCGGCGACTGATGGTTTCAATCAAAGCGGTTGCCCTGGATATTGTCTGGGTGATTTCGCCAATGCTTTCAATCATTTGCAGCGCCTGTGTAAGATTGCTGATATCGCTGGTCCATACCCGGAACTGTGCAGCCAGTTCATCCACCTGTTCTTTTATATTTTCTTCTTTGTTGGCAATAATTAAATCGGGTTTCAGTGCCATTACCCGGTCAATATGGATCGATTTGGTGCCGCCGACCCTGGTTTTACTTCGGAACCATTGCTGCGGGTGCACACAAAATTTGGTGATGCCCACTACCTGTTCATCAAGTCCGAGATCGTATAACAATTCTGTTTGGGAAGGTACCAGCGATACAATGCGCACGGGTTGATGGTTAAAAGTTAAAAAGTAAAAATGCAAAAGTCAAAAGTCAAAAGTCAAAATGCAAAAGTAAAAAGGTTTGGACAGACTGCATAGTTGTCGTGTAAGATGGAAGGCTTAAGGTGTAGGGTGAAAGGTGTGCGGTTTGAGGTGTAAGGTGTGGGGTGTAGGGTGTAAGGTTTGAGGCTTAACTGCGGATTGTCCGGCATCCGAAATCGGACATGATTACATCAAAAATAAGTTATAAGGTATAAGTAGTAGGGTTTAAGGCTAAAACCAGGGATTTCCCGGCAAAGGAAATCAGACATGATCACATCAGACATCAGACATTTTCCAGACATCAGACATTCTGGAAAACTCTTTTGCCTCCTGCCAAATGAATGATTCGGCAGGAGGGTACTGGAGATTAAAGATTGTTTTTCAGCGATAATGGATATGGCTTTTCTCAGGATATGGTTTTGTTTTTCCTTTTGGGAGAAACAGGCTTTTCACTTGGATATGGACGGTTTTACAAGGACGGATTTTAAAACTGGACTATTTTTAGATATTGGATTAAACTAGAAAAGTTGACTGATATTGGATTTTATCGGATTTTCTTAGGAATTGGTATTGGATATTGAATTCTTTTTACACGGACTTTTAAGGGATATTGGATTCGAATACCAATCAACTTCTGATACAAAAGTATATACCACGAAGCGGGTATACAAGAGCGGTTTTAACCGATCTTTAACCTTCGGTATTTATCCATTCAATGGTGTAACACACAATTTTCTGACCGTAAAATTACGATAGGTAAAAACGGGGATATACAGATTTGCAAAAACGTTTGTGCGAAAACTGCGGAGGGACGTGACTTTGCTCGCATACATATTATTTTTAATGTATAGTACTGGTTATTTACTAAGCGCGTTTAGTACGTCGTACTTAGTAACAATATGGTAGTTCCCCGTATCATCTTTGCTGAGTACGGCCCCGTTTTCCTTATTTATAAGCGTACTGAGCTTTTCTACCGGTGTACTGAACTCAACCAGCGGAAAGGCCGGCTCTATTACAGACGACACAGAAGCATTTTTTATATCGGGGTTGGAGAATACCTTTTGAAACAGTCCATTTTCGCTGATGGATCCAACGATGCCACTGTTGGTCATTACCGGTAAATGTTCAATATCATATTTTTTCATTAGCTCCACCGCTTCGGATACCGTGTGCGTGGGTTCTACATGCACCAGTTTTTGTTGGGCGGCCCTGCCATTGACAATGTCTTTAAACGTCTTTACATCCAGGAAGCCGCGTTCCATCATCCACTGATCGTTGTAAATCTTGGCCACATAACGGCTGCCATGATCATGAAAAATAACAACTACCAGGTCATCTTTTTTTAATTGGTCCTTCAGCTGGAAAAGTCCCTGTAAACAGCTGCCCGCACTGTATCCGCAAAACAATCCTTCTTCTTTGGCAATACGCCTGGCCATTACAGCGCCATCTTTATCGGTTACCTTGGTAAATTCGTCTATATACTTCATATCATAGTTGGCGGGTACAAAATCTTCACCAAAGCCTTCGCTGATATACGGATATACTTCTTTCTGATCTTCTTCGCCGGTTTCAAAATATTTTTTTAACAAAGAACCATAGCTGTCGATCGCCCAGACTTTAATTGCCGGATTTTTTTCCTTGAGGTACTGGCCGGTACCTATTATCGTTCCCCCGGTACCGGTAGCCACTACCAGGTGGGTTATTTTGCCATCTGTTTGTTCCCAGATCTCGGGGCCGGTTTGTTCATAATGCGCCAGGCGGTTGGCCAGGTTATCATACTGATTTACATACCATGAATTGGGCACTTCGGTGGCCAGACGTTTGGATACCGAATAATAAGAACGCGGATCGTCTGGTTCAACATTGGTAGGACAAACGATAACCTCCGCACCAACCGCTTTTAAAATATCGGCTTTTTCTTTTGATTGTTTATCGGTAGTAGTGAATATGCATTTATATCCTTTTACACAGGCTGCCAGCGCCAGACCCATACCGGTGTTGCCACTGGTTCCTTCTATAATGGTTCCTCCGGGCTTTATTTTTCCTTCCTGTTCGGCCACCTCCAGCATTTTCAACGCCATCCGGTCTTTAATGGAATTGCCCGGGTTGAAATATTCCACTTTGGCAAGCACCATACAAGGCAATCCCCTGGTTATTTTATTTAGTTTGATAAGGGGGGTATGCCCAATGGTTTCCAGTATATTATTCTTGATATCCATAGGGCAAAGTTAGTGCTTTGGCGTGTATTGTCATGTCTGATGTCTGATGTGAAGATGTCTGATGTCCTGTATTCCGGGCACGAAACATAATTTTTTGAACTGCCTTTCAATCGGTTTCATTAAAACAGGCACACCTGCGGCTTTTGATAAATGACTGTTAATTATGCATCACATATATACATTGCACAAATCAGACATCTTCACATCAGACATCAGACATTTTCTTCTTAGTTTAGCGTCATGAAAGTGTATTTCGTAAGCGGACTGGCGGCAGACAGCAGGGTGTTTAAAAATATTCTCTTACCGGTTTATTGTACACCTGTTTTTTTAGAATGGATTGTCCCCTTAAAGAATGAATCATTAAAGAATTACGCCCTTCGGCTGGCTGCACCCATAGATACCAGCGGGCCGTTTGCCATCATCGGTTTATCTATGGGTGGCATGATAGCTTCGGAAATTGCCAGACAATACAAACCTGCAATTACTGTTTTAATTTCCAGCGTACCCTGTTCAAAAGAATTGCCATTTTATTTTAAAGCGGCGGGTGCTTTGAGGCTGCAAAAAATAGTACCGGTTCCATTGGTAAAATCAGGAGCAATGCTTAAACGGGTGTTTACCACAGAAACCAATGAAGACAAGAATATACTCCGTGCTATCATTCGCGAAAGTGATCCAAAATTTATTTATTGGGCCATGGATGCCATTTTAAAATGGCGGAGTGATGGTTTCACAGAATCGTATATTCATATTCATGGAACAAGTGATGAAGTACTGCCCATCCGGTTTACAAAACCAACACATATTATTGCACGCGGCGGCCATTTAATGGTCATGAGCAGAGCAAGGGAAATCAATACAATTTTGCGAGATGTGTTTCAGCCGCAAATGCAGGCAGATTAAAATACAACAGGTGTTTGGATAATTAATTGACGAATTTAAAGCTGGTTAAACCATTACCAACTAATCGCAAAATCCCGCCCTCCCGCAATCAGCAATTTCCTTCTGTTGTTGATAAAACAAAATTTTTTCTTGCAGCCCATGCATTACATTTGCTGCCCCGTTAAAATTGAAGAAGTCAACATTTATGGAAGTAAAATACATACAGAAAATTGGTGAAAAGTTAAACATTACCATCAAACAGGTAATCAGCATACATGATTTGCAGGCAGAAGGCGCCACCATACCTTTTATGGCACGATACCGCAAAGAAGCCACTGGTAATCTGGATGAGGTGGTTATAGGTAATGTGGTGGAGGAAATAAAATATTTTACGGAGCTCGATAAACGCAAGGAAACCGTTATCAAAACCATTGAAGGACTGGGCAAGTTAACACCCGAATTAAAACAACGCATCGAAGATTGTTATGAGGCTACTGTGCTGGAAGATATCTACCTGCCATTTAAACCAAAACGTAAAACAAAAGCTACTCAGGCCATAGAAAAAGGATTGGAACCATTGGCCACACTCATCTTTAAACAGGGTGCAGAAGATCCGGTAACGGCCGCAGCCACATATATCAACGAAAATGTAAAAGACAGCAAGGAAGCGCTGCAGGGCGCCCGTGATATTATTGCAGAATGGATAAGTGAAAATGAGCAGGCGCGTAATAAAGTAAGACAATTGTTTACAGAAAGCGCTGTACTATATTCAAAAGTGCTGAGCAGTAAAAAAGAAGACGAGACCGCACAAAAATACCGTGATTATTTTGAATTCAGCGAACCGCTGGCACAGAGCCCCTCTCACCGCACACTGGCCATCCGCCGGGGAGAGAAAGAAGGTTTTCTGATAATGGATATCAATATAGACAGGCAAACGGCAATAGATGATCTGGATAGAATTTTTGTTACTTCGCCTGGCGCAAACGGGACAGAAGTAAAGAAAGCCATTGAAGATTCCTACGACAGGCTGCTCAAATCATCCATCGAAAATGAATTCCGCCTGCTCGGAAAAAATAAGGCTGATGAAGAAGCCATCCAGGTATTTACTGAAAACCTGCGCCAGTTATTGCTGGCATCTCCATTGGGCTCTAAAAGAATACTGGCGCTGGATCCCGGGTTCCGCACCGGTTGTAAACTGGTTTGCCTGGATGCACAGGGCAACCTGGTACACAACACCACTATCTTTACGTTGTCTGAACACCAGGTGAAAGAAGCCATTGCCGAATTGAAATACCTGGTAAGTAAATTCGATATTGAAGCCATCGGTATTGGCAACGGCACTGCGGGCAGGGAAACAGAACAGCTGGTGCGCAGCATTGATTTTGGTAAACATGTAAGCGTATTCCAGGTAAACGAAAGCGGCGCTTCCATTTATTCCGCATCCGAAGTGGCGAGAGAAGAATTTCCCGATCACGATGTAACCGTACGTGGCGCAATAAGTATCGGCAGGCGGTTGCTGGATCCGCTGAGTGAACTGGTAAAGATCGATGCCAAATCAATTGGTGTTGGCCAGTACCAGCACGATGTAAATCAAACCAAATTAAAAGATGCGCTGGACAGGGTGGTAGAAAGTGCCGTGAATTTTGTAGGCGTAGATGTAAATACCGCATCCAAACATTTACTGGTATATGTTTCCGGTTTAAGCGCCACACTGGCAAAAAATATTGTTGAATACCGTTTAAAAAACGGGCCATTTAAAAGCAGGGCAGAATTAAAGAAGGTACCCATGATGGGACCTAAAAGTTTTGAACAATGCGCCGGATTTTTACGCATCCCGGGTGCAGAAAACATTCTCGATGCTTCTTCGGTACACCCCGAGAGCTATCATGTGGTGGAAGCTATGGCAAAAGATCTGCAGGCATCATTGGAAGAACTTATTAAACAGGCAGAACTGCGCAGGAAAATAAACAGGAAACAATACATTTCTGAAACCATCGGAGAATTTACCATCAACGATATTTTGAAAGAGCTGGAAAAACCAGGCCGCGACCCGCGTACACAAATTGAAGAGTTTCGTTTCGATGAAACCATCAAAACAATTGAAGATGTAAAAGTTGGCATGCAGGTACCCGGACTGGTAACCAATATCACCAACTTTGGCGCTTTTGTAGACATCGGTGTAAAACAGGATGGACTGGTTCATATTTCGCAACTCAGCAATACCTATGTATCGGATCCTAACCAGGTGGTAAAACTGCAGCAGAAAGTATTGGTAACCGTAACAGAAGTAGATGTAGCCCGCAAAAGAATTGCGCTTACTATGAAAACGGCGGGTGGCGAAAGACAATCAAATAGTTCGGATAGAAAACCGTCAACAGGTTCTATCAGCAAAAATCCAAAACAAAAAGAAGCACCGTTAAATCCTTTCCAGGCAAAGCTGGCGGAGCTAAAGAAAAAATTGTCTTAGTAGCCCGAACCCGGAAAAATGTGAACAGTGATTTACGGAAATGCGTCATTTTTATTAAAATAATTTTTTCTCCATCCGTGTGGCGTAAACAAAAGAGCCCACACTGAAGAATCAGCAGGGGCTCGCCGGACCATCCCGATAAAATATCAGGACAGACAGTCTTTACTAAGATTTGTATGATTAGTGGATTGCAGGATGCTACTTCCCGGTCGGTTGATTTTTTTAAACTGGTAGTGTACTAATATTTATTATCGTTACGTTGCGGATGATTTCATGATGGTATCCGCAACATCATGAAATCATCCTGTTCATGATGAAAATATTGTCTAGGCAAATTCTTTCTTTTTCTTACCCAGCCACATATCAAGCAGCATAAGGCCCATCACCACGTTGATCATCATAAAAATAGTGGTGTATGTATTATTGAAAAATTTGCTGAAGTCAATTTTACCTGGATTGTATTTAGTAAGAAGATCATTTGATACACCGGTATTGTCTGACCAGTTTACCTGGCCCAGGCCATAGATAACCATGCCGGCTATCATAACCAGGAAAAATATACCGATACCGTAAATTATTTTTTTATTGATGTATGTTTTGGTAGCGGGTGTAATCTGGTATTTGGTAATCTCTTCCATGACATTTTGCGAGAAACGCATAGAAGGCTCATCCAGTTCAAGCGAACTTTGCATCAGATGGTGTACGTCCAGCAGCTCATGGTATTTTTTGCGCCATTCCTCCTGGGTAGCAATGAGCTGCTCCACAAAAGTTTTTTCTTCTGCATTGCCGGAACCATCTATATAGTCCCACAGGCGATCTTCCATATTGTATTCTGTATTCATACCAATTGCCCCCGCATGGAGAAAATTTAATTATTAAAATTAATGTTATTCTTACTAATGATCTGTTATTTACAAGGTTAGTCAGCTACAGGTCTGTATTTAAACCAGGTCTCTCACTTCCTGGGCAAAATGCTTTTCCATTTTTTCTTTTAACCTTACCCTGGCACGGTGCAGTTTTACTTTCACGGTATTGGGCTCCATACCCAGTATTTCTCCCATTTCTTCCAGACTTTGCTCGCCTTTGTAAAACAGCGTTATAATCTTTGCATCGTCGGCGCTTAACAACTGTATGGCCTGGTTTACCATGGCAATCCTGGATTTCTGTTCAACCTGGTTGGCCCGCATACCGCCGTCTAAATTATCTGCTACGGCAAAAACCTTTTCATCATCCAGCGAATGCGTTTGTAAACGTTTTTTTCTTAAAAAAGTAATACAGCTGGTATTTACAATAGTATACAGCCAGGTGCTGAATTTTGAGTCGCCCCTGAAATCCGCCAGGCAGCGATAAGCTTTTACAAAAATATCCTGCGCAATCTCTTCAGCATCTTCGCGGCTGCTGGTATAGCGCAGGCAGATGGTAAAAACAAAACCCTGGTATCTGTTTACCAGCCCGCCATATGCCTCTTTATTGCCCTGTAAAACAGCGCTGATAATATCTTTATCGTTTGGTCCGGTTTGCATTGTGCTGGATATATGACTATTGGTTACGGGAAAAGGTTACAGTCTATTTATATTAAAGGGCGGGAGTTGAGCGTACCATTTACAAGCAGTATTCAGGGGGGCGGCTTATTAATACAACGAAGTAAACATGTTTTAAGGCCATAAAAAAGGGTCATTAGCCCGAAATAACGGTTTGGCAGCGTAGAATGCACTTTTTTACCGGTAAGCTGTAACCTGCCGGTAAAAGTTGTAGTCATAGTTGTTGTAAGTTCTTTGAGCGGTTTTTAAAAGTTATAAAAAACAGGATTTTTAAAAACCTTCAAAAAAATCTGGAAAAGACTGTAACCTGGGCGAACGACTGGTAGTCTTAAACAGAACAAGCAAACAACATTCAATCAGAAACAATAAAACTTTTTTTATGCACGGCGGAGAAATGTTAATCCCTATATTTATTTCCCTTGGTCTTTTTGCCATGATATTTGGTATCGTTTACATGAAAACACGAGAAAACCTGGCGATGCTGGAGAAGGGAATGAACCCTAAAGAATGGGCCAACCGCCCGGCGCCTTATAGAAACCTTAAATGGGGTCTATTACTGGTAGGTGCAGGAGTCGGGCTGATGCTGGCTTATTTTATTACACAGTATATGCTGCACGATGATGAAAACCCGGCTTTGTGGTTTGCCTTTATCGGTATCGGCGGCGGTCTCGGGCTGATAGGTTCATATAAAATTGAGAAGAGAGAGCTTTTAGATAACAAGAGCAATACAGTCAACTAATCAACTCCATATATATATCCCACCTTATCCTACTTCACAGCACTCATAATGGGTGCTTTTTTTATACTAGGATTTGAGGGGATGATTAGGATTGATAGGATTGTGCCGCGCCCTGTACACTGTAAATACTGCTTTATTTAAAACAACTAAATATTTGAAATATAAGAAGCGTGTAAACCGCAAAGTTGCACACCAAATAGTGCCTGTTGGGAATGACTAAGTTATTTGGAAATAGGAGGCGTTGTCCTCCGCAAAACCACAACATCCTAACATCCCCTCATCCTATAAATCATAGTAAAGACAAAAAATTCCTAGTGATCTTTTACGCCCACCAATTGTTCTTTGCCCAATTCTTCCATTCCTTTTACCACGGTGAGGTCATTGGCATTCAGAACTTCATAAAAACCATTGTTGCGCCACTGCTGGCGGGCAATCAGGGCAATCAGTCGTTGTTGTGCAAATTCCCTGTCGCGCGGGGTTAACGAACCTACGTTTACACTGTCTTTTTCAGCAAATGCGACAAACTGGTTCCACAACGTTTCCGAGGTTTTATACTGGTTGTACAGATCGCGGGCGGAAGAAATGTCCTTTAACCCGGCCTGGTGCTCTATAAAATACCTGTAGGCAAAATTGTTAAGGGTATTATTAGCATATAAACGGGCAAAATTCCTGGAAATAAAAGCCGTATCCACCGACACGAAAACATCGGGCATAATTCCGCCGCCGCTGTAGACATCGCGGCCAGCCCGTGTTTTAAAAGCCTGTCCCCTTTGCTTTACGTGGTTGCTGTCTGCATTGGTCATCTCGCCGTGGTGGTAGCGGTTGCTGATATCACTGGCATAGTCATTCTCACCTTTGTCATACGCTTTCTGGATGCTTCGGCCCGAAGGAGTATAATACCGGGCCACGGTAAGCCGGAGAGCGGAGCCATCTACCAGGTCATATTGTTCCTGCACCAGCCCCTTGCCATAGGTTCTTCTGCCAACAATTTCGGCGCGATCCCAGTCCTGCAAAGCGCCCACCAGTACTTCGCTGGCCGAAGCCGTGCCCTCATTTACCAACACTACCAGCTTTCCTTTTTCAAAAAGTCCATCCCTTTTGCAGCGGTATTCCTGGCGCGGACTGTTATTACCCTGTGTATATACAATGAGCTTTGTGCCATCTAAAAATTCATCCGCCATTTCCACCGCTTCCTGCAGGATGCCTCCGCCGTTGTCACGCAGGTCCAGCATCAGTTTTTTCAGGCCCTGCGATTGCAGCTTTTCCAGCGCTTTCATGAATTCGCGGTAAGTAGTCTCCGAAAATTTGTTGATGTGCACATAGCCATCCTCTTTGTTCATCATATAGGCGGCATCTACCGATACAATGGGAATAATGCCCCGCTGCAGGCTTATCAATATCATTTTTCCATCTCTTAATAAGGTCAGCATCACTGTGCTGGCGCCCGGTCCGCGCAATAATTTTTTTATACGGGTGGTAGTGATGCCATTACCTGCCACCAGTGAGTCGCCCACTTTTATAATTTTGTCGCCTACAAGCAGGCCGGCTTTATCGCTGGGGCCGCTTTCCATTACGGTTATGATATTTACGGTATCGCTGAAAATATTGAACTCTACGCCAATTCCCTGGAAATTGCCCTGCAGGTCTTCGTTTACTTCACCGAGGTTAATGGCCGGAATAAATATGGAGTGGGGGTCTAATTTGGTAAGAACCTGCTGAATGGCGTCGTCTGCCAGGGTATCCGGACCTACAGCATCAACATATTTTAATTGTATCAGGTCCAGCACCTGCTGCAGAGAAGTGGTTTTTTGCTTCTTGAATAAACCGCCCGGCTTTGCCGTATTTTCCCTGACCGTATAGCCGATAGACATGCCCGCCACCATTACCACAGCAAAAAGGAGCGGCAGCCAGGTATTCAGTTTCTTTTTAGTTGTCATAGTTAAACCCGTTCAAAGCTGCAAATTTAACCTAAATATGCAGAGCTGCCGGCGAATATTTGTTTTATGGTAAATAGACAGGGAATATTAACTTCGTTCTCACTAAATAAATATATGTCAATTTTAATAGCAGATAGTGGGTCAACCAAGTGCGAATGGTGTTTGGTAAATGGAGGTCGTAAAAAAAATATCATCACACAGGGATTAAGTCCCTATTTTTTAAACAGTGCACAGGTTCAGGAAATTATACGAAAGGAATTGCTGCCTGTTATCAAAAACCAGCCTGTTTCAGACATTTTTTTTTACGGCACCGGATGTCTTGACCCCCGCAATGCCAAAATGATGAAAACCGCTATCAGTAAAGTATTTGCAGATGCCAAAGTGGAAGTACAGCATGACCTGCTGGGAATTGCCAGAGCCGCTTGCGGAGACAAAAAAGGAATTGCCAATATATTAGGAACAGGTAGTAATTCCTGTTACTACAACGGTAAGAAAATTGTAAAAAACAGTCCCGGGCTGGGGTATGTACTGGGTGATGAGGGCAGCGGCGCTTACCTGGGTAGAAAAGTGATTCAATATTACCTCTATGGTACGTTTGATGAGGAATTGCGCTACAAATTCGACGACAAATACAAAATGGATGCTGCCGTCATCCTGGAAAATGTATACAAAAAGCCGCTTCCCAATCGTTTTTTAGCCGGTTTTTGTATGTTCCTGGCCGAGAACAGGGGACATTATATGGTGGAAAACATTATTGAAGACGGTCTAAACGACTTTTTCTTTACGCATCTTTGCAAATTCAGCGAAAGCTGGAAACTGCCCATTCATTTCGTGGGAAGCGTAGCCTGGGGCTTTCGCGATGTGGTGAAAGAACTCTGCAGCAGCTATGAATTTGAACTGGGCAAAATATTAAAAAACCCAATGGAAGGGTTGATTGAATACCACAGATAACATATGAATATGTCTTTCGAAAAGTTTACTGAACAGCCGGGTAAGTACCGCAACCTGGATAAGATGACCGTGCAGGAAATTCTGCAGCACATAAACGAAGAGGATAAAACCGTGCCATTCGCCGTGGAGAAGGCGATTCCGCAAATAGAGAAACTGGCTTCCATTATTAGTAACAAGATGCTGGAAGGCGGCCGGCTTTTTTATATTGGCGCCGGTACCAGCGGTCGTCTGGGTATTCTGGATGCCAGCGAAATACCACCTACTTATGGTATGCCGTACGGACTGGTGGTGGGTATTATTGCAGGCGGAGAAGAAGCCATACAGCGCCCGGTGGAAAATGCAGAAGACAGCACCACCCAGGGTTGGGTAGACCTGGAAGAGCACATGATAAGCGAAAAAGATGTAGTAATAGGCATCGCAGCCAGTGGCACTACGCCTTATGTGATTGCTGCCCTGATGGAATGCCGCCAGCGTGGTATTGTTACCGGTTGTATTACTTGCAATCCGGGTAGCCCGCTGGGCGATGCGGCGCAGTACCCCATAGAAGTAGTGGTGGGTCCCGAATTTGTAACGGGCAGTACCCGTATGAAAAGTGGAACCGCGCAGAAACTGGTGCTCAACATGATTTCCACCGCAGTAATGATACAGATAGGAAGGGTGGAAGACAATAAAATGGTGAACATGAAACTGAGCAACGATAAACTGGTGGACCGCGGAACAAAAATGGTGATGGATATATTACGGCTTACAGACTACGACAAAGCAAAAAACCTGCTCTTAAAATATGGAAGCGTAAAAAAAGCCGTGGAAGCAGATAAAAATATGCATTAGGCAACTTTAGACCGGAACGGGCCGGGAAGGTGCAAAAAAATCATCGTTTTATAACAGGTGATTTTTTTTTATTGTCGGGTAAATGCAGGAAATTTAGTAAAACATTTTTTACCATCTAAAACACATTTTATGAGGTACAAAATTTTACTTATCCCGGTATTGGTTTTTACTGTTCTTTCACTTCCCGCACAAAAAACAAACAAGGTATTTGCCATCACCGGAGACAACACCGGCGGCAGCCCTTTTATCTGGACAAATTTAAATGAAGTAGATCTGAGCAGCGGCCAGGTCACACGCCCACTGTATACCCATTTACGGACTGCTTTCGATTTTTATGATGGCAATACCAAACAAAAACGTTTTGGTTCTTCCTGGCAAAGCAATCTAAAAACACCCACGCCGCAAATGCCCGCTTCTTATGTGATTGCTGCGGCTGCTTACGATGCAAGGCATAACCGCATGTTTATGACACCCATGCAGCAACCGGAACTGCGCTGGATAGATATGGACGACAATACCGCCACCCTGAAAATTTATACTGCGCCATTGCCTTTGAGTGCTTCGGACATTGCCGTTGAAAGCGGGCAAATAACACGCATGGTGATAGCGGCTGACGGATATGGCTATGCTTTAACCAACGATGCCGGTCACCTGCTGCGTTTTTCTACCGGTCGTAAAATAGAAATCACCGATCTCGGCGCTGTACAGGATGCAGGAAGCAATGGTGCCGTATCCGTGCACATTAAAAGCACCAGTTTTGGAGGAGATATGGTAGCCGCCGCCGATGGCAGCCTGTACTTGATTTCTGCCTACCAGTCTGTATTTAAAATTGATGTTGCCGCTAAAGCAGCAGCATTTATCGGAACCATAAAAAACCTGCCCGCCGGTTATACTACCAATGGCGCGGCAGTGAATGAAGATGGCTTTTTAATAGTAAGCACAGCGGGACCTGCCGGTGGCTATTTCAGGGTAGATATGAATACCTGGGAAGCGGTAAAATTAACAGGCGATAATAAAACTGCAGGTGTGTCTGACCTGGCCAGCAGTCATTTTGCATTTCAGAAAAAAATACCGCTGACGCCGGTTGTGTTTTCAGACATGGCAAAACAACAGAGCCAGGTATCGGTTTATCCCAACCCGGTAACGGAAGCCACTTTCCGCATCAGTTTCGGGAACAAGGAAACAGGAAGGTATATGGTGCAGCTAATGGACGTAAACGGAAGGCTGGCCATGCAAAAAACCATTAACCTGGTATACAGGAACCAGGTAACAGAAATTGATATGCCTGCCAGTTTTTCCAAAGGCATTTATCTGGTTAAAATATTAAAGGCCGATGGGAAAGCGGTGTTTACAAACAGGATGCTGGTCAATTAGAAAAATAAACATCTGGCAAACCGGTTTGTATCGTTAACAGCGTTAACACAATGAAAAAGGCCGACAGTTTTTTTTATTTTATAACAATGGAATCTTAAAAATACCAGTCAGCACAATAAAAAAATATTTGGACAGGGCATTGTGAAGGCTGTATATTGCTACAGCCTTTTTTTACACGCGGGTAATTGAAAAGGGGCATGAGATATGTAATTGAATTATGGTAAAACCGGCAATGAGCCGGCTACCACACTAAAAAAGATTGGTGGATTATGCAGGACATAGAACCATTTTATAACTGGCGCCATATATATATCAGCGAAGAAGACGAACGATCACCCTTCTACGGCCGCGTGTACTCCGAGTTCGAATTTTCCCAGACTGTTTATAATTATTATATACACCCGCAATGGGATGATTTTGGCTCGCGTACATTGTATATGAAAGTAATCATGGCCGATTATGAAGAAAACTATGTGATAATTGAACTGATAGGCGAATGGAATGATGCCATAGAAAACGATATCATGGAACTGAAACGCGAGGTAACCGATGTTTTCTTTTCGCAGGGCATTACCAAATTTATTCTGATAGCCGAAAACGTTTTAAATTTTCACAGCGATATAAAAGACTATTACGAAGAATGGTTTGATGAGGTAACAGATGAAAACGGGTGGGTGGTGATACTGAACATGCCCGAACAAACACAGCACGATTTTAAAAAGGCCAGGCTTAACCGTTATTTGGAGCTGATGCAGATAGACAACTGGCGTATCTATAAACCCTTTCATTTGTTTAAAAAAATAGACGGTGAAATCATGAACAGGCTCGGTTAACACCTGTTAGCTTTTGCGCTGCTGGCAAGGGTTTCCGCGAAAGATTGCAGAAAAAAAGTTTTGACGCTTTGCAATTAGTTCCTATTTTTGAACGGTAATGGCAATCAACAAAGCATATTTTGATTTTTATTTTTACTTCTATTTTAGTGAGAAGCGGGGATGCTTTTGTTGATACACTTAAACACAAAGATTGTAAAACAACATAAAGAGTCCCCCGGTCACCGGGGGATTTTTGTTATCCGGCACTCCCGGTCCTGAATGGATAACAAAAAAGGAAGGTGAAATAAAAATTATGGCAACAAAAGTTTCAATACAGGGATACGAAGGCAGTTTTCACCAGGTGGCGGCGCAGCAATTTTTTGGTAAAGATGTAACGGTGCTGCCTTGTGCCACATTCAGGGAAGTGGTAAAAATTGCGGGTAGCAAAAAGGAAAGCGATGGCGGTGTAATGGCTATTGAAAATTCCATAGCCGGCAGTATCCTTCCCAACTATAACCTGCTTAAGAAAAGCAATCTCCGGATTGCCGGCGAAATATACCTTCAGATAAAACAAAATCTTTTGGTAAACCCCGGCGTAAAACTGCAAGACATCCGCGAAGTGCATTCACATCCCATCGCCATTCAGCAATGTTTTGGTTTTCTTGATAAATACGACTGGAAGCTGATTGAAACAGAAGATACCGCCCTGAGTGCAAAACATGTGCACCAGCACCGCAGCAAACACATTGCCGCCATTGCCAGTAAGCTGGCCGCCAGATTATTTAACCTGGAGGTGGTTGCGCCCAATATCCATACCATGAAAAACAATTACACGCGGTTTTTAATATTGCAAAGGGAAGATATGATGGTGTTGCCGGATGGCGCCAATAAAGCATCTGTAAACTTTAATACTGATCATTCGCGTGGCAGCCTGGCAAAAGTGCTCACGCAAATAGCCGACGGTGGTATTAATTTGAGCAAGCTGCAGAGCTTTCCAATACCGGGCAGCGACTGGCGCTATAGTTTTCATGCAGATATGGAATTTGATACCATAGAACAATTCAACGCGGTCATGGAGGCCATAAAACCATTGACAGAAGAAGTGAAAGTGTATGGAGTGTATAAGAAAGGAAAGACGGTTTAGTTGATTGGTGGATTAGTTGATTGGTTGATCAGTTGATTGGTGGATCAGTTGATTGGTTGATCAGTTGATTGGTTGAGATGTGATGACGAAGTGAGCGCCTCACGCATGACGCCTGACGCCCGGGTCTATATTCTAAAATCAATATACTAAGTACTATAATGATAACAACAGCAAAACGTTTGGAAGGCATCGGTGAATATTATTTCTCACAGAAATTGCGTGAGATAGACGGCCTGAACAAACAGGGGAAAAACATCATCAGCCTGGGCATTGGCAGCCCTGATATGCCGCCACACGCCGATGTAGTGAAGGTATTGCAGGAAGAAAGCGCCAAACCCAATACACATGCTTACCAGAGTTACAAAGGTTCGCCTGTATTGCGCACTGCTATCAGCAACTGGTACGCTACCTGGTACAATGTTGAGCTGAACCCGGAAACAGAAATTTTGCCATTGATAGGAAGCAAGGAAGGTATTATGCATATCTGTATGACCTATCTCAATGAAGGCGATGAAGTATTGGTGCCCAACCCCGGTTATCCAACCTACAGCAGCGCAGTGAAACTGTCGGGCGGCGTTGTAAAAGCGTATCATTTGACAGAAGACAATAACTGGCTGCCCGATTTTGATGCACTGAACAAAATGGACCTTTCACGGGTGAAAATAATATTCGTCAACTATCCGCATATGCCTACCGGCCAGCTGCCTGCCGCAGATTTTTTTAACACACTGGTAAAATGGGCAAAGGATAAAAACATCCTGATCGTTCATGATAATCCCTACAGTTTTATTTTGAACGACAACCCCATGAGCTTATTAAGCGTTGAAGGGGCGAAAGAAGTGGTGATAGAACTGAATTCATTGAGCAAATCACAAAATATGGCCGGTTGGCGCGTGGGTATGCTGTGCGCTGCAAAAGAAAGAATCGATGAAGTGCTTAGGTTTAAAAGCAATATGGACAGTGGCATGTTTTTACCCGTGCAACTGGCTGCGGCCAAAGCGCTGGCATTAGGCAAAGACTGGTACCAATCCATTAATAAAGTATATAAACAACGAAGGGAAAAGGTTTTTGCCTTGCTGGAATTATTGCAGTGCAAATTTTCAAAAGACCAGGCAGGTATGTTTATATGGGCTAAAATACCCGCGGGTTATAAAGATGGCTACATGCTGAGCGATGAAGTGTTGTACAATGCCAATGTGTTTATTACACCCGGTGGTATATTTGGAAGCGAAGGAAACCAGTATGTAAGGGTAAGCCTATGTTGCAAAGAAGAAAATATTGAAGAGGCCATTTTAAGGGTAAAAGAATACAAAGAAGGCAAAGAGAAAAAGAAAGAAAAAGAGCGTTTAGAAAAGTAATTGCAACGGAGACGGGAGTTGAAAAAAGCATATCGGGCAATGTTTCTTTTTAAAATATTAAGACACTATAGAAATGTTTGACACAATTACAGTAATAGGCGTTGGATTGATAAGCGGTTCCATTAGCCTGGCACTGAAAGAAAAAGGACTGGTAAAAAATGTTATTGGCGTAAGCCGTACCGAAGAAAGCATACAAAAAGCGCTTGAACTGGGTTTAATAGATGAAGCACTGCCTTTGGATGAAGCAGTGGCTAAAAGCAGCCTGGTGTATGTAGCCATCCCGGTAGATGTAACCTTACCGGTCATGCAACGGATAATGGACATGGTTACAGATAAGCATATTATAGTAGATGCCGGGTCAACCAAGAATGCATTGTGCAGTGCAATGGCCGATCATCCCTTGCGCCGTCGTTTTGTGGCAACGCATCCCATGTGGGGTACAGAATACAGCGGACCTGAAGCAGCTGTAAGAAACGCGTTTGTGGGACGCACCTGTGTTATCTGCGAAAAAGAAAAAAGCGATCCGGATGCCGTTGCCATAGTAGAAGAAATGTACAAACAGATTGGCATGCACCTGGTGTATATGGATGCTGTGAGCCATGATATGCATGCGGCATATGTAAGTCATATTTCACACATCACTTCCTTTGCGCTGGCAAATACCGTACTGGAAAAAGAAAAAGAAGAAGACGCCATTTTTGAACTGGCGGGGGGTGGTTTCGAAAGTACGGTTCGCCTTGCAAAAAGCAACCCGGCCATGTGGGTGCCTATTTTTATGCAGAACCGCGAGAATGTACTGGATGTGCTGAACGAACATATTTCGCAACTGCGCAAATTCAAAGCATGCCTGGAGAAAGAAAATTACGGGTATTTGTTACAGTTGATAGAAGATGCCAATAAGATAAGAAGAATCATTAAATAAATATGATGAATGTGCTAATGTGATGAATGTGAAAATGCGTTTGCGGGTCTGATGGAACACAGATTTTCATGATTATGATGATTAAATATGAGTAATGTGCTAAAGTGATGAATGTGAAAACGTGGCGAAGCGGTCGGCACCGCAGGTCAGACCCTCACCGGGGCATCTGCGATGCTGATGGAACACAGATGTTCATGATTGTGATGATGAAATATGAGTAATGTGTTAAAGTGATGAATGTGAAAATGTGGCATCGCGATTGGCACCGCAGGTCCAACGGCCGGTCAATAATGTAATTGTGTACATGGGAGCCCTGAAAGGGCGGTATCAATAGACCTGGGTGCAACCCGGGCGCAACAAACCTGGTATCATTATTATTAAACATAAAAATAAAACCCTGCCGGCGTACTGGTTACGTGTTAGGGGTTACCTTTACAAATGCAAGCAATAGCAACAACAATGAAAAAATTAGTACAGGAAAAATGGAATAAACGTCCATTGATCATTTCCGGTCCCTGCAGCGCGGAGACCGAAGAACAGTTAATAGCTACCGCACAACGGCTGGCCAATACCGGTAAAATAGATATGCTGCGCGCAGGTATCTGGAAACCCCGTACAAAACCCGGTTTGTTTGAAGGTATCGGGGCCAAAGGGTTGCCCTGGCTGCAACAGGCTAAAAAACTCACCGGCCTGCCTACAACCGTAGAAGTAGCTACCGGCAAACAAGTAGAAGATGCGCTGACTTTTGATGTAGACGTTTTATGGATCGGTGCACGCACCACCGTAAACCCGTTCAGCGTGCAGGAAGTAGCCGATGCATTGAGAGGTGTAGACATACCTGTGCTGATAAAAAATCCCATCAACCCGGACCTTGAATTATGGACAGGCGCAGTGGAACGCGTGGCAAGGGCCGGTATTAAACAAATTGGTTTGATACATCGCGGATTTTCATCTTACGGCAATACTGAATACCGCAATGCACCCATGTGGCACCTGGCCATTGAAATGAAGCGCCGTAACCCGCATATGATGATCATCAATGATCCATCTCATATTTGCGGCAGGCGCGATATTCTGCTGGAAGTAGCACAGGAAGCCATTGACCTCGATTTTGACGGACTGATGATAGAATCTCATATAGACCCCGACAATGCCTGGAGCGATGCCAAGCAACAGGTAACACCCGAAAAACTGGCGGAAATGCTGGATTCCATTGTCTGGAGAAAAGAAGACGTTAACTCAGAGGCATATCATGCAGCGCTTGAAAAACTGCGGCAGCAGATTAACCACCTGGATGATGAGATGATGCAGATACTGGGCCAGCGCATGAAAATTGCAGACCAGATCGGTAAATACAAAAAAGAAAACAATATCACCATCCTGCAAACCAACCGCTGGAATGAAATCCTGGAAAGGGCATTCAACCGTGGCGAAAAGCTTGGACTGGGAAAAGAATTTATTACCAAGTACCTGGATGCAGTGCATATGGAAAGCATCAACCACCAGAACAAAGTAATGAATAGTTAACCCCCTGTGCCCCTAAAGGGGGGACTTAGGTGCGGCACGCTTTTAAACCAATGGCAGGCCGTTTGGGTAATTGTCTGTAGCCCGTTTCTTTTTTATTTAAAACTACTTGTGAATGGCTGTTATAACCGGGCCTGCCGCCAGCAGGGGGAAGCAATCGTATCAATTTTCCAATTCATCGGTTGATTATTACCTGGCCAATGGCATCAGTCATCTAAAGGATATTGTTAACCCGCAGTCAGCCATTATCGTTACAGATGAAAATGTTTTTAATGCGCATACCAAACGTTTTAAAAACTGGAAAACGATTGTTATAAAATCCGGAGAGCAATACAAGAACCAGGCAACGGTTGATAACCTGATCATGCAATTAATTGATATGGGCGCCGACCGTTCTTCAACGCTGGTTGGTGTGGGCGGCGGTGTAATTACAGACATCACCGGCTACACAGCATCGGTATACATGCGTGGTATCCGTTTTGGATTTATCCCCACCAGCATATTGTCTATGGTAGATGCAAGCATAGGAGGAAAGAACGGCATCGATGTGGGCTTGTATAAAAATATGGTAGGCATCATACGCCAGCCGTCTTTTATATTGCACGACATGGTTTTTGTAAACTCCCTGCCGCAATCTGAATGGGAAAACGGTTTTGCCGAAATCATTAAACATGCCTGCATAAAAGATGCGGCCATGTTTCAGCAACTGGAAAAAAACTCACTGCGCAATTACCAGACCAGGAAGAAAGTAATGTGTGAACTGGTAAAGCGGAATGCAATATTGAAAACCAAAGTGGTGCAAAAAGATGAGTTTGAAAAAGGCGACCGGAAGTTGTTGAATTTCGGGCATACCCTGGCGCATGCCATCGAAAATATGTATGCTTTCTCGCACGGGCAGGCAGTAGCCATTGGTATGACTTATGCATGTCATATTTCAGAACAGCTGACCGGTTTTAAACAAACTAAAAGGGTGGTGGCGCTGATTGAAAAATACGGGTTACCCACCTACACCACATTCGATAAGGCAAAAGCATTTGAAATTTTGCTAAAAGATAAAAAGAAAGTAAGCGGGTCTATGAATTATGTACTGCTGGAAAAAATAGGCCGGGGTATAGTAAAACCCATAGCCATTGAGGACCTGGAAGTCATTATTAATAATCTTTAAACCCATTTCGGGCAGGGGTATGATTGCAACAATACAACCATCTCAGTTAACAGGAACTATACAGGCGCCGGCTTCCAAAAGTTCTATGCAACGGGCATGTGCAGCAGCGCTGGTAACAAAGGGTAAAAGTATCATACAAAATCCCGGGCATTCAAATGATGACAAAGCGGCCATGGATATCATACAACGGCTGGGTGCTTCTCTTGAACTAAACGGTGAAGTATTGACCGTTCAGAGCAACGGGGTACAGCCGGTTGCCCCCGATATTAATTGTGGTGAAAGTGGTCTGAGTATCCGCATGTTCACCCCGCTGGTGGCCTTAAGTGATAAACAGGTAACCATCAACGGTAGCGGAAGCCTGGCTATGCGCCCGATGGATTTTTTTGATGAAGTATTGCCCCAACTGGGTGTAGGGGTAAAAACACAACAGGGTAAATTGCCACTGGTGATACAGGGACCCGTAATTCCAAAAGATATTACGGTTGACGGCTCGCTCAGTTCTCAGTTTCTTACCGGATTACTGATGGCCTATGCGGCAGCTGATGCAAAGGATGTTTCCATAACCGTGAATAATTTAAAAAGCCGCCCATATATCGATCTTACTTTAAACGTAATGAAACAATTTGGGCTGAAGGTGCCGGAAAATAAAAACTACGAATCATTTTACTTTAGTAGCCAACCACCAGTCAGCCAATCAACCATTCAACCAATCAGCTACACCGTGGAGGGCGACTGGAGCGGTGGTGCATTCCTGTTAGTGGCAGGTGCAATTGGGGGTAATATTGTTGTTAAAGGCCTGGATGTATATTCTACGCAGGCAGATAAGGCAGTACTGCAGGCATTGATGGACTGTGGCGCCGGCATTTCCATTAAGCCGTCTCAAATTGAATTACGGCCGTTGCCATTAAAAGCCTTTCATTTCAACGCAACCGACTGCCCCGATTTGTTTCCGCCATTGGTTGCGCTTGCAGCCTGTTGCAATGGTACTACGTCTATTGAAGGCGCCAGCCGGCTTACACACAAGGAAAGCAACCGTGCTATTACCCTGCAGGAAGAATTTGCCAGGATGGGTATTGAAATAACCCTGCAGGAAGATCTCATGCTGATCAAAGGCGGCACCGGTATAAAAAAAGCAACCGTACATTCCAGGCACGATCACCGGATTGCCATGGCCTGTGCTGTAACAGCATTGCGTGCAGATGGTGCAGTGGTGATAGAAGAAGCAGATGCTGTCAATAAATCCTACCCCGATTTTTACGATCATTTAAAACAACTGGGTGCTATAGCGGAGTGGTGATCGTAGCTGGCAGCAATATGGTTTGCAGCAGAAAACCGGTCAGTAAAAATTATTGCAATAAAAAGATGCCGGCATCAAAACAAATATTACAATCATGGGCTGCCAACGCAGACAACTGGATTGCCACTATTGACAATGCAGAACTGGAAAGCCGTACGCTGGTCACCAACCATGCCATAGTATCGGCCATTGCTGCAATCAATCCGAAAACCATCCTGGATATTGGTTGCGGCGAAGGCTGGCTAACACGTACACTCCGTACAAAGGGTATGCAAGCCTATGGAGTGGATGCTATTGCCGCACTGGTAGAAAATGCCATTGCAAAAGATGGCAGGTTTTATGAAACAGCATCATACAGTGAACTGGCAGGAGGAAAAAAATTAATGCAACCATTGTTTGATGCGGCTGTTATCAATTTTGCATTGATAGATAAAGAAGAAACAGCATTACTGATAGAATCATTGCCGGCTTACCTGGTAAAAAAAGGCTGGTTATTTATACAGACCTTGCATCCCCTGGCCATAGCAGCCGCAACAGAATATACCAGCGGCTGGAAAGAAGGCAGCTGGAACGGCATGAAAAGAAATTTTGAACAGCCATATCAATGGTACTTTCGTACATTAGAAGACTGGATGCAGTTATTTTCAGTGAAGTACCATGTGGTTGCGATAAAGGAGCCTGTTCATCCGGAAACAAAGAAGCCCATGTCGGTTATCTTTATATTACAAACAAAATAAGCAATTCCGTTTTTGGCGGCACAGGATTATGAATGCATTTGGAAGAATTTTTCGCGTACATATTTTTGGAGAATCGCATGGCGAGTCTGCAGGTGTTAATATAGATGGCTGCCCGGCAGGCTTGCCCTTGTCTGAAGAAGACTTTGTAGTGGATATAGAAAGAAGAAAGGGAGGAACCCAGAAAGGCACTACACCGCGTAAGGAGGATGATATTCCAATTTTTAAAAGTGGTTTGTTTAACGGAAAGACAACCGGCGCACCCATTACTATCTTATTTGAAAATAAAAATACACGCAGCGGCGATTATGAAAAGCAGCGCGCGGTACCACGCCCCGGCCATGCAGATTTTGTGGCGCATGCCAAATTTGGCGGGTATGAAGACTTTCGCGGTGGCGGGCATTTCAGCGGCCGTTTAACCGTTTGCCTGGTAGCGGTGGGTGTGATTGCGAAGAAATTGCTGGCGTATACAGACCTCACCCCCGACCCCTCTCCAAAGGAGAGGGGGGCGACACAGAAAACGGAGTTAGGCCAGGCAAACGAAGCCCTCTCCTTTGGAGAGGGTTTGGGTGAGGTTACTCCCGGGAAAGGCATTTCGGTTGCAGCCACCATTCTTGAAATAGGTGGCGAAACCGATCTGGAAAAAGGCCTTCAAAAAGCCATCGATCAAAAAGATTCTGTTGGCGGAATTGTAGAGTGCAGGACCGGTGGCCTGCCGGTTGGATTGGGAGAACCATTTTTTGATTCGGCCGAATCAGTTATCAGTCATGCCGTTTTTGCCATACCTGCCATTCGCGCTATAGAGTTTGGTACCGGCTTTGCAGCCGCTAAAATGTTTGGTGTAGAACACAACGATGCCATTGCAGATAAAACCGGTAAAACAATTACCAATCACGCAGGTGGCGTAGTAGGAGGTATTACCAACGGCAACGAACTGGTTTTCCGTATTGCGGTTAAACCAACTTCCTCCACACCCAAGGAACAGCATACGCTCAACTGGGAAACCGGCGAGGTAGAAAGTTTTTCTGTAAAAGGTCGTCATGATCTGTGTATTGCGCTCCGTGTTCCGGTGGTACTGGAAGCTGTAACGGCCATGGTACTGGTGGATTTACTGATACTGGAACAACATATTAAAAGGACAATTTAATTTTTGCTATGCCTGTAATTTATCATGTTACCACCGCTGCCGAATGGGAAGCCGGACTTCAAAAAGGCGCTTATACCACACCGTCATTACAGGCAGAAGGATTTATACATTGTTCGGCAGACGATGCACAGGTGGCCGGCGTATTGCAGCGTTACTTTTCAGGAAAATCCAACCTGGTAAAACTGGTTATAGACACAGATAAACTCAGCAGCCGCTTTATCTATGAATGGTCGCCTTCTACTGCGGATACCTTTCCGCATGTGTATGGAGCCATTAACCCCGATGCTGTTATTGAAATTATTAAAATCTGAGCTCGTTCCATGCATAATTATACAGTTAATGCAGCCCTGCAAATTTTACCTGTTGTACAGGACAGGCATCCGTATGAATGGGTAGATGAGGCCATTGCCATCATTCAGCAATCGGGTATCAAACATGAAGTAGGCCCCTTTGCCACAGTGATAGAAGGCAGGTATGAAGAAGTGATGGAGGTTATCAACCGGGTAAATGAATACCTGTTCAGTAAAAATTGCCGGGAATGGATCTGCCATGCGCAAATACAGGTAAGAAGCGGCGGAGATATTACCGGTGATGAAAAAACACAGAAATTTAAATAATGGTCAGGGAACAAACTGCTCCCGGATACCCGTTACCAGGCTATTCTCAAAACGAATAACAAAAATACCCGATAGTAATTTTTTTTGAAGGGTGCTGTCATTCATACCTGCAGATGATGGTTTTCCATCACTGGTGTCAGTCAGTGTGATAACCACATTTTTGCTTAAAGCAAGTTTCCTCAGTTTGGTATTGTCGTTTACCACATAATAATCATCCTGCACCATATCTTGTTCTCCTTTTTTCGTGGCAGCGGCAATGGCTTCATCGCCCATTAAAAATTGTATATAATCGGCCTCTATATAAGAAGTATCTCCTTTTGTATAGATCTTTTTAATAAAACAATATTGACCCGGATAGGGTACAGACTGCGGCGTTACCGGTACGCTTTGAATGATTTTCTTTTCAATGACAGCCGTATCTTTTACTTTATTTTTTTTAACAGCGGTATTTTTATCTTCTGTAAAACGGCAACCCGTTAGGAGTATCAGTATGCCGCCCAACAAATACATTCCAATCTTCATTCTGTTATTTTTTCTTTTCTTTCTCCAGGTTCCTGAAATCTGCAAAAGGGATATCCATGGCCTCATAATAATTTTTTTCATCGGGCCAGGAGTAGTGCCACCACTCTGTATCAAACATTTTAAAACCATATTTCTCCATCACATCTTTTAATATTTTACGGTTTTGCAATGCTTCAAAGGGGATGTTCATAAAGTTATGATGGGCAGTATCGCTGAAATTATCAAAACCGGTGGGCATCTGTAATTCTTTGCCATTGTGCGAATAAATGATGGTCAGGTCCACGGAAATACCGCGGTTGTGACCGCTGCCTTTCTTGGGATCGGCAACATATTTTTCATTGAGCACCAGTTCCCAGAACTTTTCAGTAACAGAATAGGGGCGGTAAGCATCAAATATTTTTAACCCCATTCCTTTTTCATTCAGTTCTTTTTGAACCTGTGCCAGAGCCCTGGCGGCAGGCAGGCGTAAAAAGGTATAGGTTGTTTTGCCCGGGTACATATTCCGGCGCATAAAATTTTTATCAGTTGCATATTTCAAATCGTACACAATGCCCGGCGCCAGCGTCTTTAATTCAACCATCTGTTTGTTGCTATCTGCTTTTACGGTGTTTTCATACATGGCAATATCTTTGATTACAGGTATACCATATTTGCTGAGTGGGGGTTCAACAGCCTGGGCAAAAACGGTTAGAATGCTGAAAACCAACGCCGTTGTCAAAAAAAAACGCCTTTGTTTGGGTAAATTCATCGATAAAATTTGGTTTTTTCGAAATTACAGTATCTTTTTACATATTAATATGATCAAACAACCCCTCCGCAGCATTTTCTACCCTCATCGGAAGGCATTCTGGCTTTTTTTTATGGCGGGTTGCATCGTAAGTTGCAATAATACAGAACAAAAGCCTCCCGAAGTAGTGGTAGTCAAAATCCCTGAAAAAATAGATGAAAAGGTAAAAGAGGTGTTGAAAACCACCCTGCATTATGTAGTGGAGAACAACGGAAAACTAAACGATTCTGTTATGTTGCAGCGTGCCGTTTTGCTTGACTCTCTCTATAATACAGCCGATTATCAGCCACTCTGGAGCAGTAATGAAAAATGGAATACGCTGGCGGATTCATTGTATGCATTTATTGCCGGCTCGCGCGCATACGGACTGTTTCCTTCAGATTATCATATCAACTCCCTGCTTAATATAAGAACCGGTATGGCGGCAGATTCGCTCCATAAAAAAAATGCGGCACTTTGGGCAAGGGCCGATGTATTGTACACAGATGCCTACTTAAATATGGCAAGAGACCTGAAACTGGGCAGGCTGGCCAAAGACAGTATTACGCTTCGCATTGATTCGCTGGTAAATGATACTTTTTTTATAAAGAATTTCCAGGAGGCGGTTGCGCAAAAAAATATCCGCGTTTCGCTTGAACAGCTGGAACCCAGGTTAAAAGGGTATGTAGACCTGAAAGCCTCCATAGCCGGTTTCCTGGACTCGGCAAAGTTTGACAAAACAACCTATGTTATATATCCCGCCAAAGATTCGGCCGCGCTGTTGAAACAAGTGGAAAACAGGTTAAATGAACTTGAATTTACGGTGAAAGAAAGTGACACGGCTTCACTGAGGGAAAACATACGCCGTTACCAGAAACAGCACAGCATTCCGGTAACCGGTAAGATTGGCGAAAAAACCGTTGCCAGCCTCAATAGCTCCGATGCACAGAAGTTCCGGCGCATAGCGGTTAACCTGGACCGTTATAAGATGATGGCAGATACCCTTCCGCACCAGTATATCTGGGTAAACCTGCCGGCTTTTTACCTGCAGTTATGGGATGATGACACCCTTGCTATGCAGTCGAAAATTGTAGTAGGTAAACCGCTTACGCGCACGCCGCTGCTCACCAGCAAAATAACGGATATGGTTACCTACCCGCAATGGACCATACCGGAAAGCATCATACTAAAAGAAGTATTGCCCGGATTAAAAAAAGATACCAATTACCTCCGGAAAAAAGGATATAGCCTGGTAGATTCAAAAGGCGATGAGGTAATGGCTTCATCCGTTAACTGGCATAAATATACCAAGGGCATTCCCTATAAAGTTGTACAGGGCAGCGGCGACGACAATGCCCTGGGTATCCTGAAATTTAATTTTGGTAATAAATACAGTGTGTACCTGCATGATACCAACCAGCGGTATTATTTTGATAAAACCTTCAGGGCACTGAGCCATGGTTGCGTTCGTGTTCAACAATGGAATAAACTCGCTAAATTTATTATAAGCAATGATAGTGTAAACGCTGCGCCCGGCATCAATACATTTAAAACCGATTCTTTAAAGGCCTGGTTGAACCGGAAAGAAAAACATACCATTGGTGTAAGAACAAAATTGCCGGTTTATATCCGTTACTTTGGATGTGCGGGTATTGATGGCAAAGTGAAATTTTACGATGATATTTACAATGAGGACAAGATGCTGATTGAGCGCTATTTTGTTAACAAAGGACTTAATTAATGATAAAAGCTGCTTGCCTGTTTACCATGCTGTTGTTATCCGGCGGCCTGAAGATTGCCGCGCAGGAGCGGTCGAAAGGATCTGTCAGCAATAAAAAGCAGCGCAATGTACAATACGGCACCGCCAGTTTTTACGCCAATAAATTCCAGGGCCGTCCTACTGCCAGTGGTGAACTGTACGATAAGAATAAAATGACCTGCGCCCACAATTCATTACCACTGGGCACCTGGGTAAAAGTTACCAATCTCAGAAATAAAAAAACCGTAGTTGTACGGGTAACAGACAGGCTGCATCATAAAAACAAAAGGGTAGTGGATCTCTCACGGGTAGCAGCTTCCAAACTGGGTTATTTAAAAAGAGGACTGGCAAGGGTTAAAGTTGAAGTGTTAGACAAAGACGCAAGTCGCAGGTAGATGCTTTTTCCATGTTATTTTCGTTTATAGTAGGGTGTTTCAGTTAAAATAACAGTCGTTAATAAATATTTCACGTTTTCAAACCTACCCGTTATTTTTGTCCTCATTACTAAAACTATCTTGTTATGAAGAAGTTGCTGTTAATTTTCCTGGTTGCCACGGGTTTACTACAGACCTCCTATGCGCAGGATAATGATTATATCAAACGACCTGCGCTCGGAGTGAATTTCTTTTTCAATGATTTTAATGGTGCAGGATATTTAAAAAAATTTGGACTTAACCGTACCATCAGGGACAAGCAACTAGGCCAATTTAAAAACATGGCGCCGGGACTTGCTATCAATTACCTTAACGGACTGAGCAAACACCTGGACGTTTCCGTTGGTCTTGCCGGTTCTTTCCTTGATTATCCCATTACCGGCAAAAACCTGTTTGGCAATGACAATTTATTGCTGGAAGGCGATGTTACCGTAAACGCAAAAATGCTTACCGATAAATACTGGTTTACACCCTACGTGACTGCCGGTATCGGTGCTTCCAAATACAAAGGTTATTATGGCGCTATTATACCTTTGGGACTGGGAATGCAGGTTAATTTTTATGATGAAGCTTTTCTTTTTATCAATGCTCAGCATCGTTTTGGTATCACCGAAAATACTTCCAACCACCTGTACTACAGTATTGGGGTGGCCGGTAATATAGGTGCAAAAAAAGAACCGAAAGTAATACCTCCGCCACCACCGCCAGTAATTGAACCTCCCAAAGACCGCGATGGCGATGGTGTTATAGACAGCTTGGATACCTGTCCCGATGTGGCTGGTATGGCTAAATTCAATGGATGCCCCGACACAGACAACGACGGTATTGCAGACAATGACGATAAATGCCCCACCGTTTCAGGTCTGGCCCGTTACCAGGGCTGTCCTATACCGGATCGCGATAAAGACGGTGTAAATGATGAAGAAGACAAATGCCCTGATGTGGCAGGTGTAGCCCGTTACCAGGGTTGCCCGGTACCCGACCGCGATAAAGACGGTGTAAACGATGAAGAAGACAAATGTCCTGATCTGGCCGGTGACCCAGCCAATGCAGGATGCCCTGTTATAAAAGAGGAGGTTATCAAAAAAATTGAATACGCAGCCAAAAACATTTTCTTTTCTACCGGAAAATACACGCTGTTGGCAAAATCCAATAAACCGCTGAATGAGGTAGTAGCCATTTTAAATGAGAACAAAGACCTGAAGCTGGATATAGATGGTTACACTGATAACACAGGTAAAGCAGACAAAAACCTGGTGCTGAGCCAAAACCGCGCCGATGCAGTTAAAAAATACATGGTATCAAAAGGGGTGGATGCATCCAGACTGGTATCTACAGGCCATGGCCAGGATAATCCGCTGGCAGATAACAAAAAAGCTGCCGGCCGGGCTAAAAACCGCAGGGTAGAATTACACTTGAAATATTATTAACAATTCAATCTTATTTTTAAAAAGCAGTTCATGGTTATGGACTGCTTTTTTTATTGGTTTGTTTCATACATTCACCGTTATATCCAGTTTAATGCACCAGTAAAAAAATCGGAGGCGTTATGGAGGCTATTATATTAAAATGTAAATAGTAACATGAAAAAACTTTATTCTATCCTGTTTTTAATGTTGATTGTTATCGCCGGTTTTGCCCAGCTGCAATCGCCCGAACAGTTTCTTGGTTATAAACCGGGCAGTCGTTATACCCCCCATTTCAAAATTGTGAATTATGTAAATTATATAGCAGCGCAGGCGCCGGAAATGGTAAAGCTGGAGAAATATGGAGAAACCAATGAAGGGCGGCCATTATTACTGGCCTTTATTGCATCAAAAGAAAACCTGGTCAATCTTGAAAACATCCGGAAAAACAATTTACGGCTTGCGGGCAGCCTGCCAGATAAAATGGCGGCCAGCGAAGAAATGCCGGTAATTGTGTGGCTAAGCTATAATGTGCACGGCAATGAACCATCTTCTTCCGAAGCCGCTCTGCTTACATTGTATGAACTGGTAAATCCCGCCAATGCCCGGTCGAAAGAATGGTTAAAAAATACGGTGGTGGTGATAGACCCATGTATAAATCCGGATGGCCGTGATCGTTATGTAAACTGGGAGAACCAGATGCAGGGAATAACACCCAATGTAAACCCCGTTGCAAGAGAACACATAGAGCCCTGGCCCGGCGGCCGTACCAATCATTACAATTTTGATCTCAACCGCGACTGGGCCTGGCAAACGCAGGTAGAATCACAACAACGACTCTTGAAATACAACCAGTGGTTGCCGGAAATACATGTAGACTTTCATGAGCAATGGTTCAACGCCCCCTATTATTTTGCCCCTGCGGCAGAGCCGTTTCATGAAGTGATTACACCCTGGCAGCGCGAGTTTCAGACTGTAATAGGAAGAAACAACGCCAAATATTTTGACGCCAATGGCTGGCTCTATTTTACAAAAGAGCGATTTGATCTTTTTTATCCCAGTTATGGCGATACCTATCCTACTTACAATGGATCAATAGGAATGACATTTGAACAGGGCGGTCATAGCCGCGGCGGACTTGCCGTAGTAAAACAGGATGGTGATACGCTTACTTTATACGACCGGCTGATACATCATTATACGACCGGCATGTCTACCATAGAAATGGCTTCGGTAAATGCTGCTAAACTGGTAAAAGAGTTTCATAAATATTTCAATGCGGCCGTGCAGACGCCCGTGGGCGAATTTAAAAGCTATGTACTGGTCAGCGACAATACAGATCGTGTTGAAAGGTTGAAAACATTGCTTAATAAAAATAATATTACATGGTCATATGCCGGTGCCGCCAATCTTTCGGGGCTCAATTACCAAAATGGTAAAACGGAATTGTTTAAAACAACCCCCGGCGATATTGTAATAAATACAAACCAATCTAAAAGCAATCTTATAAAAGTATTGTTTGAACGAACTTCCAAAATTACCGACTCTGCCACCTACGATATTACGGCATGGTCGCTCCCCTTTGTGTATGGCTTAAAAGCATATGGCCTTAAAGATTACGTAAACAATACCAGTAAAACAAACCCGGTGGTTGCTGCACCGGTAACAAAAATCAATTTTGAAAATACATATGCCTGGGTAGTAAAATGGAATGGGCTTAACAGTGCCGTATTTTTATCGGCATTGCTGAATAAAGGGATAAGGGTAAGGTATGCAGAAGAATCATTTAAAGTAGGCAACAACGATTTTGATAAAGGTTCGCTCATTATAACAAGAGCATCCAGCAGCAGCTTCGGTAAAGACCTGGAATCAATTTTAGAGGACGCCGCAATGGCGAACGACGTTCAATTGGTACCGGTGCCTACCGGTTTTGTTGATAAAGGATTTGATATTGGTTCGGGAAGGGTTAAGTTTATCACAAAACCGCGTATAGCCCTGCTCTCCGGCAAAGAAGTATCTTCCAGCGCCATGGGTGAAATATGGCATTTCTTTGATCAGCAACTCAAATACCCGGTTACCCTTATCAATACAGACGACCTGGGTAATATGCAGCCGGGAGATTTTAACGTACTGATTGTACCCGATGGTTATTATACCTTGTTTACACAGAAAGAGAAAAATGAACAATTAAAGGATTGGGTACGCAAGGGCGGTAAGATCATTGCACTGGAAAATGCAGCATTGCAGATGAGTAATTCCGATTGGGGCTTTAAATTAAAAACCTTTGATGACGATAAAAAGGACAAAGAAGATAAAGAGGAAAAGAAAAATGATTACAGCCTTCTGAAGAAATATGAAAACCGCGAGAAAGACGAAATCACCAATAATATAGCCGGTTCAATTTTCAGGGTAGAGCTGGACAATTCGCATCCGCTTGCATATGGTTATGGAGAAAGCTACTATACCCTGAAACAAGATCAGAACATGTATGAATTTCTTAAAGATGGCTGGAATGTGGGCATCATAAAGAAAGACAATTATATCAGTGGGTTTACCGGTAATAAACTCAAGGAAAAATTAAAAGATGGCACCCTTTTCGGTGCGCTGGAAATGGGAAGGGGCAATGTGGTTTTCCTGGCTGATGATCCAATTTTCCGTAGTTTTTGGGAGAATGGTAAACTTTTGCTTTGCAATGCTGTTTTCCTGGTGGGTGATTAGGGGTTGGTTTTGTAAAATGGTATAAGCGGGATTGTTCTAATTCCGCTTTTGCATAATTTGCCGAACTTCGGTTCAATAAAACATACTGTCTATGTTGCGCTGCTGTATATGGATGACGCTGTTGCTGCCATTATTCGGTGCGGCTCAAAAATTTACTGCCGCAGATCTCAGGCAATTGAAAATCTATAGTACCGGTGTTTTTGGGAATAATGAGAATGGGGTTAAACCGGATTCGGGTTTGTTACAGTCGGACCTGTTGATAAAACCCATATGGCAAAAAAGAAAAGACGGTCTGTGGATGTTTGTAGAAAAATCGGATACCGGGCATTATTACCAGGTATGGCATTATTATTTGCAGGATGACTCAACGCTGGTATTGCAGTTTTTCGATTTTAAGGATCCTGAAAAAGCATTGTTGCTTCATAAAGACATCAAACAACAGTCGAACCTGTACCTGTACAACCTTTTTACCAGTCATGGTTGTGATGTGTACCTGAAAAAAAATAATACCGGTTTTGCCGGACATACATCCGGCCGGGAATGTTTTACCAGCATACCGGGTGCCGAATACAATGAAATGAAAATAGACATTACAAAAGATGCTATTACCTGGCAGCAGACACCATTTGACAAGGAAAACAAAGAAGTGCGGACTGCACTGAACGGCTTATTCTCTTATAAATTGAAAAGACCAAGAAATAAATAAAACGCATGAAGCAATTGTTATCGTTTCTGTTCGTACTAATTACCGGATTATCGCAAATAGCAATGGCACAGGCGCCACAGGTACTTTCTTCCTCCGATATTTTACTGGGTTTAAAAAAACTGGATGTACTGGGCAGTGTATTGTATGTTGGTGCGCATCCCGATGATGAGAATACCCGCTTGCTGGCCTGGCTGTCTAAAGAAAAATTATTCAGAACCGGTTATCTTTCGCTGACCCGGGGCGATGGCGGACAGAACCTCATAGGCAACGAACAGGGTATTGAGCTGGGATTAATACGTACGCAGGAACTGCTTGCTGCCAGGCGGATAGATGGCGCCGAACAATTTTTTTCGCGGGCATATGATTTTGGTTTTTCAAAAAATACCGACGAGGCATTACAAAAATGGGATAAGGAAAAAATATTGAGCGACGTGGTGTGGGTAATCCGGAAATTTCAACCCGATGTAATCATCACCCGTTTTCCGCAAGACAGCAGGGCAGGGCATGGGCATCATTCGGCTTCCGCCCTGCTGGCCGTGGAGGCATTTACCGCTGCTGCCGACGCAACACGTTTTCCGGAACAACTTGCTTTTGTAAAACCATGGCAGGCAAAAAGAATACTCTGGAATACATTCAATTTTGGCAATACCAATACCACCAGCAACGATCAGTTTAAAGTAGATGTGGGTGCATTTAATCCGATACTCGGCAAAGGATATGGGGAAATTGCTGCTGAAAGCCGCAGCCAGCACAAAAGCCAGGGTTTTGGCGTACCACGTCAGCGCGGTGCCGCACTGGAATATTTTACTACCTGGAAAGGAGATGCGCCGGCCGGCGATTTAATGGATAGTGTAAATACCGGCTGGAACAGGGTAAAAGGCGGGGCCGCCGTACAGCAAAAACTGGATTCATTGTTTAAATCCTATTCGCTTTTTTACCCGGGCAAATCCGTGAAGCAGCTGATAGAATTGTACAATATGATAAATGCGCTGGAAGATGGTTACTGGAAACAACAGAAACTAAAAGAAGTGCAGGGACTGATAGAAGCCTGCAGCGGTTTATTTGCTGATGTAACCACCCCCGATGCGCAAGTAGTGCAAACAGATTCTGTGCGGCTTACATTCTTTATCAATAACCGCAACGGCAATACCATCCGGTTAAAGAAAATAATATTGGGCGATGTTACTGTTGCCTCCGATACAGCACTCGCCAGTAATCAGAATATTGTGTTTAATAAGAATATATATGTTTCACCTAATGCGCCGGTATCTCAGCCTTACTGGCTGGTGAATGAAATGAAGGAAGGCCATTTTGAGATCAATGACCAGCAGCTGATCGGTACCGCGGAAAACGTACCCGCATTTGCGGTGTCTTTTCTCCTGAATATAGAAGGACAGGATTTTATGCTTACCCGGCCGGTAAAACAAAAATACACAGACCCTGTAAAAGGAGAATTGTATCAGCCGGTGGTGATAGTTCCACCCGCAACAATTTTTCCGGATAAAAGCTTGCTGCTCTCTGCTATGGAAACGCCAAAAAATATGCGCGTAACGGTACATGCCATGAAAGATATCCTGAAACCTGCTGTAAAAATTACTGCCGCAAAAGGCTGGCTGGCCGAATCCATCAACCCAATACCGTACGACACGCTGAAAAAAGGACAGGAAATGGATGTTGACCTGGTGTTAAAACCTGTGTTAAAAGAAAGGGAGTCCGGTAAACAACCGATGCTGTTTTCAGTATCTTCAGGCAAGGAACCATATGCCAGTCTTATAAAAACCATTAATTACGATCATATTCCCAATATCAGCTATTTCAGGGCGCCGCAGGTAAACATGCTTACACTTGATTTGAAAACAGCCGGTAAAAGGATTGGATACATTGAAGGTGCAGGCGATAACGTTCCGGAAGCGCTGCAACAAATGGGATACGATGTAACCGTGTTAAATGATAACAGTCTTGCCAACAGCAACCTTTCCCAGTTTGATGCCATTATTACCGGTATAAGGGCATACAATACAAAACCCTCACTGATTATCTATTACGGTAAACTGATGAGGTATGTAGAAAGCGGTGGCAACCTTATTGTACAATACAATACTTCTGACCAGGTGGGCGGCGTGAAAGCTAAAATTGGTCCCTATCCCTTTTCTGTTTCCAGAACAAGGGTAACAGATGAAAAGGCAACGGTAAAAGTGCTGAAGCCGGCACACCCTGTTTTAAATTTCCCGAACAAGATCACCGAAAAAGATTTTGATGGCTGGATACAGGAACGGAGTATTTACCACGCCAATAACTGGGACAGTCGCTATGAAACCATTTTTTCGATGCATGACCCCGGCGAAAATGATGATGAAGGCAGTTTGATTACCGCTAAATATGGCAAAGGCGTTTTCGTTTATACGGGACTGGTATTCTTCCGCGAACTGCCTGCAGGTGTACCGGGCGCCTACCGCCTGCTGGCCAACCTGATTGCATTGAACAACAAAAAAGGATTTTAATATGGCCAATCCTTCGCAAAGCAGGAGAGAAATAGGATTTGTAATAGCTATTGTACTGGGACTGCTGCTGGGTATTTTTATAAAAAGAGTGCAGGTAGGCCTTTTAATAGGACTTGGTATTGGGTTACTAGCAGCAGGCATGATAAGCGGAAGGAAGAAGTGATAAGTTTTAAGTGGTAAGTTTTAAGTTGTAAGTACCTCTTACCGTCGATAAAGAAGTAATAAGTTTTAAGTGTCTGTTAACAGCAGCAGGAAAAAATCTTTCATTTTTAACTTAATACCCAAAACTTAAAACTTAAAACACAAAACTCAAAACTCAAAACGCTGAAATGGAAGATAAAGCGCCTTTATTCAGAACATGGTCAACATGGTACGTGCTGGTGCTGGCATTCCTGGTGGTGCTGATTGTGCTGTTTACTTTGTTTACCAATTATTTTTCATGAGTCGCCCCGATTGGATAGTACTTGCCATTACGCTGACTGCTATTATAGCCTATGGCTTGTATAAAAGCCGTACGTCTAAAGATCTGGACGGGTATTTTCTCAGCAACCGCAGCATGCCCTGGTGGCTGGTACTGTTGAGCATAATGGGCACGCAGGCCAGCGCCGTTACATTTTTATCCGCACCCGGACAAGCCTATACGGACGGAATGCGTTTTGTGCAATATTATTTCGGTCTGCCCATAGCTATGGTGCTGCTCTGCATAACCTTTCTCCCCATTTTTCATAAACTAAAAGTGTATACCGCCTATGAATACCTGGAAAACCGGTTTGATCTGAAAACCCGCACACTTACTTCATTTTTATTTTTATTGCAACGGGGTGTCTCCACCGGTATCAGTATTTATGCACCTGCTATCATACTTTCTTCATTGCTGGGTTGGAATATATACTGGACCAATATATTTATGGGGGGCTTGCTTATTATTTACACGGTTACCGGCGGCGCCAAAGCAGTTGCCTATACCCAGCAACTGCAAATGATAATCATATTTGCAGGCATGCTTACAGCGGGGTATATGGTAGTACACCTGCTGCCTCCGGGTGTTGGTTTTGTAGATGCCCTGCGCGTAGGTGGAAAAATGGGGCGTTTAAACGTAATTACATCTGGTGTTGAAAAAGGCAGTTTTAACTGGACCGATCGCTATAATATTTGGAGCGGACTGATAGGCGGTTTTTTCCTGGCGCTTTCTTATTTCGGCACAGACCAGAGCCAGGTAGGCCGTTACCTTACCGCAAAAACACTTACTGAAAGCAGGCTGGGCCTGCTCATGAACGGTCTGGTAAAAGTGCCCATGCAATTTTTTATATTGCTGGTAGGTGTGCTTGTATTTACTTTTTATCAGTTTAACCAGGCGCCCCTGTTTTTTAATGAAGTGCAGGTAAACAAAGTGGCCGCGTCTCCGTATAAAGATTCTTTGCAGCTGATGCAAATACAGTATTCATTGCTCTCCAAAGAAAAGACGCTTACGGTAGGCAAATGGGTTACAGACAGCAAGACCACCGCAGGTGCAAAGGAGACGGAAGAAAAATTAAAATTGCTAAACCAGCAAACAGATAAGATACGGGCAGATTTCAGGGGCCTGGTAAGTAAATCGGGTATTGGCGGAGATGGAAATGACACCAATTATATATTCCTGCGTTTTGTGATTGACTACCTTCCAAAAGGTTTGGTGGGATTACTGATTGCCGTTATCTTTTTAGCCGCATGGGGCAGTATTGCCGCTGCATTAAATTCGCTCGCATCCTGTACCGTCATTGATATCCACAAAAAATTTATAAAAAAAGATTGTACCAGCATCATCGATTACAGGACATCCCGCTGGTATACTTTTGCCTGGGGAATTTTCTCCATTTTTATTGCCATGTTTGCTACCAATATGGGAAGCTTAATTGAGGCAGTGAATGTGCTCGGTTCTTTGTTTTACGGTGTTATACTGGGTGTATTCCTGGTAGCTTTTTATTTAAAACATGTGCAGGGGCATGCGGTGTTCATCAGCGCGGTGCTTATAGAATTGTGTATTATTTTACTGTTCTGGAAATCGTCTATCGGATTTCTCTGGCTGAATGCTATCGGCGCCATTGGCGTATTTATTCTGGCGCTGTTTTTACAAGTCTTTTTTGGTAAGAAAGCGGTAACCACGTAGGGAATTGCTGATTTTAGGATTTTTTACCCTTCCCGCCCTTGTTGGTGTTATCACCAACAAGAACCGGCAAAAGGATATCAGCAAACAAATCTCAAAATCCCGCAATCCCAAAATCAGCAATATCTCACCAGTTGCATTCTACTTCAGCGTAGCCAGTAACTTCTCATTCAATGCCACATAATCATCGTTTTTAGCCACTTTGGCAACTTCAATTGATTTCATGGCTGCAGCCTTTGCTTCTTCTTTCTTACCCAATTTTGCAAGGCAATTGGCTTTTTGGTGCAATACCCAGAATGCGTTGGGGTCTTGTTCTGCTGCCTTATTAAGCCATGTCAGGGCCTGGTTTAAATCTTTGCCATTATCCATATAATACATGGCGGCATTGAAATAAGGGCGGTTGTCTTTTTCCATCAGCGTCTTAATCTGTGCAGAAACTTTCGTATCTACATCGGTGGTAATGGGAAGGCTTACCCCTGTATTTGCCCAGAGGAGGTAAAGATTGGTGCTGGCTGGTTTTATATCGCCAAACTGCATGGTAAAAGTTTCCAGCGGGTCTTTCATGGTAAAAACCGGCGCTTTTATCCGCACCAGGTCTTCAGATTGTTTATATGCTGCGGGTGAAGTGACATCCAGTTGTTTAGTTATAATCAACGTCCAGCTATCGGCTTCCGGTATAGTTAACAATCCGTATTTACCTGGGGCTAATTTTGTTCCGCCAACAGTTACTTCTTCAGTGAAAGTAAGTGTAGTGGCGCTGTTAGCACCGGTACGCCATACTTTTCCAAAAGGCACCAGGTCGCCAAAAATTTTCCTTCCTTTTATATTTGGCCGTGAATACGACAATTCTACCGTACCCAATCCCAATTCCTGTTTAATAATTTGTGTGGAACTGGGAGCAGGCGTTTTCAGTGGCTGGGCAGATACATTCAAAACGGCAACACCCATCATAAGTGCAAGCAGAATTTGTTTCATAATAGTAATGGTTTTAGCCGCAAAAATAAGGGAATATTTGCCGTGGATGGACGAACGGTTGAATTCAGAACCCAAACATTCAACAGTTAAAAGTCAAATCGGCCCGGCGGGTCTGATGCACCAGCCACGGCAGGCAGGCGAAACCAATTCAACAGGCAGACTACTAGAATTTTACTATCACGGTAGCCTTTGCTTTTTTCCCTTTCAGCAATTTCCATGCGGGGCCTTCTTTAATAAGGCGGACGGCTTCCGCATCCAGGTCTTCATCCAGTGATTGTTCTATGGTGAAATTGCCAAACCATTTGGCGTACACCATAAATGAAACCACCACCGGGCCATGAGTATCCTGCAGGCTGCTGTTTATTTTTTTATTTTTTTCAAGATATTCCTTGTATCCATCCCAGCCAACAACCGGTTCTGCATCCGGAATAGTAATGGTGATCTCCTGTACTGCGGATCGTTTTCTTTTTTCTGCGCCATTGCTTTGCACCACCACATCGCGCTGGCTTGCAGGCGCCGGCTTCAGCACAATCTGGTTCAGCGTTGCCTTATCGCGCAGGTGCAGGTTTTGCGTTATAAAACCATCAGATGCTACTGATACACTCAGGGTGGAATCCTGCGCTTTAAAAGAAAAATAACCTTTGTTGTCTGTTTGCGTGGCTACGTTCAGTTGCGGTATTTGAATAAATGCATTGGCAACCGGTTTGTTGGCCTGGTCCATTAAATTTCCATTGAACGTTTTGGAAGCAATATATGTTCTTGCTAACAACCCATTATCGACCGCTTTATATTCATCTGTCGCAATTCCTTTTGCTTTTGCTTGCAGTTGGTCCTGGGTATACAGCGCTGTTGATTCTTTTTTAGAACGATCTGTTTCAGCAAATGCTTCGTTTTTTGAAAGATCGCGTTTGACGATGTCTTTATTTAATTCTTCCTGTTTTTTTTCTGCTGGTAAGGCCGATGTTGCTGCTGCGGGTTCCGGTGATTTTTCTGTTTCTTTATCGTTGGCCTGGATATTTTTTTTTGGTGCTTTATGAAAATTAAAGGCAAGATCATGAACGGAGTCTGCGCGCGCACCCACACCGGAATTAAAGCTGGTAGAATCTGCGGTTATTGTGGAAGCTTTTTCGGGTGCAGGCGGAATTTCATTTTGTTTGGCATCTTTGGCTGCATTGTTTTTTACAAGCGCATTGATACTTTTTTCTTTGCCGGAACCAATGACATTGTACAACCATGCGGCGCCAGCCACTATAACAACAACGGCGGCAGCCTTCCACCAGGTGAAAAAAAGAATCCTGTTATCTTTTTTTTCTTCGATTCTGCCGGCGAGTCTTTTTTTCAATTCAGTGATATCTGCTGATACCGGTTCAGCTACAGGCTTCCGGTTCTCAAAACCTTCCATTGCGTCTGCCAGGAAGGGGTCTTCCAGCGCTGCTTTTTCCATGGCATGCTGCTCCGCGGCAGTCATTTGCCCCTTCCAGTATTTTTCAATATCGGCAGCTGAATAATTCATATGTTGATTGTCTTCGCGCATAGTATCATCTTTCCAATGCTATAATTTGATGATTATTTTTTGTCAATTGTTTTTATCCATGCAAATCTTTAAATTCCTTCTGCCATTTTGTATCAGGCTGCGCACTTTTTTCCAGTCGAGCCCGGTTTGTTCCACAATGTCATTGTAACATTTCTGTTGCAGGTAAAACAGTCGTACCGTTTGCTCCTGCTCGCCTGATAAAGTTTGCAAACACTGCTCCAGTTTTTTAAATTCGGCCTCTTTCTGTAACTCACCGTTCAGATGCCATTCTTCGCCATTTTGCATAAGTTCAGGGCTGATGGCAACCGTTTTTTTATTTTTCTGGCTGCGCAACTGCATCAGGCAGTGATTTTTAGCCAATGTATACAACCAGCTTTTAAAATTTTCTACATCGTGTTTTTTTAATTTTTGTACTAGCTCCTCAAATACCTGCATTACGGCGTCTTTGGCAATATCGGAATCTGTTAAATATTTAAGGCAAACTCCATACACCAGCTCCATATAACGCTGGTAGAGGCTGGCCAATACCTGCAAATCGCCAGTCTGCTGGTAGGCTGCTACCAGTTCCTTGTCGCTGCCGGCATCATTTGATATATTTTTTATGAAAACCAATTCTTTTATGTCTGATTTATTATGTCTGATGTCCGATGTCTGATGTCTGATTTCGTTTGCCGTGTAATCCGCGGTTTACGCATCAACCTGTAAACCTTAAACCGCACACCTTAAACCATAACCTTACACCTTATTCCTGATCTGATAATGTATGATGTCGTATGTCCGGGCATTCTCGCCTTATGCCTGAAACCGTTTGCCTTACGCCTAAACCTTACACCTTAAACCGTCTGCCTCACGCCTCACGTCTCACGTCTCACGTTTCACGTCTCACGCCCTACGCCCTGCCCAGCAAAATAATTCAAAAAATCAGCATTGCTTGTATGCAATTTCTTAAATACCTGCATCCAGAAGCTGTTGGCCATCCAAAAATGATTTTAAAACAGTCAAAAAAACAAGTTTATGCGATATGTACTATTCAGTTGCCTGGTAGCAGGACTTTGCCTTTTATCATTCCGGCCTGTCACCGGTTTTACGGTGCAGGGTAAAGTTACAGATGAACAGGGTAAAGCGATAACAAGCGTTTCCGTGAAAGAAAAAAGCGGCAACGCAGCCGTTTCCACCAATGCAAACGGTAATTATACCATTACGGTAAGCAGCGAAAAATCGGTGCTGGTTTTTTCTTATGTGGGTTTCACCATTAAGGAAATTGCAGTAAAAGGCAAAGCCGTCATCAATGTTGTGCTGAAGCCCGCCAAACAAAACCTGGAAGAAGTAGTTGTAATTGGGTACGGCGTTAAAAGAAAAAAAGATGTCACCGGGAGTGTAACCACCATGGCGCCGGCTTATGACAATAAAAAGGCCTACGGCTTTTATGGCATAACAGGGGCCAACGGTGCTGTTACCGGTACTAACCCACATTACGCATTGCCGGAAAAAGAAAGAAGAAGAGTTAAACAAGCAGGTGATCCTGATGACAAGGAGTTTAATACAGAAGATTATGATGGCATTGTAGAAAACCGTTTTCTTACTGTACAGGAAAATGCGCTGTCTACTTTCTCCATAGATGTGGATGCAGCTTCGTACAGCAATATACGCCGCTACCTGCAACAAGGTCAGCTGCCACCGGCAGGGGCTGTGCGCATTGAAGAAATGATAAATTATTTTCATTACAACTACCCCCAACCGTTGAACGATGCCCCTTTTTCCATTAATACAGAAATGACCGAATGCCCCTGGAATACTGCCCACCGCCTCGTTCTGGTAGGGTTACAGGGCAAAAATATCCCCGCGGAGAATTTACCTCCTTCCAATCTGGTATTCCTGATAGATGTATCGGGTTCCATGATGGATGAAAACAAACTCCCACTGGTAAAAGCATCCATGAAAATGCTTACCGATCAGTTGCGCGAACAGGACAAAGTTTCCCTGGTGGTATATGCAGGCAATGCAGGCCTGGTATTACCCGCAACCAGTGGCGCAGAAAAAACAAAAATAAAAGATGCCATCGATAAACTGGAAGCAGGTGGTTCCACCGCAGGCGGACAGGGAATTCAGCTGGCATACAAAACTGCGAAGGCTAATTTTCTCAAAGGGGGCAACAACCGTGTTATTCTTTGCACCGATGGCGATTTCAATGTAGGCGCCAGCAGCGATGATGCATTGGTACAAATGGTGGAAGAAGAACGCAAAAGCGGCGTTTTCCTGACGGTACTGGGTTATGGCATGGGCAATTACAAAGATAACAAGATGCAGAAACTGGCAGATAAAGGCAATGGCAACCACGCTTATATTGATGGTCTAAGCGAAGCAAAAAAAGTACTGGTCAATGAATTTGGCGGCACGCTTTTTACCATTGCCAAAGATGTAAAACTGCAGGTAGAGTTTAACCCTGCGTCTGTACAGGCCTATCGTTTGATAGGTTACGAAAACCGCCTGCTGAACAAGGAAGATTTTAACAACGATAAAAAAGATGCGGGAGAACTGGGCAGCGGTCATACCGTTACCGCATTGTATGAGATCATTCCGGTGGGCGTAAAAAATGAATTCGTGGAAAAAGTGGACAAACTGAAATACCAGCAACAAAATAGCCCGGCACGTATTGGACCGGCAGATGAAATGATGACTATTAAATTCCGGTATAAAAAACCCGATGGAGATGTAAGCAAATTAATTGAACATCCTGTATTGAACAATCATCTGGCTATTGCGGATGCATCTTCCAATTTCAGGTTTGCTGCGGCCGTAGCAGAATTCGGTATGCTGTTGCGCAATTCTGAATTCAAACAATCAGCTTCCTATAACAAAACATGGCAACTGGCAAAAGATGCGTTGGGCAAAGATGAAGAAGGCTACCGCAGGGAATTTTTGAAATTGCTAAAAAATGCACAATCCATTGCGAAGAATATAAAAAAGCCGGTAGATGAAGACGATGAGGATGGTGAAGAGGAAGTAAATGTTCGCAGGAAATAAAATATAACCATTACCCTTACCTGCCCGCGGAACCAGTCCCGGGCAGGTAATAAAATCAATCATGATGAAACAGAAAATACAATTGCAGATACCAACTCCATGTCATGAAAACTGGGAAAACATGAATGCCAGCCAACAGGGCCGGTTCTGTATGTCGTGCAGGAAAGAAGTAGTAGACTTTACAGTTATGACAGACCAGGAAATGCTGGCCTATATAACTACTGCCAGCGGAAATACCTGCGGACGGGCAGAAAACAGCCAGCTAAACCGTTTTATGGCAATACCCGATCAAAAAAGCCGGTATTCATTTAAATATGTCTGGAGTTTGCTGATTACTTCGGCTCTAATCTCCGGTAAGTCTTCCGCACAGGTTAAACCACCCAAAGAAACCGTGGTTGCCTTGGGTGGCGATTCAAGAACAATGGGCGATTCCATCATCACGGTGGGTAAAATGATGGCGGTAGATAACAGGAAGATCCCCCTGGTGCAGATAACCGGGCGTGTTGCAGACGAACAAAACAATCCCATTCCCTATGCATCCGTTGTAGTAAAAGGCAGTTCCAAAGGAGTTGCAACAGATGCGGGGGGAAATTTTTCAATACAAACAAAAGACAATGTCCATGGTATTGAACTGGTAATAAGTTCGGTTGGATACATATCGCAAACCATTGCCTGCAGCAATCCGCGTACGTTACAATCTGTTTCGGTTGAAAATAATATAATCAGGGTGAAAGTAGAAATGGTTTTATTGAAAACAGCCATGATGGGAGAAGTGGTAGTAACCAACCGGCAATTGTGCACCCGGAGAACCACGGGCATGATGCTCTATACTGTCTCTGAAAGCAACATAAGAAAAACAACCGATACATTGAAAGACGTATTCGGCATCAATGAAATAAAAGCTTACCCCAATCCCATTGCTGTGAACGGCGTTTTTAATCTCCGGTTTAAAATAAAAACGGCGGGCGATTATACTATACAATTTACCGATGCGTCTGGTAAAATATTAGCGAACAGCCAGCTGACCATCTCGTCCGGCAACCAGCTGGAACCTTTTAATGCCGGTATGCTTGGAGCAGCCGGTATTTATTTTGCCAGTATCACCCACAAAAAAACCATGAAAACATTTACTACAAGATTGCTGGTGCAATAACTGGATTACTTAAACGCCGGATGAAAATTTTGCAGGGTTTTTCTGAGGTATTCGCGATCGAGGTGGGTGTAGATCTCCGTAGTAGTGATGCTTTCGTGGCCCAGCATTTCCTGCACCGCGCGGAGATCGGCACCACCTTCTACCAGGTGCGTGGCAAAGGAATGTCGCAGTGTATGCGGTGAAATGTTTTTGGTGATGCCGGCCTGTTGCACAAGGTCTTTCAATAGCAGAAAGATCATGACCCTGCTGAGTTTGCTGCCCCTGCGGTTTAAAAATAAAATATCGTCATTGCCGGGTTTAACGGCAATGTGCACACGTATATCTTTCCGGTAAATGCCGATGAATTTTATGGCGCTGCGGCCAATCGGTACCAGCCTTTCTTTATCGCCCTTGCCCAGCACTTTAATAAAACCAAGATCGGTATAGAGATTAGATATTTTCATGTTCACCAGTTCACTGACGCGCAATCCGCAACTGTACATGGTTTCCAGGATGGCTTTGTTGCGGCCGCCTTCGGGTTTACTGAGATCTATCCGGTCAATGATGGCTTCAATTTCTTCAAAGGTCAGTACATCGGGCAGCGCCCGTTTCAGTTTCGGCGCTTCCATTAAAACGGTTGGATCTGTTTTGGTAATATGCTCCAGTTGGCAAAATTTATAAAAACCGCGCAGGCCCGAAATAATGCGGGCTTGCGAAGTGGCGGTCATACCCAGTTCTGTGATATACTGCAGGAATAGCTGCAGGTCTTTCAGCTGCACCTGGTCTGGTGTCAGCAGCTGGTGCCGGCTTTGCAGAAAATTAGTAAGCTTGTCCACATCATGCAGGTACGCTTCTACCGAATTATCGGAGAGCGATTTTTCCAGTTGCAGATAAGCTTTAAATCCTTTTTTATGTGGTTCCCACATCAGACAGTTGCGTATTAAATAAAAATTGTTGATAGAGATGCCTTAATTTCGATTATCAAATTTGAAAAATAAAAACCATATCTGACAATATTCATCATGCAATTGGTAAATCTGCGTTCTTTTAAGCAAAAGGTAAGGCATAACAGGAGAAGGTTTCGTTTGTTTCTTTCGCGACTGGAAAAAAATCCACCCAAAGATCTGAAACGAATGACTGTAGTGGCCGACAAATTTACCTGGAGTGAAACGGATTGTCTTAGTTGCGCCAATTGCTGCAAGACAATGTCGCCCACGTATACGCCGGAAGATATCAAACGCATCGCGCAGCACCTCAACATGACTACCCGCGCCTTTAAAGAAAAATGGCTGTACAAAGACAAAAAGGATGGAGACTGGATGAATGTAAAACAGCCCTGCCAGTTTTTAAACCTGGTCGATAACAAGTGTTCCATCTACGAAGTGCGCCCGGCAGATTGCTCCGGATTTCCGCACCACGATAAAAGAAAAATGACGGATTATGTACATGTCTACAAACAGAATGTAGAATACTGCCCGGCTACTTACAAGTGGGTAGAAAAAATAATGGAACTGGCGAAAGGGAAAATGCAGTGAGGGAGGATTGCTGATTTTGTGATTTCGGGATTGCGTTTGCCGGTATCTCTTTCACGCGGCGATTGGGCGAAACCATCGAATCAGGCGAAAGGCCACAAAAAATCCCGAAATCTCAAAATCAGCAATCTCAAAATCCCGCATAGATGTCTTCTATAAAAAAATAATCCACCATATTACCTGGTTGTATGCTCACCGATAATACATCGTACTGGATTCGTTTCCATGCAGGATGCTGGTAGTGATATGCCGCCCCCGCTTTGAGCAGGTTTATAATTTTTTTTTGATCAACACGCGCTTCGGGCTCACCAAATTTTTTATTGGTCCGGGTTTTTACTTCTATGAAATGCAGGACATCTTTCAGCGATGCTATAATGTCTATTTCATAATACGAATACCGCCAGTTTACATGAAGCATGCTAAACCCTTTTTCTGTAAGCCATTTTACCGCCAGCGCTTCGCCCTCCGTTCCCAATAAATGATGGTTTGCCAATCCTTTGCTATTTTTATATTATTTTAACGACTTCGGAACGCAGGAACAGTTAAAAAACAGAAGCCCTGCGGAAATCAAACAATATGAGTAATAAAAGTAGCGTATTCAGATTAACAGGAAAAGTACAACATTATCAATGGGGTGGGTTTGAATATATACCGCAACTGCTGGGCATATCAAACAACGGGCACCAGCCTTTTGCAGAATATTGGCTGGGTGCACACGACAACGCACCGGCAAAGCTGGAAAATGGAGAAGGATTGAATGAATTCTTTAAACAGCATCCCACTTTTCTGGGCGCAGAGGTGCAACAGTCATTTGGACGGTTGCCCTATCTGTTGAAAATACTGGATGTAAAAGACATGTTATCCATACAGGTGCATCCCAATAAAAAAGCGGCGTTGGCAGATTTTGAAAAGGAAAACAAAGCAGGCATACCGCTGAATGCGCCCAACCGTAATTACAAAGACGATAACCACAAACCCGAACTCATGACGGCACTCAGCGATTTTTGGCTGTTGCACGGGTTTCAAAATGCTGAAAAGCTGAAGAAGACAATAACAGCAGTACCCGAATTTGCATTCATGCTGCCGGCATTTGCGCATGGCAACTATAAAGACTTGTATGAAATGCTGATGACAATGGAACAATCAGAAGTAAATGCGGTGTTGCAGCCGCTGCTGGATCGCGTGATTCCATTGTACCAGGCAGAAAAGCTGGATAAGAACAGCCCGGATTTCTGGGCCGCCCGCGCTGCGCTTACTTTTAATGAAGGCGAAAAAATTGACCGGGGCATTTTTTCTATTTATCTGTTTAATATAGTGTACCTCCGGAAAGGCGAGGCCGTATTCCAGGATGCGGGTATCTTACATGCTTACCTGGAAGGACAAAACGTAGAAATAATGGCCAACAGCGACAATGTGTTGCGTGGCGGCCTGACTCCCAAACATATTGATGTGGATGAACTCATGAAACACGTGATTTTTGAACCCCTTGAACCGAATATTATTCATGCGGGCAAAGTAAATGAAGCTGAGAAAGTATTTAAAACGCCTGCGCCGGATTTTGAACTGAGTAAGATTACACTGGCTGCCGGCCAGGTGTATGGGTTAACCATTGCATCGGCCAGTATCTTCCTGGTACTGGAGGGCAGCGTGGAAGTAAGCCCCGCTGAAGGCAAGAATAGTTTTTCGAAAGGAGAATCTTTTATAGCTTTAAACAACGCTGCTATTACCATAAAAGGCAATGCTGAATCAGTAATATACCGTGCCGCTGTTCCCGCAAAGAGTTAATAGGCTGATTGCAAACCGTTACCAGCTTTAAACTTGCCCGGCAGCATATTTTCAATTATTTTTGCGCAATAGAAAAACAAATATGAAATCTAACAAATCGCTTATCTGGACAATGGTGGCTTTAATAGTAATTGCGGCGGTATACCGCGTTATACCGGGCCGCCCATGGGGCTTTGCGCCGCAAATTGCCATGGCTGTTTTTGGGGGTGCCGTTATTAAGGACAAAAAATGGGCTTTTGCATTGCCTATTTTCTCGATGTTTTTATCGGATTTATTGTACCAGGGCCTGTACAGTGCCGGCCTGATTTCAGATATCTATGGTTTTTACCCTGGCCAATGGATCAACTATTGCCTTTTTGCGCTGATGGTGGTAGTTGGTTTTGCAGTTAAGAAAATAAATGTTGTCAATGTATTTGCGGCCTCCCTGGTTGCGCCAACCATATTCTTTTTATTGTCGAATTTTGTTACCTGGAGCGGACTGGCCGGATTAAGAGGTTTAAACAGGCCATTTACTTTTGAAGGATTGATGATGGCATACGGTGATGGCTTACCTTTTTATAAAGGTGCACTGATGGCAACCGTTTTCTTTAGCACTATTCTTTTTGGCGGTTACTATCTTTTAACTAGAAATCACAGCACTGCTGCAAAGGCGGCACATGTATAAACATATTTTCCCTATGTATTAAGGAAAAGGCTATCCGGTTACTGCGGGTAGCTTTTTTTATTTACGAAGAAATCAGCATACTTCATCAGGCTGCCATACCAGAAATATACCTTACCAGGCTTCTTTTGGCAACCGGTAATAGCGTTTCGTCTACCGGGCAGGTAAGATCCGTTTCTATAGAATATACGGCGGGATTGGGTAAATCTTTTTTGCCCCTTATCAATTCGGATTTAATGTTTTCGTAGGTATTCACCATATTGCGCTGCCAATCTGCAATAAATTCTGTGCGGATGGAACGGTATTTTTCATCGTGTTTTTCAAAAATACTCAGTCGGTATTGGTATACTTTTGTATTGCGGCCACTGCCTTCATTGAGAAAAAAATAGCCCTCGTTGATTTCAAGTGGAATAATACCAATGGGAAAGATGGTTAACTTATGTTCAACAAATTCATACAGCTCAGCGCCGTTGGCAATAGCGGCCTTCATTTCGGACGCTGAGTAATTGATGATGCTTTCCAGTTCTTTCATCATGTCATCATCTTCTACAATTTGCTGGTATAAAAGCTGTAGTTTTTCCAGCTGGATACCATTGAGGCGTTTGGGAAAATGCTCCTGCAGAAATTTTTTATTTTCTCGGAAGGCCACCAGGTTGTTGTAGTGAAAAATGAGATCAGATAATTGCGGGTACAATTTAGTCTGGTTGAAATACCTGCTTACTTCCTGCAGGTAGGCGAGCAGTGTGTATTTTTTTAATTCAAAATCAATATAACCATCTGCAAACCAGGTTTCCGATAATGCTTTCATGCGGTATAGTTTAGTAAGTAGTTATATGAATTTACAAAAATCAGGTCATATTGTAATTATTGGGTCATTAAACCGGGAAAGTTCCCGCTGGCGGATAGCTCCTTGCTGTTATTGTAACGAACAGCGGGGTTAATTATTATCCTGCGCGGCAGCGCTGAAAAACCGCCTGGGGAAATTATATATATAAAAAGCTGTTTTCGGCGATAACCGGGCTGATTTGCGTTTTTTAGCAGGAATTTTGCTTATATATCAACAACTCAAACCAGTCAAAACCAAAATGTAATCTATGAAACAGATCTGCTTATTGTCGTTTTTATTGTTGGCTGTTTTTATCACTCAGGCTCAGCTGGTTGCCAAGTCGCGTTGTGATGTAATAACAGTAGACATACTCGATGGAAAAGTAAATGGCCTTAAACCCAATGCCCGTTTCGATGAAATAAAAGAGAAACTTCCATGTTTTACCGCCACCGAACCAGAGGGAGGCACCGCCAAATGCGGGGGAAGTGTTTTTTATAAAGACAAAGACATTTATTTTTTTACCGACAGGGATTATATTGAGATAAAGGAAAAATTCCAGGGTAAATTTACGACGCCCATTTTAGGAGCTGCCCGCACAAGCCTGTTCAAGACACTGGGCAACCCAAAAATAAAGGATGATACCTGGGATGCATACCAGATGGCATATGGAACCCTGGTATTGCATTATAACAAAGCAGGAAAAGTAAACCTGGTACAGTTCAGTACAAAAACCACCGATGCGCTGAGTTTGTGCGATTTATAACCAACAGGCCCGGAATCGTTCAATAAGATGGGGTTCAGGTAATATTCACCCACCTGCTTGCAGCGATGCCATATTTTTGCGGGTCAATAGTATATGTTTGTGAAGATAATCCCGGTATTATTTCTTTTTTTATTGTCTTTTTATACATCGGGCGCCCAGGCACCCGGGTCATGCAGCACCCTGGGGCAAACACCTGCCACCGCTTTTCCGTTATGTACCAAAGATACTTTTGTACAGACAACAGTTCCATTTTGTACCAACAGCACGGTATCAGTACCGGGTTGTAACGCAGCCAATGCCAGCTATGAAGATAAGAACCCGTTCTGGTACCGGTTTACCTGCTACCAGACAGGCTCGCTGGGTTTCCTCATTACACCCAATGATTTGAACGATGATTATGACTGGCAACTGTACGATGTAACAGGTATCACAGATCTCAATTCGGTATACACCAATGCTTCCCTGTTTGTGGTAGGCAACTGGTCTGGTAGCTACGGACTAACCGGCGCCAGTCCCGCCGGTGTTCACAATATAGAATGTGGTTCAGTCCCCACAGACAATATCAACACATTCAGCACAATGCCGGTATTGCAGAATGAACATACCTACCTGTTACTGATCAGCCATTTCAGCGACAACCAGAGTGGTTATAAATTATCTTTTGGCGGAGGCACTGCTGTTATCAATGATCCAAAATTGCCCGACCTTCAAAAAGCGCAGCCTTCCTGCGATGCCAGTACCATCACCATAAAGCTAACCACCAAAATGAGATGCAGTTCACTGGCCGCCAATGGCAGTGATTTTATGATCACCCCGGCAGCTGCCACAGTAGTAGCTGCATCGGGTAATGGCTGCAGCAGTAGTTTTGATATGGATTCGATTACCCTTGTGCTTAGTAACCCGCTGCCTCCCGGCAACTATATGGTATCTATAAGAAAGGGTGCCGATGTAAATACCTTACTGGACGATTGCGAGCGCGATATTCCCGAAGGGCACCAGCTGCCGGTGGTTATTACAGCGCTTCAGCCAACACCGCTCGACAGTATCAGTCCTGTAAAATGCGCACCTGCTACATTGCAACTGGTCTTTCAAAAAAGGATACGCTGCAGTTCAATAGCTGCCGATGGCAGCGATTTTATCATTACGGGACCTGCCCCTGTTAGCATTGCAAACGCTGCCGGTAACTGCAGTAATAATATGAGCAGTACCGTCACGCTTACCCTTTCATCGCCGGTAGTAAAAGGCGGTGTGTACCAGGTGCAGTTGAAAAGGGGTACCGATTTTAATAATATAATTGACGAATGCGGACAGGAAACACCGGTGGGTGCGGCTGTAAGTTTCAGTGTAAAGGATACCGTTTCCGCAGATTTTAATTACAATGTATTTTTAGGATGCAAAGCCGATACCGTTGTTTTTCTACACGATGGCCGCAACGGAGTAAACCAGTGGTTTTGGTTGTTTGCCGAAGCAGGTGGTGGCAACCAGCAGGCTAAGACGGTGATCTACAAAAGTTTTGGTCCCAAGAAAATCTCGCTGGCCGTATCAAATGGTTTTTGTACGGATAGTATCACCAAAATTGTTTCATTGGATAACCAGCTGGAAGCGATTTTTGAATCAACCGAACTGCTGTGCCCGGAAGATGCGGCCGTGTTTACAAATAACAGCATTGGAACCATTACTGATTATAAATGGGATTTTGGAAACGGTAATACCAGTATACAACAAACACCCGATCCGCAGCATTATCCGAAAATTGGTGTTGAAAAAAACTATACCGTACAATTGGTGGTGCAGAACAAAGCACAGTGTTTTGACACAGCTACCGCGCAGATAAAAGTTTTAAGAACCTGCTATATTGCAGTTCCCAATGCGTTTACGCCCAATAAAGATGGTGTTAATGATTATCTGTACCCGCTGAATGCCTACAAAGCAGACAACCTGGAGTTTAATGTGTACAACAGGTTGGGACAATTGGTGTTTCATACCACGGACTGGACAAAGAAATGGGATGGCACCATCAACGGGTTGCTGCAAAGTACGGGCACCTATGCATGGGTACTGCGTTATACGGATCATGACTCCGGTAAAAAAGTTTTGCTGAAGGGAAGTTCGGTGCTTATCAGATAAGGGAAAATAATTAGGAATTAATAATTCAATCTCCGAAAGCATCCGGGCAGGTTTCACGCGGCGGACACGGAGGAGCGGCAGATTAAACAGATAAAATTTAAAATTTTTATAAAAATGGCAGAGGATTTACAGGTTATACAGGGAACCAGGGAAGAACAATACCAGGCATTGATACCACAGGTAAAAGCATTGTTGGAAGGTGAGCCCGACCTGGTAGCCAATATGGCCAATATGGCTGCTGCATTGAAAGAACAGTTTGGATGGTTTTGGGTGGGTTTTTACCTGGTAAAAGGCGATGAACTGGTGCTGGGGCCTTTCCAGGGACCTGTGGCATGTACACGCATACGCAAAGGCCGTGGTGTTTGTGGTACCAGCTGGCAACAGCAAAAAACCCTGATAGTACCCGATGTTGAAAAATTTCCGGGACATATTGCCTGCAGCAGTTTATCCATGTCCGAAATTGTAGTACCGGTTACCAGGAACAACCAGGTAGTAGCCGTACTGGATGCAGACAGTTCCGATTATGATCACTACAATGAAACAGATCAGCGGTATTTGGAAGAAATGGTGTTATTGCTGCAGTTCTGAAGTTCTGAATATTATTCCGCCAGTAATTTTTCAATGGTGTCTTCAAACTCTTTTTTGTACCGCAGGTAATGGTCGCCGGTACCTGGTCCGTTAAACCCTGTGTCTAATTTGCGTACCATTCCTTTCTTGTCTAGTATTGCAGAGGAAGGAAAAAATTTGATGGGTGTTAATTCAGGCAGGGTTTTTTCGGTACGCAGCGAATCATTTACCGCAACACCTGTTATTAACATTGGGTATTTTACATTGAACCGCTGCTGAAATTTTTTGAGTGTTTTTACAGAACGCGCCCTGTCTGTACTGTATTCATACGCGAGCGATACCACTTCAAAACCCCTTTCTTTATTTTTATTGTAATAGCTGCTGAGGAAAGCGGTTTCATCCATGCAATTGGGGCACCAGCTGCCCATAAGTTGTACCACCACCACTTTGTTTTTAAACCGTTCATCATTGATGGATACTGGTTTTCCATCGAGGTCGTTGAATGTAAAATGTAGTTTTTCCTCGCCGGCGCGTAAATACATGGCCACATCGTCTTCAGGGAGTGTAGCGGTATCGTTTTTAAAAGCTTTCCAGGGCTGTTTGTAAATACCGCCCGAATAAAACCAGCCGTCCCGGAGGGTGTGGTCGTCATTGACTACCGCGGTAAACAAAAAAGCATGTCCGCCATCGAAGCAAGACAGCCGCAGGGTGTCATTGCTGACAATACCTTCCAGGTAGCGGTAGTCGCCCGTAGTATTGAGAAAAGTACCTGTAATGTAGTTGGCGCGCTGTGCAAATTCTGCAATGGCGGGATCGGATGACTGGTTATTTACAAATGCAGCCGACCAGCGGCCGCTGATATTCCAGGAAGCTTCACTGGTTACCGGAAAACGCTGATAGCCTTTTTTTGCGGTGAAGGATATCACCTGGGTTCTCAGGGCGCCACCTTTTATCCAGTTGCCGGAAAGTGTATTGCCATCCTTGCTTTTTTTTATCCTGAACTGCGATTCAAACAATGGCATCTGCACAATCATTGAATCGCCTTTGACCTGTATATCGTTTACGCGTATGCGCTCGCTGGCATTGCGGATATACCAAACCGGTTTCGTATTTTCTGTCTTCCATTCAAAATTGAAAACAATCTGCTGGCCGTCTGTACGCTGTAGTTGTGCGCGCCACCAGTTTGCAGAGACAGGCTGCTGGGCCGTAACACCCATGCCGGCCAGTAAAAACAAGAAAAAAGGGGTAAGCACTTTCATATACATACAACAATATACTAAAAGGATGGTTCAAAAAGAAGTGGCCGGAAAAACCGTTCATGGTGCGGTAGAAAATGTTTGAAAAAATAAATAACTTGCTATATGCTGCAAACCATTTCTATTATAGTGAAAGGCAGGGTGCAGGGTGTTTTCTACCGGCAATCCGCACAAGAAAAAGCTACAGCACTGGGCATCACCGGTACAGTGCGCAACCTGCCCGATAAGTCCGTACAAATAATAGCTACGGGCACAAAAGGGCAATTAGATACGTTGCTGGCATGGTGCAGGCAGGGCCCGCCGCGCGCGGCAGTAAAGAGTGCAGAGGCAGAAGAAGAGGAACTGCAGATGTTCAGGGAGTTCAGTGTAATCCGGTAAAGACCGGGACGGATATTTTAAATGTTGAATTTTATATTTTGAATTGCCGTCGAGGCATTGCTTCATTTTATAGCGAGGGGCTACACCCCTCGCTATTCGATTGCGCCCTTACAGGGTTCCGCATAAATCACCATATTTAATCATAAAAATCTGCGTTCCATCAGACCGGCAACGGCATTTTCACATTAGCACATTTACCGCAGGTTTTCCAGCATCTCTTTTGTCATCTTATCCAAATCATATTCATTTTTCCAGCCCCAGTCGTTACGGGCCACGGTATCATCAATGCTCTGCGGCCAGCTATTGGCAATCGTTTGCCGGTAATCCGGCTGGTAGGTGATTTCAAATGCAGGAATATATTTTTTGATTGAAGCGGCAATTTCTTTGGGCGAGAAACTCATACCGGAAAGATTGTAGGAGGTGCGTATGGAAATTTTTTCGGCGGGCGCTTCCATCAGCTCAATGGTACCGCGAATGGCGTCGGCAATATACATCATGGGCAGGTAGGTGTCTTCCTGTAAAAAACATTCGTATTTATTTTCTTCCAGCGCTTCATGAAAGATTTCCACTGCGTAATCGGTGGTGCCGCCGCCAGGTGCCGATTTATAGCTTATCAACCCCGGATAACGGATGCTTCTAACGTCTACCCCAAAACGGTTATGATAATAATTGCACCAGAATTCGCCTGCATACTTACTGATGCCATAAACAGTGGATGGTTCTATAATGGTTTGCTGCGGACAATTTTGTTTTGGACTGGTAGGGCCAAAAACCGCGATGGAACTGGGCCAGTATATTTTGCGGATCTTTTCTTCGCGCGCAATGTCCAGCACGTTTAGCAGTCCTGTCATATTGAGATTCCAGGCCAGGTTGGGACTTTTTTCACCGGTTGCCGAAAGAATGGCGGCGAGCAGGTATATCTGCGTAAAATTTTGACGAATCACCTGTACGTGCAACATTTCTTTGTTCATTACATCCAGGCTTACATAGGGGCCGGTACCTTCCAGCAACGGGTTCTGTTCACGCAGATCAGATGCCACCACGTTGGCATTGCCATATAACTTTCTCAATGCAAGCGTTAACTCAACTCCTATCTGACCGCTGGCGCCAATTACCAGTATTTTGTCTTTAATCATTGTATTGTTTTTAATCGGGTTGTCAAATGTAGGATATTCAGTTGATCGGTTGATCAGTTGATTGGTTGATCGGATGATTGGTTGATTGGTTGATCAGTTGATCAGTTGATTGGTTGGTCAGTTGATCGGTTTAAACCGGTATAAAGGACAGTAATTAAGGCACAGATTCGGGATCAACAGGATGGTCATGACTACAAGGGATGAAAAATTGGTTGTTTGTCTGTTAAAATGGTTGTTGGGCGATTTGTTTGCCGGAGCAAGACACCTATCAATATTTTTGTAATATTAATTTCAAAATATAAATTACAGTATGAAAAGAAAAAAATTCCTGGTGTCTGCATTGACCATAGCTACCGCTCCGTTGATCGTAAAAGCCACTGCCAATAAGCACTGCAATCGTCCGGAAAAGGGATTTAAAATTAATGCCGGTGAAAGCAGGCTGCACGGGCATATACAACTGAAAGGTGTTAATTCAAATGTGCTGGATCTAAAAGTATCGGGTAGCGACACGGACGGTGGGTTTGCCCTGTTTGAACAGATATCTGTATCGCCCGGAAGAGGAACGCCCCTGCATGTACACCATTTGCAGGATGAAGTGTTTTATGTGTTAGAAGGATCTTATTATTTCCAGTCAGGCGATGAAAAATTTTTCGTGGGTGCAGGCGACAGCATTTTTTTGCCGATGAAAGTCCCGCATGCATGGACGCAGGTTTCTGAAAAAGGAAAAATGACCGTGCTTTTTCAGCCGGCTGGCAAAATGGAGGCGTTTTTTGTAAAGCTGTCATCAATGGAAAAGGAACCCACACCGGCAGAAATGGCAAAATTGTTTGCAGAAAGCGATATGCAGATAGTGGGACCGCCTTTGTTAGTTCATTAGTTGATCAGTTGATTGGTTGATTGGTCCATACGGATCAACCGATCAACTGAACCGGTCAAACCGATCAACTGATCATCCAGTCAACTGATCACCCGAACAAGTGCCTACTGATCAACCAGTCAACTGATCAACCGATCAACCAATCAACCAATCTCCTAACTTCGCAGTATGGAAAAATTCTTACAGGAACTTTTTGCCGGACAGCAATACGATGAGCAAAATTTTTTTCTGATAGCTGGGCCATGTGTGGTAGAGAGTGAAGCGCTGGTGATGGAAGTGGCGGACAAGGTATCGGGTATTTGTAAAAACCTGGGCATCCCTTATATTTTTAAAGCATCCTACCGCAAGGCCAACCGTACCAGTGCCGGTTCTTTTACCGGCATTGGCGACGAAACTGCCATGGCATTGTTAAAAAAAGTGGGCGATACCTATAATCTTCCAACCACTTCAGACATACATGCCCATGAAGAGGCCGCCATTGCCGCAAAATATATGGATGTATTGCAGATACCTGCTTTTCTTTGCCGGCAAACCGATCTGCTGCTGGCTGCTGCAGCAACAGGAAAAATAGTAAATGTAAAAAAAGGACAATTTCTCAGCGGGCCCTCTATGAAATTTGCCGCTGACAAAATAAGAAAGGCCGGTAATGAAAAAGTGATACTTACTGAAAGGGGCAATACATTTGGCTACCAGGACCTGGTGGTTGATTTCCGCAATATACCCTGGATGCAGGAACACCATGCGCCTGTGGTAATGGATGTAACGCATTCATTACAGCAACCCAATCAGACCTCGGGCGTAACCGGCGGCAACCCGCAACTGATAGGCACTATCGCCAAAGCGGCAATTGCCACAGGCGCTAATGGGTTATTTATTGAAACACATCCCAATCCTGCAAAAGCATTGAGCGATGGTGCCAATATGCTGAAACTGGATTTACTGGAAGGACTGTTGCGGCAATTGGTAAAACTCAGGAAAGCGCTGGCCTGATAACGTTAGCATGGAAAAGTTTGTTATCAATGCGCAGTTTTCAAAACCTTTTTACGATTCACATAAAAAAAGCCCCGCTTTTCAGCAGAGCCTTGTTTGCAGGTAGGGAATATTTTTGATTTCAAAGTCGGATTGTTTCAAAGGTTACGGAGGACTTTAAAACGGGACATTATATGTAGTTTTCTCATGCCACCCTGCCGTTCCATTCATTTCCCTGTTGGTTTTTCTTCAATTTTAAATGGAGACGGCTGAAAAATCGTTCGGTAATAACCGCAATTATATTTTGTGTTATCGGTAAATAAAAAGCGTTGTCTTCAGTATTCATTACCTTATCCACCATCGAGCGGTAAGTATTATCCATGGCATCAAAAAAAAGCCTTGCCTCACCCAGTTGCAGGTAATTATTCAGTACGGTGTCCGTAAAGAATGGAAGGTTATGGGTAATCCATTTTTTCGGAATTACTATTTTCAACCGGTTTACACAGGCTCCGCTGCTTCCGCGCATGACCAGTTTATCGGTGGCTGCTGTCAGAAAAATGGAGGTGACTACCTTGTCGTCGTAAGAAACGCTGTTTTGATTGAGCATTATCCTGAATTCGGCGCCCGCCTGTATCTGGTTTATATGCAGTGTCAGGTAATCTTCTTTAGCTACAGAGAATTCCAGTTCAAAATCTTCATTCAATATGTAATTGGAAACATATGCATGAAACCCGTTTTGAAATTCCAGTAATTGATAACCACCACTGGCATATTTTTCTTTTAATGTCACCTTTTTGCCAAACTGGTGATTGGATACAGATTCTACAAATTCTGGTATCATGGTCTCTTCGAAACTAAAATTTTGATTTGAAAGTTTAATCATATTCCTAACTGCCTTAAGTGTAATTCCTTACATGTAGTTTTTTAAATACATGCTGCTATACTAAGACGCATAACATACCAAAAAGGTGCGCAGGGTATACAGGTAATGATGCCTGTAAAAGACAATTGGTTGCCCGTAAAGGTTTTTTTTAATAAGTGCATCCTGTTCTATACCGGTCATATTGATGGAAAATACAATGTGAATGTTTGGCATTCACGTATTTATGATAATCTGCCCGCAATTGCTAAAGATTTTTAACAAAATATTTTTTTATAAAAAAAAAGGAGTGTTTAAAGAAAAAGGTCAACCAGATTTTAACTGGCTGGGCAGAATCCCAAATTCTTTTCGGAACGCAGTGCTGAAATTGCTCAGGTTGGTATAGCCAAGTTCCAGGGCAACCTGTTTGATGGAGTATTTGTTGGTTTCCAGTACTTCGCGCGCTGCACGCATCCTGGCCTTTTGAAAATATTGGTAAATGGGAATACCGTAAACCGATTTGAAATTGTTTTTGAGTTTCGTTTCGCTGATATTGACAATTTTGGCCAGTTCCGGAATAAAGGGCGCCGGGTTGAACACATCCTTCGTAATCAGTGACTCTATTTCCATGACCCGGTTGATATCTTCGCGGGTGAGTTTAAAATTCAATTTGCTGGTTTCCATCTTTACCGCCATTCGCATAAAAAAGCGTTCTATCAGTAACATGATCCGGTTTTGTATGGCAATTTGTTTAAACTGTCCACTGCCATTTACCTGGTCAATTACATCATAAATCAGTTTTTTATATTCAATATCCAGTGGTTCCATAATGATACGGGATGCTTTCATGGACAGGTATTTGTGCAGCAAGCCGCTTTTGGAATCTACACCGAGGTAATGTGCCAGCCATTGATTGTCGAGCAATATGTTGAGTCCTTTTGCGCGGCTTCCTTCCGGAAGTTCATAGTTGGCATCGAATAAAGAACTGGTCAGCAAGACAGTGGAAAATGCTGTGTTGCTTATCTGGTAATTGTCATCATCCAGGTCTACCTGAACATTGCCCTTTGCCGTTACTTCGGTAAACCAGAGCGTATAAAATTCATCTTTTATTTTTTTTCTCTTCAGGCGGTAATCGCCGGTAAACACATAGTCAAACGCCATGGCCTGCACGTCGCCATGCATTTCTATCATCTGCGCGAAACCAATTGCCACATGTTTGGGATACTGCAACCTGTTATTTTCGATAGGTACTCCCAAAGCAGTAGCAAGGGCTTGAAACAAGTCCTTGTAGTTTGTGTGGTCGTACTCAAAAACAAACATCCGCAGTCATTGTGGATTTGAAAATCAATCAGGGCTTCACCAGGCAAACAAACGAACGTTCCATTAACGGTAGCGCAGCGGATTCCGTCTTGCTGAGAGGATATAGTTTTTAATGTTCATCCAGAAAGCAACAAAGAGGTAAATAATAATAGGAGAACCCATTGTGAGAAATGAAATATAGATGAAATATTTACGAATGGTGGCCGATGCAATGCCCATTTTATCGCCAATATAGGAACACACACCAAATACCTGCCACTCCACAAATTGCTTAAAACGTTTCATGTATGCTAAAATAAATAAAAAAAAGAACAGATCCTATCCTTGTTTCACGCGGCGGGTTTCTCGCAGCGAACGCAAAGAAGCGGCGGACGCAGCGTTCTATTGTTATTGCATACCAACACTGCGCCCGCTGCCCCGCCCTTAGCGCTGCGAGAAACAACCTCAGTTTTAAATTTGAATTGATTGCCAACCCTTTTTTTGGTAAATTCGCATCACTTTTAAACGGCTATTGCAGGTTCCCCGGACTGAATGGTTTTTAGCCCCGCACATGAGCTTGTAAACCCGTTACTAACACTAAAATACAATACCATGGTATTCGACTTGGAAATGATTAAAAAGCTGTACGGAGGTTTTGCAGGCCGTATCAGCGCCGCCCGCAGGATTGTTGGACGACCCTTAACCCTTACAGAAAAAATATTATATGCCCACCTCTGGCAGGGCGACGCTACGGAAGCGCATGAAAGAGGTAAAAGCTATGTGGATTTTGCGCCGGATCGCGTAGCTATGCAGGATGCTACCGCGCAGATGGCGCTGCTGCAGTTTATGCAGGCAGGCAGAAACAGGGTGGCTGTACCCAGCACCGTACATTGCGATCACCTTATCGTTGCAAAAGACAATAGTAAAACCGACCTGGTACGTGCAGTACACGAAAGCAGCGAGGTATATGATTTCCTGGCATCGGTATCCAATAAATATGGCATAGGTTTCTGGAAACCAGGAGCAGGTATCATTCACCAGGTAGTTTTGGAAAATTATGCTTTCCCGGGTGGTATGATGATTGGAACCGATTCGCACACCGTAAACGCAGGCGGCCTGGGAATGATTGCCATTGGCGTAGGTGGTGCCGATGCATGCGATGTAATGGCCGGGTTGCCCTGGGAACTTAAATTTCCCAAATTGATTGGCGTAAAGCTGACCGGTAAACTCAATGGCTGGACGGCCCCCAAAGATGTAATATTGAAAGTGGCTGGTATACTCACTGTTAAAGGCGGTACCGGCGCCGTGGTTGAATATTTTGGTGAAGGCGCCACCGGTATGAGCTGTACCGGTAAAGGAACCATTTGTAATATGGGTGCCGAAATTGGGGCCACTACTTCTACATTTGGTTACGATGAAAGTATGAGCCGCTACCTGAAAGCCACCGGACGCGAAGAAGTTGCTGCACTGGCAGATGGCATTAAAGAACACCTTACCGCTGATCCGGAAGTATATGCCAATCCCGCCGATTATTTTGACCAGGTTATTGAAATAAACCTGTCTGAACTGGAACCGCATTTAAACGGTCCTTTTACGCCCGACCTGGCAACGCCTATTTCTAAAATGAAAGAAGCCGCTGCTGCCAATGGCTGGCCCACAAAAATTGAAGTGGGTTTAATAGGCAGTTGTACCAATTCTTCTTACGAAGATATAGCCCGCTCTGTAAGCCTGGCAAAACAGGTAACTGCCAAAGGCCTCAAACTAAAATCTGCATTTACGATTACCCCTGGCAGTGAGTTGGTACGATTTACCATAGAACGCGATGGATTTTTAGGTGTTTTCGATAAAATTGGCGCTACCGTATTTGCGAACGCATGCGGACCTTGTATAGGAATGTGGGACAGGGTGGGCGCAGAGAAAGCCGAAAAAAATACTATTGTACATTCTTTCAACCGCAATTTTGCCAAACGTGCCGACGGCAACCCCAACACCTTTGCATTTGTGGGTTCACCCGAACTGGTAACGGCGCTGGCTATTGCCGGTGATCTTTCTTTCAATCCGCTTACAGATACACTCATCAATGAAAAAGGTGAGAAAGTTACGTTGGATGCGCCTTCCGGATTTGAATTGCCGCCGAATGGTTTTTCTGCCGATGATCCTGGCTTTCAGGCGCCGGCGGCCGATGGCAGTGGTGTACAGGTAAAAGTAGACCCGGCAAGCAAACGTTTACAGCTGCTGGATCCTTTTTCTGCATGGGAAGGCACCGATCTAAAGGGATTGAAACTGCTCATTAAGGCAAAAGGAAAATGTACAACGGATCATATTTCCATGGCCGGACCCTGGTTAAAATTCCGCGGTCACCTGGATAATATCAGTAACAATATGCTTATTGGAGCAGTTAACTTTTACAATGAGCAAACAGATAAGGTAAAGAACCAGCTTACGGGTGAGTATGGGCCTGTGCCGGCAACACAGCGTGCGTACAAAGCCGCAGGCGTTGGTACACTGGTAGTAGGAGATGAGAATTATGGCGAAGGTTCCAGCCGCGAGCATGCAGCCATGGAACCCCGTCACCTGGGTGTACGTGCGGTACTGGTAAAATCATTTGCCCGTATTCACGAAACCAATTTAAAGAAACAGGGTATGCTGGGTCTTACGTTTGCCGATAAAACAGATTATGATAAGATACAGGAAGACGACAGCATCGATATACTGGGTCTCGATAGTTTTGCGCCTGGTAAGTCGCTGGCTATTACGCTGCACCATGCAGATGGTACTTCCGATATCATAAAGGCCAATCATACATACAATGAGCAGCAGATTGAATGGTTTAAAGCTGGCGGCGCTTTGAATATTATCAGGAAACAGTTTGCATAAAATATAGACAACACCACCACCCATTTATTTAACCGGAGTATCACCACTCCGGTTATTTTTTTTGTGTATGCATTAAACGCCGCCAATACCAGCGTTGAACGTCCACGGGAAGTATCTGAGCAAACGGCCGCCGCCGTTGTTGGTGTTTTCACCAACAACCCGAAGCAAACGGTTGCCGGGAATATCTGAATTAAACGTCCGCCAGAAGTATCTGAGCAAACGCCGCCACAAATATCTGAGCAAACAGCCGCCGCCGTTGTTGGTGTTATCACCAACAACTCCAAGCAAACGGTTGCCGCCAATATCTGCATTAAACGCCGCCACAAGTATCTGAGCAAAGGGCCGCCGCCGTTGTTGGTGTTATCACCAACAACCCGAAGCAAAAGGTTGCCGGAAATATCTGCATCAAACGCCGCCACAAGTATCTGGGCAAACGGCCGCCGTTGTTGGTGTTTTCATCAACAACTCAAAGTAAACGGTTGCCGGAAATATCCGGACGGAAGACGCAGGAAGGCAGGAAGTATGGAAAACCAGGCAGACGCAAGCTGCTAAGGCGTGTTCACATCTTTCACGTACATTTATTCCGATGATTTTCCAAAACCTGCATAGCGGCGTTGCGCCATTGCGCGTGGTATTCCTGGTGCTTACCGGAATGCTGGTGAATGTGCAGCTGTTTTCGCAGACAGACAGTATCACCATTGCTATCAAACCTTCTTACGACAGTGTCACCAACCTGCACCGCTTTTTCCTTGGTACAAATTACCGCCGCCTCTGGGCTACGCCTGTAACCATTAAAGTGCTTCACCTCAGTAAAGAAAATGGCGGACTAACCATTGTACGACAAGGCGGCGGTCTGCAAACCCGCTCGCTGCGCCTGCGCGATTCAACAGGTAAAGAATGGGTATTGCGTACGCTGGAAAAATTCCCGGAACGTAAACTGCCCGCCAATTTAAAAGCATCGGTAGTAAAAGATATTCTGGTTGACCAGGTAACCACCGCCAATCCTTTTGCCGCATTAACAGTGCCCCCATTTGCGGATGCACTTGACATACCTCATGCCAATCCGCAAATCGTATACGTAGCACGCGATGAAGCCCTGGGAGAATACAGCAATGATTTTGCAGAAAAAGTTTTTTTGTTCGAGGAAAGAAGTGCAGAAGGAAACGCCGGCGCCGACAACTCAGAAAAAATGCAGGAGAAACTGGCAGATGACAACGATGTATCCATCGACCAGGAACTGGTGTTGCGCGCAAGACTGCTGGATATGCTGCTGGGCGACTGGGACCGCCATGAAGACCAGTGGCGATGGGCAAAAAATAAAAATAAGAAAGACATTGTGTACACACCCATACCCCGCGACCGCGATCAGGTCTATTATAAAACCTCGGGCGTTTTTCCATGGATTGTATCGCACCAGTTCCTGATGTCAAAATTTCAGGGTTTTCATAAAACCATCAGGGATATCAAAGGATGGAATGTAAATGCCGCCTTCTTCGATCGCCTGTTTCTTACCGCGCTGGACGAAAATCAATGGAAAAAACAAATTACCATTGTACAATCTACGATTACCGACAGCCTTATTAACACTGCAATACAATTGTTGCCCGCACCCATCTATGCATTGTCTGGAAAAGATATTGTTGATAAACTCATCCTCCGCAGAAACAACCTTACCCGGCTGGCGCTGGAATACTACCGGTTTATATCAAAAACTGTTGATGTGCCGTCTTCAGATAAACAGGAACATTTTGATATTGGATATGAAGACAGCGGCCGGGTTCGGGTAACCATTTATAAAATAAAAAAAAGCGGCGATGAAGACAAGATAGTATATCATCGTGTATTCATTGCCGGTACTACAAAGGAAGTGCGGTTGTATGGCCGGGGTGGTAACGACGTATTCACTGTTACAGGCAGCGGGTCCGTCTCTGTTAAAGTAAGAATGATTGGCGGCGATGGCGTGGATAGTTTTTATGTTGATAAAAACCGGCCCAATAAACGGCGACTGTTTATCTATGATCGCAAAGACGAACAAAACATCATTCCGGCACAGGTAAAAGCCCGCAACAGAACGGGCACCGACAGTAGTATAAATGTATATACACCCCGGAATTTTAAATACAATCTTTCCGGACCGGTATTTTCTGCTGATTATAACCGTGATGACAATATCATCCTTAAAGTTGGCTTCCTGAGCGAAGTGCAGGGATTCCGAAAATCGCCCTTTGCCGCCAGGCAGGAGTTTTGGGTAAACTATTCTACCGGCCGTAATTTTTTCAGGTTATTGTACAACGGTGATTTTAAGAAAATAGCCGGTAACAACGATTTGTACATCAGCATTTACTCCAGGGGCCCGCACTATGTCAGGAATTTTTTTGGTATTGGCAACGAAACCGTATTTCCCAATGAAGGCAATCGAAAGATCACTTATTACCGTACCAAATTTGATTACGTAACGGCAGATATAAGACTGCGGCACCCACTCGAAACACATCTTTCAATAAATGCCGGTGTACGGGCGCAGTATTACAGTGCGGCCGCTTCAGCAAATACGGGCAATTCACTCGATTCATTCAGCGGTCAGTATCCTGCGAAAAAGATTTTCAGTAACCAGTTCTCCGGCGGACCAGTAGTGGGTATGGTGTATGAATCGAGAGATGATGCAACCCTGCCCGGTGCGGGTATACATGCCCAAATAAATATTATGCTGGTAAAAGCATTGAATGCGGAGAAAAATACTTTTACACAGGTAACCGCCGATGCGGAGCATTACCTGCGGCTCAATAAAGATTCCACTATTGTACTTGCCAACCGGCTGGGCGCCGGTCTTACCGGCGGCAACCCCGCTTTTTTTCAACTATTATACCTCGGGGGTTCTACCAATCTCAGGGGTTACCGCAGTTATCGTTTTTCCGGCAATCATTTTTTGTATCACAATGTTGAGCTTCGCGTAAAATTATTTGATTTTGTATCGTACCTGCTGCCCGGTACTGTTGGACTTACTTTTTTTAATGATGTGGGAAGGGTATGGGCGAAAGGCGAATCTTCTCATGCATGGCACGATGGATACGGCGCAGGGATTTATATACGTCCTGCACAGCTGGCGTTGATACAATTTCAGGCCGGGCATTCCACCGAAGGCTGGCAGCCTTATATCACACTCGGTTTCAGATTTTAAGAATATAAAGCCTGTAGCCTGTAAACCAGGGCGTAGCAGGAATACTGTTGTTTGAACAGTCGTTATTTGTCCCATCCATGCCTCATTGTGCAGCAGAATTACACCATCGTAGTATTGCGTTCACCCGGCTGTATCATTGTCCATTCTGGCAAATCATTTGTTTGATTTTTGCAAAATCAAGTTTATGACAAATACATCTTCACTGGCAGCAGGCTTTATAAAGGAACTGGAAGCAGAAGCTGTCTCCACGCATAAATGCCTGGAAAAAATTCCGGAGTCAGCTTTCGACTACAAACCTCATCCTACTTCAATGACGTTGGGTTACCTTTCCCAGCTTGTGGCGGAAATACCATTGTGGATAGCCTATATGATTGAAAAGGGCGAAATTGATTTGGCAACCTTTCACAATGAAATAAAAACAGACAAAAAGCTGGTTGATTTTTTTGACGACAACATGAACAGGGCTAAAAATGCTTTGCAACAGGCTTCCGAAGCCAGCTTCAGCAAGGTGTTTTATCTGAAAACAAGTGGCAAAACAGTTTTTTCGGCAACAACGGCGGATTATATTGGTCCTACCATTAACCTTTGGGTGCATCACCGCGGACAACTGACGGTTTACATGCGCATGAAAGAAATTCCGGTTCCCGCAATTTACGGACCGTCTGGTGATGACAAAAATTTTTGATGCCAACCGGCACCCTCCAGCCGCGTAAACAAGAATATTATACACAGGCAGGCCGCTTTCCGGAAACAGGAAATAAAATAAATTTGCGCAAGTAAATGCTTGCGCATATATTTGCAAGCAAACACTTGCATATTTATGGAAACCAGGCGCGATGTTTTTCAGGCAATAGCGGACCCCACCCGCCGCCAGATAATTACTTTGCTGGCGCAGCAGCCGCTGCACGTAAATGCCATAGCGGAAAAATTTAAAGTAACCAGGCAGGCGGTTTCATTGCATGTTAAGATATTATCCGAATGCGGCCTGGTAGTGATTAAACAACAGGGCAGGGAACGTTATTGTGAGGCCAGGCTTCAACAACTGGATGAAGTGGCTGGCTGGATAGCCTATCACCGCCAGTTCTGGAACAAACAGTTTGGATCGCTTGATAAATACCTTAAAAAATTACAGTCGGCTAACAAGCCGGTTGCAAAAAAATAATTGAATCATAAAACTACAATTATGAAGACAGTACAGGCAGACAATAAAACAACGATTGTTATACAACATGAGTTTGACGCACCTAAACAAATGGTCTTCGAAGCATTCTCTACGGCGGAAGCCCTGGCCGAATGGTGGGGACCGGTGGAATGTAAGAACGCCGTGCTATCGCTTGATTTCCGTGAAGGGGGCATCTTTCATTTTAAAATGGATATGCAGGGCCATATTTCTTACGGACGATTTATATTTGGTAAAATTCAACCGTATGATTTGCTGGAATTCAGCAATGCTTTTGCCGATGCAAACGCCCGGCCGGTAAAAGCACCTTTTGATATAGACCTTCCACTTGAAATTTTTTACCGGCTGGTATTTACGGAAAAGAATAGCAAGACTACCATTACACTTACCGGCGAACCGGTAAACGCCAGCAAAAATGAAGATGAAGCATTCAGATCCATCGATGCCGGTATGCGGAAAGGTTTTGGCGCTACATTTCATAAACTGGCCGAATACCTTATTGCAAAACACTAGCAACGGTCTGGTATTGTACGCAAATGCGCGGTTCGTTGGGCCGGCGGAAAAAAATGACGTTTTCATTTAATAATTTTGTAGCACACTGCAGGCGGTTGAACAGGTATGGCGGGTAACATGCAGGTAGATGAATAAGAGGAGGAAGCAACCGGTCTTTGGTGCGCCTTCTTAATATTCTTGTTTATTCCTTCTGTCTTATTTATCTTTCCTGCTGGAAAATGCAACAAATGCCAAGATGCCTGGCCATGATCGTTTTATTGTTACTATGCACCGCCGCCAGTGCACAGGTAACCGCAACCGACACCATTACTCCTCCTGATACGGTTAAAGTGGGTATTTATATAACCAGTATTCATGACATCGATTTCAAGCAAAAAGAATACACCCTTAATTGCTGGCTATGGTTAACCTATAAAAACAAAGCCTTCAATTTTGCAGAAAACCTGGAAGTGCCCACTGCAAAAACGGTAAACAAATCTTTTTATACCTCCACTACAAACGATGACAGCAGCATCTATATGATCATGAAACTGCAATGTGTCATGAAGGACTCCTGGAAGATTGCCAATTTTCCTTTCGACCGGCAACGGCTGCGTTTTTTTATTGAGAATTCGCAATATGATTCCAGTAAACTTGCATTTGTACCAGATGTACGCGGAGATCATTTTGACCGGCGGTATACGCTCAACGGCTGGATAATTGACACCTGCCTGCTGCAGGTTTCTACCAAAAAGTATGAAACCGCATTTGGTGATGACAAAGCGCCGGTAGCGCGTGTATCCTATAGCCAGTTCCGCGTAATATTGGATATAACCAGGAACGCAGGCAGCTTGTTCTGGAAAATGTTCCTGGGTATGTATATTGCATTTCTTATTTCTTATACCTGTTTTTATATTCATTCAGATGGTATCGATAGCCGTTTTGGATTGAGTGTAGGTGCTTTGTTTGCTGCCATCGGCAATAAGTATATTATTGATTCAGCCCTGCCGGAATCTACTTCTTTTACCCTGGTTGATACCCTGCACGGGCTCACCCTGTTTTTTATTTTTAGCGTGATAGCATGTACAGCGATAAGTTTGAGGCTGGTAAAAAAAGGCAGGCAACCGGCAGCTGCCCGGTTTGACATGATTGCCGCCCAGGTACTTTTGTTACTTTATATAGGCTTTAATATTTTTTTTATAACACAGGCTGCCGCCAGGTAATTGGTTTATGTGTATGAATGCATCCAAAAAAAGCTTTGAGAAAGACGGCTTCCTGGTTCTTCCCGATTTTTGCAGTGCTGCATCATGCAATGAACTGATTGAACGGGCGGCCTGGTTATCGCACCAATTTGACTACAAAGGAAATGCATCTGTTTTTCAAACCAACGACCAGGCCAGGACCAGTGATGCCTATTTTTTAGCATCGGGCGATAACATCTCCTTCTTTTTTGAAAAGGATGCATTTGATGAATCCGGCAATCTGCAACTGCCGGCGGAAAGGGCGTTGAATAAAATTGGTCATGCCCTGCATGATTTGGATCCTGTTTTTGAAAAATTTTCGCACACACCCGTATTAAAAGATCTTTCAGGTATACTTGGCCTGCAGGATTACCTGGTTATTCAGAGTATGTATATTTTCAAACACGCAAAAATTGGAGGAGTTGTAGATACGCACCAGGATGCCAGCTTTTTGTATACAGAACCTGTTTCCTGTACCGGGTTCTGGTTTGCGCTGGAAGATGCCACCATTACAAATGGTTGTCTGTGGGCTAAACCCGGAGGACACCTTACCACGCTTCGTGAACGGTTCCGCCGCAATAACAACGGGGGCACGTATATGGAAACCCTGGATGCCACGCCTGTTACTACCGGTGATATGCAACCGATGGAAGTGGCGAAAGGCACCTGCATTGTACTGCACGGTCTGTTGCCCCATTACAGCCTGCCTAATACCAGCGGCCGGTCGCGCCAGGCATATGCCCTGCATGCAATAGACAGTAACGCTGCATACCCGGCGGATAACTGGTTGCAGAGAACCATGTTTCCGCTAAAGGGTTTTTAATACTTGCCTAAATAAGCCGTTGTGTTCATTTTTTGCTTATCAGGGGTAGGGGCGACCCGTTTAACATTCCCTTTACAGCGTCTATGTGTAGTGTTCTCCACACAATACCTTTTAACACACGAAAAGCGCTTTTCTGTAAACATGGCACCCGCTTTGAACCCTTACTATTGCAGATTTTGCAAAATTAAAATCATGACATATGAAACGGTTAGTTTTTATAATGATGTTGGGAGCAGCAGGGTTGGTGTTAAACAATCAGCTGCACGCACAGGTAAGAGTAAGTATTAACATTGGTAACCAACCCGCCTGGGCGCCACAAGGATATGATGACGCACAGTACTATTACCTGCCGGACATGGACATGTATTATGATGTGCCCGCACACCAGTTTGTATACATGAATAACCGTCGCTGGGTACGCACAGCAGTTTTACCGCCATCTTACCGTCGCTACGATTTGTATAAAATACACAAGGTAGCTATCAATGACAGGAATGCTTACAGGTACTACGATCGGGACAGGAAACAATACGCACAATACCGCGGAAAATTTGATCAGCAACCCATCCGCGACAGCAGGGATGAGCGTTACACACGCAACCGTAATAATTGGGACAATAACCGCTTTAAAGGCGGAAATGATCGTCAGCATGGCCGGCACTAAATAAAAAAATATTAAATAAAAAGTTTTAGTGACAACAACCCCCGTCGTAGATTTTCTGCGGCGGGGGTTCTTGTTTTCCGCTTGACTGTACTTCTTCATCCGGCCTGAAAGCAAAAAAAAATTTCTGTAACTGAACGGTTACTCATATATTTGTAACCGTACAGTTACATAATTATTATCGTATGAGAAGAGACGTATTCCAGGCAATAGCAGACCCGAACAGGCGCAGGATCATCTCCCTGGTAGCCAGGCAACGGATGAACCTGAATGCGGTTGCAGAAAATTTTAACATTAGCCGTCCCGCTATTTCAAAGCATATGAAAATACTCACCGAATGCGGGTTGGTTACCATCCGGCAGGAAGGGCGCGAGCGGTTTTGCGAAGCAAATCTGAAGCAACTGAAGGAAGTTGATAATTGGATAGAACCCTATCGCATTTTCTGGACGGCCAAACTGGATGCCCTGGGCGATTTTTTGAGTAAAGACAGCCAACCGGCAAAAAAAAATAAATCAACAAAAAAAACTTTCAAACAATGAAAAACGAACCATTTATTTTGCGGCGTACGTATGATGCGCCGGTAGAGAAAGTATGGAAGGCCATTACTGATATAAAATTAATGCAGCAATGGTATATGGATAAACTGGAAGATTTTAAAGCAGAAGAAGGATTCAGTACTTCTTTTACTGTACACAATGAAGGCAAAGACTACGTGCATCTCTGGAAAGTAACAGAAGTGGTCCCCCCAAAAAAGATAGCTTATGAATGGAGATATGCTGGCTATCCGGGCAATAGCCTGGTAACATTTGAACTGACTGCAGAAGGGAAGGGAACAACACTTACATTAACCCACAGCGGCCTTGAAACATTTAACCCGGAAGTATATCCGGAACTGGGAAAAGATCGATTTTCTGCCGGATGGAACGAACTGCTCAGCGTTTTATTGAAAAAATTTGTGGAAAAATAATTAAAAATTACGCATTGAACCGTGGGGTCAAACCGCTGCGCCATCAACGGTCGTTCCGGGCAGAATATATATGGTACCGGGTAATTTATTTGCAACCATCTTTGCATTTATAGAAAAAATTTTGTTTCTTGGACTGTTAAAAAAACAACCTGCAGGCATTGGTTCTGTGAATGGTTTATTTGCCCTGTATATTTATAACCCTTTAACACTCCTCGTATGATTGTTTACGGCACCAGAAGCAGCCAGCTTGCGAAAGAAATGGTACCGCAGAAATGCACCAATTGCGGTACAGCAAACAGCGTAGACCTCTATTTGTTTCAAAAATATGCACACGTGTTCTGGATACCATTTTTTCCCGTGGGAAAAACAGGCATCAGTCAATGCAACAATTGTAAACAGGTATTGAAACAAAACGAAATGCCACCATCGTTGCAGTCTTCTTTTGAAAACCTGCGCAAAGATTATAAGGCGCCTGTTTGGATGTTTGCAGGACTGGCGCTGGTAGCATTAATAATTATTGGTGCAACCATCTCCAACAAACGCCAGGACGAAAGAAATGCGAAATTGATTTTGCTGCCCCGGCAGGGAGACGTGTTTGAAGTAAAAACCAAATCCAACCAGTATACGCTCTACAGGGTGCAGGAAGTAAAAGGTGATTCTGCTTTTTTGCAGCTCAATAATTATGAAACAAATAAACTGACCGGGCTGAGCGATTTAAAACGCAAAGGTGATGAAGCTTATTCGGATGAATTGTTTTCTTTTTCAAAAGACGAATTAAAAGCAATGCTGGAAAAGGGCGAAATAATGGATATCCAGCGCCAGTAGCGGCCTTTGTACTATATTTATCAAAAGGGCTATGAAAAGGTATGGTACTATAGTAATACTGGGTTTATTTTTCGTTTCCTGTGCTTCCAGCGAACAAGGTAAAAACAACAAGGATGGCAACGATACAAGCAGCCATTCCAAAGCACAACCGGCTGCAACAGCAGGCGCTGACTACCTGCAGGTAAGAGGCGATTCAGTACTGATACCCTCATTTGAAATTGCCCTTCAACTAAGTGATAAGGCAAATGAAAAATTGATGCACAGCAAAGAGACGGTTATTGTTGCCGCCTGGTTTGCCGGGCAGCCAAAAGATACCAGCTCGCGCGAATATGCAGAATCAGGCGAAATGTTTATCAGATCATACCAGGTTGAACTCAGCAACAGCAGAACGGCCAGGTTTGAAAACATACAATTTTCCAAAACTCTTTACGATTTGTTGGCTAACAAAGACATTCAGGTACTTATCAATGTTTTCAGCGGCCGGAGATCGCTGCCGGATAACCTGCTCGATTGCGGCATCGTTTCGGATAAAATAAGTGCTGTAAAAAACAGAACCATTATTATTTCCGGAAAGTTAATTGGTGAAGCAGATAGCTCAATAATCAGATAACCCGTTATTTTTCGCAATCAACCGTAATCAAACTAAGAACGTAATTTGCCACTGCTCTTCTGGTATCACCTGCAAATCTGCGAAAGGCAACCTTCTTCAATAAAATGCATTGGTAAGCAATTCTGCTATGCATTGTTGTACACTTTCAACACGGTCTCGCGCAATACATTGCCTTTGCCGGATGTGATAAACTCCATGGTGTCTGCAATGGCAACGGGTGTAACCCAATTGGAAGGATCGGCATCGGGCATACTCTGCCTGTTGATGGCGGTATCAATGGTGCTGGGTACCACTACGGTAGCAGTAATATTGGTGCCCCTGGTGGTTTCATTGATAAATTCTGCCAGTTTAAACAAAAGTGATTTAGTCAGCGCATAGGCAACCAGGTCTTTTCCCTGGGCAGCCTGCAATGCGGGCCTGGCGCCAATAAAAATCAATCGTCCGTAACCGTTATGCTGCATGTGCTGAAGCAGTGGCCGCGCCATGAAATAAGCCGTTTCAAAGTTCAGTGAAAACATTTTATGTATACCGGCTCCGTTGGTTGTTGCTATATCACCGGCGGCAAAGCCCCCTACCAGCATCAGCGCGGCATCTATCTTTTTATACTTTTTTATGGTGTTGCTGATAAAGGTATTGGTATCGTCTTCATTGGACAGGTTTACCGTGGCAAATTCAAAATTGGCACTACCGGTTGCAAAATCAAGATGGTTATTGCTGCCATCTACGGCAATTATCCTGTATCCTTCCTGTAAGAATTTTTGTACGCAGGCAATACCCAGGTTGCCATTGGCACCCGTAATAATAACTGTTTTCATTTCATATAATTATTGAATAAAGTTAATGATAATACACAGTTGATTTGTCAGCCTCAAGACGGATGGCCGGTAAAGTGCGTATTGTTTTTTCCGGAAACAGGCTTTTATGCCAGGGCATGGTACAAAACTTCTACCGGGTGCAATGCCTTTTTGCCAGTGCCATCTTTTATTTGATGCCGGCAACTGGTGCCTGGTGCCGCAATAATGCAGTCTGCCGCCTGTTTCCGAACAGCCGGAAACAATACCAGGTCACCTATTTTCATGGATAAATCATAATGTTCTTTTTCATAACCAAATGAGCCGGCCATTCCGCAACAGCCGGAAGGTATGGTTTCAACACTGTAATTTTCCGGGAGTGAAAGTAAGGTAACCGAAGGCAATACGGAAGACAGCGCTTTTTGCTGGCAATGTCCGTGCAGTACAATTTTCTTTTTTTCTTTTGTAAACTGGCCGGCTGTAATATTCCCTTTTTTTATTTCTGCCGCAATGAATTCATCAATTAAAAAAACACGTGAAGCCAGTTGTTTTGCTTTTTCAAACCTGCTGTCATCGGCCAAATCAATGTATTCATCGCGGAAAGTTAAAATAGCAGATGGTTCTATGCCAACCAGGGGCGCACCATCATTTATTACAGGATGCAGCAAATCAATGTTTTTATGGGCAATGGATTTTGCTTTGCGCAACAGTCCTTTAGACAGCCACGATCTGCCGCTTTCGATGTGTTCGGGGATGATCACTTCATACCCAAGTTTTTCCAGCAAAAGAATGGCAGTAATGCCAATCTGTGTGTCGTTGTAATTGGTAAACTCATCACAAAACAGGTGAACCTTTTTTGCAGGTAATTTTGCCTGGCCAAGCTTCCTTTTCCGGTACCAGTTTTTTAAGGTGGTGTTGTGCAGGGTGGGCATTGATCTTTCAACCGCAAAACCAGCGAATTTTTTGATCAGGGTGCTGATGCCCTTATTGGTCATCATAAAATTGTAAAAGCCCGGCATAATGGCGCCCATGCTGGCCGACTGGCTGAACCCGGCTATCAGTTTAGAACGGAAAGGCACCCCATTGGCGTCGTAATAATGCTGCATGAATTCTGCTTTCAATTTTGCCACGTCTACATTGGAAGGGCATTCAGACTTACAGCCTTTGCAACTAAGGCAAAGGTCCATTACCTCGTATATTTCTTTATGGTCAAAGCGGTTGAGTTTATCTGAATGGGTTAGAAACTCCCTGAGTATATTGGCCCGTGCGCGGGTGGTGTCCTTTTCGTTTCGGGTAGCCATAAACGATGGGCACATGGTGCCTCCGGAAAGCTGTGTCTTGCGGCAATCGCCCGAACCATTGCATTGCTCCGCATGTTGCAGGACATCCTGGTTATAAAAACGGAAAACAGTATTAAAAGGTGGTGTTTGTTGCCCGGGTGTATAGCGCAACATGGTATTCATGGATGGCGTATCCACAATTTTGTTGGGATTGAAAATATGCTGAGGGTCCCAGGTTTGTTTTACCTCTTTCAGCAGCAGGTAATTTTTTTCGCCCACCATCTGTTTAATAAATTCACCACGCAGCCTTCCATCGCCGTGCTCGCCACTCAGCGAGCCATTGTATTTTTTTACCAGTGTTGCAATTTCTTCTGCTATGGTACGGAACAACCGGTTGCCTTCGGCGGTTTTTAAATTGATAATGGGGCGCAGGTGTATTTCTCCGGAACCTGCATGCGCGTAATGAACGGAATAAAGATTATGTTTTTTCAGGATTTCATTAAAATCACGGATGTAAGCCGGCAGGTCATGTACGTCTACCGCAGTATCTTCAATTACAGGTACTGCCTTGCTATCGCCCGGTAAATTACTCAGTAGCCCGAGACCGGCTTTTCTGAGCGTCCATATTTTTTTTGTATCCTCTCCAAATAACAATGGAAAATGATACCCCAGTCCGGCTTCCCGCATGGTAGTCTCCACGGAGGTGCAGATGGCAGTAATTTCTTCGCGGTTGCTGCGGGCAAATTCAATAACCAGTATGGCACCGGGATCGCCCTGTACAAAAAAACGGTTTTTGAGTTGTTCCGTATTTTCTTTGGTGCATTCCAGAATATAATGGTCTATCAGTTCACTGGCGCTGGGTGCAAACTGCAAAGCAACCAGGTTGGCGCGCAGCGCTTCATCTATTGTATTAAAGTGTACACAAAGAAGCCCGGTTTCTTTCGGCGGCAACGGAACTACATTCAGTTTTATTTCTGTAATAAATGCCAGCGTGCCTTCTGAACCAGCAATGAGCTTGCAAAAATTAAAATCTGGTTCGCCGGCAGTAAACGGTGCTGAATCCAGCAAAACATCTATGGCATAACCGGTATTCCTGCGTTCTACTGTTTTTTTCGGAAACTGTTTTTTTATTTCCTGCTGGTTCTCATAATTGCTAAGCAGGCGTCTTATCGTTTTATAAATAGATGCTTCCAGCGTCTGGCCTTCACATTTTTCATGAAATGCATCAATGCTCATGGCTTTGAATGCAGCTTCCGAGCCATCGCTTAGTAATGCCTTTACTTCCAGCAGGTGCTCGCGTGTGCTGCGGTATACCACTGAATTGGAACCGCAGGAGTTGTTACCCACCATACCGCCGATCATGGCCCGATTGGCAGTAGATGTTTCCGGACCAAAGAAAAGGCCATGGGGTTTCAGGAACATGTTCAGCTCATCGCGTATAACGCCGGGCTGTACGCGCACCCAGTTTTCATTGGTATTTAGCTCTATAATACGGGTAAAATACCTGGACACGTCTACGATTATACCGCTGCCTACTACCTGGCCGGCCAGTGATGTGCCTGCGGTACGAGGTATAAGCGATGTATTATTGTTACGGGCAAAGGCTATCAACTGTTTAATATCTGCTTCAGATCTGGGAATGGCCACGGCCAGGGGCATTTCGCGGTAAGCAGAGGCGTCGGTTGCGTACAGCGTACGCATTGTGGTATCGTAATACAGTTCACCTTCCAATTGGCTGGCCAGATCCTTTAATTGCACCTTGTTTCCGGCTGGTTTATAAAATTACCGGCGGCTGCAAAAATAAGCTCTTTCCCCTTTCGGGCAAGGGGAATAAAATTAAAGACTGAAAAGATGTAAACGTGTGAGAATTAAATCGGTAGGTAAAATACAAACAAAGAGATCAGAGATGATAAACAATCCAAAATCCCCGATCTCTTTGTTCTAATCTTTTTGTGATAGCGTGGTGCTTATACTATATCAGGCAGCGTAGTTTAACTTGGTTTCCAGTGGTTTCAAAATGCGGTTCAGCAATTCTTTGTCTACCCTGGGCGTAATGCCATTTTTTTCTTTTACAATCATCCACTCGTCCTGCTCATCGTATCGTAATGTGAAGAAATAATCGCCATTGAGTTTTATGGGGTAAACAACACCCCTGGCATCTTCCTGTTGAAATACATTTGCTTTTACCAAATCTCCCCAGTACCGGAATTTGATTTCAATTGACTTCATAAACAATTTCATAAACCTTCATTTTATTGATGCATATCAACGAAATTATCGTGCCTAAAATAGATTTTTCATTTATGCAATCGGTTTACAAAGAATATTAATTTTATTTTAACCCATTTGTGGAGGGTTTTCCACAAATGTGAATATAAATGTTGAAACAAATGTGGAAACATGAATGTCGTATAAAATCATTTTTATATTGCTACATAAAAACTCGTATTAAATACTTTTACCAGCGTTAAGTGTTAAATTTCGTTAAAACTAAGCAAATGCTCAGGCGTTTATTGGCAAATCACCTTATCGGTCATTCACGAAACTAATTTTTCGTTCCTTATTTCAAACCATCGCTGTAAATGCCGGCTGCTCTTTTTGCCTGGCACAGGTGCCTGTGGTTATGCGCAGTTATAAACATGAAAATGTCTCCCAGTTGCAATTGTATTACAGGCGCTATGGAAATACCTGCCCTGGTTGTATTGAGATCAACTTCCCTGGCAGCTTCCATCAGTTCCATCATTTTTTCCTGCTGATCAATGAATACGGCAATTACCTTATCGCCCTCTTCATTGTTGGAATGGACGTATTTTTTAAAAGCTTTTATTTTTTTTAATGGTTGCCCATTGCTGTCTGCCTGCATCATCTTTGTAAAGTAGTCGCCCAGCCAGCCCGTAGTAAAAACCGTAGAAACTTTTTTCTTTTTTTGCCGGGCTTTTCTAATGGCGGCTTCAATAGCGGGCAGGTAATAATCGCCATAACTGTTCAGGTGCGCCAGGCATTGTTTGGCGCTCCATTGTACGGGCGAGGGTTGCAAAGAAAATTGTTGGGCAGGCATCATTTGCCAGCGTTGTACGGCTTCATCCATGAAAGAACTGGTTTGGCGGTACAGTTTATCCAGTAATTGGTTGCTGTTGTGTTGCATTTTCGTTGTTTATAATGCAAAGCTGCAAAAGACCCTGTTCTAAAATCATGGTCTGCACCAGGATTTTTTAAATTTTTACAGTGCTGAGAAGTTTACTGAAAGTGCTGGCATCTACAGCCAGGTAAGAGGCCAGGTATTTATGCGGAATTAAATGCAAGATATGCGGACTCCGTTTAAAAAGTATCCTGAATTTTTCTTCCGCAGAAAAACATTGCAGTTCTATCTGCCTTTCCAATACACCGGCCATAGCAAAAGCGGTGGCTTTAAAAAAAAGTGTTTGAACTTCGTGGTATTTGTTCATAAGGTCCTGCATTTGTACGTAGCTGGTTCGTAAAAAAGAGCTGGCCGTGAGGGTTTCTAAAAAATAAGCAGCGGGCCGGCGCGTTAAAAAAGAATCTGCAATGCCCGAAAATGAAAAGGGATAAGTAAAAACAATGGTTGCTTCCTTGTCATTTTCATGCAGATAAAAAGCCCGTTGTACACCTTCAGTTACAAAATATAAGTAGTTTTCAGTTTCCCCTGTTTTTGTAAGTACCGTTTTTCTTTTTGCAGTAAAAGGTTGCCAGGCGGCGGCCATTTCTGTCCATTGTGCGCGCGGAAGCGGACAGATGCCGTCTATAAATAACTTAAGCTGATCAATGGCGGGAGAAAATTCCATATTAGTCATGTGGTATTAGCGGTGCTTGCACCAACAATTTATAATAATTGTTTATTTGCACCTTAGCTTTCCATCAACCGGGCTTCTTCCAGATCAAGTTCCCATTCTTTATTTCTCAGCAATTCTTCTGCATACAATCTTTCGCCCCGTAATTTCTGGATTTCTTTTCGCCGTACAGATACAATTTCAATTAGCATGCGCCGGTACCTGGGTAAAAAACTGGCCTTGGCAATGGTCTCTTCCTCTTTCAGCAATTTTTTATTGGTGATCTCCACCATTCTTTCATATCGTTCCTTCAGCCGCCGGAAAGCGTCTACATCGCCCAGGTCGTCTGCGTGTTCGCTTTGCATATATTCAAGGGCCGCCTGCGCCAGCCGGAGCCGCACGGTTAATTCCTGTTCTTCGGCATTTTCTCCTTCATCATCTTTTACTTTCAGCACGCGGATAACAAACGGCAGGGTCAGTCCCTGCAATACCAGTGTAAACAAAATAACCACAAAGGTGATAAACAAAATAAGATTTCTGTGCGGAAAGGCCTCACCGGTGGAAAGCGTTAAAGGAACAGCCAGTGCAGACGCCAGCGATACAACACCGCGCATTCCGCTCCAACCCACCACAAAGACCTGTTGCCAGGTAGGCCTTTTTTCGCTGGTGCGGATACGCTTAGACAAAATTCTTGGCAGGTAGGCACCCGGATAAACCCACAACATACGGATGACCACGGTAATGACGCTGATTACAATGCCATAGAATATAGCATCCATGACTGAATAATTTCCGAGTGCACCGGTAATGGCGTTTAACTGAAGTCCAATTAAAATAAATACCAGTCCATTCAGAAGAAAAGTAAGTGTTTGCCAGAAGGAATAGACCTGTATACGTGAGTTGTAACTGAATATTTCATTTGAACGGAAACTTAAAAAAAGCCCGCCGCTTACCACTGCCATTACGCCGGAAAAATGGATGCCCCTGAAATGCAGGTGCTCGGCGGTTATATACATGATATACGGTGAAATAATTGTCAGCGCCGTATCGATGCTTCCGTTGGTAGGTAAAAACCGGTGTGCTACATACAATATATTGGCAATAATGAGCCCGATGAGAATACCCATACAGGCTACAATAAAGAATTCACCGGTTGCTTTCAGGAAAAAAAATTGACCGGTAAATATGGCGGCCAGCGCCACACGGAATACTATCAGCGAGGAAGCGTCATTGATAAGGCTTTCTCCTTCCAGCACTGCAACTACCCTTTTAGACATACTCATGTTCTGTAATACAGATGCTGCAGCTACCGCATCGGGCGGTGAAACTATACCACCCAGTAAAAAGCCAAGCGCCAGCGAAAAATCCGGGATAAGCGCATGTGCAGTAAATGCCACGCTGGCCGAAGTAAAAACGACCAGGCCGGTGGCAAGCATAACAATGGGCCTTTTATATTTCCAGAAATCTTTCCACGATGTATTCCATGCTGCGGCATACAAAAGGGGTGGAAGAAAAATAAGGAATACCAGGTCTGGCTGCAGGCTTACTACCGGCATACCGGGGATAAAACTGAAAAGCAAACCAGCCAGTACCAAAAAAATAGGGTAGGAGATGCGCAGTTTCTCGCTTAACATGGTAAGCATAGAACTGAGAAACAAAAGAGTTAAAATAAGCAGCAGGTTCTCTTCCATACGCGTGAAATTATGAAGAAATGACTATTTTATGCAGGCACCCGGTCAGGTGCCCGCTTTGTTCAGTGGTAATCCAATCAAAATAAACTACTTTTTAAACAATTATTTCAAGTACCGCTGCTGATAAATTAATTCAACAAATGGGGAAATATGGCATCACAAAAATTGCCTTTTACAACTATCAAAGGCTGTGCTTACATACGGCATACTAATTGGTAATTAAGATTGTGCGTTAATTTTTAACTCTAAAATTTTTTATCATGCAAACTACTACAACAGCGACAATAGAAATATTAAACGACCTGGTGGAAATTAATAACGACCGGATTGTTGGGTATGAAAGGGCGCTCGATGAACTGAAAGATACAGACGCTGATTTAAAGGCACTTTTTACTTCTATGATCGATGAAAGCCGCAAGATACGCGTAGACCTTGCTGGTGAAGTGCAGGCGCTGGGTGGCGAATTTGAAGCAGGCACCACTACCAGCGGCAAATTGTACCGCGCATGGATGGATGTAAAAGCTGTTTTTACCGGCCGCGACAGGCATGCAGTGCTTGCTAATTGTGAATTTGGAGAAGATGCAGCCCAAAAAGCTTATAAAGACGCATTGAAGGAAGATTTGCCTGGCTATATCCGTACAACACTCGAATCGCAAAAAAGTATGCTGAAGACTTCGCATGATCAAATCAAGGCGTTGCGCGATGCTGCCAAATAACCGTATTGATATCTTGCCAGGCGGAAACTGCAAATAATTTCTAACGGTAAGATAGTAAGCACAACGAAGGCCGCGGACATAATTGTCTGCGGCCTTCTTTTTTTGCGGTTACTGCAGACAGGTGTATTCATCAATCCTGCGGCAGCAATCACCGCATTGATTATCTTAGTGCCTGCAACCCGTTGATATTGTAACCGGTTAATGCACTGCCAATGAAAAAATCCTGTTATTGCTTACTGATAAGCTTCCTGCTGTGTATTACCATGATGGCTCAGCCTTTAGATAGCCATGTGCACACGATATTGTTTCTTGGTAATAGTATCACGTATGCGGGAGGGTATATTGCCGATGTAGAATCAGCCTATACCATGCAGCATCCCGGCAGCACGGTGACATTTATAAATTTGGGTTTGCCCAGTGAAACCGTCTCCGGCCTGTCTGAAGAAGGACACGCCGGCGGAAGATTTCCAAGGCCCGACCTGCATGAGAGATTGCACAGGATACTGTCGAAGATAAAGCCGGATATCGTTTTTGCCTGTTATGGAATGAATGATGGTATCTACCTTCCATTTGATGAAATGCGGTTTCAAAAATACAAAGACGGCATCAACTGGCTGCATGATTCACTGGCGAAAACCGGTGCAAGGGTAGTCATGCTTACACCACCCGTGTATGACGAACAGCGTGGTGGCGTTAAAGGGTACGGGGCGGTACTGGATAAATATTCCGACTGGTTATTGTCTCAAAAAAAATCAGCCCGCTGGGAAGTGGTGGATATCCATAATCCCATGAAAACATATCTTGAAGCGCACCGTGCACTGGACAAGACCTTGCGGATGGATGGTTTTTCCCTGGCAAATGATGGTGTTCACCCCGGAGAAGCCGGTCACTGGCTGATGGCAAAACAAGTGCTGACGTTTTTGGGTGAAAAGGAGATGGCAAAATACGCCAGTATAAAAAATGCCATGGAAACGCAGCCCAACGGGTTGGCTGTATGGCAACTGGTGGCAGAACGGCAAAATTTTATGAAAGACGCATGGCTGTCTGCAACGGGCCATACACGGCCAGAAATGAAAACCGGCATGCCACTCAATGATGCAAAAATAAAAGCCACGGAAATTGAAAAGCAAATAGCAGTTTTGCTGAACCGCTAGTATTGAGTGGCTATCACCAGACTGGCCTCCGTTCGGTAAACGAATAATGTACTGTTATTTTAATAAAATATAAATTGACCGCATATGAGAAAAAGGTTACACCGGATGATTTGGCTGATTGTTGTGTTTGCCTTCATGGCCGGCTGTACAGGTTCCAAAAAAGCAACAGGCGTAACCGTTAGTGAAATCAAACCAAGTGGTGTATGGCCGGATAGCAGGGGGCAGCATGTACAGGCCCATGGCGGGGGCATCATAAAAATTAAGGATACTTATTTCTGGTATGGCGAGGAAAGATCACGCGGGTTGGACTCCAATAAACGTTATGTGAGCTGTTATTCTTCAACTGATCTTACCAACTGGGCATTCAGGGACGATGTGCTGCAACTTACCGACCCCGAAAATCTGGGCAGGAGATGGGTGCTGGAACGACCCAAGGTTTTTTACAATGCAAAGACCGGCAAATATGTAATGTATTTTCATATTGACAATTCCAGCTATAAAGTGGCCAGTGTGGGCATTGCCGTTAGCAATACACCGGATGGTAAGTTCAGGTATGTAAAAATGTTCAGACCGCTGGATCACGAAAGCCGCGATATAGGACAATTCATTGATGATGATGGCACCGCATACCTGGTATTTGAAGACAGGCCCTTTGGTTTCAGGATAGCCAGGTTGTCTGATGACTATATGAATGTGGAGAAAGAAATGAGCCTTGTAAAAGAACATATGGAAGGAGGCGCCATTGTACATTATCAGGGATTGTATTATGCAATCGGTTCTGCACTGACGGGGTGGAAAGCCAATCCAAATAAATATGCAACCGCCACATCGCTGGAAGGGCCCTGGAGTGTTTTTAAGGATATTGCACCTCCAATGGCCAATACCTACGGTTCGCAGTCAACTATGATGATAAAAGTAATGGGTACCGATACTACTACGATCATTTTTATGGGTGATATCTGGAAACCCGGTACCCAATGGGATTCGCGCTACCTGTGGATGCCGCTTCAGATTGGTGATGGAAAACTATGGTTGCCGCAACCCGCTCCCTGGAGTATCGATCTAAAAACCGGGAAATGGAAATACAGCATCAGTACCGTAGCCAATATATTATGAACAACAAGACATCAAGAAGGAAATTCATAACAACTGCAACAGCGGGTGCCGCAACGGGCTTGTTGCCGGCAGCATTATTTGCAAAAAATGCCGTGTCTGATATACCGCAATCTGGTAATAACGGACTTGTATTTTTATTTCAGGGAGATTCTATAACAGATGGCAACCGCGGCAGGAACACCGATCCCAATCATATAATGGGCCACGGTTATGCATTTGCGGTAGCCAGCAGGGTTGGGGCCGATTTTCCTGCTTTGGGGTTCGCCTTTTATAACCGCGGTATCAGTGGTAACACGATACCGGATTTGCAGCAACGATGGAAACCGGATACCATCGCAATACAACCAGATGTGCTTAGCTTATTAATTGGTATCAATGATACAGCAGCTGTAGTAGAAAACAAGCCGGTTGCACGGACAGCCGATGAATTTGAAATTGGTTACCGCGCATTGCTGCTTGAAAGTAAGGCCGCCAAACCGGCTACACTTTTTATACTGGGTCTTCCTTTTGTGGCAGCAGTGGGAAAACGAAAAGAAAATTTTGACAGATGGAAGGAGGAGGCCGCCCAACGATCAGCGCGTATAGAAAAGCTGGCCAGTGAATTCGATGCGTTGACGGTAAATTACCAGGCAGTGTTTGACAAAGCCATTAAAAAGGCGCCTGCAGAATACTGGATTTGGGATGGCATTCACCCAACAGTTGCCGGCCATGAACTGATGGCGAGGGAATGGATAAAACAGGCAGGCAAAAGGCTTGGTTTTTTAAAACACTATCATTATTAAAAGAGGGACAGCTGCCAATTCACCATTAACTGCTACTGATGATCAGACTATACTTACTGTTGGTACTTTTTTATCCCTTTGTTTGGGCGCAGGCACAACAGCTAAATGCAATTGCTGCTACAGACCGGTACAATCCCGTATGGACAACGCAAAGCAGTAATTCTTCCGAATCGATGCCCTGCGGCGGCGGAGATATTGGACTGAATGTATGGGTGGAAAAAGGCGATATCCTTTTTTATTTGTCGCAAAGCGGTATGTTCGATGAAAACAATCAGCTGTTAAAAGCGGGTAGGGTACGCGTTCATTTGTCTGCAAACCCTTTTAATGGCAGCAATTTTAAACAGGAGCTGCGTCTGTCCGAAGGCGGTATAACCATCACCGGAGAAAATACAACGGTAACACTATGGGTGGATGTATTCCGTCCGGTAGTGCACCTGGCGGTAAAATCTGCAAAACCAGTTACGGTAACGGCATCCTATGAGGCATGGCGTTACCGCGATTATATCATACAGGGTGCAGCATTCAGGGCAAACTCTTATAAAGCCCCCCAAAAAAAGATTATAAAGACATACAGCGACTCCATCGGTTTTAAGAATAACCAGGTATGGTTTTGCCACCGCAATGGAAAAGGCGGAGAAAATATTTTTGATTATACAGTTCGTATGGAAGGCATGGATTCTGTAAAAGATCAACTGTTTGATCCGCTTACCAATAATACATTTGGAGGCCGTATGATGGGCGATGGAATGGTGCCCGCAGGAAATGACACCGGTGTATATGCCAGTACGGATTATAAAACATGGAAACTCACCAGTAAAAAACCGGTACGCAACCAACAGCTGACTGTTTACCTGTGTACGGCCCAGACCAGTACACAGCAGCAATGGAATGAAGAACTGGATTCGCTGGTAAAAGATGCAGCTGTTCATAGCAGAACGGCGCAGGATAAAACCCGGCAATGGTGGCAACAGTTCTGGAACCGCAGCTATGTTTTTATTGAAGGGCCAGACAGCATTATCTCAAGGAATTACCAGTTGTTCCGTTACCAGCTGGGTTGTAATGCCCGCGGTAAATGGCCCACCAAATTCAATGGTGGCCTGTTTACGTTCGACCCTGTTTATTCAGATGCCAAACTGGCGTTTACGCCCGATTTTCGGTTATGGGGCGGCGGTACCATGACTGCTCAAAATCAGCGACTGGTATATTATCCAATGATCAAGGCAGGAGATTTTGATATGATGCAGCCGCAGTTTGATTTTTACCTGCGCTCGCTGGGCAATGCCACTTTGCGCAGTAAAATCTATTGGAACCACAATGGCGCCTGTTTTACAGAACAAATAGAAAATTTTGGGCTGCCGAATATTACCGAATATGGTATCAACCGGCCACCGGGTACTGATCCGGGAGTGGAATACAATGCATGGCTGGAATACGAATGGGAAACTGTGTTTGAATTTTGCCTGATGATGCTGGAAACAGAAAGGTATGAAGGACGGAACATTCAAAACTATATTGCATTTATTGAAAGCTGTCTTACATTCTATGATGAGCACTACCAGCAGCTGGCAAAAAAAAGAGGGGTGAAAGCATTTGATGAGCAGGGTCGCTATATATTCTATCCAACATCTGCAGCCGAAACATATAAAATGACCTACAATTCTACGACGGTCATTTCGGCTTTAAAAGTTATTTTGTCGCGCCTGCTGGCGCTGCCGCCGGAATACGGCGATATCCTGCAAAGAAAAAAATGGGATACCATGTTGCAGCGCATTCCACCTGTGCCTCTCCGTGAGATAGATGGCCATACCGTTTTGGCGCCGGCAGAGGCGTGGGCAAGGGTACAGAATTCGGAAACACCCCAATTGTACCCGGTGTTTCCCTGGGGTATTTATGGCGTTGGCCGCGCCGGGCTGGATACAGCTATTAATACGTATAAATATGACCCGCATACAATAAAGTTCCGGAGTGCCGTTGGCTGGCGCCAGTACAACATATTTGCTGCACGGCTTGGCTTAACCGGGGAAGCCGTTGCCCTTACGCGTGAAAAATTCAACAATTCCAGTCATCGTTTTCCCAGTTTCTGGGGACCGGGTTTCGACTGGACGCCGGATCACAACTGGGGTGGAGCCGCTATGATTGGGTTACAGGAAATGTTATTGCAGGCAGTCGATAACAAAATATACCTTTTGCCGGCCTGGCCAAAAGAATGGAATGCCACTTTTAAGTTGCACGCACCCTATAATACAACGGTGGAAGCATCGGTGAGAAACGGTAAGATTGTGAGTCTGAACGTTTCACCTGCTTCACGCACAAAAGACGTCATACTGCCTGATTAAACTTCTGCCGGCTTCGTCACAGATAGCCATTTGCGTAAAAACACCTGCTGGCTGCATTTAGTCAGTATTATATTCCGGTCTTTGTGGAATATTTTACTCTTGTATTTACCCGGGAGTTGAACGGAAAAATAAATGGAGATCAAAATTTCCCGATTAATAAACCTTCCCAATCATTTTTTTCCGGAATCCGGCTGATCTAAACGGGGGATAGACCAACTGAGTTTACAGGTGTTGGGCGGGCGCCCGTTATTGGCATCCTAATAAGAAGCAGCGGCTTCTATGGCTTTATTATTGTTTACTTGCTATTGGTTACCATAGTAAATAATAATCTTATGAAGGAATTCGCAACCAATATCAAAAAGAAAATCGTGCTGGTAGCAGACGATGACAATGACCTGTTGCAACTAGTAAAAATGCAGTTGCAACAGGCAGGCTTTGCCGTACAACTTGCGCTGAACGGGCAGGGCATTGTAAAGATGGCGGTAGAAGGCCACCCGGATGTAATATTACTTGATATTGCAATGGATGGTATTTCTGGTGGTGATATTTGTAAGAAATTAAAAACATATGATAATACTGCCGCCATCCCAATTATCATGATTTCTGCCAATGATAATATTGAAACTATTGCAAGTACCTGTGGCGCCAATGACTATGTACGCAAGCCCTTTAATTTACAGACCATCAGAGAAAAGATTTCGCAGTTTGTAGCAGTATAGTTTTAATCCTGGCTTTCTATCGGGGTAATTCCCTTTTGCTGCCATTGTAACTGGTAATAACAATTTTTACGGCGCTGCTGTCAACCAGTATATTCCTCGATGATTGCGATAAAAATCCGGCCCCGTAGTAGAATTCAATCTTTTTCATTGTCTTATTTTTATAAAACACTTCTCCGCTACAATCTCCCGCTTGCAGTTTTATCCATTTCTTTTGGTTTACCTGCCCAGGATTTATATTTCCAAATAATAAAAGGCTGTCCTGGTTTTGAGTTGCAATGATTACATCGCCGTCTTTGGCCGTATGTAATACAGCCAGTGCTTTACCATCGCCATGAACAAAAAATCCACTGGCTGCAATGGTCATACTGGTAAAATTCCCTTTGCCATCTCCTTTTAGACACAACCCGTTGAAGGCATCATGCCTGCCGCTGTAAGGCTCCATTCCATAGTCATTACCTGTTAATACCAGGTCGGTATTGCCATCACCATCTATATCCTGCGTCTGCATGCCGTATACAGGTGCAAATTGTGCTTCTGCCGGCAGGGGGCATATCTCAAATTTTCCGTTTCCTTTGTTTTCAATATAACTGGTGTTCATATCCGTTGCTGAGAATACAAATGCATTTTCACGGTCGGTTGTTTTCAATAATTCATTCAGCGATGCTTTGCCATATGCTTTATAGGTAGGATATCTTTTCCTTATTGAGATTATCTGGCTAATCATGTCGTCGCGGGTAGTCATTGGAAATAATTTCCTGCTGCCATCATCGGCCTTCATGTAACAGAATACCATGGGGTCCAGCAGCCCATTGTCGTCAAAATCTTTTGCGTACAGCATCATTGGTTCTGTCGCTGTTGCTTTGTAATTGCTGTTTAAACCCAGGTTGCCGGCCACATAATCCATGTCGCCATCATTGTCGAAATCTGCGGCGGTTATACTATTCCACCAACCGGTATGATCAGCAATACCGGTAGAATCATTGATCAGCTCAAAGGAATCACCTGTATTTCTATAAAAACTTACAGGCATCCATTCACCGGTGGTAATTAAATCTGGTTTTCCATCGTTGTCAAAATCTGAAAACAATGCATCTGTTATCATACCGGCCAACTGAAGCCCAGGACAGCGTTTTTGTGTGGCATCTACAAATGTGCCTGCATAGTTGATAAGAATATAACTTTTTGGGGCCAGCGGGTAAGCGCCGGAAACCACGCGGCCGCCCACAAAAAGATCCAGGTCGCCATCTCCGTCAATATCTGCAGCACGCACGCATGATCCGTTGGTAAACATTTTTGGAAGTGATGAGTAACTGGGTTTGAATTTACCCTGGCCATCGTTGATATACAATACGTCCTGGCTGGCGGGCTGGCCTGGTGGCAGTTCATAGCTGCCACTTACTACATAGAGGTCTGCATCACCGTCATTATCGGCATCAAAAAAAAGAAGGCCCATGTCTTCCGCAGGGTGACCGTCATCCTCCTGCAAAAAGCGTGTGGAGTCAACAGTGAAATTTCCTTTCTCATCCTGTAAAAAAAACATACCGTGCTTACCTACAGAAGCCCCAACATAAAAATCATCATAGCCATTGTTATCAATATCGGCTACGGCAATGCCCGGTCCGTACTGGCTCAGCTTATGCGGAATAGAGGGTTGTGTATTGTAGTCAATGGCATCCCTTTCAGTGTGTTTATACGAGATGCCATATTTTTTTGCAACCTGTGTAAAGATGGGCTGTGCCGCTGGTTTGGCTGCAGGGTTGCTTACGGCAATGGCGTTTTTATAATCCAGTTGCAAAGGCCGGCCGGTTGGTATACCGGATAGCACCTGTATTTTTCCATCGGGCCATACGATTTGCAGCGTATCTATCACGGACACGGTACCGAGCCCGAAATGGGCCCTGTTATCGTGGGTTGACATATACCCGCGGCTGGGCTGGTGTTCGTACAATTGCTGCATGCCCTTTCCATAATAAATACGAATTACTGCGCCAATGCCATTGATATTGCCGGGAGATCCTTTTAAACTTACCGTCAGTGTATGCTGATCATTGCTATTACCGGTATTGTTGCCGGTATTTTCATAAACAAATGCAGGGTCATTGATATTATTGATGACCACGTCAAGATCGCCATCATTGTCGAGATCCGCGTAGGCGGCGCCGTTAGAGAATGATGGTTTTACAAAACCCCAGTCACTGCTGGTATTCGTAAACCGGATGCCGTCTTTGTTCTTAAATGAATAATTGGCCAGCTTAACCACTGGCAGTGAATCTGTCATAGCCAGTGAATATTTTCCTTTTCCACCTCCCTGTCCGTTGTTGAAGGTGATATAATCGAGATCCGTAACATCGCGTGGTAAACCGTTGGTGATGATAATATCGCGGTAGCCATCATTGTCAAAATCGGCGACAAGGGGGCACCAGCTCCAGTCTGTCTGGTATATATCTGCCAGGTAACCGATTTCGCTGAATACGGGATGACCCAGCGGACTCATGCCCTGGTTAAGCTGCAATACATTGCGTACATACTGGTGTTTATATCCATATTTTTCGCTGTTGTAGTAATTATAGTATTCATTGCCACTGAGCATTCTTTTTTTACGCAGGTTATCTTCGGGCAACATTTCAAGGGAAATGATGTCTGCCAATCCATCGTTGTTTATATCAGCCACGTCCGTGCCCATAGCATTCCATCCTGTATGTTTGAAATATTCTCCCAAACGGTTGGTAAAGCTGCCATTTTTGTTATTGATATACAGCAAATCGTTTGAAACAAAGTCATTGCTTACATAAATATCCGGCCAGCCATCCAGGTTAAAATCTGAAATACAAACTGCATGTCCCCATCCTTCAATGGTAATGCCCGCTTCTTTTGATACATTGGTAAAACTGTTATTGCCGTTGTTGCGGTAGAGCCTGTCTGTATTCAATGCGCTGCCATCGGTAACTTTCGGCCTGAATCTGATGGGTGTTTTGGGATCATTTAATTCGTTGGTAACAAGATAGAGATCAAGATCGCCATCGTGGTCGTAATCAAAGAAAACCCCCTGGGTGCTGAATCCTGTATCTGCCAGTCCATAGGGCACCGCCGACTCTTTAAAAACCGGGATACCGTTTTTATTATTGCCCTGGTTGATGTATAAAAGATTGGTTCTTTTTAACGGGTCTTTGCGAAAAGAGGCGGCCACGTAAATGTCCATCCAGCCATCATTGTTAATATCAGTAACAGTTACCCCGGTGCACCAGCGGTCTTCGCCACCGGCACCGGAAACATGGGTGATGTCTTCAAATTGCAGGGCGCCTTTATTCAGGTATAATTTATTGCCTGTCATATTGCCGGCAAGATAAATATCCATGAGCCCGTCGTTATTGAAATCGCCGATGCCGGCGCCGCCGCCATTGTAAATATTGGCCTGGTTTAAAATATTGAGGCTATCACTCTCTGTAATTTTGTTGTTGAAGGAAATGCCTGTTTGTGCAGGCTGCAAAAGTCTGAACAGCGGTGATTTACTGGTTTGTGCAAAGCAGAAAAGTGGGATGGAAACAATCAATAATAACGGGTACAGCATGAACCGGCGCAACAACATAAGCAAGACAATTTATCTTCCGGAAAGATAATATTTTTTGAAGTGATGGATGCCGTTGAATCAAATTGCACAAATTATGAAATGGATTGAATACAAATTGTACCCGGGCCAATAACCAGCAGGCAAAACACCGGCAAAACATCAGTGATTCTGCAGGTGATCTCCTGAATAATATGGAGGCGATGTTGCTATGGAGCAAAGAGCAGATGGAAAACTTCCGGCCAGTTATTAAAGAGGTAGCTGTTGCAGAATTGTTTGAATACATAAAAAAATTCTTTGGGCAAACCGGCAATACCACCCTCTCATTTGATGCTGAACCGGGATTGACAATTGCAACCGATGAAAATTACCTGCGCACGATTATGCAAAATCTTACTTCCAATTCCAATGCAATCCGCGCACTGCAAAACAGTGCTGGCGCCAGCATCTTTTGGAAAGTAAGAAAAGAAGGGAATACCAATATTTTATCCATTACTGACAACGGACCGGGTATTGCCGCAGAACAGGCTAAAACTTTATTTTCCGACACCGTAACAGGCAATGCAAAAAGCGGGTTGGTCCTCCATCTTGTAAGGGACCTGGCGAAGGCCATCCACCATAAGATTGAAGTACAATCTGAACCAGAAAGGGGCACCAGGTTTATATTGTCCGGTGCTGGTGTGTAATATACCTGGTTTGTAAAGCAGTTTAATTATTTAACCTGGTTCATAAATGTTTTACGGTAGCTAAGCGGACTCAATTTAGTGCGGTCTTTAAATGTTTTATAAAAGTTGGAGATGTCATTGAACCCGCTTTCAAAACCAACCTCCACAATTGATTTTTCAGTGCTCACCAGTTGGCCAATAGCAAAATCTACCCGGTAGTCGTTTACCACCCCGATAAATGTTTTCCTGGTCATTTTTTTAAAATATTTACAAAAAGCCCCGGGTGTCATATTCACTTTTGCAGCAGCTGTTTTTAGCGAGATATTGTTCTGAAAATTTTCTACGATATAACCCATGGCTGCGTGAATTCTTTCTTTTTCGTTGAGGGACAGTGCGGGGTAGGCAATTTGGCTATCAAGATATACATGTTCACCGGTTACCGCCAGTTCATTCAATATGGAAAGCACTGTCATCAGCTGTTTAAATGGATCGCGCTCCGAAATGGTATCCTCCATTTTCTTTTGTACATCGGTGGTATTGCCGTTAAACAGGATGCCATGGCCGCTGTTGTTCAGTAAACGAAGAATATTTTTTGTTTCAGGAGCCGCAAAAAAACCTTCGCCTAAAAATGTTTGTTGAAACTGGATGACGATCGATATTGATTTTTCGTCTTTGCCGGCTTTCGTTGTCTTCCAGCAATGCGGCAGGTTGCTGCCCAGCAATACCAGGTCCCCCGCTAAATAATCATTCATATGCGAGCCTACATATCGTTTGCCGGAACCTTTAACAATGAGCGTAAGCTCATATTCCGGATGAAAATGATAGGGGGCAGAGAAGCTGTCCTCCTCGAACCGCCTGGCAATAAAGGACGTGAGGCTGGAGGCTTTGATGGATTCAAAAGATGCTTTCAATTCTTGAAAATATTGTCTTTTAGTGCTATAATGCAGCCTGCTATGGATAAAATAATCCACAATTTAGCCAATTTATGCATTTTTTGTATAATATTTATGTACGTGTTTTGCATCTGAAAAAAACGCTGTTATTATGAATGAAGTATCATTGCCGTCCCTGAATAACTTTATTGAACTTGACCCATTTCTTGTACAGGCCTTCCGCAAGAACGGCCATACGCTGGTGAAAGAAATATTGAGTGCAGAAGAAGCTGCTGTTTACCGCGGCGTTGTCAATGAAGCCGCCTATAAATACAATACTGAAAAAAGAAAACTCGAAGATCGCGATACCTATGGTAAAGCATTTTTACAGGTTATGAATTTGTGGGAGTCTGATCTGCAGGTCAGGAAATTTACACTGGCGAAACGTTTTGCAAAAATAGCAGCCAACCTGCTGGGTGTTTCCAATGTAAGGTTATACCACGACCAGGCGCTTTACAAAGAACCCGGAGGCGGATTTACGCCATGGCACCAGGACCAGTATTACTGGCCGCTGAGTACCACCAACACGGTGACTATGTGGATGCCTTTAATGGACATCGATGAAGAAATGGGTATGCTTACCTTTGCATCCCAGTCGCACAAAGACGGTTTTGTAGAAAATGTGGCCATTTCAGATGAATCTGAAGCACTCCTTGAAAAGCATATCAATAGCAGGGGATATTCTATTACCTGCGCAAAATCGATGAACGCCGGCGATGCCACCTGGCACTATGGCTGGACCCTGCACAATGCACCCGGCAATCGTTCTGCTGTAACCAGGGAAGTAATGACCATAATTTATTTTGCAGACGACGCCATGGTAACCGAACCGCAAAATGAACACCAGGAAGCAGACCGTCAGCGCTGGCTGGGAGGCCTTGCACCGGGTAGCGCAGCCGCTTCTCCGCTGAACCCTTTGCTATTATGAAGGGGTCAGCAGCATACTTTCCATTATTGAACCGCATCAAAAAACAAACCGGTATTTCCGGCAAAGTTTTTTTGAGGTTAATTATTCAAGTTTATCAAAACCGGTTGCATTGTTTATGAAGCGAATACTGACTTTGATTTTCTTTCTGATGATGTTTTCGGTTGTTGATAGATGTTATGCACAGGATTCCACGCTGCGCTGGTCAGTACAGCGGGCGCAGGAATGGAATAACCGGCAACCCTGGTTCTGCGGTTTTAATTATATACCTGCTTATGCCATTAATTATACGGCTATGTGGGATAAATCAACTTTTGATGCCCTAGCCATTGACAGGGAACTGACGTTGGCAGAAAAATCAGGTATGAATGTTCTGAGGGCAGTTTTGCAATTTGCGGTGTATGAAGACGACCCGGCCTATTTTTTAAAGACACTGGATGTTTTTATGGACATTTGCAAACGCCATCAAATAAAATTTATGCCCGCTCTTTTTGATGATTGTGTTTTCGGTATTACACATGATCCAAAAACAGGTAAACAACCCGAACCATTAATAGGATGGTATGCGTGGGCCTGGTCGCCCAGTCCGGGGCACAGCCTGGTAATTGATGAAAAGGCGCATGCACGGATAGAAAAATATGTAAGCGCCGTCATCGGCAGGTTTAAAGACGATCAGCGCATTGCGCTGTGGGATTTGTACAATGAACCAACCAATGGCGGATTGGGCTCTGCCAGTTTTCCTTTATTGAAAAAAGTGATAGCCTGGTCGCGGGCCATCAATCCGTCTCAACCCTTAACCGTTGGTATATGGAACCACGATAAAAGATTAAACGATATTGCAATGGCTGCATCGGACATCATCAGCTTCCATAATTATGGCAACAGGGAAATTTTACAAAACCAGATTGCTGAATTAAAAGAATTCCGCCGCCCGCTTATATGTACAGAGTGGATGAACCGGCCTGCCGGTTCATTGATTTCCACCAACCTGCCTGTATTTTTCGATGAAAAAGCAGGTTGTATGCTGTGGGGACTTGTAAACGGAAAAACACAGACCGATCTTCCATGGGGGCACCGCCCCGGTGACCCGGTATCGGCCATATGGCAACATGATCTTTACCATTCGGATTTTACAGCATATGACCCCGCCGAAATTGATCTCATCACAAAACTGGTGGCTGCAGCAAAAAAAAATTGATGCATTGTACCCGCACCGTAACCTGCTGAATAAAAATTGATCATTTCGGTACAACCAGGTTTGCCGGATTTTTCTATGTTACAACCGCAATGGCTGCCGATATGAATAAAACTGTTTTTTGTCTGCTGATGGGTTTGCCCTGGAGAACCAGGTTCGTAGACAGTGCTTAGCCTCTTTTTCACCTGGTACCTTTAGACCTTATATTTGTGTATGATGAAAAGCTTGCGCATAAGATTAATTATTACGATCATGCTGTTGTGGAGCCGTTGTCTATTTGCAGGCGGCGGCAATTGGAGACAACTGGCGGCCAACCCCGATTTTTTGCACAGGGCCATAAAACAGGTTACCGATGTTATTGTACACGATGTCTATTCTCCTCCCGTTGCCAGCAGAACATATGCGTATGTTGCCATTGCCGGGTACGAAGCCGCACGGTATGCAAATGAGGATTATCTGTCTTTGGCCGGACAATTAAACAAACTCACGCCTTTTGAAAAACTGGAAACCGGTAAGGAATACAATTTTTCGCTGGCTGCCGTGAATGCCGTGTTACTGACAGGAAAGACAATGGTGATATCTGATGACATGATAGAAACTTTCCGCCTGCAGCTGCTGAAAGAATTTGCAGCTACGGGTATGCCGAAACCTGTTTTTGATAATTCGGTGGAATTCGGGAAAAAAATTGCCGATCATGTGCTGGCCTGGTCGGCGCAGGATAATTATAAACAAACCCGGGCATTTCCAAAATACACAGTTACAGACGACAATGAATCCTGGAAGCCCACTCCGCCGGCTTATATGAAAGCGATAGAACCGTACTGGAACAGGATACGGCCTTTCCTGCTCGATTCTGCCACACAGTTCAGGCCATTGCCTTCAACTGTTTTTTCTACAGATACAGCGAGCGCATTTTACAAGGAAGCCGTGGAGGTTCAGTATACCGGGCTTCAGTTAACGCGTGAACAAACTGCCATTGCAAATTTCTGGGATTGCAACCCGTTTAAAATGAATATAAACGGTCATGTAATGTTTGCCACTAAAAAGATTTCGCCCGGAGGGCATTGGATAAATATAACAAGGCTTGCCTGCAGGCAGACAAAAGCAGACCTGGCGCGTTCCGCTGAAGCGTATGCATGGATCTCCGTTACGCTGGTGGATGCTTTTATCAGTTGCTGGGATGAGAAATACCGGAGCAGGGTTATCCGCCCAGAGACATATATAAACAGGTATATCAGCGAGAGCTGGGTGCCATTGCTGCAAACACCGCCTTTTCCGGAATACACCAGCGGGCATAGCGTGGCATCTGCTGCATCTTCGGTTATACTTACCCGGTTGTTCGGCGAAAAATTTGTTTATACAGATTCTACAGAGGTGGAGTTTGATATACCGGTGCGCCATTTTTCATCTTTTAGCCAGGCAGCCGCCGAAGCGGCTATCAGCCGTCTTTATGGCGGCATTCACTATATGCCCTCCATTAAAAATGGAATGCTGGAAGGAGAAGCCATTGGCAAATTTATTTCGGGTAAACTTCGTACACGGAAAAGAATGTGATAAATGTGATAAATGTGACAAATGCGGCAACGCGGCTGGCATCGCGGATCAGGCGCTTTTCCCGGCTGCATCTGCGATGCAAATAGAACGCAGATTCTCATGATGGTCTTGATTTCCGCCGTTGTTGGTGTTTTCACCAACAACTCGAAGCAAGCGCACGCCGGGTTAATCAACCGGATCCATTGACGCCAATTTCGCACAACCCGTTCCTACGGAACGGCAAATAATATACAAATCATTTCTACCCACAACACACCCCGATGGGGTGCCGTTTGCCGGATATGGCGCCTGTCTTACGGTTGGTGATGCAAAGCGTGTATATTCAATATTTAATTCATCGTCGGTCTGACCTTCGGGTACCGACCGCATCGCTACATTTCCACACCTTCCCAGGCCATGCAAGCTTATCATTTTAAATCATGAACATCATGAAAATCTGCGTTCCATCAGATGGGTCAAAGCATTTTCCGCCGTTGTTGGTGTTTTCACCAACAACTCGAAGCAAGCGCACGCCGGGTTAATCAACCGGATCCATTGCCGCCAATTCGCACAAACCCGTTCCCACGGATCGGCAAATAATATACAAATCATATCTACCAACAACGCACCCCGATGGGTGCCGTTTGCCGGGTATGGCGCCTGTCTTGCGGTTGGTGATGCAATGCGTATATATTCAACATTTAATTCATCGTCGGTCTGACCTTCGGGTACTGACCGCATCGCTACATTTCCACCCCTTCGCGCGGCCATGCAAGCTTATCATTTTAAATCATGAACATCATGAAAATCTGCGTTCCATCAGATCGGTCAAAGCATTTTCCGCCGTTGTTGGTGTTTTCACCAACAACTCGAAGCAAGCGCACGCCGGGTAAATCAACCGGATCCATTGCCGCCAATTTGCACAACCCGTTCCCACGGATCGGCAAATAATATACAAATCATATCTACCAACAACGCACCCCGATGGGTGCCGTTTGCCGGGTATGGCGCCTGTCTTGCGGTTGGTGATGCAATGCGTATATATTCAACATTTAATTCATCGTCGGTCTGACCTTCGTGTACTGACCGCATCGCTACATTTCCACCCCTTCGCGCGGCCATGCAAGCTTATCATTTTAAATCATGAACATCATGAAAATCTGCGT